>PVMJ01000060.1_pt1 | contig 571597 bp, 527 predicted proteins | sample 1853361 | NCBI WGS metagenome assembly PVMJ01 (sample SAMN08533506, study PRJNA380276) | Synthetic metagenome, whole genome shotgun sequencing project. | isolation source: mock microbial community containing genomic DNA from 20 ATCC strains | collected 2017
TTAGTTTGACTCAGCTTAGTGGGGCTCAGCTGTGAGGCTTTGAGGTTGCAGAATATTTCAATGTGCAAGTAGCAGAGGAGTGTTATAGACAGTAAAAAGCTTTATAGGTTCAGAGCAAGCTGCGCGTTTTACGAGAGGATTAACTATGTGATTTAGAATTAAAAAGAACTTTGTGAGTAATTATCCTGATTTAATAATTGATAGAAATAATACTAAAAAGTCAGGATAAATAAACACTGGAAGTGAATATGAACTACCAACTAGAGAAGATAAAATATTTGCCTATATTTTACATAATAGTATTAACTTATGAAGATATACTTGATATAATATTTTTGGAAGTAAAAAATTGGAAGGTGATTTTTTGAATATCTTCAAGGCGTTAAAAAGATACGATGAACATGGCTTTAATTCTAAAGGATTTCATAAAAATGGCACGAAGTATGATGAGTATGGATTTGGTAAAAGAGGAATGCATAGAAATGGGACATATTATAATGAGGAAGGGTATGATAGAGAAGGATACGACAAAAAAGGATATGATAGAAATGGATTTAATAGTGCAGGTTTTGATAAAGAAGGATATAACAAAAATGGATATAACATATTAGGATACGACAGAGGTGGTGAATACTTAGAAGTAAGATATAAGTGGAAGTGATTGAGTAGATCTAAATAATAAGAGAGGAATGTCATGAAGCGAATAAAAAGCTGCATTTTTAAATTGGCATTTAGAATGAACATTTTATACTTACATTAATTTTTCCAATAACTGATAATGGTAGTGTCTCTTTTATTAAAGTTAAAGAAAACGGTTGTATATTATTGAATAGATTCACCTAAATTCTAAGGATATTAAAATTTTGTCTCAAAAATTTTAGTTGATGAAATTAAGTACTTACTAAATAGTAGGTACTATTTTTATTCTCTAGTACTGCTCATGAAGACAAAGTATCCACAATGTATGATGATGAAAGTATTGGTATTTTCGTAGGAGCGCGCCCATAGAGGCAAAGCCTTCGTAATTAACCATATTCGTCTACGATTTTTTAAGTGTAAAATTATTGTGCGGTAAAATTATACATTTGAGTATATTAATATGAATAATTTTCCTCTTGTTGGAGACCATATCAAATGAACTAGATTTAGTTTATTAACTATATTACTTATTTTAGAGAATACAGGGGGAACACTACAGTATATAGTGTATAGACATAAGCAGGCATAAGGACTTTCTATTAAAAATTATTTTGGAGGTGCACAATGTTTAAAACTAGAGACTTCTATTTCAAGAAAGTTTATAACATTAAAGGCAAAAAGATTGGCATTATAGAAGACTTATACATAGATTTCTTTTGGGGAAAGATTGTAGGATTTAAGGTATCCAATAGCCATCTGTTCTCTAAAAATAACTATATAGACATGGAAGATGTTATAGATATAGGTGAAGATGTAATAATAGAAAATATAAAAAAAGGTGAGGGACTTACATTTAAAGAGATTAAGTATATGGAAGTTATTGATACATTGGGGAATGTTAAAGGAGTTCTAGAGGATATTATAATAGATATACAAGATTATTCAATTAAAGCAATAGTTATAAGCTCAGGGTTAGTAGATAAAATGATAAAGGGTAAGCAAATTATTCTATTAAATAGATGCATCCTCGGAGAGGAATATATATTATATACAGGAAATGAGGGAGTTATGTTTAAAACTTTACCTCATAATATGGATAGGCACAATGCAATTAAGAAAGCATAAAAAAGCAATTCTTCTAGGTATAACCCTATTATGCTTTATTTGCTTAATATTAGCTTACATTTTTAACAAATCAATAAATTCAATAATAAATATTATTGTAGCATCTTTTATTTTAGCTTATACTTTGACTCCTATTAGGGATGGATTTGAGGCGAAATTTAGAATAAGTAAAAAAATATCCTCAATAGTTGTTATATTAATAATTATAGGTATCATAACTGCATGTATAATTGTTATAGTTCCTACACTATTTAATGAGATATCTAATATCAGTAATATATTTGATAACGTAAGCAACTTACTTGAAGGAATGTTAAAGAAAAATAACTTGGATGACTTTTCTACCACTAATGTAATTTATAATGAAATTTTAGAAAAAGGAAATGTTTTTTGGACAAATTTTTCAGAAAATGCAGTGGAAAATTTAATGAGCATTGGAGATAATGCAATGTCACTAGCAATAATACCTATTATGGTTTATTACTTTCTTTGCGATGGTAATAAAATATATAGTAAAATGCTGTTGCTATTGCCAACTTCTAAAAGAGGGCTTACTAAAAAAATATTAAGCGATATTGATAGAGTATTAACAAGATATATAACAAGTCAATTGATGCTTTCGGGATTGATAGGCGGATTAACATTGATATTGTTATTATTATTGAAAGTAAAATTTCCTTTATGGATTTCTATATTGAATGCAATTTTAAACATAATACCTTATTTTGGACCAATTTTTGGTGCAGTTCCGGCGGTAATAGTTGCACTTTTAGATTCTCCAATAAAGGCATTTTGGGTAATTGTGGGTATGTTCATAATTCAACAGCTTGAGGGCGATATTTTATCTCCGAAAATAACAGGGGATAGCACAGAGATGCATCCATTTGTTATAATAATTTTATTACTTATAGGAGACAAATTTGGCGGATTTGTTGGGATGGTTTTAGTAGTGCCAATAGCTGTCATTATAAAAGTTTTATATGATGATATAAATTACTATCTGTTCTAGATTTTATAGATAAACAACTTAAGGATTGGATTTATTAGATGAACATTTTACAAAGTTGCTAAAACCTTAAGTTCGTATCTGCACTAGAAATCATAAATATATTTATAGCCACAAGGGCAATAATATGAAGAAAACATTTGAAAATGAGCTGTTAAAGGTACTTGAGCAGAAAACCCAAAAAGTGATGCTCCGAATTTTATATTTGGTTAGCAGAACTTTCACACAGTGCATCTTTGAATTGGCGAGAATCGCTTGCTCAGCGAACGAACGTGAGTAGAGTTTCCGCTAATGGTTGTTCTAATTTGGTTTGTGAAGTGAGAGTTCAAAATTTTATTTTGGGTTCTCGAACTTCCTCAGCAAAAGTATATTATTCATTTCGGTGAGTTATACGCATAAGTATAGATTATAGTTGGGTTATCTATAAAAAAGCTTATGCATTAGGGGAGTACAAATAAAGTTGAATATTGACATAATTATCTATATGAAATATAATTTTGATGAAATAATTAAATATTAAGCGATGAATAGGATAAGTAAATTTATCATAGTCATTTCAGAGAAAAAGTGGTTGGTGAAAACTTTTGGCTATATATTTTGAAGCTACCTAGGAGCTATAAATTACTAAGTGATGTATGATTATATCATACATAATTAGGGTGGTACCGCGGAATTCTAGCTTTCGTCCCTATATCTATTTGGGGAGAGGGCTTTTTTTATTTGGTAAATTATACACCTATAAAAAAGAGCAGCTATGCACTACTGAAAAGAGAAGCTATGCTGCAATACGGAACTTTTCTGCAATTAGGATCTTTTCGCCTATAAAAAGAGCAGTGGTTCTGCAATTAATGACTTGTCACAAATAATTATGAAATCTTAAATCTTCATAAGAAGATTATAAACAATAAAAAGATATTCACAATGGATATCGGAGTCAACTGTTAACTGAAAAAAATGGAGGAATAGTTTATGAAATTTATGAAAACCAATGACTTAAGAGAAGCATACTTGAAATTTTTTGAAAGTAAAGATCATCTAAGAATGGATAGCTTTTCTTTGGTTCCAAAGAACGATAAAAGTTTATTATTAATAAATGCAGGAATGGCTCCGTTGAAGCCTTATTTTACTGGATTACAAGAGCCACCAAAGAGAAGAATTACAACTTGTCAAAAATGTATTAGAACAGGGGATATCGAAAACGTAGGTATTACAAGTAGACATGGTACTTTCTTTGAGATGCTTGGAAACTTTTCTTTTGCAGATTATTTCAAGAAAGAAATAATTCCTTGGGCTTGGGAATTTATCACAGAAGTGTTGGAACTTCCTAAAGATAGATTATATGTAACTATATATTTAGATGATGATGAAGCATATGAATATTGGACTACACTTACAGATGTAGATAAAACTCATATATTTAGATTAGGCAAAGAAGATAATTTCTGGGAACATGGTGCAGGTCCATGCGGTCCTTGTACAGAAATTCATTTTAATAGATCAGAGGAAATACCAACTAACGCTGATGAGTTCGTTAAATTAGCAGATGAAGATAAGATAATAGAATTCTGGAACCTTGTTTTCACTCAATTTGATGGTGATGGAAAAGGAAACTATGAAAAACTTGCTAATACTAACATTGATACAGGTATGGGACTTGAAAGACTTGCAACTATAATGCAAGAGAAGAATAGTATTTTTGAAATTGATACATTAGAAAATATTTTAAGTGAAGTTGCAAAATTAGCTAATGTTAAATATGGAGAAAATCAAAAAACAGATATATCTTTAAGATTAATAACTGACCATATTAGATCGATAACTTTCATGATTTCAGATGATGTTATGCCATCAAATGAAGGTAGAGGATATGTGTTAAGAAGACTTCTTAGAAGAGCAGCAAGACATGGAAAAACTTTGGGGATTAAAGAAGCATTCCTTTGTAACTTATGCGATACTGTTATAAGAGATTCAAGTGAAGCTTATCCAGAACTAAATAGCAAAAAAGAATATATTAAAAAAGTAATTAAAATAGAAGAAGATAAATTTAGAGAAACTTTAGATTCAGGAATGGAAATATTAAATGGATTTATAAGTGAACTAAAAGCAAAGAATGAAAAAGTTCTTAGTGGTGTAGATGGATTTAAATTATATGATACATTTGGTTTTCCGATGGAACTTACAAAAGAAATATTAGAAGATGAAGGCTTATCATTAGATGAAGATGCTTTCCACGAAGAAATGAAAGTTCAAAGAGAAAGAGCTAGAAGTGCAAGAAAAGTTTCTAATTACATGGGAACTGATGTTAAAACATTAGATATTATACCAGCAGAAGTTGAAACTGTTTTTGATGGATATGACAATGATACTTTAAATGCAGAAGTTAAAGTGTTAATTGAAGGTGAAGACTTTACAGATGCTATAACAGAAGGAAATAAAGCTATTATAGTTACTGATGTTACTCCTTTATACGCTGAAATGGGTGGTCAAATAGGAGATACAGGTGTAATATTTAATGATGGTTTTAAAGCTAATGTGCTTGATACTAAAAAGAACATAGGCGGAAAAATAGTTCATTTTGTTGAAGTTGTATCAGGAGAGCTTAAAGTGGGAGATACAGTTACTATAGAAGTGGATAAAGTTAGACGTGAAAATATTAAGAAGAACCATACTGCAACTCATCTTTTGGATAAAGCATTAACTGAGGTTCTTGGATCACATGTTCATCAAGCTGGATCTTATGTAAGTAATGATAGACTTAGATTTGACTTTTCTCATTTTGAAGCTATGACAGAAGAAGAAATTAATAAGGTTGAAGATTTGGTAAATGAAGCAATTACAAGTGTTACACCAGTTGTTACAGAAGTTATGGATCTTCAAGAAGCAAAAAATAGTGGAGCTATAGGTATATTTGATGATAAATATGCTGATAAAGTTAGAGTTGTAAGTGCAGGGGAATACTCTAAGGAATTATGCGGTGGAACACATATAGATAACACAGGAAAGATTGGTTTATTTAAAATTATATCTGAAAGTGGTATTGCTGCAGGAACAAGAAGAATTGAAGCTGTAATAGGAAAAGAAGCTTATAAGATAGTAAATGAAAAGAAAGATTTATTAAAAGAAATTTCAACTAAGCTTAAATGCTCAGAAAAAGAATTATTAGCTAAACTTGATCAACAAGTTAAGGAGCTTAAGGAAAAAGATAAAGAAATAACAGCTCTAAAATCTAAATTCGCATCAATGGGAATAGATGATATAGTATCTTCTTCAAGAAACGTTAAGGATATAAATGTAATTTCTTATGAATTAAAAGACGTTGATAGTGATACTTTAAGAGATGTATGCGAAAAAGTAAGAGATAAAGCTCCAAATAGCATAGTTTTACTTATGAGTGCAAATGCTGGAAAAGTTATTATTTGTGCTATGGCAACTAAAGATGCAGTAGCTAAAGGTGCTCATTGCGGAAAGTTAATAAAAGAAATATCTTCTATGCTTGGCGGCGGTGGCGGCGGAAGACCAGACATGGCTCAAGCAGGTGGAAAGATGCCAGAAAAGATACAAGAGGCGATTGAAGAATCATATAAAATAGTGGAAACTTTAGCAAAGTAGTATACTTTTTATAAAAAATAGGTTATAATCTAATTATAGTTAGTGAATAAATTTAAAAAATAAAGTTAATAATAAATATGGATATCGTTTCCTTATAAAATGATTAAGGGGGTGAGTTGCTTTAAGTAGCAATTTTATGAGTAATAATATTGAACATACAATGCAATTTGATTTAAGTAAGAATAAAGAAGCTCTTACAAAAACAATATTAACAGAGGTTTATAATTCATTACAGGAAAAAGGATATAATCCTATAAATCAATTAGTTGGATATTTGATTTCAGGAGACCCTACTTACATCACTAATTACAACGGAGCAAGAGCTTTAGTAAGAAAACTCGAGAGAGATGACATACTAGAAGAAGTTATAAAATCTTATTTAGAGATAAAGTAGAGAGTGCCCGTTTATAACGGGCACTTTTAATTTTAGTATATGAAAGAAAGCGTGATATCGAGATTTTCTTGATATTTGCTGCTTATATGTTGTGAGAGGTGCTGTAATTTGAGGATACTTGGATTAGATTTGGGTTCAAAGACTATTGGAGTGGCAGTAAGTGATCCATTAGGATTCACTGCTCAAGGCCTGACTACAGTTAGAAGAACTAATAAAGAAAAAGATATAGCGGAAATAAAAAAGTTTTGTGATGAATATGATGCAAAGGTTATTGTAATTGGATTACCCAAGAATATGAACGGAACAATAGGACCATCTGGAGAGATTGCGATGGCTTTTGGAAAGGTTATAGAAGAAGAACTTAATGTAGAAGTGAAATTCTGGGATGAACGTTTAACTACTGTTGCAGCACATAAAGCAATGCTTGAAGCTGATTTGTCAAGGAATAAGAGGAAGAAGATAGTAGATAAAGTTGCATCAACTTACATACTTCAAGGATATTTAGATATGATTTCAAGAAAATAAATATCTGATGGAATAGGAAATTTTGAGGAGTATATGTATAAGATTAATTTCTTATACAATATGCTTTTATTAATAAATATATATTGCAAAAATAATCCTTATCATAATTCTAAAAATATCGCAAGAATTTTAATCGCGATTGTGAATTGTGAAATGTGCATTGTGAATTGCAACATAAATAAAAATAAAATACAGAAGGGATACATTTATGGATAAGGAAGCAAAATATGTATATATACCTGATCAAGAAGGAAATGATGTTAAGTTTGAGGTTATTATATACTTTGAAATAGAAAAATTAAAAGGCCAATATATTATTGCAACTCCTGCATTTGAAGAAACTGATGAAGCTTATGCTTTTAAGATATTCAAAGATGAGGATGGAAGCGATATATTTATAGCTTTAGAAGATGACGATGAAGAATTCGAAATGGTATTAGAAACTTATGAAACTCTTATGAATGAAGATGGTTTAATTGAGGAATAGTATACAATCTAGTAATATGATATTTTCTTTAATGTTTATTTAGAGAAAAATCAATTCATTTAATATGAAAAGTGAGGTGTCATGTATGGATGCATCAAATTTAATTGATATGAATGCCTTGAAGGAAGACTTGAAAAAAAAGGGTTATAAATTAACACCACAAAGAAGATCAATTGTTGATACTATTATTGAAAATGAAGGTCAACATTTAACAGCGGAAGAAATATATGATAGTGTAAAAAAAAGTTGTCCGGAAATTGGATTAGCAACAGTATATAGAACTATTCTTTTGTTAGAAGAATTAGGAGTAATATCAAGATTAGATCTAAATGATGGATGTAGTAGATATGAAATAGTGCATTCAAATGAAACGCACAGACATCATCATCTTATTTGTAATATCTGTCATAAGGTTTTGGAAGTTCAGGATGATTTATTAGAGGATTTAGAATCTGGAATTGAAAAGCAATATAAGTTTAAGATTTTAGACCATAGTTTAAAATTTTTTGGCGTATGTGATGAATGCCAAAAGAAGCTAAGTGATGAATAAAAGGACTTTTAATAGAAAATTAAAAATAAAATAAAGTCAAAAGTGTGCCAGATATTTTGCCGTGAATGAAGTAAGGATATGTATTTTACGGTTTATATATTTACTAAGAAAATGCATTTAGTGCCATGCTTAAAAGGGCATGGTATCAAATGGTAATTGTTATTAAGGTATATGTATTTAAAGTGAATTAATATGGCTAAACCTTATATGCTAAATAAAGCAATGTAGGCTTATAGATTGGAATGTAGATTAAGGTCGCCTATATTAATGTGAAATATATTGTCACATAGGACTTGTTATTTTTTAATGCTAAAGAAAGAACCTTTGTTTATAAATATAATATTAAGAAGAAGGAGGGGAAGTATGAAAAATGAAAGAGCGAAGATAAAGATAATTCCTCTTGGTGGTATAAACGAAATCGGAAAAAATATAACAGCTATAGAATATAAAGAAGATATTATTATTATAGACTGTGGACTAAAATTTCCGGATGATGATATGTTTGGAATAGATATTGTAATACCAGATGTTTCATATCTAATCAAAAATTCAGAGAAAATCAAGGGGATATTTTTAACTCACGGACATGAAGACCATATAGGAGCGTTGCCGTATGTACTTAGACAACTAAATGTTCCTGTTTATGGCACTAAGCTTACTCTTGGAATAGTTGAAACAAAACTAAAGGAACACGGTTTGTTAGCTTCAACAGAGTTAGTAAGAGTAAAGCCAAAGGATATAATTAAACTTGATAGTGTTTCAGTTGAATTTATAAAGACTAATCACTCAATTGCAGATTCAGTTGCAATTGCAGTTCATACACCACTTGGGGTAGTACTTCATACAGGAGATTTTAAGATTGATTACACACCAATTGATGGAGAAATGATGGATTTTGGAAGATTAGCTGAACTTGGAAGAAAGGGAGTTTTAGTATTAATGGCGGATTCAACAAATGTTGAAAGACCAGGATATACTATGACAGAAAAGGTTGTTGGCGAAACTTTCCTAAGACTTTTTGGTAAGGCTAAGGGTAGGTTAATAGTTGCAACATTTGCATCTAATGTTCACAGAATTCAGCAAATAATTACAGCTGCTGAAGCTTATGAAAAGAAGGTAGCAGTTTCAGGAAGAAGTATGGAGAATATTGTTCAAGTTGCAATAGAACTTGGATATCTCACAGTTGGAAAAGATGTACTTGTTCCAGTGGATCAAATTTCAAAATATCCAAACGAAAAAATTGTTGTAATAACAACTGGAAGCCAGGGGGAACCAATGTCTGCTCTTGCAAGAATGGCAGCATCGGAGCATAGAAAAATTAATGTAATTCCAGGCGATACAGTAATTATTTCAGCAACACCTATACCAGGTAATGAAAAATTTGTTTCAAAAGTTATAAATCAACTATTTAAAAAGGGTGCTCAAGTTATATATGATTCTCAGGAAAAGATTCACGTTTCAGGTCATGCATGTCAAGAAGAACTTAAACTAATGCAGGCTTTAGTTAAACCAAAATTCTTTGTGCCAGTTCATGGTGAATATAGACATTTAAAGAAGCATGGTGAATTAGCTATGGAAGTTGGACTTTCAGAAAAGAATTTATTAATACCTGAGAATGGTGATGTTATCGAAGTAGCAAGAAATTATATTAAAAAGAATGGTACTGTTGTTTCAGGGCAAGTGTTTGTTGATGGTCTCGGTGTTGGAGATGTCGGAAATATTGTCTTAAGAGATAGAAAACATCTTTCACAAGATGGTATATTAACAATAGTAGTTACAATAGAGAAACAAACTGGAAGGGTTGTATCCGGTCCAGATATAATTTCAAGGGGATTCGTCTATGTTAGAGAATCTGAAGGTCTTATGGATGAAGCAAGAGAAATTGTTAAATCTGTATTAAAGACTTGTGAAGAAAAACAGATTACTGACTGGGCTACATTAAAATCTAAGATGAGAGATCAACTTAGAGAGTATCTTTACGAAAAGACTAAGAGAAAACCTATGATATTGCCAATAATTATGGAGTTTTAGAAGTTTTTTGAAGTGTGAAAGAAAATAGTGATTCTAAAACTGCAAAGAATATATTTTGTTATTGATAATTAAATTATGAATTAACTAAATATTAAATTGTTAAATATATATTCTTTGGAATAGGGTTGACTTTTTTTGATGAAAAGAGTAGAATTTATAATAGTTGTGTAGGAATTGGATACTTTAAGTATCCAATTTTCTTTTGGAGAAAAACAGTTATAGGTTTACATTTATATGTGAATAATTTTAATCGCAATTTATTTATAATAATAGTAATAATATGTTAACAGTATGAAGTTATTTACAGTGTATACTTAAATTTTAACTAATTTATATACAAACTAAAGAGAAACTATAAAAGAAAAATTCGCAGCTTGCTTGCTGTTTGGAGGAATAATAATGGAATTAATTAAAAGAGAAGATATAAGAAATATTGCTATAATTGCCCACGTTGACCACGGTAAGACAACTTTAGTAGATGCTTTGTTAAAACAAAGCCATACATTTAGAGCTAATGAAAAAGTAGAAGAAAGAGTAATGGATTCTAATGACTTAGAAAAAGAAAGAGGAATTACAATTCTTTCAAAGAATACTGCAGTAATTTATAATGACATAAAAATAAATATAGTAGATACACCAGGGCATGCTGATTTCGGTGGAGAAGTTGAACGTGTACTTAAGATGGTTGATTCAGTTTTGCTTGTTGTTGACTCTTATGAAGGACCAATGCCACAAACTAAATTCGTTTTAAAGAAATCATTAGAATTAGGTTTAAAGCCAATAGTTATAATCAACAAAATAGATAAACCAAATGCTAGACCAACAGACGTTATTGATGAAGTATTTGATCTATTCGTAGAACTTGGAGCTAATGATGAACAATTAGATTTCCAAATTATTTATGCATCAGCTAGAGAAGGCTTTGCAAGATATAATGTAGATGATCAAAATAACGATATGACTCCTATATTTGATACAATATTAAAATATGTTGCACCACCAGAAGGATATATTGATGAACCACTTCAAATGCTTGTTAGTACACTAGATACAAATGCATTTGTTGGGAAAATTGCAATTGGTAAGATACATCGAGGTACAGTAAAGAGAAATCAAACAGTTGCTTTATTGAAGAATGATGGATCAAGCGCTAATTACAAAATAACTAGTATATTCACATACAAAGGATTAAAGAGAGAAGAAGCAGAAGAAGCTTCAATGGGAGATATAGTTGCAGTAAGTGGTGTTATTGATGCTAATATAGGTGATACTATAGCAGATTCATCATCGCCAGAAGCATTACCATTCCTTGAAATAGATGAACCTACTTTAAATATGAACTTTATGGTTAATGATTCACCATTTGCAGGTCAAGAAGGTGAGTTCGTAACATCAAGACATTTAAGAGATAGATTAATGAAAGAACTTGAAACAAATGTAAGTTTAAGAGTAAAAGAACTTACTCCAGATTGTTTTGAAGTTTCAGGAAGAGGAGAACTTCACCTTTCAGTTCTTATTGAAACAATGAGAAGAGAAGGGTATGAATTCCAAGTTTCAAAGGCAAATGTTATATTTAGAGAAGTAGATGGCCACAAGGAAGAACCAATTGAGTACTTAACAATTGATGTTCCAGAAGAATTTATGGGACCTGTTATGGAAAAGCTTGGACCAAGAAAAGCAGAAATGGTTAATATGACATCTGCAGTAAATGGATATACAAGATTAGAATTCACAGTTCCAGCTAGAGGACTTATTGGATTTAGAAGTGAATTAATGACTGATACAAAAGGTAATGGAATTATGAATCACGTATTCCATTCTTATGAAAAATACAAAGGTGATATTCCAGGAAGAAGCAGAGGATCAATAGTTTCATTTGAAGCAGGAGATTCAATAGCATATGGATTATATAGTGCTCAAGAAAGAGGTCAATTATTCATAGGTGCTGGTGTTCCAGTATACGGTGGTATGATTGTTGGGGTTTCTGCAAGAGCAGAGGATCTTGAAATTAATGTATGTAAAATGAAGAAACTTACTAATACAAGATCATCAGGTGCTGATGATGCATTAAAATTAACTCCACCAGTTGAAATGTCTCTTGAACAATGTTTAGAATTTATAAATGCTGATGAATTGGTAGAAGTTACACCAAAGAATATAAGAATGAGAAAAAGAGTATTGGATAGTGCTGAAAGAAGAAGAATGATTAGCAGAAACAAAAAATAATTTGCTGAAAATACTTTAACTATTAAATAAAATAAATATAATTAAAGTAAATGGTCTTTATTTGGCTATTTACTTTTAATTATATCTAGGAGAAAGTAGAAAAAGTTTATGAATAAATATAAATCTTTTAGAAAGCTAATACTGTTAATTATATTATTTTTATTTGTAATAACTCTGACGTTTGTAATATCTTATAGTAGTACCATAAGAAAACCATTAAAGTCGACTGAAGACTCAATTATAATTGAAGTCAAACAAGGCGAAGGTTTTTATGATATATTGGATAAGTTAGACAAAGAAAATAAATTGACCAATAAACTTCTTATTAAAGTAAATCTGGCTATAGATAAGAGAAAAGTAAATTTAACAGAAGGTATATATGAAATAAATACAAATTCATCCTTAGAAGAACTGATAAAATCTTTAGAAAATAAGGATGGGGATAAGGATCTGGTTAAATTAACTATACCAGAAGGTTATTCTATAGAAGATATTGCTAAAAGCGTAGAAGATAAAGGTATTTGTTCTAAAGACGAATTTATTAAAGACGTTAAAGATTATAAATTGCCTAGTTTCGTGAAAAATAATAATAAGAAGAGATATAATTTGGAAGGATATTTGTATCCTGATACATATTTAATAGAAAAAGGGTCAAATGCAAATGATGTAATTAAATCTATGTTAGATAGATTTGAAGATGTGCTGAAGCAGGCAGAAGATGAGACTAAAGTTGAAATAAGTGATGAAGATGTTGAAAAAATAGTTACTATAGCTTCCATGATAGAAAGAGAAGCAAGAGTGCCTGGTGATAGGCCATTAATATCATCAGTTATTTACAACAGATTAGAGAAAGATATGAAACTTCAAATAGACGCAGCCGTAATTTATGCATTAGGATATCATGTTGATGTAGTATTAAACAAGCATCTAGAAGTAGATTCTCCATATAATGTGTATAAGTATAAAGGCCTGCCAGTTGGTCCTATAGCAAATCCAGGTTTAGACTGCATTAAGGCAGCATTGCTTCCTGAAAAGACAGATTATTTATATTATATTATGAAAGATGATGGATCGCATTATTTTACTAATAACTATGAAGATTTTTTAAATAAGAAAAAAGAGTTGGGATACTAACTGTAATGCACACAATGTACAATGCACAATCGATAGATGTGAATTGATAATTTAAGTTCTAAAGTATAATATAGAGACTTAATTTTGGATATGTATAGATTTCCAAAACAAGAACTTGACATATACCCAATCTAACTCAAGTAAATTGAAGAACTAATCAAATGCATAAGTAAAATTCTTAAATTGCTTATCTATAGATAAACAACTTAAGAATTAGATATAAATTATAAATCAAGTTATTGATTTGTTTATCTATAATACAGATTTATGGAGGAAATTCATGAGCGAAATCACATATGACTATATGGAAGAATATATTAGAAGTTTAATTCCTGAGAGAGAAGGGACATTAAAGGAAATAGAAGCTTTTGCAAGAGCAAATGGGGTGCCTATTGTTCAAAAAGAAACAGGTGTATTTCTTGAATTCATGACTAGTATGAAGAAACCAAAAAGAATATTAGAACTTGGAACAGCAATAGGGTTTTCATCAATACTAATGTATCAAGCTGCTGGAACAGAACCAGAAATTGTTACAATAGAACGTGATGAAAAAATGATTGAACTTGCAAACATTAATTTAAAGAAATTTAATTTAGACCATAAGATTAAAATTGAAGAGGGCGATTGTTTAGAGATTTTAGAAAAATTAAATGAGCCTTTTGATTTGATTTTTATGGACGCAGGCAAAGGACATTACAACCACTTTTTGCCACACTGTTTGAGACTACTTAATCCAGATGGGGTAATAGTTGCTGATAATGTTTTATTTAGAGGTATGGTGGCATCACAAGAATTAGTTAAAAGAAGAAAAATTACAATAGTAAAGAGAATGAGGACTTATTTGGAATTAGTTACTCAAGATGAAAACTTAATTACGTCTGTTATACCAATGGGAGATGGAATTGCAGTTACAAAGAGGAGGTAAATTAAAATGATAAGACCAGAAATTTTAGCACCAGCAGGAAATTTAGATAAACTTAAAATAGCAATAGATTTTGGTGCAGACGCTGTATATCTTGGCGGAAGCAAATTAAATCTAAGAGCATTTGCAGATAATTTTACTAATGAACAATTAAAGGAAGGCGTGGAATACGCTCATGATAGAAATCGAAAAGTTTATGTAACTATGAACGTTTTCCCTCATAATGCAGATTTAGGCGGAGTAGAAGATTATATAAAGGAATTATATGAAACAGGTGTTGATGCAATAATAGCATCAGATCCAGCAATAATTTCAGCAGCTAGAGAAGTTGCACCAAATTTAGAGATTCACTTAAGCACTCAAGCTAATAATGTTAACTGGAGAGCAGCTAAGTTTTGGTATGAACAAGGTGTTAAGAGAATAGTAATGGCTAGAGAGCTTAGCTTAACTGAGATAAAAGAAATGAGAGATAACTTACCAGAGGAATGTGAGATCGAAGCATTTGTGCATGGTTCAATGTGTATAAGTTACTCAGGAAGATGTTTAATTTCTAATTATATGGTTGGAAGAGACGCTAATAGAGGGGCTTGTGCGCAAGCATGTAGATTTAAATATCATTTGGTAGAAGAAAAGAGACCAAATGAATTTTATCCAGTAGTTGAAGATGAGAATGGAACATACATAATGAATTCAAAAGACTTATGTATGATTGAACATATAGACGATGTTATAAAGGCTGGAGTATACTCTCTAAAAATCGAAGGACGAATGAAGAGTTTATATTACGTTGCAGCAGTAGTTAAATCATATAGGCAGGCAGTGGATGCATATATGAAAGATCCTGATAATTATAAATTCGATCCAAAGTGGATGGAAAATTTAAATAAAGTAAGTCACAGAGTATATCATACAGGTTTTTACTATGGCCAGAGTGGAGAGCAAGTATACGAAGATTCAGCGTATATAAGGCATGCAGATATAATAGGAATAGTAAGAGCATACGATGAAGAAACAAAAATAGCAACTATTGAACAAAAAAATAAAGTATTAAATGGTGATACAGTAGAAGTTTTAAGACCAGAAGGAGATAATTTCGAAGTTGTTCTTCATGATATGACAGAAGAAAACGGAACTCCAATAGAGTCGGCAAATAGAGCGAAAATGATATACAAAGTAAGAGTAGATATTCCACTAAAAGAAAAAGATTTAATAGTTAAAGACAAAGAATAGTTTATTTAACGGGAGGTTGTTCCTCTTTTGCTTATCCAAATTTTACGTTTGGAGTAGGCTAAAGTGGGTGAAATCTCCCGTTTTGTGTTTTAAGCAAAATTTTTATGGTACTAATTAATTATAAATCTCAAGTGTATTTGATATCGGTAAGTTGTCACATAAATTTAGATTTAGAGTTGGATATCTATATGGATAAACAACTTAAGAATTTGATTTATACTTTGCAATAAATACCATACTAGAAAGTAGAAACATTTTTATGCAACAGGCATTGAAAATGAGCTGTTAAAATCTCTCAATTGTAGGTTGTTCAACTAATGCTTGTCACAATGAAATTGGGAGCAAGCATTAGTGGTGCAACCTGCAATTTAGCACTTTCAGCGAAATTTTCATAGTCCTGTGAAATAACAATGTTTTTACTTTCGGTGGATTATTGCATAAGTCCAGATATTTTGAATAAAACACCTTATTTAAGGCTAGAATTTAAGCTAGAGAGGGAGGTGTTTTTCATTTTTACTGAAAAATTTGATAGAAATAAGAGATTAATTCAGATTCTAGCTATGCTTATGACTGTAATTGTTATGTTAACAGCGCGTTTAACAATATTGCAAATATATCCATCTGAAAGAGTTGTGAGTTCTTATCAAAATCACCAAGAAGAAAATATTAGCAATATGAATTATATGATTTTAGACACTAATGGGAAAGATTTAATGAAGTATAACAAAAAATACGTACTTGTCATTGATACAAGACCATTCAGTTTAAATAACTATGAAGAAACACTTGAGGATTTAATGGCGTTTAATTTCATAATGAAATCTGAAAATCCTGATTTTAGTTATTCAGATATAATGAAACAAAGTGGGAAATTATATTTTAACATATCAGAGGATACATATAATAAAATTAATAACCTAAAAAATATAAAAGGAATATATACTTATATTTCTGATGAAGTAGATACTAAAAAAGCGTGGAGTGTCAGCAGTATGTTATCAAAAATATTAGATGAGGAACATGAAGTAGGAACTCTTGAAGGTGATATGTATGATTATCTAAAAGATAATGAAAAACCTAAAAGCGAATTTTATTTAGATAATAAAGCTGTTTATGCGAAACAATCAGTAAGTATAAGTGATGATAATAAAAATTTAAAATTAACTCTTGATAGTGATATTGAAAATAAAATAAGAGATATTTTGGATAAAGAGGAATATTCATATTTAAGCAATGTAGGGGTTACTATAATGGAAAGTGATACAGGTAAAATTAGGGCAATGGTTCAAAAGGATGAAAGTGCTGCTAATGTAAATTTAGGTATACAGCAGATTGGATATGAGCCTGGATCTATTTATAAAGTGATAACACTCGGAGCGGCTTTAGATATGGGGCTTATAAATATAAATGATACTTTTGTTGGAGCAGGTAAGATAGATAGAAAAGTATATGGTAAATTATCAGTTGAGCAGGCTTTTGAAAAGTCTTCTAATGATGTATTTGCTGATATAGGAGCAAAAGTTGGCTATGATAAATTAATGGATTACTCACAGAAATTGGGATTATACGATAGAGTACTAAATTTAAATAGTGGAATTGTAAAAGAGGCACAAGGGGTGAAACCAGAAGAGGAGTCTGGAATAAATAATATATCTATAGGACAATGCATGAATGTAACTCCAATTCAAATGCTGGGAGCTATAAATTCCATAACTAATAATGGGGTTTATGAAAAGCCATACTTAGTCGAAGGTATTTTGGATAAAGATGATAATTTAATAAAAGAGTTTAAAACTGATAAAAAGAGAGTATTTAGTGAAACAACAGCAAAAATAGTTAAGAATGAAATGAGGCAGGTTGTTTTGAAAGGAACAGGAATAAAAGCGTATGAATCAGATCTTGATATAGGTGGTAAAACTGGTTCGGCGACAGGTAGTGAAGGTAAAACTCATGGATGGTTTGCTGGATATTTTAGTGCAGGAGGAAAAAACTATACTATGGTAGTATTTACCCCAGACATACAGATGGATAAGGATGCTAATAATGAAGATCTTGGTGGTGGCGATACTGCAGCACCAATATTTAAAGATATAGTTAAAACTTTAAATGCGAAGTAGTGAAATTTAATCACTGCTATATTATATATAGTGAGATAATAAATTTACATTTAGAATTCTAGTGAACTAAGTGGTAAATTAAGCTTGTGATATAGAAATTTAATTGCAATATAAGTGTTCTAAAAAGATTAATTAATAAGAACATATATTGGAATATCGGTCGCTACAAACCAAATAACTTTATTAAGAGTGAATTATATCATTTAGAACCTATATAGTAAAATATAAATATAAAAAATAAAAATGTATAAGCAACTTTTTTGGTACTCCAACATATTATAATATCAAGCACTGCTATGGAGGAAAAAGGTGTTTATATTAAATAGCTTTATAGACCTAATATTAAATTCACTATTCTTAACTGGATATGTAACAAATAATAATACATTTCCACTACCTTTAGATGAAACAGAAGAACAAATGTATTTGAAAAAATTTAAAGAAGGAGATAAAAATGCCAAAAGTATTTTAATTGAAAGAAACTTAAGATTAGTAGCTCATATAGTAAAAAAATATTCGTTTCCTAATAAGGATGTAGATGAATTAATTTCAATTGGTACTGTTGGATTAATAAAAGCGATCGATTCTTTCGATGCAGGTAAGGGTACTAGACTTGCAACTTATGCTTCTAGATGTATAGAAAATGAGATTCTAATGCTGTTTAGAAATAGTAAAAAGCAAAAAAGTGAAGTTTATCTCCAAGATCCAATCGGAGTAGATAAAGAAGGAAATGAATTTTGTCTTATGGATATACTAAGCAGTGAAAAAGATAGCGTCTTAGAAAAAGTTGAAAGCAATTTACAAGTTAGAGCTCTATATAAAAAGTTGATTGAGTCATTAACCAAAAGAGAAAGTGCTATTATAATAATGAGATATGGATTAATTGATGGAAAATGCAAAACACAAAGAGAAATAGCAGTAAATTTAGGAATATCACGATCATATGTATCGAGAATAGAAAAAAAAGCTTTAAAAAAATTAAAAAAAGAGTTATTTACTAAAAATTAATTTAGTGTATAGAGAATTATAAATCTTTATCACTATAAAGCGATGCGCTGCTATTTAGTATATAATATGTACTTAATAATATCCATTTTCATTCATATTAGTGTAATGTTAAAAGAAGTTGGAAGGATAAATATTCTATATTTATATAAAGAATATTGACATACTTTAAAAAAGGGTGCTATTTTTAATATAGCACCTTATTTTTTATAAGATATACTAATAATTTACTTTTTTAAATTACAGATAGAGGAGAAAACTTATGGCTAAAATAGACAACTTATTAGATAGAATTGATCTAACTAGCGCATCAGATATTCACTTAACTTCAGAATTGCCACCAATGGTAAGAGTAGACGGTGATTTGGTTATCGCAGATGAAAATGCAGTACCACACGAAGTTGTTGGAGAATATATTAGAGATCTAATGCCAAGTAAATATGAAGAGTTTTTAGAAAATGGAGAAATAGATTTTAAATATAATAAGCCTGGTTTAGGGAACTTCAGGGTTAATGCATTTAAATGCAAAGGTAATTATGCTATATGTATGAGAGTTATAAAGGAAGCTATACCAAAGCTTAGGGATATATCAGATGCACCAGTTTTAAAGGATTTCACTGAATTACAAGATGGATTGGTTCTTGTTACTGGACCAACAGGATCAGGAAAAAGTACAACACTTGCGGCTATGGTAAATGAAATAAATATGACTAAAGAAAAGCATATAATTACATTAGAAGAACCAATAGAATATATCTATGAAACGAAGAAATCAATGGTAAATCAAAGGGAAGTTGGACAAGATACAAAAAGCTATGCAATGGGACTTAGAGCAGCATTAAGACAAGATCCAGATGTTATACTGCTTGGAGAGATGAGAGATCCTGAGACAATTGAAATAGCTTTAAGAGCTGCGCAAACAGGACATTTGGTTTTTTCTACTTTGCATAATATGGGAGCAGCAAATAGTATATATAGAATTATAAATTCTTTTGAATCTGGCCATCAAAATGAAGTGAAAATTCAACTATCATCATTGCTTAGGGGAGTTGTTTCGCAAGTATTATTGCCAAATGCTTCAGGAAAGGGTAGAACTGCTGCAATGGAAATTATGGTATGTACCTCTAGTATAAAAAATCTTATAAGAGAAGGAAATTTTGAGCAGATTAACAGCTTTATTCAAATGGGCTCTAAATTTGGAATGCAGACTATTGAGATGGATTTGAAAAGATTAGTAAGTAATAATACTATATCGAGGGAAGAATATGAAAAATGGATACGAAATAATAAATAAAAAATAATAATTGCATAAATAAAAAAAGGAATTTGAGTAAATGTGTTGAATATATTGCAATTAGTAGATTTTTTTCTGCAGAGAAGGGAAAGATTTAATCATGCAACAAGAGATAATTACGTCCTTAGATTTTGGTACTCAAAAATTATCTGCTACTGTAGCGATTAGAGAGAAAGACGAACTTAAAATTTTAGGAGTTCAATCATGCAAATCAGCAGGTATAGAGAAAGGTTTGTTATTAGATATTGATAAATGCAGGGATGTTGCAGTAAGCTTATTAAAGGATTTAGAAAAAAAGACGACAGTAAAAAGTGAAAGAATATCCATTGGAATTTCTTCTAATAAAGTAAGAATTACTGAAGTATCAACTGTAGTTAATATTCAAGAAAAAGTTACAAGTGCGGATATAAGAAAAGCGCTGAAAAATGCACAAAGAGATTTTATTTTAAGTGACGATGAATGTATAGTAGATGTGCTTATCAATTTTTATATATTAGATAACAAAGTAATACGTAAAGATATATTAAATTGGAAAGGAAGTAAACTTGAAATAAATCTTACATTAGTAATAGCAGCTAAAAGTGAAATAGAAAAATATTATGAACTTTTTAGAAAAACAGGGTATAATATTGGGTCTATAAAATTGAATATATTAGTAGGAAAGCAAGTGTTTTTGAATGAAAAAAATTCTATGGAAAGTATAGTGATTGCAGACATTGGAGCTGGGACTACTGATATAGCATTATTTACGGATGGAATTCCTAAAAGCATAAATTCTATTCCAATAGGTGGAAGAAATATAACTAAGGATTTAGCAATTTGTGGGAAGTTTTCGTTTTTAAAAGCAGATAATATGAAAAAGATTTACTCTAGCAATTATAAAGCTTTATATCTAGATAATTCGCTTGAAGAGGAAATTGAGGTAGGAACTACCAAAGTTTCCAGGAAATTATTCTATGAAGTGGTAAATGATAGAATTGAAGAAATATTAAGCCATATCAATATAAAATTAAAAAATACTGGTCATTATGATAGAATTTGTAGTATAATTCTATATGGAGATGGAGTTAATTATTTTGAAGATATAGATGAAATCGTTCGTAAAATTTTCAAAATAAAAACTAAAGTTATAAGAAAAAATGATCTGGGAATAAAAAATTCAGAAAATATAACTTCTATGGCTATTGCTAAAGAAGTATATGATAGATTAAATTTATTAGAGGATGATAATATAATTCTAACTAATAAACATAATGATAATAAAGTAATTAATGAAAAAGAACATTTACACAATAATGAAGGTGAAAATCATATTCTAAAAAAAGTTAAAGTTTTTTTTGATAAGATTTTTTAAGGGGAGGAATTGTTTTGTTAGATTTTGAGACAGATATGCAAGAGTTAACCAATATAAAAGTTATTGGTTGCGGCGGCGGCGGAAGTAATGCCGTAAATAGAATGATAGTTGAAGGACTAAAAAATGTTGAATTTATTGCAATAAATACAGATAAGCAAGCACTTATGCTTTCTAATGCAGATCAAAAAATTCAAATAGGTGAAAAGCTAACTAAAGGACTAGGAGCTGGAGCTAATCCGGAAATAGGAAAGAAAGCAGCAGAAGAAAGCAGAGAAGAAATAACAGCTTCTATAAAGGGAGCAAATATGGTGTTTATTACTGCTGGTATGGGCGGCGGAACAGGAACAGGTGCTGCACCAATAGTAGCGGAAATTGCTAAATCTATGGAGATTTTAACTGTAGGAGTAGTAACTAAACCTTTCCCTTTTGAAGGTAAAAGAAGAATGAGACATGCTGAAATGGGGATAGCAACATTAAAAGAAAAAGTTGACACATTAGTTATAATCCCTAATGAAAGACTACTTAATATGGCTGATAAGAAAACAACGCTGTTGGATTCGTTTAAGTTAGCTGATGAAGTCTTAAGACAAGGTGTTCAAGCTATTTCAGACTTAATTACAATAACAGGTGTAATTAATGCTGACTTTGCAGATATAAAAGCAGTAATGCTTAATAAAGGACTAGCTCATATGGGAGTCGGTTTCGGTAAAGGTGATACTAGGACACAAGATGCTGTTAAACAAGCAATTTCATCTCCACTTTTAGAAACATCAATAGATGGAGCTACAGATGTTATTATAAACTTCACTGGAGGAGCAGACCTTGGAGCATTAGAAGTATATGATGCTGCGGATGTTGTTCGTGAGGCTGTAGATCCAGATGCGAATATAATCGTGGGAGCTGTTATAGATGAAACTCTTAATGAAGAAATTAGAATTACTGTTATAGCAACTGGATTTGAAAGTGAAAATAACAGATTATCATTAGGTTCTATAGTAGAAGAATCTAAAAAAGTTCAACCTCAAGTTAAGGAAGTTGCAAAAGAACAGCAAGAAGTTGCAGTAGATGCAAAAGAACCAGAAATGACTTCTAACAATTATGAGCCAGATGATTTAGATATACCTGTTTTCTTAAGAAGACAAAAGAGACATTAATAACGGAATTTATAATATTAAGAAATAAAGTTAAATAGAATGAAAATTTGTTTTAGGGATCAAAAAACTATTAAATAGTTTTTTGACCTTTGATATGCAAGTTTTCATTCTATATTTTTTAGTATATTGTATTTTTATCAGAAACTTGTCAGTTACATCGAGCCACCTGCTGCTTAGAACCTTCAGAGATATTTTCATAGCTTTTCGGAATCAAAATATTTATGATTTCGGTAAGTTATCATATAAATTTAGTTTTAAAGTTGGGTATTTCTAAATTTAAATTACATAATTAAATTTAGAATAGAATCACTTGAATTTTATTCCACTTATTTTTAGCAAATTTATATAAGATAAAAGAATTTATTTTTACATATTAAGTTAGTTTTAAATATAAAAAAGAGTACAAAAAAATATAGTGTAAATAAATGTAAAAAGTTCAATTAAAAAAACAAAAAGATTTAATGTGATTGTGACAAATTTTTATGAGAAAGAAGTATATAATAAAATCCAGACAGACTGGAGGCGTTGAGATGGAAATTTATGTTGATACCTTGGTTTTGGAAAATTGCATAGTAAATTTCTTTTTGTTAACAGTAACTATGAAATGCATAAAGCATAAATGTAAGGTGATTGCGCTCTTAAGCTCCAGTTTATTGGGTGGAATTTATACATTGGTTTTAGTTATTCCACAGTTAAACATATTATCTTGTTTACCTATTGAATTAATTGTTGCGTTCATAATGCTCAGAATAGTGTATGGAAAAACAAACATTCTTAATATGATCAAGATTCTTATTATATTTCTAATGATGACATTTACTTTAAGTGGAGTATGTTTTCTATTTTCATTAAAGCAAAATTTATATTTATTAGGAACTACATTCAAAATAGAGAAGTATTCAATTAAATATATTATGCTAGGAGTAATGATTATGTATATAATTTTTAGCAGACTTGTGGAATACATTAGAGACAAGCTGTTTGTAAGGAATTTTGTTTTTGAGATTGAATTCAATATAGAAGGCAAGCAATATAGTATTAAAAGCTTTTTAGATACTGGAAATGAGCTTAGAGAGCCAATTACAAATCTTCCATGTATTTTAATTGAAGAAAACCTAATAAGTGATGTGGATTTTAATAGTATCAATACATATCATGTGCTTTACAGTTCAATAGGATATGGAGGAAGTCTTAAAGGTATAAAAGTTAACAACATAAAAATAAGCAATAATTATCATCTATATGAAGAAGTCGATGCAATAATATGTCCATGTAAAGAAAAATTAAGTAAAGAATGCGAATTTAATGCCTTATTATCAAGGGGAATAGTCTATAAGGGGGATATTTATGGAAAAGTTAGTTCTGTTTTTTAATAAATTATTATGTAAGTTCAAGTTGTTTAGAAAAAAATTATATTATGTAGGAGGAAATGATGCTCTACCACCACCATTATCAAAAGATGAAGAAGAAGATTTGGTAAATAAATTAAATGGTGGAGATGAAAATATAAGAAGTACTTTAATTGAAAGAAATTTAAGATTGGTTGTTTATATAGCAAGAAAATTTGAAAACACAGGTGTATATGTAGAAGATTTAATATCAGTTGGTACTATTGGATTAATAAAAGCAGTAAATACTTTTAATCCAGAAAAAAAGATAAAGCTTGCAACTTATGCGTCTAGATGTATAGAAAATGAAATACTTATGTATTTAAGGAGAAATAGCAAGATAAAAGCTGAAATATCATTTTATGAACCTCTTAATATTGACTGGGATGGAAATGAGCTTCTGTTATCAGATATATTAGGAACTGAAAACGATACTGTTTATAATTTGATAGAAGATGAAGTAGATAAGCAGCTATTAGTTATGGCATTAAAGAGCTTAAATGATAGAGAAAAAGAAATAGTAAGACTTAGATTTGGTTTAAATGGAACAAGAGAAAAAACGCAAAAAGAGGTCGCGGATATGCTTGGAATCTCACAATCTTACATTTCTAGATTAGAGAAAAAAATAATTAAAAGATTGAAAAAAGAAATAAGTAGAATGATTTAGCTTGTCTTCAAGTATAAAAGTATTGCCTATCGGAGATAATGTTTAATGCAATGGATTATTACTTTCGAAGGGGTGAATACTTGTGATAATTAACAAAGTAGAAATATGTGGCGTTAATACTTCAAAACTCCCTATACTTAAAGAAAAAGAAAAGAAGCAGCTTTTTTTACAAATGCAAGCTGGAGATAAGAACGCAAGAGAAACTTTTATAAAGGGAAATTTGAGATTAGTACTTAGTGTTATTCAACGGTTTAATAATAGAGGAGAAAATATCGATGACTTATTCCAAGTAGGCTGCATAGGCTTAATGAAATCAATAGATAATTTTGATTTGTCTCAAAATGTTAAATTTTCAACTTATGCAGTTCCTATGATAATTGGGGAAATTAGAAGATACCTAAGAGATAATAATTCTATTAGGGTAAGTAGATCTTTAAGGGATATAGCTTATAAAGCTCTTATTATGAGAGAAAAATTTATAAAAGACAATAATAAAGAGCCTACTATATCGCAAATTGCAAAAGAACTTGAATTGCCAAGAGAAGAAGTTGTATTTGCGTTAGATGCAATACAAGATCCTGTATCACTGTTTGAGCCAATTTATCATGATGGAGGAGATGCCATTTATGTAATGGATCAAATAAGTGATGCAAAAAATACAGATGAACATTGGCTTGAAAATATTTCAATAAAAGAAGCAATGAAAAAACTTACTGATAGAGAGAAGCTTATATTGAATTTAAGATTTTTCAATGGAAGAACTCAAATGGAAGTAGCAGATGAAATTGGAATTTCACAAGCACAAGTTTCAAGATTAGAAAAAACAGCACTAAAGCATATGAGAAAACACGTATAAGAATGAGAGTTTAATAATATTATAATGGTGGGGGATAATTATGGAACTTGAATTACATTCACTCAATGCTATGAGAAGTATGGAAGTTATAGATATATTAACAGGAACTAAAATCGGGTTTATAAAAGATTTTAAGATAGACTGCGATGAAAATAAAATAGTTGCGTTAATATTACCAGGAGAAATAAAATCATGGTTTGCAAAAGAAGATGAAAAAGAGATTTTGTGGAGCGATATAGTAAAAATAGGAACAGATGTTATATTGGTGAAGGCAAAAGATAAAGAAAAAGTAAATGCAAACAATGTATAGCCATATTTCAAAAATATAGTTATAATAAGTATAGGTTTTGATATACGAAAGCAAAGAGGTGAATGAAAGTATGAAATGTCCATTTTGCGGATTTGAAGAAAGTAAGGTTGTTGATTCAAGGTCAACAGATGACAATACAACAATTAGAAGAAGACGAGAATGTTTAAAATGTAATAAGCGTTATACTACATATGAAAAAATAGAGGATTTTCCAATCCTAGTAATTAAAAAAGATTTAACTAGAGAAAATTTCAACAAAGAAAAAATAATTAACGGATTAATTATTGCATGTCAAAAAAGACCCATATCTAGAAAGCAAATCGAAGAAATAGCATATGATATAGAAAAAACAATATCTAATAGTATGCTCACTGAAATCCCATCAAATGAAATAGGGGAAATGGTTATGGCTAGATTGAAAGAGTTAGATGAAATATCATATGTAAGATTCGCGTCAGTTTATAGACAATTTAAGGATATAGATACTTTCCTAGAAGAAATAAAAAATCTTAGAACATAATCACATAATTAAGGATGTTGAAAAGTTTTCAATGTCCTTTTTATAATGAAAAATGTTATATATAAGTTAAACTTCAGTTAATAAAGATGCCAAGCAGCTAATAAAATGTTAATATTAAGTAAAGAATTAAAATGAATTAAATGGAACAAGCATTTTATTCTTATAAAAAGTATCTAGCTGTATATAAGAAGATTTCATGGTGGCTTTGTGACTTTTATTTTCATATACATTATTAAAAAAGTATTAATTTATTGGAGGATTAGAGTGAATACATTAGAGTTGAAAGACTTAGAAATTAAAGATGATTTTACAATAATAAATGGTAAAAAATTTGAAATTATATTCACAAATGCAGAAAAAGGAAGAAGTTTTAATAGAAATACAGAAGAGGGAGTTAGAGAATTAAATTCATTAAAAAAAGAATTTAATGCAGATAATATAATATATATAAAGCAAATTCATAGTGATAGAATATTAAAATATGAAGGTAATGGGAAAGATATTATAGATGAAGAGGGAGATGCAATAATAACAAATGAAAAAAATGTTATTATTGGGGTTTTTACTGCTGATTGTGTACCGGTTATATTGGTAGATGAGGAAAAAGAGGTTACAGCTGCGATACACAGTGGATGGAGAGGTACCTTTGAGTCTATTACATTGAAGACAATAGATAAAATGAAAAATGAATTTGGATCTGATGTAAGAAATATTAAGGCTTATATAGGACCACATATTAGAAAATGTTGTTATGAAGTTTCAGAAGATTTAAAGCAGAAGTTTATTGAAAAGAAAGATACAATAAATGAAAAAGAGCTATTTAATGGAAATAATCTTAATCTTGAAGCGTGCATAATAGACGATTTAAGGAAATCTGGAATAAATGAGAGTAATATAAATAGTTTAGATTTATGTACTTATTGTAGTAGTGATATTAAATTGCATTCATACAGAAAATCTCAGGGTTCCTATGGTAGAATGTTTTCTTTTATTATTTCACGTTAAGGGGGAAGATGAAATATGGCTAATGAAAAAATTTTAATTGTAGATGATGAAGAACATATAGTTGAATTATTACATTTCAATTTAGTTAATGCTGGGTATGAGGTTTTAAGTGCTAATAATGGTATTGATGCAGTGAAAATAGCTAAGGCTGAGAAGCCGAGCTTGTTATTGCTTGATTTAATGCTGCCAGGTATGGATGGATTTGATGTTTGTAAGGAAATAAAGAGAGATTCTGAAATGAAAAAAACATCAATAATAATGTTAACAGCTAAAGGCGAAGAACTTGATAAGATACTTGGGCTAGAACTTGGAGCTGACGATTATATAACAAAACCATTTTCGGTCAGGGAATTACTTGCAAGAGTAAAGGCAGTTTTAAGAAGAACAAGCTCATTTAATGAGGCAGAAGATGATGTTTATAATTCAGAAAATCTTAAAGTAGACTTTGAACGTCATGAGGTATATGTGAATGATAGAAAGGTTGATTTAACTTTAAAAGAATTTGAACTTTTACAAATACTAATAAAGAATAAAGGAAGAATACTCAAAAGGGAAACCCTATTAGATAAGATTTGGGGTTATGAGTATATAGGAGAAACAAGAACTGTAGATGTTCATATAAGATATCTTAGAAAGAAGATAGAAGAAGACGATAAAAATCCGAGATTTATTGAAACTATAAGAGGAGTAGGTTATAGATTTAACCCAGCGGAGTAAAAATGAAAAACAAAATATTAACTTCAGTTATTATAACTGTGCTATTTGCACTATTAATTGTAGCATCTTCTTTTATCACAATAATAAATTTAGAACAAATTAAAAATACAAAAGAACAACTTAGAAACATAAATTTGCTAGTTTCTGAACTTAATGATGTTACTGATATTAGTAGAAATGATTATGAAGAGTTAAAAGCATTAAATAATACGAAAATAAATGGTATAGAAGTAAGATTTACTCTTATAAATGATAATGGAGTTGTCTTATACGATAATGAGCAAAAGAGTAGTGAAAATCATAGGGATAGAGAAGAAGTTAAGAAAGCAATGGAAACTGGTGAAGGGTATTCAAAGAGATACAGCGAGACAATTAAGTCAGACTTAATATATTGTGCTACTAGGCTTAGCAATAACTTTGTAATTAGAAGTTCTGTAAGCATAAATTCTGTTACTATAATACTTAAAGAAAATATTAAATATTGTTTTGGAATATTACTTGTGGTTATGCCATTTTCTTTATTTCTATCATTAAGACTAGTTAAAAAAATTGTTGATCCAGTTAAAGAGTTAGAAAGTGTAACTTTGAAAATGACTCATGGGGACTATAAAATAAGAGCCAATATCAATACAAATGATGAACTTGGGACTTTGGGAAATAGCTTCAATAATATGGCGGAACAGTTACAAATAAAGATTCGTGAAGTTATAGATAATCAAAATAAAATAGAATCAATATTAAAAAGTATGGAAAGCGGAGTTATAGCTGTTGATAATTGCAATATGGTAATTTCAATTAATCCGTGTGCAGAATCTTTACTTGGCATTAAAAAAAATATTGTAGGCGAATGTTTATTAGACCATATAAAGGATTATGATATAATAAAATTCTTAGAACAAGATGATGTAAGTGATAAAGAAATAAAAATACGTCATCCAATAGAAAGGGATTTCAAAATTAAGAAATCAGCTATGGTAGATGGAATGGAAGGCGTAGGAAAGGTTATAACTTTTCAAGACATAACTGATATAAATAGAGTAGAACTTATGAGAAGCCAGTTTGTTGCCAATGTATCTCATGAATTGAAGACTCCGTTAACATCTATAAAGGGATTTGCTGAAACTTTAAAATTTGTTAAGGATGACGAAACAAGAGAGAAATTTTTAGATATTATAGATAAAGAAGCTGAACGATTATCAAGACTTATAAATGATATATTAGTGTTATCTAATATTGAAAGCAACTTAGCGGTTGATATGCATGAGTTCGAACCGGGATCAGTAATTGAAGAAGTAATTAATATAATGAGAAAAACTGCTATTAATAAAAATATTAAATTAGAATTTAAAGATAACAATAGTGAAAAGATCTTTGGAGATAGAGATAAATTTCATCAACTAGCTTTGAATTTAATAGAAAATGCAATAAAATACTCTAAGGATACTTCTGGAAAAGTAGAAGTGTTAAGTTATAATGAAGATAAATATTATTGCTTAAGAGTAAAAGATAATGGAATAGGAATACCAAAGGAAGATATATCAAGAATCTTCGAACGATTTTATAGAGTTGATAAATCAAGGAAAAAAGGTGGAACAGGTCTTGGCTTAGCAATTGTAAAACATATTGTTAAAATTTTTAACGGAGAGATTTATGTTAAAAGTGAGCTTGGAGTAGGAACGTGTTTTGAAGTGAAAATTCCATATTTATAACAGATAATGCGCAAAGTGGTAGAAACTTTGCGCATTTTTTAATTATTATCAAAGGTATGTTAAATTTTCTTAACATCCCTCTAATATAACTTAACAATTCTCTAATAATAGATTAACTAAATGGGTATATTATAGGATATGTAATAAGAAACAATTTAACCAACATAATTTATGTCGAATTTATTGATGGAGGGAATTTATAATGAAAAAAAGAACGTTAAAGTTAGTCGTAGGGGCTTTGTTAGTGACAGTTATAGGAAGTGCAATGGTTGGGTGTGGAAGCTCATCAAATAAATCAGAAACAGGTACAAAGACTGAATCAAGCGATAAAGTAAGTGGGTCTATAACCCTAAGTGGTTCATCAGCCTTACTTCCATTAATGGAGCAAGCGATTGAAACATATAATAAGGAAAATCCAGATGCAGAAATTAGTGCTCAAGCAGGTGGATCAGGTACAGGTCTTACTCAAGTACTAGATGGATCAGTAGATGTAGGAAATTCAGATATTTTTGCAGAAGAAAAATTAGATAAAGATAAAGCAAGTCAGTTAGTTGATCATAAAGTTGTAGCAGAAGGTTTTGGTGTTGCGGTAAGCAAATCACTTGGAATAGATAATTTAACATCAGCTCAAATTAAAGATATATTCTCTGGCAAGGTAACTAACTGGAAAGAAGTTGGAGGACCTGATAAGCCAATATTATTAGTTCATAGAACAGCAGGTTCTGGAACAAGAGCAACATTCGAAAAGGTAATTCTTGGTGGAGATAAATCAGCAGAAAACGAATCATTAGGAGTAACTCAAGATTCAAATGGAGCAGTTTTAAGTGCAATGAAACAAAATGATGGTGCAATTAGTTATTTAGGTCTTGCATATATGAACACACAAGAAGCTAAGGATGCTATAAAAATAGTAAAACTTGACGGAGTTTCAGCTGAAAAAGCAAATATAGCTGATGGATCATATAAGTTCTGGTCATGGGGACACATGTATACTAAAGGTGAAGCAACAGGAGTTGCTAAGAGTTTTATAGATTATGTTACAAACAAAGTTGATAAGTCAGTTCTAGATAATTTAGGATTTGTTTCAGGAAGTGAAATGAAAGTAAAATAATTTCAATTAAGGGATGAGTAAAGATGGAAAAAAGAAGTTTTAAAGAAAGGCTTAAAAATGAGTATTTGGGCCAAGGCTTTGCAGGGCTATGTGGAATATTAATAATAGTGATAACAATATCAATCATAGTATTTATAGCTTCAAAAGGGATAAGAATATTCACAAAAGATGGATATAGTGTCACAGAATTTTTATTCACAAATAATTGGAAGCCAAACAAGGGTGGAGAGCCTTCCTTTGGAGCTCTCGCTTTCATCTTAGGGTCAACCTTAGTATCAGTAGGTGCAGTAGTTATAAGTGCACCTATTGCTATTGCTTTGGCGATATTTGTGAATGTCATATCAAGTAAATTTGGGAAAAAGATAATTAAACCTTCATTAGAAGTATTAGTTGGAATACCTTCTGTTGTTTATGGTTGGGTTGGTATTTCTGTGTTAGTACCATTTATAAAAGGAAGTTTTGGAGGAATGGGATTTTCTTTAATCGCAGGGATTTTAGTTTTATCATTAATGATTTTACCAACTATAGCAACGTTATCTATAGATGCTATAAAAACAATACCTCAAGATCACATTGAGGCATCATATGGTCTTGGAGCTACAAGATGGCAGACGATTTATAGAATAATAGTTCCAGGCGCCAAATCAGGGATATTAACAGGTGTAGTACTTGGTATTGCAAGGGCTTTTGGAGAAGCGTTAGCAGTTCAAATGGTAATTGGTAACACTGTAAAGATACCTGATAGTATCACTTCCTCAATGTCAACATTAACAAGTATAATAACAATGGATATGGCTAATACTGTCGGCGGAACGCCATGGAATGATGCATTATGGACATTAGCATTAATTTTACTTGTGATTTCTTTTATATTTATAGTTATTGTAAGAGTAATTGAGAAAAGGAGTGCGGTATAATGAATGCAAAAAAAGTAGATAAAATTGCGACAGTTATATTTTATATAATAAGTATGTTCATAGTGGTTTTACTTGGTGCATTTATTTTATATATTTTATATAAAGGTGGAAGTATGTTAAAACCGTCATTCCTTTTTGGCAATCCAAAGCTTACAGGAGCAGGAGGAGGAATAGCACCGCAGTTATTTAATTCGTTTTATATGCTTGTTATTTCTTTGGTTATAACAATTCCTATTGGGGTTGGAGCGGGGATTTATTTGGCAGAGTATGCTAAAGAAGGACCTATTCTTAAATTTATAAGAATGTCCCTTGAAACAATGTCTTCACTTCCATCTATTGTTATTGGTATGTTTGGATTATTGGTTTTTGTAAATATGGCGGGATGGGGATATTCAATACTTGCAGGTGCTTTATCTGTGAGTATATTAAATATACCTTCAATGACTAGAATTTCAGAAAATGCAATAAATACAGCAAGTAAAAGGGTTAAGGAAGCATCTTTGGGGCTTGGAGCAACTAGATGGCAAACATTAGCGAAGCTTACAGTTCCGACAGCTATGGGAGAGATATTAACGGGTATAATACTAGCAGCAGGAAGAATTTTTGGTGAGGCAGCAGCATTTTTATATACTGCAGGATTAAGTTCTAAAAATTTAAATTTCAATACCATAAGTATGGCTGGGAACAGCTCAGCATTTTCACTTTTTAGACCAGCAGAAACTTTAGCTGTCCATATATGGAAGCTAAATTCAGAAGGCGCAGTGGTTGATGCTGCTCAAATAGCTAACGGAACAGCGGCTGTGCTTATAATAGCAGTTCTCTTATTCAATGTTTGTGCAAGGTTAATTGGAAATAGATTGATGAAAGCTTATAGTGGGAAGTAGGAGATAGTTATGAATATTATAGAAACAAAAGATTTATGCTTATATTATGGTGATAATCAGGCTCTTAAAGATATAAATATGTCTATAAATAAAAATGAAGTTACAGCACTTATTGGACCTTCAGGCTGCGGAAAATCAACTTTCCTAAGAACTTTAAATAGAATGAATGATTTGATTGAGATTGTAAAAATAACTGGAGAAGTGTTTTTTGAAGGTAAGGATATATATAAGGACTATGATGATATATATTTAAGAGAAAGAATCGGAATGGTATTCCAAAGACCAAATCCATTTCCAATGTCGATTTATGATAATATTGCGTATGGACCTAGAATACACGGCACAAAAAATAAGAAGATCTTAGATGAAATAGTAGAAAAAAGCTTAAGAGGAGCAGCGCTTTGGGACGAGACTAAAGATAGGCTAAAATCAAGTGCGCTTGGAATGTCAGGTGGGCAACAACAAAGATTATGTATTGCTAGAACATTGGCGGTTTCTCCAGAAGTAATTTTGATGGATGAACCAACATCTGCATTAGATCCAATATCAACTGGAAAAATGGAAGAACTTATGGATGAATTAAAGAAGAAATATACAGTTATCATTGTAACTCATAATATGCAGCAAGCAGGAAGAATAGCTGATAAAACTGCATTCTTTTTAAATGGAGAAGTTATAGAGTTCGGAAAAACAGAAGATATATTTTATAATCCAAGAGATAAGAGAACAGAAGATTATATTACAGGTAGATTTGGCTAAAAGGGGGCAATGATAATTATGACAAGGGGATCGCAGGATACAAGAGTAAAAAATATAAATAGAGAGTTGCTAAAAATGTCTAGTCTAGTTGAAAAGCAAATATATGAGAGTTTGCTAAGTTTAAAAAAATATGATCTAGAAAAGGCTGAGCAAGTTATTAAGAATGATGATATTGTTGATGATATGCAAAAAATGATAGAAGAGGAATGTATCAAATTTATAGCAACTGAACAGCCGCTCGCAACAGATTTAAGGAGAGTATTTACAGCATCTAAAATAGTGACGGATTTAGAGAGAATGGCAGACTATGCAGTAGATATATGTAAGATAACAAAGAGGATTGGTAAAAAGATAAGCTCATTTGAAAAAGGCTCAGAAGAATTATGGGAGATGGACGATAAAGTTAGAGCTATGATAAGAGCGTCTGTAGATTCATATATTAACGAAGATGAGGAAATGGCATATAAGGTTTGCGAAAAGGATGATGAGATAGATGCATTCTATAAATCTTTATTTTCCACTTTGATTAACTCAATAAAAGTAGATGAAAAGCTGCTTCAAGAAGGAACTCAATTACTATTTGCAATAAAATATCTAGAGAGAATAGGAGATCATGTAACTAATATATGTGAATGGACTATTTTTTCAAAAACAGGTTCCTATGTTGATTTAAATGAATAAGGTATAAGTATTATAAAGTGTCCTTAATTTATTGAGGACATTTTTATCATTTGGCTATGAATTTCTTGACTTAGGTATTATATTAATGTAATATGAAAAAAATAAATTAAAAGCATAAAGGAAATATATCATATAATTAAATGATTCATAGTAGTTAATCGGAAATTTAATAAGAATCTAGTTAATAATTATTTTTTATTATTTAGAAAATTATAATCAAGGCAAATCTGTGGTGATTTTTAAAAGTAGCAGAAACATGTAGTATGCGATGTGGATTTTATTTATGTAACTAAGGTGTAATTAGGTGTAAACGATAAATTTAAGTATAAAGGGGCAATGGAAGAATGACAAGAGGATCACAAGATACTAAAGTAAAGAATATAAATAGGCAATTAGTGATTATGGCAGACTTAGTAGAAAAGCAGATATATGAAAGTATGCTGTGTTTAAAGAATTGTGATATAGAAGCAGCAGATGAAATTATTAAAGCTGATGATAAAGTTGATGAATTACAAAAAATAATTGAAGAACAGTGTATTAAGTTTATTGCAGCAGAGCAGCCTCTGGCAACAGATTTGAGAAGAGTGTTCACTGTCTCGAAAATAGTGACAGATTTAGAAAGAATAGCAGATTATGCAGTAGATATTTGTAAAATAACAAAAAGAATCGGCAAAAATGTGAATTCTCTTAAAAAGGTTTCAGAGGATCTATGGGATATGGAAAGAAAAGCAAGGTATATGATAAAGGCATCTATAGATTCCCACGTCAATGATGATGAAGAAATGGCATATAGAATTTGCAAAAAGGATGATGAGATAGATACTATATATAGATCGCTGTTTGCTTCTTTTATTAAAGCAATAAAAAAAGATGAAAGTTTACTTCAAGAAGGAACTCAATTGTTGTTTGTAATAAAATATTTAGAAAGAATAGGGGATCATGTGACTAATATATGTGAATGGACTGTCTTTTCAAAAACAGGAGCTTATGTTGATTTGAATGAATAGGACTATATAATGTAGGAAAATGTTCTTTGTTATTAAGAACATTTTTTGTTTTGTTAAATCATTTATACAAGAAATGAAATCCTTTGAAGCTATTTTTTAAAAGGTATGAATAAAAAACATTATTATTTTATGAAATTATAATGAGGTTAAACATGTTTTAATAATATGAATTGTTGACTTAACTAAGGGTTTAATGTAATATAACAAAGATAAGAATGTTATAATAAGGGGTGAAAAAATGAAAAATATTATAACAAAAGTAACCTCTAATGGAATTGCAGAGGAAGTCGGGATAGAAGAAAATGATATCTTAGTATCTATAAACAATAAGGAAATAAATGATATCATAGATTATAAATTTTTATCTGCAGATGAAGAGATTGTTTTAGAGATAGAAAAACCTAGTGGTGAAATATGGGAAATTGAAATTGAAAAGGAATATGGTGAGGATATAGGGATAGAATTTGGCGGGGGAATTATGGATAAAGCAAAATCATGCAGTAACAAATGCATATTTTGTTTCATTGATCAGCTGCCTAAAGGAATGAGAGAAACATTATATTTTAAAGATGATGATTCGAGATTATCATTTTTACAAGGAAATTTCGTGACATTAACAAATATGAAAGATGAGGACATTGATAGGATAATAAAATATCATATAAGTCCAATTAATATTTCTGTACATACAACAAATCCAGAATTAAGAGTTCAGATGCTAAATAACAGATTTGCAGGTAATGTTCTTGAAAGAATGCAAAGACTAGCTGATGCAGGAATTACAATGAATGCACAAATAGTTTGTGTTCCAGGAATAAATAATGGAAATGAACTTAAAAGAACAATTGAAGATTTATATAAACTTTATCCAGAAGTCTCAGATGTAGCAGTAGTTCCAATAGGTATTACTAAGTTTAGGCAAGGACTTAAACATGTTAATACGTATACAAAGGAACAATCTATTGAGGAAATCAATAATATTAAAGAATTGCAAGATACATATATTAAAGAAACTGGTAAGCCATTTGTGAGATTATCTGATGAATTTTATTTAGTCGCAGATAAAGAAATTCCAAATCAGGAATTTTATGATGATTATCATCAAATAGAAGATGGTATAGGAATGGTTAGGTGTTTTAGAGATGCCATAGATAGCACTTTAGATGACTTGGATTTAAATATGAAGGGAAGCTTTTCTATAGTTACAGGAGAGCTGGCGTATAATGAATTGCTTGAAGCCAGTAATAAAATTAAATGTAAAAATCCTAAGATACAGCTTGATGTCTACAAAATAGTGAATCATTATTTTGGAGAAACTATTACTATAGCAGGACTTTTAACTGGAACTGATATAATAAATCAGATGAAGGGAATAATAAATAGTAAGTATTTAATAATGTCTAATAACATGTTTAGAAAAGGCTACGAATTATCTGATTCTAATGAGCAGATAATGCTGGATGATATTAAAATTAAAGATATTGAATCAGCTTTAGATGTCAAGGTAATAGTAGTTGACTACACAGGTGAAGATTTAATAGAAAAACTTAATGAGGCATATGAAGAAAAATAGACTAGCATGCTGGCTTGTTATTTTTGAATATGTCTAAATATAAAGAGGAGGAATTTTAATGGGTAAACCGATAGTTGCTATAGTTGGAAGACCGAATGTTGGAAAATCAACGTTATTTAATAAATTAGCAGGGAAAAGAATTTCAATAGTTCAAGATACACCAGGGGTTACAAGGGATAGGGTGTATGCAGAGGCTGAATGGCTGAGATATAATTTTACTATGATAGATACAGGTGGTATTGAACCAGAGAATAATGATATTATTATAAAACAAATGAGAAGACAAGCAAATATTGCAATTGAGACAGCTGACGTAATAATATTTATAGTTGATGGTAAAGAAGGATTAACTGCTGCAGATAATGAAGTGGCTACTATGCTTAGAAAAAGCAAAAAACCAGTAGTTTTAGTTGTTAATAAAGTCGACAATTTAAAAGATGAAAATAATGCTTATGAATTTTATAATTTAGGAATAGGCGATCCTATGGCAATATCAGCAGGGCAAGGATTAGGGCTTGGTGATATGCTTGATGAAGTAGTTAAGCATTTTGATAAATCTATTTATGATGAAGAAGATGATGAATATATTAGAATAGCAATGATTGGTAAGCCTAATGTAGGTAAGTCTTCTTTAATTAATAAATTGCTTGGAGAAGAAAGAGTAATAGTTTCTGATATTCCAGGAACTACAAGAGATTCAATAGATAGTCATTTAGAAACAGAAGAAGGTAAATTTATTTTAGTTGATACGGCTGGTCTTAGAAGAAAGAGCAAGGTAAAAGAAGAAATTGAGAGATATAGTGTTATAAGAACTTACGCTGCAATAGAAAGAGCGGACGTGTGTATACTTATGATTGATGCAACAGAAGGAATTACAGAACAAGATGAAAAAATAATAGGTTATGCTCATGAATTGAGAAAGGCTATTATGGTTATTGTTAATAAGTGGGATTTGGTTGAAAAAGATGATAAAACTTTAGATAAATTTAAAAAGGATCTTCAATCAAATTTAAAGTTCTTAAGTTATGCTGAATACTTATTCATCTCTGCACTAACAGGACAAAGAACTAATAAAGTGCTTAAGTTAGCAAGATATTGCTATGATAATTACAATAAGAGAATTTCAACAGGTATATTAAATGATGTCATAAGCAAAGCTGTACTTATGAAGGAACCACCTATTGTTGGAATTAAGAGAATGAAGATTTACTATGCGACTCAAGTTGCAACTAAACCGCCTAAATTTGTATTCTTTATAAATGATGAAAGTGCAAGACACTTCTCATATGAAAGGTATTTGGAAAATCAATTAAGAGATAGTTTTGATTTCAAAGGAACTGGAATACAAATTGAATATAGACAAAGAAAGGAATAGTTATGAGTAAAATTACTTTTTTAGGAGGAGGAAGCTTTGGAAGTGCCTTAGCTGTTTTACTTGCAGAAAAAAATAATGTTGTTAATATATACGATAGAGATAAGAATGTTGTTAACGAAATAAACATTAAGAAAACAAACGAAAAGTATATGAAAGATTTTGCAATTCCTAAAGGAGTAACTGCATTTAATAGTATTGAAGAAGCAATAGATGGTGCTGATTATATAGTTTTATCAGTACCTTCCCATGTAATTAGAAGTATGTGTATAGCGATTAAAGGGAAAATCCCTAGAGATATTCCAATAATATCTATTGCAAAAGGTATTGAGGAAGACACAGATAAAAGATTATCGGTTGTAATTGAAGAAGAATTAGATAATCCAGTTGTAGTTTTATCAGGACCAAGTCATGCGGAAGAAGTTGTGATGAGAATACCAACTACAATAGTCAGTACATCTAAAGAAATGAAATTTGCTGCTGATGTTCAAGATTTATTTATGACACCATATTTTAGAGTCTATACTAATGACGATATAATAGGAGTAGAAGTTGGTGGCGCTGTAAAGAATGTAATTGCGTTAGCTGCAGGAGTTATAGATGGTCTTGGGTATGGAGATAATACAAAAGCTGCACTACTAACTAGGGGGATGAAGGAAATTTCTAGAGTTGGAATAGCACTTGGTGGAAGAGCAGAAACTTTTTATGGCTTAACTGGTATGGGGGATTTAATAGTTACCTGTACATCTATGCATTCTAGAAATAGAAGAGCTGGTTTACTAATAGGTAAAGGTATGTCTCTTGAAGACGCTTTAAAAGAAGTAGGAATGGTTGTTGAAGGAGTAAAAGCTTGTAGAGCATTTTATCAACTGAAGGAAAGAATAGGTATATCAATGCCTATAACAGATGGACTCTATAAAGGATTATTTGAAGGAAAGAATGCCAAGTCTATTGTTGATGAACTCATGAATAGAGACAAAAAGAGTGAATTATTTTAATATTTATAGTATTGGAATATGAGTATACTTTAGGAATTTATTTTCAAGTTATTTGTACCAGCTATATAAAAAAGATTGATTTTTTATATAGCTGGTTTTGTATTTTCAAATGTTAGTAAATTGTAGTCTAATTAAAGTCCTCAATAGGTTGTGTGAAAAGTTACTTTAAAAAAATATATATGTTGTAATTCACATTTCACAATTACGGCTAAAATTTTTGCAATGTCTTCAGAGTTATTATGAAGAATTATTATATATATAGTGATATTTTATACACGCTATAAAAATAGTAGATCAATTATGTTTGAACATGTTGTCTACTATTTTTTTATTCTTTTTTGATTATGCCTAATGTTAATGTTTAATTTTAAAGATAGGAATTTTAATAATATTTTAATCATATATTTAGTGATTAGAATTGTGTTAAAATTTTTTATTTATTATATTTGTATATTTTAAATAAAGCATGAATATATATATATTGGAAAAAAGAATATGGGAGGGAAAAATGTGGACAATTTTAACATATACAAAGATATAGCCGATAGAACCCAAGGGGACATATATGTAGGAGTCGTAGGACCAGTTAGGACAGGGAAATCTACATTTATTAAAAAGTTCATGGATCTTATGGTAATACCTAAAATTGATAATACTTATAAAAAGGAAAGAGCAAAAGATGAGTTACCACAGAGTGGCTCAGGAAAAAATATTCACACAACAGAACCTAAATTTGTACCTAATGAAGCAGTAGAAATAAATTTAGGGGATGAAATAAAATTTAAAGTAAGGATGGTTGACTGCGTAGGATATATTGTAAAAGGAGCATTAGGATATCTAGATGGTGAGGAAACTAAAATGGTTCATACACCATGGTATGATTACGAAATACCTTTTGAGGATGCAGCAGAAATTGGGACAAGAAAAGTTATAAAAGACCATTCAACAATAGGATTAGTAATTACAACTGATGGAAGTATAACTGGAATAGATAGAAATGACTATGTAGAACCAGAAGAAAGAGTAATATATGAATTACAGTCACTAAATAAACCATTTATTGTAGTTCTTAATACTAATAAGCCTAATTCTCAAGAAACTAAGGCATTGAAAAAAGAATTAGAAGATAAATATAATGTAACTGTTCAAGTTATGGATGTTTATAATATGGAAGAACAAGATATTGAGGATTTATTTAAACACGTACTTAAGGAATTCCCTGTAAAAGAAATAAATATTGATATGCCTGAATGGTTAGAAAAATTGGAATGTAACCATTGGCTAAAAAAAGATTTTTTCAACATAATTATGAACATGAGTCAAGATGTCTCTAAGGTAAGAGACATAAAATACTGCTTAAATGATTTTGAAAATGAAGACTTTATGGGAAAGGCAACCATAAATGAAGTTGATTTGGGTAGTGGAACAGCAAAAATATCTATGAAACCTAAGGATGGAATTTTCTATAAGGTTCTTAGTGAGATATGTAATTTAGAAGTTGGTTCAGAAAGTGACTTGCTCAGCATAATAAATGACCTAAGTCATGCAAAATGTGAATATGATAAGGTTAAAGATGCATTGGAAGATGTAAGAGAGAGCGGCTATGGATTGGTTGCACCACAACTTTCGGAAATGAAGTTTGAGGAGCCTGAAATAGTTAAACAAGGTAATAAATATGGAGTTAAATTAAAGGCAAGTGCTCCAAGCTTACATCTTATAAAGTGTGATATTAAAACTGAGATAAGCCCTATAATGGGATCAGAAAAGGAATCGGAAGAACTAGTAAAAGGCCTTCTAGAACAATTTGAAACAGATCCAGCCCTTCTTTGGCAAAGTAATATGTTTGGAAAATCTTTAGAAGTGTTAGTAAAAGAAGGATTACAAAACAAGCTATATAAAATGCCAGAAGATGTTCAAGTTAAGATTCAAAAGACTTTGCAGAAAATTATTAATGAAGGTAATGGTGGATTAATCTGTATAATACTTTAAAAAATCTGATATAAAGATTTTTATAATTTAATCCTAACAAAGTGTTGATTTTATATTGTAGTTAAGTAAATTAGTTATATTAGTGATACTACATATTAGGCAGAATCAAGAGAATAACGAGTGCATATGCCAAGCCTATTTTCAAGTACATGGGGGGCTCGCCTCAATGCAATCTATGAGTAAGTGATTCACACTTAACCATAGGTTTGGGTTCTTAGATCACGGAGGCAGAGAACCCCAATAGGCTAGATATAAGAGAAATCTGTTTCCATGTCTAATGAAAATAATAATGGTATCTTGGGCACGTTTTTCTCGTATATGCCTTATGTATTGTAAAGTAATAAAATCAACACTTTTTTTACCATGATTTTTTATTTAAGTGGTGGAAAAATACATACTACTGGGATATAATAAAAGAAAGGATATAAATGAGGGGTATTATGAAAAGAGAGTATAAAGCTTATAAGAAAGTTGGTAAAATTAAAATCTCTATAAGTGAGCTCTTAGAGCTTGATTTACCTAGAATAGTTTATGCCTCTCCAGGTGTTGTAAACCATATAAAAAAAAGACATGGTAGGCAATTCACAAAAAAAATCAAGGATAATATAATAGATACTATAGAAAAAGTGATTAAAGATCCACAATATGTTGGTGTGAATTATAAGAGATCAGTTGGTGACTCTCTTGAATTAGTTAAGAAGGTTGATAATATTATCTTACTTTTAGGATTGGAAGTTGATTTAGAAGATCAATATATATATGTCGCAACTATGTATCCAATAACATTATCAAAAATGAATGCTAGAATATATAAGGGAAGATTAATAAAAGTTGAAGATAGTGAATTAAAAGAGAATATATTATAATTAATTTTGAAATAAATTTTGTTTTTTGAGGTGAGAAAAGGCTCCTCACGCGCTAGTCTTAGTAATCAGAGATGCAGGATACGCCGACCTGCCAAAAAATAAATTATATTAGAGAGATTACTTAACAATGGTTTAATAAATAGTTGTTAAGTAATCTTTTGCTATTTATAGAATACTAGGAATCTTTGATTCCTAAGAATATTTTCTCAATTAACTATTTGCAAAAATTAGTTGTTGAAGAACCTATGCTATAATGTTACGTTCTGTATATATTCCATAAAGAATATTATTTTGAGGGAGTAAATTCATTCAATACAGCAGTTTCTTGGTCTGCAGTTATAGTTCCAGCAGTTACTAATGCATCAAGTTTAGTTTTAAACATGTCTTTGTGGTTTCCGCCATTGAAATTACCTTGTGGTTTTAGAGCATTTTCTATTGATGTTTCCTTTTCTGATGTTAAAGTTCCAGCTGTTACTAAACTGTCTAAAGCTGCTTTAAATCCACCTTTTTCATTACCAGAATTAGTTAATGCAGTTTCTATTGCTGTTTGTTCATCTGATGTTAGAGTCCCAGCTGTTACTAATTCTGCTAACTTGTTCTTAAACATATCTTTGTGGTCTCCGCCATTGAAATTACCTTGTGGTTTTAAAGCATTTTCTATTGATGTTTCCTTTTCTGATGTTAAAGTTCCAGCTGTTACTAAACTGTCTAAAGCTGCTTTAAATCCACCTTTTTCATTACCAGCATTAGTTAATGCAGTTTCTATTGCTGTTTGTTCATCTGATGTTAGGGTTCCAGCTGTCACCAATTCTGACAACTTATTCTTAAACATGTCTTTGTGGTCTCTGCCATTGAAATTACCTTGTGGTTTTAGAGTGTTTTCTATTGCTGTTTCTTGATCTGATGTTAGAGTTCCTGCTGTAACTAATGCATCTAACTTAGTTGTAAATCCCCTACCTTGCATTCTTTGGTGTTGAGCTGTTGATGTATCATTTGTTGTATTAGATGTGTCTGCTGCAAATACCCCTATACTACTTGATCCTATAATTAGGCTTGCTAAAATGGCTCCTGTTATGACCTTACTATTTATGCTTTTACTTTTCATATTGATTACTTCCTTTCTAAACCTTTTTTAATAAAATTTTGTTTATTAGCTTTTATCTGCCTTAATTATAAAGAGCTAATATTACAATTATGTCACAGAAATTAGTAAATATTGTTACATATTCCTTTGAATTCAATCGTATTAAAATATCATTTGTTATTTGAATTAGCAACCACTGCAATAAGGTATTTCTATAAATGCATAAATAAATTTTTTCATAAATATGAGACCTTTAAATTTTATATAAAGTGAGTATTCTGTCTAGTTTATAATAATGTACCTTTACTAGATACAATTATTTTAAATAACTTGTCACTAATCAAGATAGTATCTTTAATTATGAAAAATATTATTGGTTATACTTGTTTTTGCGTGATTTCAAGCAAATTGATGACAAACGGCAAACCGAACAACCTTTCACTAATCTCTAGTAAAGAAATGAATTTAAAGTTTTATAAGGTTTGTAAATATAAATGTTAACAATTTGTGAACAGAATGTTGACATGGAAATTTATTATGATTATACTTAGTTAAGCAAACTCCAAATTGTTTAAAAGTTAAAAGGAGGTGTACAGTTGATAAAAAGTATGACTAGCTTTGGAAGGGCTCAAAGCGAAGATGGAAGAAAGTCAAGTTTCTCTATAGAGATGAAGAGCGTAAATCATAGATATTTAGATATAAATATAAGAATGCCTAGAACGATGTTGGCTTTAGAGGAGAAGATAAGAAAGATAATTAGTAAAAGACTAAATAGAGGTAAAGTTGATGTTTTTATTAATTATAAAGCATATGGAAATAACATTGGAAAAGCAAATCTAAATATGAAGTTAGCTGAAGAGTATTATAAATGTTTAAAACAAATCCAAAGTGAATTGAACGTTATTGATGATATATCTACAACTAAAATAGCTAAATTTCCAGATGTTGTTACATTGGAAGAGCTGGATGATGATTTAGATGATATTTTTAGTGAGATATCGCCTCTGATTGAATCAGCTTTAGATTTAATGAATGATATGAGATGTAAAGAAGGCGAAAAATTAAAAGTTGATATTTTATCAAAAATTGAGATTATAGAGAATTATGTTGAAGAAATAGAAAAGGTAGCTGACAGTATTCCTAAGAATTACAAGAAGAAACTTGAAGAAAGATTGGAAGAGTTATTATCTGGTGTTGATATAGATGAAAGCAGGATAGCATTAGAAGTGGCTATTCTTTCAGATAAGGCAGCAGTAGATGAAGAGATAACAAGACTCAGAAGTCATTTAAGCCAAATGAAAAGTACGTTAGATTTAGATGAACCTATTGGAAGAAAATTAGATTTCATAATTCAAGAAATGAATAGAGAAGCTAATACTATAGCATCTAAATCAACAGAAATAAATATGACTAACAAAGTAATAGAGATAAAAAATACCATTGAAAAAATAAGAGAACAAGTTCAAAACATTGAATAATTAGGAGGTAAAAAATGGGAATAAAGTTAATAAACATAGGCTTTGGAAATATAGTCTCTGCTAATAGATTAGTTGCAATTGTGAGTCCTGAATCAGCACCTATTAAAAGAATTATTCAAGAAGCAAGGGATAGAGGTATGCTAATAGATGCTACTTATGGAAGAAGAACTAGAGCTGTAATAATAACAGATAGCGATCATGTTATTTTATCAGCAGTTCAACCTGAAACAGTAGCTCATAGATTATCTACAAAAGATGATATGGCAGTTGATGAGGATGATGAATAATGATTACTAAAGGGAGAGGTCTATTAATAGTTATATCAGGACCATCTGGTGCTGGAAAAGGTACTATATGTAAAAGATTTATGGAGAAAAATAAGGATGTAATGTTGTCTGTATCAGCTACTACAAGATCTCCAAGAGCTGGAGAAGTAGAAGGTATTAATTACTTTTTTATGTCCAAAGAGCAGTTTGTAGAAAAGATAGAAAGTAATGACTTCTTAGAATATGCAGAAGTGTATGATAATTACTATGGTACACCTAAATCTAATGTTGAAGAAATGTTACAAAGTGGGAAAGATGTTATTCTAGAAATAGATATACAAGGTGCATTAAAAGTTAAAGAAAACACAAGAGAAGGAGTTTTTGTATTCATCCTTCCACCATCCATGGAAGAGTTAAAACAAAGAATCATTAACAGGGGCAGTGAAACCAACGAATCTCTAATGAAGAGATTTAAATCAGCTTATAAGGAAATTAATTTTATTTCAAAATATAATTATGCAGTAGTAAATGATAAAGTAGAGATAGCTGTAGAAAAATTAGAAGCTATAATATCTGCTGAAAAATGCAGAGTAGATAGAATAAAAGATAGTATATTAGATTCAAAGGAGGGAATTATTCATGAACAACTCTATGATTAGTCCATCAGTAGTAGACTTATTAGAAAAGATACATGACAGATATTCTTTAGTAATTTTAACATCAAAAAGGGCTAGACAAATAATAGAAGGTGCAGAACCTCAGATTTCAATAAAATCAAATAAACCTTTAACAATTGCAATAAATGAAGTGGATCAAGATGCAGTTGAATTTGAAATTTTAGAAGAAGGTCTTAAATAAAATGAAAAAGAATTTAGTGTTGGGTGTAAGTGGTGGAATTGCAGTATATAAGGCATTAGAAATAGTAAGTTTACTTGTTAAAAAAGATATTAATGTTAATGTAATTATGACAGAATCAGCTACTAAATTTGTTACCCCATTATCATTTCAATCTTTAAGTCAGAATATGGTTACATGCGATATGTTTGCAGAACCGAAAGCTTGGGAGATTCAACATATAAGTTTAGCAGAAAAGGCAGATGTATTCTTAGTAGCACCTGCTACAGCTAATATAATAGGTAAAGTTGCAAATGGAATAGCAGATGATATGCTTTCGACTACAATAATGGCAACTAAGGCAAAAGTGATTTTTGCGCCTGCAATGAATACCAATATGTATGAGAATCCTATAGTCCAAGAAAATATTAAGAAATTAAAGTCACTTGGATATGAATTCATAGACCCAGCTGAAGGAAGACTTGCTTGTGGAACAAGCGGTAAAGGTAAACTTGAAAGTCCTGAAATTATTGTTGACAAAGTTTTAATGGAATTAAATGAAAATAAAGATTTGCTAAATAAAAATGTTGTAGTAACAGCAGGTCCAACTATAGCACCTATAGATCCGGTGAGGTTTATTACAAATAGATCAACTGGAAAAATGGGTTATGCTATAGCAAAGGAAGCACGAAATAGAGGAGCCAATGTAACATTAATATCTGGACCAACATCAATAATAGCTCCAAAAGATATTAATGTTGTAGAGGTTTCTACAAATGAAGAAATGAAAAATGAAGTTATGAACATATTTGATGAAGCAGATATAGTAATAAAGTCAGCTGCAGTTGCAGATTATAAGCCTAAAAATTATAGCACACAAAAAATAAAAAAAGGTGATGGAGAGCTTTGCATAGAATTTATTAGAGATAATGATATTCTAATGGAGCTTGGAAGCAAAAAGAAAAATCAAATTCTAGTAGGATTTGCGGCTGAAAGCCAAGAGTTAAAAGATAATGCTATGTCAAAACTACAAAGAAAAAATTTAGATTATATTGTAGCAAACGATATAACAGCAAGTGATACTGGGTTTGCCTCAGAAGATAATAAAGTAATAATCTTGTCTAAAGAAGGTAAGGAAATTTACTTAGATAAGATGAGCAAAGAAAAAATTGCAACTAACTTATTTGATATTATACTTGAGAAGCGCTAGAATTTGCGCTTCTTTTATTAATATTGGAAATACTTATACATATGATACGCAAATGAAGGTAGATGTATAAGTATGAAATAGTTCTGATTATTAGTTTTTATGTAATAATCAGAATGTTAATTATCTAATATTGAATATTGTTAATATAAGATTAGATGTGAGGTGGTAGGTATAAATATCATGTATGCTGAAATAATTATAAATAGTGATGCTTTGGAGATTGATAAGCCATTTACATACAAAGTACCTAGCGAACTTCAGGATAAAATAGGAATAGGATTTAGAGTTAAAGTGCCTTTTGGGCCTAAAAGCAGACCAATAGAAGGCTTTGTATTTTCAATATTGCAGGAAGATGATTTAATTAATTTCAATTATAGAGTGAAAGAGATTTTAAATATATGCGATGATTATGCTATATTAACAAACTATGATATGGAAGTAATTAAATTTTTAAGAAGAAAGTATTTATGTAAATTTATTGATGCAATCCGACTTATGATTCCTGTTGGAATTATGAAGGGGTTAAGGGAAAAAAAGAAAAAAGTAGTTTTAGTAAATGAAGAAATACATGAGGATCAGCTTGATAAAGAAAATTATAAAAAATTATATGATTTCGTAGCTAGCAACAATGGGATTTATACAAAAACAGAAATTGTTAGTAATGGATGCTTTTCTTTATACTTATTAAATAAGTTAATAGAAAAAGGTATACTAAAAACAGAAGAACAAACAGTATTTAGATACAATACTCGAATATATGATACTGATAGTAATAAGAAACTTACAAGAGAACAGGAAAACTGTCTTAATACGATTTTAAACAGTCCTGATCAAAAATATCTAATAAAAGGTGTTACGGGATCGGGGAAGACAGAAGTATATATAAGACTAGTTGAAGAAATGTTAAGTCAAAATAAAAGTACAATTGTTTTAGTTCCGGAAATTTCATTAACCCCTCAGATGATTGAACGATTTAAGGGACGATTTGGAGAAAATGTTGCGCTTTTTCATAGCAGGTTAAGTGATGGTGAAAGATTTGATGAGTGGTATAGAGTAAAAGAAGGGAAAGCTAAATTAGTTATAGGAGCACGAAGTGCCTTGTTTTTGCCGCTTCAGAATCTTGGACTTATTATAATTGATGAAGAACATGAAAATACATATAAATCAGAACATAATCCTAAATATCATACTAGAGAAGTAAGTGAGTTCATATGTGAAATTAAGGACTGTAAATTAGTTATGGGGTCAGCAACTCCGAGCATTGAAAGTTACTATAAAGCTATTCGTGGTGAATATAAACTAATAGAAATGCATAAAAGAACTAATGGGAAAGAAATGCCGCATATGGAAATAGTAGATATGAGGGAAGAATTGAAGAGTAAGAATTTATCATTGTTCAGTAGGAAACTTTTGGCTGAAATAGAGGCAACTTTAAAAGATAAGAAGCAGGTAATTTTGTTTCTAAACAGAAGAGGGTATTCAACATTTATTTCGTGTAGAAGTTGTGGATATGTATTCAAATGTCCAGAATGCGATGTTTCTATGACGTACCATAAAAATGGATATTTGATATGTCATTACTGCGGAAGGGCAGAGAAATCAAAAACTGTATGTCCAAAATGTAATAGTAAATATGTGAAATTTTTTGGAGCAGGAACAGAACGCGTTGAATTAGAAGTGAAAAAATATTTTCCGAAATCAAGAGCATTAAGAATGGATGTTGATACTACACGACATAAAAATTCTCATGAATCAATTTATAATTGTTTTAAAAATGGAGAAGCAGACATCTTAATTGGAACACAAATGGTGTCAAAAGGATTAGATTTTAAAAATGTTACACTGGTTGGAGTTTTAGCGGCAGATATGTCTTTAAATTTGCCTGATTACAGAGCTTCTGAAAGAACATATCAAATAATAACGCAGGTTGCAGGCAGATCTGGAAGAGGTGAAGATGAAGGCAAGGTAATAGTTCAAAGCTATACGCCAAACCATTATAGTTTAAAGTGTGCTCAAGAAGAGGATTATGAATCTCTATTTAAAGAAGAAATAAAGATTAGAAGGTTGATGGAAAATCCTCCTTTTGGTAAAATATTATTAATTGTTGGATCTTCAAAATTTGAAGAAAAATTAACAAAATTTATGTATACTTTAGAAGCCGATTTGAAAAAATTAGTAGTAGATGATCTTAATATTCTCGGACCAGTTCCTTGTATAATTTCTAGATTAAAAGAAAATTACAGATGGCAGATAATAATAAAAGGAAATTTTGATGATGAGTTTAGTGAAAAAGTTAAAGATACACTTTATCTATTAAATAAGAGTGTATATAATGAAATAAGGGTTAGTATAGATATTAATCCTAACAATATGACTTAGGGGGAATACAAAATGGCATTAAGAAATATAAGAAAATATGGTGATGACGTACTAAGAAAGAAATGCAGAGAAGTTGATAAAATAGATGATAGATTATTGACATTAATTGAAGATATGAAAGAAACAATGTATGATGCTGATGGTGTTGGTCTTGCAGCTCCTCAAGTTGGGATATTAAAGAGACTATTTGTTGTAGATATTGGGGATGGGCCACTAGTATTTATTAATCCAGAAATAATAGAAACAAGTGGGTCTCAAATAGACGAAGAAGGATGCCTTAGCTTACCAGGGGAAACAGAAGAAGTTATGAGACCTAATTACGTTAGAGCTAGAGCTTTAAATGAAAAGGGAGAAGAATTCGAAATAGAAGCTGAAGAATTACTTGCGAGAGCTATTTTGCACGAATATGATCATTTAAATGGAACTCTATTTATAGATAGAGTTAAAGGTAGGGGAGCTTCAAAAAAATAAATACTGATAGGAGGATAATATAATGAATATAGTATTTATGGGTACTCCTGATTTTGCAGTTCCTTCTTTGCAAAGAATGATTAAAGAGTACAATGTTACTGCTATTTTGACTCAACCAGACAAACCAAAGGGTAGAGGAAAGAAAATGGCGTACTCTGCAGTTAAAGAAGAAGGATTAAAACATGAAATCCCAATATACCAACCAATAAAGTTAAAAGATGATAGAGATTTGATAGAGAAATTAAAAGAGCTAAAACCAGATTTTATTATAGTAGTGGCATTTGGGCAGATTTTAACTAAGGAAGTATTAGATATACCGAAATATGGATGTATAAATCTTCATGCATCTTTGCTTCCGATGTATAGAGGTGCTGCACCACTAAATTGGGCAATAATAAATGGAGAGAAGAGTTCTGGAAATACCACAATGCTTATGGATGTTGGTTTAGATACAGGAGATATGATTCTTAAGGATGAAGTTGAAATTACTAATAATATGACAACTGGTGAATTACATGATATATTAATGGTTAGAGGAGCAGATTTACTTGTAAAAAGTATAGAGGGAATTTCAAAAGGCGATATAGTCCCAGAAAAGCAAGGAAATGAGACTTTTTATGCCAAGATGCTTGATAAGAATATCGCTAATATAGATTGGAATAAAAGTGCTGAAGAGATTCATAACTTAGTTAGAGGACTAAATCCATGGCCAATTGCTTATACTGATTATAAGAACGAAAGAATGAAGATATATGAAACAGAAGTTCTAAAAGAAAAAAGCAATAAAGAACCTGGTACTATTATAGATGTAAGCAAAAATGGAGTGAAAGTTTCATGCAAGGAAGATGTTCTGTTAATAAAAAGAGTACAGTTTCCTAATGGTAAGCCTTTGACAATAGAACAATATATTAATGGACATGAAATAGAGGAAAATATAATCTTACAATAATGGAGTTGATGTATAATGCATTTTTATCCGTTTTCTGATCCAACAATGATATTATTAGTTCCAGCTATAATAATTTCATTTTGGGCTCAATCCAAAATTAATAGCGCTTATAGCGAGTATAGCCAAGTAAGAACAATAAATGGATATACTGGTCAACAAGTTGCAAGAATGATGTTAGATGAAGCTGGGCTTTTTGATGTTAGAATAGAATTGATAAATTCAAAACTTGGAGATCATTACGATCCTGCAAGTAAAATCCTTAGATTATCTCCGGAGGTATATTCAGGTGCATCTATTTCTTCAGCAGGCATAGCTGCCCACGAGGTCGGGCACGCATTGCAGCATAAAGAAAGGTATGCTCCACTAGTAATAAGAAATTCCATTGTGCCAATTGTAAATATTGGCTCAAATGTATCATGGATGCTATTCTTTGTTGGTATATTATTAGGTTTTAAGGGATTAACTACACTTGGAATAATTTTATTTTCAGGGGTTGTAATTTTTCAGCTAATAACATTACCGGTAGAGTTTGATGCATCAACAAGGGCTTTGAATATATTAAAGTCAAGAGGAATACTATATGGTGACGAAACTAAAAGTGCACAAAAGGTTTTAGACGCAGCAGCAATGACATATGTAGCTGCGACATTAATGGCAGTATCACAATTAATAAGATTAATTGCTATAAGCAATAGAAGAAATGATTAGTAAAGAGGTAGCGTATGAATTGTAGAAAATTAGCAGTAAAGATATTAGGAAGAGTCTTAAATGAAGGGGCTTACTCTAATATTGTATTAGCAAAAGAGTTAAATGAAGCAGAATTAAGTGATAAAGATAAAGCACTATTAACTGAAATTGTTTATGGAGTTTTAAGAAGGAAAAAAACATTAGATATTATAATTTCGAACTTTGTAAAAGATCTTAAGTTAATGAACAAAGATATCTTAAATATTTTAAGAGTAGCAATATACCAAATGAACTTTTTGGATAAAATACCTAGCTATGCTGCTTGTAATGAAGCGGTAGAGGAAGCAAAAGAAATATCAGAAAATGATTCAAAGTTAGTAAATGGAATACTTAGAAATTTCACTAAAAATCCTGATGATATTGAAGTTGTAGGAAATAAAATTGACGAATATGCATATAAGTTTTCATTTGAACCTTGGATGATAAGACTTTTAATAAAGCAATATGGTGAAAATGTATCAAAGAAAATAATGTCTGGATTAAATTCAATTCCACAAGTAAGTGTTAGAGTAAATGAACTTAAAGCTGATTATGATGAAGTATTTGAAAAATTAGAAGAACTTGAATATGAAGTTGAAGAAGGTGTTATTTGCCCAGAAGCAATTTGCATAAAAGGTGGTAAATCTATAGAAAATAATCCGTTATTCCAAGAAGGAAAAATCACAGTTCAAGATGAAAGTGCAATGATTATAGCACCATTATTAGAATTGGAAGAAGGAATGACAGTTACAGATTTGTGTAGTGCACCTGGTGGTAAAACTACTCATATTGCTGAAATGCTTCAAAACACTGGAAAAGTATTAGCGTATGATCTTCATGAATCTAAACTTGGATTAATAAAAGAAAATTGTGAGAGATTGGGTATAACTAACGTTGAAGTTAATACAAGTGATGCAACTAAATTAAACCCAGATTTAATAGCATCTAGTGATAGAATCTTAATAGATGTTCCTTGTTCAGGGCTTGGAATAATAAGAAAAAAACCAGAAATAAAGTGGAACAAGACAAGAAATGAGTTAAGAGAAATTATAAAAGTTCAAAGAGATATAATGGAATGTGCATGGATGTATTTAAAAGAGGATGGAATAATGATATATTCAACTTGTACATTAAATAAAGAAGAAAATGAAGAAAATATTGAGTGGTTTGTTAGCAGACATAAAGACTGTAGCGTGAAAAAGATCTTTATTGGTAAACAAGATAACTTAGTATACAATAGAGATGGCTCTCTAACTATTATGCCAAATGAAAATATGGATGGATTCTTTGTGACTAAATTAGAAAAAAGACAATAGTAGGTGAATAAATGAACAATTTGCTAGATTTTACTTTAGAAGAACTTAAAGCATGGATGAAGGAAAATGGTGAAAGTGCATTTAGAGGTCAACAAATATTATCATGGATTTATAAAGGTGTTAAAGAATTTGATAATATGAAGAATATACCAAAGCCATTAGTACAAAAACTAAAAGAAAATTTTTTTGTAGGTCTGCCAAAGATAATAGAAGTATATAAATCTAATATAGATGGTACAGAAAAGTTCTTGTTAGGATTTAAGGATGGAAACTTAATAGAATCTGTACTAATGAGATATAAGCATGGAAATTCCATATGCATATCCACTCAAGTTGGATGTGCAATGGGATGCAAATTTTGTGCATCCACAATTGAAGGTAAAGTTAGAAATCTTACAACTGGAGAAATTTTATCGCAAATTATGGTTGTTCAAGATTATATCAATGAAAGGATTTCTAACGTCGTATTAATGGGAAGTGGCGAACCACTTGATAATTATAATAACGTTATAAAGTTTCTAGAAATAGTTTCTGCTGAATATGCATTAAATATTGGGCAGAGACATATAACATTATCTACTTGTGGAATTGTACCTAAGATATACGAATTAGCAGATAAGGAACTTAGCATAACTCTAGCTTTATCACTACATGCATTTAGTAATGATAAAAGAAAAGAAATTATGCCTATAGCTAATAGGTATAGCATTGAGGAAATATTAGAGGCTTGCAGATATTATATAAATAAAACTAATAGAAGAATTACGTTTGAGTATGCGCTAGTGAAAGACGTGAATGATGGCAGAGAAGATGCAAAGGCATTAGGCAAATTGTTAAAAGGTATGCTTTGTCATGTTAATTTGATTCCAGTAAATGAAATAAAAGAAAATACATATAAGAGATCTTCAAAAAAGGCAATAGAAGATTTTTCCGAAATACTAAAAAATCATGGAATAGAAGTTACTACAAGACGTGAAATGGGAAGTGACATTAATGCAGCATGTGGACAACTTAGAAGAAGTTACATAAATACCCAAGAAATAGAGGGGGAGCAAAATGGTAGGTTTAGTTAGTGATGTTGGGTTAAGGCGAACATTAAATGAAGACTCTGCTTCGTATTTAGAAAGAGACGAATTCAAAATTTATGTAGTGGCAGACGGAATGGGTGGACATAATGCAGGAGAAGTCGCTAGTCAGATGGCTGCAACAAATATTGTTGACTATGTAAGAGAAAATTTTTCTTCGAGTAGAGCAGAAAATTTGCTTGTAGAAGCTATAGAAAAAGTAAATAAAGATATATTTACTTTTTCTAACACTAGCGAAAATTTAAGTGGAATGGGAACTACTGTTACAACTTGTTTTATGACTAAAAATTTTATACAGGTTGCAAATGTAGGTGATAGCTGTTGTTTTGCAGTTAAAAATAATGAAATTAAGAAGATTACTAAAGATCATTCTTTAGTACAAGAACTAGTTGATATTGGGAGTATAAGTGAAAAAGAGGCGGAAAATCATCCTAAGAAAAATATTATTACAAGAGCATTAGGAACTAGCATTAATGTGAATGTAGATATATTTCAGTTAGAGAACAGAGAATATGATCTTTATATATTGTGTTCAGATGGATTGACAAATGAATTAACTAAAGAAGAGATTCTACAAGTCGTCACTGAAGGAGAAAGTTATGTAAACATTGCTAATAAACTTGTATACTTGGCAAAGCAAAACGGTGGCAGAGATAATATAACAGTATTGTTGTTTGGAGGAGAGATGTAGCATGGATGGAATTGTACTTGGAAACAGATACGAGTTGTTAGAAAAAATAGGGGAAGGCGGAATGTCAGAAGTATTTAAGGCAAGAGACAATAAATTAAATAGGTTTGTTGCAGTTAAAATACTTAAGAAAGAACTTTGCGACAACCCTGATATTGTAGAAAAATTTAAAGGTGAAGCAACAGCTGTTGCAGCCTTATCTGACAATAATATAGTAAATATACTAGATGTAGGAACACAGGATGAAATAAATTATATTGTAATGGAATATGTTAAAGGAAAAACATTAAAAGATATTATAAAACAAGTTGGAAAGATGAATTATGAAACAGCTATATCAGTTGCAATTCAAATAGCCAAAGCTTTAGATTGTGCTCATAGAAACAACATAATACATAGAGATGTTAAGCCACAAAATATTTTAGTAACAGAAGATGGAGTTATGAAAGTAACTGATTTTGGAATAGCAAAATCATCAAATTCTGAAACTATTACAAATACTAGTACAATAATGGGATCTGCTCATTATCTTTCTCCAGAACAAGCAAAAGGAAATTTTATTGATTGTAGAACGGATTTATATTCATTAGGAGTTGTATTATATGAGATGGTTACTGGAAATCTCCCATTCCAAGCAGATACTGCTGTAACTATAGCTTTAAAACATCTTCAAGAAGAAGTTGTTCCGCCAAAAAGTGTTAATTCAAAGATTCCTGAGAGTTTAAATCAATTAATTTTAAAGTCAATGGAAAAGGATCCTATTAAGAGATATCAGAATGCTAAAGAAATGATCTCAGATCTCCAAAGAATAAAGGATGATCCTAATGCAAAGATAGATAAAGAAGACGACAATGATCATACTATAATAATGTCTGCTGTGACCGAACAGATAGCAAAGCAAGAGGAAAAGTTGCCTAATAAAAAAGATGATGACTATGATGATGAAGACGATGATGATTATTACTACGAAGACGATGAAGATGAAAAAGGCAGTGGAATAAACAAGAAGAGAATAATGAAAATAACAATAGGTGTAGTTTTAGCATTATTGTTAATAGTTTTAGGTGTTGCAGCTTTTAAAATGGTTAGTTCTGCTAGTGCTAACAGCAAAGAAGTTGAGGTTCCTAATATAGTAGGAAAGAATGTTGATGATGGAAAGAAAGCACTTGAAGCTATAAATTTAGTTTTAGTGGAAGGTGGAACTGAAGCAAGCGATCAGCCAGAAGGAACTATTCTTAAGATGAACCCGGATGCTGGAACTAAGGTTAAAGAAAAAAGTCAGATTAGAGTTATTGTAAGTGGAGGAGCAACAAAACTTAAAATGCCTGATTTGAAGGAGTATGATATAGATACTGCAACTACTATTTTAAAATCCTTTGGACTTAAGATTAGTGATAAAAGCGAAGCTTTTAGCGATAGTGTACCAGAGGGACAAATAATAAGTCAAACTCCGAAAAAAGATACTGAAGTAACAGCAGATGATAAGATAACAGTTGTTGTAAGTAAAGGACCGGAAGTTAAGACTACAAAAGTACCTAGCGTAGTTGGTAAAGACCAAGATACAGCTACAGGCGAATTACAAGATGCTGGTTTAAAAGTATCTGTAAATTCCCAAGAAACACAAGATGAGAGTCAAAACGGTAAAGTTTTAAAACAAACAGGAGAAGGAAATAGAGTGGAGCAGGGAACTACAATTGTTATAACAGTTGGTAAATATGTTGCGAAACAAGATCCACCTGTAACTAATAATCCTACTCAAGGAAATACTAAGCCGGGTGGAAATGGAAGTACTCCTGATAAAAATACTGGAGGAACAGGTGGTACTACTACGGATACACCAGGAAAGACTCCTAATACTCCAGGCACAACTAATCCTACAGGCCCATGGGATGATACAAATAACAGTCAAAACAACACTCAACCTAAAACATCAAATCAAAACCATCAATAGTAAGTAAGGAGAGGTTCATAAAAGCCTCTCCTTCTATGATATATATATTGCAATTCACAATGCACATTTCACAATTACGGCTAAAATTCTTACAATATTTTTAGAATTATGATGAAGGATTATTTTTTGCAATATATATTTATAGTTAGATCTACATTAAATCTCTAAAAAGAAAATATACTATGATAGAAAATACTAATTTAGAAATTTAATATATTTTGCAATTAAGTTGCTAAGTTCTAGTTGTATTTATGCATTTGGCTTATTAAAATCTTAAACCTAAAGTTATCTAATTTATCATTGCAGCATATATTAACATTCTATAAAAGAATATATAAATTTATTTTATAAGTTATGGAGGGAAATTATGAATGGAAAAATAATAAAGGGCATAGGAGGCTTTTATTATATTAAGACAGACCAAGGCTTAATAGAATGCAAAGCTAGAGGGAAATTTAGACATAAGGACATAAAACCTATGGTAGGGGATGATGTTACAATTAAGATGGAACATGGAAAAGGCGTTATTGAAGAGATACATGAGAGGAAATCTGAATTGGTTAGGCCCACTGTAGCAAATGTTTCTTTAGCATTTGTTGTTTTTGCAGTTAAGAATCCAGACATAAATTTTGATTTATTAAATAAGTTTTTAATTCTATGTGAATATAATAACATTGAGGTTATAGTTTGCTTAAATAAGATAGATTTAGTATCGGAAGAAGAAAGAGAAGAAATAAAGAAGAGAATAAATGTCATAGGTTATGAGGTTCTCTTTATAAATGCTAAAAAAGGAATAGGGATAGAGCGGTTAGAAGAAAAGATTAGAGGAAATATAACAGTTTTTTGTGGACCATCGGGAGCAGGAAAGTCAACATTAATAAACAAGCTTTCAAACAAAGAACATATGGAAACAGGTAATGTAAGCGTGAAGCTTGGGAGAGGTAAGCATACTACAAGGCATAGTGAGTTAATTGAGGTGGCAGATGGATATATTGTTGATACACCTGGATTTTCTACACTAGAAATAAAGGATTTAATGGATAAAAATTCTTTAAAATATTGTTTTCCTGAATTTACACAGTATAATGATAAGTGTAAATACAGAGGTTGTTTACATTATAAAGAACCAAATTGTGCTCTAAAAGAGGCTGTAGAAAGCGAAAAGATTAATAGATACAGATACGAATTTTATGTAAGAGCATTAGAAGAAATAATTGAGGAGGAAAAAAATAAATGGTAAAGATTGCACCATCAATATTATCAGCGGATTTTTCAAAATTGGGAGAGGACATAGAAAGAATAGATAAAGGAGGAGCGGATTTTATTCATATAGATGTAATGGATGGATCTTTTGTTCCTAATATATCTTTTGGTTTGCCAGTTATAAAATCTATTAGAAATAGAACAAAGAAGGTATTTGACGTTCATTTAATGATAAATAATCCATCAAATTACATAGATGCTTTTATAGAGGCTGGGGCTGATATAATTACAATTCATCATGAGGCGGATAAACATATAGATAGAACAATTAATTATATTAAGTCAAAAGGAAAAAAAGCAGCAATTTCTTTAAATCCAGGAACTCCAACAAGTGTATTGAAAGATTTAATACCAAGTTTGGATATGGTGTTGATAATGTCTGTTAACCCAGGATTTGGAGGACAAAAATTCATACCTTATTCTCTAGATAAGATTAGAGAGATAAAAGAACTTAGCGATAGATTGAACCCAGGGCTTTTAATAGAAGTTGATGGTGGTATTGATAAGACAAATGTTAAAGAGGTTATAGAAGCGGGTGCAAATGTCATTGTTGCAGGTTCAGCAGTGTTTAATGGTGGGGAAATTGATGAGAATATAAAAGCTCTAAGGGGGTAATAATTTGAACGTTGCAATTGTAAGTGGAGGAAACCCACCTTCAGAGAAGTTACTAAAGAAATATATTAGTGAAGTTGAATTTATAATAGCAGCTGATAAGGGAAGTGAATGCCTTTATAAGTATAATATTATTCCAGACTTGCTTTTAGGTGATTTTGACTCTGCCAAAAAGGAAATTTTAGATAATATGAAGTTAAAGGTTAAGGAAGTCTTGGAATTTCAACCAGAGAAAGATTATACTGACACTGAAATTGCAGTTATGGAAGCGATAAAAAGAGGCGCAGAAAAGATATATCTATTCGGGGCAACTGGAACTAGAATGGATCATACACTAGGAAATATAGGACTTATGCTAACTACGAAAAAAAAAGGTGCTAATTTAGAAATATTAGACGATAATAATAGACTTTACCTTGGAGAAAATAAAATGAGGTTATACGGCAAATATGGTGAAAATATATCATTTCATGCATTAAGCGATAAAGTAAGCAAACTTCAAATTAGTGGTGGAAAATACAATCTACCAATTTATGATTTGGGCTTATTAGATCCACGAGCTATATGTAATGAATTTATTGATACACCAATAGATATAACTTATGAAAAAGGAGAGTTATTAGTTATTCATTCCATAGACTAAATATTCATGAACTTATTTAATTATTTTTTATATTTAAAAGTGGAACATTTTGAGTAGTAACTGAATATTAATATAATAAGACGGATTAAATTTTCATTTTAATTTTTAATATATTAATATTTGGGAGGACTTGTAAATGAAAATAATAGCTTTTAAACTACCTAAGTTTCTATCTAATATAATAAAGTTTTTTAGAAAAAAAGGCTAGAAGTACATAAGGTATAATTTAGTTTTAGGCTTTCTAAATAGCTTTAGGCGTAATCAAAAAAAATAACAAGTCCATCTGCCAAGGAAAGTTCCTTGTTGCAGCATAGCTGCTCTTTTCATCATGCTTCATCAACAGATTGAACTAATAGGCTCGCTATGAGCCCGATCTGCTTCTTCGCCTGATGAAAAATAACCATGGCATTTTAGACTCGTTATTTTCTTTACATATGCCTTAAAAATAAAAAATGCAATTGGGATAACAATTGCATTTTTTATTATGAACTTATATTGCTCTTTGAACCTTTCCAGATCTAAGGCATCTTGTACATACATGAACAGTTTTTGGTGTTCCGTTAACTAAAGCTTTTACTTTCTTTATGTTAGGAGCCCAAGTTCTCTTTGATTGACGATGTGAATGGCTATAGCTTACTCCAGCTACAACACCCTTATCACAAATTTCGCATCTTCTTGCCATTAGAAAACACCTCCTTATATTCCAAAGATAATCATCTTCAATAGGACAGTGTAAATTATATCATAGGAAAATGTAATAGGCAAGATAAATTATTAATTATAAATTAAAAATTATGTATTGGCAGTTAATATGCGGCTTTACAGCGAAAATGAAACTTATGTGAATACCTGCCGAAATTTGATATGTATTATGTTGTAATTCACAATTCACAATTACGGCCAAAATTCTTGAAATATTTTTAGAATTATGATGAAGAATTATTTTTGCAATATATATATTTATTTCATAGGTAAATTATTCTCTTGATTATGTTTTAAAAACTTTTTGGAAGGAAAGACTTTGTAGAGATAGATTTTTAAAGAAGAGAAAAACTTTTAGCTTTAGTTCGAAGATTTTAATTGTACTTGGCACTAGTTTTGTATGTGAATGTTTTATTTAAAGGTAAAAAGATCTTTGGTTATGCTGTGTATTTTAAGAGAGGGAAAATGATATATATGTACATTATATTTGCTGAAAGTAGAATTATATTAATTGAAACTCATGCCTATTTTCCAGTCAATAGATTTTAGTTTTATTTAATAAATTTCAAGTTGTGTTTTGGATTTGTTTTATATGTGCATGATTTTTTGATTGAAATGACTATGGTTTTGGTTTGAGCTTTTTATAAAGGTAAATGATTGTAATTGCACTTCGTGCTCTTTTTAAAGGGAAATGGTCTTAATTGCGCTACGCGCTTTTCTTTGGAAAAATGATCTTGGCTGGAGTTAGTACTTTTTAAGGAAAGGATCATGGTTACTCTTGATAAGTTCCGAATTGTGATTTGCACTCTTTTCATATGTGCGTGCTTTTTTATAAATTTGTGATCTTGATTTTAATTTGTACTTTTTTTAGGAAAAATGATCGTAATTGCGCTGCGCGCTTTTTTTAGAGGTAAATGATCGTAATTGCACTTCGTGCTCTTTTTAAAGGTGTATATTTTTTGAATACTTGAATAAAATATTGTTCTAATATAGAATAGAAAATAAGATGTAAATATAGAATAGAAAATAAGATATAAGAATTTAGGAGGAATATGGATGGTTGGATTTTCAAGCGAAAATGGTAATATAAATTATTCAGAGGAAGTTATAGCAAAAATTGTTGGATTATCCACAATGGAATGTTATGGAGTAGTTGGAATGGTTTCTAGAAATGCCAGTGAAGGCTTTTGGGAACTTATTGGTATAGAAAATTTTAGTAAAGGTGTAAAGATACAGCTAACAAGCGAGAAGAAATTACAAATAGAATTATTTGTAATGGTTGAATACGGAACAAAGATATCGGTTATATCTAATAATATAATTCAAAAAGTACGCTATAGTGTTGAAAACTATACAGGACTTAAGGTGTCGTCCATAACAGTAAATGTGCAAGCGGTTAGAGTTTAGGAGGTTAAACTAAATGGAATATACAAAGATAAATGGCCATGATTTTTATAACATGGTTGTGAATGCTAGCAATAAATTGCTAGAGCAAAGTGATTTCGTAAATGCACTTAACGTATTCCCTGTTCCAGACGGAGATACTGGAACTAATATGTCTATGACGTTTAAGGCAGCAGTTAAAGAGATAGAAGATATGGATAGTGATTCTATAGGGGAAATATCAAAGAAATTAGCTAAAGGTGCTTTAATGGGAGCTAGGGGTAACTCTGGTGTTATATTATCGCAAATACTTAGAGGTTTTTCTAAAGGCCTAGAAGGAAAAAAAGAAGTAGATATTAAAGAGTTTGCAGTAGCCTTTTCAGAGGGATCAAAGTCAGCATACAAAGCGGTAATGAGACCGACTGAAGGTACTATACTTTCTGTAATTAGAGCCGCTGCTGAAGCAGCAGTGTCATCTGATGCTAAGGATATGGTTGGCTTTATGGAAGAGATAACAGTTAAATCGAAAGAAATGTTAGATAGAACTCCAGAATTATTACCTGCACTAAAAAAGGCTAAAGTAGTTGATTCAGGTGGAATGGGGCTTTACATTATACTTAGAGGTATGTTTGAAGCATTAAAGAATGATATTAAAGCTGAATTAAGTGATATAAAAATAAGTGGCGCAAATGGTACTTTAGCTGAATCTACAGAAGAAATTGATATAAAGTTTGGGTATTGTACTGAATTTATAATACTTGGTGACGCCAAACGTGCACAAGATTTCCAAAATGAGATAGAGAGCCTTGGAGATTCCATGATAGTTGTTGGATATGATGATGTTATAAAGGTGCACATACATACTAATGATCCTGGATTAGTCTTATCAAAGGCAGTTGCTATAGGGGAATTATCAAAGATAAAGATTGATAATATGAGAGAAGAGCACAGAGAGCTATTAATAAATACTAAGGAATTAACAGAAACTTCATCTGAAGATGAAGTTGGTGATGGTGAAAAGAAAAAGTATGGCTTTATAACAGTTGCTATGGGAGATGGAATTTCAAATATATTTAAGGACTTGGGAATAGACTATGTCATTGAAGGTGGCCAGACAATGAATCCATCTACTCAGGACATTTTAGATGCTGTTGAGAAAATAAATGCTGAACATATTTTCATTATGCCGAACAATAAGAATATAATTATGGCAGCAAATCAGGCGGCAGAAATATCAAGTAAAAATATATTAGTAGTACCTACAACAACTATTCCTCAAGGAATAGCATGTGCCACAATGTTTAACCATGATTCTGAAGTTGAAGAAAATTTCACTAATTTAAAGGATGCAATTGAAGTAGTTAAAACTGGTTCGGTGACATATGCAGTACGTGATACAGAAATTGATGGAATAGATATTAAACAAGGAAATATGTTAGGACTTGTAGAAGGTAAAATAAAAGAGGTAGGCGAAGACAAGAAGGTTGTTGCCGGTAAAGTTCTAGAAGATATGATAGATGATGAAAGTGAACTTATTACTGTATATTATGGTGAAGATGTAAGTGATGAAGATGCAAATGAATTCGAAGTTGAGCTACAAGAAAAGTACGACGACTTAGATATTCAATTTTACAAAGGAAATCAACCACTATATTACTTTTTAATATCAGTAGAATAAGAAATAGTAAGGGCGCCTAATGCTAGGTGCTCTTATTATTTAGGGAGGAAGAGAAGGGCTTTGGATATATATAGCAATATTTCAACATTAAAAGGAGTAGGCCCAAAGGCCACAGAAAAATTAAATAGATGTGGAATTTTTAATATACTAGATATTCTGTTATATTTTCCAAGAGATTATGAATTTGTAGATAGTAATGTGGAATTTGAAAATATTACAGGAGAAGACAAGCAGATTTTAAAGTGTAAAGTCATTAGATTTAGAAGCGATGTAAAAACTAAAACTGGTAAATTATTAACAACTGTAGAATTTGACTATAATGGACATAAAGTATCTGGAAAGTGGTTTAATCAAAGGTATATAAAAAACTCCTTTAAAATAGGAGAAATATATAATTTGATGGGTAAATTTAAAAGGGTAGGAAATACTTTAGAGGTGGTTAATCCTATGGTCACATGTGAAGAAGCTATTTCTAATGAGATCATACCTAAATATCCTTTAAAAGGTGATATAAGCAATAAGTTGTTTGAAAAATTAATTAATGAAATTTTGTCCAAGATGACAGTTAAGGAGAATTTACCACAAAATATATTAGATAAATATTATTTGATTTCATTAAATGAAGCTATTAGAAGCGTCCATTTTCCTGATAATAAGGAAGTGCTGGAAAAGGCTATAATAAGGCTTAAATTTCAGGAATTATTTACATATTCACTAAAGTTACTACTTCTTAAACATAAAATTAAGAAAAACAAAAATGGTATACTTTTTCAGTGGGTAGATGAACTTAGCTTATTTAAAGAGAAGTTACCATTTCCTCTTACTAATGCTCAAACAAGAGTCATACGTGAAATATTGAGAGATCAAAAATCAAATTCATCAATGAATAGACTTATACAAGGAGATGTTGGTAGTGGAAAGACAATAATTGCACTTATAGCTATTTTTAATGTGATCAAAAATGATTACCAATGTGCATTTATGGCTCCAACAGAGATTCTTGCAAATCAACACTTTGAAGAAGCAAGGAAAGTTTATGATGAATTTAATATAGAAATCGAATTATTAACAGGAACAACTTCAGTAAAAGAAAAGCAGAGGATCAAAGAAAGAATTAGAACTAAAGAACCAATTTTAGTGATAGGAACTCATGCACTTTTCCAAGATGATGTGGAATTTGGAAAGTTAGGGCTTATAGTAACTGATGAGCAGCATAGGTTTGGTGTTGAGCAAAGGAGTAAACTTATAAACAAAGGAAAAAGGGCTGATTGCTTAGTTATGACGGCTACTCCAATTCCAAGAACATTGGCATTATACTTATATTCAGATCTTGATGTATCTATAATTGATGAGCTGCCACCTGGGAGAAAGAAAATAGATACTAGATTTTATGCTGATAATCAAAGAGATATAGCTTATGATTTGGCATATGATGAGATAAAAAAAGGTCGACAAGTATATATTGTATGCCCTCTTATTGAAGAGGATGAAAAAGAGGAGTTAAATTCAGTAGAAACTTTATATAATAAACTTACCAGTGGAATTTTTAAGGAATTAAAGGTTGAAATACTTCATGGAAAGATGAAAGGCTCTGAAAAAGATGAAATAATAAAAAGATTTAAGAATAATGAAGTTAATGTTCTAATATCAACAACTGTAATTGAAGTAGGCGTTAATGTTCCCAATGCATCCGTAATGATTGTTGAAAATGCAGAACGGTTTGGATTGTCGCAGTTACATCAATTAAGAGGAAGAGTTGGAAGAGGTCAGTATTCATCTTATTGTATATTAATAGCAAAGGCTAAAAGTAATGTGACTAAAAAGAGGATGCAGATAATGACAGAATGTAGTGATGGATTTCTAATATCAGAAAAAGATTTAGAACTCAGAGGTGCAGGAGAGATGTTTGGTAAGAAGCAAAGTGGTGATGAAGGCTTTGTACTTGCAAATCTTTATGATGATATGAAGATTTTAAGATGTGCTAAATTAGAGGCGAATAACATGTTACAAAACGAATTTGAGGTAAATAGGGAAATAATTAATGAACTTAGTAAAAATTTGGAAAAAAGTAGTAAATATATTTGCTTTAATTAATTTGAAATATTATGTATAGATATGTTAATATATAAAATATACACCTATGAAAAGAGCACGAAGTGCAATTAAGATCATTTTGCCTATGAAAAGAGCACGAAGTGCAATTAAGATGATTTTGCATATGAGAAGAGCACGAAGTGCAACCAAGATTATTTCACTTTAAAAAGAGTGTGAAGCTTAATTGGGAACTTTTCACATATGAAAAGAGCACGGAGTGTGCAACTGAGTTTAGTTTTAAATTGTAAATTAAAAATCTAGAGAGTAGATTTTCTTATATGCTTATTTTAGGAGGAATAAAATTTTGAGAATAATAGCAGGAAGAGCAAGAGGACATAAATTAATACCTCCAGCTACAATGGAAACAAGACCTACATTAGATAGAGTTAAAGAGGCTATGTTTAGTTCAGTTCAAATGTATATACCAGAGGCAGTAGTTGTAGACGTTTTTGCTGGGACAGGAAGCCTTGGATTAGAAGCGGCAAGCAGAGGGGCAAGTGAAGTTTATTTATTTGATAAAAGCTCTGTGACTTTTCCTTTATTAAAGGAAAATGTAGAAAGCCTTAAATTTCAAGATTTCTGTTTTCCTATGAATATAGATGCTTATGAAGGCTTAAAGAATCTTGCGAAGAAGGGAAAGAAATTTGACATAATATTTATTGATCCACCTTATTGCAAAGAAATGATTCCAGAAGCTATGAAAATTGTTAAGGATAATGAAATTTTAAAGAATGATGGAATAATAGTTACTAAAATAGATACCATTGAAGAGATTTATGAAGGGTATAAAGATATAAGATTAACAAAAAGTAAGAAGTATGGAAATACAACAGTATGTTATTACAAGCATGAGGAGAAGTAAACAATGAGAGTTGCAGTGTACCCTGGGAGCTTTGATCCTATAACAAATGGACATCTCGATATTATAAAAAGAGGAGCAAAGGTCTTTGATAAAGTAATAGTTGCAGTATTAGTTAATGTTGATAAGAAATATCTTTTTGAAAGCAGCGAAAGAGTTGAACTTATAAAAAGAGTGACAAGAGATATTGAGAATGTTGAAATACGAAGCTTTGATGGGCTTTTAGTTAATTTTCTAAAAGAATGTAAGACTAATATAATATTAAAGGGATTAAGAACAGCTTCTGATTTTGAGTATGAATTTCAAATGGCGTTTATTAATAAAGAATTAGATGATGATACCGAAACTGTATGTATGATGTCATCGGCTAAAAATATACATATTAGTTCCTCAACTGTTAAGCAGGTGGCAAGGTTTGGAGGAGATATTAGTGGACTTGTTCCCAATGAAATTATTTCAGATATAATGTCCAGAATAAATCTATAAATGGTGATTTTTTAAGGAAAAGTATTTTCATAATTAGAATGTGCTGTGTTTAAGCAGCCGCATTGACTTAAAATTAATGATATTAATAATACTAAAAACAATTAAAAATACTAGATTAAGATTTGTTCCTGGTATTTTGATCATTTATAGAATAAATATCTAAGGAGTGTTTTTATGGAAAAAATGGAGGTAAATATAATAGAGTTATTAGAATATTTACAAGACTTGGTGGAAAATTCACCTAAAGTGCCAATGAGCGGTAAAGTTATGATAGATAAAAGAGAAGTTGTTGATGTAATAGATCAAATAATTAACTATATGCCTGATCAATTTAAAAAAGCTGAATGGGTTATGAACGAGAGAGAAAGAATCCTTAATGAAGCTAAAAAAGAGTATGATTCTGTTAGAAAAGAAACAATGACTATGATGAGACAGAATGTCGAGAATCACGATATAGTGAGGGAAGCCAAGGGGAGAGCACAAGAAATTATAGCCTCAGCACAGAGAGAGGCCAAGGCTATAAGATTAGGGTCTAGGGATTATTCTGATGAAATATTAACCCAATTAGATCAGGAATTAGAAGAACACAAAATAAAATTAATAAAAAGCCTTCAAGAAAGTTTTGAAGTAGTAGCTAAAGAGATAGATACAAATTTAACTGGTACATGCGATGTTATAAAAGAGAATATTAAAGAATTACGCGGTATGAAAAAATAATTTCAAGGTTCTATTAAATATACTTAATAAAAGTGTTAATAACAGTATAGTTAATGCAGGATATATATATACAAATAAACTTGAAGAATGGCTCATTTGTAAGTTTGATGTATAAATACTTGTAGGAAACACTTTGCATAACCCGTAAGTTATAATAAAACTAACGATTCCTTGGATTACTTTTAAAAAAATATATCTGCTATAATTTATCTTAGTATCGCTTACGAAAGAACTTACTTGTGCGATTACCGCAAGACCAGAAAATGAAGTTAAAAAGCTTATTATACCAAGCTTCAAGGGGATAGAAATTTCTAGGGGAGAGATTATACTGCACCCATTAGTCATTTCAATGCTTCCTAAAAATATACTGTATAAAGTTTGGGAAGGCAGTTTTAAAACATTATCTAGCTGCCTAAATGCAATATGAATATAAGGATTGTTTTTAACAAGAGATATAACAACTGAAAAAATTATTATGAAACCACCTATAGATAATGTGGTGTTTATTCCGTTTTGAACTGCATTTTTTACAGCATTACCGAAATTCATACTTTCATTTTTAGGACAAGGGAGAGAACTTAGAGTATTTAAGTTTCTCTTTTTTTTTGTCAAAAATCCCATTATGATTATTGATAAATTGCTTCCTAGAAGCAAGATATAACCTAAGGATACATTCCCTAATAAAGTTCCAGCAACAGATCCGATTAAAAACAGGGGACCAACGTTAGACGCTATGTTTAAAAGTCTTTCGTATTCATTCCTATCTATATATTCCATCTTGTATAAATCTACACAATATTTAGCACCTAATGGATAGCCACATAGTATACTTGCTACGATTGGAAAGGAACAATTTCTAGAAAGGCCTAATGGTTTGCAGATTAATGGCCCAAGAAATTTAGAATAAAGATTTATTCCATCGTAGTATATTAATAAATTACATATAACTACAAAAGGAAAGGTTGTTGGCAATATTGAGTTATACCATAATTTACAACCATCAATAGCTGCGACTATGCATTGGTTTATGTTTAAAACAAAAAGAACTATTAAGACGGATATAAATATACAAATGATAGTATTTTTTTTGATATTAAGTTGTTTGATTAAAATAAAGATTAAGCTAATAATAAGAAACCATAAGATAATAATATATATCATGAAATCACTCCAATCAATAATATTTATATTCTCATGGTTATGTAAAATATTACTATATTATAAAAGGCCCTTTTAAATAATCATCCATAGGACTTATTTTTGGATTTAGCAGTGAATATGCTTTTGTTCCTAAGATATCTATTTTTAGATGATCACATTGATTGTTTCTTGGCACCTTTGTTATTAGATTTATACTAGAATTAGTTTTTATACTCTTTAGAATTCTTTGCCCTGTAGAATTAAAAGCAAGAACTCTTGCGTAAGGCGCAGGGCTCTTAGATAAGCTTGATAAATCAAAATTTTCAAGGTTCAAAAAGCTTTGCAAAAGAATTCTACTTATCCTCGTGTATGTATATCTTTTGCTTTTTGAATTCAATATTAATTCGTTAAGTGAATTGGATCTTACAATTTCTTTTAATATTTTATTATCTATGCCCTCTGATACATCTGGCAAATTTAAAAGAGATCTTTCGTTAGTGAGTAATTTATATTTTATATATTTAAAGGTATCTTCCTCAAAAATAAAAGGATAGTTAGAAGAAGATAAACTAAGCAGAATGTCATAGCTCGCCGTTGGCATAATATCAGCTAAATCATTTAAAGATTTCTCTTTTAGATGTTTTCTTATTGATGTAGCAGAAGCAAATGAAGCGCTTATGTTGACATCGTTATATAATGAACCTTCTCTTTTGATGGTTTTAGGAACTATTGCGCTATTTAAACGAATTAGAGATTTTATATATTCAATACCTAAGATATTATTAGAATTTGATATTGTATCTAATAATTTATTTGAGTTTAAATAATCTTTAAGTGCATTTGCTCGGCTCAAATGAAAAGGTAAGCCAGAGTCCAAATTATATTTTAAAAGTTTTTTATAATTTAAAGGCTCGGAAACTAAAACTTTGGCTATGTCTTCTAATATAGATACATTTCCTTCTTCGCTTCCAAAGTATAAGTGATCTATTACGCCTAACGAGTTAAGAAGAGATACGCTTCCGAAAGCAAAATGTTCAGCAGAAGAAATGGAATAAACTAGAGGTAGCTCTAGAACTAGATCAACACCATTTTTAATAGCCATTTCAGCTCTTTTCCATTTATCTATAATTGCCGGAATTCCTCTTTGCATAAAATTACCACTCATTACACAAACTATACCATCTGCGTTTGTGTCAGATTTTGCTTTACTAAGGTGATATTCATGACCTTTATGAAATGGATTATATTCTGTAATTATTCCTGTAAGTATTAAAATCATCTCCTTTATAAAGCTAGTATAGCATATTATGGAATTTTATAATATTAGTTATTAAGAGTTTAATATGTTGTGCATTTTTTTTGTAAAATATCAATAAGATATTATAAAATTATTGTTAAAAAATATACTTTTTTAATATTACTCTATTAAAAAGTAGTTTAAAAAATATTCAGAACATTAAAAGAATGGTGAATTTTTAATTATTGCTTAATATTGGCAAGAAAATAGATTATATACAGCTAGTTGAATGAATATACTATAGATTTTTAAGAAAAAGTTAATGAAAATAATATGAAATAGACATGTATTTTTCATATATTAGGTCAATAATTTAAAACATTTGATAGCGTTTAATAATAAATTATAAAATAATTTTAAATAAAATTTAATTGTTAAAAATTATACTTTTCCTATATTGTTATTTTACAGGAGTATTGTCTGACAATTTAGATTATTTCAAATCTAAAGACTTCTATTTTATAGAGAATTTGTGTTGAAAAAAGCACTGATAAAGGAGTATATTAGTATTAGAGATAGGATATAGAGAGGAGATAAATAGATTATGGACCTTATGAAAAAAATATGGACTGCAGCACAATCAAATAAACAAAAAATTGTTCTTCCAGAGGGAAACGAGGAAAGAAATATAGCAGCTGCAGAAAAAATACAAAAATTAGGATTAGCTTACCCAATTTTAATAGGTAACAAAGAAGAAATAAATAATAAGGCAAAGGAATTAGATGTAAATTTATCAGGAATTGAGATTATCGATCCAAATGAATCAGATAAATTAGAAAAGTATATTGAAGCCTTCTATGAACTTAGAAAGACAAAAGGCGTTACAATGGAAAAGGCAGATAAAATAGTCAGAGATCCTCTATATTTTGGTACGATGATGGTTAAATTAGATGATGCAGATGGAATGGTATCAGGAGCAATTCACACAACTGGAGATTTATTAAGACCAGGATTACAAATTATAAAGACAGCACCAGGGGTATCTGTTGTTTCAAGCTTCTTTATAATGCAAGTTCCAGGATCATCTTATGGTGAAGAAGGAACATTAATATTCTCAGACTGTGCAGTTAACCCTAACCCTAACGAGGATCAATTAGCAGCAATTGCAATAGCTACTGCAGAAACAGCTAAGAATTTATGTAACATGGAACCTAAGGTGGCAATGTTATCATTCTCTACTATGGGAAGTGCTGATAATGAATTAGTTGATAAGGTTAGAAATGCTACTCAAAAAGCAAAAGAAATGAGACCTGACTTAGATATAGATGGTGAGCTACAATTAGATGCAGCTATAGTTGGAAAAGTAGCGGCTCAAAAGGCACCAGAAAGTACTGTTGCTGGAAAAGCTAATGTTTTAGTATTCCCAGATTTACAAGCTGGAAATATAGGTTATAAATTAGTTCAAAGATTTGCAAATGCTGAAGCTATTGGACCTATCTGTCAAGGTTTTGCAAAACCAATCAATGACTTATCAAGAGGTTGTAGCTCAGATGATATTGTAAGTGTTGTTGCGCTTACAGCAGTTCAAGCTCAAACAAACAAATAGTAAGTATTATTTTTACAGATAATTTAAAGTAAGTTAGCTTATAGATTGTTAAAACAAAAATACAAAAGGTTTGAATGTTAAAAGGAGAGTAGAGTTATGAAAGTATTAGTTATAAATTGTGGTAGTTCTTCACTAAAATATCAACTTATTGATATGAGTAATGAAGAGTCTTTAGCTCAAGGACTTGTTGAAAGAATAGGAATTACTGGGTCAATATTGACTCAAAAAGTTGAAGGAAAAGATAAATATGTAGTTGAAACGCCATTAAAAGACCATCAAGATGCAATAGAACTTGTTTTAAAATGCTTAGTTGATGAAAACCATGGTGTAATAAGTTCAATGGATGAGATATCAGCTGTTGGACATAGAGTTGTTCATGGTGGTGAAAAATACGCAACTTCAGTAGTAATTAATGAAGAAGTAATTAAGGCACTTGATGAATTTACAAAATTAGCACCACTTCATAATCCTCCAAATATAATTGGAATAAATGCATGTAAGGCTCTTATGCCAAAAACTCCAATGGTAGCAGTATTTGATACAGCATTCCATCAAACTATGCCAGAAAAAGCATTTATGTATGCTCTTCCATATGAATTATATACAGAAGATCACGTAAGAAGATATGGATTCCATGGTACATCTCATAAGTATGTAGCAGGTGAAATGGCAAAATTGATGAATAAAGACATAAGCGATTTAAAGATAGTAACTTGTCATATAGGTAATGGTGTAAGTATTACAGCTGTTGATGGTGGAAAATCTGTAGATACTACAATGGGATTCACTCCATTAGATGGTATTATAATGGGATCAAGATCTGGAAGCATAGATCCAGCAATAGTTACTTATTTAGTAAAAGAAAAAGGATATTCTATAGATGAAGTAAATGATATCTTAAATAAGAAATCAGGGGTTCTAGGTATATCAGGAATAGGAACAGATTTTAGAGATATTAGAAGTGCTGTGGAAAATGATAATGATCCTAGAGCATTACTTACAATGGATATATTCGGATATCAAGTTAAGAAGCAAATAGGTGCTTATGCTGCCGTAATGGGTGGTGTAGATGCAATTGTATTTACAGCAGGAATAGGAGAACACGCTCCAGAAATAAGATCAAGAGCTTTAACTAATATGGAATTCTTAGGAATAGAAGTAGATTTAGAAAAGAACGAAAGTCATAATATCGGAGATGGTATGGAAATTTCTAAAGAAACTTCAAAGGTAAAAGTAGTTGTAATACCTACAAACGAAGAATTAATGATTGCTAAAGAAACTTTAGAATTAGTTAAGTAAGGCATAATTGAAAAAATGGTGAGTTAACATGCTGATTGGTTTTTATTTATAATTTATCAGCATGTTTTTTCAATAGCTTTATACAATATATTTGGCTGTACTTCCTTTATAGAAGAAAATATATACGTAAAGGGGAGCAGTTAGTATAGATACAAAAACATTTGTATCATGAGTTTGTTATTTTCTTTCATATGGAGAAATAGGAATTTATAATAAATTTCTTGACTTTTTAGCACGCAATTTATATAATTAGTTGTGTTTGTTTTATAAATATATGTGCTAAGGAGTGAAAGAGGAGATATTATATAGTTTACATTAGTTTTATTATATGATTATCCTGTGATTTTATGAAAGTACAAATTTCAGATATTATTTCAGGTAAAGATAGAAGCAAGAAAATTGACTATATATTTGATGCACCGCAATTTGATTTTGAAGGAGATATAATTAAACCAATAAAACCTTTTGAGGTTGTTGGGAATATCTTATCAGATGGTGATATATTAATATTGAATGCTAAAATCAAAACTGATTTAGAAATGATATGTTCAAGATGTTTAGATACCTTTATCTATCCAATAGATATTGATATAGAAGAAAGGTTTACAACTAATAGAGATAGTGGTGATGATGAAGCTATTGTTGTAATGGATGATGTTTTAGACATCACAGAAATTGTCGAAAGTAGCATAATTTCAACACTACCTATTAAAAGAGTTTGCAAGAACGACTGTAAAGGGCTTTGTCAAGAATGTGGATGTAACTTAAATCACAATTCATGTTCATGTCAAAAAGAAGATGTAGATATACGTTTTGAGGCCTTGAAAGGTTTGTTTGATAATAAGGAGGTGTAATGAATGGGTTGTCCAGCAAGAAAATCAGGAAAAGCTAAAGTAAAAGCAAGAAGAGCTCAAACTTTTAAAGCTAGTTTACCTGGCATAGTTGAATGTCCACAATGCCACGAAATGAAACTTGCTCATAGAGTATGTAAAAATTGTGGTTATTATAAAGGTAAGGAAGTTGTAGCTTCTGAAAAATAAAAGAAAGTCTTTATGACTTTCTTTTCTTATATAAAGAAATATATATAGATATATGTTGTACTATTAGATTTATACTTAAAACTTCTTAGCGAAATTTTCATGGTTCTGAGAAATAACGATGTTTCTACTTTGGGTTTATTATCACATAAGTATAAGTTAAATAATCTTTATCTAAAAAAGAAAATATTCTATTTATTAATTAAATTAATTTATTTATAATTAAAGTGGAAGAAGGGAGGTATTCAGATGAAAATAGCTATAGATGGCATGGGGGGAGATAATGCACCTGTAGCAGTAATAGACGGTGCTATTCAAGCTCTTAAGGCATATGACGATATCCAATTATATATTACAGGTCCAGAAGAGGTTCTAAATATAGAATTAGCTAAATATACTTATCCCAAGGAAAAAGTTATTGTGGTAGATGCAAAGGAAGTAATTTCACCTAATGAGCATCCTGTTATGGCTTTGCGAAAGAAGAAAAATTCAAGTATAGTTAAGGCTTTAAACCTAGTTAAGGAAGGTATTTGTGATGCTGTTGTATCAGGAGGCAGTACAGGTGCATTTTTAGCTGGGTGTACGTTGATAATAGGCAGAATTAAAGGAATAGAAAGGCCTGCTCTTGCACCTATAATGCCCGGGAGACGTGGAAAGTTTATGATAGTAGATGTTGGTGCTAATGTAGATTGCAAACCTTCATTTTTGGTGCAATTTGCAAAGATGGGAAAAATATATTATCAAAAGGTTTTCAACGTTAAAAATCCGACTATAGGACTTATAAATATTGGAGAAGAAGAAGAAAAAGGAAATGAACTTACAAAAGCTGCTTTTAAGCTTTTGAAGGAAGAAAGTTCCATAAACTTCAAAGGGAATATAGAGCCAAGAGAAATACCTACTGGTGACACTAATATTTTAGTAAGTGATGGTTTTGTGGGGAATACAGCTTTGAAGATGTATGAAGGATCGGCTTCGAGTATATTAGGTATAATTAAAGATGAGGTGCTTAAATCGTCGATTATATCTAAAATAGGGGTGGTTCTGCTAAAACCTGTGCTAAAAAATATAATGAAAAAGTTTGATTATAAGGAATATGGTGGAGCTCCGTTCTTGGGGGTTGATGGGATTTGTATAAAAGCTCATGGCAGTTCTGATGCAAGAGCGTTTAAGAATTCCATTAAACAAACTAAAATTTTCTATGATAATAATGTATTAAAAGATATAAGAAATGAATTTTCTTCGGAAAATTAGTTAAAATATATTGAAACTAATATTGACGATTTAAACAATATATAATATTATCTAAATGTAGAACTTGGGAGGTGAAACAAATGTTTGAAAAGATCCAAGCAATTATTGCTGATAAATTAAGTATCGATGTAGAAAGCGTTGTTATGGAAGCATCATTTATTGAAGATTTAAATGCGGACTCATTAGATATAGTTGAGCTTATAATGGCTCTAGAAGATGAACTAGATATGGAAATACCTGACGAAGACGTTGAAAACTTCAAAACAGTTGGAGATGTTGTCAATTACGTAAAAGCTCATCACGAAGAATAAAATAATCCCGCATCTTGCGGGATTTTATATTTTACAAAGTGAGAACTAAATTTAAAATCATTTTAAAATAGATTTTAGTGAGAAATGTACTTTAGTAATATATTGGCGTACAAATGTTACTGTCTATGATAACGATGTTTTTAGTTGGAATTTAGGAAGAAAAATCATTATAGTAACTAAAATATCAAATTAATAGTTTATTCTTGAATTTGTTATGAGAAGTATATAACAATAGGTTAGCAAGTTGAAGAATAAACTTCAAGGAGTGGAATACATGAATAGATATACACTTAAAGAAATAGAAGAAAATTTAGGGGTTTTTTTTAATAACCACACATTACTAAAAACGGCTCTTACTCATAGCTCTTTTGGAAATCAATTCAAGGATGCGGAGTATAATGAAAGGCTTGAATTTCTAGGAGACTCAGTATTGCAACTTTGTATTACGGAATACCTTTTTAATAATTACAAACATAAAACAGAAGGTGAGCTGACAAAAATAAGAAGCTTGATAGTTTGTGAAAATTCTCTTTATGAAATTGCAAAAAAGATAAACTTAGGATCTTATATTAGAATGAGTAAAGGTGAAGAAATTACAGGTGGAAGAGAAAGAATTTCAATACAGGCAGATGCTGTTGAGGCAATCATTGCTGCTGTTTATTTAGACAAAGGCATTGGCTTTGTAAGAGATTTTATATTGCTTCATTTTGAAGAGATAATAAATAAAGCAATAAATAATGAAATTGTATTAGATTTCAAGACAAAGCTTCAAGAGCTTCTTCAAAAAGATGGAGAAGTAGTAATTCAATACGAGCTTACGAAATTTGAAGGACCACCTCACAGAAGAAAATTTTTTACAAATGTAGTAATAGATAAAAAGTTAATGGGTGAAGGTTCAGGCTATAGTAAAAAAGAAGCAGAACAAAATGCAGCTAAACAGGCATTAGATATATTGGAAGGTAAGCATGAGTAAAAATTATTATATAATACCGATCTTTGTACCTCATGAAGGATGTCCGCATAATTGCGTATTCTGTAATCAGGATAGAATAACAGGTGTTGATGATGAAGAGGTTACGGCAAGTTCCGTAATTACAACAATAAATGATTATCTAGAAACTATAAAGAATAAAAATGCAACTATTGAAATTTCATTTTTTGGTGGTACATTTACAGGAATTAGGGAAGAAAAACAAAGGGAACTTCTAAAAGTGGCTAAGGAGTTTAAGGAAAAAGGTCTTATAGATAAAATAAGACTTTCTACAAGACCAGATTACATCAATGATTACATACTTACATATCTTAAAGAGTATGGAGTTGACATAATAGAACTTGGAGTTCAATCACTAAATGAAGAAGTGTTAAAAAAAGCTGGCAGAGGACATAGCGTTCATGATGTTATAGATGCATCTAAATTAATAAAAGAATATAAATTTATATTAGGACATCAAATAATGCCTGGACTACCTGGAGATACTTTTGAAAGAGATATAGAAACGACTAAAGAATCAATTAAGATGAATCCAGATATTTGTAGAATATATCCGTCGTTAGTTATAAAAGATACTCCAATGGAAAGAATGTATATTAATAACGAGTACATTCCATATTCTCTTGAAGAGGCTGTTAATGTAAGTAAGGTTATGTATGATATGTATAAAAAGCATAACATCAACGTAATAAGAATTGGTCTTCAGCCGACAGAAAGTATAAATGAAGGGAAAGATATAGTGGCAGGTCCTTTTCATCCATCATTTAGAGAATTAGTTGAGGGCAGTTTATTGTCAGATATTATTTTAGAAAATATGACGGATGAAAAAAATGGAGTAATTTATATTAACTCAAAAGATGTAAGTAAGCTTTATGCTAATAAAAAATTATATTTTAACAGGCTTAAAGATAATGGTAAGATTGTTGATGTGAAACAAGATGATGATATTGAAAGAGGTCATATAAAACTTTGTTTGAAAAATAGAAAGTTAGACATAGCATACTAGCGAGAGGAGACTCTCGCTTTTAAAATGTTAATTATGTTTATGAATTTTAACTTAGGCATAATCAAAAAATGACAAGTCTATCTGTCAATCCTGTTTTCTTCTTTCATATGCCTTAACATTTTCTTTTGTGTGAATTATTGATATTTAATAAGCTTTACTATAAACTAAATTATAATAAGGAGTTGTTTGATATGAAAAAAAAGACTAGAGAAAAAATGATAATTGCAATGACTATTTTTATTGTAGTAATCTTTATTGTAACATTATTACCTAGTATATTTTCTTTTTAAGGAGAGGACACATGTTTTTAAAATCTCTAGAAATACGAGGATTTAAATCTTTTGCTGATAAAACAGAATTAAAATTTAAACAAGGCGTTACAGCTGTTGTAGGACCTAACGGAAGTGGAAAGAGTAATATTTCGGATGCGGTAAGATGGGTGCTGGGAGAACAGAGTGTTAAGGTTCTAAGAGGCGGAAAAATGGAAGATGTAATATTTGCAGGAACGCAGTTTAGAAAGCCAGTGGGCCTTGCTCAGGTTTCACTAACCCTTGATAATAGTGATGAAAAGCTCGCGACAGAATATAACGAGGTAGTTGTATCGAGAAGAATATTTAGATCAGGAGAATCGGAATATTTAATAAATAATTCAAAGTGCAGGCTAAAAGACGTAATAAATCTTTTTATGGATACAGGAATTGGTAAGGAAGGTTACTCACTAATTGGACAAGGTAAGATTGAAGCTATATTAAGTGGTAAGCCAGAAGATAGAAGAAATCTCTTAGAGGAAGCTGCAGGTATTGTAAAGTTTAAAAATAGAAAAGAAGAAGCAGAGAAAAAGTTAAGCAATACAGATGAAAATTTAGTTAGAATAAATGATATTCTGTCAACTTACGAAGAGAGAATAGAACCCCTAAGGATTGAAAGAGAGAAAGCATTAGAATTTACTGACTTATCTAATAATTTGAAGAAAAAAGAAGTATCACTTATAGTACATACCATAGACAAAATGGAAGAAGAATTAAAAGGGTTCAATGAAGATTTAAATTTAAAAATTAAAGAAATTGAAGATAAGCGTAAAGAAGTATCTAGTTATAAGTCACAACTTAAAGAACTAGAGATGAAAATAGAAAAGCTAGAAAAGAAGAATTTAGAAGAAAAAGAGAAATATTATAGCTTAAAAGAAACTGTTAGTGAAGATGAAAAAAGTATAGAACTTTATAAAGAAAGAATTAAGAGTTTTGAAGAAAAGATCAATAGGAATAATTATGAGCTGGATGATATTTTAATTAAGGTAAATCAGCTTAATGAAAACAAGAAATTATTAGAAAGCGAATTGAGTGAAAGACTAAAGGAACAAAGATTAAGAGAAGAAGATATAGTAAATTTAGAAGAAAACAATATAAAAAGTTCTAAGGAACTTAAAAGTATAGATGAAGAAATAAAATCTCTAAGAGAAGGTGAATTTGAACTTTTAAGAAGTAACTCAGATATGAAGAATGAGATTACTATGCTAAATAAAGATCTCTCGCTAAGAGAAGAGAAAAAAGAAACCCTAAATTCGTCTATATCTTTTCTAGAAAATAATATTGTTATTAATTTAGCGACTTATAAAGACCTGACCAATGAAAGTGAAAAGAATAAAGACAATATAAAATTGCTAAATATGCAAATAGTAGAGCATAAGAAAAAAATAGGTTCTCTATCAGCAAATTTAACTAAAAAAGAAAATGAGCTTAGAGAATTAAGTGGGACTTTAACAAAACTTGATGCAAATAGATCAATGTTAGAAAACTTGGAAAAGCATTATGAGGGATATAACAGGTCAGTAAAATCTTTAATGGAATCAATTCATAGGGAAAGAATTACGGCTGCAAATGATACTAAAGTCTTAGGTGAAATTTTCACTGTAGGTAAAAAGTATGAAGTTGCTATAGAAATAGCTTTAGGTGCTGCGATTTCAAATGTTATAACAAAAAATGAAGAAATAGCAAAAGTTCTTATAGGATATTTGAAAAAAAATAGTCTAGGAAGAGCGACATTTTTACCTTTAAATATTATAAAAGGAAAGAAGTTAGAATTAGATAGAAGTATAACTGAAGCTAATGGATATATTGGGATTGCAAGTGACATAATATCTTATGATAAAGAGTATAAAAATATAATGGATTATTCTCTAGGAAGAACAATAATCTGTAGTGATATGGACTGCGCTCTTAATATCGCAAGAATCGGAAAATATAATTATAGAATCGTTACTTTGGATGGAGAAATCATAAATCCAGGGGGAGCGTTAACAGGTGGTAGCATAAAGGGGAAAAATTCAAATGTTCTAGGTAGAAAAAGAGAAATTGAAGAATTAGTATTAGATATAAGCAATAAAAAAGAGAAATATGAGGAATTGAAAATACTAGTTCAAGATATCAAGAAAGAAATACAAGACCTAGATGAGGATATGCTGAATAAAAGGGATGAAGTTCATGAGAAAAATATTGAACTTACAAAAAAGGAAAGTGAGATTAAAGGGTTACAGTCTGATACGGATAAGTTAAAGAGAAATCTAGAAACTGCTAAAGAAGAAATAAAAAGAATAGCAGGTGAAAGAGAAGCTATATTAGAAAAGATTAGAGCTAAAGAATCTGAGGTTCAGGTGATTGAAAGTGAAAATACAGCTAACAAGAGCAAAAGTATAGAACTGGAACAGTTAATGAAAATCAAAGTTCAAGAAGTTAACGATAGCGATACTAAGCTTACAGAAATGAAAATCAGTAAGGCTAAGTTGGATGAGGCAATAGAAAATAAAAAGAATGAATTTTTAAGAATAGAAAAAGAAATTAAGGATTTAGAGATTAAAAATGAACTTTTAAATAATGAAAATGAGGAAAATAAAAAAAATATTGAAAGTTTAAATTTAGATATAAAGGCTAAGAATAAGAATATTGAAGAAAATAATATTAATATCAGCAATTTAGAAGTAAACTTCAAAGATGATGAGATATTAAAAGAAAAGTTAAAGCAAGAATTTAAAGAAAAAGATAATGTAATAAGCGGTATTTTGGATGAAGTCAGCTTAAAAGAAATGGAAGTTAATAAACGAGAAGTAATTAAAGCTAAGAAAGAAAATGATAGGGAGCATGTTTATAAGAAACTTAATGAAGAGTTAGAATTAACTTATGCAGAGGCATTAGATAAATGTGAGCCAGTAGTTGATGAGGAAGCTTTGAAACAAGAAATTTTTGTTACTAAAGGAAAGATAACAAAACTTGGAGTAGTAAATTTAGCAGCAATAGAAGAGTACGAAGAAATTAAAGAAAAGTATGAGTTTATGTCTACTCAGGCAGAGGATTTAGAAAATGCCAAAAGAGAATTAAATGCCGTTATTGAAGAAATGACTAATGAAATGAAAAGTTTATTTAAAGAAAACTTCAAAATATTGAATTATAATTTTGATAAAACTTTTAAAGATTTGTTTAAAGGTGGAAGCGCTGAGCTTATTTTAGGTGAAGGTGATGAGCTTACAGCCAATATTGACATAAATGTAGAGCCGCCAGGAAAAAAACTTCAAAATATTAATCTGATGTCTGGTGGAGAGAAGGTTCTATCTGCAATAGCTTTACTTTTTGCAATTTTAAAGATGAAACCAACGCCTTTCTGTATATTGGATGAAATAGAAGCGGCTTTAGATGATGCAAATGTATATAGGTATGCAGAGTTCCTAAAAATGTTTTCTAAAAATACTCAATTTATAATTATAACTCATAGAAAGGGAACTATGGAGGTGAGTGATATTATATATGGAGTAACAATGGAAGAAAAAGGTGTATCAAAGGTAGTTTCAGTAGACTTTTCCGATAGCTAGCATCCGTAAACCTCCTACTTTTAGTGAGAGGTAACGGCTGCAAGCTTCTGGATTAGTTAGACTAAGATTTAAGATGAGATGACTTATCTTAAATCAAGTTTCGCTTGAGCAGAAAATTTTAATTAGGAGGAAATGAATTTGTTTGGAAATTTATTTAATAAACTAAAAGAGGGATTAGCAAAGACAAGAGATGGACTAACAGATAAGATAAATGAGGCCTTAAATTTGGCAGTAACTATAGATGAGGATTTATATGAGGAATTAGAAGAAATATTAATCATGTCTGATATCGGTATGGACACAACAGTAGATATTATAGAAAGATTAAGGGGGAAAATCAGAAAAGAAAAAATAAACGATCCTCAAGAAGTAAAACCGGCATTAAAGGAAGTAATTAGAGATATATTACTTGAAGGTACATATGAAGATGACGAAAAAGAAAAGAAAGTAATGCTTATAATTGGGGTAAATGGTGTTGGTAAAACTACATCTATAGGAAAACTTGCAGCAAAGAATAAACAAGAAGGAAAAAAAGTATTACTGGCTGCAGCTGATACATTTAGAGCTGCTGCTATTGATCAGCTTGAAGTATGGAGCTCTAGAGCCGAAGTTGATATAGTTAAACATCAGGAAGGATCGGATCCGGCTGCGGTTGTTTTCGATGCAATAGAAGCGTCAAAGGCTAGAAATGTTGATCTATTAATATGTGATACGGCTGGAAGGCTTCATAATAAGAAGAACTTAATGAATGAGCTTGAAAAGATAAACAGAATAATTGATAGGGAATTGCAAGGCTATAGAAAAGAAACGTTACTAGTTTTAGATGCAACAACAGGTCAAAATGCTGTTATTCAAGCAAAGCAGTTCATGGAGGCTTGTCCTATAGATGGGATAATATTAACTAAATTAGATGGAACAGCAAAAGGTGGTGTTGTTTTATCTATAAAGCAAAGCTTAAATATTCCTGTTAGATACATAGGAGTTGGAGAAGGCATTGATGATCTTCAAACATTTGATGCAGAAGGATTTGCTGAAGCATTAATATAGGGTTAGATAAGAAATAATAGGCCAATATGTTTGGTCTATTATTTTCTTTCATGTGCCTTAAAAATATTTCTAGAAAAATATATAAAAATTAAACTATGTTTGAATATTTATATGAAAATATATTTCTATAAACACATTTTTAAAGGTACATAGATTTATATAAAAATAGTTTTAAAGATTCATATTTTTAAATTTACATATGAAAATATGTAAATATTTATTGGAAACATCAGGAGTTCAAGGTTTTTGGTTATGAGTATATAAAATATAAATAATTTAAAAGTCATTAATTGCATCAAGAAACTTGAGATATAAAGCCTTGATGTAAAAAAATCAAAGTGTTAAGTAAAAATACTTGACACTTTGAAATAATCCTGTTAAAATCTCTTTTGTGGGTAAGGTGATTAAATGGAAGATAGAGTTGAGATTTCGTTACTTATGGATTTTTATGGTCCGTTATTAACAGAAAAGCAAAGTGAAATTATGCAGTGGTATTATAATGATGATTTATCGTTAGCTGAAATAGCTGAGCTTAATCAAACGAGTCGTCAGGCTATTCATGATTTAATCAAAAGATGTTATAAACAACTTCTCTCCTATGAAAGTAAACTTAACTTACTTCAAAAGAGTATAAATAGAAAAAAGGAAATTATGAATTTTTTAGAACACTTAAAAAATAAATATTCCATAGATGATGAGGATATTATAAAATATAAAGAAAAGCTAGAAAATTTATAAGGAGGAGTAAACATGGCTTTCGAAGGATTAGGTGAAAAATTACAGGAGACTTTTAGAAAATTAAAAGGTAAAGGAAAGTTGACTGAAAAAGATATAAAAGAAGCCATGAGAGAAGTAAAGCTTGCCTTACTAGAAGCAGATGTTAACTATAAAGTTGTTAAACAATTTATTTCTTCTGTTAGTTCTAAATGTGTTGGAAGTGAAGTTCTTGAAAGTCTAACACCAGGACAACATGTAATAAAGATAGTTAATGAAGAACTTACTAATCTTATGGGTGGAACTGAAAGTAAACTTAATTATAGTAGTTCAGGACTTACAGTTATAATGTTAGTTGGATTACAAGGAGCAGGTAAAACTACTATGTGTGGTAAACTTGCGCTAAACCTTAGAAAAAATAATAAAAAGCCATTATTGGTAGCTTGCGATATTTATAGACCAGCAGCTATAAAGCAATTAGAAGTTGTAGGAAAACAAATCGAAATTCCAGTATTTTCGATGGGAGATAAAGTAAGCCCTGTTGAAATTGCAAAGAATGCAATCACTCATGCAAAAGATAATGGAAATAATGTAGTTATCATAGATACTGCAGGTAGACTTCACATTGATGAAGAATTAATGCAGGAACTAAAAAATATAAAAGATAATGTAAACCCGTCAGAAATATTATTAGTTGTTGATGCTATGACAGGTCAAGATGCTGTCAATGTTGCAGAAAACTTTAATAATGATTTAGATTTAAGTGGAGTTATTTTAACAAAACTAGATGGTGATACTAGAGGTGGAGCTGCACTGTCAATTAAGACTATAATTGATAAGCCAATCAAATATGCCGGTGTTGGCGAAAAAATGAATGATTTTGAAGTGTTCCATCCTGATAGAATGGCATCAAGAATTTTAGGAATGGGTGATGTATTATCGCTTATTGAAAAAGCTCAGGAAGCCATTGATGAAAAGGAAGCAGCTGATTTAGGTAAGAGAATGTTAAATCAAGAATTTAACTTTGAGGATTATCTAATGGCAATGGAACAGATGAAAAAACTTGGACCTTTAAATAAGATTATGGAAATGATACCTGGCTTAAATTCAAAGGAACTTCAAGGAGTTGACTTTGATAAGGGGACTGAGGCTCTTGATAAGACTAAGGCGATTATTCAATCAATGACATTAAAAGAAAGAAGAAATCCAAGTCTTATACTAAAATCTCCATCAAGAAAAAGCAGAATAGCTAAAGGATCAGGTACTAATATACAAGAAGTTAACAAACTCATGAAGGGCTATGAAATGATGAAAAAGAACATGAAGCAAATGAAGTCATTCCAGAAGCAGGCAAAGAAAGGCGGCCTATTTGGCAAGTTACCTTTCTAAGCATTAGAGTTAAAATATATATTTATTATCCTTTAAAGGAGGTGAAATTAAAATGGCAGTAAAAATCAGATTAAGAAGAATGGGTGCTAAGAAAGCTCCTTTCTATAGAATAATTGTTGCAGATTCAAGAGCACCAAGAGATGGTAAGTTCATCGATGAAATTGGATACTATAATCCATTAACTGAACCAGTTGAAGTTAAAATCAACGAAGAAAAAGCTAATGAATGGTTATCTAATGGAGCACAACCAACAGAAGTAGTTAAGAGACTTTTCAATAATGCAGGTCTTACTAAGTAATTTTTGGAGGTGAATTCTGCAGTTAGTACATACTAATTGTAGGCGTTTATGAAGGAATTAGTTGAATTTATGGCTAAATCCCTTGTTGACAACCCAGATGCAGTTACTGTTAATGAGGTAGATGGAGAACAATCCATAATACTTGAATTAAAAGTTGCACCAGAAGATATGGGTAAGATTATAGGTAAGCAAGGAAGAATTGCGAAAGCTATAAGAACAGTTATAAAAGCTGCAGCAGTTAAACAGAATAAACGAGTTATAGTAGAAATCATCTAAAAATTGAGAGTTAGGGAAACCTAACTCTTTTTAAATATACACATTAGAAAAAAGCGCGTAAGCGCAATTGAGAACATTTCGTCTATAAAAATGCGCGTCAGCACAATTAAGATTAATTCGTATATGAAAAAGCACACGTATATGAGAAGAGTGCGATTAACAATTCGGAACTTGTTAAGTGAAACTAAGATCATATAGGCAATCTAATATCTTTAATAATGAGTTCAAAGAAAAAAGTATATAATAATTTATATAGGGCATAATCAAAAAAATAATGGATTTCAGTATAAGATACTATTAAAAATAACAACAAGTCAGTATGCTGGTCTATTTTTCGTCATACGCGTCTCTAAGTTATTTTATGCCATTATTCTTCTTATGCTTAAAATGAGGTGAAAAGAGTGGGAAATTTATTTAAAATTGGTCAGATTATAAATACACATGGAATTAAAGGCGAAGTTAAAGTCTATCCTCTAACAGAAGATGTGAATAAATTTAAACGTCTAGAAACTGTTTTAGTAGGTGGAGAGGAAAAGAAAATATTAGGAGTTAAATTTCAAAAAGATAGAGTGATACTAAAAATTGAAGGTATAGACTCTATGAATGATGCTGAGACTTATAAACAAAAATATATTGAAATACCACGCGAAAATGAGCCAGAACTTCCACCTGACACATATTATGTTTCTGATTTAAAAGAATGTACTATATATGATACTAATGAAAAAGAAATTGGAAGAATTTTCGATGTAATAAGCACTCCTAACAATGATGTATATTGGATTAAGGAACCTAAGGAACTATTAATACCAGTTCTTAGAGATATAGTTCTAGATATAGATATAAAATTGAAAAAAATCATTATTAAGCCAGTAGGTGAATGGCAAGATGAAGATTAGCATATTAACGTTATTTCCAGAAATGTTTTCTATTTTCGATCATAGTATAATAGGAAGAGCAAGAGAAAATAACATAGTGGATTTAGAAACGCTAAACATAAGAGATTATACATTAAACAAACATAAAAAAGTTGATGATTATCCTTATGGTGGTGGTGCTGGAATGGTTATGGCGCCTCAGCCCATAGTTGATACTATAAGGGATGCAAAGTTAAGTAATAAAGGGAAGGTTGTTTTCTTAGGGCCGAGAGGAAAAACCTTTAACCAAGAGATTGCTAAAGAGCTTTCTAAGGAAGAAGGGCTTATATTTTTATGTGGACATTATGAAGGAATAGATGAAAGAGTTTATAAGCATATAGATATGGAAATTTCACTTGGAGATTTTGTGCTAACTGGTGGAGAGATGGCTGCAATTCCGGTCATTGATTGTATATTAAGATTAATTCCAGGTGTTTTGGGAAAAGAAGAGAGCTTTATGGAAGAGTCGTTTTATAATGGACTTTTAGAATATCCGCAATATACTAGACCAGAAGAGTTTGAAGGAGATAAAGTGCCTGAAATTCTGCTATCTGGGCATCATGAAAATATAAGAAAATGGAGAAGACTTAAGTCTCTTGAGGTAACAAAGAAGATTAGACCAGATTTATATAAGAAAATTACATTAACCAAAGAAGATATTAAAATATTAAAAAATAAAAATAATAAATAATTTTTGTTGAAATATAAAACATTATGTGATAATATTAAATTTGTGCTAGTACGGGCGTTCCGCTGTCATACATATGTGTTAAGAACGTCAAATTATCGTTAAGGAGGGAATGCACAATGAACGAAATAATAAGAGCTATAGAAGCTGAACAAATCAGAACTGACTTACCTAAATTTGCTATCGGGGATACTATAAAGGTATACGTTAAGATTCAAGAAGGTAACAAAGAAAGAGTTCAAATGTTCGAAGGTACTGTTATCAAAAAACAAAATGGTGGTTTAAGAGAAACTTTCACTGTAAGAAGAGTTGCTTACGGAACTGGAGTTGAAAGAACATTCCCAATGAATGCACCAATCATCGACAAAATTGAAATCGCTAGAAAAGGTAAAGTTAGAAGAGCTAAACTTTACTACTTAAGAGATAGAGTTGGTAAGTCTGCTAAAGTTAAAGAATTATTAACTAGATAGTATTTAAAAAGGGGACTGTTTCAGTCCTTTTTTTTATTATATGAGAAAATTAATATTAATATGTGATTAATGTACAGTGTATAATTAAGGATGGAAAATTCAAGGAGTTTTCTAATAATAAAAGTCTAAGTGATTTTATTATGATTTGCTACAGGGTGCCTTAAATGGTATGAAATGTGCATTGTGAACTGAAAAATAAATTTAAGGAGGAATTCATATGGCAATTAATTGGTTTCCGGGACATATGAAAAAAACCCAAAGAGAAATTAAAGAAAACTTGAAATTAGTAGATGCTGTAATTGAAATAAGAGATGCTAGAATTCCAAGGAGTTCTGCAAATCCTGATATTGAAAAATTGTTAGAGGGAAAACCAAGAATTATACTTTTAAATAAGAGTGATTTAACCGATGGCAAAGTTACAAAAGAGTGGATAAATTATTTAACCAAAGATGATGTTAAAGTATTAGAGGTTAATTGTTTAAAAGGTGATGGACTTAAGAATATAAAGCCTACATTATTAGCATTACTTAAGGAAAAGCATGATAGATTAAAGGCAAAAGGTATGGTTAATATAACAATGAGAGTAATGGTTGTTGGAATACCTAACGTAGGAAAATCTACATTTATCAATAAAATGGCGAGAAATAATATAGCTAAAACAGGTGATAGGCCAGGAGTTACTAAGAGCAAACAATGGATTAAAACAGGAATTGGGATTGAAATGCTAGATACCCCAGGAGTGTTATGGCCTAGATTTGAAGATGATGAAACAGCTTTGAATTTAGCTTTTACTGGTGCTATAAAAGATGAAATAATGGATATAGAAGAATTAGCTTTGAAACTTGTTGAAAAATTACAAAGTAATTATGAAGAGAAATTAAAAGAAAGATATAAACTTAAAGAAGTTTTTGAAAATCCATTAGATACATTAGATGCTATAGGCAAAAAAAGAGGTACTTTAATTTCTGGAGGACAAATTGACTATAATAGAATAGCTGTTATACTACTTGACGAATTCAGGGGAGGAAAAATGGGCAATATCACATTGGAGCGCCCAGCAGAAGAAAATGATACAGTTTAATGAAGATATAAGATCACTATCATTTGCGGAAATTAAGGAAGAAATACATAAGTTATCTATAGTTGATTTATATAGAAATGATGAACATACAAAACTTATAAACTGGCTAGAAGAAGATAAAAGGAAAAATGTATTATCACTTAAGGAAAAGATTGAGAAAGATTTAGAATCATATTTAAATGAAGTTAAAAGAGTCAAAACAATGTATGAGTTTGATAAATCATTTGGAAGTTATCGATATATAGCTGGTGTAGATGAAGTTGGTAGAGGACCTCTTGCAGGTCCAATCGTAGCTTGTAGTGTTATTCTTGATTTAAATGTTTTAGAAAAAGATTTAATCTTATATATAAATGATTCAAAAAAAGTAAAAGAACATAAAAGGGAAGAACTTTCTGAAATTATAAAAGAAAAGGCATTAAGTTATCAAATAGCAGTTTCTTCTAATAAAGAAATTGATGAAAAAGGAATAGCTTTTGCAAATAATAAAGTGTTTTTAGAAAGTTGTAATTCACTTAGTATAAAACCTGATTTAGTATTATCTGATGGCTATTTAATTAAGAACATTGGTATAGAGAATAAATCTGTCATAAAGGGTGATACAAAAAGTGCTAGTATTGCTGCGGCGTCAATTGTGGCAAAAGTGTATAGAGATAGACTTATGAAAGAGTATGCTAAGAAATATCCACATTATGACTTTGAAAATAATGTCGGATATGGCACATCAAAACATATAGAAGGTCTAAAAAAATACGGAAAAAGCGACATTCATAGAAATAGCTTTTTAACAAAATTATTGTAATTAAGTTTTGGTCAAATGAAATTTATATGAATGGTATTTATGTGTTTAAGATAAAGAAGTTGATTTGAAGTCCATAAGAATATTAAAATAAATAATATTCTTATGGACTTTTTTATTTTATATGCTGTAGCAATAATCATACATTAAGGGGATACAAAAAGGGCTAGAAAAACTAAGGTGAGTTAAGTAATTAGTTGAGTCTAAAGGCATCTTTTATGTGGTTTATTTTAAAATTTGTACTCTCTAAATTTAGATAAACTTCAATGACATCAAATCTAACATTAATATTAGGTAATCTTTTATAATTAATATAAGAATTAGCCACTTTTATTATGGATCTTTGTTTTGAAAAATTAACAGATTCTCTTGGCAATCCATAATTATTATTATATCTACTCTTAACTTCCACAATAATTAGTAAAGTATTCTTTTTGCATATAATATCAATTTCGCCTAAAAAGTTTTTGAAATTACAATCTAAAATACTATAATCATTCTTTTCTAAATATTTCTTGGCTAAATCTTCGCTAAAACTACCTATATCTTTATTTATTTTTTTCACTATATCACTTCCAATTTTATTTACTGAAACATATTAAAAATTATTAACTGTATTGCTATTATATCTTTGAATTATTAACAATTAAAAAATAAATATAACAAATGTATTTTTATGGAATTAATATTTGAATGTATGTCTATAATTTTTAGTAGGTGATTTATATGGCAGTAAAAATAATTAGTGCAACGCACAATGGATTAGAAGGTTTTTTAATAAAAGTAGAGGTAGATATATCTAAAGGCTTACCGGTATTTAATATTGTGGGCCTTCCAGACACTTCAGTAAAAGAAGCAAAAGAAAGAGTTAGAGCCGCAATATTAAACTGTGGATTTGAATTTCCATTAGGTAGAATTACTATTAATCTGGCTCCGGCGGATGTGAGAAAAATTGGATCTCTTTTAGATTTACCAATCGCGATTGGTATACTAATGGAATCAAATCAGATTTGCAGAAAGAATTTAGAGGATTATATTATATTCGGAGAATTATCTCTATTTGGTGAGCTTAAAGGGGTAAAAGGTACTATACCTATAATAATTGAAGGAGCAAGGAAGGAAATTAGAAAATTTATCTTTCCTTATGAAAACTTAGAAGAAAGTTATTATTTTAAGAATGTTGAATATTACCCATTAAAAAGTTTAAAAGAAGTAGTCTCGCACATTACATATGAAGATATGCTTCCTTATGAGATAGATGAAGATGGAAAAGATGAAGAAATATTAGATTCGCCAGATTACGGAGATATTATAGGACAGTATTCTTCTAAAAGAGCATTAGAGATTGCAGCAGCTGGAAAACACAATATAATTCTTTATGGAGAGCCAGGATGTGGTAAAACAATGCTTGCTAAAGCATTAATTTCAATTTTACCATCTTTATCTCAAGAGGAATTAATAGAGATTGCCAAAATATATAGTGCATGTGGTCTTATGACAAGGATTTCTCGTCTTAACAGACCTTTTAGAGCGCCACATCATACAACTACAAGAATAGCATTAATTGGTGGAGGAAAAGAAATAAGGCCAGGGGAAATAACTCTTGCACATAATGGTGTGCTATTTTTAGATGAAATTTTGGAGTTTAAGAAGGATGTTCTTGAATCTCTAAGAGAACCTCTTGAAGAAAAAAATGTGAATATTAATAGGCTTAGTGGAAGTTATCAAATGCCTGCTGATTTTTTACTAATTGGAGCGTTTAATCCAGTAGAAAACAATGAGGATAAAGATTTTAATGATAGCAAATATTATTTGAATACTAAAATTACTAAATATTCTAGGAAATTTTCAAGCGCTTTGCTAGATAGGATTGATATATTAAATTACGTACCTAGACTCAATTATGATGAAATAGAAAACAAGAAAGATTCATACGATTCGAAAGCTATGAAAGAAAATGTACTTAGAGCTAGAGAAATACAAAAACTAAGATTTAAGAATACAGTTTATAAATATAATTCAGATATAAAAGGAAAGGATATCTTTGAAATTTGCAGGGTTAGTAAGAAATGTTCAGAGCTTCTAAAAAAATATTATAACACATCAAGTGTATCATTAAGAGGGTATGGAAAAGTAATAAAATTGGCAAGAACTATAGCAGATATAGACAATCAAAAGGATATTTTAGAGTTTCATATTCTAGAAGCTTTTAGTTATAGGAAAAATATTAATGGAGAAATTATATAGGTTTAGAAGGGAACATGTATAAATGAATTATGAATTGTGGTTAATACTTATTGATATAACAAGTTTTCAAAAAATAAAATTAATAAATAAATATAAAACAGCAGAAAATGTATATAATAATTTTGAGGAGATATTAAAAGAAAATGAAACAATATCTAAAAAATTAAAAAATTTTCAAAAAGATGATTTATACTATGAAGTTTTAAAATTAGAAGAAACATTATATAAAAAAAATATAGGATATATAACATACTCTAATCCTTTATATAAAGAGAAATTGAGCGGGATTTTAAATCCCCCTTATTTCCTTTTTTATATTGGAAATATAGACATTATAAATAATAAATCTATAGGTGTAGTAGGGGCAAGAAAATGCTCAAATTATGGACTAACTGTAACAAAACTCTTGACAAAGGAGCTTATTACTAATAATATAACGCTTATAAGCGGAGGTGCAAGAGGAATTGATTCAATTGCACATAAAACAGCTTTAGAGAATGATGGATATAACATATGCGTATTAGGATGTGGAATAGATAGAACTTATCCATCTGAAAATAAAATGTTGTTTTCTAAAATAGCAGAAAAAGGCGTAGTAATTTCAGAATTTTTACTTGGTACAGCGCCATTAAGAGAAAACTTTCCTAAAAGGAATAGAATAATTAGTGGTCTTAGTGATGGCGTAATAGTTATAGAAGCTTCAGAAAAAAGCGGATCTTTAATAACAGCTAGACTTGCGCAGCAGCAGGAGAAAAAAGTTATTGCTGTTCCAGGCTCTATATTATATGCTGGAGCAAGTGGCTCTAACAAACTGATTAGAGATGGTGCTAGTATATGTACTGATATAGAGGATTTAAGAGTTTTACTTAGTTTAGAACATATTGAAATTCAACCAATGAATTTTACACCAGAGAAAAGTGAAATACTAGAGTTAATTACAGATTCACCAATTCACATAGATGATATTTTTAAAAATACGTCTGTTGATAGAGGAGCTTTATACGCATTATTATTTGAAATGCAAATAAAAAGTGAAATTATTTGTCTACCGGGAAATTACTATGTGAAAACAATTTAAAAATGTGTAGGGGGTGAATACTTCATAAATTTTATGGAGTTATACTATGGGTCAAAAACTTGTAATTGTTGAGTCGCCGGCTAAAGCAAAAACAATCGGCAAATATTTGGGTAAGAATTATATTGTAGAAGCATCAATGGGACACGTAAGAGATTTACCTAAGAGTACATTAGGTGTTGATATAGAAAATAACTATACTCCTAAGTATATAACTATTAGAGGAAAAGGAGAATTAATAGATAAACTAAGAAAGGCTGCAAAAAAAGCAGAAAAGGTTTATCTCGCAACCGACCCCGATAGAGAAGGTGAAGCGATTTCGTGGCATTTAGCCAATATATTAAAAATTTCAGAGGATGAAACATGCAGAATTGTATTTAATGAGGTTACAAAGACAGCTGTAAAAGCCTCTATAAAGCAAGCTAGAAAAATAGACTTGGATTTAGTTGATGCCCAACAAGCAAGAAGAATATTAGATAGACTTGTTGGTTATGAAATAAGTCCGATTTTATGGAAAAATGTAAAATGGGGACTTAGTGCAGGAAGAGTACAATCAGCTGCTTTAAAATTGATTTGTGACAGAGAAAAGGAAATAAATGAATTTATACCAAAGGAATATTGGTCAATAGACTGTACACTTAAAAAAGAAAAAAAGAAATTTCCAGTTAGGCTATCAACATATAAAGGAAAGAAGATTGAGATTGGAAATGAAGAAACATCAAATGGAATTATAAAAGAGCTTAATAAGGGAAACTTTGTAGTAAAAAGTATAAAAAAAGGTAAGAAAAATAGAAATCCTCTTCCACCTTTTACAACAAGTACTCTTCAACAGGATGCAAATAGAAAATTAAATTTCATGACAAAAAGAACCATGTCGATTGCGCAAGTTCTTTATGAAGGTGTTGAAGTTAAAAATTATGGTACGGTCGGATTGATAACATACATGAGAACTGATTCGGTAAGAATTTCAGAAGAGGCTCAAGAAAGCGCAAAAGAATTTATAGAAGGTAGTTATGGAAAAGAGTATCTTCCAGGTGCTCCTAGAGTATATAAAGGTAAGAAAAATATTCAGGATGCTCATGAAGCGATAAGACCTACTTATGTAGAGATTACACCTGAAATTGCTAAAGAAAATTTAACTCCAGAGCAATATAAATTGTATTCTCTAATATGGAATAGATTTGTTGCAAGTCAAATGGCGTCATGCGAATTAAATACACACTCAATAGATATAGAAAATGGAGACTATAAATTTAAAGCATCTGGTTCAGTAATCTCTTTTGATGGTTTTATGAAAATATATGAATACTCAAATGAAGAAGATGAGAATTCTGTAATGTTACCAGAGCTTAAGGAAAATGAAGAGTTAAAAGTGGAATCACTAAATGGAACACAACATTTTACACAACCACAGCCAAGGTATACTGAAGCATCTTTTGTTAAATTATTAGAAGAAAAAGGTATAGGCAGACCTAGTACTTATGTTCCAACAATTTCAACTCTTCTAGGAAGGAATTATGTTATTCGTGAAAAGAAGAATCTAATTCCAACTGAACTTGGTGAAATAGTAAATAATATTGTAAGTGAATATTTTAGGCAAATAGTTGATGTTGATTTTACGGCAGATATGGAGAGAAAGCTTGATGATGTAGAAGAAGGATCTGAGAATTGGACTCAAATAGTAGAGGAATTTTTTAGTCCGCTAAAAGTTGCTATTGAAAAGGCTGAAAAAGAAATATCTAAAGTAGTAATTGAAGATAAGGTCAGCGATGTAAAATGTGAAAAATGCGGTCGTATGATGGTTATTAAAAGAGGAAGGTTTGGAGAATTTTTGGCATGTCCTGGATATCCGGAGTGTAAGAATGCTAAACCTATAGTTGAGGAATTAGATGTTCCATGTCCTGAATGTGGAAAACCAATTGTAGCTAAGAAGAGCAAAAAGGGAAAGAAATTCTTTGGATGTTTAGGTTACCCTGAATGTAAATTTGTAAGTTGGTATGAACCAGTAAAAGAAAAATGTCCTAATTGTAATTCCTATATGGTAGCAAAGTATTCGAAAACAAAAGGAAACTATATACAATGCTCAAATAGTGAGTGTAATTATAAAGAAGAAGTAAAAAAAGATAACTCAAAAGAAGAGTAGAAATAAATACGAAGAAAACAGCTTTATAAGTAAATAAGTGATATTATTTTGTCGAATCTAATAAAAAGAGTGTTGAAAAGCAAGATTTTATATGATAAACTAGTCTTGGTAGCAACTTGTAAAAAAATTCAATAAATTAAGAATTTTCTAACAATAATATTCTTTTGCTAAATAATATTGTTATACAGCTGCCAAGGAGGATTATAATATGTCATCATTATTAACTAAAACTAGAATGTTAAATAAGATTCTGCAGAAATCTGGTACAGAACCTGTAGCGTTTCAAGATATATGTACATTATTAAGTGAAGTTCTTGAATGTAATGTGTACATAATAAGCAAAAAAGGGAAAGTACTTGGATATACTTTTGGTAAAGATTTTGAATGTGAAGCCATGAAGAAAAAAGTAATAGAGGATAAAAAATTTCCAGAAGATTATAATAAGACATTGTTGGAAGTTAATGAAACATTATCTAATCTCCCTAATGAAGGCAGATGTGTATTTCAAGAGATTGGTAAGTGCAAGAAGGTAGATAAGCTATCAACAATAGTTCCTATTATAGGAAGTAGAGAAAGACTAGGAACATTAATTTTAGCTAGATTCGGTAATCCATTTACTGATGAGGACTTAGTTATAGTAGAATATAGTGCAACGATTGTAGGTATGGAAATGCTTAGAGCTATGCAGGATGAAATAACAGAAGATACTAGAAAAAAAGCAGTAGTTCAGTTAGCTATAGGAACTCTTTCGTACTCAGAATTGGAAGCAGTTGAACATATTTTTGATGAGTTAAATGGAAATGAAGGACTTTTAGTGGCTTCAAAGATAGCGGATAAAGTTGGTATAACTAGAAGCGTTATAGTAAATGCACTTAGAAAATTTGAAAGCGCAGGAGTTATTGAATCAAGATCACTTGGAATGAAAGGTACTTATATTAGAATATTAAATGAAAAGCTAATAGATGAGTTAAAAAAGATTAAATAATAGATAGCTATAGACAAGTAATGGTCTATAGCTATTTTTTATTCTTTTGGAATTTATAATTCAGTAAAATCTGTGAACAACTTTTTGGACGGGGAATTAACTAGTGGAGTATCTGAAAGAATAAAAAATAAATCGTATTCGCCAGCTAGATTTTTCTTAAATGTGTTTGAAAAGGCAGAAGCGTAAAAAACTCTTGCTTAACAGCTTCAGAGATTTTCTTCTAAGAGAAAAGTAAAAAAATAAATTTTGAAGCACAATAATACAAATAATAATATATAGTTTATTCCATTTGTGTATAAGATTTAACTATTTTGAGAAGACTTTAAGATGATTAATAAAATTTTATTAAATACAAATAATGTGCATATTTTTATTTATGTAAGTTAAATTGAAAAATTTTTGTTGATACCATAAATACCTTATGATATACTACTTAAGGTAAGAAATACACACACTATCCAATTTATAGATTTGGTGCCCTTATTTTAAGGGAAATTTATAAGATGAAGATAGTGGAGGTAAAAACCAAGGAGGTAACAAAATGTCAGTAATATCAATGAAACAATTATTAGAAGCAGGTGTACACTTCGGTCACCAAACAAGAAGATGGAATCCTAAAATGGCTCCATATATCTTCACAGAAAGAAACGGGATCTATATAATAGACCTTCAAAAAACAGTTAAGAAAGCTGAAGAAGCTTATAACTTCGTTAAGCAAGTAGCTGAAGAAGGAAAAGATATACTTTTCGTTGGAACTAAGAAACAAGCTCAAGAAGCAATACAAGAAGAAGCTATCAGAAGTAACATGCATTTCGTAAATAATAGATGGTTAGGTGGAATGTTAACAAACTTCTCAACTATCAGAGGTAGAATAAGAAAATTAGAACAAATTGAAAAAATGCAAGAAGATGGAACTTTTGACGTTCTTCCTAAGAAAGAAGTTATAAAGCTTAAAGGCGAAATGGAAAAACTTGAAAAGAATCTTGGTGGTATCAGAAACTTAGATGCATCAAACGTTGGAGCAATGTTTATAGTTGATCCAAGAAAAGAAAAAAATGCTATCTTAGAAGCTAAGATTTTAGGAATACCAGTTGTTGCTATTGTAGATACTAACTGTGATCCAGAAGAAGTTGACTACGTAATCCCAGGTAATGACGATGCTATTAGAGCTGTTAAATTAATAACTGCTAAAATGGCTGATGCTATTATGGAAGGAAGACAAGGCGAACAATTAGCTGAGTAGTTTATATAAACTTTAAAAGGGTAAGTGAGTTCACTCCAACTGCCCTTTTATTAGGTGTTAAGGATTACTTTCGATATAGAGGAGGAATTAAATTTATGGCAAATATAAGCGCACAATTAGTTAAAGAACTAAGAGAAATGACTGGAGCTAAAATGATGGATTGTAAGAAAGCTCTAGTTGAAACAGAAGGAAGTATTGAAAAGGCTGTTGAATTCTTAAGAGAAAAAGGACTTGCAGATGCAGCTAAGAAGTCAGGTAGAGTTGCTGCTGAAGGTATAGTTAAGACATATATTTCAGATGATAAGAAAACAGGAACAGTTCTTGAATTCAACTGTGAAACAGACTTTGTTGCATTAAACGAAGAATTTGTTGGTTTTGCTGATAAGTTAGCTAAAATGGTAGCTGAAACTTCAGTTAAAACAGTAGAAGAACTTCTTGAAGAAAAGTTTGATGGAGAAGCAACAGTAGCAGAAAGTTTAAAAGCTTTAATAGCAAAACTTGGTGAAAACATGTCAGTAAGAAGATTTACTAAATTCGCTATTGATAATGGAATAGTTAGTAGCTATATTCATGGTGGTGGAAGAATTGGAGTTTTAGTAGAAGTTTCTTGTGATAAGGCTTCAGAAGTTTTAGATGAAGTTGCAAAAGAAGTTTGTATGCAAATTGCAGCAGCAAACCCATTATTCTTAGGTAAAGATGATGTTGATGCAACATCTATGGAAAAAGAAAAAGAAATCTATAGAGTTCAAGCTTTAAATGAAGGAAAACCAGAAAATATCGTTGAAAAAATGGTAATGGGAAGAATTCAAAAGTACTTTAAAGAAGTTTGTCTTTTAGAACAACCATGGGTAAAAGATTCTGATAAGACAATCAATAAATTCTTAGAAGAGAAATCTAAAGAGGTTGGTTCTCCAGTTAAGATAACTAGATTCGTAAGATACGAAAGAGGAGAAGGAATCGAAGTTGAAAAGGTAGACTTTGCTGAAGAAGTTGCAAGACAAATCGGTAAATAGTTGGAACCTAAAGAGAACACTTTGTGTTCTCTTTTTTTAAGAAATAAAGTACATATACTTATTAAAAAGGTTTTATTGATCCCTAAAATATTCAGGAGGTAATTATAAATGGCAGATTGTAAATACAAGAGAGTAATTTTAAAGCTTTCAGGAGAAGCATTAGCAGGAGTTAATGGATTTGGGCTTGATTTTAGTGTAGCAAAAAGAATTGCGCTTGAAATTAAAGAATTAATTGATATGGGCGTTGAAGTAGGAACAGTAGTTGGTGGCGGAAACATTTGGAGAGGTAGAAGTGGAGAAGGCATGGACAGAACTACTGCAGATTACATGGGAATGATGGCAACTTGTATAAATGCATTAGCGCTACAAGATTCTTTAGAACAAGTTGGAGTTAAAACAAGAGTACAAACTGCTATAGAAATGAAGGAAATTGCAGAACCATTCATAAGAAGAAGAGCAATGAGACACTTAGAAAAAGGAAGAGTTGTTATATTTGCTGCTGGTACAGGAAATCCATATTTTTCAACAGATACTACTGCAGCACTTAGAGCTGCTGAAATTGAAGCGGATGTAATTCTTTTAGCTAAAAAGGTTGATGGAGTTTATGATAAAGACCCTCATAAGTATTCAGATGCAAAAAAATATGATACACTATCATATATAGAAGTATTAGAACAAGGATTACAAGTAATGGACTCTACAGCAACTTCATTGTGTATGGACAATGAAATTCCTATCCTTGTATTTGGGTTAGATGAGCCGGGAAATATTAGAAGAGCTATGTATGGAGAAAATATAGGTACATTAGTTGCAACACAACCAAGAAAATAATAGACCAGTATGCTTGTTTATTTTGTGCCATTGGAAGCTCAACTCACATGCGCTCGCTGAGTAAGCGATTCACACCAAATCGTAGATTTGGGTTCTTCTCTGCTCATCAGTAAACTCTACTAATAGCATCGCTGTGAGCAGAATTTATTTCCTTGTGTGACGCGAAATATACGTTGCATCTTTGGTCTATTATTTCTTTTATGTCTTTAAAAAGAAATAGGAGGAAAAATCATGATTAAGGATATTATTCAAAATGCAGAAGAAAAAATGAAAAAAACAATATCTGTATTAAAATCAGATTTATCAACAATGAAAGCAGGAAGAGCGAACCCTACGATGCTTGATAGAATTCATGTTGAATATTATGGAAGCATGTGCCCACTTAGCCAAGTAGCTAATGTTTCAGCTCCAGAGCCAAGAGTACTTATGATAACACCGTGGGAAAAGCCTCTATTGAAAGAGATAGAAAAAGCTATATTGAAATCAGATTTAGGATTAAATCCTTCAAGTGATGGTTCAATCATCAGACTAGTAATACCAGAATTAACAGAAGAAACTAGAAAAACTCTTGTTAAAAATGTTAAGAAAACAGGAGAAGAAGCTAAAGTAGCTATAAGATCAATAAGAAAAACTGCTAATGATAAAATAAAAGCATTGAAAAAGGATGAGGATTTATCAGAAGATCAAGTAAAGAAAGCTGAAGATGAGGTTCAAAAGAAGACTGATGCAGTTGTAAAGGAAATAGATTCTATAATTGCTGCAAAAGAAAAAGAAGTCTTATCGGTTTAAATTTTAAAGCCTGCTAGAAAAGCAGGTTTTTTCCTTAAGCAGATTTTAGAATTCAGAATTTAGTATATGAATAATTTATTCTTTGAACAAGCTGAAGAGTAAAAATCTAAATATATTATTTAGATTGGTTAATTTAGTTAACTCCTACAAGAGTTAACTTGTTTTTGAATAAAAGATAAGTTGTAAAGTAAATTTTTTCTCAGGACAAGTGAAATATAGATTCAATATCTATAAGAGTAGAATATTTGTGAAATTGTTGAAAAGTAATACATATTATTACATTTTGTTTAAATGAGGATAATTAGTAAAGACTTTATTGTTGACTTCATATGAAAAAGGTTTAGTATTAATAATGTATATAAAGAATATATGCGGGTAGGTCAAGTTTTTCTAATAAACTAGGGGGAGAAAGATGTTAAATATATTTAAATCAAAAAAGGAATTTAATCAAGATTTTGACTTGGATATGAATAACATACCAAATCATATAGCTATAATAATGGATGGAAATGGACGATGGGCAAAAGAACAGAATTTACCTAGAAGTATGGGACATAAAGCAGGAGTAGAGACTATTAGAAGGATTTTAAAGGAAGCAACAAGGCTTGGAATAAAAAATCTGACTTTATATGCTTTTTCAACTGAAAATTGGGCTAGACCTAAAGATGAAGTAGGAACACTAATGAAGCTTTTAGTAACTTATCTAAAAAAGGAACTAAAAGAATGCCATGAGAATGGAGTTAGAATGAATGTTTTAGGAGATACTTCGAAATTACCCAAGGAATGCCAGAATGCATTAGAAGAAGCTTTAGAAACCACTCGAAATAATACAAAAATAAATTTGAATTTTGCACTAAATTATGGTGGTAGAAATGAAATTGTCAGAGCTATAAAACTTATTAATTCAGATATAAAGAATGGCAAATTAAACGAAGAAGATATTAATGAAGCTTTAGTAGAGAAGTATTTATATACAAAAGGGATACCTGACCCGGATTTAATTATTAGACCATCAGGGGAACAAAGGCTTAGTAACTTTTTATTATGGCAATGTGCTTACTCAGAATTTTGGTATTCTGATATTAATTGGCCTGATTTTAAAGAAAAAGATTTAAGAAAAGCTATAGCGGATTATCAAAATAGAGATAGGCGCTTTGGAAAAGTTAAATAGAGGAGTGGTTAGATTTTGAAGTCTAATAATAGATATTTGGGTGCTGCTATGATTGCTCCATTTATAGTATTTGTATTTCTTGGAGGGATTTATCTTAAATGCTTTATATTCGCATTGTCAGCAATGGCTTTATGGGAATTTTACAATGCATTAAAAGAGAATGATTTAAAACCAATGAGAAGTGCGGGATATATCCTGTTGATAATATATTATCTTTTGAATAACAATTTCGAAAATATGATGTATGTTGTTGTTGCTGCAACGTTCATATTATTGATATTTCCGGTTATAAATTTGAAATATACTTTTATTGACACATCACTAACATTGCTTGGATTTATATATTGTGGAATTTTATTTAGTTTTGTGTATCTTGTTAATGTGAAAGCAAATGGTGAATTTTTAGTTTGGATTATATTTATAGGGTCATGGCTTTCGGATACAGCTGCTTTTTATAGCGGAAAACTCTTTGGAAAGCACAAACTTTCGCCTAAAGTGTCACCTAAGAAAACCATAGAGGGTTCAATAGGAGGTCTTGTAGGAGCAACTGTTTTTACAGGTATATTTGGAATAGTAGTGCAAAGATATGTTAATATTATGCCAATATATAATTATTTCATTATCGGTATTTTATGCGGATTATTTGGACAATTGGGAGATTTGGTTGCATCATCAATAAAAAGATATGTAGGAGTAAAAGATTATAGTAACCTAATTCCTGGTCATGGAGGAGTTCTAGATAGATTTGATAGTATAATTTTTGCAGCAGCAGCAGTGTTTTATTACTTAACTTTTATAATAAGAATTTAAAAATTAGAGAGAAATTAAGCGTTATATAGTATAACTTATATAAGGCTTAATTTTTTTTATATAAGTTAAGTTATGAAGTTTTTAACAAGAGATGATTGGCATATAATATACAAATATTAATAATTATTAAGTTAGTGAGGTGAAGAATATTTTTAAAACTTATAAGAAACTTTTCTCACTTTTATTGTCTTTCGTATTTGTATTAATAGGAACCTTTTTTATAAAATACTATTTTAAGCCGTTTTTATCCATGATTATAATAATTATAGTATGCGCTCCTATATACAAAATCATGATTAAGGCTAAAATGCCAAGTAAAATTGCGGGTGCTTTAAGTATTGTTACTGTCAATATTATCATAATACTTGTGACAATATATTTGGGAAGTGAAATTTTTTATATAATAAAAAAATTATACCTAACAAATTTAGAATGGATAGAAAAATTTATTCAAGATATTTCAGTTGCATTAAATGTAAATTTTAATAACTTGGAAATTGGAAAGAGCGTAATATCCATAATTAATGATCAGAATATAAGGAAGGGAGCAGTAAATACTGGAGATAGTGTTTTAGCTTACTTTATAGGAAACATATGTGCTTTCTTTATATTGATTGATAAGTCAAAAATTTTAGAACTAATTTCTATGTTACTTCCAAAGGAAATGATGATGAAATTTAGAGATCAAAAAGAAAATTTTACTCAAATGATTGGAATAGAAGGGATCTTAGTTATAATTTCAACTATGGAGATAATAATGGGATTTTGCATACTTGGAGTATCGAATTTTTTTGCCCTTGGTATAGTGTGTGGGATATTGGATATATTACCATATGTTGGAACTATAATTGTATTTATTCCGATTATAATATACAATATTATAATGAAGAATTTCCTTACTGCATTTGGTCTTATATGTCTATATATACTAGTGCAAGTTATTAGGGAAATACTAGAGGCTAAATTTTTAGGCGACAAATTAGATATGCATCCTCTTGTTATATTGTTATCTATATACATAGGAGTAAAAATATTTGGTGTTTTAGGTATATTAATTGGCCCAATGTATAGCATTCTAGCAAAAGAAATAATTTATAGTACTGAGTGATTATGAAGAATAAGGAATTTTATTTTGATTTAAATAATTTATTTAAAGTTAATTAAGAGACTTTTAATCTTCGAATTAAACCTTGAGCAGTACTGATTAAGATTTGCTTTTAGGAGGAAAAAGAATGAAAAACATTTCTATACTAGGGGCTACAGGTTCGATAGGATCTCAGACCTTAGATGTAATAAGAAAATCAAATGGAGAACTAAAGCTTATAGGAGTAACGGCGAACACATCTGTAAAAAAAGTTATTGAGATAATTGAAGAGTTCAAACCTTCTTATGTAGGTATGATGGATGCTGTAAGTACTCACGAAATAAAAAAGTATTGTGAAGAGCATAATAAAAAGATTAAAGTATTGGAAGGGATAGAAGGACTTGATAAGATAGCATCTTTAGATGAAATTGATATGGTAGTAACTTCTGTAGTTGGAATGATAGGATTAGAGCCGACTATGAAAGCTATAGAGGCAAAAAAAGACATTGCTCTTGCCAATAAGGAAACTTTGGTTGTAGCAGGCGAAATTGTGATGAAAGCTGCCAAAGAGAACAATGTAAAAATATTTCCAGTCGATTCGGAACACAGTGCTATATTTCAATGCTTAAGGGGGAATGATATAAATACTTTGAGAAAAATAATTTTAACTGCTTCAGGAGGACCTTTTAGAGGAAGAACTTTAGAAAGTCTTGAAGATATAAAGGTGGAAGATGCACTGAAACATCCAAAATGGAATATGGGGAGAAAAATTTCCATAGATTCTGCGACACTTATGAATAAAGGACTTGAAGTGATAGAAGCACATTGGCTTTTTAACTGTGATTATGATAATATACAGGTCGTAGTTCATCCACAAAGTATTGTGCATTCGATGGTAGAATATAATGATGGAAGTATAGTTGCACAACTTGGAGCACAGGATATGAGATTACCAATACAATATGCTCTACTTTACGAAAATAGGGAAAAGCGTATTGCAGATACAATAGATTTTTATGAAATATCTCAATTAACATTTGAAAAACCTGATATAGATACTTTTAAAGCTTTAAATTTAGCGTTTAAAGCTGGAAAAGCAGGTAGACTTATGCCAACTATTTTAAATGGAGCAAATGAAGCAGCGGTAGAGTTGTTTTTAGATAGAAAGATAAAATTTTTACAAATAGCTGACATAATAGAAAGATGCATGGAAGTATTTAAAACTCAGGCAAATAAAGAATTAACCCTAGAAAACATTATTGAGTTAGATAAAGAAGTTAAGGAATATGTAATAAAAAATGCGGTACTTTAAGGAGGGAAAAATTTAATATGTATATAATTTTGGCTATATTAGCATTTGGAGTCTTGATAATAGTTCACGAGCTTGGACATTTTACATTAGCTAAACTTAATGGGGTAAGAGTAGAAGAATTTTCAATTGGAATGGGACCGAAAATCTTTTCTAACCAAGGAAAAGAAACACAATATTCTTTGAGGTTATTTCCAATAGGTGGATATGTAAAAATGATGGGAGAGGAAGAAAGTGTTGAAGACGAAAGAAGTTTTTCAGCAAAATCTCCATTAAGAAGAATAAGCATAATAATTGCTGGTGTATTTATGAATTATGTATTAGCGATAGTTATTTTTACTTTCTTTATACATGCGTTTGGGTACACAAATAAGATTCCGACTGGAGTTACTCCAGATTCACCAGCCTCAGAAGCTGGGATTTTACCAGGAGATAAAATCGTGAAAGTAAATGGAATGAGAGCTTTCTCATACGATAATATTTCGGCTGGAATAGTATTAGCAAATGGAAATCCAGTAGATATTTCTATTGAAAGAAATGGAGAAAAGAAGGACGTTACGGTAACGCCAATGAAGAATGAACAAGGACAATTATTAATAGGGCTTAATTTTGAAAGAATTCAAAATCCAGGATATTCAGAGAGTTTTAAGCAGAGCTTTAATCAGACAGCTTCGTTAGTTTCTCAAACTTTTAAAGGTTTAGAGATGATATTCACAGGTAAGGCTAATCTAAAAACTGATGTAGGTGGTCCACTTACAATAGTTAAGATTTCGGCAGAAACTGCTAAAGCTGGAATTTGGCCGCTACTTTACTTTACTGCTTTTTTAAGTGTTAATTTAGCTGTTTTTAATCTTTTACCTTTCCCAGCTTTAGATGGAGGCTGGTGTGTGATATTACTTATAGAGTTAATAACTAGAAGAAAGGTTCCGGATAAAATAGTTGGAGTTTTAAATTATATAGGATTTGCTGCACTTATAGGTTTGATGATATTAGTAACAATAAAAGATATATTGTTCCCTGTAAAGTTCTAAGAATAAAAAATGATTTTATAACTATAAAAAACTTGCATTCAGATTTGAAGTGATTCTTATATGAATGCAAGTTTCCTAAGTTTAAAGTATTAAACTTACTATACATAATTTTAATAATGTACAATTTATAAGAATTATAAGACAAATATTAAAAAAATAGTATTAGAAATATTTTGATAAAAGAGAAATATGCAAAAATATATATGCTTCAATTCACAATGCACAATTCACAATTACGGCTAGAATTCTTGCAATATTTTTAGAATTATGTTGAAGAATTATTTTTGCAATATATATATAATGTTTATATTTTAGATTAATTATAATTAGAGGAGATACATTGTATGGAAAGAAGAAAATCTAGAAAAGTCAAAGTTGGAAATGTATTTGTTGGAGGGGACTCACCTGTCACAGTACAATCAATGACAAATACTCGTACTAAAGATGTGGAAAATACTTTGAATCAAATAGAAAAGCTATATAGCGCTGGATGCGATATCATAAGATGCGCAGTTTTGGATATGGAAGATGCAGAAAGTCTAGGGGAAATTACAAAAAGATCTCCAATACCAGTAGTTGCAGATATACATTTTGATTATAAATTAGCGCTAAAAGCAATAGAAAATGGTGTTTCAGCTCTTAGAATAAATCCTGGTAATATAGGAAGTGTAGATAGAATAAAAATACTTAAAGAAGCTTGTAGTGAGAAAAAGATACCAATAAGAATTGGTGTTAACTCTGGATCTCTAGAAAAAGATATTCTAGAAAAGTATGGCATGCCAACGGCAGAGGGTTTGGTTGAAAGCGCTTTAAGACATGTTAAAATTTTAGAGGATTTAGACTTTCACGATATTGTGATATCTATAAAATCATCTAGTGTACAAATGATGATAGAATGTTATAGATTGATAGCAGAAAAATGTGATTATCCTCTTCATTTAGGAGTGACAGAAGCTGGAACTATTCAAAGAGGGACAATTAAATCAAGTATAGGAATAGGGACGCTTCTTGCAGAAGGAATAGGTGATACTATAAGGGTATCATTAACCACTGATCCAATTGAAGAAATAAAGGTTGGAATTGAAATTTTAAAAGCATTGGGATTAAGGAAAAAAGGCGTTGAATTCGTATCTTGTCCTACTTGTGGCAGAACACAAATAAACTTGATAAAAATTGCAGAAGAAGTTGAAAAAAGGCTTGAAAATTATAAAAAAGATATTAAAGTTGCTGTTATGGGATGCGTTGTAAATGGGCCTGGAGAGGCTAGGGAATCTGATATTGGGATTGCTGGCGGAAAAGGAGAAGGAATAATTTTTAAAAAAGGCGAAATCATAAAGAAAGTAAAGGAAGAAGATCTTATTGATGCCCTAATGGAAGAAATAGAAAAATTATGCACAGATGAAGATGGTGCGGAGCACAATTAAGAACAACTCGCAGATGAAAAAAGCACGGAGTGCAAATAAGAACATTTCACAGATGAAAAAAGCACGGAGCACAATTAAGAACATTTCACAGATGAAAAAGGCACGAAATTAAATTAGGGATGTTTTCGCAGATTGAAGAATCGCGGAGCTAAGTATATATAATAATGTATATGTCTATAAAATGTATTTTAAAATTGTGAATTATGAACTATGCATTAAAATATTGAGCAGATATTTAAAATTTGGGAATATCCCTTGTAAAGTTAATTTGTTTATGATATTATATAAGAAGATTTATTTCTAATAGCTAGAAAAAAGGAGTGGGAAGTTACCCGCTCTTTCTGTTTGTAACGCAACTAACTTAAGATAGTTGCGTTTTTGATTACAAATTTTAAAAATGCATAAGATAGATATAAGACATGTGTTTTTAAAAGATGAAAGTGAGGGTTAGAAAGATGAAAAAAGATGTATTGATTGAAAGAATTGAAGAATTAGTAAGACCTATTGTTTCAGAATTGTCATGTGAATTATATTATGTAGAATATGTTAAGGAAAACGGTGAGTTTTACTTAAGAATATATATAGATAAAGAAGGCAGAGTATCATTAAATGATTGTGAAGCGGTTTCAAGAAGAGTTAGTGAGATTCTAGATGTGGAAGACCCAATTAAAGAAGCATATTATTTAGAAGTTTCTTCGCCAGGTCTTAATAGGGGATTATATAAAGAAGAGCATTTTAAAAAGTACATAGGAAGCGAAGTGCTAATTAGGCTTACTAGTTCACTAAATGGAGTGAAAAGTGTAAAAGGATTATTAAGAGATGTCTCAGAAGATTCTATATTAGTAGAAGGCGAGACAGAAATTCAAATACCAAGAGATAAAATTAAGGCAGCAAATTTAGAAGGGGAAATATAACGAGGAGGGTATAAAAATGAATGAAGAGTTTGTAGGTGCTCTTAAAGAATTAGTTAAGGAAAAGGGGATTTGTGAAGATTTACTTTTTACAACTATTCAAGACGCGATGGTTGCAGCATATAAGAAAAATTATGCAAATGCCAATACAAATGCACAAAACGTGAAAGTTAATATCGATAGAGAAACAGGAGAAATACATGTATATGCTCAAAAGACAGTAGTTGATGAGGTATATGATGATGTAACAGAAATTTCATTAGAAGAAGCTAAAGAATTAAATCCTAAAAGTGAAGTTGATGATATTATAAGTTTAGAAGTAACTCCTAAAAATTTCGGAAGAGTTGCAGCACAACTTGCTAAGCAGGTTGTTACTCAAAGAATTAAGGAAGCTGAAAGAACTATAATATATGATGAATACAAAGAAAAAGAATTTGATATAATTACAGGAACTATATTAAGAAAAGATAAAGGTATTGTTTTTGTAAATTTGGGAAAATTGGAAGGTATAATAGGACCTAATGAACAAATTCCAAATGAGGAATATAAATTCAACGAAAAGTTAAAACTATATATAGTTGAAGTTAAAAATGGTAATAAAGGACCTCAAATACATGTATCAAGAACACATCCTGGATTAGTTAAAAGACTATTTGAACTTGAAGTTCCAGAAATATTTGAAGGCGTAGTTGAAATTAAAAGTATTTCAAGAGAAGCAGGTTCAAGAAGTAAAATAGCTGTATACTCTAACGATGAAGAAGTAGATCCAATGGGCGCTTGTGTAGGACCAAAAGGAGTAAGAGTACAAAGTATAGTTAATGAACTTAAGAATGAAAAAATAGATATAATAAAATGGAGCAAAAATCCAGAAGAATTTATAGCTAATTCTTTAAGTCCTGCAAAGGTGCTAAGTGTAGCGGTTGATGAAAATAATAAATCTGCAAAGGTTGTTGTTGATGATAATCAGTTATCGCTTGCAATAGGTAAAGAAGGCCAAAATGTAAGACTTGCGGCTAAACTTACAAATTGGAAGATAGATATAAAGAGTAAATCTCAAAAAGAAGCGCAAGATGAAGAAGATGAAAGAATTCTAAATACTGAAGTAGAAATTGAAAATGAACAAACTACAGATTTAAATGAATTAGAAATTTTTGATGATATTGAAGTTGATGATTCAATAGATGAAGAAACTTCAATGGAAGAAATACAAGAATAGAGGGGTGCTTTTCATGAAGGTTAAGAAAATTCCTTTAAGAATGTGCACTGGTTGCATGGAAATGAAACAAAAAAAAGAATTAATAAGAGTAGTTAAAACTCCAGAAGGCGAGGTGTGTGTTGATCTGACTGGTAAAAAATCAGGAAGAGGCGCATACATTTGTAAGAACACAGAGTGCTTAGAAAAAGCATTTAAAGCAAAAAGACTTAGTAGAAATTTAGAAATTCCTATAAGTGAAGAAATTTATAATAAACTAAAGGATGAAGTAAATAATGAATAAGTTTTTTAACTTTCTAAGTATGGCAAAGAAGTCAGGAAACTTGCTTGAAGGATATAGCAAGTGTGATGACTATAGAAATAATACTAAAATTTATCTTTTTATCATATCTAATGATTTATCAGATAAATCTAAAGATAAATTTAAAAAGCATTGTAATGAAAAAAATATACCATATATTGAAGACTTCTCAAAAGAACAACTAGGACCTCCAATTGGACGTAAAGAAATTATGTTGCTGGGAATTCTAGATAACGATATAGCAAAAAGACTGTTAGCGTTATATGAGGAGGAAAAAAATATATGAGTAGATAATAATACGGGGGTGACTGCATGTCAAAAATAAGAGTACATGAATTAGCAAAAGAATTAAACATAGAGTCAAAGGAATTAATAACTATATTAAAGGAAGAATTTAATATAGAAGTAAAAAATCATATGAGTACAATTGAAGACGAAGATGCTGAATTAATAAAAGAATTATTAGCAGGAAAATCACCAAGCGATTTAGTAGCATCGGCTGATAATGCTGAGAATTCAAAAAGCATAGTTGACGTATATGAAGATGAATTAGCAGAACAACTTAACAAAGGTATAAAGAAAAAGAAAAAGACTAAAAAAGAAGAACAAGAAGAAGCAAGAATAGCTGCTGAAGCAGAGGCTGAAGGTAAAGTAATTGAAATTGGTGGAAGCATAACTGTTAAGGAATTGGCAGAAAAATTGCAACAACCTTCAAATGATGTAATAAGAACGTTAATTTTTGCCGGAGTTATGGCAGCAATAAATGCGGAAATAGATTTTGAAACTGCAGAAAAGGTTTGTGCTGAATATGGAGTTTTAGTTGAAAGAAAAGAAGAAATTCAAGAGTTAGAAGTATTAAAAATAGAAGAAGATGATGAAGAAAATCTTCAAAAGAGACCACCAATTGTAACTGTTATGGGTCATGTTGACCATGGTAAAACATCTTTACTTGATTGTATAAGAAAAGCAAAAGTTACTGATACAGAAGCAGGTGGTATAACTCAGCATATAGGTGCTTATACTATTAAATTGAACGGAGAAGAAATAACATTCTTAGATACTCCAGGTCATGAAGCGTTTACAGCTATGAGAGCTAGAGGTGCACAAATTACAGATGTTGTTATATTAGTTGTTGCTGCAGATGATGGAATCATGCCACAAACTAAGGAAGCTATCAATCACTGTAAAGCAGCAGGAGTTCCTATTGTTGTTGCAATAAATAAAATAGATAAACCAGGAGCAAATGTAGATAGAGTTAAGCAAGAATTAGCTGAACAAGGATTGCTTGCAGAAGACTGGGGTGGAGATACTATATGTGAAGAAGTATCTGCGAAACAAAACCTTAATATTGATAAGTTATTAGAGATGGTTCTACTTACTGCAGAAATGCTTGAACTTAAAGCAAACAAAGATAGAAGAGCAGTTGGAACTGTTATAGAAGCTAAATTAGATAAAGGTAGAGGAGCAGTTGCTAGTCTTTTAGTTCAAAATGGAACTTTAAGAGTAGGAGATTCTATATTAGTCGGATCTACATATGGTAGAATAAGGGCTATGTTTGATGATACTGGTAAAAAAATAAAATCTGCTGGACCATCTATACCAGTGGAGGTTCTAGGACTTTCTGAAGTTCCAGAAGCTGGAGATAGATTTAATCAAGTAAAAGATGAAAAAACTGCTAGAAATATGGCTGAAAGCAGAAAAGACAAATTAAAAGCAGAAACTTTACTTGCTAACCATAGAGTATCATTAGAAGATTTATATAATCAAATTAAAGAAGGTAAGGTTAAAGAGCTTGCTATAATCGTAAAAGCAGATGTTCAAGGTTCTGTTGAAGCTATAAAGCAATCTTTAGAAAAACTTTCTACTGATGATGTAAAGGTAAGAGTTATTCATGGTGGTGTTGGAGCTATAACTGAAACAGATATAACTCTTGCGACAGCATCTAATGCAATAGTTATAGGATTTAATGTAAGACCTGACAACAATGCGGCTGCTCAAGCTGATAGAGATGGAGTAGATATTAAATCTTATAGAATTATATATGATGCAATTGATGATGTTAAGTCAGCAATGATAGGAATGCTTGAACCAGATTATAAGGAAGTTATATTAGGAACAGCAGAAGTAAGAGAAACTTATAAAATTTCAAATGTAGGAACAATTGCTGGTTGTTATGTGCTAAAGGGTAAACTTCAAAGAAATGCAGAGACAAGAGTTATAAGAGATGGAATAGTAATATTTGAATCTGCATTGTCATCATTAAAGAGATTTAAAGATGATGCAAAAGAAGTTAATGCAGGATACGAATGTGGTTTAACAATTGAAAAGTTTAACGATATTAAAGAAGGTGACATCGTTGAATGCTTCATGATGGAGGCAATTAAGAGAAAAGAACTTTAAAAGAGGTGAAGATCAACATGGCAAACTATAGAGGTGGAAGAATTAACGAAGAATTTAAAAGAGAAATTAGTAATTTAATTCAAAATGAAGTTAAAGATCCAAGACTTACAGCTATGATTTCAGTTACAGATGTTAAAGTTACAAAAGATTTAAGATATGCTAAGGTTTATGTAAGTATATTCTCTAAAGATGATGAGGAAAAGAAAAATAATCTAGAGGCATTAAAAAATGCAAGTGGATTTATAAGGAAATCAGTAGGCCAAAAAATAAATTTAAGGCACACACCAGAAATAATTATTGAATTAGATGACTCTATAAATTACGGTATGCATATGGATGAATTAATTCAAAGGATAAGTAAGGGCAATGAGTAGTCTTAAAGAAATAAAAGAAGAAATTTTAAAATCAAAAAGAATTGGATTATCATTCCATACATCTCCAGATGGAGATGCTATAGGCAGCACTTTAGCATTACTAAATGCATTAAGACATTTAGGAAAGGATTCATATATTATATCAAGAGATGTTATTTCTGATAACCTCTCTTTCCTTTCTTTTGCCAACGAAATTGATGGTAATACTTTAGAGCCTAAAGAGGGCACTGATCTTGTAATGATATTGGATTGTGGTAATGTTGAAAGAATTTCTGCAGATCTAAGTAATTACAAAGGTAAGATTATTAATATTGATCATCATATTTCAAATGAAGAATATGGATTTATAAATTATGTTGATGTAAGTGCAGCGGCTACATGTGAAATATCATATTTACTAGCAAAAGAGTTAGGAATTGATTTTAATAATAAAACTGATGTTGAAATAAATATAGGGAACGCAGTTTATACAGGGATTGTAACAGATACAGGTTCTTTTAGGCATTCCAATGTTACTAAGAGAACTCATAAAATAGTATCAGAACTTATAGAACTTGGAGTAAACAACAGTAAAGTCCATAGTAATCTTTTTGATAATAAACCATTTGAGAAAGTAAAATTAATGGGATGTGTGTTATCTAATATTGAGCTCGCTCTAGAAAATAAAGTAGCAGTCCTTGAGATACCGAAGGGAATGTTAGAGGAATTTAACTTAAAAAATACTGATACTTCAGATATAATTTCAGTTGGCCTTGGAATTAAAGGTGTAGAAGTTTCTATGCTTTTGAAAGAAGTTGAAGATGGAGTTAAAGGAAGCTTAAGATCTAAAAATGATGTGGATGTTCGAAAAGTTGCAGAAGTATATGGCGGTGGCGGGCATATAAAAGCTGCTGGAGTTATGCAAAAAGGTGTAGATATAGAAACTGCAAAAGAAAATCTGCTAAAGATACTTAAAGAAGAGCTCGACTCATAAAATATAAATTATATTTACGAAAAGTAAGTAATAACTTCACTTATATAAGGAAGGAATAGAGAATTCATATATGAAAGATACAAAAACTTCACAGATAAATGGAGTATTAAATATATTCAAAAATAAAGGAATGACTTCCTTTGATGTGGTTAGAAAAATAAAATTCTTGGCTAACGAAAAGAAAGTCGGTCATACTGGAACATTGGACCCAGAAGCTACTGGAGTCCTTCCAGTATGCCTTGGAAAAGCTACAAAAACTATTGATTATATCATGAACAGTAATAAGGTATATGAGGTGAAATTTCTACTTGGAGTGAAGACAACCACATATGACCTTGAAGGTGAGATATTGGAGAAGAATGAAATAGATCATATTAAGAGTGATGAAGTTTCAGAGGTCGCATTATCCTTTATCGGAGAATATGACCAAGTTCCACCTATGTATTCTGCCCTTAAAAAAAATGGAGTAAGGCTCTATGAATTGGCTAGGAAAGGTATTGAGGTTGAAAGAGAAGCGAGAAAAGTTAGAATATTTAATATATCAGATTTGAAGATTGAATTACCTTATGTATATATGAAAGTAGCTTGTTCAAAAGGGACATATATTAGAAGTTTATGTTATGATATTGGTGAAAAACTAAAAGTTGGAGCAGCTATGGCAGAATTGAATAGAACTGAAACATCTATTTTTAAGCAATCAGATAGTGTAAACATAGATGATTTAACTAAGGAAAATATACAAGATTATATTATGACCATAGAGGATGCACTTTCTTTTTACCCTAAAATTACAGTAAAGAGTACATTTACTAAATTATTAATAAATGGAGTTAAAGTATTCGATAAGAGATTGACAAATGAAAAAAGAGAAAAAAATGTTCTATATAGGGTATATGATAGTGAAGGCATTTTTATAGGAATTGGAAAACAAGATGATGATGGATTCAAAATCGAAAAATTGTTGCTTTAGGCATCTTAACTAGTATGTAGCTGTTTTTCTGGGTGCCTTGATTTAGGAGTAAGGATAATGATAATTATAGATAAACATTCAAAAGATATTCAAAGTTCTAATAATTATATAGCTCTTGGAAGTTTTGATGGACTTCATATTGGGCATCTTTCTTTAATAAATAAAGTAGTAGAAGTTGCAAAAAAAAATAAAGGGAGAAGTATGGTTTTTACATTTAAAAACCATCCAAGAACTCTTATAAATAAAGAAAACTCAGTAAAACTTTTGATGGACAATGAAAGAAAAGCAAAAATTCTGGAAAAACATAAAGTAGATATAGTTTGCTTTAAGGAATTTGATCTTGAATTTATGAAAATGACACCAAAGGAATTTATAGAGTTTTTGATAGTTAATTATAATATCAAGGGGTTTGTTGTAGGGTTTAATTATAAATTCGGATATAAGAATTTAGGAAATGTAGAACTTCTAAGAGAATTGCAAAATGAATATGGGTATGAACTATATGTTATGGATCCACGTACATATAATAACGATGTTGTAAGCAGTACTAGAATTAGAAAAGCCATTCAAGATGGTGAGGTTTCAGAAGCTAATAAGATGCTCAGCATGCCTTACACATTAAGTGGTGAAATTATTCATGGAAAGAAAATTGGAAGAACTATAGGTTTTCCTACAGCGAATTTAAAATATGATGAAAATTTCATTTTACCTAAGATTGGTGTATATTATACTAATGTTAAGGTAAATAATAATATATATAAAGGAATCACATCTGTTGGATACAATCCTACGGTTGAAGGTAAAAATTTAACGGTAGAAACTTATATATTAGATTTTAATAAAGAAATATATGGAGATAAAATAGATGTGAGTTTTATAAAAAAAATCCGCGACGAAGAAAAATTTAATAGTTTAGAAGAATTAAAGGACCAGCTCGAAAGTGATAAAGCTTTTGCAAAAAATGAGAATTGCATGTCGGCTTTAATAATATAGTTTACAATAATAGTTACTTTTGATATAATAACACAGGGAACCTAATTCTAAGTTGTAAGGTGCCATCTTTTACTTGGAACTAGGGGATAATTAATATAATACACGGAGGTGCACTTATAATGGATAAGGCAAGAAAATTAGAATTAATTAAAAAGTTTGGAAGAAGCGAAGGCGACACTGGTTCACCAGAAGTTCAAGTAGCATTACTTACTGAAAGAATTCAATCTTTAACTGAACATTTAAAAGTTCATAAGAAAGATCATCACTCAAGAAGAGGTCTATTAATGATGGTTGGTCAAAGAAGAGGTCTTTTAAACTATTTAAGTGATCAAGATATCGAAAGATATAGAACTTTAATCAAAGAATTAGGTTTAAGAAGATAATTTTTAGAGCGGAGTTTTCCGCTCTATTATTTTAAACTATACAAATTATAGAAAAATTATACAATATTATTAATGATTAGATGAACCTAAAGGGAGGTCATAAATTATGAATAACGTTCTAACGACTGAAATCGCTGGAAGAGAATTGAAAGTTGAGTTCGGAAAAGTAGGTATGTTATCAAATGCAGCAACATTTACTAGCTATGGAGACACAGTAATTTTAACTAATGTTAATGCATCAGAGCAGCCAAGAGAAGGAATTGATTTCTTTCCTCTAAGTGTTGAATATGAAGAAAGATTATATGCAGTAGGTAAAATTCCAGGTGGATTTATCAAGAGAGAAGGAAGACCATCAGAAAAAGCTATATTAAATGGTAGAGCTGTTGATAGAACTCTAAGACCTCTATTTCCAAAGGGATACAGAAATGACGTTCAAGTTGTTACTACAGTTGTATCCGTAGAAAAAGATAATTTGCCAGAAATCTTAGCAATTAATGCAGCATCGCTTGCATTATGCCTTTCAAGTATTCCTTATACAATTCCAGCTGCAGCAGTTCAAGTAGGAATTATCGATGGTAAATTCGTTACAAATCCAGATACTCAAGGTCGTGAAAAAAGCATTCTTCATTTAACAGTATGCGCTACAAAAGAAAGAGTAATGATGATTGAAGCTGGTGGACAGGAGATACCAGAAGATACTATGATAGACGCTATTAAATATGGTTTTGATGAGTGTCAAAAGATTATTGCATTCCAAGAAGAAGCAGTAGCTAAGTTTGGAAAGAAAAAAGATGAACCAGTATTATATGCTGTAGATCCAGAACTTGAAAAAGATGTTAAAGAATTTGCATCTGACATGATTAAAGAAGCAATGTATATCATGGAAAAAGATGAAAGAAATGCTGCTGTTGATGCAGTTTATGAAAAAGTTAATGAAGCATTTGGTGAAAAATATGCTGATAAAATGGGCGATATTAAGGAAGTTCTTTACACTATGCAAAAGAAAGTTGTAAGACACATGCTTCTAAAAGATAAGAGAAGGCCAGATGGAAGAGCATTTGATCAAATCAGACCATTAGGATGTGAAATAGGAATTTTACCTAGAACACACGGTACAGGATTATTCACAAGAGGATTAACTCAAGTAATGACAGTTGCAACTCTTGGCTCAATTAGCGAGATTCAAATTCTAGATGGAATAGATGAAGCTCAATCAAAACGATATATGCATCATTATAATTTCCCAGGATACAGTGTTGGAGAAGTAAAACCTTTAAGAGGTCCTGGTAGACGTGAAATAGGTCATGGAGCTTTAGCAGAAAGAGCTTTAGAACCATTAATCCCTTCCGAAGAAGAATTCCCATATACAATAAGATTAGTATCAGAAGTTTTAAGTTCTAATGGTTCAACTTCACAAGCATCAGTTTGTGGTTCGACATTAGCATTATTAGATGCAGGTGTACCAATTAAAAGACCAGCAGCTGGTATTGCAATGGGATTAATAACTTCAGAAGATTTAAGTGAAGAAGCAGTATTAACTGATATTCAAGGAATAGAAGATTTCTTTGGAGATATGGATTTTAAGGTAGCTGGAACAACAGAAGGTATAACATCTATTCAAGTAGATACTAAGCTTCAAGGTTTTAGTTTTAATGTAGTAGAAAATGCTATAAGAGATGCTAGAAAAGCTAGACTTACTATAATTGATAAAATAAACGAATGTATTTCTACACCTAAAGAAGATGTTTCATTATATGCTCCAAAAACACAAATTATGAGCATAAATCCTGATAAGATAAGGGATGTAATAGGAGCAGGTGGTAAGGTTATAAATAAAATTATACAAGATACAGGAGTTAAGATAGATATAAAAGAAGATGGAACTGTATTTGTAAGCTCAACTGATCATAATGGTGTTAATGAAGCCATAAAGATAATAGAAGGATTAACTAAAGAAGTTAAAGCTGGAGAAGTTTATCTTGGAAAAGTTACTAAAATAACTACATTTGGAGCTTTTGTTGAGATTTTACCAAGTAAAGAAGGATTAGTTCATATTTCTAAGCTAGCTAAGGAAAGAGTGAACAAAGTAGAAGATGTAGTATCTATTGGAGATGAGATTTTAGTTAAGGTTACAGAAATTGATAACCAAGGCAGAATAAATCTTTCAAGAAAAGATGCTTTAGTAGAACAAGAAAATAAGGAAGAGAAATAAAGGGCAATTAATTGCCTTTTTTTTAACTAAGAAGGAGGGCAAGTACAAAATGTATAACACATATACCCTTAAAAATGGATTAAGAATTGTAACAGAAAAAATAGAACACTTAAATTCTATCAGTGTTGGAGTAATGGTTCAGAATGGTTCTAGAAATGAGAGTCCAGAAGTTAATGGAATATCCCATTTTATTGAGCATATGTTTTTTAAAGGAACTGATAAAAGAACTTCTAAAGAAATAATGGAGGATATTGAGAATGTTGGAGGACAGATCAATGCTTTCACAAGTAAAGAAGCTACCTGTTATTATATTAAAGCATTAGATACCCATCTAGATTTAACGTTAGATGTTCTTTCAGACATACTTTTAAATGCAAAATTCGATCCAGAAGAGATAGAAAAAGAAAAAGGCGTAGTAATTGAAGAAATTAATATGAGTGAAGATTCGCCGGAAGATGTATTAGATGATGTGCATTCTAAAGCTTGTTTTGGAAATGAGTCGTTAGGATATCCTATTTTAGGAACAATACCATTGGTAAAGTCATTTACTAGAGAAAAGATATTAAATTTTATTAGTGAAAAGTATACGCCATATAATTCTGTAATATCAGTTTGTGGTAAATTCAATGATAAAGAGTTAGATGAATTGATTAATAAATATTTTGGTGAATGGAAAAGCAAAGGTGAATATACTCCAGAATATGATAAAACAATAATACAAGTTGATTCTGCATATGCAAAAAAAGAAATCGAGCAGCTTCATATTTCACTGGGATTAGAGGGATTACCTTATGGAGATGAAAACAATTACGCATTAGTGCTACTTAATAATATATTTGGAAGTGGTGCATCTTCAATCCTTTTCCAAAAAGTGCGAGAAGAATTAGGATTATGTTATTCTATAACATCTTACTTGCAACCATTTCAGGGAGTTGGAACTTTAAATATATATGCCGGCTTAAATAGAAATTATGGAGAGAAGGCCTTAGAGGTTGTAGAAAAGGAAATTACTCTATTTAGTAAGAATGGAATAACTGATAAGCAGCTTGAAATAAACAAGGAGAAAATTAAAGCTAATTATATTTTAGGGCTTGAAAGTACGAGTTCAAGAATGTTTTCTAATGCAAAGACATTCCTGTTTAGAAATAAAATAAAAACTCAAGAAGAAGTAATAAAGAAAATAGATAATATAAGAAAAGATAATATACAATACGTCTTAGAAAGATGTTTTAAAAAGGGAGTTATAAATGCAGCGTATGTTGGGCAAGATGTAGAATATAGTAAATTAGATTCTATAATACTAAAGAATGCCAAAGCATATGATAACTCAAACCATAATGGTAAAATTAATTTATAGAAGATTATGTAATAATACACCTCCTTTTCTCATATTATTTTATGAGTACTAAAAGGAGGTTTTTATTATGAGCGAAGAAAATAAGGTGAAATATTTAAGTGACATAGAGAGATACGAACTTATTAATATAAATGATGGTGAAAAATATGATTATCTATTGAATAATGATCTAATAATAGATGAAGAAGGAAATTTTAAATATTTAATAGTTAATTTAAGTGGTGGGAAATTTAATCTATTTAGCAGTAAAGATTTTTTAGAAATTCCATGGGATTGTGTAAAAAAAATTGGTGCTAAAACTATCATATTAGATGCAGATGAGGAAGTAATAAAAAAAGTAAAGTTATAATTCAGGAGGAAATTTAATGAAAATAGTTGTACAAAAGTTTGGAGGAACTTCAGTATCTACTGAAGAAAATAGAAAGAAAGTAATTGAAAAAGTTAAGAGTGCCATTAAAGATGGATATAGTCCTGTTGTGGTAGTATCAGCAATGGGAAGAAAAGGTCAGCCATATGCAACAGATACATTATTATCATTAATAAGCGATAAATTTAAAAATGCTAATAAGTTAGCACAAGACTTATTAATGACATGTGGAGAAATTATAAGCTCAGTTGTTATGAGTAATGATTTATATAATGCAGGAATTGATGCTGTACCACTTACTGGCGGACAAGCAGGAATATTAACTGATAATAATTTTACTGATGCAACTTGTATTGAGGTGAAACCTAAAAAAATACTAGAGTTAGTGTCTCAAGGAAGAATTCCTGTAGTAACTGGATTTCAAGGAATGACTGAAAACGGATATTTAACTACTTTAGGCAGAGGGGGAAGCGATACGACGGCTTCTATTTTAGGAGTGGCCCTTAAAGCGTCAGAAATTGAAATATATACTGATGTAGATGGAATCATGACAGCAGATCCAAGAGTTGTTGAAAATGCAAATTTAATTGATGTAATAAGTTATAATGAAGTATTCCAACTAGCGGATAAGGGTGCAACAGTAATTCATCCAAAAGCCGTAGAAGTTGCAATGGAAGGAAATATTCCTATATTAATTAAAAATACTATGAGTAATAGTAAAGGAACTTTAATAAACAACTTTGGAGATAAAAGCAATGACAGGATAATGACAGGAATCGCAAGCCAAAAGAATAGAATTCAGGTTTCTATAAGGGCAGCAGAAAATCAAGGAAATGTAAAATACAAAAATGTATTGGATTTATTAGCTGCAAATAAAATAAGCTTAGATCTAATAAATATATTTCCTAATGAACAAATTTTCACTATAAATCAAGTGGATAAAGAGATTTTAGAAAATGTTCTAAATAGTGCTAGCTTAAAGTATACTTTGATAGACAACTGTAGCAAAGTAGCGGTTATTGGTTCTAGAATGAAGGGAATACCAGGAGTAATGGCTAAAATAATCAAGGCATTAAGTGATAATAATATAGAAGTACTACAAACAGCAGATTCTCATATGACAATCTGGTGCTTGGTTCACTCTGAAAACGAAAAAGAAGCAATAAATGTTTTACATAAAACTTTTAAACTTTAATATAAAGGAAGTTTAATTAAATGCGTTCTATGAGTTTTTATATAGAGTAAGTTAAATTAATAAAATAATAGATTTGGGATTCAAAAGGAAAATTGGCTAGTTGGGTAAGTTCGAGTAACTAAATCATAGATTTTGAATTTAAAAGGAAACTCGACTCGCTTCGTTCGCTGAGTAAGTTCAATTAGCCAAATCATAGATTTGGAATTTCACTTATGTATAAAATAATTCCTACTGTACAAAATAAAAAGAGTATAGGAGGAATTATTTTATGGATAAATATATTTTAAATAATAATGAGAAAGAAAAGGAAGATAAAAATACATCAGAAGCACAGGATAAAATAGAAAATGTAAAAGAACTTGGAAATACTACATTAGCAACTCCAAATAAAAGAATACAGGTTTTATCTATAATAGGGCAGATTGAAGGGCATTCCGTACTTCCCCCACAAACAAAAGCCACAAAATATGAACACATTATACCTCAATTAATAGATATTGAGCAAAATGATGATGCAAAAGGGCTTCTTATAGTCTTAAATACAGTTGGAGGAGATGTAGAAGCTGGTTTAGCTATTTCTGAAATGATTCGAAGTATGTCAAAACCAACCGTTTCCATAGTAATTGGTGGAGGTCATTCCATAGGAGTACCGCTTGCTACATCAGCAGACTTTTCATTTATAACACCATCTGCAACAATGATAGTTCATCCAGTAAGAATGAATGGATTTGTGATTGGGGTATCTCAAACATTTGAATACTTTAAGAAAATGCAAGAAAGAATAAATGAGTTTATAGTTAGAACATCAAATATAAAACCAGATACTTTAGAAAGATTCATGCTTCAAACAGATGATTTATTAAATGATGTAGGAACAATGTTAATTGGAAAGCAAGCAGTTGATTGTGGACTTATTGACCAAGTTGGAGGAATACAGGAAGCTTTAAGCAAACTTAATGAATTAATAGAAAAATAGTAGCTATTTTTAAGGTTATAGAAAAAAATCTATAGCCGATTTTTGTTTTTAGTGTTATCTTATTAAAGGAGAATTGCTATTCAATGTAGAAATAAAATTATGAGGTGATTTAAGGTGGGTAGGACTAAAGGCAAACATAGCACTACAAAAAGTAAAAAAGATGAAAACACAATAAATCCAGATATAGTAGGAATAGTGTATATTGCAACAGGAATAATACTTGGTATAGCAATATACACTTCTTTAGCTGGAATATTATCATCTTTAGCGCAAAGAGTATCATATGTAGTAATTGGAATAGGTGCAAATGCATTGCCTATTTATTTAATATATTTTGGATTCCAATATATAAAAACACGAGGAAATATTAAATTAAGCAAGAATTTTTTTGGAATAACTATATTAGTAGCTGTTACCATATTGACATTTGGAACAATAAACATTCAAAGTTTAGACGGGCAAGGAAGTTTTTTTGAAAATTTTAAGGTCATACTTAATGATAGCGCCCAGACTCCTCATGGTGGAATAATGGCATATCTCATATGTTATCCAATGTATAAAATTATAGGGGCCCTTGGGACATATATAGTTCTTCTCGCATTTTCAATAATTGCCATCACTTTGATTTTCGATATTACTCTTTATGATTTAGGGATAAAGGCCTACAATAAAGGTGAAAAAATAAGAAATAGCAGAAGAAGTAGAAAAGTAAGGGATGAGCAGAAACCAGTTAGAGAGAACTTTATAAATATAGTAGAAAAAGATGATAAAGAAAATGAAAAAGAAGCATTTCTTTCTGGTGTAGAAAAGAAGATAAAAATTCTAGATTTTATGAAAAATACTAGTGATGATACAGAAATCTCACCTATATCAAAAGCTGAAGTATCATCAGATATTCAGATAGAGAGTTTTATAGAAAAACCTACGCAAAGTCATACTAAGAAGAAAGAAAACTTAGGTAATGATGTTAAGGAAGTAGTAAATAAAGAGATACAAGAACATATAATGGAACAAAAAGAAACTAAGGAGTATAAACATCCGAGCCTTGAATTATTAAAATTAAATTCAAATACAAAACTTAATAGCAGTGACAAAAAAGAATTAATAGAGAATGCTAATAAGCTTGAAGAAATATTATCTAATTTTGGAGTAGATGCCAAGGTTACTCAAGTTACAAAAGGTCCATCAGTTACGAGATTTGAACTTCAGCCAAGTCCGGGCGTCAAAGTTAGTAAGATTGTAAATCTATCTGATGATATAGCTTTAGGGTTAGCAGCTTCTGGGATAAGAATAGAAGCACCAATTCCAGGTAAGGCGGCAGTTGGTATAGAAGTTCCAAATGGAAAACAAAAACCAGTCTTTTTAAGAGAAGTTCTAGAAAATGATGAATTTATCGAGTCTAAGAAAAAGCTTGCATTTGCTTTAGGAAAAGATATATCAGGAAAATGTGTTGTGGGAGATTTGAGTAAGATGCCACATACACTGATTGCAGGGGCAACAGGTTCTGGTAAGAGTGTATGCATAAACTCTCTTATAATAAGCCTATTATATAAGTATAATCCAGAAGAAGTTAAACTTTTAATGGTAGACCCAAAGGTTGTTGAGTTAAATGTTTATAATGGAATACCACATCTTTTGATTCCAGTTGTTACAGATCCTAAGAAAGCGGCAGCAGCTTTAAATTGGGCAGTAAATGAAATGACCAATAGGTATAAGCTCTTTGCAGACTCTGGAGTTAGAAATATGGAGTCGTATAATGAATTATTTAATAAGGGTATAATAGAACAAAAACTGCCATATATAGTTATTATAGTAGATGAGCTTGCTGATCTTATGATGGTATGTCCTAATGATGTAGAAGATTATATTGGAAGATTAGCACAAATGGCAAGAGCTGCAGGTATGCATTTAGTTATAGCAACTCAAAGACCATCAGTTGATGTAATAACAGGGGTAATTAAAGCTAATATTCCATCTAGAATATCATTTGCAGTATCATCTCAAATTGATTCTAGAACTATCTTAGATGGATCCGGAGCGGAAAAATTGTTAGGAAAAGGTGACATGTTATATTATCCAGTGGGAGAAAGTAAGCCTCTTAGAGTTCAAGGCTGCTTCATATCAGAAGAAGAAGTAGAGCAAGTTGTATCGTTTATTAAGAGTGAACAGGGTGATACTAAGTATGAAGAAGATATAATTGATCATATTAATAATGCGTCAGATTCAAAATCTGTGGATGCAAATGATAGTAATGAAGATGTTGATGAATTACTTAATGAGGTGATAAATGTTGTAGTTGAGTATGGTCAAGCATCAACTTCGTTTATTCAAAGAAAGTTCAGAATAGGGTTTAATAGAGCTTCTAGAATAATGGATCAATTAGAAGAACGGGGGATTATATCGGAAAAGGATGGAAGTAGACCAAGGCAGGTGCTTATTACTAAGCAGCAGCTATTAGAAGATGAACATGAAGAGGAAAATTAATTAATAATGTCTAAAAAGTTTAAAGCTATAGTTTTAGATTAATTATGAAATAAAATTAAACATTATGTTAACTTTTTTAATTTAACTCTTTTGAGGTAAAATAATAAGTGATTTTTATGAGATTTGGGAGTAGTATATGTATAATAGCAACTTGTAAAATGTAGTTCTAATTTGTTATAATTAAGACTATTAGAACGTAGGAGGATATAAGAAGTTGAGCGAAATTAAAATAGAAATAGCGAAGAATAGAGAACAATATAATGAAGAGGCTTCAAGCAAGTATAAAGTTGGAATGGTAAGCTTAGGCTGTGATAAAAATAGAGTTGACTCAGAGATAATATTAGGTAAGATGAGTGATGAATATGAGATAACTAATAACCCCAAGAACGCAGATATAATTATAGTGAATACATGCGGATTTATAGAGAGTGCCAAACAAGAATCTATTGACACAATTTTAGAGATGGCTAATTATAAAATTAATTATAAATGCAAACTGCTTATAGCTACAGGGTGTCTTACTCAAAGATATGGAGAAGAGTTGAAGACATTAATACCTGAAATAGATATAATGCTTGGAGTTAATGACTATAATAAAATAAATGAAATCATAACTGAATTTATAGATGGAAATAAATTAGCAACAGAACTTTTAAATTATTCCGATGAAAACATTAATGAAGGAAAGAGAATTATTACAACTCAAAGGGAGAGTGCATATATAAGAATAGCAGAAGGATGCAATAATTTTTGCACATATTGTATAATTCCTAAGATAAGGGGAAAATTTAGAAGTAGGAAGATGGAAAATATTATAAATGAAGCAAGAGATTTGAGTGAGAGCGGAGTAAAGGAAATTATACTTATAGCTCAAGACACTACTTTATATGGAAGCGATATTTATGGGAAAAAGAATCTGCATGTTCTTCTTAAGGAATTATCCAAAATTGAAGGAATTGAATGGATAAGGGTGCTTTATTGTTATCCAGAAGAGATATATGATGAACTTATAAACGAAATTGCTTGCAATGAAAAAGTTGTAAAGTATTTAGATATACCTATTCAACATATAAGCGATAAGATTTTAAAACTTATGGGAAGAAAAACTAGTAAAAAAGATATAATTAATAAAATACAAATTTTAAGAGAAAGAGTTCCTGAAATTGTTATAAGAACAACATTTATAGTAGGATTTCCAAACGAAACTGATGAAGATTTTAATGAAATTATTGATTTCTTAAAGGAATATAAGCTTGAGAAAGTAGGTGCATTTACTTATTCTCAGGAAGAAGATACTCCAGCTGCTAAAATGGATGGGCAAATAGATGAAGAAATTAAGGAAAAAAGAGAAGAAGATTTAATGCTTTTACAAAAGAATATTTCAGAAGAAATAAATAAATTGAAAATTGGAAAGTTATATGATATTCTTGTTGAGGGATATAATGGAAAGTGCTATTATGGAAGAAGCTATGAAATGGCTCCTGATATAGATGCAAATGTATTATTTGAATCAAATGCAAAAATAGAAAATGGTGAATTTGTAAAGGTAAAAATAGTAGAGACTATGGATTATGATTTAGTGGGAGTTGTTGTTGATGAATCTTGCAAATAAGTTAACCTTAATTAGAATATTTTTGGTTCCTGTATTTTTAGTATTTATAGCAGTTAAAGATATACCATATGGAAGTTTTATTGCTACATTTATATTTATTTTAGCTTCATTAACGGATAAGTTAGATGGGTATATTGCTAGATCTAGAAATCAAATAACTAACTTTGGGAAATTTATGGATCCTTTAGCAGATAAATTATTAGTTACTGCGGCGTTAATTTCTTTAGTTGATTTACAGGTAGTACCAGGATGGGCAGCCGTAGTTATAATTGCACGAGAATTTGCTGTTTCAGGTTTAAGATCGATAGCGGCAGCGCAAGGAAGAGTTATAGCAGCTAGCTGGTGGGGAAAAATTAAAACGGTTATACAAATTATAGCAATAATTTTATTATTATTAAAAGTGAACATTCATGATGCAAGGCTGTTAAAAATTTTTGTAATAGACAATTATTATTTGAAAGGATTTTTTAAATTCGCTCCAATGATAATGCTTATGATTGCGGTTATAGTAACCCTGCTTTCAGGTTACGATTACTTTAAAAAGAATAAGGAAGCTGTTTCTTACGATAAATAAAATATATAAGATCCATGTTTAGAAATATAAAAAAATGGATATGAATTAAAAAGGTTCCTTCTTTGCTAGCAAAGAAGGGGCTTTTCTTAGAATTAATTATTGACTATGGTTTGTAATTAATTTATAATAAATATAGAACATAAGTTCGATGGAAGGGAGTTAATTAGTATTATGGGAATTATAAATGCAGAAAAATTAAAAGCAATTGAAAGTGCTATGAGTCATATAGAAAAACAATTTGGTAAAGGATCAGTAATGAAATTGGGTGATCACAATATTTCTAACATGGATGCTATATCAACAGGATGTTTAGATTTAGATATAGCTCTTGGAATTGGAGGAGTACCTAAAGGTAGAATTATTGAAATTTATGGACCAGAAAGTTCAGGAAAAACTACAATTGCGCTTCATATAGCGGCAGAATCACAAAAGAAAGGTGGAGCAGTAGGATACATAGATGCAGAACATGCATTAGATCCTAGTTATGCCCAAAAACTTGGAGTTGATGTAGATAGCTTAATAATTTCTCAACCTGATACAGGGGAACAAGGACTTGAAATAGCTGAAGCATTAGTCCGTTCTGGAGCTATTGATGTTTTGGTAGTAGACTCAGTTGCGGCTTTAGTACCTAAAGCTGAAATTGAAGGAGAAATGGGAGATTCACATATTGGTCTTCAAGCAAGACTTATGTCACAGGCGTTAAGAAAGCTTGCAGGAACAATAAATAAGACTAATTGTGTTGCTATATTTATTAACCAATTAAGAGAAAAAGTTGGGGTTATGTTTGGTTCACCAGAAACAACAACTGGAGGAAGAGCATTAAAATTCTATGCATCAGTGAGACTTGATATTAGAAGAATAGATTCTATAAAACAAGGGGATTCAATAATAGGTAACAGAACAAGAATAAAGGTAATGAAAAATAAAGTTGCACCACCATTTAAACAAGCAGAATTTGATATTATGTATAATGAGGGTATATCAAGATGTGGTAATATAGTAGATGTTGGAGTAAAAGAAGAGATTGTTCAAAAGAGTGGCGCTTGGTTCTCTTATGGAGATATAAGATTAGGTCAAGGAAGAGAAAATGCTAAGTTATATCTAAAAGAAAATCCTGAAGTGGCATTAGATATAGAAAATCAAATTAGAGAAAAGTATAATCTTCCACCTGCAGAACTATTTAAGGCAGCTGCACCAGAGGGAGCTAAAGAAAATATAAGCGCTAAAGATGATGTTGCTGTAGATACAAAAGAATAAAGAAGATGCAATAAATGGAAAGTTTAAATGTGAATTTACTTCATAATATTTATTAATAAATGTATAGCTGCATATATTATGATAACTCATATATATGCAGCTATATTAAGTATTTAACAGCATAATGCAGTATGTAACAGTTATATGCGCAAACTTGACATAATTTTGTTTTTAATATAGAATAAAAAGGAATACTGGTTTATCATATTCCAAATGCAGTGAGAAGAATATGACACCTACTATACTTTCTTGTTAATAATATAATGAGAAAATGATAAATTAGGAGGTGTTTATGTGGTAACAGCAGTAATGATATTAATAGATGTAATAGTTTTATTAATATTAGGAATAGTGGTTTATAAAACGATTCAAAACATATCAAAAGCAAAGATTGAATCGCTTGAAAAAGAAGCAGAAGAAATTCTAGTAAGAGCTAAAAAGGATGCAGAAGCAACTAAAAAAGAAGCAATCCTTGAGGCGAAAGAAGAACTTCATAAATTAAGAAATGATTTTGATAAGGAATCTCGTGAGAGAAGAAATGAGATTCAAAGGCTTGAAAGAAGAGTAATTCAAAGAGAAGAAGCACTTGATAAAAAGAGTGAACTTCTTGAAAAGAAAGACGAAACAATCAATCAAAGAATGCTTGAGGTAGATCAAGTAGAAGCAAGAGTACAGAAGCTTTATGAAGAAAGAAGAGCAGAACTTGAAAGAATATCGGCTCTATCTAGTGAAGAAGCACGTGAGATTCTTCTAGATGAAATAAGGAAAGAAATTACGCACGATGCAGCTTTAATGATAAAAGATATTGAAAGTAAGGCAAAAGAAGAGGCAGACAAGAGAGCAAGGGAAGTAATTACAACTGCGATCCAAAGATGTGCTGCCGATCATGTGTCTGAATCAACTGTACACGTTGTTGCACTACCGAATGATGAGATGAAAGGTAGAATAATAGGTAGAGAAGGAAGAAACATTAGAACCTTGGAAACATTAACAGGAGTTGATTTGATTATAGATGATACTCCAGAAGCAGTCATTCTTTCTAGCTTTGATCCAATTAGGAGAGAAGTTGCGAGAATGGCACTAGAAAAGTTAATAGTGGATGGCAGAATACATCCAGCGAGAATCGAAGAGATGGTTGAAAGAGCAACTAAGGACGTGGAAAGTAGTATAAAAGAAGAAGGAGAGCAAGCAGCTCTTGAAACTAGTGTACATGGACTACATCCTGAAATTATAAGACTTCTTGGTAGATTGAAGTATAGAACAAGTTATGGGCAAAATGTGTTAAAGCATTCCATAGAAGTTTCATACTTAGCTGGCTTAATGGCTTCAGAGCTAGGTTTAGATGTTACTTTAGCTAAAAGAGCAGGATTGCTACACGATATTGGTAAAGCTGTGGATCAAGAGCAAGAAGGGCCTCATGCTCTAATTGGTGGAGATCTAGCTAAAAAGTATCACGAATCGCCATTAGTAATAAATGCAATAGCAGCACATCATTCAGATGTAGAAATGCAATCTTTAGAAGCAGTACTAGTTCAAGCGGCAGATGCAATATCAGCGGCTAGACCAGGCGCTAGAAGAGAGACATTGGAAGCATACATTAAGAGATTGGAAAAGTTAGAGGAAATTGCAAATTCACATGAAGGTGTAGAAAAGTCATATGCCATTCAAGCTGGTAGAGAGATTAGAATTATGGTTAAACCAGATAAAGTAGATGATGCTGGAACAATTGAATTGGCACGTAATTTAGTTAAAAGTGTCGAGGAAGAACTTGAATATCCAGGACAAATTAAAATTAATGTCATAAGAGAAACTAGAGCAGTAGATTTTGCTAAGTAAAAAAAGTGAAGTATATTTTGTTAAGTGATGAAATATACTTCGTTTTATTATAGATTAGATGTAATTAATTCATTTAAACTATAATTGAGTATATAAAAACAAAATACCTAGAAATAAAAATATTTTTTAATTTAGTAATTCTAAAAGGAATTTTAGGAATTATATAGAATATATTTAATGTAAACGATTTGTGTATTAAATTCTAGGAGGAATAACAAAAATGGAAGTATTAAAAGTATCAACAAAATCAAATCCTAATTCTGTAGCAGGTGCACTAGCAGCTATAATAAAGGAAAAAAATATTGCAGAAATTCAAGCTGTTGGTGCAGGTGCTATAAACCAAGCAGTTAAGGCTATTGCAATAGCAAGGGGATTTGTTGCACCAAGTGGAAAAGATATAGTATGTGTACCGGCTTTCACAGATATACAAATAGATGGAGAAGAAAGAACGGCCATAAAATTAATAGTACAACCTAGATAATTAAAATTATTTCTAAATTATCATATGAGCAATCATTTTTAAGTTGAAATTATCAATAAAAACGATTATACTATAATAGTTAAATGCTATATTTATTAATTTTTTGTAAAGAGGTGTATATAATGATAGCAAAAGAGGTTACAGTAAAAAATTCATCTGGTCTTCATGCTAGACCAGCAACATTATTAGTTAAGAAGGCTTCTTCATTTAAATCAGACGTTAGTATAGAATATAACGGCAAGAAAGCAAATGTAAAAAGCTTAATCGGAGTATTATCTTTAGCAGTAACTAAAGATGCTACTATCAAGGTTGTTGCTTCAGGAGATGACGAAGCTTTAGCAGTAGAAGAAATCGTTAAATTAGTTCAAACTTTAGAAGACTAATATACCAAAAAAGGTTCCATATTATTAATATGGAACCTTTTTTGGTGCATTAGTAGTATAAATATTAAATAATTTATATAAGTATAATTCTTGATATCGATTACTCATGCAGATCTTTAATTAAAGTCTAATTCTCATCCATTATTAAATTGCATCTAAATAGCAATGAAACCAAATCTAAGGCACCTAAAAATACTGCAATATAGATAAACCTCTCTATTATTGGAATATTCATAGAAATTAATTTTGCTATATTTAGGTTGAACAAACCTATTGTTCCCCAATTTAATGAACCTATAAGAACTAATAAAAAGGAAAGTTTATCTAAGATACCTATCTTACACATATTTCTTCACTCCAATCTTTAATATGATCCTTAGTATATATATATGATTCTTAGAGACAATAATAACAAAAATGTAAAATAAATTTAAATACAAAAGAGAACAAATAATTCTAAAATTAAATAGGCAAAAATGAAAAAAATATGATATAATACGAATGTTAAAAGAAAAAGCATAAAATATATTCGTGTGGAGGTTTTTAGATGAGAAATTTATATAGCACACCTTTAAATTCAAGATACGCATCAAAGGAAATGAGCTTTATTTTTTCTGATGATATGAAGTTTACAACTTGGAGAAAATTATGGGTAGCTTTAGCAGAAGGAGAAAGAGAACTCGGATTAAATATAACTGAGGAACAAATAAAAGAGTTAAAAGAACATATCAATGATATAAATTATGATGAGGCTGCTAAAAAAGAAAAAGAAGTTAGACATGATGTTATGAGTCATGTATATGCATATGGTCTTCAATGTCCAAGCGCAAAGGGAATTATCCATTTAGGAGCTACATCTTGTTATGTTGGAGATAATACAGATATTATAATAATGAGAGATGCTTTAAATCTAGTTAAAAATAAAATAGTTACAGTTCTAAATCATTTGAAAAATTTTGCACTAGAATATAAAGACATGCCAACATTAGGTTTTACACATTTTCAACCAGCTCAATTAACTACAGTAGGAAAAAGAGCTACATTATGGATGCAAGATTTAGTAATGGATGTTGAAAATATAGACTTTTTATTATCAACATTAAAGCTTAGAGGTGTTAAGGGTACTACAGGTACTCAAGCTAGTTTTATGGAACTTTTTGATGGAGATGAAAATAAAGTTAAGTCTTTAGATAAGATTGTTGCAGAAAAAATGGGATTTGAAAAAAGTTATGGAGTAACAGGCCAAACATACCCAAGAAAACTTGATTCTATTGTATTAAATACATTATCGGAAATTGCTCAAAGTGCTTACAAATTTAGTAATGATTTAAGATTGCTTCAAAATATGAAGGAAATGGAAGAGCCATTTGAAAAAAATCAAATAGGATCATCAGCTATGGCATATAAGAGAAATCCTATGAGAAGTGAAAGAATAAGTGCATTAGCTAGATATGTAATAGTAGATGCATTAAATCCAGCAATTACAGCAGGAACTCAGTGGTTTGAAAGAACACTAGATGATTCAGCTAACAAGAGACTATCTGTAGCTGAAGGATTTTTAGCATTGGATGGAGTGTTAAATTTATACATAAATATTGCTGAAAACATGGTAGTATATGATAAAGTTATAGCATCTCACGTGCAAAGAGAATTACCATTTATGGCTACTGAAAATATAATGATGGAAGCTGTGAAAAGAGGTAAGGATAGACAAGAATTACATGAACAAATTAGAGTGCACTCTATGGCTGCTGCTCAAAGAGTAAAAGGAGAAGGGTTAGATAATGACCTAATAGATAGAATAATAAATGATGATTCATTTGGCCTATCTAAGGAAGAAATTCTAGCAATTATAGATCCAACTAAGTTTGTTGGAAGAGCACCAAGTCAAGTTGTTGAGTTTATAGATGAATATGTAGATCCTATTATTAAGAATAATGAAGATGCATTAAAAATCAAGAGTGAGATAACTGTATAACAATATAAACGTTAAAATTAAGCATATATATAAATCAAAGAAATGAGATACATATTTATGAATATGTATTTGAAAGCTAACTGTTATAAATGAAAGTTCAAATTTATAATTTGAGTTCACGAACTTAGTTAACTTATTAGAAATTGATTTAATTATAAGTAAGGTTGCTAAGGATTAGCTTGCAAGATTAAAGTTGAAGCAAGCTGGTCCTTAATGCAACCTCTTTTTATGTGCTTTCAGAATTATGTTTTGTAGTATTCAAGTAAACATGTATCTGACTTAGATTTATAGATATAATAATCATAAACTATACTTAAACTATGAAGTATCTTCCGGCCAGAAACTGGAACAAAAGTATATTATTCATTTCGGTGAGTTATACGCATAAGTATAGATTATAGTGTTGGGTTATCTATATATGATCTAGAGTTTGAGATAGATATTGTATATCAATCGAATTTTAAGGCCCTGAGTGTTGGATATCTGTTGGGATAAATTTGGCTAAGAGGATAATTCAATTTGTCATAACTATGACAGCAATAAAGACAGTCACCATTTTGAAGCCTATAAGTAATAAAGCCATTATGAAAATATCGTCCTATAGACGGAGTGTAAAATTGAATTAAGCAGCCTCTATCTAATGATTTATCGTTTGGAAGCTTAGTGGCTTCTAATTTCGGCGTTATTAAGTATTGATATAGTTCTTCAACTCGAATCCAGGCATGAGTATATGGTTTCCAAGTTGCATTTTGACTGAAACCCCCAGCATGAATTATTTGAGACATAAAATTAGTACAATCCCCTCCGATGCCAGAAAATGATTTGTATTCAGGATTATAATTTAATGAAAATCTTTCAGCATAATCGCAGGCATCTGTGACATTAAATTTGGAAGCTCTTTTTTCATCATGGTTATTAGTAGAAAGCCAGCTAGAAGCTATGAACATTTCAAATAATGAATCAATTGATGAAAGTTTATCCTTATATACATTTATGTTGCTGTTTTTATTGAAATTACGGCTATTTACCAGGCTTGATAAATCAGTATTTAGGATATGTTCATATAAAAGTGGATTTTCTTCATTCTCTGCTATAAATTGTATTTTGCATTTGTCTTGCAAATACTCTAAAATGAGTATATATTCATTTATTGAAACTGAATTTATATTTTGAGGATAAGTTTTAACAATAAAAGAAGTCTTCAGAATCAGTTTAACCTTAATAAAACTTGGAATTTGTTCTAGTATATTATATGCATAATCAAATTTATAGTCTTTAAATGAAGAGTTTAATTTTTTTGCCCATTCAAAGTTGAATAATTTTTTTAGGTAAATTTCTTTTAATATGGTATCATCTAAATTATACTTATGTTTAGAAATTAAATTGATATTATTATAAGGCATTGATAGTAAAAAGGATAAATTATATAAACTATTTGTTAGCATATAGTTTCCTTATTTAAAATTGTTATCATTAAATATGTTTATGAGGGAAATTATAGAAATGTGTTAATAAATTCATTTTTTATAAAATTATTTGTTTGCATTACCTGATTGATAGTTTAATATGAGCTTTAGGCATAATCAAAAAATAACACTTCATTTATTTCGTATGCCTTAATGAACTAAAATTTTCAGAAAAATATATATTAAGATTGGTAATAGCCTAGATAATAGATTAAAACAACAAAAATGTTCATAAAAATTTAAAAGTAGATACAAATATATTTAATATGTTATAATGTAATATGGACGAAAAAAGTAATGAACTTATAATATTTTTATAGAGAATATTGTAAATCTAAAATGAAAATTATAAATTTGGTGACTATACTTGCAAATTATAATTGTTGTAGGATAAAGTCAAATTTGTTAAAGATTTTTATAAAGGAGCTATAAGAAGAAATGCAAGAATTATCTAACGGAATAGCTAGCAAGTATGAAGAAATAATTGAAAAAATAAAGAGTTTTTCAGATGAATATCTCAATGAAGATTATAAGAATATTTGTGTTCTAGCAACAGAAACTTTATTTTTGAATTATGAAGAACAATTTAAAAAGGGGAAGAGCTTTTCATGGGGAGCAGGAATAGTGCATGCTATAGGAACTGCAAATAACTTATTTGATTCAAAAGAAAAGCCATATATTAAAGTTGCTGACTTATATAAGGAGTTTGGTGTTAGTAGTAGTACAGGCTCTAGTAAATCAAAGGAAGTAAAAAGCTTATTAGATATATCAAAAGATAATAATAAATGGATAATAGGCGAAAATAAGGATGCAGAAGCTTCAGAAGGTACTATGCTAAAAGCTAAAGAAGAAGTTGCATTAACTATGAATGATAAAATAGAAGAGGATAAAGCTGTTAAGGATGAAACAAAAGTTCCTTTTAAATTTGCTGTCCATAAAGATTATATAATGGCTCAAAGAACTATTGAGTATGCATGGAGACAAAAGAATTATAAAAATAAAGCAAAATATGCAAAAGAAGCATTAGAAGTATATGAAGATTGTGCGGATGCATATATAATATTATCAAAAGATTCTAGTTTAAATAACAATCAGAGGACAGAACTTCTAGAAAAAGCAGTTAACGCAGCGAAGAATTTATTAAGAATAGATGATTTGAAAAATGCACCGGCAGAGCTTCTTAGATTAAAGATAGCGAGGCAACTTTTTGGAGCTAAGTATAGTTTAGCGATTCATTTATGGGAAATTGGTGAAAAAGAAGCTGCAATAGAGAATGCTTTAGAAATCCTAGAGTATGATGAGAAAGATGAATTAGTGGTTAGAAGTTTAGTAGTTAATTGGCTTTTAATTGAGGAGAGATATGAACAACTAAAAAGCCTGCTAGAAAAATATGAAAAAGATAATTTGGCAGCTATACATTATAGTAGAGTAGCGTTATTATATAAGATTAATGAAATTAAAGCGGCAGAAAGTGCTTTAAGAAGAGCATATAAGAGAAACCCGCATGTTATACCATACATATTAAAACAAAAAAGAGTTTCAAGTACCTTGCCTAATTTAATTAGATTTGGAAGCGAGGAAGAAGCTATGAAATATGCTAGCTTAGGTTTAGACATTTGGAATGATCCTAAGATGCTTCAATGGATTAAAGAAAAGAAGAAAGAATTCGATATCATAAATTTTAGCTAATCACTTTACAAAGATAAAACTTCATGATATCATAGTTATTGTAAATTAAATAAAGAAATCTTCGGGGTTGGGTGAAATTCCCTATCGGCGGTACAGCCCGCGAGCTTTAAAAAGCAGATTCGGTTAGATTCCGAAGCCGACAGTAAAGTCTGGATGAAAGAAGAGAGTAATGTTATAAATTATATTTAAAATTAAAGTTTTAAATGTTATTTGTTCGTATTTAAGTACCCTGAATTTATTAGAATTCAGGGTTTTTTTATTACAATATATTTTTAAGTTTGAAATTATATAAGATTGATAGAACTGGCTTAAAATATATGCTGTAATATATAGGATAAATTTTAAAATTTTACTTGTATATATAAATAATCATTACAATTTTTTAAAACTCCGAGGATTTGAATCCCGGAGTTTCTTTATTATTCATTAAATTATAATTCAACTAAGTATTTATAAGATTATATTATAGGAAATAGTATGAAAAATTGGAGATGATTAGTTTTGGATGAGAAGTACATGGAGATAGCTTTAGAATTAGCTAAAAGAGGAATAGGTAAAGTAAATCCTAACCCACTAGTTGGAGCCGTTATAGTTAAAGACAATGAGATAATAGGAGAAGGTTATCATGAATGCTATGGAGAAGCTCATGCAGAAAGAAATGCAGTGAAAAATGCAACAAAATCTGTGGAGGAAAGTACAATTTACGTCACACTAGAACCTTGTGCTCATTATGGAAAGACACCCCCATGCGTAGATTTAATAATTGAAAAAAAGTTTAAAAGAGTAGTAATAGGTATGTTAGATCCCAATGAGCTAGTTTCTGGAAAAAGTGTGGAAAAGTTAAAACAGCATGGGATTGAAGTTGTAGTAGGTATTAAAGAAAAAGAATGTAAAGAATTGAATGAGATTTTTATAAAGTATATAACATCAAAGATTCCATTTGTCATTTTGAAAAGTGGAATGTCTATTGATGGGAAGATAGCAACTTATAGTGGACAATCAAAATGGATTACATCTAAAGAATCTAGAGAAGATTCACAACACTTAAGAAATAGGTTTCATTCGATTATGGTAGGTGTAAACACAGTAATTGAAGATAATCCTGAACTCACATGCAGAATCAACGATGGAAAGAAGTTAATCAGGATTATTGTAGATAGTAATCTTAGAATCCCACTAGAGTCTAAAGTTCTCACAAATAGTGATAAAGCTGCAATAGTAGTAACTACTTTAAAATCAGATAAAGAAAAGAAAAAGAAATTAAGATCTATGGGCATTAAAGTTATAGAAGTGGCAGATAAAGATAATAGAGTTAATCTGAAAGAGCTGGTTAAGAGGGTTGGAGAAGAAGGAATAGATTCAATACTTATAGAAGGTGGAGGAACTTTAAATTTTTCTGCATTAGAAGAGAGAATTGTAGATAAAGTAAGATTTTATATAGCACCTAAGATAATAGGTGGACAAAGCAGCAGAAATAGTATAGCAGGAAAAGGCTTCTTTAAATTAGATGATGCAGTTAGATTAGAGGACATTAATTATAGAACGATTGGAGAGGACTTAGTACTAGAAGGTTATGTTGCTAAATAAGAGATGAAAGATATAAGGAGGAGAAGATGTTTACTGGAATTATTGAAGAAGTTGGCGTGTTAGAGAAATTTAGCACAGGTAATGGCTTTGGAGTTATGGAAATCAAGTGTAGTGAAGTTTTAAAGGAAACTAGAGTGGGAGATAGTATAGCTACCAATGGAGTTTGCTTAACAGTAAAAGAAAAATATTCAGATTCTTTTAAAGCAGAAGTGATGGGCGAAACTTTAGAGAAAAGTAACTTAGGAAATTTAAAGGCTGGAGATAAAGTAAACCTTGAAAGGGCATTGAGATTAAGCGATAGGCTTGGTGGTCATATTGTAAGTGGACATATAGATGGTGTTGGAAAAATAGTTTCCATAAAAGAAGAAAGTAATGGAACTTGGTTTACTATATCTGCACCTGAGGAGGTACTAAGATACATTATATATAAAGGATCAATTGGAATAGATGGAATAAGCTTAACTGTTGCTTATGTTGATGATGAAGTATTTAAGGTTTCTGTTATACCTCATACTATAGATAATACTATACTTTCATATAAAAAAGTTAATTCAAAGGTTAATTTGGAGTGCGATTTAATTGGGAAATATGTAGAAAAGTTATTTGGTGGAAAAGAAAAAGAAGAAAATGAAAATAGCAATATTACAATGGAATTCCTAAGAAAAAATGGGTTTTAATCATATAAATCATCAGAATGAATTTTAAGTATATATAAAATACAAATTTAAGGAGCTGAGCATTATGTTTAATAGTATAGAAGAGGCATTAAAGGATATTAAAGAAGGGAAAATGATAATAATTGTAGATGACGAGGGAAGAGAAAATGAAGGAGATTTAGTAATTCCAGCAGAACTGGCTAATGGAGAGAATATTAATTTTATGATTAAGTACGCGAGAGGACTTGTTTGTACGCCAGTGGAAGAAGAAATTGCAGTGAAACTTGGATTAAATCCAATGGTTGAAAAAAATACGGACAACCATGAAACTGCTTTTACAGTATCCATAGATCATAAGGATACGACAACAGGCATATCAGCATTTGAAAGAGCTTATACAATAAATAAACTTGTAACTGCAAGTGAAGCAGATGACTTTAGACGACCAGGCCATGTATTTCCTTTGATAGCTAAGAATGGTGGAGTATTTGAGAGGATTGGACATACAGAGGCATCGGTAGATTTGGCAAAGCTTGCAGGATTTAAAGGTGCGGCAGTTATATGTGAAATAGTAAAAGACGATGGAACAATGGCAAGGCGTGATGATTTGATAAAGTTTGCTAAGGAGCATAACTTAAAGATAGTTACTATAGCTGATCTAGTTAAATACAGAAAAGAAGAACATTTAAGTGTTGTTATGGAAACGGAAGCTAATCTTCCAACTAAGTATGGGAATTTTAAAGTACTCGCATTTAAAGAAAAAGATTCCTCAAAATGTCATTTGGCTTTAGTCAAAGGAGATATTAAAAATAATGATGAACCAATGCTTGTGAGAGTTCATTCTGAATGTTTAACTGGAGATGCTCTAGGATCTAGAAAATGCGATTGTGGAGAACAATATGAAGCTTCGATGAGAATGATAGCAAAAGAGGACTCAGGGATACTTCTGTATATGAGACAAGAAGGAAGAGGAATTGGCCTTTTAAATAAGTTGAAAGCATATGCACTTCAAGATGAGGGATTGGATACAGTAGATGCAAATTTAGCTCTAGGATTTAGAGAAGACATGAGAGATTACAAAACAAGTGCTGACATGCTTAAGATTTTAGGGATAAAGAATGTTAGATTAATTACTAATAACCCAGATAAAATAGAAGGATTAGAAAAAAATGATATAAAAGTTTCAGAAAGAGTTTCAATACAAATGCCTTTGAATGAAAATGATGAATTTTATTTAAAGACTAAAAAAGAAAGAATGAATCATTTGCTAAATATTTGATAATCAAATTCTAATAACATGTTACTGCATTTAAAGTAATATTAGATGAGATAAATTAGGTGGAATATTTGTGGTTATAAGTTCAATTAGTATTTAGTTTACATGGAAATCTAATTGAAGTTGATAAAAAATAAAATAAATAATATAAAATATTGGAGGAAAAAATAATGAATATATTTGAAGGAAATTTAGTTTCAGAAGGATTAAAATTTGGGATAGTAGTAGGAAGATTTAATGAATTTATTGGAGGAAAACTTTTAGAAGGCGCAATAGACGGATTAAAGAGACATGGTGTGAAAGAAGAAGATATCGATATTGCATGGGTGCCAGGTGCTTTTGAAATACCACTAATTGCTAAAAAAATGGCTAAGAGCCCTAAATACGATGGAGTAATATGTTTAGGAGCAGTAATAAAAGGATCTACATCACATTATGACTATGTTTGCTCAGAAGTATCCAAGGGAATTGCAAGTGTTTCTCTTGAAAGTGGAAAGCCAGTAATTTTTGGTGTTCTTACAACAAATACTATAGAACAAGCAATTGAAAGAGCGGGAACTAAAGCTGGTAATAAAGGATATGAAAGTGCAGTTTCAGCAATAGAAATGGCGAATCTACTTAATACAATAGGATAAGCCAACTATAATCTATACTTATGCGTATAGCTCACCGAAATGAATAATATACTTTTGTTCCAGTTTCTGGGTAATTCTGATGGGTGATTCTAAGGCTATAAAGTTGCACCCAAAGTGCTAGCCTCAAAGAACAAGCTTTGAACTAGCACATTTGGAACAACTTATAGCCAAAGAATCACATCCATCAAAATTACCAATGAAACATTCCACAAAAGTATATTACTCATTTCTAGTTGGAAGATATTTCATAGTTTAAGTATAGTTTATGATTGTGTTATCTATATGGGATCATGAAAATACATTAAGCTTATAAATATATGTATATACTTATATAGGATTAAAGGTATATATTTTTAAAGAAATATATGTATGTATAAAAATATTTTCATATGTAAATATATAAATATTTATAGGAAACATCAGGTGTAAGGGCCATTTATGGTTATAAGAGAACTTATCATTTCTAGCGTGGCATAGATATATATTTGATTTATTATACGAGTACATTCACAAAAGAAGTCAAATTACTTGTGTGGAGGAAACAAAGTAAGATGTCAAGGCTATTTGGAGGAAGAGGGTTAACGCTTTGCTTATTCAATTTAAAATGGAATAAGTTTAAGTGGAACCCTCTTTCTCTTAATTATTTCAGAAGTTCTCATAGCTTTTCGGAATAAAATATTTATAATTTTGGTAAGCTCCAACACAAATATGACTATTAGTCGTGATATATAAAAAGACAAAACAATTATTAGTTGGATTTATACTATGATATATTATTAACTAGAAAGTGGAAACATTTTTATGCAGCAGGCATTTGAAAATGAGATGTTAAAAGTTCTTAATTGGAGGTTGTTCAACTAATGCTTGTCACAATGAAATTGGGAGCAAGCATTAGTTATGCAACCTGCAATTTAGCGCTTTCAGCGAAATTTTCATAGTCCTGCGAAATAACAATGTCTCTACTTTCGGTGAATTGCCGCATAATGCCATCTATATAAGAAAAGTATCACAACAGTTTGACTATATTTTGCTTGTGAGATACACTTAACTTAGATTTGTTTTCAGCAAAATCTTGTGTTTAATTTTTTTGGACTATGCGAGCTAAAGGAGGAAGTTAAGTTGGCCACTATAAAGGAAATAGCTTCTATAGCAGAAGTTTCTATAGCAACAGTTTCTAGAGTTTTAAATTTTGATGAAACATTAAATGTAAGTGATGCAACAAGGGAAAAAATATTAAAAATAGCAGATGAACTTGATTATGTTTCAGCAAAGGCAAAAAAAGCTAAGAATAAGAAAAGTAAGGATATAGGAATTATTTATTGGTATAACTATGAGGAAGAATTAGGAGATCCATATTACTTATCAATAAGATTAGCTGCTGAAAAAAAATGTAATGAAAATAATTTTAATTTGGTGAAGCTAAGTGAGGATAGCAGTATTGAGGATATTAAGAATGTTAATGGAATAATTGCTATCGGAAAGTTCTCTTTAAGTATCATAGATAAATTAGCAAGTGCCAATGATAATATAGTATTTGTAGATTTTTCACCTGATGAAAATAAATTTGATTCAGTGATGGCGGATTTAGGAAAAGCAACTTATGAAATCTTAGATTATTTGTACAGTTTAGGCCATAGAAAGATTGGTTTTATTGGTGGAAATAAATTAGAATGCATAGATTATAGAGATACATATTTGGATAAAAGGGACATAAAATATAAGGAATTTATGGAAAGCAAGAATATCTATAATAATAAATACATATACGAGACAGAGAAATTTACTTTTAAAGCTGGATATAATCTTATGAAGGAAGCATTAAAATCTAAAAATAACATAACAGCTTTTTTCATTGGAAATGATACAATGGCAGTCGGGGCTTACAAAGCAATTTCAGAGGAAGGATTATCGATACCAGATGATATAAGCATAATTGGATTTAATGATCAGCCTAGCGCAAAGTATATGATACCAGCTCTAACTACAATAAGAATACCAAGTGAGTATTTAGGAAAAGCAGCTGTTGACTTGCTGCTTGAAAATTTGAATGGAATTAGGGAATATAATAAAAAAGTAATAATACCAACTGAATTTAAAATTAGAGAGAGTTGTAAGAGAATATAAAAAATAAGCAGTAGCCTTTTTGTAGAAAGGGGTTACTATTTTTTTGTTCTAAATAAATATATATATCTGCAAAAATAATTCTTCATCATAATTCTAAAAATATTGAAAGAATTTTAGCCATAATTGTGAATTGTGAAATGTGCATTGTGAATTGCAACATATATATTTAAACTTTTGAAGAATTAGATAAAGAAAAAATACAAAAAGTATGATAGATTTTTATCACCATAAATCTAACGTGAAGATTAAATTCTTTTATTGAAAAAGACGAGTTTAATATTTATATGAAGCTAATAAAAAAATGCTAATAACCAAAAAAAGTACAAATCCCAATATTAATATTATAAAATTATTACAAATTGATATCAATATTTCAATAACGATTACTATATTGAAAATGCTACAATGTAAACAAATACATAACTAATATAAATCAGAAAATTACTTATGTATAAACTTTAATTTCAAGGGGGAATAATTTATGAAACTTAAAAAGATTATGGCTGCAGTTGTAACTGGCATGATGGCTTTTAGTTTAATTGCATGTGGTTCATCATCAGGTGGTAGCAACGCTTCATCATCAAGCAAAGGAAAAGATGATAAAACAATTACTATCTGGGCTTGGGATGATACATTCAATATAAAAGCAGCTAATATGGCTAAAGAAAAATATTTAAAGAATCATCCGGATGTAACTATTAACGTAGTAAGTATGGCACAAGATGATGTGGTACAAAAATTAAATACAGGTCTTTCATCTGGAACATATGATGGACTTCCTAATGTTGTGCTAATTGAAGATTATAAAATTCAAAATTATTTGCAATCTTATCCAGGTGAGATTAAAGATTTAAGTGAAAAAATAGATAAAAGCAAATTCATGGATTACAAATTAAAATCCATGCAGCAAGGGGATAAGACTTATGGAGTACCATTTGATAGTGGTGTCACAGCATTATTTTATCGAACAGATTTAATTGAACAAGCTGGATACAAAAAAGAAGATATGCAAAATCTTACTTGGGAGAAATATATAGAAATTGGTAAAGCTGTTAAAGCTAAAACTGGAAAAGCTATGATAACTATAGATCCAAGTGATTTAAATCAACTAAGAGCTATGATGCAGTCAGCTGGTTCATGGTATGTTAAAGATGATGGGAAAACAGTAAATATTGCTGGTAATCAAGCTTTAAAAGATGCGATTAATATATACAAGCAAATGGTTGATGCAGGAATTACAAAACAAGTATCTGGATGGGACGCATTTATAGCAGCATTCCAAAAAGGTGACGTTGCGACTGTGCCAAGTGGATGTTGGGTTTCATCTTCAATACAAGCTTCTGAAGACCAAAGTGGAAAATGGGCAGTAGCAGCTATTCCAAGAATGGCTTCAAATCCAAAATCAGTTAATGCATCTAACCTTGGGGGTAGTAGCTGGTATGTTCTAGATAAGGTTGGAAATTCAGATTTGGCTGCTGACTTTTTAGCAAGTACTTTTGCATCAGATGATGCTTTAATGAATGAGTTAGTTCCAGCAATTGGTTTAGTAAGTACGTTGAAATCTGCAAGTACAAGTGAAAATTATAGCAAGCCAATAAAATTTTATGGAGATCAACAAGTGTTTAAAGATTTATCGGCTTGGGCTGAAAAGGTTCCATCTGTAAACTACGGTCTTTACACATATCAGTTAGAAAGTGTTATGTCAGAAGGAATGCAGGCTATTGTTGGTGGAGCTGACATAGATGAAACTCTTCAAAAAACTCAAGCTCAAGCAGAAGCGGCTGTAAGTAAATAACAGAGGTAAAATAACCGTAATTTGAAAAATATGAATTTGTAAAGGCTGTTTGTTAAAAATTTAAATACATGTTTAGCAAATAGCCTTTTATAAATCCTAAGGGAGTTGAAAAAATGAAACGTAAAATTGGATCTGGTATTAACAGCAAAGAAAACTTTTGGGGATGGATTTATGTAGCATTAGGTACGTTTTTAATAGGATTATTTGTGTTTTTACCAATGATACAATCTTTGATAATGTCACTACAATCAGGTAAAGGTAATAATTTAAAATTTAGTGGTTTTAGTAACTATGTGAGAATGTTTTCAGATGCAACTTTGATTAAAGCAGTTGGAAATACATTTATATTTTTAATAGTCCAAGTTCCAATAATGATTATTTTAGCACTTATTATTTCTTCAGTTCTCAATGATAAAAAATTAAAATTTAGTGGCTTTTTTAGAACAGCAATTTTCTTACCTTGTGTAGCATCTTTAGTTGGATATTCAGTTATTATAAAGAGCATATTTGCATCAGATGGTTTAGTAAATAAATTGCTTATCAATATACATTTAATTTCAGTACCAATTGAATGGATTACAGATCCATTTTGGGCTAAGATATTGATTATTATAGCCATAACATGGAGATGGACAGGTTATAATATGATATTTTATTTGTCAGGCTTACAAAATATTGATCATTCGATTTATGAAGCAGCAGAAATTGATGGAGCATCTCCATTTAAAAAATTCATATCTATAACAGTGCCACTATTAAAACCTATAATATTATTTACAACAATTACTTCAACAATTGGTACATTACAGTTATTTGATGAACCTATGAATATCACAAAAGGTGGTCCTGCCAATGCAACAACTACCATTTCTAAATATATATATGACTTATGTTTCACATATACACCAGACTTTGGATATGCAACAGCGGTAGCTTATCTTGTTGTTATTATAGTGGTAGTGTTAGCTATAATCCAATTCAAAATAGGAGGAGATAAGAATGACAAGTAAAATGAATAGAGTATTTAAATATATATTTTTGAGTATAGCATCTTTTGTTTCTATATTTCCGTTTTTTTGGATGGTTATTAGTGCAACAAATAAATCTGTTGATGTAACAAGAGGAAAACTAATTCCTGGGCATAGCTTTATGGAAAATTTAAATAATCTTTTTAAGCCAGAATTGGGATTTGCTTCTTCATTAGTTAATTCAGCAGAAATTGCGATTATAACTACAATTCTTGCACTCCTTGTTTCATCAATAGCAGGATATGGATTTGAAATATTTAGAACAAAAGCTAGAGATAGACTATTTAACATTTTACTTTTGTCTATGATGGTTCCATTTTCAGCTTTGATGATTCCATTATTCAAATTTTTCTCAAATTTAAAAAGTTCACCATTGGGCTTTCTTGGGGTGAATACATTATGGGCTGTAGTTTTGCCTAGTGTTTGTACTGCATTTTTAATTTTCTTCTTTAGACAAAATGCTAAATCATTTCCTAAAGAAATTTTAGAAGCAGCAAGAATTGACGGTTTGGGCGAAGTTGGAATTTTCTTTAAGATATTTTTCCCAACTATGAGAACAACCTATGCAGCAGCAGCGATTATAACATTTATGAGTGCATGGAATGCTTATTTATGGCCATTGATTGCATTACAATCACCAGAAAAGAAAACTGTTTTACTTATAATTTCAAAGTTAGCGTCAAGTTACTCCCCAGATTATGGATTAATAATGATGGCTATAGTAATTACGACATTACCAACTGCACTTGTATTCTTTGTTATGCAAAAACACTTTGTTGCAGGAATGACAGGTTCAATAAAATAAAATCTAATAAAAGTAAAAATATAAGTATATATAAATTTTAAATAAAATAATTCATTAAATTATTTAAATTTAAAAAATAAGAGTTTTATAAATATTGGAGGGAAAGCTTATGAAGAAGGAATTTCCAGTACTTAATAGTAAAATAAATGGATTTTTACATGGCGGTGACTATAATCCAGATCAATGGCTAAACTATCCGGAAGTGTTAAAAGAAGATGTGCGGCTTATGAAACTTGCAAATTGCAATTGCGTATCAATAAACATATTTGGCTGGAGTGCAATAGAGCCGGAAGAAGGAAAATATACATTTGAGTGGTTAGATAAAATTATGAATGATATGGCAGAAAACAATATTCATGTAATTTTATCTACTCCAAGTGGTGCAAGACCTGCATGGATGTCAGAAAAATATCCAGAGGTCTTAAGAGTAAATAGCGATAGATGTAAAAATCTTCATGGTCAGAGACACAATCATTGTTTTACCTCACCTGTTTATAGAAAAAAGACATATGAAATAAATAAAATTCTTGCTGAGAGATATAAAGATCATCCGGCGCTTATTATGTGGCATGTTTCTAACGAATATGGAGGAGAATGTCACTGTGATCTATGTCAAGATGCTTTTAGAGAATGGCTTAAAAGAAAGTACGATAATAATTTAGATAAATTAAATGAGGCTTGGTGGACTGGTTTCTGGAGTCATAGATTTAACAGTTGGTCACAAATCGAAAGTCCGTCTGAAAAGGGTGAGATGTTTGTTCATGGACATAATTTAGATTGGAAGCGGTTCGTTACAGATCAGACAATAGATTTTTATAAAAATGAAATTGCCCCCATAAGAGAAATAACACCTAACATACCTGTAACAGCTAATTTCATGGGTAATTATCCACGTATGGGCTTGTTCACAGGTTTAGATTATTGGAAGTTTGCAAAAGAAGTGGATGTAGTTACATGGGATAACTATCCTGCATGGCATAACGATTTTGAAAGTACTGAAGATCTTGCAGCTAATGTTAGTTTTGTGCATGATATATATAGGTCGTTAAAAGGTGGACATCCGTTTTTAATAATGGAAAGTACTCCGAGTCTAGTAAATTGGCATGATACTAATAAATTAAAGCGCCCTGGAATGCATTTATTATCATCAATGCAAGGTGTGGCTCATGGAGCAGATTCTGTTCTGTATTTCCAATGGAGAAAAGGAAGAGGAGCTTCGGAAAAATTCCATGGTGCTGTTGTAGATCACTGTGGCCATGAGAATACAAGAGTATTTAGAGAAGTTACAGAAGTTGGAGAAGTCTTAAAAAAGATTAAAGAAATCCAAGGGTCAATTAAAGAATCAGAAGTGGCCATAATATTTGATGTTGAAAACTTATGGGCTATCGATGATGCACAGGGATTAAAAAAATATAGAAAGGGCTATGAAGAAAGCTGTCAAGCAGCTTATAAAGTATTTTGGGAAAATGGAATTTCAGTAGATATTATTAATATGGATTGTGATATATCAGATTATAAACTTGTAATAGCACCAATGCTATATATGATAAGACCAAATGTTGCAGAAAGAATTAATGAATTTGTAAAGACAGGCGGAACTTTTGTAACTACTTATTTTAGCGGAATGGTGGATGAAAATGATCTTTGCTTCTTAGGAGGATTTCCAGGACCACTTCGAGAAGTAACTGGAATTTGGTCAGAAGAAATAGATTCACTATATGATAATGAAGTGAATTATATAGAATTTAAAAATGATAAAATTAAAGAATTAAAGAGCCAATATGAAGTAAAAGATTACTGTGACTTAATCCATGTAGAAACTGCAGAAGTTCTTGGAGTATATAAAGAAGATTTTTATGCGGATATGCCTGCGTTAACAGTTAATAACTATGGAGATGGAAGAGCATATTATATTTCAGCAAGAACGGGAGCAGATTTTAACAATGATTTTTATTCAAAGCTTTTTAAGGATTTAGATATTAAGAGTGTTATAGAGGGAGAATTGCCACAAGGTGTTACAGCTCAAATGCGTTCCAATAAAAATAATAAGTATACTTTCATTATGAATTTCACTGAAGAAGAAAAAAAGGTGGATTTAGGAGAAGAAATATATTTTGATATGCTTTCTGGAGAAGAAATCAGTGGAAAGATCATATTAGGTAAGTATGGTCTAAAAATACTAAAGCAAATTAATTGTAATTAATTATTAGAATGAGAAAAATTCTTTATGTATATATGTTGCAATAATAAAGTCACATTTAAAATTCTAGTAAGACAAGTGTTTAGTTAAGGATAGAATGTAGAAATTAAATTTCGATATATATGTTAAAAAATTAATATATTACCCCCAATTAAGATAAAATCACTATAAATTAAAGGTTTGTAGTGATTTTATCTTATTTATAAGTGAGGAGAAAGAATGAAAATTAACAATGTATTAATTTAATGATATACTATAAATAAACTAAATAGGTATAAATTAGATAAAGTATTTTGAATAAATAATAAAAGGTGAAAGGATAAGTTATTTATGGATAATAGTAAAATTTGTGTTGTAGGGTTAGGTGGAGTTGGAGGATATATTGGCTGTATGCTTGCAAAGCATTTTTCTAATGTTTATTTTTTAGCAAGAGGAAAAAGATTAGAATCAATAAAAAATAATGGTTTGAAATTATACAGTAATCTTCATGGAGAATTAAACGTACATCCTAAATTAGCAAGCGATAGCGCTGATGAAATTGGAATAATGGATTATATTTTTATATGTGTTAAAAATTTTTCTTTAGAAGAAGTATGTAAACAAATAAAACCAATGATTAATGAAAATACTGTAATAATTCCATTAATGAATGGAGTTGGAGTATCTGAAAAAGTAAGAAAATTTATAAATGATGGCCAAGTTGTCGATAGTTTAATATATGTAGTTTCTGGGGCAGAAAAAGATTTTTCAATACATCATGCAAGTTCTTATTGTAAGATACATATAGGGTATGGCTTGGAAAACAATGATGAAGTAGAGAATGTATTAATTAGAATTCAAAAAATATTACAAGAAGCTGAAATTATTTGTAAAATAGAAAAAGATATAGAAGCTGCAATTTGGAGAAAATATATATTAAATTGTGCATATAACGTAATAACTGCTTATTATAACGCAACAACAGCAGAAATTATAAAAAATGATGAAGCAGTCAAGCAAACTAAAATATTACTAAAGGAATCTTGTGCCGTAGCTCGTAAATTAAAAATTAATATTTCTGATGATTTAGAAGAAGAGCACTTTTATCACTTAATGCATAACCAAGCTGGAGAATCAACAAGTTCATTAAAAAGAGATATTGAAGCAGGAAGACAAAATGAATTAGAGGTCTTTTCTGGAAAGTTAATTGAATTAGCTTTAAAATGTCAAGTAGAAGTTCCTATGAGTCAATTTTTCTATAATGAATTAAAGAAGAAAAGTTAATAATTATAAAATATGTTTTATTTATAGAAAACTATAATATGCTGCATTTGAAACTTAATATATATTCTAGAAATTTTAATTCATCAGAGATTACCTTAAACTATTAGGTGATTCAAAACAAATAATACTATAAGGAGTGAATTATATCATTTAGAACTTATATACAACATATTATAGTTTTTAAATTTTTATTCTTAAGTAATTTATATTCAAGTTAAATCTGTGGATGTTGTGCCCATTGAGGATATAAGTTATGGAAAAGACTGATTCAGAAAGTTATGGATCATAAAGAGAATTAAGAAGAAAATATATTTGCTTGCAAAAAATGTTCTTATATTCATAATAGTTCACTATTGTAGCATAGATACTCTTTTTATAAGTGCATAGCTATCATTTCTGATATACAGATTTTTCCCACATAGTTAATTCTCTATAAATTCCTTTTGAGCAGGTATTGTTACTCTTACAGTAGTTCCTTTACCTAGTTCACTGCTGATTGAAATACCATAGTCATCTCCATATAGAAGTTTAATTCTATCATTAACATTTTGAATACCAATACTTGTGAAATGTTCATGCTTTTTAGAGGAATCATTAAGAATTTTTTTGACTTCTTCAGCTGTCATGCCTACGCCATTATCTATGATTTCACAAATTAGATTTTGTTTTTGTTCATTTACAAACACATGTATAGATCCATTATTCCGTTCATTAAAGCCATGAAAAAATGCATTTTCAATGAAAGGTTGCAAAATTAATTTTGGAATTATATAGTTTTCGCGATTTGGCATTACAAAAAAATTTACATTAATATTATCTCCGTAGCGTATGTGATTAATTAAAACATAGTTATTTAAATTTTCTATTTCTTCTTGTATTGTTATCATTTCATTTTTATTACTAATAGTATTTCTAAGAAGCGATATAAATGCATCTATAGTTTGTATTGACTTTTCTGTACTGCCTTGCCACATAAGCCACTTGATTGAAGCTAAAGTATTGTAAATAAAGTGTGGATTAATTTGCATTTGCAAAGCATGTAGTTCAGCTTTTCTCTTTTCTTTTTGCATTTTTATCTGAGCATGAACATAATTATTTAAACCATCTAACATATAATTAAAGTTAGCTGATAGTTCACGAACTTCATAGCTTCCGACAACAGGAATATGATTGTTGAAATCACCGTGAATTATCTTAGGCATAACTTTAACAAGAGCTGAAATTGGTTTTGTGGTTCTTCGTATTACAAAGAAAGTAATTGCAATAAATATTGATGCAATTAATATACTTACTGCTATAATTTCAGAAGAATCATATATTTCACTTAATACTATATTTTTATCAATTGTGCCAACTATATTGAAATTGTAAGTTGATAAATGCTTTGATAATATTGCTACATCAGAAGAGCCTAATTTAGTGTTAACGTACTTTAGGTTATTATTTAAAATAACATTTGATATATTATATAAATCTAAATTCTTCGTCCCTATTTTTGAGGAAAGGCTAGAAGAAACAATAGTACCATCACTTGATATAATAGAAATACTATTTCCATTACCCACAAAATAATCATAATATTTATGAAATGTATGCTCGCTAATAAGTACATATACAAATCCATAGGGCTCTCTTGTAAGTTTATCACACAAAACTTTTATGGCCACAATGGTGCTAGAATTTTTTGTGAGCTTTGTAAAGCCATGATCTAAATATTGATATAAAACAGTATTTTTATTATCTAATGCTTTTTTAGTAAAGCTGCTATTTAAAACTTCATTAGTATCTATAATAAGGCGGTCATAATTACTTGCTGCATAAGTATTACCATTAATCCCAACAGCTAGTACAGTAATATCATAAAGATCTTTATCAGGGATCATTTTATGGAAGCCTGTAAACATATTATATAAAGTTCGATAATTCTGTTGCGGTGTAAGATCCTTTTCTGATAAATATCGCTGAAAATCTGGGATATAATCAATCGCATTCATAATATTAATAGTATTATCATTAAATGTATTGAGTTCATTGCTTATTTGCGTTAAAACTTTATAATTTGATTTGCTGAAAGTATCAGCAAGTGTATCTTTTGAAATTTTAATCGTAATAATTCCTATTGAAATAGATACTAAAATAACGCTTATAAGAACAACTGAAGCAACTCTAAAAAACAGGCTCGTAGAATGTATTGATTTTGATAATTTTATCATAATGAAAAGTCCTTTCGTTTGTTAATAATATTAATATCTTTTTTTTCTAAAAGTGCTAGGAGTGATTCCGGTGAATTTCTTGAAAACCTTACAAAAGTAACTTTGATCTGAGTAGCCAACCATTCCACTTATATCTGATATAGGAATGTCCTGTTTTAAAAAATCACAAGCTTTTTGTATTCTAATTTTATTAAGAAATTCATTAAACCCCTCTTCATTATGAGAACTAAAGTAGGCTGACAAGTATGAATAATTAAAATTAAATAGCTTAGATACATTAGTTAAAGTGAGTTGTTCGTCGTAATGGTCATGAATGTATTGAATAATTTTATTGATTATATGTGAATTTATTTTATTTTCATATGTGTCTATTATTTGTTTAAAGCGATTTAAGAGAGAGTTATAGGCCACAAGTAAGTCTTCTGAATATTTAGTGTTATCTATGTCATGAAAGCACTCTTGCTTTAAGTAATTTAACTTATCTAAATCGAAATTTAAATATTCCAAAGAAGTAATTACATTATAAAAAGAATTTTGAATTAATGCTTTTAATTCAAATTCTGTAAGAGATCTTTGATCAATAGCATTTGTAACGTATATTGTTAGCATTTTGAATGCATTCTGAAATTGCATTATAGAAATTGATTCTGAAAAACGCTTAAAATTAAATTTTTCTATTGGCGATGGGCTTTTGAAGTTGGAAGAACACATTAAAGAAACATTTTTGTTGTAAAAATATTGTTGAGTTAATACTAAGAATTCCTTTTCGTATATATCTTTAATATTTCTATTAGAATAGAAGAAGTTGCTTAATACAAAAAATGCTTCTTTAAAACTATTTGAAACTATTTCTGAAATAGTTTCTAGCTTACTAAATAGAGCATTATAATTTTTATCATCAAAATTTAGAATTACAGCTATGATTTCGTTTTCAATATTAGCGACTTGTATATTATAATTGGCATTTGATCCTTCTAAAGAAAATTCCTTGCCGATTTCTGAAATTGTAAAATCAATAATTTCATGGCGTTTGCTATAATTATCATATATTTTCTTTGCGTTTAAACCAAATAAGCAAAATGATTGAAAAGTAAATATTGTATCAAAATAATTAAAGTCAGGATAATTGTCAAAACCTGATATAAGGCGATTTAAGGCGCTATTGGTGAGACTTAAAGAGTCTCCTTCTAAAGTATTTCTTTTCATTTTAATTGAAATCTTTTTTAGAGTACTTAATAACTCAGAAGGATTTAGAGAAGGTTTTAAAATATAATCAACAGCACCATTTTGAAAAGATGATTTAACATATTCAAAATCGCTATAACTACTTAAGATGATAATTCTTATCTTAGGGTATTTGCCCTGTACAAATTTAGCTAATTCAATCCCATTTATTTGGGGCATTACAACATCAGAAATTATAATGTCAGGAGTATCCTTTTTTATCATTTCTAGAGCTTCTTCACCATTAGAAGCCTGTCCTATAATTTGAAAGCCTTCTTTTTCCCAATCAATCATATGAGTTATGCCTTGTCGCATAATAAACTCATCATCAACAACTAAAATTTTACTATATTCGTTCAATAGTTAGCACCTCTATTCTAAAATTACCACAAGATAGATAAATATTGTTTAATACTGATTATATCTTATAAATTAAAGGTTTTCAATTAAGTGATAAATTATTTTAGTAAAGTTTAGTAAAATATAATTGATTTTTTACTAAAAAGATAATAAAATGAAACTATAAATTTAGTTAATAGCATAAATCTAACTTCAGAAGATAGGATAAATTAAAGAGGTAATGTAATTGGTTACGAAGTAAGGTGTCCTATTAATATTAGCCCATAATTTTTTTTATTCTTACATATGTTTAAGTATTAATTAAATGTGACTTTATAAAAGAGTTACATTTAGTTAATAGGATTAACGACTTTAATTTAAAAAAGCAATAACTCTACAAGGTGAAAGTGAGGTAAGAGTATGATTAATAATAAGCCGTCATTAGATTGGCTAGAAAATCCAGAAATATTTAGAGTTAATAGAATAGATGCTCATTCCGATCATTGGTTTTATGAAAAAGTTGAGGATGTTAAATTAGAAGACGCCATGCCTCTTAAGCAAAATTTAAATGGAAAATGGAGATTTTCATATAGTGAAAATCCATCATTAAGAATTAAAGAGTTTTATAAGGATGATTTTGATATAAATGGATTTGATTATATTGAAGTTCCAGGTCATATTCAGCTTCAAGGATATGATAAATGTCAATATATTAATACTATGTATCCTTGGGAAGGCCATGATGAATTAAGACCACCTCATATTTCTAAAACATATAATCCGGTGGGAAGCTATGTAACATTTTTTGAAGTTAAAGATGAACTCAAAAACAAGCAGACTTTTATTTCTTTTCAAGGTGTTGAAACAGCATTTTATGTATGGGTAAATGGAGAATTTGTAGGATATAGCGAAGATACATTTACACCATCAGAATTTGATATTACTGACTATTTAAGAGAGGGAGAAAATAAACTTGCAGTTGAAGTTTATAAAAGGAGTAGCGCAAGTTGGATGGAAGATCAAGATTTTTGGAGATTTTCAGGCATCTTTAGAGATGTATACTTATATGCAGTTCCAGAAACTCATGTAAATGATATATTTATAAAAACAGATTTATATGATGATTTCAAAAATGCGAAGTTAAATGCTGAACTTAAAATGATTGGAAATTCAGAAACAACAGTTGAAACATATTTAGAAGATAAAAAAGGAAATAAAATAGCTATATCTGAAAAAGTTCCGTTTTCTGATCAGTTGACTTTATATTTAGATGCGCAAAATATAAGCTTATGGAGTGCAGAAGAGCCTAACTTATACACACTTTATATTTTAGTAAAGAAAAAAAATGGTACTTTAGTTGAGGTTGTAACTCAAAAGATAGGTTTTAGGCACTTTGAAATGAAGGGTAAAATTATGTGTCTAAATGGAAAGAGAATTATCTTTAAAGGCGTAAACCGTCACGAATTTAGTGCAAGACGTGGACGCTCAATTACGGAAGAGGACATGTTGTGGGATATTAAGTTCTTGAAACAACACAATATTAATGCTGTTAGAACATCACATTATCCAAATCAAAGCTTATGGTACAGGCTTTGCGATGAATACGGAATATATTTAATAGATGAAACAAATTTAGAAAGCCATGGTTCATGGCAAAAAATGGGGCAGATTGAACCATCATGGAATGTGCCAGGAAGCCTTCCAGAATGGCAGGCAACAGTTTTAGATCGTGCATCATCAATGGTTGAAAGAGATAAAAATCATCCATCCGTCCTTATTTGGTCATGTGGTAATGAATCTTATGCAGGTGAAGATATTTATCAAATGTCGGAATACTTTAGAAAGAAAGATCCATCTCGTTTAGTTCATTATGAAGGTGTAACATGGAACAGAGAATATGAAAAAACAAGCGATATGGAAAGTAGAATGTATGCAAAAGCAGTTGACATAGAAGAATATTTAAAGAATGATCCAAAGAAACCGTTTATTAACTGTGAATATATGCATTCTATGGGTAATTCTACTGGTGGATTGATGAAATATACAGAGCTTGAAGATAAATATTTGATGTATCAAGGTGGATTCATTTGGGATTACGGCGATCAAGCGTTGTATAGAAAACTTCCAGATGGAAAGGAAGTTCTAGCTTATGGAGGAGATTTTACAGATCGTCCAACAGATTATAATTTCTCTGGGAATGGGTTGATTTATGCAGATAGAACTATATCGCCTAAAGCGCAGGAAGTTAAGTATTTATATCAAAACGTAAAATTAGAACTAGATGCAAAAGGGGTGACTATTAAGAATCAAAATCTTTTTGTTAATACTGATAAATATGATTTATACTATATCGCTGAAAGAGATGGAAAACTAATAAAAGATGGTTATCTAAATGTATCTGTAGCTCCAGGCGAAGAAAAATATATAGAACTTCCAATAGGAAAGTATAATTTTCTTGAAGAAATTGTACTTACAACTTCCTTAAGATTATCACAAGCTACACTTTGGGCAGAAAAAGGATATGAAGTAGCATTTGGACAAAAGGTTATTAAAGAAAAATCAGATATGAATAATCATAATTCAGGGTCTAAAATGAAAATCATTCATGGAGATGTAAATATAGGAGTTCACGTAAAAGATTTCAAGGTTATATTCTCTAAACAAGAAGGAGGAATTGTATCCTTGAGATATAATAATAAGGAGTTTATAACGAGAACGCCAAAAACTTTCTATTGGAGAGCAACAACAGATAATGATAGAGGGAATGGATATGAATTTAGATGCAGTCAATGGCTGGCTGCTACTATGGGGCAGAAGTATGTGGATTTTTCAGTTGAGGAATTAGATGAGAAGATTACATTAGATTATACTTATCAATTGCCAACAGTGCCATCTACTAATGTTAATATAACTTATGAAGTATCTGGAGAAGGAATAATTAAAGTAAATGTTAAGTATAAAGGAGCTAGCGGATTACCTGAACTGCCTGTACTAGGAATGAATTTTAAATTATTAGCTGAGTTTAATTCATTTAGCTGGTATGGAATGGGGCCGGAAGAAAACTATATAGACAGATGTGAAGGGGCAAAACTTGGAATATATGAAAGTACACCAATAGAAAATCTATCAAGGTATTTAGTACCACAAGAATGTGGTAACAGGACAGGAACTAGATGGTTAGTAGTTAAAAATCATAAGAATGAGGGTCTTAAATTTACTTACGATAAAGCTCCATTTGAATTTAGTGTTTTACCATACAGCAACATGGAATTAGAAAACGCACTTCATATAGAAGAATTACCATATGTTAATTTTACTCATGTGAATATAATAGGTAAACAAATGGGTGTTGGAGGAGATGATAGCTGGGGAGCACCAGTATTACCTGAATTCTGCATCGATTCAAGTAAGGATTTAGAATATAGTTTTGCAATTTCTAAAATGTAATACGCACATATAGGAACTAGAGATATCCAAAACAAAACTTAGACTTATGCAATAACTTACCGAAAGGACAGGTACTCTGTTGTTTCGGTTACTAAGAATAAGTTGAGGCTTTCTAACATAATAAGTTGCACCATTTCAGCATGCTCCCGAGACAAGCTCGTGACAAGCAAAAATGGAACAACTTATGAAATTAAATTTTTAGCGACTTTGTAAATATGTTAATCTAATAAATCGAATTCTTAAATTGTTTGTCTATATAGATAAGCCAATTATAAGTTAGATTTATACTATGAAATATATCCCAACTAGAAACTGGAACAAAAGTATGTTATTCATTTCGGCGAGTTATATGCATAAGTTCAGGTCTTAGTTGGTTTATCTATAAAATGTTATAAATTATATAAATGAAAAATATCTATTAGATAAACATCGGTTAAGAGATTCTAGAAGTATATATTTCTAAGTAAAGAAAAAATAGGATGCCCATAAAAGCATCCTATTTTTTATATCATATAAGTTTATCATAATTTCATTAATTAGGATAAACTAAATTTTTCTCGGTTATATTTAATAAGATATCGTTAAGAAATTTATTTGCCAAATATTTTGCCATTGGTAAATTCATATCTAAATAGTTTCCACAATCTTTAGCAGAAGCACCAGGAATATCTCCTTCAAATTCAGCCATAAATTTATATAGTTCTGTAAGTAGAGGAACTATATCTTTAGATTTATAATCACCATGTAAAATCAAATAAAAGCCTGTCCTACATCCCATTGGTCCAAAATAAACTGTTTTATCTGCATAATCTTTATGATTTCTTAAGAATGTAGCAGCTAAGTGCTCAATTGCATGCATTTCTGCTGTATTCATAGTTGGCTCAAAGTTTGGTCTATTCATTCTAATATCAAAAGTCGTAAGAACTGTATCACCAAACTTATCTTGTCTTGAGACATATACACCAGGAAGTAATTCTAGGTGATTAATTGTAAAACTTGCTATCTTCTCCATTAACGTCACTCCTTAATATAATTTAGAATAAATGCTCAATAATATACTATAATAGTTACATCTATTAGAACTTTATTTAAATTTGTTTCTATTAAATTTTAACACTTGTAATTTCTATTATCAATAACATGCTTATATATTAGATAATTGTTCAGAAAACCATAAGAAGTGTTATATGAAGAAGAACTTATAATTAATAGAGAAAAATATGATACTTTTAAATGACCAAAGATCATATCAGTGATATTATCTTGGTAAAGAATGAAAAACAATAAGTTATAGAAATTATAAATTTAGAATATTATTTGTAGGAATTTGAAAGGAGAAAAAATGAATTATTTAGCACACATATATCTCGCAGATAATAGCGAAGAAAATATGTTAGGAAATTTCTTAGGGGACTTTGTAAATAAGTCTTTGGAAAATGAATTTGAACAATCAATAAGAAAAGGGATTATTATGCATAAAAAGCTTGATACCTTTACGGATTCACATCCAGACTTCCTAAGGAGTAGAAAAAGAATTTCAAAAAGTAATAGACGCTTGGCAGGTGTATTGATTGATATATTTTATGATCATTTCTTAGCTAAAAATTGGAAGGATTATTCCTCAATATCATTAGAAGAGTATGCTGATAATTTTTATAAGATACTTAGAAAGTTTTCTTACTGTCTGCCAGATAAGTTATTAAGAAGGATGAATTATATTATAGAAGAAAACTGGCTCATTTCTTACAGAGATATACATGGCATTCAAACAGCAGTTGATAGGATTGCTACAAGATTTGTCAACACAAGGCACCCATTAGTAAATCCTATAGAGGAGTTAATTAATAATTACGAATGTCTTGAAAGTGACTTTAAATGTTTTTATCCTCATGCAATTGATTATTCAAATAAGCTTAAAATAATTCTTTAATGACGTGATTCATAGTATTTAGAGTTAACATAAAGTATACAATGTATTTAGGAAATTAAACGAATATATTGTATATTTTTTATGTTTAGAATATTATAGCTTATCATAGGAAAACATAATTCTATTGATATGCTAATCTCTAAAACTAGATGAATTAAAGTGTAATGGTCTTATATTGCTAAACTTATCTATTATGTGTGGAAATCTTCAAAAAAATTAAATATTTTGATAAAAATATTTAAAAAAATATAAATAATTGAAGAGAAAAAATATAGTATTATATGAAAATCGTGTTATAATATTGCTTGTAAAATATAAAAGGAGGTGCCCTTATGAATAATAAATTGTCCAAAGATGCATATGGCGGTGTAGCCGGCAAGAGCTATGTTCCATACATTTCTAACGGTTCGAAGTCGGGTGGAAACGTTTCAGTTTTGATAATCGGTATTATATTGGCTGTTCTATTTGCAGCATCAACGGCCTACTCGGGAATGAAATCAGGACTTACAGTTGCTGCTGGTATACCGGGATCTATAATAGGGTCTGGGTTTATAGCTGTATTTGCAAAGCAAAAAGGCATACTTGGTAAAAATTTAGTTCAAGGTATGTCAAGTGGTGGAGAATCTGTTGCTAGTGGTGTAATATTCGTATTACCAGCAATTCTTTTAATAGGCTCTAAAGTTAGTTTCATAGAAGGTTTTTCTGTTGGAGCAGCTGGAGTTTTATTTGGTATAGGAATAGCTTCTCTTGTTTACAATTACTTAATTGTTGAAGAACATGGTAAATTAATGTATCCAGAATCAATGGCTATATCTGAAACACTTGTTGCTTCAGAAGGTGCTGGAGAATCAATGAAGTTCATGGGAATTGGTTTTGGAATAGGAGGTATTATAACTGTTATAACAAGTTCATTTTTGAATTTAGTTAACAATGTTATAAGTTATGTAAATGAGTCGTTTTATAAGTGGAAATTCGAAGTTGAAGTTAATCCTCTACTATTAGGAATAGGGTTCATAGTTGGTATGGAGGTTTCTTTAACTATGTTTGCTGGAGCTATACTAGCTAACTTTGGAATTATGCCATTAATAGGTTACTTCTCAAGTCTTGGAAGAGATGGAGGATCTGTGTGGAATAATCCTAATGTTGCTATAAATGCTATGCAAGTTAAAGATATAGCTGGTAGCTATGTAAAATATATAGGGGCAGGAATGATGCTTTCTGGTGGTTTAATAGGCGCTATAAAACTTATTCCGACTATAATATCTTCTATAAAAGAAACTCTTAATGCTAAAGCTTCAAATAGTGGAAAGAGTTCATCTGTTGAAAATATGATATTACTTGGTGGTATAATATTAGGATTTGTAGGTGGTTTTGTAGCATCTAATGGTAATATAGTAATGGCAATACTTGCTTCTATTTTATCAATGTTTTTATCATTATTATTTGTTATAGTTTCTGGTCGTTTGACTGGTACTATAGGAACTTCAAATCTTCCTGTATCAGGAATGACTATAGCTTCTATAGTTATTGTGACATCATTATTTGTTGTAATGGGATGGAAGAGCCCTGAAAGCAACAAATCACTACTTTTATTTGGGACATTTATTGTTACTGCTATATCAGTAGCAGGCGGTTACTCACAATCTCAAAAGGTTACTTTTGTAATAGGTGGAGACAAAAGAGAAATGGAAAAATACTTTGCAATAGCTGGAATTCTAGGTGTTGCAGTGGTTGTTGGTACTATATTATTACTTTCAGATCAACTTGCAATTACTGGTGATAATGTTCCGTTTGCATTACCACAAGCTAATTTAATGTCTACACTAACTGCTGGAATAATGTCAGGCCAATTACCTTGGGTAATGGTAATTGCTGGTGTTGTTATGGGACTTGTTTTATTTATGTTAAACCTTCCTATAATGGCAGTTGCTATAGGATTCTATTTACCTATATCTACAACTACTATAATATTGGCAGGAGCATTGGTACGTCTATTTATAGAAAAGAATTCTAAATCTGAAAAGGAAAAAGAAGCTAAAGTTTCAAATGGTATAAGCTTATCTTCTGGACTAGTTGCTGGAGGTTCTATTCTTGGACTTATAGGGATAATATTCCAGATATCGGGTCTTGTAGGTGGAGCTGAACCAAGTGGATTTGCAGCTTCTAATGGAATGGCATTCATATTACTAATAGTTTTAGTAATAGCAACTGCAATACCAATTCTAAAGAGTAAGGTAAAAAATGCTGGAAAATAATAAAGATGTTTTAGAATTAGTATATAAAATATCTGATGATTTAGAGTATGAAGTGGATAAAGATAATATTGTGACTATACTTTTAAAACAAGACCATAAGGTCCAAAGGTTCTTTAGAAAACTTAAATTCAGAATTCCAGAGTATAAAAAGATTACTTTAGATGAATATGGAAGCTGGATATTATTGCAGATAGATGGAAAGAAAAATGTTAAAGACATAGGAGAAAGTCTAGAAGCAAAATATGGTGATAAGGTTCATCCGCTTTATGAGAGATTATTATTATTTTTAAATCATATTGATGTTAATTGCCACTATATAGAAAAAGTGAATTTTCAAAATTAAATATGATATTTTATTATACTTGTAATAAATTATAATATATAAAATTAAAGCCATAGAGATTTGAGTTTCTCTATGGTTTTAATTTTTTGTATACATTCTAGAAAGGGATAAGTAAATATTTTGAATATTATCATGAAGTTCACGATCTATCACTATATATTGTGACTATGCATCAATGAATAGTGGATTTATTATTTTAGTAATATCAAGCAATTCTGTTTCTTACTTGTTAATATAAAATTGAATATGTTTGAGGCTAAAGAGGTGTGTTAGAATAAAAGACTATTTCTAAATTCTAATTTGACTATAGTTAAAATTTGTATTATATTAAAAGTAGATGGAAAACTTTGATAAATTGGCAATAAAAATTCGAAAGCGTTAACAAATTCGTTATTGGGGGACTATAAATGAAAGAAATTAATATGAAATATGGAAGAGATAAAATGAGGGCTTTTATTGAAGAAGAAAATCTTTTGGAGATAATTGAAAGCAACGATTTTAAAAAGAGTAAGACAGAAGATGAAATTATAGCTGAGGCATTGTATAATCCTATTGACAGCGAAAGACTTAAAGATATTGTACATGAAGGTGAAAAAGTTTGTATAATAATTTCAGATATTACAAGAAGTTGGCAAAAGCCATATAAATTTTTATATAAAATCGTAGAGGAACTAAATGAAGGCGGAGTTAAAGACGAAGATATTATATTTTTATCTGCTCAGGGGACTCATAGAAAACAGACAAGAGAAGAACATGAAATACTTCTTGGAGAAAAGCTATCAAAAAGATTTGAAGTTTACGATCATGATTGCTTCGATGAAGAAAGTATGACATATCTAGGGGAGACAAGCTATGGCACTCCTGTTATGTTAAATAAAAAAGCTGTTGAATCTGATCATATAGTTATTACAGGAGCTATAGTCTATCATTTTCTTGTAGGCTGGTCAGGAGGGAAAAAATCTATACTTCCTGGTATTGCATCATTTAAAACAATATCAGCCAATCATTCACTTTCGTTAAATGATGGATTTGGAAGCGGGACAAGAGAGAGTGTGTGCTCGGGTAATATTATAGAAAACCCAGTACATGATGATATGATGCAAGCAGCAGCAATGGTGAAACCAGCATTTATGTTTAATGTAGTCATGGGACCTGATGGAAATATAGCTGGGGCGGTTGCTGGAGACTATATAACAGCTCATGAGGCAGGAAGAAAATTGGTGGATAGTATTGACGGCGTCAATATAAGAAGTAAATCAGATATAGTTATTGCAAGTGCAGGAGGGGCACCAAAAGACATAAATCTTTATCAATCAATAAAAACTTTGATAAATGCCAAAGAAGCGGTTGTAGAAGGAGGTACCATTATAGTACTTGCTGAGTGCAGTGAGGGAATTGGAGAAATTAAAGATATTAATGATATGATATTAAATTTTGACAATATGCTTGATAGAGAAAGAGATCTTAGAGAGAATTATACTATCTCAAAATATGTAGGGTACTTTTTCTGTGAAACAGGAGAAAAGTATAGGTTAATTTTGGTTTCAGAAATTGATCCTGATTTGCTAAAGAATACAAAAATTATTGTTGTTAGAACTTTGGAAGAGGCACTTAAAATTTCTTATGATAATAATCAAAATAAAAATCCTACGATTAACCTTATGCCTCATGGAGCGACTACGCTTCCCAAATTAGTTTAAAATAGTATTGGTCATAAATTATGAAGTATTTTAATGAAAGCACAACTGTTCTTTATATGGAAGTTAGTGCTTTTTTTCTTTTATGAGACTAAAATCTAATGGATATAAATACTTTGTTAACTAGGAAAACATAAAGGTGAAAAATCAAAATAATATTAATGGAGTAGTTTTTTGAGTAATAAATTTAATAGTGAAATTATAGAAAAAGTAGTGGCGAATCAAAAAATATTCTTATTGTAAAAGTCTGCATTCTTATATAAAATATGCTAACGTATATAAAAATATTTATAAACCTCAACTTAAGTAAATGTGAATATTTTACCAAATTTTTAAGGAGAATAGAAGAATAGAGAAGAAAAACTAATTTAATGTATTATCACAGCATATATGAGGTTTGTTGACGGTTACTAAAAGTGCTATAATTATGTATAACAGGGGATGACAAAGGGGGAAAGGGTTGTAACAACCGACGGTATTATGAAAAATAAGGTTTTAGCACTTATATTAGCAACAGTAATCACTACAAGTAGTTCCATAGCTGCTTTTGCAGCACCTGATAATGCACAGTTGGATGCTTCTAGACAGAAATATGCGGAAATAGAAAATAACATAAAAGATATTGAAAATAAAATTTATGATTTAGATACTCAGATGGAGCCATTACAAGCAACTGTGGATAAAAATAAAATAGAGATAGATAATATTAATAAAATTACTGAGAAGACAAAAAAGGATATTGAGCAATACAAAAAAGACATCAATGATTTAGATCTAGCTTTAGGACAAAGAGTTAAAGTTATGTATGCATCAGGAGATTTGGAATTTAATTATTTAAATTTTGTCGTTAACTCGGATTCAACAACTGAATTTTTTTCGAGATTGCAGGCTGTTAGTAAGATTGTAGGGAAAGACAAGTCTTACATAGAAGATATCAATAACAAGAAAAATGAATTAAATGCTAAAATAAAGTCATTAGACGATAAAAAAGCTGAAATTAGCAAGCTTAACAAAGAAACACAGGATAATTTAAATCAGTTATCACAAAAAAAGAAAGAAGAAGAACAATTAGCTAATCAGGCTAAGGCAGAAAAAAGTAAATTTGATGAACAGTATTTATCACAACTTGAAAGAGACGCTGTAAAGTATCAGTTTGATATAATTGATAGTTCAAATAGTTCATCAACAGAGATTCAAGGAGCAGTTAACCAGTTAATTAGTATTAGGGATAGTCAAATTAAGAGCCCAATTGTTACTAAGGAAATCAATGATAAAATAGAAAAAGGAAAGACAGCCGCGGCTAAAAAGAAGCAAGAGGAAGATAGGATTGCTGCAGAAAGTGTAAAGCAATCAGTAGTAGCTTCAAATGTACAATCAAGCGTCAAATCAAAGAGTAGTCAGAAATCAAGTTCATCTGTAGCTGCGCCATCTGGAGGTAGTGCACAAGCAGTCCTTAATGAGGCATATAAGCATTTAGGAGCATCTTATGTATGGGGAGCAACAGGACCAAGTACATTTGATTGTTCAGGATTTACAGAATATGTTTATGAGCATGCTACAGGGATAGATATTTCAAGAACAACTTATACACAGATTGATGTTGGACGACCTGTTAGTGAGGATCAACTTCAACCTGGAGATTTAGTATTCCCTCATGCTGGACATGTTGGAATATATGTTGGAAATGGACAAATGATTCATGCACCACAAACAGGTGATGTTGTCAAGGTTGGTCCAGTATATAACTTTTACGCAGCAAGAAGAATACTTTAAAGCAGTTTTTATATGAGGTTAAAGTATAATGAAAAATATAAATTAATTTAGAATACATGATAAGGATAGAGATTTGGTGCTTCTATCCTTATTATTTTTTATTCTTTAGGAAAGTATAGTGTAGTAAAATCTGTGGACGATGTACTCAGTTAGGGCATAATTCTTCAAACAGACTAATTGATTCGGCTTATGATTTTAAAAGAATAAAAAATACTGCCAGACTTTTCTTAAATACGCTCGCAAAGGAAGATGCATAAAAGGTCGCCAGATCCAAAGTCGTCTGCGATTTTGTTCTGCTGATATGTATTATTGGAATAAATGCTTAAAAGTTATAAATTTAAGTTAGATTAATGGGAGGGGATTGATATGAGAGTAAACTACAAATATTTATACATTTTCATAGTTTTATTTTTAATAGAAGTATATATTGGAGCTTTTATACATGATAATATAATTAGACCTTTTATTGGAGATGTATTAGTTGTATGCTTAATTTATTTTTTTATAGTAGTGTTTACTAAGAAGGTTTCACCAATATATGTTTTTATATTTGCTTGCTTAATTGAGATAGGTCAGTATTTTAATTTGGTTTCTCTTTTGCACATGGAAGATTTTAAAATGGCTAAAATAATTATTGGATCAACTTTTGATTTTTGTGATATCATTTCATACTTAATAGGAACAATTCTTATATTTATATATAAAGCTATAGAAAAAAGAAATTGCAGAAATTAACTAAAGATTGAAAGGAAAAATATAACTGTCCACCAAATTGTGGACAGTTATATTTAAATAAAAAGTTAATTCAGTAATGTTATTTTGGAGTTCGTTTTAAAGTTGCATGATTATATTTTCCTATGAATAAAGGTACTTTTTCAACATCAACATCACTATTTTCAAGGCCAAACCACTTTGTTGGTGAAACAGTATATCTTTTTATGAATAGTTTGGCTTTGAGTATTAATTCTTCCCAGAAATTCAAATCTGTTTCATATGAAAGCTGTTCTTGAATTAGAAGGAAACGAAAATCTCCGACTTTTCTGTCTGGCATAGTTGTATAGTTTCTAGATTGAATCTTTATTTCACCATTTTCAACTAACTCAGTTGAAATTTGTCGTAGAAAGACATTCAATTTTTGTTCTACTCTAAATCCAAGTCTTATTTGAACCCTTACAATATATAATGTTCCTAAAGTATCTACCGAATATTCTGCTACATAAGGCTCATCAGTAACAGCAATATTAACAAACCAATAAACATCTGCTTTTTTAGGTCTTTTGTCTAAAATAGAATACATTATTTTTCTTTCGATTTGTTCAGGATCATGGCTGCTAGTTAAACATACAAGGTTAGTTGTATACTTAGGACGGTCACTATCTTGGCGTAATTGATTAAGTTGTGTTTTATAATTTTCAATTGGGACATGTTCTAATAAACGCATCTTGATATAATAGCCTTTAATCCAAATATACATAACGCTTAAGATTGCAAGAGCAATTAAAGCAGCAATAAATCCTCCGTGAGTAAATTTAATGATATTTGCAATGAAGAAAGAAAACTCAAATGCACTAAAGAAAACAAGGATTAATACAGCAGCAATGAGCGGTGTTTTTTTCTTCAATAAGTAATTAAATAAAAGAATAGTAGTCATTAACATAGTAACAGTAATCGATAATCCGTAAGCTGCTTCCATTCTTGCAGAGTTTCCAAAGTATAGAACAATTCCGATACAGACAATCCATAAAAATTTATTGATGGAAGGTATGTAAAGTTGTCCTTTAGTGCTAGATGGATACATAATATGTAATCTTGGAAATAAATTAAGCTTAATTGCTTCAGAAACAAGGGTAAAAGAACCTGAAATTAGCGCTTGTGAAGCAATAATTGCCGCTAAAGTTGAAATTATTATACCAAAAATTAAAAAAGAAGGTGGAATCAATTGGAAAAATGGATTTAAACCTTCCATATTTGTAAAAGTGGGATTATGTCTAGCTGATAATAACCAGGCTCCTTGGCCAAAGTAGTTCAATAGTAAACATATCTTAACAAATGGCCAAGAACCATAAATATTATATTTACCAACATGCCCAAGATCTGAGTAAAGAGCTTCGGCACCTGTTGTTGCTAAAAATATGCTACCAAGTATAAAGAAACCTGCTTTATTTTCACTGCTAAAAAGAGTGTTAATTGCATAATATGGAGATAGGGCACGCAATAATGTCCAATTGTGGGAAATACCGATAATCCCCCATATAGCTAATACAGAGAACCAGACAAACATTATTGGACCAAACATTTTTCCAATCAAATCAGTCCCAAAGTGCTGAATGAAGAAAAGAGCACTTAATATTATTATTACAATCGTAACAATATCAACTTGACTTCCTAAAACAGCACTAAAACTTGGAATTAAATCTAATCCTTCAATTGCTGAAGTTACAGTTACAGCAGGAGTTAGCGTTCCGTCAGCCAGCAATGCTGATCCACCAATCATTGCTGGAATGATAAGCCATTTTGCACGATTTCTAACCAAGGTAAATAGTGAAAAGATTCCACCCTCACCATTATTATCTGCATTTAAAGTTATAAGGACATATTTTATTGTTGTTAAAATTGTAATTGTCCAAAAAATTAGAGATAATGATCCAAGAATAAAGTTTTCAGATATATTCTTCAAGCCACCATTACCTTCAATAATTGATTTCATTACATAAAGTGGTGAAGTTCCAATATCTCCGTAAACTACACCTAGTGCTATAAGTATTCCTCCAGCACTCAGTTTTGCAACATCTCCATGTTTCGTAGTTGATTTCAAATTAATCATCCTTTACATCAAATATAGTTATATATAATTCCTAAAATTAAATAAATGAAATTTAAATACTTGTCTAATTTACTTTTAATATGTAAAGTAGGTAAATTAATAATTATTTTAAGAATAATTATTATAATAACATTGTTAAAAAATATTAGTCAAACCATTAAAAATTAGATAATACAGTGAATAGTGCCAAATCCATAGGATTTTAGCCCTTATATGAGGATTTAGACTGATATTGATAAGAAGCTAATAATAAGTTGTTCGCTTATGAGTTTAGTATGCTGCAAGCATAATAAATATATTTATAGAAATAATAAAAACGAAATAATTTGTTACAGAAATTTATATCTATAAAAATAATTTACCCAATTTTTAAAAATAAATCAGAGTTCGGGGAGATAAATTTATGAAGAATAAGCCTTATGATAAAAGAAACAGTATTAGTAGTTTAGGAAGTGATTTGACTACAGCAATTCAGAATTTTCATCATTCTGGGGAAGAAATTAAAAAAATCACTAATAAAAAGGATAATAAAATTGAGAGATAAGTGATTTTCTTTGAAACTGTTTTGGTTAAAAACTTATATATATTGCGAAAATAATAATTCATTATAATTCTAAAAATATTGAAAGGATTTTAGCCGTAATTGTGAATTGCAACATATATATTTAGAGAAAATCAGCTTAAATAATTCTTTAGAAAGGAGAATTTAACTAATGAGTAGAAATAGTGAAGGCAATAAATTTAAGAATATTATGAGTGTTGGAAATTTCACTAAACATGCAGTAGAAAATTTCGAAGAAAATATAGTAAGTCAAAAAGATTATTTAGAAAAAGTTAAGGAAAATGAAAAATCTAGAGAAAAAGAATAGTTCTAATTAGGAGGTGAGAACATGGAAAATATACTAGGTTATTATTTAATGCCACATCCACCAATAATTATACCCGACATAGGTAAAGGTGAAGAAAAGAAAATAGAGGAAACAAGCTTAGCATGTAATAAAATAGGGAGAGAAGTAGCAGATATTAAACCAGATACGATAATAATTATAACACCTCATGCTACAATGTTTTCTGATGCAATAGCCATATCAGATGAAGAAAAAATTTCGGGAGATTTAAGCCAATTTAGATGTACAAACATAAAGATGGATATTCCTATAGATAAGGAGTTTAATGTTAAACTTCGCACCGAATGTCATGTAGAGGGAATTCCGTCAGTCCTTGTAGATTCAGAATTATTACGTAGATATAATGTTAATTATGAATTAGATCATGGAAGTATAGTCCCATTGTATTTTATTAATAAATATTATAAAGACTACAAATTAGTTCACATTACTTACTCAATGATAGGGGATGTCAATTTATATAAATTTGGTATGGAGATAAAAAATGTAGCAGAAAAATTAAATAGGAAAGCTGTTATTATAGCAAGTGGAGACCTTTCGCATAAACTTAAAGAGGAAGGACCATATTCATATTCACCATATGGAGAACTATTTGACAAAGCTCTTTTGGGTAACCTTGAAAAAGGTGATGTTTTAGGAGCTTTTAATATGAATAGAACTATGATTAGCGAGTCTGGACAATGTGGATTGAACTCAGTTTATATACTTCTTGGAGCAATGGAAGGCAAAGAAATAAAAGGAGAGCTTTTATCATATCAGGGAACTTTTGGAGTGGGATATGGAGTAATGAAACTTAGTAGACAGCAACAAGATAGGAACTATTTAGACGAGCTAACAAAATATAAAGAAGAAAAATTGAAGGTGAAGCTAAATGAGAGTAATGCCTATGTAAAACTTGCAAGGGAAAATTTAAATCATTATTTTTCTTACGGAAAAAGTATAGAAGATATTTCTAATTTGCCAAAAGAACTCTTAAATGAAAGACACGGTGTTTTTGTATCTTTAAAGAAGTTTGGTAATCTCAGGGGATGTATAGGAACAATTGCACCAACAACAGGTTCTGTGGGTGAAGAAATAATAAGAAATTCTATAGAAGCAGCTATGAGTGATCCAAGATTTCCAGAAGTTTCAGAAGATGAAATGGATGATATTGATATATCTGTAGATGTTCTTATGGATTCGGAACCGTGTAATAAGGAAGATTTAGATCCTAAAAAATATGGAGTCATTGTTTCTTTAGGAATGAGAAGAGGGTTATTGCTTCCGGATCTTGAAGGCGTGGATACTGTAGATGAACAATTACAAATTGCATGTGATAAGGCAGATATAGATTTTGACGATGATTATAAGATAGAAAGATTTGAAGTTGTAAGATATAAGGAAGGATAAACAATAAATCTATTTAAAGTTAAAGATTTTAATAGTATAGTTTTAAAAATCAAAGATATTTATGAATAACTTATACTTTATTTAAAGAAGGTGATAAAGAGTGGAAAAAAAAATACCGTTTTATGAGGAAGTTAAGGATAAAGTGAGATGTAGGATATGTCCACATAATTGTTTAATAGATGAAGATAAGTTTGGAATTTGTGGAGTTAGAACGTTGGAATCTAAAGTCCCTATTGCAATAAATTATGGAGAAGTAACTTCAATGGGAGTTGATCCCATTGAGAAGAAACCCTTATATCATTTCAAACCATCAAAAGATATTTTATCAATTGGAAGCTTTGGGTGTAATATGACTTGTAGCTTTTGCCAAAATTATGAGATATCCCAGGGAAAGCCACAAACCCAATATATAAACGTTGAAAAACTAATAGGAATTATCCCAACCATAGAAAATAATATTGGTATTGCATTTACTTATAATGAACCTTTCATGTGGTATGAATATATGTATGATGCTGCAAAGGGCATAAAAGAGAATAATACTGATACGAGTGTTGTGGTTGTTACTAATGGCTATATTAATGAATAGCCGCTTAAGAAGCTCCTTCCTTATGTAGATGCTATGAATATAGACTTAAAGGGATATACAAATAGATATTATAATAATATTTGTGGCGCAAAACTTGAGCCTGTTCTAGAAACTATAAAAAGGTGCAGTGAATACTGTCATGTGGAAATTACCACTTTACTTGTCAGTGAAGAAAACGATTCTTTGGAAGAAGCAAGGCAAATAGCTGAATTTATAGCTAGTGTTGATGAAAATATACCTCTTCATTTAAGCAGATATTTTCCAAGATATAAGATGGAGAATGAGGCTACAAAAATAGAAAGGATAACAGAAGCTCAAAATGAAGCAAAGAAATACTTGAAACATGTATATGTAGGAAATGTTCAAGGAGTTGATAATAATACTTATTGTGATAATTGCAATGAAGTGCTTATTGAGAGGAGTGGTTATTCAACTAATGTATTTATAAAAGACAATAAGTGCCCAAAATGTGGTGAGGAAATAAACATAATATTGTAAAATAAGATTTAAACTTTAAATTAATGATTATAGAAATTGTAGCAGGAGAAATTAAAGCTCCTGCTTTAATTATTATCGGCTAGTTACTGTAAATGGATTGAATTTAATGGCACCATTATATTGATAAGGATAAAATTGCTTTAAGTGAGAAAGATAATTTATCCATTGAGAAGTTAATGCCCTATAAACTCTGCAAATATCCCCTTTTATGTGAGTAGAGTCATCTTTTGTCAGTGTTTTATATTGTAAAAATACTATTTCATCTCTTAAATGCATTAGAGACATAAGTAAATCGGCAAAGGTTTCATGCTCTAATATATTCTCATTACTTATAAGGTTAGATAGAATATCTCTACTTTCGAGAACTAGTTTTTCAAGTCTAGGATAATTAATCTTTTCAAATGCTATTATATGTTCATAAGATTTTAGTTTATTATTAGAAGTTTTTAAGTCTGTAAAATCTAGATTTAAATATTGTATATTCGCATCACCAGCTACTATTATTTCCAATAGAGTAAAACCAATATCACTAAAAAATAATCCAACTAACATATTTAATTTGCTTAAACGCTCAAGTTTAGTACGTCTTTCTACAAGCTTCTCAAATACTAGGGTTACGACTAATATATTTATAGGGATAAAACAGAGGCTCATAAAAGAGTAATAAATCGTGTTTTCTAATTGCCCAAATACTAAATAGTGAATAAAAAACATTATAAATGATAATAAAATTAAAATAAATGAAACTAATAAATAATGTGTAATATTTTTCATAATTGCTCCTTTAATATTAGAATTTATATAGATAACAATAGCATGTCTGACAAGTTAAGACAATTATATTTAAATATTAGAATAATAATCATTTGATTGCACTATTATGTCATATATTGGATTTGAATTGAGTTATATGATAAAATTTATAAATATTATATTTTGTCTACAATACATGTAGATGAACATCGGAGGTAAGATAATGAGTGAGAATGAGTTTGAGCAGTTTTTACATACCAATATACCAATTACAGAAGCTATGGGCATAAGTGTTACAGAGTTTACTAAGTCGAGAGTTAGACTTGCTGCTAAATTAAAACCTAATATAAATGATAAATTAACAGCGTTTGGAGGAAGTATAAATACTTTGATGACAATATGCGGATGGTCTATGGTTTTTGTAAATATTAAAGAAACTGACCCAAAGGCTCAGATAGTAATTAAAAAAAGTAATATAAATTATAGAGCTCCTATACGTGAAGATTTCACTGCAGAATGTGAAATTTTTGGTGATGAAACAAGAAGAGAATTTCTCGAAACATACACGAAACATAACAAGAGTAGATTAGATCTTAAGGTTGTTATTAAAAATAAGGAAACTGTTTTCGCAGAGTACGAGGGACAATATGTTGTATTTAAATAGAATAGTTATGGATAAATTTACAAGTATAAATAGATTTATTATGGAGGAAAAATAATGGGAATAAAAGCTATGCACCATGTGTGCATTCAAACTAATAGTTACAAAGAATCGCTTGAATTCTATAAAAATATTCTTGGGTTTGAGATTGTAGAAGAGACAAAGAATTTCCATACTAGAGATTATAATACATGGTTAAAACTAGGAACATTCATGATTGAGTTACAAACTAGCAAGAAGGGAGAAAATCTTTCTAAGTGGAATAAGTTAAGCGAAGGAATAGTTCATATGTGCTTTTTAGTGGATAATGTTCAGGAAGAATTTAATAGGATTAAAAGTTTAGGTTATAACAATTTTAGGGTTAAAAATAATGAAGTAATATATAAAGTTGAGGATAGTTTCTTATTTAAACTAAAGGCTCCTGAGGGTACAGAAATTGAATTTAGAGATAAAAATGAAATATAGATTTCATTTATCATCTTTATTTGAAGAGATTGATAGCAAACGCTAACTTATATTCATATCTTACCTAAGAATAATAGTTTTAGGTGGTATGAATGAGAAAAAGCTTTGGGACAGTTTTAAATTGTATTGACGGAAGGACTCAGATTCCAGTAATAAATTGGATAAAAGAAAATTTTAATGTGGAGTATGTAGATTTAATAACTGAGCCTGGAATGGACAAGATAGTGTCAGAAGGGAACCCGTTTTATTCAAGTAGATTAAAAGATAAGATCAATATTTCAGTTAAGGCTCATAAATCCAAAATAATTGGATTGGTAGGTCATTATGACTGTGCTGCGAATCCAGTGGATGCTGAGGTGCATTATAAGCAAATAGAAGAAGCCACAAATTTGATTAAAAATTGGAATTTTTCGGTTGATACAATAGTTGGTTTATGGGTAGATGAGTTTTGGGAAGTACATGTCGTTAGCTTGTATAAAAGAATTTAAATATAGAACATATATAAATTAGGAGCAGATGTTAATTAATCTGCTCCTGTTTTTGATGCACAAATATATTAAGTACAAAGATTTAAGATAAACTAAAAAGTTTATATAAAAAATATCAAATGTATCCTTTTTGAATTTTATAGGCGACTTAAGCAGAAATTACAAAGTATATTTTTAGTGCCTTAGAAGAAAATATATTTTGTTATCAATAAAATAATAAAGAGGAAACAAAAATGGAAGCAACTATGACCAGACATTCAAATTCATTAATATCAGAAGGAAATCCAATGCAATATTGCATTGATGCTTGCAGTAAATGTGTGCAAATATGTGAGGAATGCTTAAATTTATGTTTACAACATAGTGATGCTAGAGATAGGATGTATTGTATTAAATCACTTCAAGATTGTGCTGAAATTTGCTCTACAACAGCTTGTTTTATTTCAAGAGGAAGTGGTCATATAAGAGAAATAGCTACTGTATGTGCTGCCGTATGTGAAAGCTGTGCAAAAGAATGCGGAAGATTCAATGATGAACATTGTCAAACTTGTGCTGATGTATGTAGTCAATGTGCTAGCGAATGTAGACACGTATTGAATATGTAAGGCATTGTTTGATTTAAATTACTTCTTATTTTAAACATAAAAGTTTGGAAAGTATTAAAAATCGCTATTTTAAAGTTGAATAGCGATTTTTAATACTTTTAATAATTAGGAGTTATGTATTTTTTACTAGATTAAAAACAAATAAATTATGTTTTAAGTTTCTTTATGTAGATTTTAAAAGAAAATTAACATTTAATAAGATAAAATTGGTGGAATATATATTGACAATAAAAGAATGTTCATTTATTATAGAAATATAATAATAGAGGTGTTTAAATGAGAAGGAAAGACGATGAAAAGCAAAAGAACATAAAGGAAGCAGTTATTAAATTAATTCTTAAAGAAGGCTTTCACGGTACGTCTATTTCGAAGATAGCAAAAGAGGCAGGGGTATCACCTGCTACAGTATATATTTATTATGAAAATAAAGAAGTCATGTTGCAAGACATATATCTTGAATATTCTGAAGATATTTTTGATTACATACTCAGTAAACTTAACAATAAGATGAATGGTCAGCAAGTTATTGAAATTATTGTTAAAGAGTATTTTATTTATATTAGGGAGCATGGAGAAGTCTTTCATTTCGTAGATCAATTTGCTAATTGTCCAGCTTTATCAAATCAATGTTTGACTAAGAGGGGAATAAATAACCTAAATAATTTTCTTGATGAAATGAAAGAAAGAAAAGTTTTTAAAAATCTTCAAAATGATAATTTAAGAGCAATACTTTTTTATCCAGTAAAATCAATTGCTATTAATTCATGTATTGATGAAAATGAAAAAATTGAGTTGCTAAAGGAACTCATTAGAATAGTGCAAGAGGCATTACTTATATAATTAAAAGGACTGTGTTTAGTGCGAGAGATTTTGTGAAATATAATTGCAGAAGTATCTCGCTATTGCTTAACTAATCTTTAAATGAATGCTCGTTTAAGAATGTTCTAATAGGAAGGATGATTATTATGATAAATTTAGATGATAAAAATAATATAGGAAGAGTAATTCCTGTGTCAGATATAGTGTTATTACCTGGAATGTACCATACACTAAAATTTAATAAATTTAGTGAAACTCAAATTGAAAGTTTATCAGATGAAGATATAGTTAATATTGCATTACCTTTAAAACAAAACTTTGGTCAAAGTAAGTTAAAGGAAGAAGATTTTCATAGAGTTGGTGTTACATTTCAAGTAAATGCAATTGAAAAAACAGAAAAGGGATATAAAGCTGAAATTAAAATATTAGATAGAGTTGAAATTAAAACATTTAGTATTGAGGAAGATTCTATTAAAGCCGAATTCGAATTTGCACCCGATATTATTGATCTTACAGAAAAAAGTAAGGACGAAATGGTAGAGTATATTAAAAAAGTTACTCGTGAAATTAGTGAGAATTTTAAGGGATCAGAAAAGTTTATGTTGGCTGTAGAAGGTCAAAAAGATTTGAATAAGCTTATGGGATATTTATCTCATTTCATGCAAATTTCAAGTGAGGAAAAATATGATTTGTTGGAAACTCAATCATTAAAGGATAGAGGTCTTAAATTTATAGATTATTTATTAAAACAAAAAGAATCTTTAAAATTACAATTTGAATTAGCAGAAAAATTCACAGAAAAAGCTAATAAGAATTATAGGGAAACAGTATTAAGAGAGCAGTTAAAAGCTATTCAAGAAGAATTAAATGAAGGAAAAAGCTCACCTTCTAAAAAGGACAAGAACTACTTAAATAGAATTGAAGAGGCACAAATGCCTGATGAAATAAAAGAAGTTGCTTTAGAAGAATTAGGAAAATTAGAAAGCCAAAGTCCAAATAGTGCTGAATACAATGTGATTAAAAACTACTTAGAATTATTAATTCAGCTTCCTTGGAAAAAACAAGAATTTAAGGACATTGATTTAGAAGAAGCAAGAAGAATATTAGATGAACAGCATTATGGATTAGAAAAAGTTAAAGATAGAATAATACAACATTTAGCAGTTATGCAGCTTAAAAATGATAAAAAGGGTTCTATTCTACTATTAGTAGGTCCTCCAGGAGTAGGAAAGACAAGTTTAGGAAAGAGTATTGCAGAAGCTTTAAACAGAAAATATGTAAGATTAAGCTTAGGTGGAGTTCGTGATGAGGCTGAAATAAGAGGGCATAGAAGAACTTATGTAGGTGCAATGCCAGGAAGAATTATTCAAAGTATAAAGAAAGCAGGAGAAATAAATCCAGTTATGGTTTTAGATGAAGTAGATAAGTTGATGGCTAGCTATAATGGAGACCCAGCAAGTGCATTATTAGAAGTACTAGACCCAGAACAAAATGATACTTTTACTGATCACTATTTAGATGTACCTTATGATTTATCTAATGTATTCTTTATTGCTACAGCTAACTCTCTAGATACTATACCAAGGCCTTTATTAGATAGGATGGAAGTAATTCAAATTTCTAGTTATACTATGAATGAGAAATTCCATATAGGAAAGAATCACTTGATATCAGCAGTTCTTGAAGAACACGGATTAAATGATACTCAGCTTGTTATAGAAGATGCAGCATTAGAAAGAATTATAAGTGAATATACTCTAGAGGCTGGAGTAAGAGGACTTAAAAAGCAAATAGCAACTATTGCAAGAATTGCATCAGAAAAGATTGTATCTAATAAGGTGGAATTACCTTTTAAAGTTAAAGAAGATGATTTAGAGGACTTATTAGGAAGAAAGGTTTCAAGCCATGATAAGGCTCAAGATGATAATGTTCCAGGAGTTGTAACTGGATTAGCGTGGACATCTGTAGGTGGAGAAATACTTTTCATTGAAGCGACAGGAATGCTAGGAAGTGGACAAATTGTCTTAACTGGACAGCTAGGGGATGTTATGAAAGAATCTGCGCAAATCTCTTTAAGTTTATTAAAATCAAGATTGCCGATTAATGCTATAAACTTTAGAGAAAGAGATATTCATATTCATGTTCCATCAGGATCTGTTCCTAAAGATGGACCATCAGCAGGAATTGCATTATTTACTGCACTTGCATCACTTGTTACAGGCATAAAAGTGGATTCAAAACTTGCAATGACAGGAGAAATAACTCTAAGGGGAGCTGTTCTTCCAATAGGAGGACTTAAAGAAAAATTATTAGGAGCTCAAAGAGCCGGAATTACAAAAGTACTAATTCCAAAGGATAATGTAGTTGATTTAAATGAGGTTCCACAAGAAGTTAAGGAACAATTAACTATTATAGCAGTAGAAACAGTAGAAGATGTTCTAAGAGAAACATTGGGGATTTCACTACCAAGAATAGAGCATATATTTAATCCTAATAAATTTATTGAAGGAACTTTCAAGCCAGCAGAAGAATAAGAAATATTAAGAGATGTTGTGAAAAATACTTATTGACAAGTAGAAGAAGCAACATCTCTTCTTGTTTTTTACAAGAACGGAAATATAAAAATTTCTAGTCGTAAAAAGTAATGAGACTAATTGATTATAAGTATCAATGGTCAAAGCTGGCTTTTTGTTAAATCAATAATTTTATGATTTAACAATACTATTTAAAATCATACCTATTACTATTAGTACTATGCCTGCTAGTCCAACAAATGTTGGACACTTATCGTGAAATATAAATACTCCACCTATAAGAGTAAATATTACTTCTCCGGATTGTGTTGATTCTACAACGGCTAATTTATGCGTATCATTACTTACTATGTCGGTTGCTTTAAAAAAAAGTATTGTGGCAATAATTCCTGAAAAAATAGCAACGACTAAGGATTGAAGTAATTGTCCTTTACTTGGCATACCAGCAGATAATACCCCGAATATTGATATTAATATCCAAAAGGGCATACTACATAAAGTCATTCCGAATACTCTCTGAAAGGTATTAAATTTATCATCGCAGATTTCCATCATCTTGCGATTACCAAGTGGGTAAGCAAATGCAGCTAGAATAACGGGAATAACTACAGAGATTATTTCTGAAAAAGAGACATTTTTTGATTGTTCAAGCTGCATTAAAAATATACCTAGTAATATTAAAGAGGACATTAACAGGGATTTTTTCGGAAGTGTATTTCTAACTTTGCATATTCCGGCAGGTGTTTTAATATTTTTGAAAAATAATGGAGACATAAGAGCACCAGCAATTATAGTTAATTGCCAAGTTCCAGCAACTAGCCATGATGCACCATATGCAGATGCAAAGCTTAAAGGAGCGTAAAATAATCCAAAGCCTATTGTACTCCAAGTGATCCATTGAATAGGTTTATTAATTATATCATTTAATACAGGATTTAATTGTCTATTTATAATCATAATAATAAGCAACAGTGGTAACATAAAGATATATCGAAGTGATGAACTCCATAAAAAGCTTCCGCCAGAAATATTCATTTGTTGATTTAATATAAATGTGAATGCAAAGAAAAATGATGCTGCGACTCCTAATAGAAATGCTTTTGCCATTTGAAAGACTCCTTATCTAAAATATTTGAAATTAAGTTGTGAATCTAATTAGTAAGATATGTTATATTATATACGGGAACAATATTTTGTGCAATATATTATTTGTATATATGTTATGACATACAATATTTCGAGCAAAGGAGTAGAATATGAGAAATTTAAATTCGATTATTGGAAGCAAATTAAAGGAAATCAGAAATAAGAGAGAATTAAGTTTGGATGAAGCAGCAAAATTGACTGGAGTTAGTAAAGCTATGTTAGGTCAAATAGAGAGAGGACAATCAAATCCGACAGTATCGACTTTATGGAAAATTTCAACTGGATTAAAGGTATCATTTTCCTTTTTTATTGATGAAGAGCAGGATGAATTAGAGATAGTGGATCAAAATAATATTGATCCGATTATAGAAGACGATGCCAGAATGAAGTTATATCCTATATTTCCTTTCGATGCCAATAGGGGTTTTGAAATATTCACTATAGAATTAGAATCAGGGTGCAATCATGTATCTACTCCACATAGTGATGGTGTTGAAGAATATATTATAGTAACTCAAGGTGAAGTAGAGATAGATATTGATGATCAAAAGTATTCACTACAAAAAGGTAATTCTATTAAATTTGTAGCCAATATACCCCATAAATATAGAAATGTGAGTAGAGAAAAAGCAATATTTCAAAATATAATACTTTATTTCAGGTAATGGAATATCCTATTATCAATATTTTTTGGATGAGAAAAATATACAATAGGTAAGTTGCATTTTAAGATTGCAAATGCTATCTTACCTATATTAGAGTGAAATGCTATAATATAGAATTAGATAATGATAATAAGAATTAGATTTCATTCCAAGGATAAAAATGAAGCGAAAGAGGTTGAGTGAAGTATGGGAAAATTAAGAGTAATAGGCATAGGGCCTGGAAGCATTGAGAATATGAGCTTGAGAGCATTAAAGGCCATTGAAGATAGTGATGTTGTTGTAGGATATAACAAATATATTGACATGATAAAAGACTTAGTTAAAGATAAAGAGTTATATTCGACAGGAATGAAAGGTGAAGAAGCTAGATGCAAGGAAGCTTTAAATTTATGTAAAGATAAAAATGTTGCATTAATAAGTACTGGAGATGCAGGTATTTATGGAATGGCTGGATTGATACTTGAACTTAAAAAAGATGAGGACGTGGAGATAATTCCAGGTATTACTGCAAGTAGTGCAGCAGGATCTGTAGTTGGGGCGCCTCTTATGCATGATAATTGCAATATTAGCTTAAGTGATCTAATGACACCTTATGAAGATATAAAGAAGAGAGTAAAACTTGCAGCAGAAGGAGATTTCGTAATATCTTTATATAATCCTAAAAGTAAAGGAAGACCTGACTATTTAAGAGAGTGTATTGATATAATAAGGGAGTTTAGACAGGATAGCACTCCAGTGGCAGTAGTAAGACATGCACTTAGAGAAGGGCAAAGTTATAAATTATTTACTATCAAAGATTTTGATGAAGATATAGTAGATATGATGTCTATTGTAATAGTAGGAAATTCAAAAAGTTATTATAAAGATGAAAAATTTATAACACCTAGAGGCTATGAAAATAAAAGATAGAGATAGTTTGTATTTAGGTATATGAAAGAAAATAATGAGTTAATGATGCACTACATAAATTTGAAATAAATTAGCATGGTTGGCTCGTTATTTTTTTAATGTGTCTTGGCAATCTGGAATGGAGAAAGTATGATTGGATTTATTTTAGGAACTTCAGAAGGAAGAAAAATTTTATCGTTAATAAATAAATATACTAGTGACATTGCGGTTACAACTGCTACAGCGTATGGAGGAGAGTTACTCAAGGAATTTAATATAAAGCAGCTAAACACAAAGCCTTTGAATGCAGAAGAAATGCTAAAATGGATAGAGGTCAATCAAATTGATATGCTAGTTGATGCCTCTCATCCTTATGCACAAGAAGTTACAAAGACTGCATTAGAGTGCGCAAATTATCTTAAGATTAAGTATATAAGATATGAAAGATTAGGTGCTCTTGAGCGTATTACTGGAGAAGATATAGTAAGAGTTAAAGATTATGACGAGGCTATTAAAATTATAAAAAATATAGACGGAAATATTTTAAATACTACAGGCGGAAATAATGTTTCTAAGTTTGTAAATTTAGAGTTTAACCATAGAGTGATACATAGAATTTTACCATCACCTAAAGTATTGGAAAAGATAGTCGAGAAGGGAATTAATATTAAAGATATTATAGCACTTCAAGGTCCCATATCTTATGAACTGGAGAAAGCATTTATTCGCCAATATAATATTAAGGCAATTTTGACTAAAGACAGTGGTAAAGAAGGTGGAGTTCTAGAAAAGCTTAAGGCAGTTCGGGAAGCCAAGATTAAGTTAATAGTAATAGAGAAACCAAAATTTAATTATGAATTAGTATTTAATCATGAAGAAAAATTAGTAGAGTTTCTGATGAAAGATAAAAAAATTATATATTAATTTCAAAATTACTTAAAAGTGAATGCTGGAATTTGTATTTGTTATGGGATGTTAATATAGCTATAAAAGTGTTTTCATTGAAAGAAAATAGATAAAAGGGGGAGATTCTTACGGAAAGTGAAGAGAAACTGTCATTTTACGATGAAGAATTAAATGAAATTGGTATAGCTTCTCGTTCAGAAATACATGCAAATGGACTTCTACATAAGGTTGTTCATTGTTGGATAGTAGATGAGTCTAGCAATGAAAAATGGATATATCTTCAACAGAGATCATATAAGAAAAAAGATTTTCCAGGATTATATGATATATCAGCAGCAGGACATGTTGATATTGGAGAGGAAATAGAAAATGCATTAAAACGTGAAGTTAAGGAAGAAATAGGAATAGAAATTAATTCTAGGAACTTAAGATTTGTTGGAAGTATAAGAGAAAAACTTAATCTAAATAGCTTCTTAAATAATGAAATATGTGAAGTATATTTATATAATATAAAAGATCCTAAATTTAATATTGGATCTGAAGTGGAGAAGATTGTAAAGCTATCAGTTAGTGAATTTAAGAAGCTGGTATTAGGTCGCTATGACTATATTATGGCTTTTTCAATTGATGAAAAGTTAAAATTTAATATAAGAGCTCATGAATTTTGTGTACACAAGAAAGAATATCTAAAATCAATAATAGATTTTATTGGAAAATGATTATTGATTAAATTATCTTTTTGGAATATAATCAAAGAAAATAAATAATTCATACTGAAGGGAGTTAAAGTAATGAGCGTTAAAGAAAAAGTTTTAGAAGTTATGAGAGAGGCTGGAAAGCCAGTTAGCGCAGGTGAGGTTGAAAAGTTATCTGGTTTAGATCGTAAAGAAATTGATAATGCATTCAAGGAATTAAAGAAAGAAAGCGCTATTATATCGCCAGTTCGCTGCAAATGGGAGCCAGCAAACTAATATACATTATAACTAAATTGAGGAGTACTCTTGGGATAATGATGATATCACAAAAAGAGGCTCTTTATTTTTTTGCAAATATATATTGCAAAAATAATTCTTTATCATAATTCTGAAAATATTGAAAGAATTTTAGCAGTAATTGCGAATTGTGAAATGTGCATTATGAATTATGAATTGCAACATATATATATGATGTTTATGTTAAAGAAGCTAGCTGTTAATTCATTAATAATTTTTTTAGTAATTACACTTAAAAATATATTTAAAATAATAAGTGATTGTCGAAATATTATTTAAAAAGTAATAGAAGTTTAATAAAAATAGTTATCTGAAATTTATATTTACATTATATAATTTAAATATATAACTTATAGATAATATAATTTATCATTAAATATTGGGTTACTGAAATTCTGAATGTAATTTTATTATTTTAGCATAACATTTTATAGCTTATTAAGAGAAGTTTTTTTGGCTATGATTGTTCATTTATAATTATATATTTTTTATGTGGGATGAGAGGGAGAATTATTATGAACACGAGAAAAAGAAGATTTAAAAGAGTTGTACTAAATATTATAGCCTTTGGTATTATTACCTTTGCTATTTTTGGAGTTTATAGCGGCTATATGGCAAAATATAATAGTATAAACCTACAGGATTTAAACACAAAAATGTATATACAGGATGCAGATAATGCAAGCAAAGGTAAACTTCAAGTAAATTGGAAGTTCATGGCGGCTATTGATGGTGTTAGATACAAAAATGATTTTTCTAAGGCAACGGATAGTAGCATAAATCAATTAGCTAATATGTTCATAGATAACAATAGTAGTACAAGCATTAAAATTAAAGATAGTCAATATAAGCTCGTTGATTTGGATACAGTGTTAGATAAGTTATCTTTTGATAAAGAACAAAAAGGAAAAGTATATAAGTATATAGATGATTTAAAATATATTGGATCTCAAAAAAATAATTTAAAAGATGAATCTAAGCAAGGATTTATTAATGATTTATATCCAGAAGCAATTGAGATATATGATAAGTATGGTATTCTTCCTTCTATAACTATTTCGCAGGCAATATTAGAAAGTGGCTGGGGAAAATCAGATTTAAGTACCAAAGCCAATAATCTATTTGGAATAAAAGCAGATTCAGGATGGACAGGGAAAAAAATTAAAATGAGTACTTCAGAGTATTATAAACAAAAAATCGAGGATTACTTTCGGGTATATAGTAGTAAAGAAGATTCCATGAAAGATTATGGGGAATTTCTCAGCAATAATAAAAGATATAAACAAAGTGGAGTTTTCCAGGCGGCTGATTATCTAGATCAGGCTAATGCTATAGAAAAGGCTGGATATAGTACAGTTGAAAATGACAAGGGAGAAGAAATTTATTCGAAACTTCTGATAGGAGTTATTCAAGAACAAAATCTTCAGCTTTTAGATTTCGAATGTGAAATGAACTATTTTAAAGATAAAAAATAAATTATACGCATTGTTTATGAATTTATGTTATATTAAAACAAAAAATAATAGAGTATATAATTGGGGGAAATGAAATGAACATTAATTCTAAAGAATTAAGAGATATTATTAATAGCATAAGAGAAGCAGATGCTTATGTAATCGCTGAAGCAGACAGAAGAATGGTATCACTTGCAAAGCCGCTGAAGAGTTTAGGAAAGTTAGAAGAAATTGCTATAAAACTTGCGGGCATTACAGGCAAAGTGAAAAATAATATAACAAAAAAAATGGTTATAATAATGTCTTCGGATAATGGTGTGGTTGAAGAAGGAGTGGCTTCAGCACCTCAATCGGTAACTTTGGCCCAAACAATTAACTTCACAAAAGGATTAACAGGTGTAGCAGTTCTTGCAAAAGAAAATGATACTGAGCTTATGGTGATAGATGTTGGCATTAACTGTGATTTTAGCTATCCTGGTGTAATTAATAAAAAGATAAGAAAAGGAACTAATAATATTGCAAAAGGTCCTGCAATGACACGTGAAGAGGCAGAAAAAGCAATTTTAATTGGAATAGAGTCTGTTAAAAATGCGAAAGAACTAGGCTATGAAATTCTTGGTGTTGGAGAGATGGGGATTGGCAATACTTCTACTAGCAGTGCCGTGTTGTCGGCATTAACAGACGTAAGAGTGGAAACAGTTGTAGGAAGAGGAGCAGGAATCACAGACGAAGCATTTGAGAAAAAGAAGGAAGTTATTAAGAAAGCAATAAAGGTAAACAATCCAGCAAAAGATGATCCAATAGATGTAGTTTCGAAAGTTGGAGGTTTTGACTTAGCAGCTATGGCAGGAGTATTTTTAGGCTCTGCTTATTATAAAGTTCCAGTTGTTATTGATGGATTTATATCAGCAGTTGCTGCACTTATAGCCTTTAAATTAAATTCAAAAACTAGAGATTATATGTTTACTTCACATGATTCAAAGGAGTTGGGATTTAAAGTTGCAATGAAAGAGTTAAGCTTAAGTCCAATATTAGACTTAGATATGGGACTTGGAGAAGGAAGCGGATGCCCATTAGCATTTTCAATAATGAAATCTGCGTGTGCGGTTATGAATAACATGGCAACTTTTGAAGAAGCAGAAATCAACGACAGTTATTTAGATGAACTTAAGGCTATGAATAAATGATAAATATTTAAATGATTGCAGGGTATTAAATTAACTATTTATAATTTAATAAGGCACATGAAAGTAAATAATAAGTAAAAAACTACTAAGGAATATTTTTTTATGTAGAAAAGTTCCGTATTGCAGCATAGATGCTCTTTTCTTAAGTGTATAGCTGCTTTGTATAAGGCGTATATTTTTAGTCGGGCGAGGAAGTAAAAGATCATCATAGTGGGGTTAATATGGAATTTAAAGAATATGTTATAATAACTGTATACTCTATAAAAATATGAGTATGTAAAGCAGTTAAAACTGATGATATTATGTTTTAATAATTTGATAATAATATATTTGTTTTGACAAACGGTTATAGAGTAATGATTAATCAGCATTTTTGAATATAAAATTACTTATTTTTTTATGAATAAGAAAGGAGAGTATTTATGGAATTAGGACTTATTCATATTTATTGTGGAGATGGAAAGGGCAAGACAACAGCGGCTATGGGCCTGGGAATGAGAGCTGTTGGGCGTCAGAAGAAAGTTTTGTTAACACAATTTTTAAAGGATAATGAGACGGGTGAATTAAATTCTATTGATAAGCTAGGAAATGACTTTGAAGTTTTTAAAGGTGCTCCAGTAAAGAAATTTTTTAAATTTATGAGTGAAGAAGAGCAGATAGAGACTAAAAGAGAGCATGAGGAAAGATTTTCTAAGGTTACTAAAAAGGCTGTAGAAGAAAATTTTGATTTATTGATATTAGATGAAGTGATTGCATCTACTAATTTAGATTTAATTTCTTTAAGTAAAGTAATAGATTTTTTAGAAAAGAAACCAAAGGGATTAGAAGTTGTTCTAACTGGTAGGAATCCTAATGAAAAGTTAGTTGAACTTGCAGATTATGTTTCAGAAATTAAAGCTGTAAAACATCCATATGAGAAAGGAATAGGCTCAAGGATAGGTATAGAGAAATAATTTATTTTTAATAGCATTTTGGGCTTAAATTAGAGTATATGAATTATTTGATAATTGGAGGTTCTAAGAGTGGTAAATCAGAAGTTGGAGAAAGAATAGCTCTAACCTTAAATAGAAATGAAGTTACATATATTGCCACTATGAATCCATATGATAGAGAAGATGAAGAGAGAATAGAGAAACACAAAAAAAGCAGAGAAGGATTTAATTTTAAGACACTAGAAGTTCCTAGGGATTTGGATAGTGTGATTAATATGATCAATTGCAAGGATACTGTACTTATAGATAGTATAACTTCTCTTTTGACTAATGAGATGTTTGTTGAAAATTATCTTATAAAAAATCCTTCTCATAAGATATTAACTGATATAAACCATGTTATGAATAGTGCAAAGAACGTTGTTATTGTGAGTGATTACATATTTAATGATGCTATACAATATGATGAAATAACTGAAAATTTTAAGAAGGAACTAGCTATTATAAATAGAGGATTAGCAAATTATTGTGAGAATGTTATAGAATGTAGCTTTGGATTAATCAAGTATATTAAACATAAGGAGAAAGTAACTTTATGAAGAAATTATACAAAGGATTTATTATGGCATTAAGCATGTTTACGATACTTCCAACTCCATATGTTGAATGGGACGATGATGGAGTAAAAAATATGATGAAATTTTACCCACTGATTGGATTAATAATTGGAGTCTTGTGGAGTATAATATATTATTTAGCAAGTATATTAAATGCCTCAATAATTTTAAAGAGTTCAATAATTACCATAGTACCATTTATAATAACAGGAATGCTTCATTTAGATGGTTTTATGGACGTTTGCGATGCAATTCTTTCAAGGAGAAGTAAGGAAGAAAAACTCAGAATACTTAAAGATTCAGCTACAGGAGCGTTCGCAGTAATACCTCTAGTGATTTTGTTCTTTTTACAATTTGGGGGGGTATATTCTATTTTAGAAAAGAATAGTTCTCTTTATACATTGATTTTGATTCCAATAATAAGCAGAAGTGTTGTAGCGTATTATCTTTTAAGCAGAGCAACTATAAAAGAAAGTACTTTAGGGACTTATTTTAAAAAAGGGACCAATGTTTATGATAAGCTTATTATGATAATAACATTGATAATAACATTAATAATATCAGTAATTTTATTAAATATTTATGGAATAATATTAGTTTTATTAATGAGTTTAGGAATTAAATTGTCAGTAGAAAAATGCAGAAAAGAATTTGGTGGAATATCTGGAGATGTTGCTGGATTTGCTTTGGTTATAGGTGAAGTGGTTGGAATATTAATACTAGGAATAATTCCGTAAGGTGAAGGGGGACAGTTATGAAATTAATTTTTGGTGGAGCCTATAATGGAAAATTAGATTATGTAAAAGAAAAATATAAAGTAAGTCATGAACAGATATTTTTCTGTAGAGATGAAAATATAGAATATAATAAGGAAATCATATGTGGATTACATATTTTTGTTAAAGCGTGTATTTCTAATAAGCTTAACCCAATAGAAGTCTTAAAAGATAAAATGGATTTGTTAGAAAATAAAATAATAATATGTGATGAAATAAATTCTGGAATTGTTCCAATCGAAAAATTTGATAGAATATGGAGAGAAGAAACTGGGCGCTTACTTCAGTTTCTAGCAAAGCATTCTTCCCATGTATATAGAATATTTTTTGGAATTGAAGAGGAATTGAAAAATAATACAATTTAAAGAAAGAGGTAAATTAGTTATAGATTTAATTGAAAAAACTATAGCGATTAAGGTATGAAAGAAATTAAGTTATATTTGGTCAGGCATGGAAAAACTTATTGCAATGAAAGACAATTATATTGTGGTAAAAGTGATGTTGAATTAAGTGAAAGCGGGAAAGAGCAATTAATGGAAATTTCTAGAAGGGTTAAATATACAAAGTGTGATTTTTACTTTACAAGTGGGGCAAAGAGAGCAAATCAAACATTAGAAATTATTTGTCCGCAGAATAAGTATAAAGTTTTAAACAAGTTTTTTGAGTATGATTTTGGTGATTTTGAATTAAGATCATATGAAGAACTAAAACTGCTAAAAGAGTATATAACTTGGATAGAAGACGAAGAAGGAAATGTAAAATGTCCAAGCGGAGAGAGCAGAGCAGAATTTAGAAAAAGAGTTAATGATGGATTTGTGGAGCTTATAAATTATATCATTAAAGAAAATATAGATACTGCTTTTGGAGTGATTCATGGAGGAAGTATAGGTATGCTATTAGAAATGTTTTATGATAGTAAGAAAAAATTCTATGAGTGGCAGCCTAGCAATGGAGAAGGGTACGAACTTACAATAAAAATAAGAGAAGATGAACAATTTGAAATAGAAAATGTATCTCAAATACAGTAAGAAAATATGATTAGAATTATTTTTGAGATGCGAAAGAAAATAACGAGGAGAACTATATGATTGAACTTAGTATAGGATTTGTTTTGGATTTATTAATTGGGGATCCTAATAATCCGTTTCATCCAGTTAGAGGAATTGGATATGTGGCTAAAAAACTTGAAGCAATGTTTAGAAGAATCCTTAGAAAGCATTTAAAAGCAGCAGGTCTCATTGTATGGATTCTTACTGTGTCAATAATATTTGCAATTGCATTCGCAATTGTTAACTTATCGAGAGAATTCAATATTTACTTCGGAATTATTTTAGAGGGGATTTTGATATATTTTTGTATATCATCGAAAGCATTAGTTGTTGAAGGATATAAAGTAGTTAAGTTTTTATTAATAAATGATTTAGATGGTGCAAGAAAGCAGCTATCATTTATAGTGGGGAGAGACACTGCGAGTTTGAGCAAAGAAGGAATAATAAGAGCAGTTGTTGAAACTATAGCAGAAAATATGGCTGATGGGGTTATAGCTCCGTTATTTTATGCTATGATTTTTGGAGCGCCTCTTGCATTCGCATATAAAGCGGTGAATACATTAGATTCGATGTTTGGATATAAGAACGATGAATACATAGAGTTTGGATATTTTTCGGCGAAATTGGATGATGTTTTTAATTTTATTCCAGCCAGGATAACGGGCATGTTGATAATATTAGCTTCTGCATTTCTAGGATATGATTATAAAAATAGCTTTAAGATATATAGAAGAGATAGATATAATCATACAAGCCCTAATAGTGCACATCCAGAAGCAGCTATAGCTGGTGCATTAGGGGTACAGCTTGGAGGGGCAAATTATTATTTTGGAAAACTTGTAAGTAAGCCTACAATAGGAGATAAAATTAAAGAAATTGATATTAATGATGTTAAGAAGACTGCTAAGGTTCTTTATTTATCATTTTTTATAGGATTTGTATTCACTTTAATATTTAGAAAGCTAATGATAACAATGTTTTAAATGTCAGAAATTTGAGTGGTTAACGAATATTATAATATAGAGATGTGAGAGTTAATATTAAATTAAAATTAATGTGTATATTGAAATAATAAATTTATAGTTAAGCGTATAACAAGCTAAAAATAAATTAAGATTGAAGTGGAGAAATTTAATTGAAACATATATGCACTATGCATAGGGAGGAAAGTCATGGCAAGCTTTGGACATGGTGGAAATGCTAAAGAAATAAGTAGAGAAAACAAAATAAATTACAAAGACATAATTGATTTTTCAGCTAATATTAATCCATTGGGAATGTCAAGTAGTGTAAAAGATGCGATTATTGAAGGTATAGATGAAATTGAGAAATATCCTGATATAACTTATTTTGAACTCAAGGATTCAATAGAAAAGTTTGAAAATGTTAGCAAAGAAAATTTGATTTTAGGTAATGGAGCAGCGGAAGTTTTATTTAATGCAGTAAGAGGAGTGAATCCAAAGAATTCATTAATTTTGGCTCCAACTTTTTCAGAGTATGAAGAGGCAGCAAAGGCAATAAATAGTAATATTATTTATTATAATTTGAAAGAGGAAAATGATTTTAATATAAGAGAAGATATTCTACATGATATAAATGAAAACTTAGATTTAGTATTTATATGTAATCCCAATAATCCAACAGGTGTTATAACTGAAATAGATTTATTAAAAAGAATTTTGAACAAAGCAGAGAGAAATAATGTTAGGGTAATAATAGACGAATCGTTTTTGGATTTTAGAGAAGAAAGTTTTTCGATGATTCCATATATAGATGAATATAAAAATTTAATTATAATAAAATCTTTGACCAAATTTTTTGCACTTCCAGGTATAAGAATTGGTTATGCTATTTGCAGCGATTTAACACTAAAAGAGAAGATAGAAACTACATCTCCTGCTTGGAATATAAATATCTTGGCAGAAATAGCAACAAAAGCAGCACTTAATGAAAAGAATTATATAAAGAAATCTATAGAATTTATAGACCATGAAAAAAAATACCTTTATAATGAAATAAGAGAAATAGATGGGATTAAAGTCTTTGAACCAAGTGTGAATTTTATTTTATTAAAAACTCTGATCAAAATAGATTTGAAAAAAGAACTATTAAAGAATAATATATTAATTAGAAGTTGTAGCAATTATGTGGGATTAGATAATAGATATTATAGGATTGCTGTACGAAGTCATGAAGAGAATTACAAACTGATAAAAATAATGAAAAATATATTTGAACTGCACAGAAATGAACAATAATTTAAGTTATGTATAGGTTAATTTTATTGTTGGAATCAGATGAAATATTAAGCTTTGATAATGAGAGGAGCAGGATATGAATAGAAAATTTATTGTTTCAATAATGAGCGTGCTTGTAGGAATGAGTGTAGGAATCTCTATTAAAGTTAATGGAGAAATTAGCAATGGATGGGTCAATAACAATAATGGTTGGAGTTATTATAAAAATGGCAGTGTAAAAACTGGATGGGTAAATGATAATGGGAATTTTTATTACCTTAAAGACGATGGAAATATGGCTATAGGATGGATTAATGTTAATAACAAGTGGTATTATATGAGTGAATCTGGAGCCATGAAAACAGGTTGGGTTCAGTATAAAGGAGCTTGGTATTATTTAAGCCAAAATGGAGAAATGGTTTCCAATGATACTGTTGATGGATACTATTTAGGAGTAGATGGATCTTGGGTTGAAAAAAACTCAACTAATGATGCGACGGAAATTAATGATGAATTTAAAAATAATATAACTATGAAAACAGAAAAGACTGAATATGGTCTGAATACTAAAGAAATTACTGTGTATATTACAAACAATGGAAAACAATCAGCTTATTATGGAGTAGAATATGCAGTTGAAAAATTTATAGATAATAAATGGAGTAAAGTCCCTTTTAAAGATGAACCAATGTTTATAGAAATCGCTTATAATTTAGAGCCTGGAAAAACAAGTAGTCAAGTTATTTCTCTAGAAAATTTTGAGAATTTAACTGCTGGGAAATATAGAATAGTAAAGTTTAGCGGAAAATGTGCTGCTGAATTTGAATTAAAGTAAAAACAAATAAGAGGGGTAGTATGGATAAAGAAAAAGTTGTAGTTTCATTCAGCGGGGGAAAAGATTGTACTTTAGCCTTGTATAGGATGATTAAAAGTGGTTATAAAATAATAGGATTATTAGTTACGTTTGAAAGCAAAAAGGATTCGTATTTTCATAAAATACCAAGGAATGTTTTTCAGGATATTTCTAAAGAATTGGGAATTCCACTTATTGAAATAGATTGTAGCAATAAGAATAATTATGAAGAAGAATTTGAGATGGCATTAAAAGTTTCAAAAGATAAAGGTGCTGAAATTTGTGTGTTTGGAGATATAGATATAGAAGCACATAGAGGTTGGTGTTTAGATAGGTGCAAGGCAGCAGAAATTAAAGGAGTATTTCCTTTATGGCAAGAAAATAGGGAAAAGCTTACTAATGAATTTATAGACTGTGGTTTTAAGGCTATAATTAAAAAGGTAAATCTAAAGGCGCTAGGAATAGAGTTCTTAGGAAAAGAATTAACAAAAGATGTTGTTAATGAAATAAAAAACTTAGGATGTGATCCTTGTGGAGAAAATGGAGAATATCATACATTAGTTTTTGATGGTCCTATATTTAAGAATTCAATCAAATTTAATAAGAGTGGTACAGAGATTACAGAGAATTATGGATATTTAACAGTAAACGGATTATTAGATTAAAGATATAAATTTAGAAAAATAATTCAAAATTTGAATTCAAATGTTGGAAATCAGGGATTAAAAATAAATGTTAAGTATTGGAACTCGAATTTGAGGGGAGTAAAGAAATGGATAAAAAAAGTATAATGTTTTTAGGTACAGCGTCTTCTGTTGGTAAAAGTACTTTAGTAACAGCCCTATGTAGATATTTAAAAAATCAAGGGTTAAATGTAGCTCCTTTTAAGGCCTTAAATATTTCATTAAATTCTTATGTAACAAAAGATGGATTAGAAATGGGACGAGCACAAGTAGTTCAAGCAGAGGCTTGCAAATTAGAGGCAGATGCATTGATGAATCCGGTTTTGTTAAAACCAAGTGGTGAATATACACAAGTAATAGCAGATGGAAAAGTTTTTTGTAATATTGAGCCTTATAAATACAAGGAACTTAATGAAACTTTAAAGGTCAGAGTTAAGAAAGCTTATGATAAGCTAAGCAAAAAGCACGATGTAATTGTACTGGAGGGATCTGGGAGTTGTGCCGAAATAAATTTGAAAGATAGCGATATATCTAATATGGCTATGGCAGAAATTGCTGATGCACCTGTAATTTTAGTATCCGATATTGATAGAGGTGGAGTTTTTGCATCTATAGTTGGTACAATTCAATTATTACCAGAATCAGAGCGTGAAAGAATAAAAGGGGTAATAATTAATAAGTTTAGAGGTAATATAGAACTATTTAAACCTGCAATAAAACAGTTAGAGGATATTATAAATATTCCAGTCCTTGGAGTTATGCCATATGAAAAATTTGATATTGATGATGAAGATAGTGTAACTGAAAGAATTAGGAACAAAGAAGAAGTTGGAACTTTAGACATTGCTATTATCAGGCTTTCTCATATGTCAAACTTTACTGATTTTAGTATTTTAGATAGAATTCCAGATGTGACTATACGATATGTGGATAAACCTAGTGAATTAAAAAATCCAAATTTAATTATAATACCTGGAACAAAGAATACAATTGAAGATTTAAGAAGTATGAAAGAAAATAAATTATTTGATAAAATAAAAGAATTAAAAGAGAGTGGTACACCCATTTTAGGAATTTGTGGAGGGTATCAAATGCTTGGAACGTTGATACTCGATAAATTAGGCGTTGAGGGTAATATATCTCAAGAGGATGGTTTCGGATTTTTGGATATAAAGACACGATTTAATGAGACGAAAGTTACAAAGCAGACTAAGGGAAATATTTTATGTGATCTAAAATCAATTAAGTCTATAGAAGGTAGCACTATAAGTGGCTATGAAATTCATAATGGAATAAGCAAGATTGGTAAGAAAGCAATACCTTTTATTAAGGATTTAGATGGTGATATCGTAGGTGTATGCGACAAAGAAAGAATTGTTGCAGGAACTTATCTTCATGGTATGTTTGATTCAGAAGAATTTATAAGTTCATTTGTTAAATCTCTTAAAGAGAACAACGATATTGTTGTTACAGAAGATATAATTATAGAAAAAGTAAATGAATATAAAGATAATGAATATGATAGATTATCTAAACTTTTTGAAGAAAATATAGATATATATCAGTTGAGAAAAATAATGGAACTTTAGGAAGAAGGGGATAGAGATGTTAACGGCTACTGAAGAGAGATTATTAGAATATATAGAAGAACGCGCAAGAGCAAATGTTAAAGGTAAAACTTTCTATAAGATGACGGATATATTAGAGCAGGCGTTTTGGATATCAGAAGAAAAGGCATATGAGGTTTTGAAAAATATAATAGCGAGAAAAAATATAGGAAATTCCAAAGATGCTATTATAGATGAATATATTGATATGCTTAAAAAGGGATATGGATCAATACAAGAACAGGTAGATTTATTTGGTGGGGATAAGTATACGAGTGTTATGTATGCGGCTGAAAGAAGGTTAAAGCAGTATGAAGGCGGTACATTCTTTGATCTTCTTAGAGAAGTTTATAAAGTCCCAGACGAAGAAATTATGGAGGTAACAGAAAAGTATTTAAAGTTTTTAAACTCTCCAATATTTTCATATAGGTTAGAAAAGGAGACTTTTCATAAGTTTCTACAATCAGACCTAGAGGAATTAGATAAGCAGTTCAATAGATTTGTAAATTTATAGTATTAAGTTAAAGATAATTATTAAGCAGAGCATGCTGTAGTTAAAAGATAATAATTATGATTCTAAGTGTTAGAAGTAGATTTAGATAAATAGAGAATATTATTCTGAATATTCAAGAAAATAATAGAAAAGTTTTATACCCAGTTTTTATAGTATTCATGTAATAATATACTATATGAACTGGGTGTAAAATTATCATTTTAATACTCTAAGTATTGCTAATAATATAAGTAGAGCTCCTGATAACCAAGATAATTCAAGGTGTACTTTTTGAGCAAATTTTCGTCCAATAACTACCCCAAGAGATACTAGAGAAACTCCTATGATAAAGCATAATACTAAAACTTCCGTATAGTTAATGTTACATAGGCTAGACCCAATTCCTACTGCAAGACTATCTAATGATAATGCTAAACCTAGATAAAATGATTCTTTAATATTTAGGCATTTTGAGTTATCAAAGTCAGCTTTTATTTCATCTGCATAAACTTGCAAGACAAATTGAAAATCAAAGATCTTAAATGTTAAGGGACTATCGGATTTTGAACATTTTGAAATATATGATTTAAAGATATATTCAAATAATCTATATATTCCAAGTAACATCAAAAGTACAAATCCTAAAATTGCGGGAAGGTTACTTGGGAGTATGCTTTTAACTATTGAGCCAATAAGTAAAGAACAAGCAAGTGTAATGGTGCATACTAAATTTATTACTACTGCGCATATGGGTGGAATACGAATTTTAGAAGTACCATAAGCAATACTTGCAACAAAAGAATCTATGCATAACGAAGATACTAATAATAAAGACTCAAGCATAACTATTACCTCATAAGTTTTAGATACAATTCATGATATGAAAGAAAACTACTATTAGTTACAAATTTTGAGGTTTTATATTATTTTGGAATAGATTTATTAATAATAATTGAAATTCCTATAGAATCACTGTAAACTATAAGAAATAATAACAATGAATATATAATATATTGTTGTAATAACATATTCATATATATATTGCATTTGGTGATTTAAATATTTATAATGTAGCAATTTAATCGCAACATATATATCTAAAAAAATACCAATAAATATGCCGAAAATTATATTATATAAATGGAGGAATAAAATGTATAAATTACTTGCACTAGATATGGATGGAACTTTACTTACAACTGATAAGAAGGTTTCAAAAAATACTGAGGCGGCTATAAAAGCTGCAGAAGAAAAGGGTGTTAAGATAGTATTAGCATCAGGAAGACCATTAGATGGGTTAAATAGATATTTAGAAGAGCTTGATTTAAAAAAAGGTGAGGACTATGTACTTAGCTTTAATGGAGGATTAGTTCAAAATACTAGAGGAAAAATTGTTTCAAAGGTATGTTTAAAAGGGAGCGATTTAAAATATATATATGAAATAAGCAAAAGACTCAATGTCAATGTACATGCTTTTTCTGCAAAGGATGGATTAATAGCGCCTAAAACTAGTCAATATACAGAGTATGAAGCTGCAATGAATGGAATTGATATTACTATTAAGGATTTCAATGAAGTTGATGACAATGAAGATATTATAAAAGTCATGATGATAGATCCACAAGAAATATTAGATCCAGCCATAAAGGAATTACCTAGTGAAATTTATGAGAAATATAGTGTATTTAAAAGTGCACCTTACTTTTTAGAATTTACTCATAAGGAAGTAGATAAAGGACTTGGATTAAAAAAACTTGGTGAATATCTTGGGATAAAACAAGAAGAAATAATTGCATGTGGAGATGCTGGTAATGACTTATCAATGGTAAAGTATGCTGGTCTTGGTGTAGCTATGGGAAATGCTACTGAAGAAATTAAACAAGCTGCAAATTTTATTACTGATTCAAATGATGAAGATGGAATAGTAAAAGTAATAAAAAAATTTATTTTAAGTGAATCTAAATAGGAATTTATAGGAAATTGTTTTATTTCTATTGCCTAAACTACATTTTGATAGGCATTATAAAACAATTTCTTTTTATTCTTTGGGAACTGCCTATCAAGGCAAAGCCTTCAAAGAGTATAATGAAAGTAGTTTTATTTTCGCAGGAAATTTATAATATGTTGAAATATATGGACATTGTGTGGCTTATGAGTACAATTAATATAATAGCCTACGCAAGTGATGCTAAAAAGAATAAATACAATAAAAAAATAAATAGATTTAATTAATGAAATTTGATGTTTAAGGTAATATAATATATTTATGCACATATACGGTAGGATTAATTTACTTAATAATTAAAAAATTAAATTAATTGTTTGGTTATTGTTAGGTGTTACATAAAGAAAGGCTATTTACATATGGTCTATATTTAGGGGTATGGTATAAATAATAATGATTTATTTAGGGGGAATATAAGCTTTGAGATTAGTCCCAATTGAAAACGTAAAGCCAAACACAGTACTTGGAAAATCGCTGTATGATATTAATGGTAGAATTCTACTTAGAGCTGGAGTAGTTTTAAGAGAAAATACAATTGCAAAAATAAAGGAAATAAATATTTTATCAATATATATAGTTGATAAATATAGTAATGAAGAAATTGAAGATATTATTAAGCCAGAACTTAGACAAAAAGCAATTATAACAATAAAAGAAGCCTTTTCTAACATAGGACGACTTAATAATAATTCAGTAAGGAATAAAGAAAGTGATTATACTTGGCAAGAGCAGAGTTATTTTTATAATATTGGAAAGATGGCAGTAGATTTAATTGAGGATATCGTAAATCGAAGGGATGTAATGCTTGCATTAGTAGATATACGAAGTATGAATAATTATATGTATTCTCATTCTGTAAATGTTGCAGTAATATCACTTACTATAGGAATTGCGCTTCAACTATCAAAAAAGAAATTAGAAGCTCTATGTATAGGAGCATTGATACATGACATTGGAAAATCATTAGTACCTAGAGAGATATTTGATAAACAGGGAAGTTTAAGTGAAGAAGAAAAAGAAATATTAAAACAACATCCAAGACTTGGATATAAGTATTTATCAACTACTTATAATATTAATAGTCTAAGTAAATTAATAGTCCTTCAACATCATGAAAGACCAGATGGAAATGGATATCCAGATGGATTAACTAAGGATAATATTATTGAACTAAGTAATATTGTAAGTATTGCCAATGTATATGATAATTTATCAACAGACTTGCCGAATAAAAGAGCAATGTTTCCAAGTGATGTACTGGAATATTTAATGTCGAATGCAGGAACAATGTTTGATTATAATATAGTTAATATATTTTGTAGAATAGTAATTCCATATCCAAAAGGAACTATTGTAGAATTAAGCACAGAAGAAGTTGCTGTGGTTGAAGAAACAATACCAGGATTCCCGCTCAGACCAACTGTAAGAGTAATAGAAAGTCCTAGGGTAAGTAGAATTAGTATGAAAATTGATCTTATAAAAGAAATTTCAATAGTTATTACCGGGGTGAAATATGAAATTGATTAGTATAAGCATATAAAGGCAATCTTAATCTAAAGATTGCCTTTATAACTATTCAAAAATGTCAATAAACTTAAAATTGATAACATCAAATAAACCTTTATCTGTAATCTTTAAATCTGGTATTACTGGTAATGATAAAAACGATAATGTTAAAAATGGATTGAAATCAATTTGTGGTGCTATAATTTTGATAGCTGAATGGAGATTTTTTAAATCAAACTCAATTTCACCATATGTTCTATTTGTCATAAGCCCACCAATTTCGAGTTTAATATGAGCAAGAATATTTTTATCTTTAACCACAATTATACCGCCGCCCATTCGCTCCAATTCTTTAGCAGCAAATAGCATATCTTTATCATTTGTCCCAGCGATTATTAAATTATGGGAATCGTGAGCAATGGTGGTTCCAATCGCACCTGCTGAAATTTCCAAGCCTTTTAAGATTCCAAGTCCTAAATTGCCAGAAGCCTTATGTCTTTCAATAACTGCGATTTTTAATAAGTCTTCTTCAGTTGAGGAAGTGAAAAATTTATAATCACTATCTTTTATTGAATTAATATCTGAAATATTGAGCCTTAAATGAATGCTTTCTAATTTGTTTGGAATTATTTCTATTGCATTCAATATCTTTACGTCTTTATTTGGTATATTAATTTTGAAACTATCTTCACTTAGTGGTGGAAGATTTATAGAATTATAAAAAGCATTGTTATTTGCGTTTTTTACTAAATCTGTATCGAAATTAACAAGTTCATTATTGTTTACAACTAATTTACCTTCTTTATAAACTTGAGATATTTTAAATCTTTCTAAGTCATCTAATAATATAAAATCTGCAATGTATCCAGGGGCAATTGCTCCTTTGTTATTTAGTTTATATAAGAGAGATGGATTTAGTGTTGCCATTTGAATAGCTGTTTCTGGATTTAAATTAGAGTTGTTTATAGTATAAATAATTGAGCTATTAATTGATCCATTAGCAGCAATATCGTCAATATGCTTATCATCAGTGCAGAAGCAAAATCTATTACTATTAGATTCATTGACTGCAGGTAATAATTCTTTTAAGTTTTTAGCAACGGTACCTTCTCTAATTAGAATATACATACCACGTCGGATCTTATCAAGAGCTTCTTCAGCATTATTACATTCGTGATCAGTTAAAATATTGGCGGCCCTATAGGTGTTTGTCATCATAGATGTGAAGCCAGCTCCATGACCATCAATAACTTTATTATTAGTAATTGAATCGCATATCTTATCAATTATCTTATCATCACATTCTGAGACAGAAGGATAATCCATAACTTCAGCTAAACCTAAAACTTTATCATTTTTATAAAAATCTTTTAAGTCCTTAGAGAGCAAAGTTGCACCAGAGCTTTCAAAGCTAGTACCAGGAACACATGATGGAAGCATAAAATATATATCAAATGGGATGTTTTGTGAAGAATTAAGCATGAAATTTATACCATCAGCTCCCATAACATTTGAGATTTCATGAGGATCTGCAATAACAGATGTGATTCCGTTTAATAATGCCAGCTTGCTGTATTCAGTAGGTGTGACCAAACTGGATTCTATATGGCAATGGGAATCAATAAGTCCAGGACAAATATATTTGTTAGTTCCATCTACAATTTCATACCCATCATAGTCACCAATACCAACAATATATCCATCTTTAATACCAATAGTATCTACGAACCTATTCTTATTAAAAACATCAATTATGGTAACATTTTTAATTACGAGATCACATTTTACACTTCTATTAGAAGCTTTAATATGATTTATTAATGTATCTTTATTCAAATAAAAGTCCTCCTTATTACGAATTTTTATTAGTTATATTCACTGTATCTAAAAAATATATTGCCTTATTATAATTGAAATTTGTGAATATTGTCAAAAGTAAAAATGTTTACAAATAAAAAAAAATATATTCTTACTTTTGATAACGTTTAGACATAAAGGCTTTATACATAATATGGAGATAAGGAAGTTAGGTGCATATTATAAGCTTAATTATAATATGCACCTAACTTTTAGTTATATGATTAATTATTTAACTAAATAAATTCTATACATGTTGGAGTTGGGATGTTTTCAGATTTTATAAAAGTTAATTCTCCTGTTATTGAATTAATAGAAAATATAGATATATTATCAGAATTTTCATTAGCACAAAGTAGAAATTTACCAGATGGATCCAATTGAAAATCTCTAGGAGAATCACCATTACAAGAAATAGTGTCGATATACTTTAGCTTTCCATTATCTGAATTTATATGGAATAAACTTAAAGAATTATTTCCTCTATCCGAAGTATAGAGAAATTTATTATTCTTGTGTATACGAATTGCGGAACCAGATTTTGTCCCTTTGTAGTCCTTTGATAATGAACTTAAAGTTTGAATATTTTCAAAAACAATATTTGATTTTGCTTTATAATCAAAAACAAATATTTCAGAAGTTAATTCACTTAAAACGTAGTAATAGTGTTTTCCATTAGCATAAGTAATATGTCTTGGCCCTGTGCCGGCAGGGAATGTATAGCTTAAATTTTCATTTTGATATAGTTTTCCATCTTTTATTGAAGAAACTATCATTTTATCAATCCCTAAATCAATAGATAAAATATATTTGTCATCATCAGTAAACATTGAGCAATGAATATGAGGTTTTTCTTGTCTCAATTGATTTACACTAGAGCCACTATGACTTCCAAGCATAGGAGAATTTAAAATTAAGCCATCTAAAGTTTTGTAGACAAACATCTTGTTTTCATGATAGTTTGAAGAAATTAAAATCTCATGACTGTTATTTAGACTTACATGACAAGGTGGTTTTTCTTCTGAAAGATTAGAGTTTATTAAGTGTAGTTTATTATCTTCTTTCCAATATTTAAATGAAGATACCCCAGCTTTTTCATTGATTTTACATGTTGAATAAAGAATGTGTCGTTCTCTATCTAGAGTTAGATATGTAGGATTCTCTATATTGTAAGCTAAATTGATATTTTCAATATTGCCTGAAATTGTATCAAAATTAATTCTATAGATTCCTTTACTTTCATTTTTGGTATAAGTTCCAATAAATCCAACTGAAATATTTTCTTTTAGTACCATTATATATGCCCCCTTTTATTGTATATCTATTAGTATAGCATAAATGGAAGTAAAAGATATTTATGAAATTTTGCAGAGATCTATTGATTTTAATCATTTAATTATAGTAGTGGAAAGAATAAAAAAAATTAATAATTGTGTATAATTATTAATGTCAAAATACAATTAAACAACAGTAAATTTTTGTAAATGGTTAATTGTAAACATCTATAAACTGTAAATGAAGTAATTCTATGATTTATTAACAGTGATTACCACAAAATTAGTTTTATGCAAGTAAATAGCAAAAAAATTCTTTATCATAATTTTAAAAATATTTTAAGAATTTTAGCCGCATTTTGAATTGTGAAATGTGCATTGTGAATTGAAACCTATATAAATTGGTTTAAAGAATTTATGCCATATATTTATAGTTTAACTTGTGAAAGTCATAGCAAAATAAATGTATTTTTAAGCTTACATAATTTTATTATTATATTTATTTTTATAATGTTGATAAGAAGTGGAATTTTGATATAATAATATTTATATACAAAAATAATTAAATAATAATCTAAAATAAGCAATAATCACATTGGGGGGAACAAAGATGCCAATAAAAATTCCTATAGAATTGCCTGCATTTCAGGTTTTATCTGATGAAAACATATTCGTAATGAATAATGAGAGGGCTAATACTCAAGATATCAGACCGCTAAAAATAGCAATTCTTAATTTAATGCCAAAAAAAATAGTAACAGAAAATCAATTATTAAGATATTTATCTAACACGCCACTACAAGTAGAGGTAAGTCTAATACAGACTAAGAGTTATACTTCACACAATACACCACCGGAGCATCTAAATAAATTTTATAGCTATTTTGATGATATAAAGCAAGAAAAATTTGATGGACTTATAATAACTGGGGCTCCAGTTGAACAAATGGCTTTTGAAGAGGTTACATACTGGAAAGAGCTTACTGAAATAATGGAATGGAGCAAGACTCATGTATTTTCAACATTCTATATTTGTTGGGGAGCACAGGCAGGTTTATATTATCACTATGATATACCTAAATATGATTTAGATGAAAAAATGTTTGGTGTGTTCTCACATTGGGTTAATGATGAGAAAGCTGATTTGACAAGAGGATTAGATGATGTGTTTTATGCACCACACTCTAGACACACTGAAGTCAAACGTGAAGATATAGAGAAAGTTTCAAATCTTGAAATTTTATCCGAATCTGAGGAAGCTGGAGTATTCATAGTTGCAACAAAAGATAGGAGAAATGTGTTTGTAACTGGACATATGGAATATGATAGAAATACATTGATGGATGAATATATAAGAGATAAAGAAAAAGGCGATGAAATAGCTTTACCTAAAAATTATTTTAGAAATGATGACATAAATCAAAAACCGTTGTACACATGGAGAGGTCCTGCTAGCATAGTTTTTGGAAACTGGCTAAATTATTGTGTATACCAAAATACACCTTTTGATCTTAATACTCTTTAGAAATTTTATGAATAAATCATAAGTGCTTTTAAAGCACTTATGATTTTGTTCTTAAATTTTGTGAATCTTATATAAGGAGATATTGATGAAGGAAAAGAATTTTCATTTAATATTATTAATAAGTATATTTGCAATTTTAGTTGCGTCGGGAATAAATCCTCATGATAGATTTACATGGGTATTAGAGGTTATTCCGGCAGTGATAGGCGTTATGGTCTTAATAACTACTTATAATAAATTCGTATTTACTAACTTAACGTATATTCTTATTTGGTTTCATGCAGTTATATTAATAGTGGGTGGTCATTATACATATGCAGAAATGCCTTTATTTAATTGGCTAAGAGATACTTTTGACTTGAGTAGAAATTACTATGATAGGCTTGGGCATTTTGCACAAGGATTTGTACCAGCAATAATTATTAGAGAAATTTTCATAAGAAACAAAATTGTTAAAAATATAGCATGGACAAATTTTATTACAATATCAATTTGTCTTGCTATTAGTGCTTCTTATGAAATAATAGAATTTATTGTAGCATTAATTACTGGCGAAAGTGCAACTGCTTTTTTAGGAACTCAAGGAGATATTTGGGATACTCAGTGGGATATGATCTTTGCACTTTTAGGCTCAATGGTTTCAGTATTAACGGTAGGAAAATATCATGAGAATTTATTAAAGACAAAGCAGTGATACTTTGTCCAATAAAATTTGAATATTAGCATGCTATTTTAATAATTTAAATATAGTATAGCTATGAAAATTTGCATAAGAAGTATGAATGGAACTCCAATTGTAAACTTCTTATGCTTTGTTTTGTGCCTAAAACTAGACATTCCAATAAGCATTCCAATAGATCCTCCAAAAATAGAGATACCAATGAGTGTTTTTTCAGGTATTCTCCATTCTTTATGAATAGCTCTTTGTTTATCTATAAACATAATAAGAAATCCTAGAAGGTTAATAATCAATAAATATGTAAATACGACTTTTAACATAAATTTCACTCCAATATATCATTAAATATAAATTAATATTAATGATAACATAATTCATACTGAAGCACAAAATATAGAGATATGAAGTAAAAGAAGTTAGATTTACGAAATTTTATTAGTATTGCTTATTTTTGAATCTATAACATTAGCCGCCTAAAGTTACATCTTGCTCATTGTACCAAGATAAAGCATTATAAAAGTCTTCCTTTTTAAAATCAGGCCAGTAATTATCTAAAATATAAAAATCTGAGTAAACTGATTGAACTGGCAGCAAGCCACTTAATCTTCTTCGCCCACCCCATCTAATTATAAGATCTATTCTAGAAATATCCTTTGATTGTAAATGTGGTTGAATATGTTTTTTTGATATATCTGCATTTTTTAGTAGATTTAAATCCCATTCCCAACCGTAATTTATTAAAAAGTTTGCCTTTATTCCACCTGAACCAAACTTTTTTCTTTTAGTGAAGGGCAATAATTCTTTTGGAAAGCAACTAGACTCAGTATTACCTAAGACTAATATTTCGCAATCTTCTTTTGTTAAAAGCATAACAGAATCAATGCAAGCTTTAGTAAATGCTATTTTTTGATCGCTAGGACGTTTGGTATTATCAATTGTGAATCCATAAAAGGTTACTTCCTGAATATTTTCTTTTTGGCATAATTTAAAGACCTCAAGTCCTGGATTTATTCCGTGATCATATCCCTTATCTTTGCCTAATGAGTTAGATAAAGCCCAACGTCTATTTCCATCAGGAATGATGCCTATGTGTTTTGGGATTCGCATAATTTTTTCACCTCTCAAATTTGATATTGCTTTTAAGAGTATAACCCAATTAATCCAAAAAAATACACACCTATAAAAAAAGCGCGAAGCGCAATTAGGATCTTGAATGAAAAAAGCGCGAAGCGCAACCAAGAACTTAAATGAAAAAAGCGCGCACATATGAAAAGAGTGCGGAGCACAATTAGGAACTTGCTAAGCGCAACCAAGATCTTAGATGAAAAGAGTGCGAAGCACAATTCGGAACTTATTAAGCGAAGCTAAGAAAGTAGGTGAAAAAGTACTCATTTATAAAAAAAAGGAAAAGCATATTTAGAAACATAGGTTTTATATAAACTTAAAAAATAAAAACCCTAAGCACAAGTTTAGGGGATCCTATGCTTAGGGCGAGTCATTAATATATAAACGACTTCTATTAATTAATAAGGGGTAAATAATTAACTACTTTACGATATCAGTATAATCCTTAAATGTGTCAAAAATATGTCAGAAATAAAAAATACATTTAATTAATATAATAATATTTATAAAGAGCTGTATCACTATGAAGAATAGGTTATTAAGTTATATGAGCTGATTATAAATATTTAATAATTAATTATAAATTAAATGTTTTTTGAGCGAAAATAGTATATACTAAAATATTAGCAGAACAAGATGTTTATCTAAGGTTAGAAATTTTTTCGATTAACGTTGTTTTGATAGATTCTAAGGAATATTCTTTGATTAGAATTTTATTAGATAGAGAGCAAGAAAAAATTTTTTCATTATCTATATTATTCAGAGTTAATCTATAATTCTTATAAGAATTGCTTGGAAAAAACAATCTTTATCTGATAAACTTAAGTGAGAGTCCAAAAGTGAAGATCCAAATTTTACATTTGGCTACTGAACTTTCTCCTTGCGAGAATGTATCATTTGGTAACTCTAACTTACTCAGCGAACGAATGTGAGTCGAGTTTCAGCTAATGAGTCCAAAAGTGAAGATCCAAATTTTATATTTGGTTACTGCATTTTCTCCTTGTGAGAATGTAGTGTTTGGAAATAAATAGAAAATGCAAATAAAAAAGTATGTGAGGTGTCAATACGTGATAGGCTTAATAGGCATAAGAAAAAATACTCCATTGGAAATTAGAGAAAAATTTATAGTTAAGTCTAAAAAATATAACGAGTATTTTGGAGAATTATTAAAGGAGCTAAATGAAGTAGTTATTTTAGCTACATGTAATAGAACAGAAATTTATTTTAATGCTTCTTTAAATGAAGAAGAATTATTAAAAAAGATTTTTGATATTTTTAATTGGGATTATGAATATAAAAAATATGTTTTTATAACTAATAATAAGGATGCTTATAGGCATTTGTTTGAAGTTTGCTCCGGATTTCATTCGAAAATATTAGGAGAAGATCAAATTCTGGGGCAAGTTAAGGATGCTTATGAAGAAGCTTTAGAATTTAAAGCTGTTTCATTGGAATTGCATAGATTATTTCAGGAAGCTATTACTTGTGGAAAGCGGTTCAGAAAAGAAGCTAAGTTATTTGAAATACCAGTATCATCTTCTTCGATAGTGGTTAGCGAAGCTATTAAGCGTGAATGTACTAAATTTATGGTTTTAGGTTATGGGGAAGTTGGACAGCTTGTAATGAAATATTTGCTTTCACATAAAATCCAAACTGTCTACTTGGTTGTTAGAAATCCTAAAATAAAAGATGAAATACAGGATGAACGAGTAAAAGTAATTACTTTTGAAGAAAAGAATAAATATATTAATAGTATAGAATGTATAATAAGCTGTACTTCAGCACCACATCCAGTTGTAAAAACAGAAGATATTAGTGAAAGTGGAAGTAGGTTAGTAATATATGATTTATCAGTTCCGAGAGATGTGGAAAAAGAGGTGGCGTTATTATCTAGGACTGAAGTTTACAATATTGATACAATAAGTCGTATAGATGATGAAAATAAAAAATTAAGAAAAGACAAGATGGAAGACAATAGGCATATAATGAATAAATACCTGAAGGAATATGATGAATGGTTAAAATTAAGAAGTATTTCTCATGTAATCAAAAACTTAAAAACTGTTGGAAATGATGTTTACGAGAAAAGAGTTCAAACTTTTTCACATAAAAGCAAAGATAAAAATGATATTGCTTTAGCACATAAATTAATTAAAAGTACATCTGATTTTTACATAAATAGGGCAATTGAAGTTATTAAAGAAGAGACTCTAAAGGGATGTGGTGAAGAATGGATAGGGATAATAGAGAAAATATTTATGACGAAGGAATAGAGTATTCTTATATTTCATTAATTTCTAAAAAACTAAGAGTTGGAATAGTTGGCGGAGGTAAAGCGGGAACAATAAAAGCAAGACATTTTGTGAAAAATAAATGCTGTGTTGAGGTAATCTCTAAAACTTTTGATGGAGAATTAATAGAACTTTCCAAAGAATTTTCAGAAATACTTACACTTAAAAATGAAGATTTAAGCTATGAATTTTTAAGTGATAAGCACCTTATAATTATTGCATTAGATGATGAAAATTTAAAAAACATAGTGAAGAAATACTGTGAAGAGAATTATAAGATATATATAGATTCATCTGATTTTATAAGTGGAATGGGAGTTGTTCCGATTCAAAGAAGTACAGAAAATGTAGTATTTGCTTTAAACACTAATTATGGAAATCCAAAAGGGGCAGTTTTACTTTCTAACAAAGTAGAAAATACTATAAAAGAATATGATGAATTTATTAGATATATAGGATTAATACGAAATAAAGCAAAGTCATTTCCAGAACTTAAAATACAGATAACTTCGTTTATTGGAAATGATGAATTTAAAAAATCTTTTGATAAGGGTGAAGCTGAAAAAGCATTAAGAAGCAGATTTTCGAAGGAAATTGTAGATTATTTAATCAATTTTTAAATGGATTTGTAGATAAATGAATTTTGGAGGTAGAATTAAATTAATGAATAAATTGACTATAGCAACAAGAAAAAGTAAATTAGCACAGACACAAACAGAAATAATAATGAAAAGTTTAAAGGATAAATTTAATATAGATAGTGAAAAAATGCTTATTGTTACTGAAGGAGATAGAAAATTAGATGTTTCTTTGGCAAAGATAGGCGGAAAGGGATTATTCGTAAAAGATATAGAAATTGCACTTTTAGAAAAAAGAGCTGATGGCGCAGTTCATAGTATGAAGGATGTACCTTATGAGCTGAGTCATGAATTTGAAATAGCGGCTATAACGGAAAGAGAAGATATAAGGGATGTATTAATTTCTAAAGATAATATACCATTTAAAGAGCTTAGAAAAGGTGCAATAATCGGAACTAGCAGTATAAGAAGAGCTTGTCAGCTAAAGCTTATGAGAAATGATTTGGATATAGTCCCAATTAGAGGAAATGTTCAAACTAGATTAGAGAAAATGAAAGAACAGAATTTAGATGGAATCATACTAGCTTCGGCAGGATTAAAAAGATTAAATGAAGAAGATATAATCACTGAGTATTTTGATCCTAAAGTATTTATACCAGCAGTGGCTCAAGGAGCTTTGGGAATAGAATGTCTAAAAACTAGCAGTGCTAAAAAATATTTTGAAAAAATGGAAGATTCAAATGCTAAGTTAACAGTTGAGGCTGAACGAAGCTTTATGAGAATGCTAAATGGTGATTGTCACAGCCTTATTGGAGCTTATTCTGAAATTCAAGGTAATGATTTATATATGATTGGTATATATGACATAGGCGGAAGAATAGTTAAAAAAGATATTTTAGGAGATAAAAACGATCATATTGAATTAGGAAGAAAATTGGCAAATAAGATATTAGAGATATAGGAGAGAAGGAATATGAGTAAAGTATATATAATAGGTACAGGTCCAGGAGATGAAGAGTTATTAACATTAAAGGCTGTCAAGGTATTAAAAAGATGTACTGCTGTTCTTTATGATAGATTGGTTTCAAATAATGTTTTGAATTATCTAGAACCAAATTGTGAAATTTATTATTGTGGAAAGGAACCAGGAGCTCATTCAAAAACTCAAGAGGAGATTAATGAACTTTTAGTTAAACTTGCAAAAGAAGGGCATACAGTTGGAAGAATTAAAGGTGGAGACCCATATGTTTTTGGAAGAGGCGGAGAAGAGGTATTGGCTTTAGTTGATGAAAATATAGAATTTGAGGTAATACCAGGGGTAACATCTCCTATTGCAGTTTTAAATTATGCAGGAATCCCAATAACTCACAGAAAGATAGCACAAAGTTTTCATGTTATAACAGGAAAATCTGCGCAAGATTTAAATGTGAATTTTAAGGCTCTAGCTAAAGAAGAAGGCACATTAGTATTTATGATGGGATTAGGCAATTTAGATAATATAGTGGAGGAGCTTATTAATAATGGAAAAGAACCAATTTTCCCATGTGCGGTAGTGATGAGAGGAACTTCAGCTAAGCAAAAAAAGGTAGTAGGAACGCTTGAGAATATTTCACAAAAAGTAAAAGATGCTAAATTACAATCTCCATGTATAATTGTTGTTGGTGAAGTTGTAAATTTAAATAAAGATTTGAACTGGTATGAAAATAAACCTTTGTTTGGAAAGAATATATGTATTACAAGATCAAGGAGACAATCTGAGAAATTAAAAAATAAATTAGTTGACTTAGGAGCGGAAGTTACAAGTTTTAATTCTATTAAGATAGAAAGCAGTGCGGAAAACTTAAATGATTATATAGAGAAGATAGAAAATTATGATCATATGGTATTTACTTCAGTTAATAGTGTAGAAATATTTTTTGATTATCTTATTGAAAAAGATTATGATATAAGAAGAATTAAAGCTAAAATATCCGCAATAGGCGCTGCTACTGCAAATTCTTTAAAACAAAGAGGAATTATCTGTTTTGCAAAGGCCAGAGAATTTGTTGGTGAAGGTTTAGTGAGCATATTAAAACCTCATTTGAAAGATAACCAAACTCTACTTTTGCCGTGTTCTGCAAAAAGTAGGAAATATATTTATGAAGAACTAACAAATTGTGGTGCAAGTGTAGATAAAGTATATATATATGATACGGTTTGTGGATCAGTAGTTAATAAGAGATCTTTTGATGAAGTTGACATAGTATTCTTCACAAGTCCGTCAACAGTTGAAAACATGATTGATATGTTAGGGATTGAGGAAATTAAGAAAAAGCAGGTTATAGCTATAGGACCAAAGACTAATGAACCTTTAGAAAAGTACGGAATAAAAGCATACGTATGTAAAGAACACTCAGAGGAAGGGTTTCTGAAAGAGATAGAAAATTTACTGCAATAGAGGAAATAGATTTTTTAAAATGATTAATATATAAATTTAGATAGTAAATAAAATGAGTGACATCTTTGAAGATGGCTAAAATAATGGAGGAGTTTGTTATGATTAAAAGAGGTAGAAGACTTAGAGTTAATGCTGCCATTAGAGATATGGTAAGAGAAACAAGTTTAGATTCAAAGGATTTTATTTATCCAATTTTTGTTGTTGAGGGAGACAATATAAAAAATGAAATTTCATCACTGCCAGATGTTTATCATTATTCAGTTGATAGATTGTATGAAGTAGTTGAAGAAGTTAGAGAAGCTAATATTTCTGGAGTATTACTTTTTGGAATTCCAAACCATAAAGATGAGTGTGGTTCTGAAAGTTATAATGATAATGGAATTGTTCAACAGGCAATAAGAGAAATAAAGAAGCTTGATAAAGAATTGCTTGTTATTACTGATGTTTGTATGTGTGAATACACTTCACATGGACACTGTGGAATAATCCATGATGAATATGTAGACAATGATGAAACATTAGAATATTTAAGTAAAATAGCAGTATCACATGCAAAGGCAGGTGCAGATATTATAGCTCCTTCGGACATGATGGATGGAAGAATTGGATCATTAAGAAGTGCATTAGATGAAAATAACTTTAAGAATGTTAGCATAATGAGTTATTCTGCTAAATATTGCTCGGCGTTTTATGGACCATTCAGAGATGCGGCAAATTCAGCGCCACAATTTGGAGATAGAAAGACATATCAAATGGATCCAGGAAATAGAATGGAAGCCATTCGTGAAACGCAAATGGATGTAGAAGAAGGAGCAGATTTCATTATGGTTAAGCCGGCACTTTCTTACCTAGACATAATAAGAGATTGTAAAGAAAATTTCAATCTTCCTCTTGTGGCTTATAATGTAAGTGGTGAGTATGCTATGATTAAAGCAGCTGGAAAGCTTGGCGTTATTGATGAAGAAAGAGTAATGATGGAAACTTTAACATCGATTAAGAGAGCTGGAGCAGATATAATTATTACTTATCATGCATTAGAAGCAGCAAAAGTTCTAAGAAGATAAAAGAACACAAATAGATAGTAATTAAAAAATTTATATATTGTAAAAATAATTATTCACCATAATTCTAAAAATATTACAAGAATTTTAGTCGTAATTGTGAATTGTGCATTGCAACATATATATTTAAATATATAAATTTTTTACAATTTAAATATAATAATATGTAAATATGAAACAATAAAAATATAAACATATATAAATATTTATAGATTTTATGCGGGCTAAGGAGGAGTTAAATTGAAAAACGTTGATATATTTAAAGAATCAGAGGAATACATGCCTGGTGGAGTTAACAGTCCGGTTAGAGCCTTTAAGGGAGTTAATTTAAATCCGCCTATTATAAAAAGCGGTAAAGGCGTAATAATCAAAGATGAGGAAGATAATGAATATATAGATTTCGTATTAGCCTGGGGACCATTAATTCTAGGACATTGCGACGATGATGTTGTAGAAGCTATTAAGGAAGTTAGCTCAATGGCATTGGCTTTTGGAGCACCAACAAAATTAGAATTAGATTTAGCAAAATTTATATGCACTAATCTGGATAATGTTGAGATGATTAGAATGGTCAATTCGGGAACAGAAGCTACTATGAGTGCAGTTAAACTTGCAAGAGGATACACAAAGAGAAAAAGAATTGTTAAGTTTGCAGGATGTTATCATGGACATTTTGATGGTTTTTTAATTGAAGCTGGATCAGGAGTGATGACAGGAGGAATACCAGGTTCACTTGGTGTACCTAATGAAAGCATAGAAAATACGTTAATTGGTATATATAATGATAAGGAACAAATTACAGAATTATTTAAAAAATATGGTAATGAAATTGCGGGAGTTATTATTGAGCCGGTAGCTGGAAATATGGGAGTAATAAAGTCAGAAAATGATTTTATGGAAACTCTAAGAGATCTTTGTAATCAATATGGTTCACTACTAATATTTGATGAAGTAATGAGTGGATTTAGAGTAGCATTTAAAGGAGCACAATCACTATTTAACGTTAAGCCAGATTTGGTTACTTATGCTAAGATTATGGGTGGCGGACTTCCATGTGGTGCATATGGTGGAAGAAAAGAAATAATGAAGAATCTATCCCCTTTAGGCGGAGTTTATCAAGCTGGAACTATGTCAGGAAATCCAATTGTTATGGCAGCAGGTATAGCAACTTTAAATAAGTTAAAAAATAATCAGAATTATTATGATCACATCGAAAATATAGGAGCTAGACTTGAAGAAGGTATAATAAATATATCAAAAAAATATGATCTTCCGGTTGTAATGAATAGAGTTGGAGGAATGATGACTTTATTCTTTAATGATTTAAAAGAAGTTAGAACTTATGATGATGTTAAGAAATGTGATGTGAATAGATTTAATAGATATTTTGAACATATGCTAAAATCAGGATTTAATTTACCTCCGTCACAATTTGAAGCATTATTTTTAAGCGTACAACATAAAGAAAGTCATATAGATGCTTTCTTAAAAGCATTTGAAGAATTTGCATTAAATGAAAATAAAATGAGTTTATAATAGAATATGTGTTAATAAACTTATAAAAGGAATGACTTACATATGAATAAAATTAATTATCAAAAGGAATTAGATTCTTTAATTGAAAATTTAGTAAAAAATGAAGAGGTTCCAACCTTACTGCTTCATAGTTGCTGTGCACCTTGCAGCAGCTATGTGTTGGAATATTTGTCACAATATTTTAAGATAACGATCTTCTTTTATAATCCTAATATATACCCAATGGAGGAGTATACTAGAAGAGTTGCGGAACAAAAGGGTCTTATATCAGAAATGAAAGTCAAAAATGAAATAAGATTTATTGAAGGAAAATATGATACGGAAAGTTTTTATAAGTTAACTAAAGGTTTGGAAGAGGAAAAAGAAGGTGGAGTTAGATGTTTTAATTGTTATGAATTAAGACTTAATGAAGCTGCCATAATGGCCAAGGAAAAAGGTTATGACTATTTTACAACAACATTATCTATAAGCCCTCATAAAAATTCTGCTAAATTAAACGAAATTGGTAAAAGTTTATCTGAAGAACATGATGTAAAATATTTATATTCTGACTTTAAGAAGAAAGAAGGGTATAAACGTTCTATAGAGCTTTCTAAACAATATAAATTATATAGGCAAGATTATTGTGGATGCGTATTTTCTAAAAATGAAAGAATGAACGATGGTAATGAAAAAAATAAGTAAGCAATTATTAAATAAAATATAATAAAAAAAGTACAACAGATAAATACTTAATATTATATAATAATACAAAGGAGAGGATTAATGTGTCTGATAAAATTATAGATTTTAATGAATTAAAAAATAAGGTCAAAGATAAAGACATAGATAAATTCGAAGAGTATATTTATTCTATGTATTATAAACTGGCTGAGGGCAAAATGAATATGTCTGATTTCTCCAAAAATATATTAGCTTACATGGAAGAAAATAATATATCACAAGATAAATTAATAAATATACAAAAAAAGTTTCTAGAAAGATATGGAGTAGATCCTTCTTTAATTCAGGGGCAATTTAAAATACCCGGATTTGATACGGGTGGAAGCAACTTAGACTATCAGACTATTAAAAAGACAATGGGGTTTCAGGAAAAATACAAAAGCAGAATATCTAATAAAACAATGTCAGAATATTTCATAAAAAACGAGAAAAATGATTTGAAAGTACTTCTAGAGAATTTAGATGTTATATTAGTTAGTGAGAAAAGTATAGACTTAAATGATAATGAGTTAAATGAATTTTTATGCTCATATAAAAAAGTAATAGAGGATAAGAAAATAAATATAGTAATATGTGAAAATGTAAAAAATTACGAATATTAATTTTCTAGGTGAAGTGTCAGGTAAAGTAGATGAAACTATATAACAAGTCCCAATTATCATAGAATGTTCTTATATGCAGAAAAGTTCTGTATTGCAGTATATCTGCTCTTTTCATAAGTGCATAGCTGCGCTTTATAAGATGTATATTTTAGGACATTAAAAAGTTAAGGGTGAGCCATAAAGAAATTAGGGCATACCCTTTATTTTTTTATTCTTTAGGAATTTATATTCCGATAAAATCTGTGGATAATTTAAAAAAGGTTGATTGACCTAGGCGAAGAATGTGTCCGACGCGAAGTATAATCTGAAGGAAACCGAAGGTAAAGTCTTGCATCAGATATACGAATTACAGTTGAGAATTAGCTTTGTTGCATCACATTACCTACGATTTCTATAAATATTTACTCTATAAAGGTGAATTGAATATTACAAATTTAAGTAATCCCTCGGAAATATCTATAACATCATCTTTAGAGATATCCGATAAATCATGAGCGCTGCTATTTAATGTAATCAGCTTAGCTTTTGAGTGTTCCTGAACACATTTATCGTAAAGCTCCTTTGAACTTTCATAAGGAACCATATTATCTGAATTGCTATGAATTATCAAAGTATTTGGAGTTGCTTTGTTGACGTAAGTTATGGGATTATATTTTTTTATTACATCTTCTTTATTTGAAATAGAAGCAAAAATTTTTGATAAATCATAATTTAAATTTTGAGTATTTAATAGACTTAAATCAGTTGGTCCTGCAAAATCAATTAAGTATTTTACTTTTGAAGAATAATTGCTTAATTCGTTATCATCTATAAATTCATCATCACCACTGTAACTTGCCATGAGAGAAAGATGCGCGCCGGATGAAACACCAATAATGCCTATTTCACTTGTATTAAGATTATAGGAATACTGATTCTTATTTATCCATCTTATTGTATCCTTGACATCGGAAATTTGTTTGTTGAAATTTTCCTTTTCTTTCATAAGCTCATAGGAAGTACTTATAATTGTATAACCTTGTTCTCTAAAAGTATCGAGTACTGGACTCAATGCATCAGGAATATTTTTATCTCCATAAGCCCAGCTTCCACCATGAACATATACAAGTACTGGTGAAGATTTATATACTTGATTTATTGGACCGTAAATATCTAGTTTTAATGGGACACCATTAGTATTTTTATAAATAACATCTTTGTAATTCATTGAACTTGATGACTTTTGAGTATTGAATTCCTGTATTGTCCATACATGATTTTTTAAAGAAATATACTTATCAGCGATTCTATACGATAACATAATTCTTTTGTAAAAAAACAAACTAAAAACAAAAAGTACAATAAATAAAATTAAGAAAAACCTTTTAAAAAACTTCTTCATTAAATACCACATGCCTAATAATCAATAAAATTTATTCGGGTATTTATAATAATTTAGGCATATCTCCTTTCTGAAAAGATTTTATAATATTAAAATACTAATATAGGCAATCTAAAAAATGTGTATAGAAAACAAGCGTTTAAGTACACCTAAAGACTATATTAGAATTTCTATATTAATATAAATTTATACTATAAATTTATATTACAAAAGATTCAAATAATTCGCAAATTAAGAAATTTGCAATTTATTGGGAAAAAATAGATGCATTTTTAATAAAAATAAAAGTATAAATAATATTTTATATTAGTATGAATATGAATAATATATAAGAAGAAACGAATAGATATTAACCTTTTTGAAAGGAGTATATATGAGCAATCCTTTTGGTATACTTGTTTATTTAGATGAAATTTTAGTTAGAAATTTATCCTCTTTAGTGTTAACTGGATTCATAGAAACAATAACTAGAACTCAAGCTTTTGATAGAACATTATCAGCAGGGTTTCATGAGGGAGATAGAATAGAAAATTCTAATCAAGGAAGTGTTACAAGAATTGAGAGAAAAGGATTTAAGGATAAAAATGAATTAGATGCTAATAATAATTTTGAGCATCATCATATTGATAAAGAAATAGATGCAAGGCAATGTGTAAGAGAGGAAAGACAAGTTAAAACTACTTATACTACATTCGTATTAAATGGAAGTTTAATTAACTACTTTAATGAAAATAAACAGTTGCAGCATAAAAATGAAAAAGATATAGAAAATAATAATATATATCCAGGAGATCTAATTGAGATTGAAGGAACAATTACAAATAAAAGCATTATGTCTTATATTGAAACTCTAATTAATTTGATAACAATATTTGGAGCGGAATACTTGGATGATCTAACTAAAGAATGTAATGTGAAAATAAATTTTTCAATGTGCTTAAAAATGCTGACTTATATGAAAAGTATTTTAGAAAATAATAACACTACAGATTTAATTATGAAATGTGGAAATGGAACAATAATACTAAACGTCAATAAAGATAATTTCATGAATAATAAATTTAATATATTTGATAATATAAATTGTCCGTGTAGGGTCATAGGAAAAGTAATAAAAACGTGCACTGAAGAACAAGATTCTATAAGTTTACTTAGAAAAACTGGCCAAGAACAGTTTTATGAAAAGTTTTTTGAGCAATTTACTCCTCTTATAGAGTGTTTAGAGAAAAATAATATTTTTGTACCAGAGTGCCCAGATTTAAGAATTAATGATTGCGCAATCCAAATAATGCCATTAAACATTTACATGTAAAAAAATATTATGATTTTCATGTGTTTTATGGAAAAACACTTGTTTATCTATAGAATACATGATAATATATATTACAGGTGGAATATGTTTATATATACTTAAATTTGTTAATTAATAAAGATATATTTTCATATTTAATACAATTTTGAGGTGATATTAGATGAAGTTTAGAAGTACTAGGGGTCTGGATAAGAATATAGAATCTGCTAGAGCAATAATTAATGGAATTTCAAAAGATGGCGGATTGTATGTTCCAGATGAATTTCCTAAAGTCTATGATGAATTGAAGGAAGATACGCATATTAAATATGAAGATCTAGCATTTAAAGTTATCAATGAGTTTTTCACAGATATTGATGATGCGGAATTAACTGGGGCAATTAATGACGCATATAATGATAGATTTAGTGTGGAAGTAAAGAACAATTTTTTAGAATTATATCATGGACCAACTTGTGCATTTAAGGATGCAGCGTTATTATTTTTACCACAAATCATGAAAAGAGCTAAAAAGATTTGTGATGTTAAAGAGGATATAACAATTCTTACAGCAACTTCAGGAGATACAGGAAAAGCTGCACTTGAAGGTTTTAAAAATATTGATGGTTTTAAAGTTGTAGTTTATTATCCTAAGAATGGTGTTAGTGCAATTCAGGAAAGACAAATGTCAAGTCAAGAAGGAAACAATGTTAAGGTCATTGGAATAAAGGGGAATTTCGATGATGCTCAGACAGGCGTAAAAGAAATCTTCGGAGATAATGAATTCAGAGAAGGGCTATCTCAAAAAGGATTTATCTTATCATCGGCAAACTCCATTAATATTGGAAGATTAGTACCTCAAATAGTGTATTATTTTTATGGATATTTTAATTTAGTGAACCAAGGAGTAATACAAAAAGATGATCCTATAAATGTTGTAGTTCCTACAGGAAATTTTGGAAACATATTAGCAGGATATTATGCTAAGCAAATGGGATTACCAATAGATAAATTTATATGTGCATCAAATGAAAATAAAGTTCTTACAGATTTCTTTGAAACTGGGGTATATGACAAGAAAAGAGAACTTATTTTAACAGAATCACCGTCTATGGATATACTTGTTTCATCTAATCTTGAAAGATTATTATTTGAAGCAAGCGGTAGAGATACTGAAGTTGTTAGCAAATTAATGGAAGATCTAACTACTAAAGGTGTTTATGAAGTAAACGAAAAAATTAAAAGCTTCATAAAAGAATTTTATGGAAACTTTGCGACTACAGAAGAAGTGTATGATGCTATAAAGGAAGTTTATAAGAAAGATAATTACTTGATGGATACTCATACAGCAGTGGCATATGTAGTTAAAAAGAAGTATATAGAAGAAACTAAAGACGACAAACCAACTTTAATACTTTCAACAGCAAGTCCGTTTAAATTCCCAAGAAGTATTTGTAATGCACTTGATATTGATGTAGAGGGATTAGATGATTTCAAAGTATTAAATAAATTATCTGATTCAACAAATAATAAAATACCAAATAGTTTAAGTACTTTGGAAAATGCAAAAGTAATACATGATGAAGTTTGGGATAAGAGTGAAATGAGAAATGCTCTATTATCTTATTTGGATTCATAGGTGATAAATATATGATTACAGTTAGAGTACCAGCTACATCAGCAAATATGGGACCTGGATTTGACACGCTTGGAATAGCATTAAATTTATACAATGATTTTGGGTTCAGGGAAATAGAAGATGGTTTGAAGTTTAATGGAATGCCAGAAGAGTTTTGTAATGAAGATAATATTATTTACAAAGCAATGAAATATTGTTTTGATAAAGCGGGCTATAAAATAAAAGGATTAGAAATAAGTGAAATTAAACAAGATGTTCCAGTATCTAGAGGTCTTGGAAGTAGCTCTACATGTATAGTTGGGGGACTAGTAGGAGCTAACGAAATCTTGGGGAAGAAGTTTTCAGAAGAAGAGTTGTTGGAGATGGCTGTAGAAATTGAAGGGCATCCAGACAATGTTGCACCAGCCTTACTTGGGGGCATGGTTGTTGCAATATTTGATGAAAACAAGACCTATTATGATAAGATAGATGTAAAAAATGGAATTAAGTTTATTTCGATAATTCCTAATTTTAGATTATCAACTGAGGAAGCAAGAAAAGTGCTTCCGAAGGAAATAAGTTTAAAGGATGGAGTATATAATGTATCAAGAGCAGCTCTTATGGTTGCATGTTTTTCTAGCGGAAAATATGAATTATTAAGGTATGCATGTAAAGATGCCTTTCACCAAAATTACAGGAGTAAATTAATTCCTGGTTTTGAAGAGGTGTATAATAAGAGTTATGAATTAGGAGCTCTAGCTTGCTATCTAAGTGGAGCAGGTCCTACAATCATGGCGATTATCGATGAAAAGGATGAGCGCTTTAGCAATAAGCTTAAAGAATTCTTGCAAATAAAAGGATTGGAATGGAATATATTAGGGTTATCTTTAGATAATGCGGGGGCAACCATTATAGAAGGTACAAAATGATGAGTGGAGATTACTTAGTTATAGATAAAAGGGTTTTGCCTGATGTTTATGAAAAAGTTCTTTTTGCAAAAAAATTATTAAAAGATGGAAAAGTAAAAGAAATAACTGAAGCAGTAAAAATAGCAGGAATAAGTAGAAGTGTTTATTATAAATATAGAGATTTCGTATTTGATTTTGCAGAAACTTCAGAGGGTAGAAAAGTTACCTATAATATTATATTTAAGAATGAAAAAGGGCTTTTATCGAATATAAGTAATTATATTACAGAAAAAGGCGGAGACATTTTAACAATAAATCAAGGCATACCGTTAAATGGTTATGCTAATTTGAGTATAACCATAGATTTGTCTACAGTAGATGGAGATATAAAAACATTGACAGAGGGTTTGCTTAACATAAGAAATGTTGAAAAAGTTGAATTTATAGGAATGGAATAGGAAGGGAAACCTTCCTATTTTAATTATATAAATTTAAAAAATATCAATAAAATATAAAATCTGTTCAAAAATATGCTAGAATAAATTAAAGTCAGTAGAGACAAGTTCTATATGCAACAAGGAAGGTTTTATAGTAACTATAAAGATTAGAAATAGCACATTATTCAGAAATGGAGGTGTGTTTTTTATTACACAAAATTAAAATGGAGTGATTTCATGATTAGAAATAAATATGAAAGTGATTATATGATTAAAAAGCTTGGATTAAATAGAATGTCAGAAAATATATTTACGGATAATTCGACTTTAGATGAACTTAAAAGTTATTTAGAAGAGAATACCTATAAATATTATAATATAAGAGATAAATCTGTATCAGGAGGTAAGTTTTTATATATGCTTACCAAAGATCAGGTGTTGCTAAAAAGCAAAAAATACAAGAGATATGCAGTATATGAGAGTTTAGCTATTGCAGATGATAGATTAATATTACAAGGTGACATAGAGATAGACAGAGATTTTATTATGAGAGCATCGTTAAGTGATATAAAAGGAATATCAAATAGAATTGCAATGGAAAAGCCAGTATATAATATTTATAATTACGATCTAAAAGAAAAAAGAGATCCGCCAATAAGTGGATTATCTAAAGTTATAGATTATATATCACAAAATTCTTTAATTGACATGGTGGTTGAGTTCTCTCTGTTTGAAATACCGGTTGGAATAAACCAAGAAAATATAATAATTTGGGAATTAAGAAACTACTAAAAAGTGATTACTAAAATTATATAGAAGTAAATATCATATATTTTTTAATGAAAAAACAAACTTCGTTTTCTTATGATTCATATGTTAAAATTTTTGCAAATGTAAATAAAAGGCACTCGTTATGAGTGCCTATCAATAATTAGAGAAAGCAAAGTGGAAAGTTTGAACTCTAACTTATTTGATTTTATTATAGCATAAAGAGGGGAATATATGAATGCCTGAAATAAAAAAACAATTCAGTATAAACCCTATAATTATTTATTTCGAGATGAATTAAAGAAAATACAAAAACATCGAAGAGTTTAGAAAATTCCGGTATGTTTAAACTACAAAAAATACAATTATTTTTTCAGCTTACAAGTAATGACATAAATTTACATAGAAAGATGTTATAATTTTATTGTAAAAGGGTTTTAAAATAAAAATGGGGTGAGATAATGAGAGTATTATGTAATAATTGTGGTTTAAAGTGTCATATTAAGGAATGGAAGGAAAGGCTTGATGATTTGCTAGCAAAAAAGCAAAATAACTTATTGGATGATGAAGTAATTTGCTTAAGTCAATCTATTGATGATTTAATATCTGACTGTATATTTTGCAACACAAGCAATTTATATAGTTCCAATCGAAGAAATACTGGTGAAAGAGATTCTATTTTATACTACTATGGAGAGCAGCATTTAATTGTTAATTTATATAACTACATAGAAGAAGGAATAAGAAGTAAAGAAAATATCTACATTTCTGTTGAAAAAAATCTTTATAAGAGATTAGAAAATTATCTTATAATCAATAGAATTCCTACAGAAAAATTTAAATTTATGTGTTTAAAAGATATGAAATCAATGATTGAGAATAATGATAAATCTATTAAATTAGGAGAAGAAAAATCTAGGTGGATAGTTCAACCATCTTTACAAAAGCACTTTTTATATGCAGAAAGTACTTTAAACAAACATACTAAAGATTTAGATTTGGACATTCTCTATGTATATGATGCTTATGAGCATATTCATAGAAATGCTAAGAGTGAGTTAAGCTCTAAACTATTGGGAAAATGTCAATATTCACTAAAAAGAGAAAGTCATGAATTATGGGTTTAATAGTAATGTAGAATTAAGAGTCTTATAATTAAGGCTCTTTTTTGTGTTACAGGATCACTGATAAAGGCAAAGTCTTCAAAAATATAAAATAAAAATAGCCTTATTGTTGTATGGAATTATAAAGATGTTAGGTTATAAAATTGGATTATTTAAAGGAATTAAGTAATGTGGAAATTTCAAAATGATATAACTAAGCGTGGCGTATACCTCCTTGTTCATGATCAGTAGAAAAATGCTTAAATTTCAGACAAGCTCCTATAAAGGAGGAGCTTGTATATACATTTGTAATTATAAAGAGTATTTATCTGCCATTTATATTGATTGGTGAAAATGATATGCTGCCATCACCAATTATTATAATTTTATAATCATATTTCATAGGACGCATTACATATTTCATTGAATGTCCTTCGAACCTTATAGATTGTTGAATTCTTTTATTACTATCGAAAATAATCATAAAAACTTCGTTAGGAGAAAGGTTCTGAACATTATACATAACATTTTGCATGATACTTAAATCTGATATAGTGTAGAATCCTTCTGAAAAGTTTTGAGGGAGAGATGCAGCAGTGGCAGTCGTTTTATTAATATTAAATGTGATTAGTAAAATAATAGAAAGTATAAAAGTAAATTTTTTCATTATTTAGCCACCTTTCATAATTTAAATTCGAATATTGAACCGCTCAAATTTTATTATTAGAATTTAGATAAAATATATAACAGAAATATGTTAGAAGATTAATATGAATACTAGGAATTAATGAATATAAAGTAAATGTATCTGGTAAGATTGATTAGTAATTACGTTGCCATAATGAATATAGTTGTAGTCGATATTATTAGAGGATGAGAAGTATAGATTACTTAAAGTTGAGTTTCCAATTTTTTGCGTAATATCAATAAGCTAAAAACATATAAATAAAAAAAAGGAGAATTAGTTCCAAATAGATAGACCCCATTAGAAATGTATAGGGGATAGCTTGGGGATGTATTTTGTAAGATAATAAAGTGATTTCTATTAATAAAAATTTAAAGAATGTTGAAATATTCTTAAAAATTTTAGAATATTAACTATATATAGTCATTAGGCGTGATATAGTTAATATTCAGTAAAAATATAAGTTGAAAATAAATGCTATTATAACAGTAAATTATGATATAATTTACCAGTGATAATAGAAAGTTTAAGTATAAGACTATTAAGTTAGTTTTATTGACATGAGGTGTATGCGGTGGAAAATACAGAAATTGACTCGAAGATTAATATGTTTGAAAGAAAAATAGGAAGAAGCTCTAATTTGGAGTTACTAAGAATTTTAGCGATAATAATGATTATTGCACATCATTATTCTGTTCATGGTGGATGGGATATTCCTAACGAACTAAGTTACAACAGGATAATTGTCCAATTTTTAAGTTTAGGTGGGAAATTAGGTGTTAATTGCTTTGTTTTAATTACAGGATACTTTATGATTAATTCAAAATTTAATATAAAAAAGTTTGCTAAAATTGTAGGACAAGTTTTCTTTTATTCTGTAGTTATAATGCTGATTTTTAAATTATTCGGAATATCTCATATAGGAATTAGAGAAACTGCTGAATCATTTTTCCCTATAATATTTTCTAAGTATTGGTTTGCTACTACATATGTGGAATTATATATACTATCCCCATATTTAAATAAGCTTATCAATTATTGTACTCAAAAAGAGAATAAGATATTGATTACCATACTGATTGTAGTGTTATCAGTCATACCTACTTTTTCAAATTCATTACTTGAAATTGATAATTTATCTTGGTTTGTATTTTTGTATTTAGTTGCAAGTTATATAAGGAAATATCAACATAAGTTTTTTGATAAGACGAAATTACTTTTAGTGATATTCACTAGCAGCTATATCTTAATAATGTTCTCGGTAGTTATACTAGATGTGTTATCTCTAAGAATAAATGATTTTCCTATTGATCCTACATTCTTAAGAGAGATGAATTCCCTACCAATGCTTATTTGCTCAATTTCATTATTTCTTTATTTTAAAAAATTAGATATTGGATCTAAAAAGATAATTAATAGTATATCTTCAACTACATTTGGAATATATTTGATTCATGATAATAATCTTGTTCGGAGTTACTTATGGGAACATATTGCTAAAAATAATTCCTTTTACAATTCAAGATGGTTGTCGCTTCATGCTATAATTACTATTTCTCTTGTGTTTTTCATATGCATGGTTATTGAAGGTGCAAGAATTAATTTTATCGGAAAACCAGCTATGAAGTTTTGGGATAAGGAAATAGAGAGTAAATTCCTAAATAAAAGTAGAAATTATATAGATAGATCTTTCTCCCAACATATATCAAATTAAGGATGAGAATTTTATCGTCTAGATTTCATTATTGTTATGAACTAAAACTTATATTAAATTATTAAGAGATGCAGACTTAGAAGTTACAAATATTTCTGAGTTTGTTTTTTTTATTCCTTAGTTATCTATATGAAGCCAAATTGGTGGACATTGAGTTGATTCGTTGCGGGTATAAATCACGAGAAGACTGATTCATTTAAAGAAGTCTTAAGATTAGTAGGAGATTTATGCTTCACAGTATTATGGAGCTGCCTTAAGTAGTTTTATGAGCAGCTTAACATAATAAGATGAATCATAAATTAGTATAAACTTAGAATGAGTGCGTATACTAAAGTCAAGAATAATATGCAAAATAGAAATTTAGATATAAGTACATAAGATATTACAAAAGAAGATTTTAGATCTATATACCTTATATAATATAGATTAATGATGATAATATTTAACCACGTTAGTTTATATGTTATTTAGAAATAATATTTACATATCATTATGTAGATTACTGATACAAATTTTTAATATGAGCTAAATCTAAAGAAGTGTAAGGAGAGATAATTATGACTAATAAACGTAAAGTCACTAAAAAGCAAATGGCATCATTAGGATTAAGAAAGACTGAAAATGGAGATTATGATTACATAAATCCAAATGATCCAAATTCAAAATATAAACCTGTAAGAAAAGAGCCAAATAAATAGGGCTCTTTTTTCTTAATTAAATTTATTTAAATTCTATCAGCGGTATTGTCAGATTTCATAATAACAATACGAATTATATTATGAAAAGCAAAAAACAACTGATAGAAGTTTTACAGTATTTATTAAAACCAGGGTTTTAAAATTATTAAGAAGAGTAAAGAAAAAAATAGTTAGTTTGTGCACAAAAAAATAACTATTGGGAGGGATTTTATAATTTGGAGAATAAACTAGTTGAAAAATTGGATGATTTAAATATTAGTGATACTAATCTGTTGCTATATAAAGATATAAAGTTATCATTAGATGATATTACTATAAAAAGAATTGAAAAATTAGTTGGCCAAAAAACTGGTTATTATAAATCAAATAATACTTTTAAAGAAAAAATGAATTATATTTTAGGGGGAATTTATATGAAAAGAAAAATAGCTTTAGTACTATCTGTTGTAGCGCTTTCAAGTTTAGGGGGAGGTGTATATGCTCATGCAAAGACCACTCCTGTAGCATATGTTAGTGTAGATATTAATCCAAGTATTGAATTATCAGTAAATACATTTGATCAAGTTATTTCTGCAGAAGCATATAATGAAGATGGTAAAAAGGTGTTGGAAGATACTAACCTAGTAAATAGCGATGTTGATGATGCAGTTAAGAATATTATTACAAAGGCAGTTTCGGATGGATATATAAAGGAAGACGGTACATCGGCAGTTGAAATTACTACAGCTACGGATAAAGATAATGTGGCAACGAAGTTAGATGAATCTTTAAAACAAATTGCCGACAAATCATTAGAGGAAAATAACATAGAAGCAACAGTTGAAACTCAGAATGTTGCTCTTGCAAGAAGAGATGAAGCAAGAACGTTAGGAATAACTCCAGGTAAACTAAACTTGATACAAAAACTACAGGAATTAGATCCAACTATAAGTGTAGAAGATTATAAATCAAGTTCTGTAAAAGATATACAAAAGAAGACTAAAGAATTAAAGAAGATCAATAATAATGAAGAGACTACAGTTAAAGATGATGCAAATACTGGTGGAAACATAGAGAGTGGTGCTAATCAAGATGCAGTTACAGAAGATAAAATAAGCAATTCTTCTTCTAAATCAAATGGAAATGGAAGTGTTAAGAAAGAAGAAAATAGTGACTCATCTAGTAAAAGAGAAGAAAATGCCACAGCAGTTGAAAAATCAAAAGATAATTCAGCTAAAACTCAAAAACAAAGTGATAACGGTAATTCAAACTCGCAGAATGGTAATAAGGATAAAAATAAAAATAATTAAATAGTTTAAAATGAGTAGCTAATATAGAAAATAATAATAGCTACTCATTTTTTTGCGATAACCAATTTAAATTTAGAGCTTCATTAGATCCAGTGTAGGAACAGAATGTATAAATTTAATTGGAATATATCGTGAAATAATATAAAAGGTTATTATTGAAGAATCACTAGTAATAGCATTAATAGGATTTATCTATATATTTGATATATATTACATAGAACAGGAGAGAAAAGAAAATATAAGTATTTGATATTGATAATGTAAAAATTATTATATTTTTTGAAATTTGTTGTCAGATTTTATTTATGTATTACGAATTGTATAATATATAACGAAATTTTAGGGGAAGAAGGTGCGTTTTGATTTCGGATATTGAATTACTAAAACTTTTGGATGAGAAGCCGGAAATAGGCCTTAAAAAGCTGATGGATAACTATATGGCACTTATTTACACAATAATATTTAATAAACTTTCTGGAATGTATTCAAAAGAAGATATAGAAGAATGTGTAAGTGATGTGTTTTTTGAAGTATTTCATTATAAAAATAGAATTGATTTAGATAAGGGATCAATCAAAGCCTTTTTAGCAATTATAGCAAAAAGAAAGGCTATAGATATGTATAGAAAAAATAAAAATAATAATCATCTTCCAATAGATGATGTGGCCCAAGAATTACATAGTGTTGTAGATGATGCGGCGAATTCGATTTTATTAAAAGAAAGCAATTCTGAGCTTATAAATGCTATAAAATCATTAGGAGAACCTGATAGTGAAATAATTATAAGAAAATATTACTTACATCAAAGTTCAAAAGACATTTCCAGTGATCTGTGTTTAAAAGTTAATACAATTGATAAAAAAGTTTCTAGGTGTATGGAAAAATTAAAAAAAATATTGGGAGGTGGGAGATAAATTGGATGATAAATTATTTGAATTATTAGATGACTTAAACATTAGTGATACTGATTTATTATTGAATGAAAATATTAACCTATCTATGGACTTGTCTTCTAGACAACGTATTGAAGAATCTGTAAAGAAAAAAGCGGGATACTTAAGCAAGAAAAATACATTTAACAATAAGATAAAAAATATTTTAGGGGGAACTTATATGAAGAGAAAAATTGCTTTAGCTGCATCGATAGCAGTAGCATTTAGTTTAGGAGGAGGAGTATATGCTTATGCTAAAACTCCAGTAGCATATGTCAGTTTAGATATTAATCCGAGTGTTGAGCTAGGAGTAAACGCTTTTGATACAGTGGTATCTGCAGAAGCATATAATGAAGATGGTGAAAAAGTTCTAGAAGGAACTAATCTGGTAAACACTAAAGTTGACAATGCAGTCAGCACAGTAATAACAAATGCCATATCAGATGGTTACATAAAGGAAGATAGTACAAATGTAACTACAGCTGCAGCAGTTGAAATTACAGTATCTACAGATAAGGATGGTTTAGCAGATAAGTTAAATGAATCTTTAAAAGAAACTGCAGATGAAACATTAAAAAATAATGATTTGGAAGCAGAAGTTGAAACTGATAAAGTAGCACTTGCAAGAAGAGATGAAGCAAGGCAACTCGGAATAACTCCAGGAAAATTAAATCTTATACAAAAGCTTCAAGCACTAGATCCAAGTATTAAGGTAGACGATTATAAATCGATTTCGGTTAAGGAAATTCAAAAGAAAACTAAAGAATTGAGAAAAATGACTAGAAATGATAATGATGCTGTTGATGTAAAGAATTCTGTAGATACTAATACGAATGTTACAGATAGTAATACAAATACTAACACTGGAACAGATACAAACACAAGCACTAGTAATCAGGATGCTAATGTAGCGTCTGGATCAACAGAAGAAGATATTACATTTACACAATCATCAATAGGAGATCAAAAAACTAAAGAAGCTAAGACAGAAAAAGGCAATAATTCATGGAATGAGAAAAGTAATAATGGTAATTTGAAAAAAGAAGAAAATAGTAATGCAGACATTAATCAAGAAGAAGACAAAGACAGGAAATATGAAAAGGCTTCAAATGGATCCGAAAAAAAGGGTGCTGGAACTCAGGGAAATAGCAACTCATCAAAGTCAGAGAAAAGTAATAATGGCAATTCAGATTCCAAAGGTAAGGGAAATGACAAAAATAAATAGACAGTAATCTAAACTGATATATTTTCTATAGAGACAGGATAATTTTAACGAGTAAATTATCCTGTCTCTATAAATATTTTAAGAGCTCTAGAATACTAGAAAAATATTTTTCATAAATTTAGTAATCTAAGTTCTAAATCTATAGAAGTATGCCATATATTTATTTAGTATTAACGGATACAATTGCAAGATAAATTTAAACTTATTTTGTGATTGTATTTGCTATTTCGACGTATCAAAAAATAGAGGAGAATTTAATTTTGAGTAGTAGGGTAATAAAAAATATATTTCCTTTAAAAAATCGCATTAGTACGATGATGTTTAATAAATTATATGTAAAAAAGCATGCTTAGGATAGTTATAAGGATGTATCTGTTGTTGTGCGTTGTAAAGAATATTGGGTATATTAGGTTAAAGAGTAATTAGTGAAGGGGAGAAGTTTATATGGGGAAAAAATATGTAATGTTTATTGATGAAAGGGGAATTAGAAGTTTAGATAAAAGCGGAAATTTCTCAATGGTAGGGTTGATTTTTGAATATGATTATTGCATCTATTGGAAAAACAGTGAATGTGAATTGAAAAGAAAATTAAATGAGTATAAGAAAGAATGTCTTCTGGATAGTGATGCAAATATACCAATGGATAATATAATATTAAAAGAGGAAGTATACAAGAATATTGATAAAATTATAATAAGTGAGTTTGTAAATAAATTACCAACATTGATTAGCAGATTAAGATTTAAAATAATTTCAAGCTCAATTAAGCAAAATTTAAATGAATCAGATGATTCGTATTCAATAGTGACAAAAAGACTTTTAAAGAAGTTCTATTCATTTATTACTAAGAATGATGGAGAATCAGGTGGGATAGTTATTGAAGCAAAAGTAGGAAATAGAAATTGTAGTATAATGCAAAATTTCTTTGATATATATAACAATAGAAATATTAATTTAAGTATGCAAGATAATGTTCAGAGTAAAATTAATACATTTATTGTATCTGATAAGAATAATAAAATTTATGGCTCTGGAATAGAGATATTAAATATAATAACTAATGTATTTTTTAGAGTTCTAAATGGAAATAGAGAAATTAATGAGAAATTAATATCATATATAGAGTATGGCAACAGGGATAAGATATTTAGTGAGCTTAAACATAATGTATACAACGATTTAGAAATAGGAATCTCACGTTCTCAATTACAAGCTATTTCTCATAATTATATTGAAGGTTTTAATAAAGAATTAAAATTACTAAAAGAGCAATTAAAGCTTAAGGATACTAAAATAAAAGAAAAGGAAAAAGAAATTAGTGAGCTTACTAGCGAGATTAAATTGTTATCTAAACAGTTGGAGAGAGTGTTAGTGAACAGAAAAATGATAATATAGTATCATGGCTTTTGTATATATAGATATTGAAGTTAGTGTTTTTTGTAAAGCGATTATAAGTTTAAAGGATTATTTATTCGCAATTATTTACTTATATGATAAGGCAGTATATGAGAATTTATAATAAAAATTTATTATATTAAATTAGGAAATTTAAAATGCCTGAAAGAATCTTAAATGAGCTTTTGGGTATTTTGTTTTGTAAGAAACATAAAGCAAGACATTGGAGTTTTATAGATTTCTTTCATAAGTATTTTAAATTTCTATAAATAAGGGAAGTATATAAAAAAATAAGCTTTTTAATAAAGAGGAATTTATGAATAAATTATCTTATGAAAATGAAGTGGAAGATTATTCTAAAAAATTTAAGGATTTTAAGATGAAATCTATGCAAGACAATATAAATCTAGGTATAACGCTTTATGTACCTAAGGGCGAAATAAAGGGAATATTTCAAATTAGTCATGGTATGATGGAGCATAGAAAACGCTATATACAGTTCATGGATTATTTAGGCAGCAATGGTTATATTTCTATAGTCCATGATCACATAGGTCATGGTGAAAGTGTTATTACTAAAAATGATTATGGATATTTTTATAACAACGGAACCACAAATCTCGTAGAGGATTTACATCAGATAACACTATATATGAAGCAAGGGTACAAGAAATATCCTTACTTTTTATTTGGATTTAGTATGGGATCATTAATTGCAAGAGCATACTTAAAAAAATATGATTATGAGTTAGATGGTCTTATACTTTGTGGTTCACCAGTAAAGAATAAAGTTATACCGTATATTAAAAAATTGTGTAAAATTATAGAAAAGATAAAGGGAGATCATTATAGATCAATTTTTATACATAAAATAATTCGAGGAATAGGCGATAATGTTATAACAACCTCAGAAATAGAAAGAGATAAGTTTACGAATGATGAAGGTTGTGGATTTATTTTCACAATAAATGGTTTTGAAAATCTATGTAACTTAATAAAAATTGACTATAGCAAAAAAGACTGGGCAAAAAGAAACTTAAATCTCCCGATTCTATCGATTGCAGGAGAAGATGATATAGTTATTATAAGTATAAAAAGATTTAATGAATTAACACGGTTTATAAAAAAAATAGGATACGAGAAAATCTTTACTAAAATATATTCAGACAAATATCATGATCTTTTACACGAAGTAAATAAATTACAGGTATATAAGGATATTTTAAATTGGATGGATAGAGTTAATAGTGAAAAGAAAACTTGATTTTATAAGGCACATCATTTCACTTTACAGGTTTGTTACAATGATAAATCTATATTTATTTTTGTACTAAGTCAAGCTCTCAATTAAGATAAAAATTTAGAAACTCAATTATAATATATATAATTGCAAAGTACTATTATTTGGGTTTATAATGCTGTTAAAGGATGTGTTAAATATGAAAAAAATAGTTTTTGGCGGAGGCTGCTTCTGGGGTGTAGAGAAATTCTTTTCTATGATACCAGGAGTATTAGAAACAGAAGTAGGATATGCAAATGGAAAAACAGAAAATCCAACATATGAAGAAGTTTGCAAAAATGATACAGACTTTGTTGAGGTATGCTACATAACATACGATGAAAAAAAAGTTTCGCTTGATGAATTATTAGATAAGTTTTGGAGTATCATCGATCCTACGACATTAAATAAACAAGCTGGAGATGTTGGTACTCAATATAGAAGTGGAATTTATTATATTGATGAATCTGATGCTGATACAATTAATATAAGTAAAGCGAAAATTCAGGAACAATGTTATGCGCAAGTTGTAACTGAGGTTAAACCGTTAAAAAAATACTATACAGCAGAAGAATATCACCAAGATTATTTAGAAAAAAATCCTACTGGTTACTGCCATATTAAGTTTAACTAATATTAAATATTAATGAGCTACTATATTAATACCGGCAGCTTGTTAAAAACTATCTTAGAATAGAGAACTATTTTTAAGATAGTTTTTTTATTCTCTAGGAATTTATATTCAAGTTAAATCTGTGGATAGATTATAGAAAAGACTGATTCAGAAAGTTATGGTTTGTAAGGAGAATAAAAAAGAAAATATATTCGCCTGCCAAATTTTTCTCACATACGTTCGAAAAGGCAGATGCGTAAAAAATCTACGGCTCAACAGTTGCCTGCGATTTTTTTGTTTTAAGTGAAAACTCACTTGGAGATTTCTTAAACAGATTTTTAAATGAACGTAGAAAACATGTATAATCATTAAATCCACATAGTAAATAAACTTTCGTAATTTGATCACCACTACTTATAAGGTCCTTTGCCATTAGTAATCTCTTTTGATTTACATAGTTATGAAGAGTATATCCAGTCTCTTTTTTAAACTTATGCATAAGATAATATTTACTAATATAAAACTTTTGAGATAAAGTTTCTGTAGAAAGATTCTCAGATAAATTATTATTTATATATTTCAAGATTTTTTCAATTTGCTTATCATATTTGAGAGATGCTTCATCATTAATGTACATGTTGTTAAGATGCACTCTATTTAAGTATACAAGCAATTGAATAAATAATGAATTGCTCAAAAGTTTACTACCAAAATCTTGTGAGTTAAAGGAAGTCATTAGTGAATCTATTATAAACTTAATGTTATCTTGTAATTTACTATTAAGTCTAATAAGATTGAAACTTTTTTCATTCGCTAGTCTAAAACAAGTAGATAAATCACAATTTTCATAGTTATGGTTTTCTATAAAATCAGAATTCGCCCAGATAATAATTCTTTCATAAATTTCAGAAGAATCAATAATAGGTTTATGAACATCATGATTATTTACAAGTAGAATATCCCATGGTTTTAAGTTGTATGCTTTTCCTTCAATTAAATAAGTTACTTTTCCAGATAAAAAAATTATTATTTTATTAAAGTCGTGATAATGGAACTCAAATTCTTGATTTTTTTTATCTTTTAAATGAAATAATTGAAAATCATTGTTTAAGTAGCCTGATTTATTACTATTTTTATTCATAGTTGAAAACTCCCTTAAAATAACTTTAATTACAAATGTATTAATTAAAAATATAAGATATAAATATATATTCAATTAACTCTAAGAAGTGTATATATAAATCTTAGTTTTATATATGTAGTAATAATAAACTTACATTTAAAATTCCAGTAAGCTAAGTGCACAATTATAATAATAATGTAAAAATTCAATTGCAACATATATATTAAAATCATAAAGCACTTTTTGCAGTATATCAAGCAATATATGCACTATTTAATGCGAAAATGTTGTATATAATGAAGATATAAGAAGTTAAGTAATTCTTGGAGGAATAAAAATGAAGTTATACAATTTATTAAAAGATTTAGATTACGAAATAATTAGCGGCAGTGTTGATATAGATGCTAGGAGTGTTAGTTATGATTCTAGAAAAGTGAAAGGAGGTTCAGTGTTTATCTGCATAAAGGGGGCTAATGCAGATGGTCACGACTATATAGATGAAGCAATAAAAAGTGGCGCTTTAGCAATAGTGATACAGGAAGAAATTAAAATAGATAATGAAAATATAACAGTAATAAAAGTAAGAAATACTAAGTTAGCTTTAGCAAGTATAGCTAACGTGTTTTATAATGAACCTTCTAAAGAAATTAATTTGGTTGGAGTAACAGGTACCAACGGAAAGACTACAGTTATACATTATATAAAAGACATATTGGAGTCATATAAAAAAAGAACAGCTATAATAGGAACTTTGGGATATGAATTTAATAAAGAAAAAGCAAGCATACAAAAGGTTAATCCTACAACACCTGAATCATTAGAATTACAAGGATTATTTAGGGAATTTATTAATAAAGGTGCTGAAAATATTGTAATGGAAGTCACTTCGTCTGCATTAGCAAAACAGAGAGTTGAGTATTGTGATTTTAAAGTTGGAGTATTTACAAATCTATCTCAAGATCATCTTGAAGAACATGGAACAATGGAGAATTATAAGAATGAAAAGATAAAATTGTTTAAAAAATGTGAGCTAGGAGTTATAAATCTAGATGATGGAATAGCAGAAGAAATTATACAAAAGGCTAGTTGCAAGATTTTAACTTATGGAATAAATAAAGAGGCTGATATTAGAGCAACTGAGATTAGATATAGAAATGATTGTATAATATTCAAAATCAAATTTAGGGACATAAAATGGCGCTGGTGGTGTATTACAGATGTAAAAGTAAATATTCCTGGAAAAATAACCGTATATAATGTTTTGGCTGCTATAGGAGCTTGTATAGGTCTTGGCATGGATATGGGTGACATTATAAGCTGTTTATCTAATCTAAGACATGTTCCGGGAAGACTAGAAATGATAAAAAATAATTTAAATAAAAATATAATAGTTGATTACGCACACACTCCGGATGCGCTAGAAAGACTATTAATGATGGCAAGAGAGACGACTAAAGGCAAACTTATTACTGTATTTGGTTGTGGTGGAGATAGAGATAAGAGTAAGAGAAAAGTAATGGGAATGGCGGCAGGAATTTTATCAGATTATTGCATAATAACATCAGATAATCCAAGGACAGAAGATCCGATAAAAATAATTGAAGACATTGAAGAAGGAATGGAAGTCATAAATTCAACTTATGAGAAAATTGTTGATAGAAAGAAAGCTATTGAAAAAGGATTAAAACTTTTGAAAGACGATGATTTATTAATAATAGCAGGAAAAGGGCATGAAGATTATCAGATAATAGGTAAAGATAAAATATATTTTGATGATAGGGAAATTGTTAGGAAAGCTCTTGGATAGTGCTAGTATTTATAATTTAAGCATCAAAATTTAGGGGTGAGAAAATTGAGATTTTTAAAGAACTATAAATCGTCATTGATTCTAGTGTTATCGATATTATTAGGCGGGGCGATAGGTATTATCATGGGAGATAAAGCTAAAATATTTGCTCCACTAGGAAATTTATTTTTGAATTTAATATTTACAATGTTAGTTCCTATAGTATTCTTTAGTATTGCTTCCGCGATAGCTAATATGGATAAATCAAAAAGGCTCGGAAGAATATTTATAATAACATTGATTACATTTGGAATTACTGCAATTATTTCAGGCATAATAGGAGTAATTAGTTTCAAAATGTTTAATCCAGCAGTTGGGTTGGATCCATCAATGTTTAATAATCTAATGACCACTAATAGTATAGATACACCTAAAAGTGTAGGAGTTTTAGAAAAGATTGTTTCGAGTATAAGTGTAGGGGATTTTTCTGAACTTTTATCCAGAAATAATTTGTTAGCACTAATATTATTTTCTATATTAATAGGTTTTGGAACTATGATTTCTAAGGAACAAGGCAAGGCTTTTGCGTCATTTTTAAGCAGTGGAGCTACAGTGACAATGAAAGTTGTAAATATAATTATGTATTATGCACCAATTGGACTTGGAGCTTATTTTGCAAATGTAATTGGACAATTAGGAGGACAAATATTAAGTGGGTATGCAAAAATATTTATACTATACTTGGTTGTCTCCATAATATACTTCTTTGTATTCTTCAGTATATATGCTTATATAGCAAGTAGAAAAGAAGGCGTGAAATTGTTTTGGAAAAATGCAGCAGAACCTTCAATAACTGCATTAGCAACATGCTCTAGTGCTGCCTGCATACCAGTAAATATAAAAGCAGCTAAAAATATGGGGGTATCAGATACCTTGGCTAATATAATAATGCCTCTTGGAGTTAACATTCATAAGGATGGTTCGGTGATTGGGGGAATATATAAAATAATGTTCTTGTTTGCTATATTTGGCAGAGACATAAATACTATTAGTTCCTTATTTCCTATATTAGGAGCAGGGCTTCTCATTGGTGCAGTAGTTGGGGCGGTGCCAGGAGGTGGGGCGATTGGTGAAATGCTCATTTTAAGTATATTTGGATTTCCACAGGAAGCATTAGCTATAATGCTTGTAATAGCTACAATAATTGATGCACCAGCGACATTATTAAATTCATCAGGAAATACTGTCTGTACAATGATAATATCAAAATTTATAGACAAGAAATAGAACTGAAAAATTTGCTAAGAATTAAATTAGAAGCTGGATAGCATATTCTTTACAAGTATTTTGCATATAAAAATTTGGGCTATAATAAACAATTTACATTTATATACCTTGAAAAGGACTATTTCATAGAAATTTAATCTAAACTATTAGTTATTATAAACCATATAATTTTAATAAAAAACTTCAATCTTATTTTGGTTGAAGTTTTTTGAAATAATTTTTAATTAAGGCATATGAAAGAGAATAACAAGGTCAAAATGCTATGATTATTTTTCATCAGGCAAGAAAGTAGAGTGGGATCATAGCAAGCTAGTAGGGCAATCTGCTGATGCAGCATGATGGAAAATAGATGTGGCAGATGGATTTGTTATTTTTTGATTATGCCTAATGTAGTATAATCTATATAGTATCGAAATTAATGGAATTTATAGAGGAGTATGCAGAATGAAAAAAAGTTTTAACATAGATATATTTTTGGAAAAATATCCTCAGGCTAAAGAAATAATTTCTAAAAATAATATTAATATTGAAAATCTTAAGGAAATCTACGAAGACTACATAAATTATAAAACTTCTTATGAAAGCCAGGCTGCATTTATAGCAAACATTTTACGATCGCAGAGAATGGTGCATTCTGTTAAATCAAGGATTAAAGATCCTGAGAGATTAATAGAAAAAGTTATAAGAAAGACAGAAGATAGAAAAAATAAATACGGAGATGATTTTGAATTTACAGTAAATAATTATAGAAATGAAATAAATGATTTAATAGGAATTAGAGTTATACATATATTTAAAGACCAATGGCAGGGGATACATGATTTTATAATAAAAACTTGGAATGTAACTGAGATTACTGCAAATGTAAGAGAAGGAGATAATATAGATGTTTTTGATGATCCTATTATAGAAGTAAGGTCAAAAGCCTCTGGATATCGATCAGTTCATTATTTAGTTGAATTTTATCCAATCAATGAAAAGGTAATAGCGGAGATACAGGTTAGAACAATTTTTGAGGAAGGATATGGGGAAATAGATCATAGGTTAAGATATTCCCATAATGAAATTCCGGAAATACTTAAGTCCAACTTAATGCTCTTTAATAGAATTGTAGGAAGTGCTGACGAAATGGCATCATTAATAAACAATTTAAGTAAAGAGTGGGGAGATAAAGAAGTTTATTATAAAACAATAATAAAAGATCAGGAAGCAGAAATTAATAGATTAAAAAGTAAAATGACATGGATTGACGTAGAAAAAGATTCTTAATACTAATTTTAAGAAGTTAAATATGAGGATACAAAATATTATAACTAAAAATGGAGGAGTTTGAAGTGAAGACAATTGGATTTATAGGTGTAGGTGTAATGGGAAAATCTATGGTTAGAAACCTAATGAAGAAAGGATATGAGGTATCTATTTATACAAGGACAAAAGAAAAAGTTCTTGATGTTATAAATGAAGGTGCTAAATGGTGCGACGATGTTAAAAGTTGTGCAAATAATAGAGATGTCATAATAACAATTGTAGGATATCCTAAAGATGTAGAAGAAGTTTATTTTGGGGAAAATGGCATTTTAGAGAATGCTAAAAAAGAGTCTTGTATAATTGACATGACTACTACAAGTCCGAAGCTTTCTATAAAAATTTATAATGAGGCTAAAAAGAGAGAAATATATGCTTTGGATGCGCCAGTATCAGGAGGAGATGTAGGTGCAAAGAATGCTACATTATCTATAATGGTTGGTGGAGATTTAGAAGTTTTTGAAAAACACAAAGATGTTTTATCTGCACTTGGAACCAATATAATTTATGAAGGAAAAGCTGGGAATGGACAGCATACTAAAATGGCAAATCAGATAGCTTTAGCTGGTGCGATAGCTGGAGTGTGCGAAGCAATTACGTATGCAAAAGGAGTAGGATTAGATGTTCAGACCATGCTTGATAGTATAAGTGAAGGTGCAGCGGGAAGTTGGCAAATGAAAAATATGGCTCCTCGTATGTTAAAAGGAGATTTTGACCCTGGTTTTTATATAAAACATTTTATTAAGGATATGAATTTAGCAATAGAAGAGTCTACGGATAATTCCATAAATTTAGGCGTATTAAATGAAGTGCTAAAAATGTATAAAACATTAGATAACGATAATTTGGGTGATCTAGGAACTCAAGGTCTTATTAAATATTACGAAAAGTATAGCAAAAATTAATACTAAGAAATTATTCCTTATTAATTTTCTCTCTCTATCAGAAGCAGTAAGTAAGAAATTCTTATTTACTGCTTCATTTTATATATTTAAAAAAATACTATGCAGGGATTATTTTTTTGTTATAATAAAACATGTATATTACATAGTAAGTTTATAAGATAATAAGGGAAGAATATATTTTATAATTGATCTTTAGACGTTTATAAACTTGAAAGGAAGAAGACTTATATGGAAGTTTATTTTGATAATAGTTCAACAACAAAGCCGCTTGATGAGGTAATAGATGAAGTGAGTTTTGGTATGAAGGAATTTTACGGAAATCCGTCTTCCTTACATAATTTGGGGTTGAAAAGTGAAAGAAAACTTAAAGAATGCAGAGGTATATTAGCTAAAACTATAAACGCAAGTGAAAATGAAATACATTTTACTTCGGGTGGAAGTGAAGGAAATAATTTAGTTCTAAAGGGGCTTTTGAAAAGCGGAACTCATCTTATTACAACTCCTTTTGAACATGCTTCTATTTTGAATACTATAAAGAAATTAGAAGAAAATAATATTAAAGTAACATTTTTAGAGATAAATGAAGATGGTAAGATTAACTTAGAACAGCTAAAAAAAGCTATAACTAAGGAAACTGTATTGGTTTCAATAATGCATGTAAATAATGAAGTTGGAGTAATCCAAGATCTAAAAGAAATAGGAGACATAATAAGAGCAAGTAGCAATAGAACTAAATTTCATGTTGATGCAGTTCAAAGCTATGGTAAATTACCTATAGACGTAAAGAAAATGAATATAGATTTTCTAACAGTGAGTGCTCATAAATTTCATGGACCTAAAGGTGTAGGATTTATATATATAAAAAATACTAGTTCTTTATCACCGTTGATAGAAGGTGGATCTCAAGAGTTTGGAATAAGAGCGGGTACACAAAATATATCTGGAATTATGGGAATGGCTTTAGCTTCTAAGATTTCAAATGATAATATGAAAAAAAATTACGAAAAGGTATTTCAAATAAAGAAAAAATTCGTTGATAAATTAAGTAATATCGATAATATAAAGATAAATAGTCTACTAAATAATGATTTTTCACCTTATATATTGAATGTTTCTTTTAGAGGTGTAAGAGGCGAAGTATTGCTTCATTATTTAGAGGAATCAGGAATATATGTGTCTACAGGATCAGCGTGTTCTTCTAAGGAAAGAGAGAGAATTGGTGGTAGTTATGTGTTAAAATCTTTAGGATTAACTAAGGATGAAATATCAGGAGGAATTAGATTTTCTTTTTCGGATGATAATGATGAATCAGAGATAGATTATGTAGTAGACATTTTAGAAAAAGGACTTAAATTTTTAAGGAGGATAAAAAAATAATGAGAGAACTTATTTTAGTAAAGTACGCACCAGAAATATTTTTAAAGGGGTTAAACAGAGGTAAATTTGAAAGAAAATTAAGAGATAATATAGCTAAAAAACTTGATGGGATAAAAGCTGAATTTATACACGATAGTGGAAGATATTTTATAAAAACTGATGAAATAGAAGAAAGTATTAATAGGATCAGTAAAGTTTTTGGGATACTTGAAGTATGTTTAGTTAGAGAAGTTGACATAGATTTTAATAGTATACAAGAGGTTGCGTTAGAAAAGGTTAGACAATCAGAAGGAAATACTTTTAAGATTATTACAAATAGAGCTAATAAAAAATTTGAATTGAATTCTATGGAAGTTTCAAGGAAAGTAGGAGCATATGTTCTTACTAATTTAGATGGAGAAATAAATGTTGATGTTAAAAATCCAGATATTTTAATAAATATTGAAATAAGAAATAATTATGCTTATGTTTGGGCAAATACTGATATAACAAAGGGCGCAGCAGGTCTTCCGTATGGAATGAATGGTAGTACAATGTTAATGTTATCTGGTGGTATTGATTCCCCAGTGGCAGGATACATGATGGCTAAAAGAGGTGTTGAAGTAAGTTGTGTTTATTATCACAGTCACCCATATACATCGGAAAGAGCAAAGGATAAAGTTAAAGATTTAGCGAAAATATTAGCTCAATATACAGAAAAAATTAATTTGTACATAGTTCCTTTTACAGATATTCAAATGGAAATTATAAATAAATGTAGAGAAGATGAACTTACAATAATAATGAGAAGATTTATGATGAGGATAGCATGTAGACTTGCAGATAAGTATGGAATAAATTCAGTAAGTACGGGAGAAAGTATAGGCCAAGTTGCAAGTCAGACTATGGATGGTCTTATTGTAAGTGATAATTGTGCTGATAGACCAGCATTTAGGCCGTTAATTGCAATGGATAAAACAGATATAATGGAAATAGCAAGAAAAATAGGAACATATGAGACTTCAATTTTGCCTTATGAAGACTGTTGTACAATATTTGTTCCAAAGCATCCGAAGACAAATCCAAAACTTGATGCAATAATGAAAGAAGAAGAAAAATTAAATGTGGATGAATTAGTACAAAAATCAATTGAAAATATTGAAGTTGTAACATTTTAGAAAAATACCTCAGGTTTATTTTACCTGAGGTATTTTTTTATATAATTTAAATATTTTAATGACATTCTAAGTTACACTTGTTATTTGTTCTTTGTTGTTATGATCAAAAATATATTTATCAAAGCTAAATAAGCCTACTGAAATAATTAATATTACTACGGCGAACCAAATTGATTTGCCGCCAACGTGTAAAGTTAAGATTCCGCCTAAATAAGCTCCAACAATAAAGAAAAAGATTATAACTAAGTAGCGAATACTTTTGAAAGCAAGTTTTTTATCTTTTTCTATAAATGCTTTATAAGCAGCTTGAGATGCGGAACGCAAATTACCTGTGCACATAGCTGTACTATATGGAGAGTCAATTAGTTTTCCAAAAGATGCGATTTGAACTGATGACACAAATGAAATTGGAACTGTTACAAATATGTTAGGGACTGTAGTTGGTATAAATCCTATAATAAAAAGCACAATAATTTCAATAATTAAAATTATACGTTCCGCATTTGTAGCAAAAGTCATTGATGGAACTTTAATATCTTTTATCCTTTCGGTAAATATCACCCCAAGCACGAATGCTAAAATAGGCAGTAAAGCTGTAATTGCTTGGCCAGGATTTCTCTTCGTAAGAGCTATTCCAAGTAAAACAAGGTTACCAGTCTGAGCATTAGCAAAAACTTCACCTCTGCAGACAAAGGTGTAAGCATCTAAGAAACCTCCAACAATTGCAAGGAGAATACCAAGACGTACTGATTCAGAAGTTTTGGTATGGATGTGCATTTTTTTTATTGCGTTTAAGTGTATATCTTTAGTAATCAATGTAAAAAGTCCCCTTTCAATATATTTCCAGTATTAAAAATACTTTTACAAATAAACTATTATATTATAACACTAATTTCTATATAGTTAAAATTAAGGATATAAGAATATTTAACATATAACTTATAAATAACTATATAAAGGTTTTTGAAATGATTGACATGGTAGAAAAAATAAGTTATCATAAATTAAATGATAATTTAGCACGCTAAACTGATAAAACGATAAAACAATATAGAGATTAAGCAATAAGAATAGGTGGGGTGGAAAATGAATAAGAAGAACATACTTCCAGAAGGAACAAGGGATTTAGTATTAGATGAATGTGCAGTAAAACGTATTTTAGAAAAAGACATTGATAAACTTTTTGAAAAATGGGGATATAAAGAAGTTATAACACCGACGCTGGAGTTTTATGAAACTTTCAACTATAATTCACAAACTTTAAGAGAAGAAGATATGTACAAGTTCTTCGATAATAGGGGTCGTATATTAATTTTGAGGCCAGATATGACAATTCCAATAGCAAGAGTTGTGGAGACTAAGCTCAAAGATGTAGAATTACCAATAAAGCTTAGGTATACCTCGAATGTTTTTAGAGTTCACGCAAGTCTTGGAGGAAAGAGGAATGAATATACAGATTGCGGTGTTGAATTTATAGGACTTGAAGATGAAAAATCTGATTTAGAAATATTAGTATTGGCATTAGAAGCTTTGAAGAAATTAGGATTAAATGATTTTAAGCTTGAAATAGGAAATATCGGTTTTTTTAATGGGGCATTTAAAAATTTAGAAATAGAGCAGGAATATAAAGAGGCTATTGCGCAGTTTATAGAAGATAAAAACATGAAAAGTTTGGAGGATTATTTAGAGAATTTAGATATAAAGGAAGAGTATAAGGCATTTTTTAATAAGTTGCCTTGGATGTTTGGGGATAAACAGATTTTGGAAGAGGCTAAAAAGTTAGCATTTAATGAAGAGTTAAGAAAAAATCTTGATTATCTGGAGGCATTATACCAGGAACTAGATTTGTTGGGCTATGGTAAAAATGTGACATTTGATTTAGGAATGGTTCCGAGACTGAATTATTACACAGGAATTATTTTTAGAGGTTATGGTGAAGGTGTTGGCAATACGTTACTGAGAGGTGGGCGATATGATAATTTAATTGAGCTCTCAGAAAAATGTGTTCCAGCAGTAGGATTTTCGATAGATATTGATGCTGTGATTCCAACTGTAAAGTTCAATAAAATAGCAAGTGAAAAGGAAAATATATATAAGATATACTATAATAAAAATACTAGAATTGAAGCTATTAAAAAAAGTGAAGAGCTTAGGAATCAAGGGTATATCGTTGATTTATTACCAAATGAAGATATGAAAGAAATAAAAGTAGTTAAGGGTGGGGAATATTAAAAATGAGCATAAGCATAGCATTAACAAAGGGAAGATTAGAAGAAGAAACCATAAAGATCTTAGATAAGGCGAAATTTGATCCTTCAGAATTAAAAAGCAAAGGTAGAAAACTTGTGTTTAAAGATAAAACGCAGGATATAAATTATTTTTTGGTAAAGGCAGCAGATTCAATAACTTATGTTGAACATGGGGTAGCTGATCTTGGAGTAGTTGGAAAAGATACTATTTTGGAAAGTGATAACAATTGCTATGAAGTTTTGGATTTGGGATTTGGAAAGTGTGGATTCATAGTAGCATCATTACCAGAAAGTGATATTTTCAAAAAAGTTGGTCATATAAAAATAGGAAGTAAATATCCAAAAGTTGCAAAGGATTATTTTAAAAAGAAAGGGATGGATGTAGAAGTTATAAAAATAGAGGGATCAGTAGAACTTGCACCAATATTAGGCCTATGCGATGGAATTGTGGATATCATGGAAACCGGAACAACTTTAAAGGAAAATGGTTTAGTTGTTATAGATAGGATTTGTGAGATAAGTGCTAGATTGATAGTGAATAAAGCTAGTTTTAAAATGAAGCAGAATGAAATATGGGATTTTATAGATAGGATTAAGAAAGTGATTAATAATTGACAAAATTCGTGAGATGTTGATAAAATTGATTATGATATCTTGAGTAATTAACAAAAAATAATAAATAAAATTTAAAGAGTATTTTTTGTTGTTATTACTTTTTTATCAAGTCAAAGGGGGGCTATTAATTATATGTTAAATTTAATGGAGATTACCGAGAGTAATAAAGAAAGCTTAATTAGTGAACTTAAAGGTAGAGTTACAGAAACGGAACAAGAGATAATCTCAAGTGTAAATAGTATTCTATCAAGAGTGAAAAAAGATGGGGATAAAGCTTTATTTGAACTTACGAAGTCATTTGATAAGGTTGAACTTAAAACTTTAGAAGTATCAACTTTTGAAATTGATGAATGTTTTAATAAAGTGGAGAAAGAGTTCATTGAAGCATTAGAAGAAGCTAAAGCAAATATAAAAGAGTATCACGAAAAACAAAAATCAAATGGATTTTTAATGACAAAAGATAAAGGAGTATACCTAGGGCAGAGAGTATTGCCTTTAGAAAGAGTTGGAGTTTATGTTCCAGGTGGAACTGCTGCTTATCCATCATCAGTGCTTATGAATGTAATACCTGCAAAAGTAGCAGGAGTAGATGAAATTGTTATGGTAACTCCACCAGACAAAAATGGAGGGATTAATCCATATATTGGAGTGGCTGCAAGAATAGCAGGAATTAATAAAATATATAAAGTTGGAGGAGCACAAGCTGTTGCAGCTTTGGCTTATGGAACAGAGAGCATTAAAAAGGTTGATAAAATTGTTGGACCAGGAAATATATTTGTTGCTACTGCAAAGAAATTAGTATTTGGAGAAGTTGATATAGATATGATTGCAGGGCCAAGTGAAATATTAGTTATTGCTGATGAGAAATCTAATCCGTGTTTTGTAGCAGCAGATTTAATGTCACAGGCAGAGCATGATAAATTAGCATCATCAATATTAATCACAACATCAAAAGAATTACACAAGAGAGTTGAGATGGAGTTGGAACGACAAGTAAAGACTCTTGAAAGAGAAGAAATAATAAGAACTTCCCTTGAAAATTTTGGAAGTGCAATAATTTGTAGAACAATAGAAGAATGTATTGACATTTCTAATTCTATAGCTCCAGAGCATTTAGAGCTAATGGTAGATGATCCAATGAAATATTTAGGTATGGTTAGAAATGCAGGGTCTGTATTTTTAGGAAGATACTGTCCAGAGCCTATAGGAGATTATTTTGGGGGAACAAATCATGTATTACCTACAAGTGGTACAGCAAGGTTCTTTTCACCGTTATCAGTTGATAGTTTTATAAAAAAATCTTCTTTCATTTATTATTCAGAAGAAGCACTTATGGAAAATGGAGAAAAAATTATAACATTAGCAAGCAAGGAAGGACTTACAGCTCATGCTAATTCCGTGAAAGTGAGATTAGAGAATGGGAACGTATAATGAGTATATAAATTCGTATGATGAGTATACAATAAATCTAGATAGCAATGAAATTTATCTAGAGATGGACACAAAGATACTAATGAAAATGAAATCTTGCTTAACTAATGTACTTTTCCATAGGTATCCTACAAATGAGATGACTACCATTAAAGAATTATATGCAAATTATGCAAATATAGAGAGCAAAAATATAATTGTAGGAAATGGGTCTGATGAAATGCTTGAACTTGTTGTAAGTAAGGCTATTAAAAATGGAAAGAAGGCATTAACTCTAGGACCAGATTTTACAATGTATGATTTTTTTGTTTCAAGATTTGGTGGAGAATTAAAGAAATATGATATAGGGCAAACTATGAATTTTAATGTTCGGGAATTTATAAATATAGGAAAACAAGAAGCCGTAGATTTAATTATCTTTTCAAATCCCAATAATCCTACTGGAATTGGAATAGAGTTAGAAGATATAGTTAATATTTTAGAAGTTTTTAAAAATACTGTTGTTCTTGTAGATGAGGCTTATTATGAATTCTACGGAAAATCAATGATTCCATATATAAATAAATATAAAAACTTGGTTGTTACAAGAACCTTGTCAAAGGCTTGGGGGCTTGCATCGTTGAGAGTAGGATTTTTGATAACTCATGAGAGTAATATTTCTGAATTATTAAATTATAAAATTCCATATACAATAAGTTCGTTTTCGCAAAATCTGGCCTCAATGGCTTTGAGATACCCAGAAAATGTTGTTAAAAATGCAAAACAAATAGTTAAACAAAGAGAAGAATTATATGAGAATTTAAAAGAGGTTGAAAAAAATGCCGCAATGAAAATACAATTCTATCCGTCAAAGGGAAACTACATCTTTGGACGAACACCTCATAAGGAAGCTCTTATTAAGGGACTTGAGAGTATTGGGATAATAATTAGAAATTTTAATGATGACAGTTTCAGAATTACAGTTGGTTCACCAATGCAAAATAGGAAAGTAGTTGAAGGAATAAAAAAGATTTTTATATATGTATAAATACTTGGCATGTTTAGGAAAATAATAAGTTGGTATATTGATTTATTTAAAGGGATAATATTTGATTCAATAAAAAATAATTATATCATTTGCATATTATTTTCTTAGATATGCTTGACTATAGAAAGATTATGTTTTATATAGATATTATTAATTTATAGAATTCTTTTGGAAAACTATATTTAAAATACAATTAAATTATTCGTTTTAAGGAGAATTAGTATGTCAGATAGAAGCTCAAGAAGAGAAAGAATAACTAAAGAAACTAGTGTTAGAGTAGAAATTGACTTAGATGGAAACGGGAATAGTGAAATAAATACAGGGATTGGATTTCTAGACCACATGTTAACTTTGTTTTCATTTAATAGTAAGGTTAACTTGGATGTGTTTGCTAAAGGAGATTCTTATGTATGTGATCATCATACAATAGAAGATATCGGAATAACATTAGGAGAAGCATTTAAAGAATCACTAGGAGATAAGCATGGCATAAACAGATATGGAACTTTTTATGTACCAATGGATGAAACGCTTGCTTTAGCGTCAATTGATGTGAGCAATAGACCTTTTTTGGTTTTTGATTGTGATTTTAAGAGAGAAAAAGTTGGTGAAATGTCAACTGAAATGGTGGTTGAGTTTTTCAGAGCCTTTGCATTTAATGCTGGAATAACACTTCATTTAAAAGTTTTATATGGTGAAAATGATCATCATAAAATAGAAGCTTTATTTAAAGCTTTTGGAAGAGCAATTAAAGAAGCTATATCTAGAAGTAGTGATAATGATATACCATCTACTAAAGGAAGCTTATAAAAAATTATAAAAGAGAAAAATGAATAATGCTGATTATTAGTAAAATATCTGTAAAGCTTGGGGAATAGAGATGCTAACTTATCATTTGTTATTCATTTTGATCTTTATTATAGGAGGGGGTTATATAATGATAGTTATAATAGACTATGGAATGGGAAACTTAAAAAGCGTTAAGAATGCCCTGGATTATCTTGAGATTGAGAATAAGATCTCATGTAGTAAAGATGAAATCAGAGCTGCTGATGCATTAATATTACCAGGCGTTGGAGCATTCCCAGATGCTATGGAAACTATTGAAAAGTTATCTTTAGACAAAATAATATCAGAAGAAGTAAAAAGGAATAAACCGCTTCTTGGAATATGTCTCGGTATGCAATTATTATTTGAAAATGGATTTGAAGGAATTGAAAGAAAAGGGCTCGGCTTATTAAAGGGTAGTATTATTAAAATGAAAGATGATAAAGTTAATAATATAAAGATCCCACATATTGGTTGGAATGATTTGGTGTTTAGTAGAAGCGATGAACTTTTCAGAGGTATAGATGAAGGGGGATTTGTTTATTATGTGCATTCTTATTTTGCACAAGGTTATAATGATGAAGATTTGGTAGCATACAGCGAATATGGGGAAAATAAGATACCAGGTGTAGTTAGGTGCAAAAATGTAATAGGAGCTCAATTTCATCCGGAAAAAAGTGGATCTGTAGGTTTGGCCATTTTAAAAAATTTTGGGGAGTTGATTAAATGATAATTTTACCAGCAATTGATATAATTGATGGCAAGCCAGTAAGATTGTATCAGGGAGATTATAATAAAAAAGAAATTGTTGCAGATGATGTATTTGAAACAGCAAAATCTTTTCAAGATATGGGAGCAGAATATATACATTTAGTAGATTTAGATGGGGCTAAAAGTGGAAGTAATCAAAATCATGAGTTAGTAATTAAAATTGCTAATGAGCTTAATATTCCTGTGGAACTAGGTGGAGGAATAAGATCTTTTGAAACTATTAAATATCTTTTAGATAATGGAGTAGCAAGAGTAATTCTTGGAACTATAGCAATGGAAGATGAAGAGTTACTAAAAAAGGCAATAGCAATATATGATAGCAAAATAGCAGTTGGAATAGACTGTAAAGATGGCAAAGTATATGGAAGGGGATGGCTTGCGGCCAGTGACCTTGACTATATAGAATTTGCTAAAAAGATGGAGAATATTGGTGTTAAGAATATAATAGTAACCGATATTAGTAAAGATGGAACATTAGAAGGACCTAATGTAGAAATGCTTAAAAAACTTAAGAGAACAGTAAGTATTGATATTACAGCTTCTGGTGGAATTAAGGATATTGAAAATATTAAAGAATTAAAAAACATAGACTTATATGGGGCAATAACAGGTAAAGCTATATATGCTAAAACATTGTCTTTAGAAAAAGCAATAGAAATTTCTAAAGAGGGGAGATAACTGGATGCATACTAAGAGAATTATTCCATGCCTTGATGTAAAAGAAGGAAGAGTTGTTAAAGGAATTAATTTTGAGGGATTAGTCGATGTAGGTGATCCTGTTGCACTTGCAGAATATTATAATAAGCAAGGAGCGGATGAATTAGTATTTTTAGATATAACAGCAACTCATGAAAAACGTGGGATAATGGAAAAAGTTGTTCAAAGTGTAGCTGAAAAAATTTTCATCCCATTTACAGTGGGTGGAGGACTTCAGACTTTAGATGATATAAAGTCAATACTTAGAGCAGGAGCAGATAAGGTGAGTTTAAACTCAGCAGCTGTTAGAAATAAAATGCTTATAAAAGAAGGAGCTTTCTATTTTGGAAGTCAGTGTATAGTATTGGCAGCTGATGCAAAGAAAAGATCTGATAATACAGGATGGAATGTTGTAATAAACGGAGGAAGAATTGATACAGGATTGGATCTGCTAAAGTGGATTGAAGAAGCAACAGCGCTTGGAGCAGGAGAAATTCTTTTAACATCTATGGATGCAGATGGAACTAAAAAAGGCTTTGATTTGGAATTAACAAAAGCTGTAAGTGATATAACTAATGTTCCGGTAATAGCTTCAGGTGGATGCGGTTGTTTAGAAGATTTTTATGATGTATTTAAAAGTAATATAGCGGATGCAGCACTTGCCGCTTCTCTTTTTCACTATGGGGAGTTAACTGTTGATGAGGTTAAAAGATATTTACATGATAAAAATGTTTCAGTACGTATATAAGTTTAAGATTATATAAAAAGCAAATAGCTAGTATATATCTGAAGGGAGAAAAATTGTATGGAGATTTGCAAGAGAGTGGAACAAGTTGATTTTGAAAAGATGAATGGATTGATTCCAACTATAGTTCAAGATTATAAAACTAAAGAGGTTTTAATGTTAGCCTATATGTCAAAAGAAAGTTTAAATAAGACATTAGAGGATAATACAACTTGGTTTTACAGTAGAAGTAGGGATGAACTTTGGAATAAAGGAGCAACTTCGGGACATTTTCAGTATGTGAAAGAAATAAAAATAGATTGTGATAATGATACCATTTTGATATTAGCTGAGCAAGTTGGAGCGGCATGCCATACAGGAAATAGAACTTGTTTTTATAGGGATTTGTAATTTATATATGAGAAGCATTGGAGGATTAAAAATGGATGAAAATATAAAGGCTTTATATGAGACTATATTAAAAAGAAAAACAGAAGGTGAAGAGGGATCCTATACGAAGTATCTTTTTGAAAAGGGAACAAACAAGATACTAAAAAAAGTTGGAGAAGAATGCACGGAAGTTATAATTAGTTGTAAAGAAAATAATAAAGAAGAACAGATAAATGAGATTTGTGATCTTACTTATCACTTACTTGTTCTAATGGCTCAAATGAATATTTCAATTGAAGAAGTAGGAGCAGAATTGGAAAAGAGGAGAAATAAAATTAATAATTTTAAAGGTGAAAGAAAACCGATAACAAATGTTTAAATAAGTTCTATTTGTAATTAAGCGGTATTATAAGTATAAAAGTAGGATTGTTTGTCTGAACAATCCTTTTTTTGATGTTAAGATGCGGAAATCTGAATAACATAAGTTTTAGAATTACAAAATTTTAACGGTTGATTGTCAATTATAAGTTGAGTATTATAATATTAGATAAACACAAAGTAAATTTTTTATTAATTATAGGCAAGAATACTTATAATATTAAATATAAAAAAGAAAACCTGTATATATAGTACAGGTTTTCGCATGTCCACTCGAGAAAGGAAATAAATGAACATGTTATTGTGGGTTTATAAAATTTTATGGCGATAAACCATAAAGTGTATGGGCTATTTGTTACAATATTGATAATTTAATTATACAATAATCACAAAAAAAAACAATAATTTTTTATATTATGACAATTAAAATATAAGAGAAATAAGTAAAGTTTATATTGCTAAGTAATGGCTTTTTTATATAGAAAAAATTATAAGAAATTTATAGGTGTATAATATAGATATTATGTAGAAACTAACTTGAATTTAATGTAGATTAAGAATGAAAATATTAAATTAATATATAAATTTAATATTGCAATATATAATTACAAAATAAAATAATATGTGTAGGAGAATGAAATGATTAAAATATATAAAGAAGAATTGTTGAAAAATACCATAGATTATGAAGAGTATTCAGAAAATGTTTGTAAATTAACACTAGAAGAACTTAAAAAAGAAGGGTTATTGGAATGTGGAGGTTGCTGCTTAAAGGGAGAAAATAAAAAAGGTAATTGCTCAAGCTGCAATAGTAAGAACAGTTGTAAAAAATAATATTATTTTTTGATCTAGGATTATATGATTATAAAAATATAAAATATGTTGTAGATTTAAACAAAAGAATAATATATAATGAATTTGTTTATATTATAATACATTAGAAAGATTTGGAGGGGGCCATCTTTGGGAAAGCCAAGTATTTTTAGTAGAGAATATGAAAAAAGGATGAAGCGAAGAAGAAGAAATGCGATAATAATATTTTTGGCAATAATATTAATAACATCTGCGCTATCAATTAAAATAGCGTATAATCCAATAGATTATGAAAATATTAAACAAAATATACAGGCATGGATTGATAGTGATACTAATAATTCTTCAGAACAAACTAAAGCAGAAAAACAAGAAACATCTGATGAGAAAAAAGATGAGGAAGTAGTTCAAGAAGAACCTCAAAAACCGGTGGAAGAATATATAAATATAACTCTAGCGAGTGGAAATGTTGCAAAAGCAATTTATGTAGATGATGCTAATACCGGAAAAGTTTTCAAAACTTTAGATACTAGCGATAATGGTGTTAGTTACAGTATAAGTCCATCTGGTAAGGAAATAATTGTGGAAGATACAAATTCAGTAATTACTCTATATAATTTAGATGGAACAAACAAGGTGATATCAAAAGATCAATATGTATCTACAAGTGGAAGTGTTTTTACTAAAGAAGCTACAATTCAATCAAATCCAAAATACTTATGGAATCAGAATCCAAAATTTATTAGTGAAGATAAAATAATATTTGTAACTAATAGGCCATATTTTGGAGGTGGAAATCTTAAAAAGTATCTATGGATGACTGATATTTCAACTAATGAAGATAAGGTTATGTGGGATTTAGCTGGAGCTAATATAGAAATTGGTGAAAAGGAAGAAAAAGGCGTTAAAATTACTGTTGATGGTAGAGTATATTTTATCGATGTAAATGGTAATTATATTCAATAGAGATAATATTAATAAATTATTTGATAAGATTTAAGTGTTTATGGTATAATGACTTAGTTAAATTAGATGCACACTATTTAGGAGGAAAGAATAAAATGAAAGCTAAAGTGGAAAAAATAGAAACAAATGTGATAAAATTAGAAATAAGGGTTGAAGCTGAAAAATTCGATGCAGCGTTAACTAAAGCTTATAATAAGAATAAGGGCAGATATAATATACCTGGATTTAGAAAAGGAAAGGTTCCTATGGCAATGGTTAAAAAGTTCTATGGAGTTGAAGTATTCTATGATGACGCTGTTAATTTTGCTATAGATGAATCATATCCAGAAGCATTAAATGCAGAAAATATTAAACCTGTAGATTACCCACAAGTTGATATAGTAGAATTAGGAGAAGGTAAAGAATTAGTTTATACTGCTACAGTTACTACTTATCCAGAAGTAGAACTTGGAGAGTATAAAGGATTAGATATAAAGAAGCCTATATATGAAGTAGAAGATACTGAAATAGATAAGCAAATTAAAGAAATGCAAGAAAAAAATGCTAGAATAGAAGTTAAAACAGAGGGAAATATAGCTAAAGGGGATATAGCTGTTATTGATTTCAAAGGATACATAGATGGAGTTGCTTTTGAAGGTGGAGAAGGCTCTGATTATTCTTTAGAAATAGGTTCTGGTACTTTCATTGATAATTTTGAAGAACAATTAATCGGTTTAGCAGTTGGGGACAAAAAAGAAGTAAATGTTACTTTCCCAGAAGCTTACGGAAAAGAAGAATTAAACGGAAAACCAGCAATGTTTGAAGTTGAAATTAAGTCAATTAAAGTTAAAGAATTGCCAGAATTAGATGATGAATTTGCTAAAGATGTATCAGCAGTTGACACATTTGCAGAATTAAAAGAAAATCTTAAAAAGACATTAGAAAAAAATAACGATGAAAAGGCAGAAAGAGAATTCGAAGAAGCTGTTATAACTGCAGTAATTGAAAACTCAAAAATGGATATTCCAGAAGTTATGGTAAATAAAGAAATTGATGCCATGATGCAAGATCTTGAAGGAAGATTAAAATATCAAGGTTTAAGCTTAGAACAATATATGGAATTCACAGGAAATACAACTGAAAAAATGAGAGACTTTATGAAAGAAAATGCAGAAAGAAAAGTTAAAGCTGATTTAGTTCTTGAAGCTATTGCAAAAACAGAAGAAATTAAAGCAACTGAAGAAGAGTTAAATGCAAGAGCTTTAGAATTAGGAAAGATTTATGGACCAAAAGACCCAGAAAAAATGGCTAAAATCTTAGTTAAGTCTCAAAGAAACATGATTGAAAAAGACATAATATTAGAAAATACTTTAAAATTCTTAAAAGAAAATTGCAAATAATTTATTTTAATATATAATATAAAATAAGAATGCTAATTATAAATTGCCAGAAAAAAATTTTTTTCTGGCAATTTATTCAAATAATAATTAACAAAGTAATAAAAAAAATATATAATTAGAATTAGAAAAAGTATAATAGTAAAAGGAGGATTTATATGGCTTTAGTACCTATGGTTGTAGAACAAACAAGTAGAGGAGAACGTTCCTATGATATATTTTCAAGATTATTAAAAGAAAGAATAATCATGTTAAGTGGAGAAGTGAATGATGATAGTGCTAATTTAATAGTAGCACAATTATTATTTTTAGAAAGTGAAGATCCAGATAAAGATATATATATATATATAAATAGTCCAGGAGGATCAATAACAGCTGGAAATGCTATATATGATACTATGCAATATATTAAGTGCGACGTATCAACAATATGTATAGGTATGGCAGCTTCAATGGGAGCATTTTTACTTTCTTCTGGAACAAAAGGAAAGAGATTTGCACTTCCAAACGCTGAAGTTATGATACATCAACCACTAGGCGGTTTTCAAGGTCAAGCAACAGATTTTGAAATACATGCTAAAAGAATATTAAAGATGAAAGAAACTTTAAATAGAATTTTAAGTGAAAATACTGGTAAGCCTTTAGAAACAATTAAAGCAGATGTAGAAAGAGATAACTTCATGTCTGCAGAAGAAGCTAAAGCTTATGGGTTAGTTGATGAAGTAATAACTACGCATAAAATAGGAAAAGATAAATAAGATTGAATTTTAAATTTATACGTTTTTAAGTGAGGTGAATGTATGGCTAAATATGATGAAAAGAAGCAGTTAAAGTGTTCTTTCTGCGGCAAAACTCAAGAACAAGTAAAAAGATTAATTGCAGGTCCAGGAGTATATATTTGTGATGAATGTATTGATTTATGTTCTGAAATTATAGCAGATGAATTCCAAGAAACTGTTGATTTTGACCCTAAAAGTGTACCAAAGCCAAATGAGATTAAAGAATACTTAGATTCTTATGTCATTGGGCAAGAAAGAGCAAAAAAATCTTTAGCAGTAGCAGTTTATAATCATTATAAAAGAATTAATACTAATAAAGAAGATATTGATGTTGAATTATCAAAAAGTAACATTTTACTACTAGGACCAACTGGTTCAGGAAAAACACTACTTGCTCAAACATTAGCAAGATTTTTAAATGTACCTTTTGCAATTGCTGATGCTACAACATTAACAGAAGCTGGATATGTTGGAGAAGATGTAGAAAATATTCTTCTTAAACTAATACAGAATGCAGATTATGATGTAGAAAAAGCTGAAAGAGGCATTATTTATATAGATGAAATAGATAAAATTGCTAGAAAATCAGAAAATCCATCTATTACTCGTGATGTATCAGGTGAAGGTGTTCAACAAGCATTGTTAAAGATACTAGAAGGAACTGTTGCATCTGTTCCTCCACAAGGTGGAAGAAAGCATCCTCATCAAGAGTTTATCCAAATAAATACTTCTAATATATTATTTATCTGTGGTGGAGCTTTTGATGGTGTTGATAAGATAATAGAAAATAGAACAAGAAAGAGTTCTATGGGATTTGGAGCACAAATTCAAGCTAAACATGAAAAGGATGTTGGAAGCTTACTAAAAGAAATTATGCCAGCAGACTTATTGAAGTTTGGGTTAATTCCTGAATTTGTTGGAAGACTTCCAATACTAGTTACTTTAGAGTCTTTAGATAAAGAAGCTTTAATTCAAATTTTAACTAAACCTAAAAATGCTCTTGTAAAGCAATATAAGAAATTATTCGAGCTAGATGATGTTAAGTTAGAGTTTGACGAAAAGTCATTAATCGCAATAGCAGAAGAAGCGATTAGCAGACAGACAGGCGCCAGAGGTTTAAGAGCTATTATTGAAGATATAATGAATGAAATAATGTATGAGATACCTTCTGATAATAGAATAACTAATGTTATAATAACTGAAGAGGCTATTAAAGAGAAAAAGCAGCCTAGAATTGAAAGAGTAGAAGAAGGAAAGATTAGACCTACTTTAGTAAAAGCTAGAACTAAGAAAGATATTGAATCAGCTTAATATTAGCGAGAATAATAAGTCAGTATATATTTTTTTATATATACTGACTTATTTAGCGTTTTTTACAAGTTTTTAGTATTTTAAATATTGGATTGTTTTTATTTATATTTCAAAATCAAGAATATATTTGTAATAATAAGCAAATAATACTAATAATAAAAATTGAAGGAGGCAAAGTATATTTACTTTAGTAATAATAAGGAAATAAAATGTATATATTAGTAAAGGTAAGTATATTTAAAGATTATGACAAATATATTAATGATTTTGCAAATTATAGTTCTAATTCTCATGGTTTATGTTATGTGTAATGCAATAAGTAAACCACAAAAAAATAGGGAGATAATAATTGATAGGGAAAATACTAAGGAATTAAATAATCTAAATAGATTAAGACAAATAAGTTTATCTAAGCCACTTACTGAAAAAAGTAGACCATCTAGTTTTGATGAGGTAATAGGGCAAGAAAAAGGGATTAAAGCATTAAAGGCAGCTCTTTGCGGGCCGAATCCTCAACATGTTATAATTTACGGACCACCGGGGGTTGGAAAGACGGCAGCAGCTAGATTGGTGTTGGAGGAAGCTAGAAAATCCAAACTATCGCCATTTACAGAAAAGTCAAAATTTGTTGAGTTAGATGCAACCACATTGAGATTTGATGAGAGAGGAATAGCAGATCCACTAATAGGTTCAGTGCATGATCCGATTTATCAAGGCGCTGGTTCTTTAGGTATAGCTGGAATTCCACAACCAAAGGCAGGAGCTGTTACAAAAGCTCATGGGGGCGTATTATTTTTAGATGAGATTGGAGAGCTTCATCCAATTGAGTTAAATAAGTTATTGAAGGTATTAGAAGATAGAAAAGTGTTTTTAGATAGTTCATACTATAGTTCAGAAGATACTAATATGCCCAAGTACATAAAGGAAGTATTTGATAATGGGCTTCCTGCTGATTTTAGATTAATAGGAGCAACAACAAGAGCGCCACATGAAATCATACCAGCTATAAGATCAAGATGTGTTGAAATCTTTTTTAGGGCATTATTGCCTGAAGAAATAGAGAAAATAGCTGAAAATTGTGTTAATAAAGTTGGATTGCAAATTTCAAAAGATGGTGTTGAAGAAGTAAGTAAATATTGCACAAATGGTAGAGAAGTAATAAATTTGATTCAGTTGGCGTCTGGAATTGCTATTAATGAAGATAGAAGTGAGATTACATTAGATGATATTAAATGGGTATTAGAGAATGGACAGTATAACAAAATAATTTCAAATAAGATACCATCTCAATCTAGAGTTGGGGTTGTTAATGGATTAGCAGTATATGGAGCAAACATTGGAATGTTAATGCCTCTTGAAGTTAGTTGTAAGAAAGTTACAAGTAGAAGAGGGGAACTTAAAATAACTGGAATAGTTGAAGAGGAAGAGATAACTAATAACAATAAAAAAATAAAAATGAAAAGCACTGCTTTTGCATCTGTTCAAAATGTGCTTACAGTATTAGATAATTTATTCGATTTATCAACTGATAGATATGATATACATGTAAATATATCAGGAGGAATTCCAGTTGATGGCCCATCAGCTGGTATAAGTATTGCAACAGCGATCTATAGCGCTATAACTAAGCAGAAAATAAATAGGTTTGTTGCTATGACTGGAGAAATAAGCATATTAGGATCTGTAAAAGCGATAGGAGGAGTGAAGGCTAAAATATCTGCAGCCTTTAAAGCTGGTGCAAAAAAAGTTATAATTCCACAAGAAAATTATGATGAATCACTACATGAAATATGTGAAATAGAAATAATTCCTGTAACAAATTTTAAAGAGGTAATTAAGTTGGCTATAGAAGAAGATATAATTAATGAAAGCGAACGAGAAATATTATCAGCTGAAGGCAATAACATTTTGAATAACTTGTAAAGTTATATTTTTAATTAGTACAGTAAAATATGAATAAATCTTAATATTTTTACACTTTTTCTTTTAAAATTAATATATTATGTTATAATAGATAAACTAAAGAGTATTTATAGTAGCATATATGCTGTTTGATTAAACAAAATTATTATAAGTTTACAAAGCAAGTGACTAGGTATACTTGTTTTGTAAACTCTACAATATATAATGAGTTTTTTATTTTTAGAATCATTGAAAAAAATATTTATTATGTGTATACTAGATAAGTCAAAATAAATAATGTAATTAAGATATGGGGGGAAATAGTACTATGAAAAAGCTATATACGATTCCGCTAATTCCTTTAAGAGGATTGACTGTTTTTCCTAGTGTGGTTGTACATTTTGATGTGGGAAGAGAAAAATCCATAGCAGCTATTGAACAAGCTATGTTAGATGAACAAGAAGTTTTTCTTGTAGGGCAAAAAGATTCAATGATAGAAGAACCTAATCAAGATGAAATATATTCGATTGGAACCATATGTAAAATAAAGCAAATCTTAAAGATGTCTGATAATACTATTAGAGTTCTTGTGGAAGGCCAAGAAAGAGGTAAAATAGTTAAATATATAGAGGAAGAAGAAAATTATATAAAAGTTTCAGTAAAAAAATTAGATGATAAAGTGGTTAAGAATGAGGAATTAGACGCCTATATTAAATTCTTGGATAAAGAATTTATGAAACTACTTAAGTTAAGTGAAGATAATTTTGGAGAAGCAGTTAAATCAATAGATTCACTTGAAAAACCAAGTCAGTTTGTAGACATGGTAGCTTCTTATGCAATAACTGATGAAAAGCTTAAACAAGAAATTTTGGAAATAGTAGATATAATCAAGAGAGTAGAGAAAGTACTAGAAAGAATTAAAATAGAGATTTCTATAGCAAAAATCCAAAAAAAAATTGCTAATAAAGTAAAGAATACAGTTGCAAAAGAGCAGAAGGAATTTTATCTAAGAGAGCAATTGCGCGCAATTCAAGAAGAATTGGGTGAAGATGATGAGGACAAGAAAGAAATAGCTAAGTATGAAGAAAAAATCAAGAAAGCTAAACTTCCTAATGAAGTTAAAGAAAAGGTTAATTACGAGTTATCAAGACTTAAAAATATGAGTCCTACGTCATCAGAAGGCAATGTTGTAAAGGCATATTTAGACTGGGTATTGGATATCCCTTGGGGTAAGAATACAAAGGAAAATATTGATGTTACTAAAGCAAGAGAAGTTTTAGATAATGAGCACTATGGATTGGAAGACGTTAAAGATAGAATTATAGAGTATTTAGCAGTAAAACAATTCAGTAAGTCCCAAAAAGGACCTATTCTTTGTTTAGTTGGCCCTCCAGGTGTGGGAAAGACATCTATAGCAAAATCTATAGCTAATGCCATTAATAGAAAATATACAAGAATATCCGTAGGTGGAATGAAGGATGAAGCTGAAATAAGAGGTCATAGAAAGACATATGTTGGTGCAATTCCAGGTAGAATAGTCTATGCAATGAAAGAGGCAAAATCTATGAATCCATTAATGCTTTTTGATGAGATAGATAAAATTAGTTCGAGCTATAAAGGTGATCCATCTGATGCATTATTAGAAATATTAGATAGTGAGCAAAACAAAGATTTTAGAGATAGTTATTTAGAAGTACCGATGGATTTGTCTAAGGTTATGTTTATAGCAACAGCAAATTCTTTAGAAACCATACCAAGGCCGCTTTTAGATAGAATGGAAGTTATTGAAGTATCGGGATATACGTATGAAGAAAAATTCAATATAGCTAAAAATCATCTTATTCCTAAGATATTTAAAGAACTTGATATTCCGCAAGATAAAATTGATATAGAAGACGATTCTATTAGAATGGTTATCGAGGGATATACAAGAGAATCAGGAGTTCGTGGATTAGAAAGAAAATTAAGTTCTTTAATAAGAAAAGTATTAGCAGAAATGTTAAAAAGAGAACAAAAGGAATTCCTAATTAATAATGAAAGTGTTGAAAAATTATTAGGTAAGAAGACGTTTGATTTTGATCAAATTGATAAAGTGGACAAGGTTGGAGTAGTTACAGGAATGGCATGGACTGCATATGGAGGCGATACGCTTCCAATAGAAGCTATGGTTATGACTGGATCAGGAAAACTTGAACTTACAGGTAAGCTTGGAGATGTTATGCAAGAGTCGGCAAGGACAGCGTACAGTTATGTTAGAGCTAATGCAATTAAGTTTGGGATAAATGAAACTTTTTATAAAGAGAAGGATATCCATATTCATGCACCAGAAGGTGCAGTGCCTAAGGATGGTCCATCGGCAGGCGTGACTATGGTAACTGCACTTGTATCAGCACTATCCGGTAAGAAGGTTAAGCATAATGTAGCAATGACAGGTGAAGTTACATTAACAGGAAGAGTGCTTCCGATTGGTGGGCTAAAGGAAAAATCTTTAGCAGCATTTAGAGCAGGAGTAGATACTATAATAATTCCTAAAGAAAATGAGAAAGATATAGATAAGATACCAAATTCGATTAGAAATAGCTTGAATATTATTTCTGCTAAAGAAGTTAATGAGGTATTGAAAAATGCACTAATTGGAGAGGATACTAATGAGAATTAAGAAATCAGATTTTATTACGTCAGCAGTAAAGAAGAATCAATATCCCATAGATAATAGAGTGGAAGTTGCATTTGTTGGAAGATCTAATGTAGGAAAGAGTTCGCTGATAAATTCATTAACCAATAGAAAAAAACTTGCAAAGGTTAGTCAGACTCCAGGAAAAACTAGATTAGTTAACTTTTTTCTTATAAATGATGATTTTTATTTAGTTGATTTGCCTGGATATGGATATGCAAAAGTTTCGAAGGCGGAGAAGGATAGCTGGGGGAAAACTGTTGAAATGTATTTGACTGGTAGAGAACAGCTAAAAAGAGTTGTCTTGCTTGTAGATTCTAGGCATAAGCCAACAGGTGATGATATAATTATGCATGAATGGATAAAACATTTTGGTTATGACGTTATAGTAGTCGCTACAAAGAGCGATAAACTTACACGGAATGAATTAAAGAAAAATGAGAAAGTTATAAAAGAAACACTCAAATTAAATTCAGATGACAAATTATATTTTTTCTCATCATTAAATAAAGATGGGAAAGATGAACTAATAGATAATCTTTTCTTAGAATTTGCGACAGATTTAGATTAGTAAAATATTTTTTATAAATTTTTATATAATAGTAAACAAATAACCTCTTACAGATATAATATTTGTAAGAGGTTATTTCTATTTAAGTAATGATATTATTTATTAAAATAGCTGATAAAAAATTTAAATAATTATAAGTTATAAAAAATAGTGTCAAAAATTTTAGGTAGGAATAATATATAGTATAAAAAAGAAAAAAATATTTCCAAGGAGGAATAAAAATGGAGATGAATGATATCCTAAATGGTTTAAATTCATGTGATGATGATTGTTCAGATTCAAGTTCTAACAATTGTGGTTGCGGGCCAAACTTTGGTGGACCAGGAATCGGAGGTTTTCCAGGGGGTATAGGAGGCTGTGGACAAGGATTCAATAATGGTGGTTGCGGATTTAACAGCTGGATTTGGATTTTATTAATATTATTCTATTGTGGCTGTGGAAGAAATAATTTAGGAAGAGGTAATGTAGGAAGTGATTGCTGCTGTGAGAAAAAGTGCGATTGCTGCTGTGAAAAGAAAGATTGCTGTTGCAACAAAGGCGGAGCTAATAGTGGATTCTTAGGTAGTTGTGCACCATATTTGTTTATATTAGTACTATTATTCCTTTGCAATAATAACAATGGAATAGGCGGAGGATTTAACAATTGTGGATTTGGCGGAGGAGTAAGTCCTTTCGGTAATAATTTTGGTTGTGCTGCTAATTGTTAAGATTCTTAATTTTTAGGAAGGAGAGATAAATATGTCTAAAAGGAAGAATAAATGTTGCTGTGAAAAAAGACACAATGAATGTTGCTGCTATGAGCCAAGATCAAATGCTTCAGATGGTTTATTAGGAAGTGGTTGTACACCAATCATATTTCTATTAATAGCATGCGGGTCAGGTTTATTAAACTGTAACAAATCATATTTAATTATTTTACTATTTATATTATGTGGTGGATGCTTCTCTAATCTTTTAGGAGGCGGACGAGGAGAAAGTAATTGCTGCTGCTAGGATAGTGGATAGAGGGCTTTAATGGCCCTCTAAAAAAATGCATAAAAACATAAACATTTTTAGAATGATATACATATATTAAAAAGAGACAATTTTAAGTGAGAGGATTTTAAAATGGCTAAGCATAAACATAGAGAACAAGATCAAACATCAAATGATACTAGTTCTAATATTAATGATAATGCTAGAAATGCACCTTTTGGAATTGATCCTATGCAGTTAATGGGATTACTAGGTGGAAATTTTGATATGAATAATATGGGGAATATGTTAGCTTCAATGAATACAAATGGATTTAATTTGGGAAATTTAAATTCAATAGCTCAAATGATGGGGTTAAATTTAGATAATAACTTATTTCAAGGAAATATGAGTGGAAGTCAAAGCAATGTAAATAATAAGAATATGTATTCAAATCCTAAAGAATATTCTAGCAATACGAATCCTAAAAATTCTGAAAATCTAAATGAAGATAAAGGTGTTAAAAAGAACAATGTTGCAACAAATAGAAATATTAAGGATAAGGATGCGAACTTAGAATTTTTAATGGCAATTAGAAGTTATGCTCATCCGGATAGAATAAAGTTTATTGATAGAATCATTGAAGCTTATAAGAATGGAGAACTCAAAGAAGCATAAAAAAATAAAAATTATTTTTTAAATTGTGTATACAAAAAGAAATCATGTCAATAATATTAATGTAATAGAGAAAGTATTCTCTTACAAACTTAATGGATTATTAAGTAAGACTTGATTTAGAGAGGTATTTCCATCTAAAATCTAGTTAAGCTTATCCAGAAGTTTAATGCCGTTTGGTTAACATTTAAAGAGTTTGATGTGTTAATGGCAGTTCAACTATCGGATAAATTTTTTACTTCATTAAGTAACCCCTCATCCCCCTTTAGGCCGCTAATGCGGCCTTTTATATTTATTTAGCTTTTTGTATACTATTTATTTTATAAGAAGAACCTTGCTTTTCAAAATCTATTAATAATATCAACTCACTTTTATTATTTGTACCTTTAAGATTGCTTTTTTCAAAAGATAGTCTCCACCTTATAGCTGAGGGCTCTAATGACTCAGTCCACTTATAATCATAAAAAAATGCATTTTGAAAAGTATACGAATAATTATCTTTATCTAAACTCCAAAGTAAAGATAAATTCTCTTTGTCAATTGTAGAAGAGAAGATATCTGGAAGATCATCAACTACGTAAGGAAGCTCAACTAAATTGATAAAACTCGTTGCAGAATCTAATGAAGGAAGATTTGTATTATCCTTACTAGTATCTAAAATATCATTATTAATGAGCATAAAGCTATTTAATGAAGAAAGCCCTTCTGATGATGATATTGAATAACATTGAGGAGTCTTAGAATTTTTACAATCCAATATACCAAAAATATTATTATTACTTGAATAGAGCAAATTAAAGTTTTTTTTATTCCACTTAAATACATAAGACATAGACTTATCATTTTTAGAGCCAAGAAGTATAATTTCAGGAATATTATCTCTAGAAAGATTATGAAAATAAACTTTAGGCTCAAAATGAAGATTAGTCGTGAAAAGTGTTTTGTCACTAAGTTGATTGGAAAGATAATGATCATTATCAAAACAATTTATATTAAAATCAACCTTATTTTGTGAGCTTAATAATTGAAAAGTATCTTTTTTGCCATCACCTGTTAAGTCATATTGTGTATTTTGGGTAATGTTTATTGGAGATATAGTTTGTAAAGATTTAAACTTATTAGAAATAAAGTAAACCATGCCTAAAATTAAAAATAATGCTGATATATATAGTGCTGAGTTTACTAAAATCCTTTTCTTTAATATTATGATTTTCATTATATATCACCTCAATAAATTATATGTTGATATAGTGATGCATATTAATAATATAAAAGCGATAAAATAAAAAAAGACCATAACTTCACGCAAAATATTTTTTGCCTAAGTTATGATCAGGATGAAGAAAATAACAATTATTTGCAGTTGCTACAATAACCATAAAAATAAACCTTATTTGAAACAATCTGATAATCAGTATGCTCTTTTGCTAAAGCATTAAGATTATCTAGAGATAGATCTTTAAAATCATCTACTCTCCCGCAACTTAAGCATTGTAAGTGAGGATGAGGTAATGAATTACCATCATATCTAAAGTTTCCTTCACCAACATTTATTTCTTGAATTAATCCTACATCAACTAATGTTTTTAATGCTTTATATACAGTAGCTAAACTCATAGTTGGATATTGGATATGAATATCAGAATAAATAACGTCTGCTGAAGGATGAGAAGTAGTATTAATTAAATAGTTATATACTGCAAGTCGTTGAGGAGTTAATTTTAGCTTTTTTTCTTTGAAAACTGAAGCTATTTGATCCATTTTAAAAACCTCACTTCTATTAGTTTTATGTATCGATTATAGCATAGAAATAAAGAAAGAGTCAATTAATTAATTAATACTATTTTTAAACAATTATTATTATTTAGAGAAATATTGTTAATAAAAATGCAAAGAAAAAGATTGAGTTCGCTTAATTTGAACATTTAATTATAAATAAACACTCAATTTCAATTAATTTTCTGATAATTGAATGAAAATATCAAAAATTTGTTGTACATTAAAGAAAAGTCTGTTAAAATATAACTAAGCAGAGTGTGTTAATTAATTAACATACTATAGTAATTATAATTACTATTTCTACAAAAAAATGATAATTTTTATTACAGACTTAATCAAAATCATTTAGCCTATGATAAAAATATAAATAGAAATTGATGAGGAGGCGTATTTTTGTGGGAAAATATAAAGTTGGGGATGAATTAATAATTGTAAATGATCCAAGCAAGGATAATGAGAAGTTAAAGGAATTAACAAAATTAACTGTTGATGGAGACTTCGCACAAATATCTTGGGGAATAAAAATATTAGAAGTAGAATATGACAAGCCATATGTGACATTAACTTATAAAAATGTTAAAGGCGAGAAAAATAAAGTTTTTTCTGAATGTAGAGACATAGAGAACTTTGATAAAGAAAAAGTTTTGGAAAAGGCATTACTTAGAGCATTCCAAAATGAACTTATAAATATATCAGTTGTTAAGAATATTTGTCAAATATAATTATAAAAATTAAGGAGCATTATAAAAAATGCTCCTTAATTTTACATAGAATTCCATTGTAAAATCTTTACTTTTAAGGGCGTTTGTAATATAATGAATTCATAAATTTATGAGATTTATAAATTATTAGGATGAGAAAAGGATGGCGGGTTTTATGAGTAGGTGTCCATTTTGGTCAACAACAAAAGAGAAAGTGGAGTGTTATAGTGAATGCCCTATAAAAAGTGAATCATTAAAAGGGCAAGATGATAAGCTTTGCATTTTTAATGAATGTAGTGAGTCAAGCAGTATCGATTTTAAGGAAATTATGAAAGAAGACTACGGTTTTCTAAATTTGTCTATATATGATGACGAAAAGAGAACAAATATTAACTATTAATGCTAAAGAAATATAGATTAGAATATATGAAAATATTCTAATCTATATTTTTATTGATAAAAGAAGTATATGTTTATTTGATCTATAAAAATATTATAATATTTATAGATAAGTTCGCGAATTAACTTAGTTTTGTAGAGTTTTACTCTTGTGCTTCATAAGAGTTTGTATATTTATGAAGAAGAGAATGTTTTAAAGACCATAAATTTTGGGATAAATCAACATAATAAGTATGAGGATTTTCAAATCTAAGTACTTCAGGCCACAGCTTATCAGTTTCAAGTTTTGAAAAATCTTTTATTTCTAAAACTGTAGGAGATTCATACACGCACTTTCCACTTTTGAATATTGGTGCTTGAAGTTCTTTAGTGTAATAGTTCTTGATTTTTTTTCTCTTCCATGTATGAATAGGGTCGAATATTATTAATGGTTCATTCTCGTTAATGTTTTCATCTCTTAAAGTAATTAAATCAGCAATGGCCTTATGAGAGTTTTTATCAAATATTCTTATTATCTTCTTAAAACCTGGATTTGTTATTTTTTCTTCATTTTCGCTTATTTTAATTTTAGGGATAATGTCATTATCACCTTCCAATGCAACTAATTTATAAACGCCCCCAAAAACTGGTTCTGACTTAGCAGTTATAAGTCGCTCACCAACTCCAAAAGAGTTTATACATGCACCTTGATCTAATACATCTTTTATAATATGCTCATCAAGAGAGTTAGAAACTACAATTCCACAATCTTCATATCCAGCTTCATCTAACATCTTTCTGCATTTTCTTGTTAGATAAGTAATATCACCAGAATCTATTCTTACGCCACGAGGTCTCTTGCCAAGAGGTTTTAAAACTTCATTAAATACTTTTATTGCATTTGGAATTCCTGACTTTATGACATTGTAGGTATCAATAAGTAATACACAATCATCTGGATAAATTTCAGCCCAGGCTTTAAAAGCATCATATTCTGTATCGTATAATTGAACCCAACTATGAGCCATAGTTCCAACAGCAGGGATATTAAACATTCTGTCTGACATAGTGCAGGCTGTTGAACTACATCCACCTATAATAGCTGCTCTAGCACCATAAATTGCGCCGTCATAACCTTGAGCTCTTCTTGAACCAAATTCCATTACAGGACGCCCATCTGCTGCTCTACAAATTCTATTAGCTTTTGTAGCAATTAGTGTCTGATGATTTATTGTTAAAAGAATCATTGTTTCAAGGAATTGAGCTTGAATTACAGGGCCACGAACAGTTACAAGAGGTTCGTTTGGAAATACTGGGTTTCCTTCTGGAACAGCCCAAACATCGCAACTAAAATCGAAGTCCCTTAGATAGTCAAGAAATTCTTCGGAGAAGGCGTGTTTATCTCTTAGATAAGTAATATCGTCGTCAGTAAATTTTAAAGTGCTTAAATAATCGATTAATTGTTCAACTCCAGCCATTATACAGTATCCGCCATCATCGGGGATTCGCCTAAAGAACATATCAAAGTATGCTATTTTGTCTTTAAGTCCTTTACGGAAATAACCATTACCCATAGTCAATTCATAAAAATCAACTAACATCGTTAAATTTCGTTCATCCTTAACATTAAAACTAGATTTATTATCCATAATAATCTCCTTTAAAAAACATGTAAATAATTTTATTTTATAATTATAGTTTAATCCATTATAAATTAAAATGCATAAAACTATTGTACATCTATAAGAGTTTGATTACAATATAGTTGCTTATAACTTAAAATCAGACATATATTAATTTTTTGAATTTAAGTAGAAAATATTCAGTATTATGAGAGGAAAATGAAATTCATATAGTAAATATGGAAAGAATTTAAAATATGTAAGTCTTATATAAAGAAATTCATAAATGCTGAAATGTAAATAGGAATGAAAGAAGGAGCATTACAGTGGGGTACGATCTTGATAAATATCAGATGGATGCAGTAAAGGCAGAAGAAAAAAATGTCTTGATAGTTGCAGCACCTGGATCTGGAAAAACTACGGTTATAATAAATAGAGTTGATTATCTAGTAAAGCATAAAAGAGTAGCTAATGGAAATATAATAGTAATTACATTTACAAAAGCGGCGGCGCAGAATATGAAGAATAGATATGTATCTAAATTCAATACGAACAGTTCACCTTTTTTTGGGACATTCCATGGCTTATTTTATAAGATACTTTTGAGATGTGGAAGAAATATCGACATAGTCGATGGGGCCGTTGTTCACAAAATAGTTAGTAATATTTTAGGTAAATACTTTGATGAAGTTAATGAAGATAAAATTAAAGAAGCAATAAATAACATTTCTTTGTATAAAACTTCAAGAGTTCCTCTAAATGAATTTAAGCCATCAATTGCAAAAGAAATTTTTGAAGAAGCATTGGAAAAATATGAAGAATATAAAAAAGAACACAACAAAAGAGATTTTGACGATCTAGCTATAGAAGTATTAGAATTGCTAAAGAATGATAAGAATATGTTGTTGTCTTATAGGAAATTATTCAAGTATGTTTTAGTTGATGAGTTTCAAGATTGTGATGAAATGCAAATAGATTTTTTAAGGTTAATAAATGATGGGGAAGATAATAATCTTTTTGCAGTGGGAGATGAAGATCAATGTATTTATTCTTTTAGAGGGTCAAAGCCAGAGTATATGGTTAACTTTGATAAAATATTTATAGGTGGGAAAAAATATTATTTATCTATAAATTATAGAAGTAGAATGAATATAGTTGATAAATCAAAAACTGTAATAGCGTATAATGAAAAGCGAAATAATAAAGAGATAAAATGGAATAAAGAGTGTGAGGGGATTGTTAAGTGGTTTAATCCATATAATGAAAAGATGCAGGCTGAAAGTTTGACTGATATAGTTATAAATAATAAAACTCTAGGAATTAATTATGAAGATAATGCAGTATTGTATAGAACTAATATAGAGTCTATGTCTGTTATTGATGTATTAACTAAAAGAAAGATCCCATTTACACTACTTGATAGAGAATATAATTTTTTTGAGCATTTTATTTGCAGGGATTTAATCTCATATTTAAGATTAAGCGTAGATGAATTTGATAGAAATAGCTTCTTGCAAATAATAAATAGGCCTTTCAGATATATAAGTAAGGGAAATTTATTTTATATAAAAAATTATGATAGAGAAGAGAGTCCATTTACTATAATTATTAGCAAAGAAGATACACCACCATTTCAAAAGAAAAAGCTTGATGAGTTAAGAAAAGATATAAACTATTTAAATAAGATATCTTTATCATCAGCAATTGCATATATAGTAATGGATCTAGGATATAGAGATTATCTTCAGAAATATGCTAATAAATTTAATCAAAGTTTTGAGGATTTAGAAGATATAATAGAAGAATTTAAATTATCAGCAGAAGGATATAAAACTATATTTGAATTTCTAGAACATATAGAGGAAGTAAAACAAAGTATAGAGGAAAGTAAAAGAAAAACTAAGAGAGAAGGCGTTATCTTAAGTACTATACATGGCGTGAAAGGAATGGAGTTCAAAAATGTCTATGTTATAAATTGTGTAGAAGAAACTATACCTCATGCATCAAGTATAAAGGAAAATATTGAGGAAGAACGAAGATTATTTTATGTTGGAATAACTAGGGCAATAGATAACCTGTATCTATTTTCTCCAAGAAGCAGGAAAGGCCAATTTAAGGATGTTTCGAGGTTTATTATCGAAGGAAAATTAAATGATATGCCTGTTGACACTTATGGATACGAGATTGGAAATAAAGTAGCCCATAGAACTTATGGTGTTGGAGAGATTACTGGATTTGATGAAAATGACAAAGATAAGATTAAATTGAAGTTTGATGATGGAATTTTTAGAAGTTTTTCTTTGAAAATTTTGGTTGATAACAATTTAATATCAAAATGTTAAATTAAAAAGATTGAGTAAATGAAAGTATGTTCGTTCCATACCCGTAAATAGTTAATTTTTGATATAGAGGATGGAATGATTAGTATGGCAAAACTACGATTAAAAACACTAAAAATTAACAATAATTCAAGTAAAACTGTAGAGGAATGCTATAGTGAATATATGGATTATTGTAAGTCTATAGGGCTTAGGCAGGCGACTTTAGTTAGTAAGCAAAGGTTTTATACTTATGAATTATTAAAACATGTATCAGCAGATGATGAAATTAATATTATCACTCAAAAAAAGATAGAGGGATGGATTAATTCTATGATTGATTATGGGTATAAGGGGAATACCTATCAAACTTTTGTAATTAAACTAAAGGCGTTTCTTACCTATTGCTTTACAAGAGAATATTTAAAAGAATATGAAGTTAAGATACCAAATGTTATTTTAGAGAAAAAAGAAATCTACACAGAAGATGAACTTAAAAAACTTTTAAAAAAGCCAGATTTAGATACCTGCCTTGTAGGAGATTATCGTTCATTTGCAACGGTATCATTTTTAGTAGGGGCAGGATGTAGAAGTACAACATTATTAAATGTAAGGGTAAAAGACATTGATTTTAAAAAAGAAATGATATTATTCGCCCACATGAAAACAAAAAGACAGGTTAATGTACCATTATCAAAGTCATTGAAATTAATACTAAAAGATTATATTGAGACAATGAATTTAAAAAATGAGGATATATTGTTTCCTAAGCTAGATGGAACTAAAATGAGTTATGATACATTGCACGAAAACTTAGTAAACTATTTCAAGCACTGTAAAGTTAAAATGCGAGGAGTAAATACGTTCAGGAATACATTTGCAACTATGTTCGTCAGAAATGGTGGAGATATCTACAGATTAAAATTATTATTAGGACATAGTAATATTAAAACTACCGAAAGGTATGTGAATTTATTACCTATAGACTTTAAAGATGATTTGTTACAATATAATCCTCTGGATATATTGAATAAGAATAAAAATGAGAATGGGAAAATGAAAATTAAAAAGAAATAATATAAATTTACGTAAATATTTTAAAATAATAATGATAATTTAAATTGGTTTAGTTATGAATGTATACTTCATTTTGTGAGATGTGTAAGACTAGAAAAAATTCTAGTCTTTCTTTGTACTGAAATTTACCCAATATTCTTCTATAAACATATTGTAAAATTTTTCGAAGTATAGTTTTAAGTATGGGTGTAAATTGGAAGTAGAAAAGTTTCTAACAAAAATTAAGGTGTTATTATTAATATATCCTTCGATAATCAATTGTTTAAATGAATTTTTAAAATCCTCATAATTGTATTGTGTATTTTTATCAGAGATAATATCAAGATATAGTTTATCAAAATCATTATGATACCTTTTCTCGGCTATATCAAATTTTAAATATAAAAGTATTTGAGTAGCAGTTTCATCGATATTAAGTGGCTGTTGCTTTAATTTAGTTATTTCGTTTGTTACTTCTTTTATTTTATGAGTTATTTGTTCAATATTGCTTAAAATTATTTTTTGCTGATTAGTAAAATTATGAAGTTTGTCATTTAAATAATTTAAATAATTTTTCATTACAGTAAATTTATTATTTAATGTAGAGCCATAATGCAAATCTAAAACTTCAGGTAAAGACAAATCATCAAATATTGCACCACTTTCAATCTCAAAAAGTTCGTTTGGTGTTATATCTAGGTGTTCACAAAGTATATCTAAATGTGCCATATCTAACTTTTCAAATGAATTAGTACAATATCTATTGATTGTGCTTTTATTAATACCGGTTTCATCGGATAACTGTTGTTGGGAAATTTTTTTGTTTTTTATTATAGAATCCAAATTAAGTTTTGCCATAACTTTTATCACCTCAGATATATTATATGTCATAAATAATAAAAATACAATATTTAGGGATAAATTTCTAAAAACGGTATTGACAAAAACGTGAGCTAATAGTATATTATTCCTATAGATAAGAAAAATTTCTTGAATAGAAATTAAAAAAGGCAGTAACATATAGTTACCACCTACACCTAAGCAATGTAAGTATAGCATATGTTACTCCTTAACTCAATTATTTTAGGAGGACAAGCGATGAGGAAGAACAAAAAACGTAAAAATTCAGTGATTAACTTAAAAAAAAGGGAAGAAAAGTATAGAATACATAGTTATATAATTGAGCAATTCAATTCTTTAATAAGAGATATGATGCCCTATTTTAGGAAGATTATTATAAATTATGTATTAAAAATATTTGAAAAATCAATTTCATAAAACGATGAGAATGTTAAAGGCTAGGGAGCAATAAAAACTCCTTAGTCCTATTTTTAGAATAAAATTTTTTGATAAGGGTGCTTAGTCATTAGCAAATCATTAGATTTTTTTGCTATATTCTTTAAGGTTTTTTTGTCAAAATAATTATATATTGTGCCAACGGTTAATCCTGTAAAGGTTGAAATTTGTTCGGTTGTAAATCCTTTAGTTAACATTAGAGATATTACGGATTTTTGAATTGTACTTATATTTAATTGTTTCTTTCTCTCTGGGGATATATCATTAATATTGTTAAACGAATCGTTAATTATGCTCATGATTGTAGTTGATGACATTTTTCTGTATTTTTTACCATAAAAAGTATAGAATAAATATTTGAAGGTTTCAATTTTGTTTTTTGTATTTCTAAAATCAATATATTCTTTATAATCTTTGAATAGTGAATTTGGTAATTTAAATTTATAGTTATTTATTTCTAAGTATAACTTGTTATCATGAGATGTAAAATCATCTATTTTTAAATTTTGAATAACTTCTATACTAGGGCAAATAAAAAGATATAATTTAAATAATAATTTATTTCTAGAATAACTAGACTTATTTTGAGAATAATAATTTAAGAGAGAATTTGCTTCATCTAATGTTAATGGTGATATTTCTTTTAAATCTTTATTGCAATATTCATTTATTATTTCAGATAGAAAGTTTTCAGAATTAAAATTATTAAAGTGTTTAGTTTGAAGTTTACCACAATCTTCTAAATACTTTAATGTAGAAGCAATATAGCTACATTTATTAATCAAAGTTGATTTTGCATATTGTTTTTTTGAAACCATATCATGAAAGTAGCCTAATAATCTAGTTGGATTTAATAAAGATTCATCGCAAATTCTCTCATTATTATCAAGATAATCAAAGAAATTGAAATTGGCACTTTGATATTGTTTAAAAGATATATCGTTTGAAAGGCTTCGATTATTTATAGTGTATTCTTTAAAATATGCAAAATATCTACTTGATTTCTTTTGGAAAATTCGATTATATGAAAAATATTTAAGATTCTCATCATTTTGAACTTTAGAGTATTTAAAACCAGGTTTATATATTAATAAGTATTCTAAAACTACTCTGTATTCAGCATCTACATCAAGTGATTTGTTTAAAAGATAATAGTGGTTACCATTTGTAATTATTCCCCATTCGGTGTTATGAGCATCCATATAACTACATACCTGAGCAAAATCCTTATTTGTTATTTTATGATCTCTTCTTTTAGTTTCTACATATAATCGATTATTATTTGGGAGTATTAAACTAATATCTGTACGCCCCAATAAAGTTGATTCTTCACAATCAAACCATTCTTTCTTGTAACCTAATAAATGTAGCAAATCCTTAACAACCAACATTTTGATGTTTTCCTCACTCCCCCTCTTCTCTAATTCATTAAGATAAAAGCCTTGTAAGTTTTGTAAAGTTTTCAAATCTTCATTCTTCATTTGCTTAAACCTCCTTATTTGTTTATCAATAATAGTTTGTATAAAATTTTGATTTTAATTCGTTTATTTTAATGGATAGTAATCCAAATGCTTAAATAATATATACATTTTATGAATTTAGGACAAATATTAGTCTTGTTTTTTCATAAAAATTCACAATAATAAGCAGGATATTACATTAATTTGTAGAAATAAAATATAACTGGTATAAAAGTGCTGGTTAATATTTTATGGGAGGTATTGGAAATGGCTAGATTTGAAATTAAAAAGAGTAGCAATGATCAATATTATTTTGTTTTAAAAGCTAACAATGGACAGGTAATTCTACAAAGTGAAACTTATACATCAAAACAAAATTGTAATAATTGCATTAAATCGATTAAAGAAAATGCACCAGATGCGGAAGTAGCAGACTTAACTTAATAATTATCAAATAACACTATGAAAATATAATCATAGTGTTATTTGATAATTAAAATGAAATTAACTAATTTATATAAATTGGAGAGGGGTGTGGAATATGTCGGGTAATCCTTGGAGTAGTGATATAAGTGAAGAAAAAGTATGCTTAAGCCCTGATGAATTCAGCATAAATAATAGTGATGATTGGACATGTGCTCTAGAAAAAAATTATGATAAAGGGAGTAAGTTTAGTACTTTTAGATGTGATAATAAAGAAAAATTATTAGAAATTACAAAGGATTATTGGTGCTTTTTGAAGTTGATACTTGATGAAAGAAATAAATATGAAAAATGTTTAGGAATATTAGAATATCGAAATGGATACCCTTTTGTTAACAATAAGGAAGCTAGTAATTATAATAATTATAAAGTGGAAAATTACGTTTTTATTAGGGAAAATAGAGATGTAAAAAGTACAATGAAATTAATTTTTAATTGTTTTAGAGATAATTTGCAGGAAGAGGGTATAGTGTTGAATATATTAAACAAGGATAATATGGAGTTAAGAGCAGAACATTTTAAAAATAAAGTGGAAGGGCAATTAGAAAATATCCCTTTAAGACCAATAATGATAAAAGAAGTTGAAACTGGAATTTATGAATTAGAGACATATATACCAATTGATAAATATACTGAATTTCAAAATATAGTTGGTAAAGAAATAGATTTTGAAATTTATCAATATATAAAAAATATTAAAATTAAAGTAATTGAAAGAGGCACAGGTGGTGGAACAAGTGATAAATGGGATAGTGTAAGTATTAAATTTAAGAAAGTGAATTAAATAGATTGAATAAATTATGTTGAGGTGTACAATGATTAATAGTGATTATTTGATCAGAAAAAATGGAAAATATAGTGGTGATATAAAATGTCCAATTTGTGAGGAAATTATTGAATGGAAAGAAAATGAAAATGCAGAAGTTAGAGTGGTATTAAAAGATTGTGCGATTGAAGAACATATGACAAGTGGATTAAATATAGGTCGGAATTACATTATTCCTGCAAAAATATCAAAAACAGGAGAAGTAACTTTTAAAGTATACGTAGTTGCAGAATGTCCTAAATGTAACCATAAAATAGAGTTTTATGAAAGAGCAAAGTATACAAGATAATATATCAATTTAATAGAAAGAGGTTAAAAGTTATGTAAGATGAAGAGTTAACAGAAAAAAATTATTATACACAACTATTAAATGAAAAAAGAGAATTGGCAGAATATATTTAGATACTAAAAAGTTTGAATAGAAACAAGAATTTTATAAAAGAATAAAGCCTTATATAAATAACCTATCAGATTCTAAATTAAAAGAAGAGTATCAGAGTAATATAGAAGCAAATGATGAAGAACTAAAAAATGGGGAAATACTGATGAAAAAGAGAAATTTTATTGAAAGAAAAATTGGTATTGGAAAGCTTCAAAATAATATTCGTGAAAATTAAAAATAGGATTACCACAATAAAAACTGATAGTTCTTTTTCGATAAAGTATATTTGAGTTATTTGTAAATAAATACTATTTATAGGAGGATAATTATGAGTATTGTAGATCATAATCAAGGGGTTCAAGTTCCTTATTCCATAGAAGATACATTTATGGCTCTTAGACAAGCTTGTCAAAACTTGGATGGATTTAATATTAATGACTTTGATGAAACGTTAAAAATTTTATATTTAAAAGCAGGAGTCAGTTTGTTTTCGTGGGGAGAAAATATTACTGTTACTGTAGCATCTTGTGACAATGGAAATTCTGAAATATCTATTTTATCTACACCTAAAACTGGTGTTATGTTTGGGGGTACTGTAGATATGGGTAAAAATAGGAAAAATATAAATACTATAATGTCTGCTTTATCTGAAGAGTTAAAAAACTATGTTCAAGTAACAAAAAAATCTACTTCAACAGAATCAGTTGCAGACGAAATTAGAAAACTTGCAGAACTTAAAGAACAAGGGATACTTACTGAAGATGAATTTTCAAGTAAGAAAAAACAATTATTAGGATTGTAGAAAAATGATAAGTTGCAAGATCAATATAAGATGATATTGATATTTATATAAGTTAAAATTTAAATAAAAAATAAGAGCTAAAAGTATTTAGATTTAGTGACTCACATAAGTTGGTGAGTCCTTTTTTGATACTTAAATTCCCGCCTAAAAGTATCATTTCAATACCCCACCAATTCACTAAGGTATAAAAATAATACACTATATTAACTACTATTCTTTTTTATATTAATTACTATATCTGTTATATTAACTACAAAATATATAAATTTAAAAAAGAAGTAGCTATCTATTAATTATAGGTAACTACTTCTTTTCGGTGGATTCATTTTTATAATCTATATTATATTTTTCGAATAATAATTCTAAAGCTTCATCAGTCAGTTTTGATTTTGCAATTCTAGTTTTCTCACTTAATTCTGATAATAAATTATTATAGTTCAAATTTACAGTAGTAGAGAAAGGTTCTCTATTTACAACACGTCTATATTTAGATTTTTCTTCCATGTTAATCACCTCTTCTTTATACTTATTATACTATAACTTCATGAAACTTCATATAATTTTTTTGAAAAAGTATTGACAAAAGTTTCATGAAACATTAATATGTATATATAAACTTCATGAAACAACATTAAACGAAAAGGAGGTAGTAAGAAATGAACACATCTAAAGACTTTATCAAGTTTAGACAATATGTTAGAAGTTTATCTTTAAGTGTTAATGAGCAATATATGCTTGAGTATTTATTTGAATATACAAATGTTCAATATATGTATGCCTATCCCAAATTTTCTGATTTGTTATTAGCATTTTCTACTACTTCTAAAAATAGGATAAGTAGTACTATAAAGAAACTTGAGAAGAAAAAACTTTTGTTCGTTGATAGGTCATTTACAAACAATCGCTATCATGTAGTTAACGCAGAATTATTTATTCATCAAGGTAAACATAATGATAAAAATGGAACTGAAGCACCATTAAATGGACAAGTAGAATTTGAACTAACTCAGGAAGAGAAAGAAGTAATAGATGCAACTAATTTCACTCGAAACCAAGCTAAGAGTCTGTTACAGCTTTGCAATAACAAAGTAGATAAACTTATATCTATGATTAAATATGTATCTAATAAGGCTAATATATCTAATAAATTTGGATATATAAAGGCTCTGTTAGAAAGAGGTATCAATATTGAAGATACTAAGGGAAATTATCCTAAAAAATCTATATCATTTGTGGATAACTGTAGTAGCAGGAACTACACAGAAGAATGGTATCAGAATATAGAAAATCGCTTGCTATATGGTCTTTGAGAATTAAATAAAGGAGGGGTTCGTATGGATAAAATAAGGAGTTTTCGAGGTATAACAGCAGAAAAACTGATTGAAGTCTTAAAACAAGTACCAAGTGATACAAAGATATGTATTGAGTTACTTGGAGATAACTTTCCGATTAAGCAAGTTGAAGAATGTACTTATTTTGACTGGAGCAATGGCGAGAAAAAACAGGAACACAAAGGAATATTAATAAAATAAAGAAAGGCAGTAACGTAAATGCTACCACCAGTCCATTTTGCAATTTTTATTGTAGCTTATGTTACTTCTAAAATCAAGGGGGAAAAAGAATGAGTTTGAATTTATATTCGTTAATAATTAAAGCAGCAAATGATAATAATATAAACATTACATTAGAAGATATAGGCAGAATAAATAATACTATCAACAATTTAATCAGTAGAAAGACAAATATCCAATGGATTAAAAATAATATTGAAGTTTTATTATAAAAATTATTTTAAGGAGAGGTTGTTATGGGTAAAAGATCAATAAATGAATTAAGTGATGTAGCAAAAAAAAGAAAAGAGCATAGATGGGATGACTTAACAAGCCTTATAGTAATATATGGTATCGAATGGGAAGAAGATATGGCATTTTGCAAATTAGAAGATTACAAATCTGGCGAAGCATTTGACGAAGAAAATGCAACTAAAATTTTATATGGATTTAATGAAGATGAAATCTGGAATAATTTATTTAAGGTTTCAAATACAAATGATTATGATGATTTACATAGTAGATTTAAAAATGCAAAATGGTGCACTCATGAGAATTTAATGATATTTGAATTGTTGGACGGAGCAAAGTTCTGTGCAATGAGATTATAGTAATAGGAAAATAATAGATTGAATACATATTCTTTTTATGCTACTATATAAATGATTTAAAATAAATTATGGTGGAGGTGAAAAGAATATGTATGAATTTTTAGGAGAAGATACCACACTAGATAAGTTAGATGAATTTCAAAAAAATAAGGTTCAATGGTTGCAAGACAATGTTCAATATTCAGAAACTACAAAAAGAACATATTGGGAAATAATAAATATTAACTTTCATGATTATGAAAAAGAACGTAAGCGAGATTTATATGATTTCGGAAAAGATGAAATTATTTCAGTAATAAACTCAATTATATACACTAGCATAAAAACAAATATTAGTTTGATTAGTATAGTATCTAGCTATATAAATTGGGCAATAGAACATGAATATAAAAAAGGTGAAAATCCATGTAGAGATATTGATAAAACAGAAATTATGAAAAATCGTGCTGAAATAGTTAAGAGAAAATATATTACATTAAGAGAATTTTTTAAATTATTAAATAACCTAAAATGTAGTGATATAGATAAAATGTTATTGGTTTTAGCTAGATATGGGGTTAAATCTCAAAGTGTTGGAACTATAAAATGGAATCAAGTGGATAGGGACAATATGATTTTAAACTTAGAGAATAATGCTAAATTACCAATAGATGATAGATTTCTTACATACTTAGATAGAGCTTATAAATGTGAAATGTATGATTATAAGACAAGTACATTAAATTATGTTGATTACGGATATATTTTAAAAGTATCAGATAAAACAGATAGTGATAAGTTAGGTAGGGATACGATATACACTAGAGTTAATGCCATATTTAGGAATAATGGAATGCAAAAAATTTCGTTGACAGACTTATATCATTCTAGACAATATGATTTTCTATTTGATATATTAAGAAAAAATAAAGACGTAACATATAACGATGTAAGAAATGTATTAATGATGTTTTTTGGAGAATCTACACCAGCAAGAGCACAGTATTTAAAAGAAAGATTTACGCTTATGAGTGATTATTTACCTGATTTAATAAATAATACATAAACAATTTAAAATATTTTTAAAATGGTATTGTTATTTTAAATTGTTTATGTTAATATAAGTTTACAGGAATATATAGGAACTGATGGCAGATTATATATAAACAATTTAAAATAAAATTATATTGTTTGTAATCTGCTAATTATAAAACCTATATAAACAATTTAAAATAAAGTTTGGTGTGAATATTACATATTTAGATGATTTGTAATCTATATCAACAATTTAAAATAAAAAGTTGAAGGAGGTGTTCAGTATGGAAGTAATAAAAAATAGCTAAGGCAAGTACATAAAAGATACACCAATATCTTTAAAATCGTACAAGCTTAACTACTTAACTTATAATAGGTAATTTGGTTAATATGTATGAAACGATTATATCAGAAAACAAAAATTAAAGAAAGTTTTTAGGAGGAATTAAATTATGGAATTAAAACCAACGCAAAAACAAGTATTAGGAGTATTAGTAAAGCATAAAAATGAATGGCTTGGAACAGAAGAGTATATATAACGCTAAATTCAGACAAAGAGAAAGATATAATAATTGAAAAATTTCTATCCCAGTCTTATTCGGAAGCGGATTGCATTAAAGAAGTATTGTACAGAATGGCAACTCAAGGAGATAATTTGAAATTAATTAATATAAATAGCACCGATAAGGTGCAAAAAATAACAAATAGTAATAAAAAGGTAAAGAACTATACTAAACCTAAAGGTAATAATAAGGTGCTAAAAGGTGCTGATAATGATAAAGAGTTATTAAAAGACGATAATATTTTGGTGAACAATATGGAGCAAATTGAAACTGATAATACCAAAAAGGTGCAAATTAATGATAATAGCGATAATGAGGAATTAAATAAGAATATATTAGAGGGATTAGACCGATATTTTTAATAGGAGTATAAGCATTATAGCTTATCTCCTAACAACTTAAAATTACAATTTTATAAATATATAAGACAAAGAAAGACAAAGTCAAACATAAAGGAGGTAACAGTATAAATGGAAAATGTTCCATTAGTTAAATTTGTACGTACACAGAAGTTAGCAGGATATCTAATGTTACAGGGATTTAAATTTCTAAGAGACGATATTGATAGAAATAATCCTAATTATAAAATATATATATTCAAAAACCAAGATGGGATTGAAACAGCAATAGACAATTATAAAAAGGAGTTTGGTAGAAAGGGGAATTAAGTTTGGAAGAGTTAGCAGTAAAAAAGTTAAGTTTGCAGGAGTGTCTAGAAGATTTACAAAATGAAATAAGACATGGAAAAAATAGAGATTTCTTTAGAGTTTACTCAATTGAAACTTCAGGGGGAAAAACATATAACACTATAAAAGCAATTAAAGATCATTACATATTTGTTCGAGATAATCCATTTATCAAAGACAAAAAAAGACGATTCATTTTCGTAACTAAATTTATAGAAGAAGGTATTGAAGTTGCCAAAGAAATAAATAAAGATGAAGAAGAAAAGATTGCAATGTTTTACACACCAGATAAAGCTATTAAAAATGAAAATTGTTCTAGTAACTTTTTCGAGTGTGCAAAAGCAAATACATTAATTTTAACTCATGCAATGTATTCTATATTATGTAATCCCAAAAAGCAAGAACATAAAGAGTATAGAAAGATATTTTTAAAATATAAAACATTAATTATAGATGAAGAAATAAATCCAGTAAAAGATAGTTTATTTACTTTTTCTCAAGGTGATACTTACTGGTTGACTACACTAGATAGTTTTACAGAACAAAATTTATCAAAAAAACTTTATCAATTGATGAAACCATTATTAACTTTATTAAAAGAAGATTATAAACCAGAAAACCAACTTCATAGAGTTGAATGTGATTATGACCGTAAAGAGGTTGATAAGTTATATGAGGAACTAATGCAAGGAGTTCAAAATATTAGAAATGAATTATTTGAAGATAAATATAAATGTGGCGAAACAAAATGTCAAAAAGAAAATTTATTTAAATTATTGAATGGAATATTACTTACATATGATTCAATTGACGATAACATATGCTTAATCAATCCCAAAAGGCAAATATTTTCATATAATTATAAATTTGATTATTTGATGTTAAATAATAATATTTGGCTAGATGCTTCGGCTAATTTCAATAAAATGTATGAAAATGGACTATTTAAAGTAATTGATTGTCCAAGAGAAATTGACCATACAAATTCTAAATTAATATTTCATAAAATTAAAACTACTACTTCAAGTAAAAATACTGATGAAAATTTTAGAAGAGATATAAGTAAATATTTAATTAAAGAATATTCAGACCAAGAAATATTAATATTATCTAAGGATGTAGAATGTAAGCAATTAGCAGAAAAAGAAGAATATCTAAAGAATTATCCTAATTTTAAATATTCAAATTTTGAAGCTATGAGAGGTAAAAATGATTGGAAAGATTTTAAAGTGTGTTGTTATATACATACTTATAGATGGACAAGTGCATATTACATATTCCTTTATGAATATTTTAATGATGTTATTCTTCCAGACAATGATTTAATAACTTCAAATAGAAAATTTGTATTCAAGAGCAAAAAAAGTAAAAGCGAATGGGGATTTGAGAAAGAAGAGCTAAATGAAATTATGCTTTCAGATATGTCTAGTTCAATGTATCAAGGATTAAAAAGAGTTCAAAGAAATAAACAACCAAAAGCAATATTTGATGTATTTACCGATAGCATCAATACAATAATGACAGTAAAAAAACAGCTATATGGAATAGAAACTAAGAAAAATTTCATCATAGCTGATAAGGGAAAACAAACCGATGCAGATAAACTCAAAGAATATATAAAAGAACATTTTGAAGAGAATGAAGATAAATGGATAAAAGTTAAGTCAAGTGATGTTATGGAGCAATTAGAAATAGGTAAAAGTAATTGGTCAAAATTATGGTCAAAAGATGAACTATTTAAACAATATTCAAAAGATAAAAGACTAAAACAATCTCAATTAAAAAATGATGATGGAAGTAATAAAAAAATCAATTGGATAATTAAATATTAGTACCTTTATAGCCTTAAAACATAGTCATACCAATGGATTAAGTATAAGTTGGTTTACTTTTCTTTATATATATTATATATAGGTTAGTATATATGTGTTTCGTAAGAATGGCTTAACGGTGAGTATTACAAGTTCAAAAAGGTCAATAAAAATAGCTTAAAAACCTGTCAATCGTTGAAAATACAAGGCTGAACGATAACGAGTTGAAAAGAATAATTATTTGGAGGCAACCGTTGCCGACAACAAGCGTATATAGCTAAACATAAAAGGAGTTACGAGGCTGGGAGCGAGTAACGACTATTTATGTTCTATGTACAAGACTAATTAATGCAAGGGAAATTGTACTCTACGAGGTTTAGTCACAAGTAAAAAATATTTATAAGTCTGTTCACCTAAAGGTTCACGATAGACTTATTGCATATTGTTTCACTTGTTCCTCGATTGTGCCTTACGTCACAATACGAAATTGATTTTTAAATTGTAAAATAAAGAAAGAAGGAATAAATAACATGAATTATAGAATGACAAAATTAAAATTAAGTGATTTTAAAATAGAAACAGAAAAGACAGGAAAAATAATTGAAACAGAAAATGGAGAAAAGGCATTAGAAATAGTACATATAAAAAATGAAAAAGGTACAAGTGTTCCAAAACTTATATATACTTGGAGTAATTATCCAAAGATAAGAAGTGCTTTAAATAGTAAACTTAATGCTATGAAAATTGAATTGCAAAAATCAATAGAAGAAATTGACACAAATTTAACTGAGGAAGAAAGAAAAGAATTAATTAAGAGTAAAAAGAAAGAATTTAATAACAATCTTAGAAATGCATTTGAGAATTGTAAAGAAAAAAATCATAATTCATATAAGGTAATTGTTAGAGATACTGAATTAATAAGAATTATTAGAGCATTAAATCTTAAAAACAATGATACTGAAGAAAATGGTTATACATATATAAAAGATTTGATTTGTGTATCTGTTTCAGTTCCAATGTATAAACAAATTGAAAAAGATGGAGTAATAAAAGTTAATCATGTTAGATTTAAAAGGATTTTGGCTAGTAGTGGGAATGTAAGAAATAAGAAAGTAATCTTCATTAATGAAAAACTGTATGATAGTGCAATGACTATTCTGCTATGTGGACTTCCTAAAGATATGGAGCATGAACAAGTTTCAAAATATAATGCCTATATTGGACTAGTTAATAGTGATACAATTCCAGTATCAACTCCAAGAATGATTGTAATAGATGATTTTACAACAAAAATTCCTGAAACTTTTGATGTAGTAATCAAAGATAAAAATAAAAAATTTAGTGTAATTCCAGATCAAGAGAAAGAATTTAAATTAATGCCTTTTGATGGAGCGGGAATTGTTGATTTAGAAGTTGCTAAGATTTGGTCAAAAGAATTAAATGATATATTAAGGAAAGAAACAAATAGAAATAAAGTAAATTATATACCTTCAAGTTTTCAGTTTAGAGCAATCATAGGAGTTAAAGGAAACTTATATACATTTGATTTGAAAAAATATGCATTATCTTTAGATGAAGACAAAAGGTATATAAAAGATGTTTGGGGAAAAGAACATAAAATACTTGATGATAAGGATAATTTATTAATAGATGCTATACTAACAAAATCTCAATTTAAATTTAAAAAGAAATATGATAGTTTTGATAAGTGGCAAACTGAATTTGATAAAGAAGTGGAACTAAAAGACCTAGATAATAATGATATTAAATACAAAAGAACATTTAATATTGCCAAGTGGGGAAATAAAAAGAACAAGGATAAAGCATTATTATCATATCAGCCGATTCAATCATTAGAATTAACTCAAGAACAAATTGAAATTCTATGTAAACCAACAGTTGAAATTATTAAAAATATTTCTACAGATGTGGACGAGTTCTTAAAATACAGAGGATTATTAGAGGAAACATATGATGAAAATGGAGAACTAGTTTTAAAAGAAACTGATATGGATAGAGTACCAAAGTATTATGAAGCCTTAAAGAAAAATAAAAATCTATTTTATGATAGTTACATTCAAAAGAAAGTCCAAAAAGATATTAATAGATTTAAAGAAAATGCAATGAAAGGTATGGTTTTTGTAGATGGAAATTTCCAAACGATGTCACCAGATATAATAGCATTTATGGAATATGCTACTGGACAGTCAGTGAAAGGAGTAGTTCCTAAAAACAATATTTATAGTAACTATTGGAGAAATAAAGAATATATAAGCTATGAAAAAAATGAAGCAGGGGAAGAAGTGAAAAAAATAGAAAAAGTAACAGCAGTTGATATTATAAGATTTCCTCATGTTTCAAATGAGCATATTTTTGCCACAGTTATGCAAAATGAAATTGAAGAATTTCAATATATTCAAGATGGAATAATAATGTCAATATATGATACTTCACTTGAAAGGCTCGGTAATGGGGATGAAGATGGTGATAGAATCCTCACAATACCAAACGTTGGGGCAGAAAATAAAATAATAGTTGATAATGCTAAAGAACAACAAACTAATACCATATACTTTATCAATGAATACGAAAAAGATAAAAAAGAAAAAGAAGAAAAACTTATAGCTGAAGGTAAAATGGAAAGACCTAAACCAATTAAAATAAATCAGATAGACGAATTAATTAAATGTGATGCAAATGGAATGGAAGCGTCAATAGGTAAGGTTGTAAATAAGATAAGTATTCTATGGTCGCTACCGAAGACAAAAGAAAGAGATAATTATATTAAAATAATGAGTGTTATAGGTTCATTAACAATCGATTATGTAAAAACAGGAGTATTAGAGCCTATTCCAAAAGAAATTGAAGAATTCCTTGAAAATAAAAAGGAAGTTGATGGTAAAGAGTTTAAAGATAGTTACAAAAAGCCAATATTTTTAAAAGTGAAATATAAAAAGCTTGAGCGTGATGAAAAGAGGATAAATAAAAACCACAAACTATTTGATGATAATATAACGGAGGAATTATTTTCTGACACAGATTGCACTATGAATAGACTTTATCATCATATAGAATCAGAATTAAATAAAATAAATCTTGATAAGCCTAAAGGAGATTTTGATTTTACTACATTAATAAAAGATAAAGCTAATGTGAGAAATGAAACATATCCAAAGGTTAAGGAAAAATTAATTGAATTAAAAAAAGAACATGATGATCTTACTCAAGAAAATTCTATAGATATAGAAAATTATTCATATGATAGTGATAAGAAAGTGGAGCAGTATGATAGATTTAAATATTTCTATAGATATTGTAAAAATGAATTAGCTTCAATAAATAAAGAAACTCAGAAAAAAGATAAGTTAATTGATTATTTAGTATATGCATTTTATTGTGACAAGGATTTTGCATTAAAGAATGAAGCTAAAGACCTTTTATGGAATGTATTTGGTGCAGAATTAAACACTAGAATAAATAATAAGTCTTATAATGATAAAGAATTTGATGTTATTGAGTTGGAAGATAAAAGAAAAGAACTACTAATTGAGAAAAAAGAGAAAGCAAAAAATAATGCAAAGAAAATTAAAATTGAAGGAATAGATACTTTAGAAGATAAAGATAAAAAGAAAATTGAATTTCATAAACAAAATACATTTAAAAATATAGATGAAATGGGTTTATCAAAACAAGCTAATAAGGTACTGAAGGTTTTAATAATGTTAGATTTATTATTTAATCAATACAATAAAAAATTATTAATAGGTCAGTCAAGTAAAAAAACCATAACTAGAGCCACTATTTCTAAATTTACAGGTATTAATGGAATAAAAATAGACGAATATTTAAAAGAATTAATATCAAAAGAATTAATAGAACTAACAACTAAAAGTGATAAGATAACGCTGGAATGTAATATAAATGTTAGTGTATCAAATACAGGAAATGCAGTGAAACTAAGGGATAGTGAGAGTATATTAAAACAGCTTAAAAAATAACCTTGCAAAAAATACAAAAAAAAATTGACAAGCTATACTGTTTGTGATAGTCAAAATAATAAAAATGTAAAGAAAAATAAAGGAAATTTGACTATCACTTACCATTGTAAATGAAAATTTATGTAAAAAATAATTATTAATATAGGAAGAAGAATATTAAGTTAATTAAAATTAAATAAAATATAAAGAAAGGGTGATAACGCATGAAACAAGACATTATAAGGGAAGACTTGAAAAGCTATCTCAAAGAAAATGGAATAAAAGCAAAGTTTATTGCTGAAAAAATAGGAATCAGTCCTGCTATGATAAGCTACTTTATAAATCATAAGAAAAAGTTATCATCGGCTAGTTTGATTTTAATTTCTAACATTATATATAATTAATTTTTTTGTTTTTGTAAAATGGTATTATACATCAATTTTATAATACCATTGAATAGAATGCAAAGTCAATATGTTTTGGAAAAATAATTAAAAAATTATAGTTTTAATGGAGTATGCTAATTACTCCAATGTTATATTCATAATTTTAAATTTCAAGCTTTCTTTATAATTAGTTTGTAAATTGAATTAACAAACTTTCATTTAATTGGGTAAGCTAATTTTCCTCAGTTAGCTTATTCTATTAAGACTATAATGTATACAACATAAACATAGTAAATACAATATGTTTACATATATACAAAAATAAAAATAAGAAAGAGGTAAGAGACATGATGGAAACAAATAAAGCATTGACTAAAAGAGATTATATAATAATAAAAAAGTATTTGTTAGAAAATGAATTTAATATTGATACATTTAAACGTGAATATCCAGATATAAAAGTCCCTAATATTAGGGCGGGAGAATTCCAGAATATTATATTTGTGAATGGATATTTATTTCCAATTGAATTTTATTATAATAGAAACTTTTTTCAAATTTCAGATACGAAAACTTTTAAACTTGATCTAGAGAAAAAACAATTTATAAAAGTTACTCAGTTCTCTGAAATATATATAGACTTTATAAATGCTATAGAAAAAAATGCTATTGAATTTTCTAAAATAGATGAAGATAAAAGCTTAGAAGATTTAGAAGATTTGCTGGATGAAAAATTACATATGACTTTATTAATTGATAGAAAAGATAAAGTAAGCGAACTTGTTGAAGGTTTTTCAAAAGCATTGAAAAGTTCTGAATTAGAAGAGATTCACGAAGATATGAAAAAAACTATTAAAAATTTAAAACCATTTTTAGATAAGTTTTATTATTATGCAGTAGATATGGAAAATTCTCGTTTAGGACAAGGCTATATAATAGTAGATTCAAAAAATAATTTTATAGAATTTATTAGAACAATTTAATTATAAGCTGTTAAAGGTCATATTAAATATGGTTTTTTTAGAGTTTATATTTTTAAACTCCTATATTCATGTTATTTTTTACTCACTTTATTTATTTGTAAAGTATTGTATCAAATCTAACCATACTTTGTTTGAAAATATGGTTAACATATAAAGAAACCTTGTTGGTGTCAATGTGGGTGCATAGTCCCACCGTCCTCAAATAAATGAAGAACCAACTATTGCAAAGGAAATATTTCCTCTTTTAAGACCATAATATTATGGTTAAGATTGTGGCAATTAAGTCTTAGAGATAGACAATAAATATCTCTATATTTATACAACCATTTATAGAATCATTAAGCCTTTAAATAGTATAAAAGCTTTCTCTCTCTGCTTATTCTCCCTTATTTAATAAGCTTGAAGATATAATAAATGGTTATATAAGTATGTATAAAAATACCTACTTAAAAGCGAAAATAAGGCTCATTTAGAGCTTTTAAATTTAGATATATAAATACTAGGGGATGGTCACTTTGAACTTAAATTGAGGGCAATTTAGGTCATAAACTAAATAATAAGGAGGAACAATTAATGGAATTATCAGAACTAAATTTAAATGAGGAACAATTAACAGGGGTAAATGAATATTTAGAAAGTCAAATTCAAGCAAAATTGCAAAGCGAAGGAGATAAAATTAGAACTAAATATAATAATAAAATAAAAGAATATGAAACTAAAATCGGTGAATATGATATTACAATTAAGGATTTACAAAGTAAAGTACCTGTAGAAAAATCGCCAGAACAAATTGAAAATGATAAAAGAATAAAAGCTTTAGAAGACAAGGCTAAAGAGGTAGATAAAAAGGAAAAAATGCTTGATCTACAAGAAAAATTATCTAGTAAGGGTTTAAATAAGCAACTTCATAAATTTTTAAATGTTGAAGGGGTAGAAGATTTTGAAACTTATTTAGGTGAATTAGTTGAAGCTATAGGTAAACAATCTACTAGCACATATCAACCTAAAAAGCATGTAGATACTGCCAACTCAAATATAACTAAAGCAGATTTTCAAAAGATGAATTATCAACAAAGAACAGAATTATATAGTTCTAATCCAGACCTGTATAAATTACTATCTAAATAGGAGGTAGCTTATGCAAAGATATAATGGACAATTGTTTGCAGATGCTCAATTCACTAACGTAAACTTAGATGTGGAATTTGGTGAAGATGAAACTGAAATAGATGTCATGCCACTTTTGCTTAAAAATGGTTTTGATTATTTATGGAAAGTAAGGGTTATGTCTTATGGTAGTGTAAAATACCTAATAAATGGAATAGAATATGAACGAAATGGATGTTTATATTTGGATGAGGTATTAGTTGAAACATTTAAGATATTAAAACTTGAAGGAGCAACTAATAACAAAGTAACTTTAAATTTAGAATATTGTTTATAAAGAAGTCGCTAATTAATTTTAGTGGCTTTTTTTATTATAAAAATTTAACAACAGGAAGGAATGATTTTTAATGGCTCAAGTAACAATAGTACCTGACGTATACTCAACTATGGTAACTGAAAAAGTAAAAGGTATGATTAAAATATCAACACTAGCAAAGGATTTAGGTGATTTAAGTGGGAATGTAGGAGATACTTTACAATTTCCAATGTTCAAGGCTTTATCTGATGCTGAACTAATGAAAAAAGGAGTAGCAATTACACCAGAAGAATTATCTCAAACTTCAAGTGGTAAAAAGATTGTTCAATATGGTAAAGGTGTAAGAGTTTATGACATGGATTCATTAACAGCACTTGGTAATTTCGTTGAAAATGGAATTTCTCAACAAGCTAGAATCATGGCTCATGCTCAAGATAATGAAATGGTTAAAGATATTGATGCTAATGCAATTTTAAAAGTTGCTACTGCACAACCAAAAGCCATAACTGATGATGAATTAATGGCAGGTTTCCAAATGTTCGGAGATGAACAAGATAATGTGGATTTCGCTGGTATCGTTGTAAATTCACTATTAGCACCAAGTTTTTACAAAATGGAATCATTTGTGAAATCTACTTCAACTACAGCTACAGCACAAAATGGACGAGTTGTAAATGGTTGTATCGGTTTTTATAGGGGTACAATTCCAGTAATGTTATCTGATGTAAATACATTTGATTCAACATTAGGTGAATGTAAATCTTATATAATCAAAAATGATGCATTAGGTATTATGCCTAAGAGAGACATTCTTGTTGAACCAGATAGAAAGCCAGATTTTAAAGCTACAGATGTTTACGCTGACTACATATTTGCATGTGGTTTAATAATGAAAGATGGAGTTTGCATATTAAGAAAAACTATTGCTTAATTTTTTAAGTGAGATTGAATGTTGATTTCATTAAATGGGAAGTTGGGGAGCAATTTTGTGTCCCTAATTTCTCATTTTTTTACTTACCTAAAGTAATAACAATTTTAATAAAAATAAGGAGGTTTAACAAAAATGACTATTAGAGAACGTATAAGAATGACCAGAGCAATCTATAACATTACTCAAAAAGATGTTGCAGATTATTTAGGACTTTCAAAACAATATATTACGCAAATAGAAACAAACAAACTTACTGCAACGGATGAAAGAATGGAGCAAATTTTAAATGCTGTCTATAGCGTTGGAGAATTGAAAAAACAAGGCAGATTAAAAGAAGTTCTTGAAGAATTAAAAAAGGCTAATGAAAATAATAAAACCAAAACAGAATAGAGGTGATTTATATGGCAAAAGAAAAAAGAAGTCCTCAAAGTAATTTAAATAAAAATTTAGAATCTATGTTAAGTAATTCAAAGCTTAGACATTTTGTAAGATGGTTTACAGATGGACAAGATGAAAGTAAGTGGGAACAATTATCTAAAAATTATTTTAATAATATTTCATTAGATAAAGCTAAAGAATTATATTTAGAAAAAAAAGATGTGCAGGATGCTATATTATATGTTACTAAGTTTCAAAAGGATTTAAATTTAGTTAAAATATATAACTCCATGATGAAAAAAGCAATAGAAGGTGATACTAATGCTGCCACTTGGATAATTAAATTTTCTGAAAGTGATTTCTTTGATAATAAAGAAGATAAGCTAAAGAAATTAACAAGTAGATTAAAATTAAATTTTGAGGATAATAACAATGAATGATGAAGAAAAATTCTTAAAGGTTTGGAATGATCCTGCGTTATTTTCTTATAATTTCATGGAAATTCAAGATAAAAATGATGAATTAGTACCTTTTAAATTTAATAAATTGCAAAGAGATTTCATGGAGAATATGTCAAGATACAATATAATTCTTAAATCAAGACAGCTTGGTTTTTCTGTTATGATTTGTGCATATGCTATATGGTTGGCGATAACAACTCCTAACTCAAATTGTTTAATGCTTTCATATAATGATGAATCAAAAAGAGCAATATTTAATAAGTTAAAACAGATATACAAAAGTATTCCAGAGGAAGTTAAACCAAAGTTGTTAAGAAATAATAGAAGTGAATTACAAATGGAAAATGGTTCAATTATTTCATGTTCACCTATGGGAAATGTTGATAAAGGAAGGGGTAACACCTGTTCATTAATTTGGATTTCTGAATTTGCTTTTGTTAAATCAGATGTGGCAGAAAAACAAATTTTATCATTGGAGCAAGCTTTAAATAGTAAGGGTAAATTAATAATTGAGACTACAGCTAACGGACTTAACTTTTTTCATGGCATGTACATAAAATCTAAAAGAAAAGAAAATTTTTATAAATCATTTTTCTATAATTATTTGGATGGTAAAGAAATGTTTTTAGAGCAATATGAGGAAGCTAGAGACACATGGAAGAACTTACATAATAATGTTCCATTTAGTGAGAAAGATTTAAAAGATGATGAAAAGGAATTATTAAAGAATTATCCTAATATGACATTGGATGTATTGTGTTGGCGTAGATTAAAAATTGAAAATAGTTCTGAAGATAAATTCAATCAAGAATATCCAATCAGTGATGATGTTGCGTTTATCAGCACAGGGGCAAGTGTATTTGATAATAAGAGAGTAAGTACAGTATTACAAAGTATATTACTAAATAAAACTAAATATTTGAAGAAATTAGAAATTGAAGATTTGCCACAAGAATTAGAAAAATTCTATGGACGATCTTTTTTTATGTACAAAAGTCCAACTCCAAAAGCCAAATATTATATAGGTGTAGATACAGCAGAAGGAACAAAAAAGGATTCAAGTACCTGTATTGTTTTAGCTGAAGAAGGAGAAGAAGTTGCAATGTTTAAAAATAATGCAATTAAACCTTGGCAGTTCGCTGAATTTGTAAATATCTTAGGAAGATATTATAACAAAGCCTATCTTGTTGTAGAAAAAATGAGTGGGGGGCATAGTGTAATTGAAAGATTGAGATATGAAAAACAATATTTAAATATGCACAAATATAAATCATATGATGAATTTAATAGAATTGTATATAATATTGGGTTTGATACAAAAAGTAAAACTAAATCATTAGTCATAAATGACCTAAGAGAAATGTTTGAAAAAGGACAATTATTACTTCATTCGGCAGAAATTTTAGAAGAAATGAAAGTATTTGAAATTAGTGACAATGGAAGTATGGGAGCGATGTCTGGCTATCACGATGACCTAGTTATGGCACTTGCACTAGCAATAGTAGGATTAAAAAGTCATATATATTATGCATGGTAAATTATAATTTAAAATTAAAGGAGAGAAATATAATGGTACAAGATTATTATTCATTAATAAAAAGAATTAGAGCAATGAGAAGGGATTATCCAAATTTAACAATAGAACAAAAAAATTTATTGATGAATATGGAATTAAAGATTGAAGCTAAATATATAAAACCTAATGAATGTCACACTAAATCTGAGAAAAAGAAATTAAAACAAAAGATTAATGAAATCAGAAGACACAATGCTAAAAATCATATAGAAAATAAATAAATTTTAATATAATCATATATAAAAACACTTAAACAGGTGTTTATTTTTTTACCTAAAATTAACTGCAAAAATTAAGTGGACATATATGGAGGATAGAAAGGAAGATAATAGAAATGGAAATAACAATAGAAAAAATAGAAGCAAGAAAAGAATATATGAAAGGTTATAGAGAAGAAAATAGAGAAAAATTAAATGCTTATAGCAGGGAATATTATAAGAATAATAAAGAGTATTACAAAAATTACTATAAAAATTATTATCGAGAAAATAAGGAGCGTATACTTTTAAATCATAAATTATGGATAGAACAAAAAGCAATTGATAGTGTTTATTGTTTTAGAAATATTGATGGAAGTGTACTGTATTGGGGAAGTTCGTCAAGATTTCAAGAAAGAATCTCAGCACATTGTACCAAAAATTCACATTTAAAAATGAGTGCTGAAGAAATGGTTTCTGAGTGGTTTTTAGATAAAATTGAATATCAGAACTATGCTGAATACAATATTTCAAGAGATGATTTGTATTACATAGAAAGTTATCATAAAAACAAAGAAAAGGAAATATTAAAAACGGCTGAAGTTCATTACAATGAAGATAAACTTACTAGGAGCAAAGAAGATTTAGAGACCTTGGCAAATAGTGTAGAGTTTGTTGAATTTGATAAGTTAGAAAAATATTTAAATTAATTTTTATATACCTGAATAGAATTATGTATTAAATCTCAATAATATTATAAATCTGTCTATTTGGAAAGTCAATATTAAATAATAAAAAAATAGTATTAAGGAGAGATTTTGATATGAAAAAAGAATGTAATGTAATTGGAATAAAAAATGGTGAGAAATTTAAATTTAGGTTTATGTTTGATGAATCAGATTATTTAGAAAAGTTATGTGAGGAACTTACTTCACGTGATGTAATGTTAGAAGATGTATTTAAATTATGTATAAATTAAAAGAACTAGGAGGATTAGAATATGCAAGTAATACTAAGCGAAAAAGAATATAAAGAAATGGAAGGAAAAATAAAAATACTAAACCATTATGCAGACTTATTTCATAAGGTACAGGACAAATTACAAGAAGCTTTTTTAGTTACAATGCAAGGCTATGAAAATAAAGACCTTAAAGCATTAGATATAAAAATTGATATGGACAAACTTAAAGAAATAGCTGTCAATTATGGATTCAATAAAGATCAGCAAGAAGCTATTCGTAAATATATAAATGAAAATAATTAAAATAAAACAATTTTTGTAGGATGATGTTTGGCATTGTCCTAATTTAAATTTAGGAAAGGAGAGAAAGACAATGAATGAATTTAATGATGAATATACTCGTAGTGTTGGAAAGTCAGCACTTAGAAGGACATGGATTCGTGTAGATTTACTAAATGATAACTATATAAAATTAGATTCATTAGAATGTGATATTATTTCTGGTTCTATAACAATTCAAAATGCATTAGATAGTGATTTAGCTAGAAGAAAAGGCAATTTAGTATTAGCTAGTAGGAAAGATTTGAATGAAGACTTTTACAAAATTACTTTAAAAAATTGTGTTCAAATATATATAGGTATTGAAAATATTGCTTTAAAACAACAATATGAATTTAATATGGGAATATATTTACTTAATTCCCCTAACACAAAAATCAGTGTATCTGAGAGAACTATTACACTAGATTTATGTGATTTAATTGAAAACTATAGTAGATTTTCAAATGGATTAGTTGGAAAATTATCATTTGGTGCTGATGCAAATTTAGCAGAAACTATATTAAACATAGCTACTAATAGTAATTTAATGGGATTAAGTTCAGATAAAACATTAATTGAATCCTGTGATTCTTTAATTGATTCGGCACAAACATTTGAACAAGATACGGATTTAGTAGATGTTTTAAAGAAATTAATATCTTTGCATCCAATATATGATTGCTACTTTAATAATGGTGGATATTTTGTTTTTGAACTAATTAAACAAAGAGCAACTGATTCAGCTATAGATTATATAGATAATGATTTTCCGTCATTAATATCTATTGATTATAAAAAGAATTGGGAAAATGTGCGTAATGATATTATTGTAAATGGTGCAATGATAAGTAATGATGATGGAACTACAACTCAAGCAAAATATGAATTAAGAAATGAGACAGGCAATGAATTATCTATAGATAAATTAGGATTACATAGAAAAGTAATTAGTAATGATAATAACAAAACTGATGCTATGTGTCAAAGTGAAGCTATTTACTGGATGGATAAATATTCTAATTTTGCTGAGACTTTAACATTGCAAATGATACCTGCACCTTACTTAGTTCCAAACAAGGTTATAGAAGTCAATTTAGAATATGAAGATATAATAATTACTGGACGATGGTTAATTGATTCTATTTCCATAGATTTGAAATTTGATGGACTTCAAACTGTAACGTGTCATAAGCTCTATGGTCAAGCTGTACATAATTTAGATGGTAGTTTATTTTCTGATACTAGGTCTGGAATAGTGGCTGATGGTGGCTCATTTACTAGTACACAAACTAACAATGTATATGATGGTGGAAGTTATTAAAAATAATAAAAGAGGAGAGATATAAGTGTTAGATAGAGAAAATTTAAAAAAAGAATTAATGGTTAGATATAAAGAGGAAAAATCGATTCCTTGTAATATAAATATTTCTACTTGTGGTTTTAATAATGATGAAATTTTAGTTGCATTTGATACTATGAATTATTCATTTATTGAACGTTTCAAAGATGATATTTCACTAAAAGATATGTGTGAGATTTTAGATAATTCAATTTATAAATGTGACTATAAATATGCTTATTTTGAATTGAAAAAATTTTGGGAAGAACACTCTATCAATAAAGAATTATTTAAACAGGGTTTTGAATTAGCATGTGGGGAAGAACTATTATTTGAAATAAAAGAAGATGAAATGTTGGTTAATATAGGTGATTGCTTATTTACAGTTAACTTATTTGATGATGAATTATATTATAAAATAAATAACTTTTATCATATTAAAATAGGTTACAAGCATACCGTAACTTTTGAAAAGTATGATGAAGATAAATTTAATATATCAGTTCACAATGAAATAGAGCAAGGTGTAAAGCAACTACAAATAAATAGGAAAAAAGCTAAAAAAGAACTAGATGAAAAGAGAAATAATCTAGTTCTTTCTGTTTGCAATAAACTTTTAGAAATCAAAAATAACTTAGAAAGTATAGGAATAAAGGAGAGATAATTAATGGTTAAAATACAAAACAATTATATTAAAACAAAAGTAAGAGGACACTTTGGAGATATTGAAGTATACAATTCTCAAGTAAATAAAAATGTACATAGTCAATTAGTAGATATGATTAAAAATAATTCACAAAGCATTGATCTTGAGAATGGAATGTCTGATATTCAAATAAATAATACCATTCCAATTATGCGTTTTATGCTTATAAATTTATCAAATGTTGAAACTGCTGAATACTGGAATAGTGTAAGTGATATTGATTTAGAAGATATGCTTAATTTAGCAGATGGAGACTTTAAACAAGCAGTTAATTCATTATTGGACATGCTGCTTGAAATTACACAAGATATAAGAATTCAAGAGATTAGAAAATTAAATATATTAAAAAACAAATTAAATGAATTAACAGAGATATTTAAATTCAATACTGATATAGATATGAAGTTAAAAGAATTTGGACTTGATAGAGAATTATTAATTAAAATTCAAAATGGTGATAAAGAAGCTATTGAAAAGTTTCAAAAAGCATTATTTGAAAATAATAAGAAAACTAGAAAACCAAGAACTAAAAAAAATAAATAATAAGAAAACTATGAGAGAGTAATATTTTATTTATTGCTCTCTTTTTTGTTGTCTAGAAAGGAGATGCAGTAAATAAAATGGCAGGACAATTTAAAAACTCAATACAATTAGGGATTCAATTACCTAAACAAAGTGACGTACAAGGTCAATTAAATAGTGTTGTTAAATCATTAAATAATACTAAAATAAATCTAGATGTAAATATTGCTAATTCTAATGTAGCCAAACAATTAGAGACATTAACAACTTTAGCTAATAATTTTAAATCTAGTATAGGTGAAAATATTTCTTTAGGAGATATTGATAAAGCTATAAGCCAAACTGTAACTAATGTTCAAAAAATGAATACAGAATTAAAGAATAATTCTACAATTAGTAATGATAAGAGGTTACAAGAACTACAAAAAGAAATTGATTTAAGTAATAAATTAGTTGAAGCAGACCAAAAAAGACAGACTAAAGATGATTCAGCCAATTTAAAAGCTATTGAACAGGAAAATGAATTATTAGCAAAACAAGCAGACGCATATAAACAGATTGATGTAATGAAAGCTAATGGAATAGTTAGTAATGATGATATATCAAAACTTGAATCAATGGTGCAAAAATCTAATTCATTAAAGGATATGAATAAAGCTTTAAATTCTATAATGACTACATCAATGATGAAAGAATCATCTATTGTTACATTATCAAAACAATTAGACGATGCTCAAGTAAAATTAGATAAAATGAAATCCACTTTTGGTAATAAGTTACCAGATGGATTTATTCAATCAACTGAAAGTCAAATAAATAAATTAAGAGAAGACTTAACTAAAGTTGATGGTATGAATTTCAATGGTATTAAAAACAGCTTAAATGATATTAATACTGGAATGAAAGTTACAAATAATGAAACTAGAGAATTAGTAAACTCATTAAAAGAAACTGATGGTTCTTTCTTTTCTGGAATTTCGGATTTTCTCGGAAAAGCAGGAATTTTTGTTGGGGTTGCTACAGTAGTTCAAGAAACTGTTTCTAGTATAAAAGAAGGAATTTCAACAGTTATTGATATGGACACAGCTTTAGGTAATTTGAATAAGGTTGTCACAATGAGTAAAGATCAATTGAATCAAATGCGTGATAGTGCTGTTCAAATGGGTAAGGAGTTGGGACGTTCATCAATAGAAGTTGCTAATTCTCAGGCTGAATTTGGTAGGTTATATAAAACTCAAGAAGAAATAAACGACATGACTAAAGCATCTATAATAGGTGCTAATGTTATGGATGGAACAACAGCAGACCAAGTTGCCAAGTCTTTAACTACTATAATTACATCTATGAAAATGGAAGCTAAAGATTCAATGACTATATTAGATTCTATGAATGAAATTCAAAATAACTATAGGGTTTCAGCATCGACACTTTCTGAAGCATTAGCACAAGTAGGGAGTACAGCTTATACAAGTGGTGCTAACTTACAACAAGTAGAAGGTTATATAACTTCAATTGCTACAGCTACAGGAAAAGAAGGTTCTGAGATAGGAAATTCATTAAAATCTATGATGTCAAGAATCTACAAAATTGGTGAAGAGGGCATGGAATCAGAGGGGCGTCCCGAAAAGATGTTACAATCAATGGGAGTTGCCGTAAGAGATTCAGAGGGGAATTTTAAAAGCTTTAGTGATATACTTTCATCACTTTCAGTTAAATGGAAAGACATGAGTGACACTCAGAAAATAGCTACTGCTCAGATTGTTGCAGGTCAAAATCGTTATAATGACTTTATGGCCTTGATGAATAATTATGATACAGCAGTTAATTCAACCACTACTGCGTTGAACTCACAGGGATCAGCCCTCAAGGAGAATTCTATACATATGCAAACAGCCGAGGCGAAGCTTGGCACATTAAAAGCTACTACTGAAGAATTAGCATATAAAATGATTAATTCGGACGGCATTAAATCGATGATAGACGGATTAACTTCTTTAGTATCAGCTTTAGAAACTGTAGATGGAAAAACTATAGCTTTTACTGCCACTATTGGTGGATTAGTTTTAGTAATGTCAAAATTGTCAGCATTGAATAAAACTTTAATAGCAGGTGAAGCTGTAACTGGATTATCTAGATTTATTGCTGTATTGTCTGGTATGCAAACTACAGCAACAACTATTAATGGAGTAACAAATGCAACAAAAGCATTACAACTAGCTCAGGTAGGTTTGATCGCGGAAACAGAAGGATTAACAGGGTTAAAAGGAGCATGGTTGTTATTAAGTACTGGAATAAAAGAAGCTATAACTAGTTCTTTGGCATTTATGGCAACTCCTTTAGGGCTTGCTATTTCAGCTATTGCTGTGGCTGTAGGAATTGCTGTAACTGCATTTACAAGTTATAAAGAACATCAAGCACAATTAGAACAACAATCAAAGAACTTAAAGGATGCTATTGATGGAGTCAATGAAAGTCTTAAAAATGGAGATACAAAAGGTGCTAGCAAGCAATTGGATAAAGCTAAAGAAGAGCAGGAACAATTACAAAAGCTTTATGAAACTAGAAAAAAATTAGAGGGAATGTCTGAAGACCAATTTTATAGTAAAATGGGTGGAGCAGATAAAGCACAATCAATTGCTTTAGTTCAACATCAAATCGACGAATTAACAAATTCTATAAAGGAAAATGGATTAACAGTTAATGAAGAAACTGGAACTATTAAGGAATATGTTGAAGCACAAGAAGAGGTCGCGAATGCTAAAATAGTAGACAATGTTAAAGAACAGACTAAATCACAATTAGAAAACAGAGAAAACCTAGAAAAAGCAAAAGAAGAATATACCACTTTTATAGGTACTGTTCAAGGGTTATATACAGAATATCAGACTTTATCAGATCAAGAGAGTTTAAGTGCTGATCAAAAGACACGTTTAAGTGAAGTGTGTTCAGATCTACAATCTAAATTCACAGATTTAAATGTTAGTGTTGATGAAAATGGTGTTGCACATATAAATAATACCCCACTTATAGAAGACAATATTTCTTATCTAACTAGCGAGGGAATGACTATTGAGACTCTAACTAGCATACGTCTTAGTGATAAGAAAGCTTGTAGTGAATGGTCTATTGGCAATCAGCAAATGACTTATCAAGAAGTTTCTAACAATATAGAAAATTATAAGGCTGAAATTGATGCTATTGGAAAGTTAATGGAAGCTAGAAGTCAAAGTGCTCAAAGCTCTACAGCTTCAGGAACAATAACTGATTCTGCAATTGATGCAACTTTACAAGTTACTAAATCTGGCTTGGAAGCTGATGCTAGTGAATTAGAAAGTGCTAAATCTAAAATAGATTCAATATATGGATCTATAAAAGCTCCTGTTAATAATGCACATACTGTTGGTGGAATTGATATGTCTGATTACGGAGGAGGAAACAGTAAAAAAGGTAGTTCAGGAAAATCTGATGCAGAAAAAGAAGCTGAAAAGGCTGAAAAACTTGCTGAAGAAATAAACAAATTACAAGCTGATATTAAGCCAGATCGTTATTTAGAATTAAATGGTGCTATAAAAGATATAAATAATCAACTTGAAGCTAATAAAACTTTACAAGAGGCTACAACTGGAGAAGAACATTCAAGAGCTATTGAACAAGAGATTGATTTATATAATCAGAAGAAAGTTGCTTTAGCTAATTTAAATGCTGAGCAACAAAAAGAAGCACAGGAATTAAAAGATAAATTATCTCAATATTCTTTTCAATTTGATGCCAATGGAAAATTAATAAATTCAGAACAAAGACTTTTAGAGTTACAAAAATCTATTAATGCTGAAACAGGAGACACCGAGGAAGCAAAACAGAAAAAAGAAGATGATATTAAATGGTTAAAGGATTTACAAGACCAAACTAAAAGTTATATTGATTTAGTTGAAGATAAAATTCCAGATGTTACAAATCAATGGAATGAATTAGATAATACTATTAAGAAAGTAGATGAAGACCAACTTAGAAAGTATTTAGAGACAGAACAGAAAACTAAAGAAATAGAATTAGAGGTTAAACAAAAATCAGAAACTAACGATTTAACCAAGAAAATATACAATGTTTCAGAGGACGATTATAACGATTATACTCAAAGTAAAAAAGATTCATTAGAACAAGAAATATCTGATTTACAAGATCGTGTTGATGCCGATGAAGATGATTTTTCTGCTAAAGATGCTCTTAAAGTTAAGCAACAGGAATTAAATGATGTTGAAAAGGAATCTTACGATAATATAAAAGATTTTCAATCAGTTTATGAAGATATTCATAATCAAAGAATGGAAGCTATTCAAGATGAGTTAGATGCACTTGAAAAAGAACATGATGAACAACAAAATGAAAATGACTTGTTGGAAAAGAAAAAGGCTCTTACTGAAGCACAAAATGCACTTGATAAAGCTAAAGAGGATAAAACAGTTTATACATATTCCAAAAATGCTGATGGTGTTTGGGATTTTACATGGCAGTCAGACACAGAAGCTATTAAGTCAGCACAATCAACTTATGATGATGCTAAAAAGAGTTATGATGATACTGTTGCAGACCAGGCATATGAAGCTGAAAAAGCAGTCTTAGAACAACAATTAACTGATGAACAAACCATTCTTGATACTAAACAGAAAATGTATGATAAGCAATTGAAAGCTTTGGAAACAGAACAGCAAAGTGAAAAAGATAAATTTGAATATCATTATTCTGACATGGATAAGTTAGTAGAACAAGAAATGAAAGACTTAAATCAAAAGTACGGTGATAATTGGAAATTGATTTATGATACAATAGATAAGAACTTAACAGATGTTGAAAAGAGATATGATAGCCTAAGTAGTTTAAAAGCTTCAATAGGCATTGATGGAATGGCTTCAGATTCAACTACAAGTTCAAGCACTACAACCGATGATGATGGAAATGTTATTAGTAGTTCAAATGGTTCAAGTAGTAGTGGTACTGATATATTAAATGTAAATGAAACTAAGATGAAAGAGCAATTACAAAAATATGCTGATGCTTTACAAGAAAAATTAAATACTATGAATAAGTATGCTACTAAGATGATTGATTCTAAAGCAAATCTTGAAAGTAGTATTTTAAGTATTCAAGATAAATCTCAGGATGCACAATATAATAGTTTAACTTCATTTGCTATTAAATATACTACTTTTACAGATAAGTTCTTAGAAATGTTACAATTGATTTATGACTTTAGATATACAAATATAGTAAATTTAACTACACAAATGCAAGATTTAATTAAATCAGCATTATTAAGTTGTGAGGAAGCTTATCAAGATTTTGTTGAAATGTCTGAAGCAATGGGAATTGATGTTAAAGATTCTGTTAGTATTAATTCTGCATTATCTCAATTCAATCAATATAAAGAAAGTGTAGCTGATTGGACTAAGACAAAAGAAGGTATGTATTCAACTCCTTTAGCTGATTATGTTAATGATTCTGATGCACTTAAATATTATAATAATAATATTTCATCTTATCTTTCAGATGAGGTATTGTCTAAAATTAATACTATAAGTTTACCTAATAGTTACTCAAAATCAATTTCAAATGGCTATGGAACTTTAGTAAATAATAAGGCTACATCAATTAATACCTATTATAACATTGATAATATAGAAATGACTGCTTCAACAGATGATCCAACTCAGACATTTAACAATATAATAAACTATGTAAATCAAAAAGCATCACTAAAAAGTAGTAATTAAATTTATTAGACTTAGGAATATTTTTATTCTTAAGTCTTTTTGTTTTATTTAAGGAGGTTGAATAAAATGTCTAATAATTATAAATTTCAGGATAAAGAATATTCATCAAATTTATTTTTAGAAGCTATGGAAACAGTAGCGACAAGAGTAGCTAAGAGTTTATTTGTTTTAAATTGTTATACTGAAGGGATTATTAAAGCAGTATTAACAGAAAATAAATATACGGTTCAATTAACGAATGGTGAACTATATGATTTACCTGCAAGACAAGGTTTAACTTTAGCAGTAAATAATATAGTTTTAGTGGTTCAGGTAAATGGAGATATAAATAAAAGATTTATAGATTGTATAAGACCATATTAAATGAGTAAACAAATAAAAGCTAGTAATTACAACGCGTTTACGCTGATTTATTAGTATACAAAATAATAAAATTAATAGAAAAAAGGAGCGATATATATAATGATGGATATTAATTATTACATAAAAACAGCATATAATGATAATCCTTTATGGTTTATGAGAGAGGTGGAAAAACCACATCATATAATGAGAATAGCGAAGTGTTTTAGACTTAAAAATTATTTACATGGGAAACATGAGGTATTGAATAGACAAGATACTGTATACAAAAATCAAAAGTTTACAGTCCGAAAAATAGTATTACATAATACAAAAACTATTTTAAATTTTCATTCAAACTATTTACTTGGAAAACCAGTAACTTTAGCAGGTACTGAAAGTTTAGTATCGGATATTCAATCCGTATATAATTACGGAAACTATAATTCTATTGATTGGGAGTTAATGGATAAGGTAGGTAAATACGGAGATAGCTTTGAATTTATTTATATAGATGATAATGGAAATATTACATCTAAAGTATTTGATAGTTCATGTTCTTATCCTGTTTTTGCTGACGATGGAACATATATTGCATTTATAGAGCATTGGACTAATAAAGAAAATATAAGTTATTGGAATGTATATTATCCAGATAGAGTTGAGGAATGGAGCAATGAAGGTTCTAGTCCGTATAGTAAACCAGATAAGAATACAGGAAAAGATGTAGTTTATTATGACCCACATATGTTAAGTAGTACAGAAAATAGCACAGGCTTACCAATACATTATTATAATCCTAGTGATTGGGACTTTCGAGAAGGCGAAGGTTTATTAGAATTAATTCAACCTATTATGGATGAACTAGAAGATATTTATAGTAAAATGGGAGATAGTATTTATACCTTATCTTTAAATCCTTTATTAGTATCAACAGGACAACCATTCCAAGGTGCTATCAAGAATAATGATGCTGTAGGTTATATGTTTAATATGGAATTGGGTGGAGAATTAAAATATGTAGCAAGTACAATGGATTCTAATTCTATTAAATTATATTTAAATGAAATACAGAATCAATTAAACTTTAATGCATATATGCCTAGTATATTAGGGGGTAATACTAATATAGCTAATGTTAGTGAAGTATCGTTGCGTATGCTTTATCAATTGGCTGATGTTTATGCGATGCTTAATGAAAGAGTAATGAGGAATGGATTTAATGAAAGATTTAATGTCATTAGAAAGTTATTAGGTAGGGAAGTTAAGGGAGAATATATTAATGTAGAATTTAATTATGCACGTCCTCAAAACGTTACTGAGACATTAGACAATATTCAAAAGCAAGTAGAAATGGGAGCAATGTCCATTGAAACAGCAGTTGAGAAGTCACCATTGACACCAGATAAAACACAAGAGTTAGAGAGACTTAAAAAGGATAATAAAGGTAAGACAGATAATAGCAATATAGATACTAATGTAGTGAATAATGATACAGTAACAGAGTAGGTAAGTAGTACATAGTATGGTTGTATGATATGATATAGTGTATAAGTATGTAGTATAATTGTATATTATTTATAAATGTATGATGTAGTAAAAGCCTTGATATATAAAGGTTTATGCGTTGTATATATGTGTGATGATATGATGGTTATATTAGGTACTAACACTATTGTGTCATGTGTCATATAGTAGTATAATGAGGGTATGTGATATAGGGTAATAAGATATGATTATTATGTTTTATGTTAGCGTTTTTCTTTACACACAAAAATAATATTATATATTAGAAAAAAAGTTCAAAAAATGAACGATATGTTCAACAACTAAACGAGTTCGAAATGTGAACAGATACGCACACGTGTTCTTGTTGGCATAAATGTTCGTACAAATTATGGTGATATTCCACCAATATAACAGTATATTAACGAGAAATAATTGGGAAATAATAAATGTTTATTTATGCAACAATTATGTATAATATACAGAATGTACACTATTTTATGCATAAACTTAATAAAATCTATCAATACTTTTATGCAATAGCATTATATGCTAGATGTACTGTCATAGTTCGTATTCTATAGATTATACGAACTCGATAAAACTTGGGAAATAAATCTTGTAATTTTATTATTACAGGCTCTTTTTTGGGCTATAAATCGACTGAAATGAGTACAAATGTCTGTTATCCCTTCCGGAAAAATGGTCGCACATCTAATAAAAAAACCACCCCCAGAAAAAATGTAACTAAATGTAATTAATTATATTTAAATAGAAAATTATGCTATAATTAATTATATATGTTAGAAATTAAAGGGGATAATTACATGAATGATACATTGAAAAATATTATAACAAGTCTTGGAACAAGTTTGATTGTTAGTTCAGTAACTTTTACTCTTGGTTTAAAATCAGGGAAAAATCAATCTGATCGCCAAATCCTTAGAAATAAATATAGGGACATAAGTGTACATTTTTCTAATTTACTGGATGGAATTAATAGCACAAGACCTAAAAAATGGGCAGATTTTAAAATTATTAGGAATGCATCAAGGCAAGAAAGCTATCCTCTTATGAAAGAAATGAGATTTGATGGACAATCGATTGAACTTAAACAAAAAATTGTTAGCACAAGCGAAGATTTAGAACTTAGATTAATGAGATACTCTGATAAATATAGTAAGAAATTAAAGATAATACAAGAATATACTATCAGTGAGTTAGAAAATCATTGTAGTAATCTAATTAAACATGAAAACTATGAGATATGTACAACTAAAGATAGTAATAATAAGCGTTATAGAGAATATAATTATGGAATCTTTATTATTGGTGATGAATTAAAAAATGCAATACAGGACTTAAAAGAAGATAATATTCAAGGTATTCGATTCACAATTAATATAGAATATAACAAAATTCAAACTTTATCTATTTTTAAAAATACACTAGACGATATTTTAATTGAAGAATTCTTAGATAATATTAAGAAATATTCTGAAGCAAATCAAAATATTATTGATTTATTACAAGAAAGAGAAAATTTAATAATTGAGACTAAGAATCTTATAAAAGATATTAATAAAAGAGTAAAAGAACCAATTACATTTATAGAAACAATAGTTGGGGCTATAACAGATATATTCAAAGTATAATAAAAAAAGTATATATAGGATGAAAAATAATATGAAAGATTTTATTAACGAATATAAAGGAATTATTGGAACTATTATAGGTACATTATTGGGATTTGGATTGGGTTTAGTAAAAGATTATTTCAAGAATAGAGGAAAGATATACTATGATTTTTCAAAATTTGAGTTAAAATATGAGAGTACAAGTGAATATGGATTTACATTTTATGATAAAGAGATAAATAATTTAGAAAATGTACATGGAGCTATATTTTCCTTAAATCTAAAAATAACTAATGCATCAAGTGGAATTAAGATATTGAAAAATATTATAATAAGATTTACATCTGATGATGATGAATTTGAAAATGTACCACAAGTATTTAGTCATAGCCATATAATAGCAGGCAAATTTAATGAGTATAAAGAGTTAACCTTATTAAATCTAAATCCATATGAAACGCAAGAAATAGATTTAAATATTTTTATTAATAAAGAAAATATAAATAAAGAAATAGAATTTCAAAATATATATTTTGAAGCTAAAGATATTAAAAACAGAAATATTAAAGTTAAAATTAAATAAGAAATATTAGATTAGGAGGATTATCGATGTTTTTGATAATCTTTTTTTATTACCTTCTCAAATACGAACTTTACTTCTTTACAAATACGAACTATTAGATTATAATAAGAGTTGTAAAAGATATTGAAGATATTTGAGAGGGGAAATTAAAATGGCAAATAAAAAAACATTAGCATTATCAAATGAACAATATTCAAAAATAATAGAAGCTATAGTAAACGGATTTGAGTTTGAAGGAAAACAAATACAACCTAACTCAAGGATTGCAACAGCTTTAGTTATTGAAGCAAATCTTGGAATAAGAATCGGGGACGTTCTTAATTTACGTTTAACTGATATAATTAAAGATGGTCAAAGATTTAGATTAGATGTAATTGAGGATAAAACAGAAAAAACTAGAACTTTTACAGTACCAGAAGTTATTTTTAATTTCATTAAAGAATATTGTATTAAAAATGAAATAAAAGAAACTGCTAAAATATTTCAACTTGGAGAAAGAGCAGTTCAAAAGCAATTGAAAATAACTTGTGATTTCTTAGGATATAAAGGAATAAGCACTCATAGTTTTAGAAAATATTTTGCTACTAATATATATATCAATAATAATTACAATATCGAATTAGTAAGACAGTTATTACAACATAGTGTGGTAGAAACAAGTCAAAAATATATTGGGATTGGAACAAAGGAACTAGAACAAGCAATACAAAACAATGTAAATTTATTAAAGACTTTTTAGAACTCGAAAGGGTTCTATTTTTTTATAAAAAATTACTGTTCCATAGCAGGACACCATAAGAAAGGATGATATATAATGTCAAACATGATTAATTTAAATACTAAAACAAATTTAGAGAGGTTAAAATTATCATTAAATAATAAAGCCTATTATACAGATGATGAATATAAGTTATTTTTAGAAGAGAATAATTTATATCCAGATGATGTATATGTAAAAGATACAATGGAAATCCAATTATTAGAAACTCAAGTTGCTGTATTGGAATCATTAAGTAATGATATAGATTTAATGAGGAAAGTTCAAGCTGAAGAAATAGGACTTACAACAGAAGAAGCTTATAAATATTTAGAAAAAAGAATAGGAACTATTAATGAAAAAATATTGAATCTAAAATCAATACAAGATACTCAAGAAGATTATAGTATAAGACCATTTTTCTTTAATGGCACAGTATAAGGAGGTGGAAAGATGAATAATAGTATAACATTAGATAGCAGCTATAAAAAGGCTATTGAAATGTGTGGAGTTAATGCAACTATTAATAATATTGATACAAAAATATTAATAAAAGAAGCTTCAGACGAATATGGAATTGATTATAAGAAAATTATAAGTTCAACTTCATTCAATCAAGGCAATTATATGTTTGTAAATGGAGTTCAATATTTAATAGTTGATGTAGAGGAACAATTAACACAATCTATATATAATGTAGGAACTTTTAGAAAGACTAAAGAAATATTATTAGGTTCAAATTATAAACCGGTTCAATCTATAGTTGATAGAGATAGAATTACTCTTGTAGATGGAACTTATCTGCAAGAGGTACATGATCAATATACTTTTATAATTCCCAAGTTAGGGAATAAAACAGGTGTAGGAAATACTCTTGTTTATGATTTAGGAATTTATAATATTATTTCTATAGATTCAAGTAGAGATGGTTTATATTATATAACTGGGAAATATAGTTCTGTTTATACACCTCATACTTATGCAATTACATTAAATAGTAATTCCCAAACACTTAAAGAAACTGAAACTTATACGATTGTGCCTACCTGTACTGATAATGGGGTAGTTGTAACATCACCAACAGTTATTTATACTTCATCAGATACAAATATAGCTACCGTTTCTTCAACAGGTGTTGTAAGTTGTCTAGGTGTAGGAAGTGCGACAATAAATTGTAACTATAATAATGTAAGTGTAGATTTAACGATAACTGTCGAGGAAAAACCAGTAGAACCAGTTGTTAGCTATGTAGAAAATTGGAGTCAAACCACAACTATTAAGCAATATGTTACAAGTACATATACAGTAACTCGTACTACTGATTCAGTTGTAGAAATACCACTGATAGATTATGTATTCGATAGTGCAGGACAAGCATTGATTAGCAGCTCAAAAATAGTAGTAACTCGTAAGAATGATAACTCGTTCTCAGTTAAAAATAGTACAATAACCACAACAACAACTTGCTATGTTAATATAATAGATCATTCAAGTGGTCATGTGATAGCAAATCAATTATTAACTTTTGTTAAAGGTATATAGGAAGGAGGCTTTTAGATGGAACAAGAAATATTAAATGTATTTATAGGACAAGGCGCATGGTGTCTTTTATGTGTTATAGCGTTAGGTTATTTTACAAAAAAAGCTTCCAAAAGAGAAGAAAAACAGGAAGAAAGATATACTAAAATAATTAATGATAATAGAAAAGACAGCAAGGAACGTGAATCAAAGTATCAACAAATGATTGATAGAATAACAGATAAATTTGCTATTGTAGAAGAAATTAAGAATGACGTTGATTACATAAAAGAAAAGATAAGTAAATAGATTATACATGTTGAATTAGTTTTTAGACCAATAGAGAAAAAATCTTTTATTTCTATATTCTATTATTAAAATTTTCATTAGCATATGTATATTATATATGAAGTAATGGAGAGAATGTAATACAAATAATATTTTTATATTACAAATATAATATAAAAATAATATATTTGTATTACAAAAATATTATAGAGGTGATATAATATGAATATAAAGAGATATAATCTTAGTCAAAATAATATTAAAACTACTAAGATGATAATTAATAGTAAAAGTAAAATTAATTGTGAAGGAAAAATTAATGGAGGTGTTAGTATGTTAACACTTAGTCAAATAAGAGAAAAAAATAGAACTGCTACAGCTTTATTGGGTTCAGATATTAAAGAGCAGAATTATTCTGATGAATTAATAAAACAATGTAAACAAGAATTTGAAACATTTGTTAAACCTATTAGAAATAGAGTTGTTAGCAGAATGTTGGGAGAGAATAATAGTGAAGTTTAAAAAGGGACAAATTGTAAAATATAGTTTTCCCAAGATTGAGGGGAATAAGAATGTAATAGTAGGAGAGCATTCGGCAGTAGTTTTGTTTTCAAGAGAAACTCCATATAGAACTATACTCATTGCACCTATAACTACTGCACAGTCATTAAAAGATGAAAATAAAATACCTCAAAACTATGTGGAATTAGATTTAAATAATTATTTAGGCGTCTTAGAACATGATTCATATATTAATTTAGATATGATTTTTCCAGTAGATGATAAAGAAATTGAAGTATTAGAAAAGTATAACAAAAAAATAGAAAAGTTTTTAGATACTGATGATTTAGAGCAATTAGACTATAAAATTGCATTAACATATGAATTACAAAAATATTTAAACAAGCAAGTAAATCAAGAAGTAAAAACTATTGTTGAGTATATAGATACAAGCATTAAAGAAAAAATTAAAAAAGCATTAGAAGTTATTGAAAATGAAGATATAATGAATACAATTATATATATAATTGAAAATGACTTAATAAAAGAATTGAAAAGTACATATAAATAGAAAATGTTTAAAAGAATCCAGCAAAAGTGTACAAGCTTTACTGGGTTCTTTTTTGTTTAGAAAAGGGTATAGAAATATATTCTTGCCTTATTTTTTTTGAATTTATTATTGAAATTCCAATTCCATACATATATAATAGACTAAATTATATATAGGAATGGAACGATATCACTTTCATATTAACGGATTCTTTCTAAATGACATTAAATCATACTTGAACCATTGAAAATAAAGGGCTTCATGGCGTGAAAGGAATGGAGTTCAAAAATGTCTATGTTATAAATTGTGTAGAAGAAACTATACCTCATGCATCAAGTATAAAGGAAAATATTGAGGAAGAACGAAGATTATTTTATGTTGGAATAACTAGGGCAATAGATAACCTGTATCTATTTTCTCCAAGAAGCAGGAAAGGCCAATTTAAGGATGTTTCGAGGTTTATTATCGAAGGAAAATTAAATGATATGCCTGTTGACACTTATGGATACGAGATTGGAAATAAAGTAGCCCATAGAACTTATGGTGTTGGAGAGATTACTGGATTTGATGAAAATGACAAAGATAAGATTAAATTGAAGTTTGATGATGGAATTTTTAGAAGTTTTTCTTTGAAAATTTTGGTTGATAACAATTTAATATCAAAATGTTAAATTAAAAAGATAATAATTAAATTTAAGTTGGTAGAACTCCATTCATGTAACAGTTGAGAAATTATTATGTGAATGGAGTTATTTTATTGTTAAATTATTTAATCACAAGATTTTTATAATTATCTTTTGTAATCACTTTATCTTTTACCAAATATTTATCAGGAATATTTTTATTAAGCAAAAGATTTTCCATAAGTTCCTGAGCTGCAATTTCTCCAACTTCTGTAGCACTTATGTATGCAGACGCTATAAGAGGAGAGTTTTGTTTTTGAAATTCATCCTTTGCTACATATCCACCTACCCCTACAGCAACAGCATTTTCTGCAAGACCAGATTGATCCAGTGCTTTTATTGCACCAATGGTGCCAGCTTCATTTGCAGACATGACAAACCAATTCTTTATATTTTTATTAGACGTTATAGTTGATGCGGCAGAATAAAAACTTTTTTCTGATTGTCCATTATATTCGGCTTGAAAAATATTTTCTCTTGGAAAGCTTGGAAGCCTATCTTTAAATGTTTCTAACTGTCCTTCAGTTCTAGGTATGCAGCTAGATACAGAATCCATTGACATAAGCAGAAGTCCTGAAGAATTAGGATCACTTAATTTATTATTCTTTTCTAAATAATCTACCATGAGACTAGTCATATCCCGTCCAATTTGATTAGAATCTATTCCAACAAATGGTGCAATATAATTACCTTCATCATCAGTAAGAGGATCGTCGCAGGCTATAACAGCAATATTTGATTTCTTACATCTATCTATAGTGATTTTACTTAATTTTTGATCAGGAACGCATATTAATATACCATCTACTTTTTGAGTAATTAAATTATCCAAAGCAGATAAATACACATCAGGATTCATTTTAGCATCTATAGTAATTACATCTTTAGCCCCCATAGCTAAAGCCTTATTTTTAGCAGCCTCACTTTCTTCCTGAAACCAAGCTTCATCTAAAGTTTTGTAAATAACGGCAATAACTAAATCAGATTTTTTTGAGCTCTGTTTAGAAGTTGTAGTATCACAAGAGAAAGCAAAACTAGATAAAATTATTATTACAACTAAAAGTATCTTCTTATTCATGTAAATATAAATTCCTTTCAAAATTTTTAAAATGTATATTTGGAGTAGTTATAAGCCATTACCCAACTATAGATTTTTAAAATAAGAGTCTCTAAATTGGTTCGGAGTGATACCTGTAACTTTTTTAAATAAAATACTAAATTGTTGAGGACTATTAAATCCAAGTTTGTCTGATATTTCATAAAGCTTATAGTTAGTTGATAAAATTATTTCTTTAGATTTGTCAATTCTAGCTTTTAAAATATACTGCGTAACATTTTCACCTGTTTCTTCTTTAAAGATTCTGCATAAATAAACTTTATGGACATTAATGTTTTCTGCTATATCTGTTAGACTAAGAGATTGATTAAAGAGATTTTTGTTTATGTAATCTATGGAATCAGCAACCTTTTTACTATATTTATTTTTAAAAGAGTTATTAAAATTAATATTTATTATTTTAGTAAAGATCTCAATAAACCATCCGCTCATTTCTTCAACGGTTTCTTTTGTTGATAATATTTCTATAGGTAGGTATGAAGTTGAAAAAATATCTTCATAAGCTATAGAATATCTATTACAGGTTCTTACTACTAAATCTAGGAGAGAGGAGTTTATATAATTTAGATAATTAAACTGCATAAATCCTCGTATATCTTTATCATATAAGTGAGTTAACTCTGATTTTAAGTTTTCAATATTATTTTGTTCAATAGCTATATTAATGGCATTAATTCTTTTTGCTAAAGTATCAGTATCTAAATCTAAATTTTTTACAAAGGTATTATTTAAAATTATAGTATCATTGCCTAGGAATACCTTCATTTTAGAAAGTTTAAATGCTTCATCAAAGTATTTCTTTATTTTAAATGGCTTTTTAAATGTTGAGCTCACACTTATTGTTAAGCTGATATTATGCATGAGGGAAATCCTTTTTCTTATTTCCTGCGCTAAATAATAACACTCATTTATTATATCCGCTTCACTAATGGTTGGCGACAAGCGTACAATAGCTGTGAATTCTCCATTTTCACTATAAAAACATTCACCAATATTGAGTTCTTCGATGGTTTCAGAAACATTTTTTATTATTTCATTAAGGGTATTTGTATAGAAATTCTCATCTTCTATATATTTAAAAAAGTTATCTATCTGGATAAGGAAAAGAACAAAAAGTTTTCCGTTTAGATTAAGGTTAAGGTTTTCAATAAGGTTATAACAATCATCTTGACTTATATCATTAAATATAAGCTTTCTTAGTGCAATATCCTTATTTTCCTTTAGGAAATTTAAAAGTTTATGTTCTTTTTTTATTTCACTCTTTTTTATAGTTATATTATCAAGATCAGTTTGAGTTTTTGCTAATATTCCATATAGATCATTAGGTGTTATTAAATCTTTTATCAAGTAGTCTGTTACGCCCATTTTCATAGCTCTTTGCGCATACGTAAAGTCCTCATAGCAGCTTAATATTAAAAATTTTTGAGATTTATTTATTTTCTGTACTTCTTCTATTAAATCTAAACCATCTATAATAGGCATTTGTATATCTGTAATAATAAGATCTGGTTTTATATCAGTATATTTGTCCAGTGCGTCTTTACCATTTGAAGCGCTATATACTATTCTAAAATCAGTGTCTTCCCAATTTATGATGCACAAGAGAATTTCTCGTGCAGGTATTTCATCGTCTACAATCATTACTTTATACATGCTATTTGCCTCCTTTTTTAGAATTAAGGCACACTGACTTGTTATTTCCCGAATGTGCTCTAGTAAATGTATGGAATATTGAATTCTATACAAGTTCCAATTCCAGTTTTGCTATATACTTTTAAGTCATATTCGCTTCCAAAATATAGTCTGAGTCTTTCGCTTATGTTATCTAGGCTTATACCATTAAAGCCTTTGTGAGTTGATTTTCTCTTACTAATTCCTACGCCATCATCGATAACTTTTATTTTTATAAAATCTTTTTGTGGCAATATATCTATTTTTATAGTCCCAGCACAACCTTTAGGTACTATTCCATGATAAAGAGAATTTTCAATAAGTGGCTGAAGAATAAGTTTGGGCACTAAACAGTTATTCAATTCTTCAGGAATATTACATACTAGTTTAACTATATCTCCATATCTATACTTCTGTATCTTCAGATAATTTTGAGTGCATGTAAGTTCATCTTTTAACGTTATAAGATTTTTACTTGTTGATATGCTTTGTCTTAGCAGACCATTAAATGATTGAATAAGTTCTCTTATTTCATTTTGATTATTTTTTATAGCCAAATAGTTTATTGTATTTAGTGTATTATGTATAAAATGAGGATTTATTTGTGATTGCAGTAAATCCAGTTGGGTTTTCATGGATTCAACTTCAAGCTTTTTGTTTTCCTCTTCTTCCTTATAGATTTGTTCAATTAGATTTTTTATATTGTAAATCATTTTATTAAAACTAATTATAAGATACTTAAGTTCGTCTTCGGTTTTGGCTTCTAGTTTGTCTGGCCATTCTCCATTTTCAAACTTATTCATTGCTTTTGTAATATCATATATAGGATCTGTAATTTTCTTTGAAGTAAAGTGGCTGATAAAAAGTACAACTGCAATACTAAAAATACCAATACAATAAATTAACCATCGAATAGAATCAAGGTTTCTGGTTAAAGAGTCCAAAGATATTAATCCAATGACTCTCCATTCTGGATATGCTTCTATAACACTATTAAATTCCATATACTTTACGTTATTAACATTTACAGTATCATTATTAACTTTTTCAAGCATTATATTGTCATAATCAATATTTCCTATTTTATAAATCAGATTACCATTTTTATCAACAATAAAAGTGCTATCAAAGACTCCATGGCAGTAATCATCTATGCTCATAAATAAATTCTTTTTCTTTATATTGATCATAAGGTAGCCGATAAGGGAGTAGTTTTCTTTATCCAAATACCTAGAAAAATAAGTTATAGTTGTTCTTTTTTCATAGTCGGCATTCTCATAATTGAATGGAAAAGTATTAGGAGAAGAAAATTTATTTGAATATCCACTTTCAATAAAGTTGTCCAATTCTTTATTTCCATAAATTAATTCACTATAAGGATATTGTGAATAAAGAGGATCCATTATTTTTTTATCTGTTGTTAAAGGAATTATAGAAATTATATAGTTACTCCATTTACAATATTCTGAAAGAGTATTAAAAAATTCTGCATTAGTTTCTGGAGTTGCAGAGTTATTTCTATTAACTTTAGACATATAATCATAAATATTTTTATCATTTTCAATCATATAAGAATCATGTCTTATAGAATCTAAATTTTCATTAAGGATTTTAGAAATTACAGTTATTTTCTCAGTAGCAACGTTATTATATTGTTTAATTATTTCTTTAGAAAAAATAGAACTTATAGAGGACGTAACAGCTAAAGTTAATCCAAGTATTATAATTGAAAAATATATAGTTATTCGATTTCTTATCTTTGTGATTTTTTTTACCTTCATTGATCATCACCATAGGAAATTATAGCACTAAGAGTATAGGAATTCTAGTGAAGGTATGTACTTAATAGTGGATTTAAATTTATGTACTGGCTAATTATAAATTAAAGATGTGGTGTAGAATATATCTTAAATTAAAAATGATGAATATTTTTAATTGAGTGCTGTATGGAAATCGGAGTAAAGAAATGTTTATTATTTTTTAAAACCAACTATGAAAGAGGGATATATAAAATTTATTTTTAATTAAGTTAATATTTTATAAGAAAAGTTAATAAATAAGATTTTTATAATGGAACGATTTCAATATAATGTGATTAACGATTACAGAAAACAATAACATACTGTAGTTTACGGAAATATGAACAGTTTATATTTAGGGCACTTATTAAAATCAATTGTGGAATTCCATGTGAGATGTAAACGTTCGTAATTTTAAAGGAGGAAAAAAGCATGTTAACCGTTATTTCATTTTTATTTTGCATCGTATTAGTAGCAACAATTACGTATCGTAAGCTAAAGGGGCAAAAAAATAATTCAAAAGATTCTTATTTCTTAGGTGGACGTAGTTTGACAGGTGGTGTGATAGGGGCATCTTTATTACTTACAAATTTAAGTGCATCTAATTTTGTAGGTATGAGTGCTCAAGCTTACTCAAGCAATATGAGTGTTATGGGCTGGGAAGTTGGCTCTGGTATTACTCTTGTAATTGTAGCTTTATTTTTACTTCCAAGATATTTAAAACAAGGGGTTACAACTGTGCCTGATTTTCTTGAAGAACGTTTCGATTCAGGTGTTAAAAAGATAGTTTCAATATTATTTTTATTAGGTTATGTTTCGAATTTACTTCCAATAACTCTTTATTCTGGTGCTATTGCATTGGCTCAAATATTTAACGTGCAAGAAATGTTTGGTATAAGCTATACAGCTAGCATTTGGATTATGGTTTGGATTATCGGTATAATAGGATTTATTTATGCTATACTTGGTGGATTAAAAGCAGTTGCAGTATCAGACACATTAAATGGTATAGGATTAGCCATTGGCGGATTAATGGTACCTGTATTCGGAATAATATATTTTGGTCATGGAAGCTTTTCAACAGGATTATCAAATATATTAGTTAATCATTCAGATAAATTCAATGCTATAGGAACATCACAAGATCCTATACCTTTTGGAACTTTATTTACAGGAATGCTTTTAGTTAATCTTTATTATTGGGGAACTGATCAAGCAATCATTCAAAGAGCATTAGCAGCTAAAAATTTAGCAGAAGGGCAAAAGGGAATAATTTTTGCAGGACTTTTAAAAGTATTAACACCATTAATAGTTATAGTACCAGGAATAGTAGCTTTTCATATATATGGAGCAGGTGTTGAAAATCCAGACTTATTATATTCAAGACTAGTAAACGATGTATTACCAAAACCTTTAATTGGTTTCTTTGCAGCAGCTATGTTTGGATCAGTATTAAGTGTGTTTAATGGAGTGTTAAATAGTGCATCAACCCTATTTGCATTAAATGTATATAGTCCTGTATTTGGAAAAGGAAAGTCTGATAAGGAAATAATATCAAAGGGTAAGATATTTGGACTTGTGTTAGCTATAATTTCAATGACTATAGCACCATTTATAATGTATGCACCACAAGGATTATTCCAATACTTGCAAACAGTAAATGGGTTCTTCAATGTGCCTATATTCACAATAGTTTTTATAGGATATGTAACAAAAAAGGTACCGGCTATAGCAGCAAAAATATCAATAATATTTTTTGTATTAACTTATGGAACACTTCAATTAATAATAAAACCAGAAATGCATTTCCTTCATCAATTAGGAATCTTATTTGTAATCACATGTATGATTATGCTAATTATTGGTAAAATAAAACCAAGAGAAAAGGAATATGTGTTAAAAGACAATAAAGTAGTAGATATTAAGCCATGGAAATATCGTTATGAAGCTTGTGGAGTAGTATTATTCTTGATGGTATCAATGTATGTTGTTTGCTCAAAATTAGGATTTGCCAGTGGAAATGGAATAGGAATTAGAACATTGGTACCTATAGCTGTAATTGCAGTAGTAATGTATGGATTAGTGAAAGTAGTCAAGGCAAGAGGTCTAAGAAAGAAAGCGGGAGATAATGCAGAGTTAGTTTACAGAAATTCAGTAGAGAAATTGGATTTTTAACTAAAAAGTCATTAGGGATTTAGTATAGGTGAACATATTTAATCCTAATTATGTATAAGCAGAAATCATACTTAAATAATGATTTAGTAAGTCGATAAAGTTAGTATTATTATATGAGTTTCTGCATAATATATTATACCCATATAATTTTAAACATCTCTTCAGATAAAATCTCCCACCTTATTTATTTAAGGGGGAGATTTTAGACTTTTCATTAACACTTTATTTAGAACAATAAATGTTGCGAATTAAATGATTAATGTTCTCATATAATATTAACATCCTTTTAATATTTATTTTCTTTTAACATTGCTTAGCTCCTTTATGGGAGATTTGTATTTATTATAATAAAAGCACAAAAGCTAGAAAGTTAAGTACTTTCTAGCTTTTATATATGTTGCAATAATAAACTTACATTTAAAATTCTAATAATCCAAGTGCTTAATTTAAATAATAATGTAGGAATTAAATTGTAGTATATATACATTCTAAAATATTAAATTATTTACGTCTTATAAATATAAACAAATCATACTTTTTTGAAAGTATGGAGTATGAAAGAAAGCTAATAACACCAGTTACTAATGTTAATACTAAACTATCAAGAAATGGAAAGGTGACAGCGAAAGAAGGAATTTTAGTCTTTAGAAAAGACATAATCATAAATGGAATTAACACAATTCCAAAGATTAATAATGAGCGAAGCTTAGGACTGGATGTTTCCTTATGTCTTAAAATAGTATTTGAGATGAAATACCCTATAGATATTAGAATACAAGTAATTAAGGTGCTCATTAATACTCCTTTTTCAAATAAAACATCTAGTAAAGTAAAGAAAAAAACTAGTATTGAAAAAGTAAATATGCCTTCAAGTACTTGTTGAATAGCAGACACTGAAGAATTATACTCATAAATTAACTTATTACAAAACTTATCCAGATCTTTGTTGCATTCTAATTTTTTTGTTGGAACCTTCTGATTTTGAGCTGTAAATACAATATCAAAAATTTGTTTTTCTATATTTCTTGGTAATAAAAGGCTAAAGTTATGTTGCATCAAACATGCTTGTATAGCATGATAGGTCTCTAAGTAGTTATTTTTTAATAAAGATATATTAGGTCTACTTTGCATGTTATCCCCCTCTTAAAAACTAATGATTTTAATTTTGTATACATTTATTTCTATAGTTAATCATTTTTATGTATTAAAATCACGGCAATTACACCTTCTACCATTTTAGCAGAGGGAAGTTAATAAGTAAATAAGTTGAAGTAATGCAAAATTGTGAACAAATATTTTAAGTCATTGTATGTAATTGGCTTATAATATATAATTTATAGTATATTTATGCAGGAGTTAAAAATATAAATAAAACAATAAAGGTTGGTTGTGTTTATATGGAATTAAAAAGATTTAATCAAAAGGATATAATTTTTGCCTTAGATATAGGAACTAGATCAATTATAGGTACAGTAGGAATAGTAAAAGATAAGAAGTTTCAAGTTGTATGCGAGAAATATTTAGAGCATGAAGAAAGAGCCATGGTGGATGGGCAAATACACGATATTAATTTAGTGGCATCTGTTGTTCAAAAAGTTAAGAATTATCTCGAAGATGAACTTGAAATACAGCTAAATGAAGTATCTATTGCGGCGGCAGGTAGATTTTTAAGAACTATTGATGTAAGAGCAGATATTGAGCTTAATGATGATGAAGAAGTTAATAAAGAAATCATAAGAAGTCTTGAATTGAGTGCTGTAAGAAAGGCAGAGGAGCAGATAGCTTCTACAACTGAAGGAAAACTATATTGTGTTGGATATTCAGTTAGAAATTTCTACTTAAATGGATTTTTAATATCTAATTTATTAGGGCATAAGGGAGAAAACATAGGGGCAGAAGTTATAGCAACTTTTTTACCTAGGTCTGTAATTGATTCACTTTATGCAGTAATGAATAGGGTTAATTTAAAGGTTGTAAATTTGACTTTGGAGCCGATAGCTGCTATGGAAGCTGCTATACCTAAAAACTTAAGACTGCTTAATATCGCGCTTGTAGATATAGGAGCTGGAACTTCGGATATAGCCATAAGTTCTAAAGAAAGTATATCTGCATATGGAATGGTTCCAATGGCTGGAGATGAGATTACAGAAACTATCGTTCAAGAATATTTAGTAGACTTTAATACTGCTGAAAATATAAAAAGATCTATAGTAAAAGAAGAAGAAATAAAATATATTGATGTTCTGGGTATGGAAAATATAATATCATCAGAAAGTGTATACAAACTAATTGATTCTATTGTTATTAAGACTGGAGAAGAAATATCTAAAAAGATTTTAGAATTAAATGGGGGCAAGGCTCCAAGTGCTGTATTTTTAGTAGGAGGTGGAGCTCATACACCCGGAATTTTAGAGGCTATTGCTGATAAATTAAAATTACCACCTCAAAGAATAGCTATTAAAGATAGGCAGGCAGTGATAGAGTGTGTTTCAGATAATGATATGGGATCATCAGGTGTAACTGTTCTAGGAATAGCTTTAACAGCAATACGTAGTATGGGAAATGATTTTATTGATGTTATTTTAAATAATGATCCAATTAGTTTATTTAACTCCCATAAACATACTATAATGGATGTATTGCTTCAGGCAGGAATAAATCCATCGCTACTTATAAGTAAAAATGGTAAAAGTGTCAGGTTTAACTATAATGGATGTAAAAGAATTGTTTTTGGTGAATATGGAACTAATGCAAAGATCAGAATAAATGGAGAGGAAGCGACTCTTGAAACAGAAGTTAAAGCAAATGACAATATAATACTAGAATACGCACAGAATGGAAAAGATGCATCACCTAAATTATCAGAAAATATAAGAAACATAAATTCAGTTTCTATTTATTTAGATGATAATATTATGAATATAGAACCTGTAACGCTTGTTAATGAGAAAAGAGAAGAGTTAGATTATATAATAAAAAATGGTGATGAAATAAGAGTATTCTTACCATGTAAAGTTAATGAATTTAAGAAGTATATATTAAAAGAAGAGGTAATATTACTAAAAGGTGGAGAATACTTAGAAGATAATTATGAAATTTTAGAAGGTGATCACATTGTAATTAAAGCAATGGATTCACATATAGGACATGAAGAGGCTGCTAAGGTAAATGATAGGGAAGATTATGTAGATGTGATAGAAAGCGAAAATATAGAAGGTTGCAATGAAGAGAGTGAAAATATTAATTCAGATAAAATCGAAATAGCAATTGGTAGAGAAGAGTTTAGAAATATAACAGTTAATATCAATGGAGAAAATATAGTATTGAAAGGAAAAGTTCAATATCTAATAGTAGATATATTTGAATATATAGATTTTGACTTAACAGTTCCAAAAGGAATAATTAACTTGAATTTAAACGGGGAAAAGGCACCATACACAGCAAATATAAAAGATGGAGATATAATAGAAGTTTTTTGGAGTGATAATTAAAGTTTATTATTTCTTAGAGCTAATATTTTAAATTTAGGCATATTCAAAATTAAAATAAGTCGATATACGAATTTATTTTGTACAATTGGCATAGTGTATTCTTTAAATATGCTTAAAAATCTAATTATTATTAAATATGGAGGGATTAGAGAAATGATAGATTTTAAAAAAGAAGCTAATCTTATAAAAGACGAACTTATAAAAATAAGAAGGGATTTGCATGAACATCCAGAACTTGGATTTGAAGAGGTTAGAACATCTAAAGTAATCAAGGATTTTTTAGAATCTAATAATATTCAGTATATTGAAGTAGCAAAAACAGGTGTATGTGGAATTATAAAAGGTACAAAAGAAGGAAATAATAAAACTATAGCCTTAAGAGGAGATATTGATGCACTTCCTATTAAGGATATGAAAACTTGTGAATTTAAATCAAAAATTGATGGAAGAATGCACGCTTGCGGACATGATGCTCATACAACAATACTTATGGGAGCAGCAAAGTTATTAAATAATAATAAAGATAAGTTTTCTGGTACAGTAAAGTTATTATTTGAACCTGCTGAAGAAACTACTGGTGGAGCTACGCCTATGATAAACGAGGGAGTTTTAGATAATCCAAGAGTTGATTGTGTTATTGGACTTCACGTTGATGAGGAAACAAAATGTGGCACTATAAAAATAAAAAAAGGTGTAGTCAATGCAGCCTCAAATCCATTTAGTATAAAGATAACTGGTCAAGGTGGTCATGGAGCATCACCGCATACTACTATTGATCCTATTGCTATTGCTAGCCATATTGTAGTAGCACTTCAAACAATAGTAAGCAGAGAAATATCACCAGTTAATCCGATTGTTATAACTGTTGGTACATTACATGCAGGAACTGCTCAGAATATTATCCCAGGAGAAGCTACTCTAAGTGGAATGATTAGAACAATGACAAAAGAAGATAGGGCATTTGCAATAAAAAGATTAAATGAAATTGTAAATGGGATTGCAGTTATGTCAAGAGCTAAAGCAGAAGTAAAAATAGAAGAAAGTTATCCTTGCTTATATAATGATGATGAGTTTGTAGATTTAATAAGTGATAGCGCAAATGAAATTTTAGGAAAAGAAAATGTTTTAGAACAAAAAGCGCCTAAAATGGGAGTTGAAAGTTTTGCTTATTTTGCAAATGAAAGACCAAGTGCATTTTATTTTTTAGGTTCAGGAAATAAAGAAAAGAATACTACTGAGCCAGCACATAGTAATTTGTTTAATATAGATGAGGATTGTCTTCCAATTGGAGTTTCTATTCAAGCTTTGGCAGCATTTAATTATTTAACAAAGTAATAGTATTATTTTGCGATTTTATGTAAAATAAATTGACAATATGTTTAAAAAACTAGATAATGCTAAGGGTAATAAATTTAGGAGTGATTATATTTGAAAATAGAAATAGGTCCAAACGAGGCAGGTCAGAGATTAGATAAATTTTTAAGAAAATTATTAAAAGATGTGCCATTAAGCGCAATTTTTAAAGCTTTAAGAAAAAAAGATATAAGGGTTAATGGGACAAAACAAAATGAGAAATACTTCTTACAAGAAGGCGATGTAGTAGAAATAAAATACATACAAAGTAACAAAGAAGATAAAAAAGAAAAGTTTATTAAAGTTGATCCTAAAAGAATCAAGATTGCATATGAAGATGAAAATGTAGTAGTAATTGAAAAATGGCCAGATGTATTGGTTCATTCAGATAGCAATAATAGTGAAGAACCTACTCTTACAGATTATGTTCTTTCTTATTTAAATGATAAGGGTGATTATATTCCAGAAAACGAAATAACATTTACACCAGCAGCATGCAATAGATTAGATAGAAATACTTCAGGAATGGTCATGTTCGGAAAGACTTTCGAAGGTTTAAAAGCCATAAATGAAGCCATTAGAGAAGACGAAATAAGAAAATATTATTACGCTTTAGCAAAAGGAAAAATAAGAGCTGGACTTTATGAGGCGTACATATTAAAGAATCCTGAAACTAACACATCTAAGATATACGACACTGAGGTTAAGAACTCAAAAAAAATATCAATGGAAATAAGTATAGTGGAAAGCAATGGTGCATATTCACTTTTAGAAATACACTTAATTACAGGAAGAAGTCATCAAATTAGAGCACATTTAGCACATTTAGGAAACCCTATAATTGGAGATAATAAATATGGAGATAAGAAATTAAATTCATTTTTTGAAAGTAAATATGGTCTAAATTTTCAGTATTTATATGCTTATAAGTTGAATTTTAGAAAAATTAATGGAAAGTTAGAATATCTAAAAAACAAGACTATAGCATCGGCATTACCTCCAATATTTAAAAAAATAAAGCAAGATGTATTTAAGTTCTCACTTAGATAGGAGGTAATTATGGAAGATCAATCAGCCAATAGTAGCAGAGGCTTTTTAATTCTTTCAATAGCAGGGCTTTTAACCAAAGTTATATCAGTTTTTTATATACCACTGCTTCAAAGAATAATTGGGTTAGATGGATATGGAATATATCAGAATTGTTATGAAGTGTTTTTATTTGTATATGCAGTTACCAACTTAGGGACTCAACCAGCTATTGCTAAAGTGGTTGCAGAGCTTACAGCATTAGGAAAACCAAACGATGCTGTAAGAGCTCTTAAAATATCAAGAACTCTTTTATCTTTAGTTGGTGCGGTATTAACTATATTTTTAATGCTGTTTGCTTTTCCTATTGGAAATATGATTGGAAACCCAGCAGCTTCTTATGGAATTTTGATGCTTGCGCCAAGTATATTTGTTACATCGCTTTTATCATCGTATAGAGGATATTTTCAAGGAAGAAATAGTATGACTGCAATTGCGGTATCACAAGTATTAGAACAAGTAATAAATATCGCAATTAGTTTAGCTTGTGCATATTTCCTAGTACACATAAGTGTTGAATATGGTAGTGCAGGGGGAACTATAGGTACTTCCGTAGGTGCTTTCGTTGCATGTCTATATATGGTATATGTTTATGGAAAGAAGAATTTTGAAGAAGATTCTATGTATGCTCAACAAAATGTTAAAAGAGTAAGAACTAAGCATATCATAAGAAAGTTAATTAAATACGGCTTACCAATAACATTAAGCTCAGGGCTTCAGAATTTTGGTAGCTTAGTAGATATGGTGAACGTAAATAGTAGGTTAGCATTTGCAGGATTTGATTTACAACAATCTCACGTGCTTTATGGGGTTCTTGGGAGATATAAGACCTTATTATCTGTTCCATTGATAATAGTTACTGCCCTTGGGACAACCGTATTACCGGCTGTTTCAGCAGCTATGGCATTAAAAGATAAGAAGGAAATAAGAAGAAAAACTTCTTTTGCTTTTAGAATAACATTAATAATAACAATACCAGCAGCTGTAGGCCTTTCTTGCTTAGGACAAGAGGTTTTTGAATTGCTTTATGGAACTGATCAAGGGTTTGAATTAATGGTAATGGGATCAGTAGTTTTGGTTCTCATGGCTGTTGTGCAAATACAAACAATAATACTTCAAAGTATGAATAAGCTTTATTATGTGCTTGGAACATTTAGTATAGGGATAGTAGCTAAAATAATAGCTAATTACATATTAGTAGGGATACCAGAAATTAATATTTTAGGAGTAGTAGCAGGAAACTTTTTATGGTTTGCAATACCAATGATCTTAAATAAAAGAGCATTAAAAAAGGCACTTAGAGTTAAGATTCCTCTTTTTAGAAGCGCAGTTAAACCTCTTTTTGCTTCTGCAATAATGGCAGGTATAATATTTATGCTCAAGACACCAACATCAGTTATACTAACATTAGCTAATGGAAATGTTTTCTTAAAAGCAATTTCAACGATTTTAATTATTTCTATAGCTGGATTTGTTTATTTATATTCAATGATGTTAATAGGTGGAATAAAAAAGAATGATATAGACAGTATATCACCTAGAATATTTAACTATTTACCTAGATTTTTGAGAAAAAAACTTCAAAAGTAAAGAATGGGATTTAACTATAAACATTTAGTCAGTGTATTTATAATATCTGCTATGGCCAGACGGCTTCATAGGATTATATAATGTACACTAGCAAAAATTATAGTTAAATCCCAATTTGCTTTAAACAAGAACAAAGCCTTATTAAGCTAAACTATATGAATAACTGGGTTACATAGATATTAATATTCATTTTCTCCAAAGGTACCAAGGTACGTAAAAATTAAGAAAACAAGACCCATTATAATAAAGTTATTTATGACTATAGAATTCGTGAACATATGTTTTGAAAATATGTTTATAATTAAGAAAGTTAAAAATCCAAGCAATATATATATTACTATATTAAATTTGTTTAAATTAAGTTCAATATGTTTGTTAACCTCGTACATATTGAGAATAAAGCCAATTGTACACGCTACAAGCATAGTTAAACTATAACCAAATATATTAATTGCATGAATAGCAGTAAATATGTATAAACATATCAATTCAATTACGGCTTCTATTAATGAGTTTCTTAAAATTATTCCTTGTCTATTAAGTCCATTTAGTATTCCAAACATAGTTACTGCAGGAAAGAATATTGGTGCAGTAAGTGAAGCAAATCTAATATATAGACCTAAGTCATTCCGGCCATAAAACATCTCACCAAGGCTATGGGGAATAACATTACAAATTATTGTTGTTGCTATACCAAGTAAGAAAGCAACTTTAAGGACCTTTCTTATTCTAACAGAGGCTTCATATTGTTTTCCTAAAACTAGACTTTGAGAAAGATCTGGAATTAATAATGTATTAATTGTTGAGACCACAATTAACGGTATTGTTATTATGCTAAGAGCCATCCCAGTATATTTACCTATCATACTTAAAGCTTCAGTATAAGTAAAACCAGCTACTAGTAAACGCCGAGGAACAATTAGTGTTGCAAGAGTCCCTAGAATATTAGTTAAAAAACCATTTGCACAAAGTGGAATTGCTATAATTACCACATCAAAGAGAAGCTGAAATCTGCTTTCAGTCTTTTCGTGAGAAATGGGCATTTTTCTAATTGAGTATTTGTAGTAAATATAGAGGAAAAATAAGCTTTGAAATTCACCAATGCATAATGCAACTGTAGCTAAGGTTACCATACCTTCTAAAGTATTAGCTTTAGTAAAAAATATAAGCATGCTTACAGTTAGAATTCTCATGGCCTTTTCAAAAATATCAATTATAGCTGGCACTGTAATCTTAGAAGTTCCGTAAAAGTATCCTTTAAGTATATTTGAAATTGCTATACATACCATAGCTGGACAGATAACTTTTATTGCATTTATAGTACGAGCGTCATTTACACCGTATTTACCAATTAGTGGGGCGCATATAAATACTAGTATACCTACCAAGAGTGCCCAAGATATATTAAATAATGAAACAACTCTAATCGTTTTTTCTATATTTTTATGTTCCCCTTTTTGTGCATAGACAGCAGTTATTTTGGATATAGAAGCAACTATACCTGCAGTCATAAGACATATAAATAAATTGTAAATAGGCATAACCAAATTATAGAGCCCCATTCCTTCGGCTCCTAGGACTTTAGAAAGATAGATGGAAAATATAAAACCGAGTATACCCGTAGTCACGTTAGAGGACACTAATAAAAAAGAATTTTTAAAAAAATTATCTTTGCCCAAAGTTCATTCACTCCTTTAAATTACTTTAAATAATATTCAAAATGATAACTAAATATGAATTTGAAAATTTTAGATATAAAGGTAGAATGATATAAAATAAAACAAATATTTACAAAGAAGTGCTAAAAAGATATAATTATCTGTGGCTAAATTATAAAAAACAATTGTACTAAATGGGGGAAACATAATGAACAAAATTTCAGATAATAATATGATAAATTTTTTCTATAATGCATTGCCATCTCTAGAAGTCCTTTTTGATGAAGATGTATCTATGGCATTAACTGATACTAAGCAATATTTATATACAAAGTACAGCCCTAAATTGGAATTAAACACAAATAAGGGAGATATAATTCCAGAAGGAGGAGCTATAATTGAAGTGTTGAGAACTGGGAATACTATGATAAAAGTTGTGCCAGAGCATGTATATGGAACTGCTTTTAAATCATTCGCAATTCCAATTAAAGAAGAAGGTAAAGTTGTAGGTGTTTTTGTCGTAGGAAAAAGTTTAGAAAGAAAAAATGCTGTGATGAGTATAACTAAAAATTTAACGGAAACTTTATCACAAATATCAATAACTATAAACGAAGTTGCAAAAGATGTACAAGAGTTAGCGACAATGAATGAAGAATTATTATTGGAAACTAAAGAAACTAATGAAAAGACCAAAGATACAGATAATATAGTAACATTTATTCAAGGAATTTCATCACAGACAAATTTATTAGGGTTAAATGCTGCAATTGAAGCGGCTAGAGCTGGTGATGCAGGAAGAGGATTTAATGTTGTTGCCCAAGAAATTAGGAAACTATCAAATTCTTCAAATGAGTCAATAAAACAGATAGATTCAGTTATAAAACATATATCAACATCAATAAATAGCATAAATGATGGTTTAATTAAATCTAATGATGTCTCACAAGGTCAATCAGCTGCATTAGAAGAAATAGCAGCATCTATAGCAGAGTTAAACTCAACAGCTAAGAAATTAGGAGAATTAGCTGAAAATCTTTAATTTATGGAATATTGATTAACATATATAAACATCTTTACATAGTTAAAAAGAATATAGAAATTAGTAGGAGTAATAATACATATATTTTATGTGAGTTATTACTCCTATTTTAATATGTAAAACAAAATAAAATAAAATGAGACAAATATTTACAAGGAAATGTTAAGAAGATATAATTATCTAGACCAAATCTATAAAAAAACAATTGTATTAAATGGGGGAAATATAATGAACAAAATTTCAGATAACGATATGATAAATTTTTTCTATAATGCAGTACCATCTATAGAAAGTCTTTTTGATGAAGATATAGCTATAGTATTAACTGACACTGAGAAATATTTATATACGAAATATGGCCAAGAATTAGTGTCTAATGTAAAAGCAGGAGATCTAATACTTGATGGTGGTGCTATAGTTGAGGTAATAAGGACAGGTAGAAATATAGTTAAATTTGTTCCAAAACATGTATATGGTGTTGAGGTAAAATCATTTGCAATTCCTATAAAAGAAGAAGGTAAGGTTGTTGGAGTTTTTGTAGTTGCCAAAAGTCTATCTAAGAAAAATGCTGTTACAGATATCACGAGGAATTTAACGGAAACTCTTTCACAAATATCGATAGGCATAAACGAAGTTGCAAAAGGTGTACAAGAGCTGGCTACAATGAATGAGGAACTATTATTAGAAACTAAAGAAACTAATGAAAGAACAAAAGATACAGATAATATAGTAACATTTATTCAAGGGGTTTCATCACAGACAAATTTATTAGGATTAAATGCTGCAATTGAGGCAGCTAGAGCTGGTGATGCAGGTAGGGGATTTAACGTTGTTGCCCAAGAAATTAGAAAACTATCAAATTCTTCAAATGAGTCAATAAAGCAGATAAATTCAGTTATAAAACATATATCAACATCAATAAATAGCATAAATGATAGTTTAACTAAATCTAACGATGTTTCACAAAGCCAATCAGCTGCATTAGAAGAAATAGCAGCATCTATAGCAGAGTTAAACTCAACAGCTAAGAAATTAGGAGAATTAGCTGAAAATCTTTAATTTATGGAATATTGATTAACATATATAAACATCTTTACATAGTTAAAAAGAATATAAAAATTAGTAGGAGTAATAATCCATATATTTTATGTGAGTTATTGCTCTTATTTTAATATGTAAAACAAATAAGATTTTTAAAGAGAGGTCTTATTTTATTAAATTTACAATATAAATTTAATATGGATATTATGATTTGTACATAAGAAGTATTTTTAGAATTTAATTATAGAGGTAAAGGAGGGAAGTGTAGTGAAAAGATTTCTAAAGTTTTTGATTATATCAATTATAATAGTTGTACTAGCTTTTGCTGTATTTAAATTATCTAATGAATATAGGATGAATACATTAAAAAATAATGTTAGCTGGAGTGTTGTTTATAAAAATTGTAAAGATTCTGTAGCTTTTGAGAAAGATGAAAACCAAAATACCTATATAGCTTACAATAATTATATTAAAGTTATTAAAATAGATGGTAGGGAAGAAACTTTATTGGAGGATAAATCCTTAGAAATAGAAAACTTGCTTTATTATAATAACAAATTGTATTTTATTTCTAAAACAGATTTATATGAATATGATTTAGCATCAAAAAGTTTAAAAAGCATTTTAGGGAATATACCTAGTGAAGGGAAATATTTGGATAGGAATTTAATTATAAAGGATTCAAAATTACTTTTAGCGATAGGAAGTGCTACGAATTCAGGAATAGCATCTAATGATAGCGAGTATTCGCAGAACAAAATACCTTATGATAAAAGCTCTATAGATGTAACATTAAATGGATTCAATTATGGTGAAAAGAAAACAGGAGCTTTTATGCCATATGGAAATTCCAGTGAAGGAGGGCAAAAAATAAAAGCCCAGAGTATAGCAAACTCTTGTATAATTGAAGTGAATCTAAATAACGATAAGACATCATTATATGCTTCAGGAATAAGAAATGTAAAGGGATGGGATCTAGATAGTGAAGGAAATCTAATTGGAATTGTTGGTGGAATGGAGAATATAGGGGATAGGCCTATTAATAGAGATTTTGATTATTTGTATAAACTAGATAAAGGAAAATGGTATGGTTGGCCTGATTTTAGTGGTGGAGATCCTATAAGTTCACCAAGGTTTAAAGGGGAAAAATTAGTATCACCTCTTATTGCTAATCCTCCTAATAAAATAGTTCAAGCACCTATATATCAATATCCAGAAGTTAGTGCGATAAGATACTTAGCCATAGATAAAGATGGAAAAATATTAGAAAAGAATTCGAATGTATATTTTAATAGTAAAGAGAACCTTATAGCTGGAATAAATTCAGAAAGTGTTGTGTATGACTTATTAAAGTTAAAAGATAAGAGTAAAATACAGGGAATTAAATATTCAGATGGAGATATTTATATATTAGATAGTGGAATGGGCTGTATATATAAATTACAATCTAATAATTTTGGATTAAAATTTAATCTTCCAAAACCAATTTGGATATTCATATTTGTATTTCTGTTTATATTAACCTGCTTAATAATATTTAAATTTTATACTAAGCATTCATATAAAAAATAATAAAAAAGAGTTTGAGCTGTCTTAAGTGATATTTTATCAATTTAAGGCAGTTTTATTATTTAAGTAATCTGATAAAAGAAAATAATTTATATTCAAATTTGTGGAATAAATGTTAAAATATAATAAAAGGTATGAGTAATAATGGAGGAGATGTTATGGGAAAAACATTAGTAATTAATTTAGAGGATGTTATATTTCAAGGAGACATATTGGATGTAGGAGAAAAAAATCTTGGTATAATATATAATATATCAAAAGAAGCAAAGGATGAGATATCATTAGATTATGTATCTAGCGACAGCAAAGTAGATCTAAAAGATAGAAAATACGATGCATGTACATTTTTCTTTGAGTTAAATAAAATATGGACTAGTTTAGAAAAGGAAAGATTAATAAGAGAAATAAGTTCATATATAAAAGAATCTGGTGAAATATTTATTTGGGATATTAATAAAGAAAGGGGAAAAATATTTAATAATAAGATAAAAGTAATATTACAAAATGAAAAAGTTAAGGAGTTTACATTTAAGAATTTAAATATACTTTTAAATTCGAATATTGAAGAAATAAAAAAAATTCTTGAAAAATATTTTGAAATAGAAGAAACTAAAGCGTGGGAAGATGTTTTCTTCATAAGAGGAAAGAAACTGAAGACTAAAGCTGAAGTAGAGGAGAATATTAATTATGAAGGTATTAATTACAGCGATTGACTCTAAATTCATTCATAGTAATTTAGCAGTTAGATACTTAAAAAGTTTTACAAGAGATATGGATTATGAAAGCAAAATAAAAGAATTCACTATAAACGATAGGGAAGGTAGAATACTTGAAGAAATAATTAAAGAAAAACCAGATATTGTAGCATTTTCAACATATATTTGGAATGTTGAACTTATCTCAAGAGTGGCTAATTTGATAAAGAGAGTGGATTCTAATATAGAAATTTTATATGGTGGACCAGAAGTTTCATTTGACTCAAGAAGTTTCTTGAAAAATAATGTAGGAGAATATGTTATTGAAGGGGAAGGAGAAAAAACTTATAGAGATTTTATTCTATATAAATTAGGTAAAATTAAACTGGAAGATGTCAGAGGGCTTCATTATAAAGTTAATGATATAGTTTATTCCAATGAAAAGCGTCCACTTATGTCAATGGATGAAATAGTTTTTCCATATGAAGAAAATGAAGATTTGACTAATAAAATTGTATATTATGAGGCTTCACGAGGGTGTCCTTTTAACTGTAAATACTGTCTTTCATCTACAAGTCATGGAGTTAGATTTTTAGATATTGATAGAGTATTAAAGGATTTAATGTATTTTATAAATAAGGAAGTTAGATTAGTTAAATTTGTTGACCGTACATTTAACTGTAATTCTAAATTTGCTATGGCAATATGGGATTTCTTAATAAATCAAGATACGAATACTCAATTTCATTTTGAGATATCAGCAGACATATTAAAGCCACAGGAAATAGAACTTTTATCAAAAGCGCCAAAAGGAAGATTTAGATTTGAAGTTGGTGTTCAAACTACTAATGACGAAGTTTTAAGAAATATAAATAGATTTGTTAATTTCAGTGATATAAAAGAAAAAGTTTTAGAAATTGAAGCATTAAGAAATATAGATCAGCATTTAGATCTAATAGCAGGACTTCCTGGAGAAGATTATGAATCTTTCAAAAAGTCTTTTAATGATATGTATGAAATAAAACCAGAGGAAATACAACTTGGTTTTTTAAAGTTATTAAAGGGATCTTCTATGAGAGAAGATGCAGACAAATATGGAATGGAATACTCACCATATCCGCCATATGAGATATTAAAAACGGATAAGATCTCATACGAAGAGTTATTAAAACTAAAAAAGGTAGAAGAGATGGTAGATAAATATTATAATTCTCAAAAGTTTAATCATATAATTAGATATTTTGAAAGAAAATTTGAGTTACCATTTGATTTTTATTATAGTCTAGGAATGTTCTTTGAAGATAAAGGTTATTTTAGCAAAAACATAGGAAATGCTGAATACTATAAAGTATTTTTAGATTATAGTGAAAGTGCATTACAAGAAAGTAACAAATATTTAAAAGAGATTATTAGATTTAATTACTTAATATTTAATAAGAAACGTGGTCTTCCAGAATTTTTGAGAAGTGACATGGAGAAAGAGGAAGAAAAGAGTATAAAAGAAAAACTTAAAGAACAATATTCATTTAAAGAATATCATTTAGAAAAGTTTAAAATTAACATAGAGAAATATATTGAAACTGGAGAAATATTAGAAGAGGATACTTATTATTTATTTAATGATAAGGCTGAATATATTAGATGTATTTAAGTAATATAAGAAAATATTGAGACTTATTTATATTTATGTAGGTTAAATAAAATAAAAGGATTATTTTAATATAGCAAAGAGTAACATGCATAGGAATAATATGAATGTTACTCTTTTATATGATTAGATAATAAACTTTTATAAAAAGCTTGATAATTAGTATTATTAAGCTTTAATTTTTGCATTGACGAATAAAATATATTTTTATTTTTAGAAAAGAGGAGTATAGTTAAATAGACAACATGTTAACTAAAATTATATTTGGGGGATTAAAAAGGTGAACGAATATTATATACAGCAAATTTTTTCAACAATTTTCTATTTATCAAACAAGATTCAAGTACAAGGGGATAAGATGGATGAAAGAATAACTGTACGTCAATGGATGGTGCTTTTGACAATTTCACATTTACCAGAAGACAATGCATCTTATAGCAAAATAGCAGATAAGATGGGATGTACAAAACAGAACGTAAAGCACATTATTGATAGCTTACAAAAAAAGAACTATGTGCTTTTGGAGAAAAATGAAAAAGATAAACGTGCTATAAATATAAAAATAACTAAAGAATGTAGAGAAATTATGGGAGAGTATTACGAAAAAGGAAATAAATTTTTAAAAGATATGTTTAATGACCTTGAGGAGAAGGAACTAGAAAATTTGTGGCATTTGTTGAAAAAAATAGCAAACTATGATGGTAGCAATTGGACTGGCTATGAAGAAAGAGTTAATATTTAGGGGAGAGGTTAATGGAGAATAATTGTACGATAAGTATTATGCCTGAAACATCAAAAGTTGATGAACCTGTAACAATAAAAATAAGTGGACTTTTAAAAAATGAAAGAGTATTAATTCGCGCCTTAAGCAATGATTATTATTGCATAAATACTTCTATATTTGATGTAGGGAACAAAGCAGATTGGGAATCTTATGCGGTTTTTGTGGCGGATGAAAGTGGAACTATAGATTTAGAAAATGCTAAGCCTGTTGAGGGAACATATAAAGAGGCAGATAAAATGGGGCTTTTCTATTCTATGACTGTAAAAGAAAACTATAAAACTAAAATTCCTATAAGATTAAGTGATATTGGAGAGAACAGAGATTATACAATGACCTTTCAGGTAGAGCGTAATGGAAGAGTTATTTCGTCAAAAACACATAAAAGAATTTATTGTGATGAAATTATTTCAAGTGTAGATGTAGTAGAAGATAAACTTTTAGGAAGATATTTTACTTCAAAGGAAAATATACCTAAGCCAGCGATTATTGTTTTGAGTGGAAGCGATGGTAGACTTGAAAAGGCACAGGCAATTGCTGAAATATTTGCAATGCACGGATATTCAGCACTAGCTGTATGTTATTTTGGTCTTGAAGGAACTAATAAAAGTTTAAGCTGTGTGGAGCTTGAATGTGTTGAAAATGCGATAGATTGGTTAAAAAAACAATCTACAGTGGCCAAAAATAAGATTGGAATTTATGGTAGATCTAAAGGTGGAGAAATGGTTTTACTTGCCGCATCTATTTTTAAAGACATAAGTTGCGTCATTGCTAATACGCCAAGCTGTTATGTTTATGAGGGTTTAAAAGCTAATAAATTTCCTTCTAAACATTCATCATGGATGTACAAAGGGAGAGAAATCCCCTATATAAAATTTAGTTTCTCTATTTTGATTCGGACACTTGTAAAAATGATGATAGGAAATAAAGAACCTATGGCTTGGATGTACAGGAAGCTCATTGAGGATGGAAATGCTTATGAAGCTATGATTCCAGTAGAAAAAATAAACGGACCAATTCTTATGGCTTCATCTTTAAAAGATAAAATTTGGCCTTCTAAAACTCACTGTGAAATAATCGTGGAATTGCTTAGAAAAGCTCATTTTAAACATGAATATAAACATATCACATACGAAAAATCTGGACATATGCTAACTGTACCGTATCAATCTATATATCCTTCAAATAAATATCCAGACGATATAGATGGTTTTGCAAAGGCAAATATAAATTGTTGGAATGAAACTATAAACTTTATAGACAAATGGTCAAGACAAGATATCTAATAAGGAGAATGATTTACCCTAGAAAATGTATCTAAATTATTGAAATGGCTCCAACCCCTGATGTTTCCTATAAATATTTATATATTTTAATAGTTAAATATTAAAGTATATAAATATTTAACTATATATGTTTGAAAATATATATGATGTTAGTATAGTTTTATGGACACATTCTTGAAATAAATTATAATTAAAGTAAGAGAGGTGTGTCCGAATGAGAAGGAAAAGTTATACAGAAGATTTTAAGAAAATGATAATTGAGGTCTACAATACTGGAAAACCGATTAAAGAAATCTGTAAAGAATATGGCGTTTCAACAACATCACTTAATAACTGGATCAATCAAGTTCAGCCAAAAGAGAAAATATCTAAGAAACCAATAATAACTAACAATAAAATTAGAAATAATGAAATAAAAGACAAAAAAGATGTTGAAGAGATTTCTAAGTTAAAAAAAGAAAATGAAAAGATTAGAATGGAACTTGAAATCTTAAAAAAAGCTATAGCCATATTCTCAAAAGACGAAGAGATATAATTAAATTTATTGATGATAATAAATCGATTTATCCAGTGAGATTGATGTGTAAAGTCTTACACATGCCTAAAAGCACTTACTATCAATCTCATCACTATACTCCGTCCCGAAGGACGTTGGAAAGTGAAACTCTAAAAGATCAAATACTTAAAATTTATACTGAAAGTAATCGTAGGTATGGTGCGCCCAAAATTCAAAAAATACTTGAACAATCAGGACATAAAATTAGTATTAAAAGAGTTCAACGTTTTATGAAGCAGTTAAATATATATTCGATAGTAATTAAGAAATTTAGACCTGCAAAAGCTAATAGAAAAGTTATAGAACGAAAAAATCTCCTTAAGCAAGATTTTACTACTAATAAAATAAACGAGAAATGGGTTGGAGACATAACTTATATCTATACCCTAAAAGATGGATGGTGCTATTTGGCATCTGTTATGGATTTATGTACAAGAAAGATAATTGGATATTCATTTTCAAAAACAATGGATGCTTCCGTAGCGGTAGCTGCTTTAAATAATGCGTATACACTTCAACAGCCTGTCGGCTCCGTTATTTTTCACTCTGACCTTGGAGTACAATATACGAGCACAGATTTTCTTAATAGATTAAAAAAATACAAAATGAAAAGCTCTAATAGCAGAAAAGGATGCCCTTATGATAATGCCTGTATTGAGTCTTTTCATTCAATTTTGAAAAAAGAACAAGTGAACAATGTTCAATACTTGGATTTTGAAAGCGCAAAACTAGATTTATTTATATTTATCGAATCATGGTATAACCGCAAAAGAATTCACGGCTCTATTGGTTATATTACTCCACAAATGAAAGAGGATTTGGTAAAGAAAGTAATTTAATAAAAATGTGTCCAAATTATTGACCTAGGTCCAGTTTTAATATATTACAAATTAGTGTACAACAGGATGCTGAAAAACGAGATATTCCAATTGCAACATCATTTGCATACCTTTTACGTATTTTAAGTCAAACATTTATGTCATCAATATATGGAGTAATTTTAAATAATGCTTTAAATAAAGGTGTGGCTGAATCTCATGGCGAAGTCACCATTGAAGCGCTAAATAAATTAAGTGACTCCCAAAGCGCAGGAGATTTACCTAAAAATTTATTGCCACTTATGAAACAGATTATGTACGGTGGTTTACATAATATTATGTTAGTTGCATTAGTTTTGTTAGCTATTGCGTTGGTTTTTAATATTGGAATACAACTAAAGGTGAAAAAGAAGTAGTGTTTTAAGAGGAAAAAATTATGTTCTTAGTTTTTAATTAGACCGTAATAATTTTGTAATTGATATAAGATATCTTTAATAGTATAATCAAATAGGAAGTAAACCAAGATGGAATACTTGGATATAATTTACTACTGTATATTTAACTAAGGAGTAGGAAAGATGGATTATGTATTAGCAATGGTAATTTCACTTATAACTGCATTAATTACCATGCCATTTCTTATGAAACTAGCTAACAAATTACATTTCACGGATAAGCCCAGTAAAAGAAAACAACATAAAGTGCCAACACCATTATGTGGAGGTCTAGCATTATATTTTGGTTTTTTTGTTTCGTATTTTATATTTTTAAGGGATAGTATGTTACAACAAATAACTGTATTTGTTGCAGCAACAATGATAATAATAATTGGTTTAATAGATGACTGGCATAAGACTAAAGGAAAAGAATTTGCTATATTTCCAAGATTAGTAATTCAGCTATTATCTGCAATTTTAGTGTTTAAGGCAGGAATCTTTTTTGGTGGATTTACTAATCCTTTTACAGGTACCTATATAGAATTAAATCCGACAATTCAATTTATTCTTACGATAACATGGATATTTGGAGTTACAACTGTAATTAATTGGTCTGATGGTATGGATGGATTGGCAGGTGGGTTATCTCTTATATCTGCAATAACATTTTTCTTAGCAGCAATTATATTAGATCAAAGTGGTTCTGCATTAGTATCTATAATGTTAGTTGGAACAATTTTAGGATTTCTGTATTATAATAGATTCCCGGCAAAAGTTTTTATGGGGGATTCTGGAGCTAATTTTTTAGGATTTATTTTAAGTATAACAGCATTGGAGGGGGCATTTAAACAGGCAACTGTTTTAAGTCTATTTATACCAATACTTGCTTTAGCAGTACCTATATTTGATAATTTATTTGTCATTATTAAAAGATTTTTAGAAGGGAAACCAGTGTATCAAGCAGATAGAAGCCAGATACATTTTAGATTAGAGAAAAGAGGTCTTACTACTGTACAAGTCGTAAATTACATAATGTTAATAAGTTTATCTTTTAGTGCGATTTCTATAATATTGCTGTTAATTAAAAGATAAATTTGGTATATTTAGACATTTTATATTTTAAGTGAAGTATTTAAAGTTAAAGATGAAACATTTACAAAAAAGATATTTTAATATATAATTAAAAAGTATAGGAACTTATCAAGAGTGGTGGAGGGACTGGCCCGAAGAAACCCAGCAACCGGTAAATTTTATAGAATTACTTGGTGCTAAATCCTGCAGCGTAAGAGCTGGTAGATAAGGTATTAAAAAGCATTTAAGCCTAAAGGAATACCTTTAGGCTTTTTTTGTTAAAATAAATTCCGCAAAGGAAAGATTATATAAATAATTGTGAAGAGTAATAATGAAAATTTATAGGACATGGTAATGCTTTGAGATTAGTAATAAGGTGGTGATCAATATATGGGAGATTTGAAACTACAGATAAACAAGAATGAAGTACTTAGGTATCTTGGATATAAAGGACAGGATATAGATGAAAATATTGTAAATCTTATTGAGGAATGTAGAGAAGAAATCAAGAAGATAATTACCCCAAGATTTATGTATGAATATAAAGATATAATACAGCTTGATGAGGCTATAGAGGTTGTTAATACAAAACTAATTTTATATGGAAAAGATATAAAAGAGCATCTTAAAGATTCAAAAAAGTGCGTATTAATGGCAGTAACTTTGGGAAATGATGTGGAAAGAAAAACGAGATTATATGAAAAAATAAATTTAACAAAAGCACTTATATTAGATGCTTGTGCTACAACGGCAGTAGAGGAAGTATGTGATTATGTAGAAAGGATTGTTAAGGAAAAAGCTATATTGAATAATAAGGATATAACTTTTAGGTATAGTCCAGGTTATGGAGATTTGCCGTTAGATGTTCAAAGTAGCTTTTTAAGGGCATTAGATGCTCAGAAAAAAATTGGACTTACTGTATCAGAAAACAATTTACTATTTCCCAGGAAATCTGTTACAGCAATAATAGGGATAATAAATAGTGGAAGTAAAAAGAAAATAAAGAGCTGCAAAAAATGTACTAACTACAAAAATTGCAGTTTTAGAAGAGAGGGAGAAATCTGTGGGGCTTAGGGAATATATAAAAAATAACATATTAATATTTGACGGAGCTATGGGAACAATGCTTCAAAAGAAAGGGCTGAAATTAGGAGAAAATCCTGAAATTTTAAATCTAAAAGAGCCATATATAATAGAAGAAATTCATAGAGAATATATATCTAGCGGTGCTAATGTAATAACTACTAATACTTTTGGCGCTAATGAGCTTAAACTAAAACTTTGTGGCTTAGTAGTTGAAGAAGCAATAGATGCGGCAGTTAATATCGCAAAAAAAACTAAAGGAAATAGTGAAACATATATAGCACTGGATGTAGGTCCTATAGGGGAACTTTTAGAGACTATGGGAACTCTAAGTTTTGACAGAGCGTATGAAATTTTTAAACGACAAATAATTCAAGGGGTTAAATCTGGTGTTGATATAATTTTAATTGAAACAATGACAGATTTATACGAACTTAAGGCCGCAGTGCTTGCAGCAAAGGAAAATTCAAGTTTGCCAATATTTTGTACAATGACATTTGAAGAAAATTTGAGAACATTCACCGGATGTACTCCAGAAGCCATGGTACTTGTATTAGAAGGATTAGGAGTAGATGCACTTGGCGTTAATTGCTCTTTGGGGCCAAAGCAGCTAAAACCAATTGTTGAAAAGATATGCAGCTTATCACATATTCCAGTAATGGTTCAGCCTAATGCAGGACTTCCAACACTATCAATAGGTAATGAAACAAAATATGATGTTACTAAAGAAGAATTTGCAGATACTTTATGTGGATTCATTGACCTGGGGGTAAGAGTGATAGGTGGATGTTGTGGAACAAGTCCAGAATATATCGAGGAATTGTATAAAATAACGAGAAATAAGAAACTTGTGTTCATGGAAAAAGAATATTATTCTGCAGTTTGTACACCGTCAAAAGTAGTAAGGATAGATGGTGTTAGAATAATAGGTGAACGAATTAATCCTACAGGCAAAAAGATATTTAAGGAAGCTTTAAAAAATGGAGATTTAGATTATATATTAAATCAAGCAGTTTCTCAAATAGAAGTTGGAGCTCACATTCTAGATGTTAATGTAGGATTACCTGAAATTGATGAAGCAGATATGATGCATAAAGTAATTAGAGAGATTCAAGGCATCATGGATACACCACTTCAAATAGATTCTTCTGATCATAAAGCAATAGAGACAGGGCTCAGATATTATAATGGAAAACCTATATTGAATTCTGTAAATGGAGAAGATGAGGTTTTAGATAGAATACTTCCTATAGTAAAAAAATATGGAGCAAGTGTAGTAGGTTTGACATTAGATGAAAGAGGGATTCCAGCAAAAGCAGAAGAAAGATTTGAGATTGCAGAAAAAATAATAAGTAAAGCAGCGGAATACGGAATAAGAAAAGAAGATGTATTTATAGATTGTTTAGTTTTAACTGTGTCAGCTCAGCAGAAGGAAGTTCAAGAAACTTTAAAAGCTGTAAGAATGGTTAAAGAGAAATTAGGAGTTAAAACAGTACTTGGAGTTTCAAATATATCGTTTGGCCTTCCTAATAGAGAATTAATTAATGAGACTTTCTTGGTTCTAGCTCTTGCAAATGGGCTAGATTTACCAATAATTAATCCTAATGTGAATGGAATGACTAGAGTTATTGATTCTTACAATGTTTTATATAATTATGATAAAGGCGCTGAAAGTTATATTAATAATTATGCAAATGTAGAATTATCAAGAGAAGTCACTATTAAAGGTAATGGAGCAGCAAAGATTAATTCAAATATAAATACAGTTCATGATTTAAAGTATATTGTCGTTAAAGGACTAAAAGAAGAGGCGAAGCAAGCCACTGTTGAATTATTAAAAGAAAAGAAGGAGCTTGAAATAGTTAATGAGTATTTAATTCCAGCATTAGATATGGTTGGAGAAAAATATGAAAAAGGGGAACTTTTTTTACCGCAGCTAATTCAAGCAGCTGAAACGGTAAAAAATTCATTTACCATTTTGAAGGAAGAAATATCTAGAACTAATTCTCAAACTATATCAAAGGGTAAGATAATTGTAGCTACAGTAAAAGGAGATATTCATGATATAGGTAAAAATATAGTAAAAGTTATCTTAGAAAACTATGGCTATGAAATGATAGATTTAGGGAAGGATGTACCTATAAAGACTGTTGTAGAGGAAGCAAAAAAACATAATGCATCTTTAATTGGATTAAGTGCGCTTATGACAACGACACTTAAAAGCATGGAGGAAACGATAAAAGCGCTAAGGGAAGATGGGTACAATGGAAAGATATTTGTTGGTGGAGCAGTACTTACAAAAGATACAGCAGAAAGAATAGGTGCAGACTTCTATGCCAAAGATGCAAAGGAATCAGTAGAAATTGCAAGAAGAGTACTTTCATAGTAAATAATAAATTAAGAAACTAATATTTAAAGGGTTGTCCTATGCATTAAAAATGCATAGGACAACCTTTTAAATTACAAGAATTTATACTAAAGCTAAATTATAAAATATTATAATTCTATTATATCTAAATCATCAGGCATGTATATCTTTCCGCTGAATTCCTCTTTACCTTCATTTATGTACAATTCTTTTCTATTCTCTAGATTTTTATCTTCTGTATGATATAAAATAACATTCTTAACATTTAAATCCTGTGCATTTTTGCAAGCATCTTTTGCAGTAGCATGGTGCTTTTCATATGGTTTGAATATTTCTTTTTGAGAGTAGAGGCAAAATGCTTCATGAAATAAATAATCTACATTATCACAATATTTCTTCACAGTTTCTCTATAAGGTTCATCACCTAAAAATGTTAGAGACTTACCATTATTTAATGTTGTTGTAAATCCATGTTGGAGATCTTTTGTGCTTTTTATATCGAAGAATGTAGTTTTTCTATTTAATATAGTTGCTGTATAGTTATCCTCAATTCCATTAAATAATATTCTATCATCAAATAATTTTAAAAATTTTTTTTGAAGCACAAATGAAGAAATTGATTTTATAGCATCTATTGAAGTTTTGTGGCAATAGATATTTAAATTTCCAGAGTATTTATCATTTAGTATGCTTTGTGCTACAGCGCGGATAACCCAAATGCTTCCCAGTATATGATCATTATGATTATGAGATATAAACATATTATGTATTTTATTAATTGGTATATTTAACTTTTCTAGATTTGATAGTATTGTATTGCCACCACCTGCATCAATAAGGAAGTGTTCATCTTCATTAGAGAAAGTAAAACACGTATTATAGCATTTTGTAACCATTGCTGAACCAGTGCCGAGAACATATATTTTTTCCATAGTAAATCTCCTTGTATAAATATAAAATTTTTAAAGATAATATGAGTAAAGATTACTAAATATTAAATTTAACATAATTACAATTATAAGAGTTAAATGAAATAAATTCAATATTATGATAGTGCTACATAAATAAGCTTAAGTTTGAAATATAAATACAAATATATTTTGTCAAATGCATTTACTTATAATTAGACATGCTATATACTAGTGTATATACATGTGATGCAAGAGGAGGAGAAAATATAATGAATAATAAAATAAAACAAATGGTGTATGCCGGATTACTTACAGCATTAGCAATAATAATTCCTATTCAGTTTGGATTTTTAAGAATAGTTATTCCACCATACTTTACTGCAACATTAGCGGCTCATGTACCTATGATGTTATCAATGTTGATATCGCCTTTTGTGGCAGCTGTAGTTGGAATAGGCTCTACAATTGGATTTTTAATAGCTGGAACACCAGCGCCAGTAGTGGCAAGGGCAGCAACTCATATAGTTGTAGGATATGTTGGAGCAATGATAATTATGAAAAATAAAAGCTATGTTAAGGCAATAGCAATAACAGCTCCAATCCATGGAATCTTAGAGGCTTTAGTTACAATACCATTTATAGGATTTTCAGTTGCCGTTTATCCTGCATTGATCATTACAGTTGTTGGTGCAATATTGCATCATTCAGCAGATAGCATAATAGCATATGCAATAGTTAAAGCTATGGCAAAAGCAAGAAAGAAAAACATTTATAATGTTTTTGGAGAATTCAAGACTCAAAGAGCTTTACAGAGATAAGGATAATTAGTACTTATAATTTATAGAATATAATAGAGCCGTTCATATTTAAAGCTGAGTGCATTATATTTACATGCATTCAGCTTTGTTTTTTAAAATTATATGGAAAGTTATAGAAAATAATAAAAAAGATATAGACAAAAATACTAAATATCATATAATAAGGATAGAATAAATTTAAAGTTGTAAAATTGAGAAGTATGTTAAATGTTATTTGACTAAGAATCTTAAGAAAAACAATTTCAAATTAGAATACAATGAGGTGAACATTTTGGAAGAAAAAGAAATAATGTCGTTTAAAGATGAAAATGGAAATAAAGTTGATTTTGAAGCTATTGCAAAGATATATTTAGAAGAACAAGGATATTTGTTACTATCACCAGTAGATGAAAAGTGTGATGATATGTTTGCATTTAGAATAGATATTAATGAAGAAGGCAATGAAGAATTAAACCTTGTGGAAGATGATAAGGAATTTGAGGAAATAAAGAAAGAATATAAGAAATTATTGTATTAAATAGGAGTGAAATTTAATGAAGAGTTCAGAAATAATTGATTTTTTGGAAGACAATGATTTAGCAGATGTTGAAGAAATAAAACACAAAAGCAATTATGTGATAATAAAATTTTATTATGACTTTGACAAAGAAGAATTAAGCGCTGCAAAAGCATACTCAACTGAAGAAAGTGATTTTGAACCAGAAAGTGATGAATGGTATAACGAATATTACATTCCTTACTTAAGAGATATTGCCGTAGATAATGTAGAATCAATAATTGAAGAAATATCAGATGAGTTTGAACTAGAATCTAAATATAAAGAATTCGGAATGGAAAATGGAAATAGTGGATATTTCAAGTTTATAGCAGCATTTTCTGAAGAGTTAACAGATATAGAAATGGAAGATATTTTAAACGATTACTATGAGTAAAACTGGTATTAAAATACTATTGAAAATATATTTCCTTATGTTATAATTAAATCATAGATTTCCTGAGATGTGCGTAAAGCTTATGATATTCAACCTACATTACATTATCGGGATTTACAATATATTCATAAATGTCAGGCTTCATTAAAAGCACAGTATTGTGTCAGTAGAAGACAGGAATGAATTGAGTTTAACCCACCTGCGAGGCGCAGGACTTGAATATATAGGTGAACGGCATGTTGGGAGCTATGATTGAATTCAACACCTCTATTAGAGGTGTTTTTTTATGTACAATAAAATATAAACTAAAAAGAAAATACCAAACCTATATCTAGTTTGGTATTCAGTTATATTAACATAAAACTAAAGTTATAATTAAATATTCTAGTTCTTATAAAGTAGCTATTTTTATATTTTATTTATTGCTATATTTTAAGCAGCTATGTTTTTTACAGATTTAGAGTTATGTTGCTTATAATATATTGAAATCAATTCTTTTTGATATAAGACAATGTACTTGTCCAAATTTTGAGATAAATCAACTATAAATGTTTTACTTGGTGAAAAAAACAATAATAATAAGTTAAGTAGGTTTTTCCTAAGTACAATATTACATTTTAGTTTAAAAATTACCCAAGTTTTCATACTAACACCTCTTTTTATCAGACTTGGTTTTTGTTATATGATTATTATAAACAAGAAAAGAAAATTTGTAAAAATATTTCATAATACAATTAATGACAATAATTTGCAGAAATGTTTAATAAAACGGTTAATAATTTGTTTTTCTAGTAGATTCATACCTGAATAGAACATAATTGTATATATTTTACAGACAAACTGTTCGACAAACGATTACGAAGAAGAATAAATGGTGTCGAAAAAATTCGGGTTGATTATATTATTTTAAATGGTAAAATTATTGATATACAGATAGAAAGGATGAAAATATGATGGACATTGAAAAGGCTAAAATAGAAGAAGTTATAGAAAAAATCAATTCATTATATAAGACTAGTCAAGAAAGAGAATTAAGTAATGAAGAGAAGGATTTGCAAAGTAGATTAAGAAAAAGATATATAGATAATGTTAAGAAAAATTTTAGAGCGCAATTAGAAGGTATAGAACTTAACAATAAGAAAAAGGGATGATGATAATTGGGTGTTTTAGTTAAAAAGTTAATTGATGATTTAAACTTAGAAGTGCTTGTAGAAGGAAAAGAAGATGTTGAAATTTCAGTAAATGATATAAATAGACCGGGACTACAGCTTGCAGGCTTTTATAATTATTTTGCTCCAGAGAGAATCCAGGTTATAGGTAAAGCAGAATGGAGCTTCTTAGATTATATGCAAATTGAATTAAGGAAAAAAAGAGTTAAAAAATATTTTAGCTTTGACATAAATTGCTTAATCATAACTAGAGGATTGGAGCCACATCCAGAGTTTATAAAGGAAGCGAAAAAGCACAATATATGGTTTGTTAGAAGTAATTTAGTTACTACACAATTTATAAGCAAAACTACAATATATCTAGCTGATAAGCTTGCACCAGAAACAAGATTGCATGGAGTTTTGGTAGATGTATCTGGTATAGGAATATTGATTACTGGAGAGAGTGGAATAGGAAAGAGTGAAACTGCATTAGAGTTGATAAAAAGGGGACATAGACTTGTCACAGATGATGCAGTTGATATAAAGGACATAGATGGACAGCTAATAGGAAGATCACCTAAAATAACCGTTGGAATGTTAGAGGTTAGAGGCCTTGGGATAATTGATGTTACAACCTTATATGGATTAAGTTCAGTAGTTCAAGAGAAAGAGATAAGGCTAGTTATGCATTTTGAACATTGGAAAGATGACAATGATTATGATAGGCTAGGAATAGATAATGAATATATGAATATACTAGGAATTAACGTGAAGAAATTAACGGTTCCTATTAGACCAGGTAGAAATATCGCGGTTATTATAGAAGCGGCAGCAGTAAATTATAGACACGCATTAATGTCTAAAATTACACCAGTTGATGTAATAGAAAATAGAATGAATGAGCTTAATGATTAATATAGTATGTAACTATTTTTACATAACTCAAGTCTAAGTAAATGATTTGAAATGCTTAGAAGATGAGATATATATTTATCATCAAAAGGAGGATTGACTATGGAAAATGAAAAAAAAGATTTAAGCAAAAATGCATGGAATAAATATGATGAGAAAGAAGTTCAAAGCATATTCGAGTTTTGTGAAGGATATAAGAATTTTATGTCTAAATGTAAAACTGAAAGAGAATGTGTTAAGGAAGTACTTAGATTAGCTAAAGCTGAAGGCTATGAAGATATAGAGGAAATTATAAAAAATAATAAACAATTAAAACCAGGCGACAAGGTTTTTGCAAATAACAAAGGAAAAGCTGTTGCGTTGTTTATTGTAGGAAGTGAATCTATAGAAAAGGGGCTAAAGATATTAGGAGCTCACATTGATTCACCAAGATTAGATTTAAAGCAAAATCCACTTTATGAAGATAGTGAGTTAGCATTACTTGATACGCATTATTACGGTGGAATTAAAAAATACCAATGGGTTACATTGCCACTAGCATTACACGGAGTGGTAGCAAAGAAAGATGGTACTGTAATAGATATTTGCATAGGCGAAGATGATAATGATCCTGTTGTTGGAGTATCTGATCTTTTAATTCACTTAGCAGGAGATCAAATGGGCAAAAAAGCTGACAAAGTAGTAGAAGGTGAAGATCTTAATGTATTAGTTGGAAGTATGCCTTTAAAGGGAAGCAAAAAAGATGCTGTTAAGGGAAATATATTAAAGTTATTAAAAGAAAAATATGATTTTGAAGAAGAAGACTTTTTATCTGCTGAAATTGAGATTGTACCAGCTGGAAAGGCTAGAGATTATGGTTTAGATAGAAGTATGGTTATGGCTTATGGGCATGATGATAGAGTATGTTCATATACTTCACTAATGGCTATGTTTGAAATAAAAGAGCCTGATAAAACTTGCTGCTGTCTATTGGTTGACAAAGAAGAAGTAGGTAGTATCGGAGCAACTGGAATGCACTCAAGATTTTTTGAAAATATAGCTGCAGAAATTATTGATAGAATTGAGGGATATTCTGATCTTAAATTAAGAAGATGTCTTACTAATTCAAAGATGCTATCATCCGATGTTAGTGCAGCTTTTGATCCTAATTACCCATCAGTAATGGAAAAGAAGAATTCTGCATTCTTTGGAAAAGGAATGGTATTTAACAAATATACTGGATCTAGAGGAAAATCAGGTTCTAATGATGCTAGTGCTGAGTATATGGCAGAGCTTAGAAATATAATGGAAAAGCATAATGTTTCAATTCAAACTGCAGAGCTTGGAAAAGTTGATGCTGGTGGCGGTGGAACAATTGCATATATATTAGCTCAATACAATATGGAAGTAATAGATTGTGGAGTTGCACTTCACAATATGCATGCACCTTGGGAAGTTGCAAGTAAAGTTGATATATTTGAAACAATGAATGGATATAAAGCTTTTTTAATAGAGGCTTAATCTCAATAAATTAAGAAAAAAGATATTATCAAGTCTAAGGACTGATAATATCTTTTTTTATTGACAGTTAATTTAATCACCTAATATTATAATAGTGGTAGATCTAAAGCGGATAGAAATTTCGATAGATAGTTACTAGGAAATTGCATACAGCCAATGTCCCCATGACGATCATCTGATTCTAAATCACCGTGAAAATCGGAACCACAAGAAACTAACAAATTGTGTTCATCTGCTAAAGATAGGAATCTGGAAGTTTCATCTTGTGTATTTTGAAAATAAATTGATTCAATCCCATCAAAATTCATTAGCAATAATTCATCAATATTAGAATCATTTATTAATTTAGGGTGAGCTAAAAATACAAGAGCATTATATCTTTTTAGTAATTTCAATCCGTCGCTAGTAGAAAGTTTTAAGGTTGGGACATATGCTTTACAACCTTTCCCAATAAATTTATTGAAAACTTCCTCTAGGTTATAAGGATATCCGCAATTGACTATTTCTCTAGCAATATGAGGCCTTGCAATAGTATCATTAGCTTCTTTTAGAATTTTTTCAAAACTAACTTCTATGTTAAATTCATCTTTAAGCTTATCAACCATAAGTTTAGCTCTCATTATCCTATGATCCTTAATATTAGCTAGTTCTCTAATAAGATCATCATTTTTAAAGTTATTATCTCTAAAGAATCCCAAAAGATGTACACTTTCATTATTGTGTTGAGTTGATAATTCAATTCCAGGAATTAGCGTGATATCATATTTTAAGCTTTCTTCAATAGCTTTATCTAAACCACTTAAGGTATCGTGATCAGTTATAGCTAAGTACTTAACATTGTTATCATGGGCCCTTTTAACCACTTCCTTAGGGGATAATGTTCCATCTGAAGAAGATGTATGAACGTGAAAGTCCACTTTAAGCATATAATTTAACCTCCAATTTAATTTAAGGTTTATAGTAATAAAATTATCTAATTTATTGTAGATTAACTTGGAATAATATAAAAATATGTTATGCAAATTTTAATAATATAATCATATCATAAGATACTTATACAAGTATACTAAAATAAAACTTAGTGGCGGATATTTATAACATAAGTTAATATTCACATTTTCTAACTTATGTGTATATAAATTAAAACAATTGTGCCATGATCTTTTTATAAAAATATCTATTTTGATAAAGGTTTATTAGCTATATGATTACAAAAATCGAATGGATTGTATCTTAGCGGTAAATCTTTAATTGATATAATATCTTCCTTATAATTCCCATCCCAAGGTGAAACTGATATAGTTGAATCATTAAAAATCCTAAATAGATACTGGCTATTATCTTCAAAAAGTATTTTTATTCTGAAAGGTTCTTTTGCATCAACTGATTCGTCAGAATAATTAACAGTTGTTAGAGCTGAAACAAAATCTTCAATTATTGAATTTTCTTCACTTGGAACTTCTATTTCCTTATATAGATTAGTATCAAATACATAAAGCGTGAAGTTTTGATTATTTAAAATTTTAGATTTAATTTCATCAATATAATAATGATTACTTGGTTTTACTGAAAAGTTTATGTATTTAGGACTTTGAAGAGCGCAGCTGCTCAAAGTGAAACAGAGAAATAAAATTGTGAAAGCAAAAGTTAATTTTTTCAAAAGTATACCTCCTAGAAATACGTTATATACTATTAAATTTATTCTTTTAGTTATTTTTTAGAACTTTTCAATTAAGCCAATAAGTGATAATTACGAAGATTCTATAATATGAATAAAAAGTAGAGATAATTTGGGAGATTGGTTTATGTATATAATAGGAACAGTAGGCCCTAATGTAAAAGATAGAGCAGTACTTAAAGGGATAATAGAGAGTGGAGTAAATGCTTTGCGATTTAACTTTATACACGGAAGCGCAGAAGAATTTTTAGAATTTTTAAAAATGGCTAAAGATATAAAGAGTGATATCCAAGTAATGCTAGATCTTTCAGGAACTAAGGTAAGAGTATCTGGTAAATTCCAATATATTTTCAAAGTTTATAATGGAGAAGTAATTTATTTTTGTGGAGAAGACAAATATAGTGAAGTAGTAAAAAATAGTAAAAATAAAATTAAAGTTATCCCATTAAATATAAAAAATAAAATTTTGAATGAAAAAGATTATAAACAAATAGGAATAAAGGATAATACGATGACTTTTGATATCGTAGATAAAGTTGATGGACTAATAAAGGCAATTACAATTCGGGGAGGAGTTATTAGAAAATGGAAGGGATGCAACATAAAGAATCTTGAAAGAAAGGAGTTGCCACTAAATGAAAATGATAAGGATGCAATAGTTTGGGGAGTTAACAATAAAGTAGATATAATATGCCAATCGTTCGTTGAGGAAAAGAAAGATATTGATGATGTTAAATTATTTCTAAATAACAGAAAATCAAATCAATTTAAGCCTAAAATTTGGGCTAAAATAGAAACATTAAATGGAGTTAATAATATAAAAAGCATTTTAAGTGAAGCAGATGGAATTGTTATAGGCAGAGGTGATTTGATTCCGGAAACATCTATAGAAGATACTCCTATTTACGAAGAAAGAATAATAAAAGAAGTTCTAGGAGATAAAGATAAGGAGATAATTATAGCTACGCATATACTTAATAGCATGAAAAATGGAAAAATGCCATCGATTTCAGAAGTAGAGAGCATATATAATTTCATAAAAATCGGAGCTACTGGATTTCTTTTGGCAGGGGAAACGTCCATAGGAAAAGCACCTATAAGAACAGTAGAATTTCTAAATAATTTGATTATGAAATATAGAAATATATGAGTAGTAATAAAAAAGTGCAAGTAATTATAAAATAGCAGAAATATAAATTGATTAGTCATGAAAGTAATTGAAATGATATTAGTTAGACTGAGGATATTAAAAAGTATATGTAAATATATATTAAGAGTATAAGAAATTAATATGATTTATTTCTTATACTCTTAATTTGTCTATATGTTATTATGTATTCGCTTCAAATAGAAACTTATGATAATAGTCAATGCGTAATCATAAACTAAAAGTACAATTTGCCCAGCAATCCATATCATATATAAAGGATAATCAATGTTAAAATCGACTAAAAGATTAGTAAAAATAAAATAAATTACTAGAAGCGATGCATTAAAAGCGATTAATTTAAAAAATAATTCCAGTGGAATATTTCTAAGTTTTTCTGAAAAATATTTTACTATTCCATAAATCCCAAAGAATGATATATAATAGACGGCAATATTGGTTGGAATCAAAAATAAACTAAGAATACTTGAGGCTACATAAACTAATATAGTATTTTTTATTGAAGTTCTTATTATTGAGATAGGAATTAAGCAAGAAGCTATTGTCAATATTGTTAAAGTGCTTACTGGAAGTATAGAAGCAGCATAAAGTACAATTAATGTTAATGCTATAGTTATTCCGTTTTCAGCTATATATTTTGCCTTCATAAGATATTCACCTCACTAAATAAATGCAACTTATATATATGTTCTAAAAAGTTTAATTCATAGAAGTTTACTTTAAAGTATAAGTTAATGTAGTGGCAGTCAGCCAGTTTTTTAAAGAATGAATTATAATATTTAGAACATATATATTATAAAATAAAAGAGTTAATCATATTTATATTAGCAGCAGCCAATTAAATCTCCGCCAGCACATTCGCATAAGGAATCAAGACACCAAAGATTTATACAACAATTACACATGTCAGCATTACTAGTATTTGTAGTTCTATAGTAAGGATTAGAGTAATTATTACCTCTTTGCCTTAATGAGTTCAAGCCCTGCCTATATTCAAAATTATTTGGATCCATATTAACAGCTGTAGTCATATGATCAAGTGCTGAATCAAACCACCCTTTGTTAAGCATTATTGCACCATATAAATAATGCCATTCAGCAGATTTGTTATTTATAGAATTTAAACGACTTTCAGCTGCTGCATAATTTCCAGATTGAATAAGTCTTCTTATTTCTTGAAAATCATATGAGTTACTTGATGAATTGTTATAACTAGATGTACTATTGGAATTATAACTGTTACTTCCAGGATTTTTTGTTAATGCCTCATAAGCCTCATTAATTTCGATCATTTTCTCTTGTGCTAAATTTTTTAATGGATTATCACCATATTGGTCAGGATGGTATTGCTTAATAAGTTTTCTATAAGCACTTTTTATTTCATCTTGGCTTGCACCTGGCTTTACACCTAATATTTCATATGGATTCATTATAAATCTCTCCTTTTAGTCTCATTTGTATTTTCTGGATTTTTAACTATGTTCATATATTTATCCATTAAACCTAATTCAATTATATTATATAATATATCCTCATTTCTTTTTAGGTTTAATTTTTCTAAGTTTTCTTTACAACTATATCCACAATTTAAAATTGTAAATTCTATTTTAGGCTGTATGAATTCCATAAATTTATCGTATGTTAAAGAATTTTTGTTATACAAGAAATTTATTGGATTAAATTTTTTATTTTCCATATCAGATTTCAAATCATCTAAGGCATCTATTAGATAAATCCATTTTCCTATTGAATATCCTAATCTATATAAAGTATTCCTTAAATCCAATCCGTCATCGATTAATTTATAAGGATAGTCACGTAAAATTCCGCCCACTAAATCGCTAAAAGGATCACATATTTCATCTATAGAATTAAATGATTTACTATCTTCTAAAGTGGAAAGCTTATTTAAAGATTCCATTATGTTGTTATTAATTCTAATGATTGAACTAGGAAATTTTCTTTTATAAGGGAATAAAAGAAGTGATAAAAATTTACTTTTGTAATTTTTATCATCATGAGCATCATCTAACAGTTTATAATAAAACAGGGATATATTCATAGCAGAGGCATAAGATAACGCCTTGTTATTAGCTATTACAATTTTTTTTTCAGTAGGGTGAAGAGAACATCTGTGATGAGAAATTTCTAGCTCTTCTGGATTTAATGCATCTAATAGTAAACCTAAAAAAGTCATATCATAATTTAAAGACATCCTCGGTATATTACCAAATTCTTTTTTTATATGGCAACATAATCCACAATAATAGCATTTAAATCTAGCAAAATCTTTTACTTTCATTTCTGCTTTTAATGGAGTAACATATCCAAACAATAAAAAACACTCCTTATAAAATTCAATATAAATCAATTATACAGTAAATTTAAGCATATAAACAATAAAGTTCATATATACATAATAAAATTTTCAGATAATATTAACATTTGTATGACTGTATATTGGACATATTATGTATTTCTGTAAAATATGAATTTAATTTTAATTTGTAGGAATTTTTTATTATAGAATCCAGTATAATGTTATCGTGGCCAAAACAGGAGCGATAGGAGTTAAGCAGTAAATAATAAGTATTTCAGGAAAATTTGAAATATTTATAAAAAAAGTCTTTACAACGGATAATTATTATTATATAATAACAAATGTAGGAAACAAGAAAACAAAAGATAAAATTAAATGATATAAATAAAAAATAAATAAATTAAAATTTTAGGAGGAAGAGATTATGAAAAAATTCGTTTGTACAGTGTGTGGTTATATTTATGAAGGAGAAACAGCTCCAGAAAAATGTCCAGTGTGTGGAGTAGGAGCAGAAAAATTTGTTGAACAAAGCGGAGATCTAGCTTTTGCTGATGAGCATGTAATCGGAGTTGCTAAAGGTGTTGATAAAGAAGTAATTGATGGATTACAAGCAAACTTTGTTGGAGAATGTACAGAAGTTGGAATGTACTTAGCTATGTCAAGACAAGCTGATAGAGAAGGATATCCAGAAGTTGCAGAAGCTTATAAGAGAATAGCATTTGAAGAAGCAGAACATGCTGCTAAATTTGCTGAATTACTTGGTGAAGTAGTAGTAGCAGATACAAAAGCTAACTTACAAGCTAGAGTTGATGCAGAACATGGTGCATGTCAAGGTAAAAAAGATTTAGCAACACTTGCTAAGAAATTAAACTTAGATGCAATTCATGATACAGTTCATGAAATGTGTAAAGATGAAGCTAGACATGGAAAAGCATTCAAAGGATTATTAGATAGATATTTTGCATAATATTATAAGATAGAATAATATACACATATTTTTAACTGAATAATTAATGATAATTCTGCTTAATAAGCAAAGTAAAAGAGAAGATAATAATTTATCTTCTCTTTTACTTTTGTAATCTTTCTTCATACAAAGATTTGTACATATTATATGTTTTCTCATCTAAGCAAACCATTGCAATTTCATCAAAGGTATCTGGAGAGTTATTTATAAATGATAAAATCTCATCTAATGCTATATTGCAGGCTTCATTTAATGGATAGGAATAGGCGCCTGTGCTTATAGAGGGTAAAGCAATAGTTTTAATGGGATGATCATTAATATAATCATCAAGTTCTTTTAGTATAAAGTCTCTTTGTTTATCAGTATTAAATCGATAAAGATTTTTATTTAGAATCTCATTACACTGCTTTGAATAAAATTCCGAGTAATTAGCAGCTATGTCAAAAACAGAACGATAAGCATTTCTTAGGTATTTTTCCTCTGAGCCGTTATTTCGGTAAATGGGCCCTACAGTATGTATTACCCAATGCACACCGTGGTCACTCAAGTTATAAGATCTTGTTAATTTTGATCTACCAGTCAAACAGCCATTTAACTGTCTACACTCATCTAATAGTTTTTCTCCGCAAGCCTTGTGAATAGCACCGTCAACTCCTCCACCACCCAGTAGAGATGCATTCGCAGCATTTACAATAGCATCAAATTTGATTTTTGTTATATCATCAAAAAGTATTTTAAAGTTAGTCAAATTAATCACCTCATATTAGTCATACAAAAATTCTCTCACTTAATAGTTTACACCCAATTAACATAAATAAAAATACTATTTTTTGAAAAAAATGTTAATTGGCTATATGAAAATTAAATTCTAGTTATACATATGAGAGAAATAATAAAATAATAAAGCACACATTTAATGTATGCTTTATTATTTTGTTTAATTACAATAATCTTTAAATTCTAGAAAAAGAACTAATAAAATAAATTAATTAAATAGGTTGATTTTCTAAATTTTTTCTTCTATTATCTAAAGGATTTAAATTTATATGATGTACTTTCATTGTTTCGTCTGGGTCCATAATTAACCTGTCTAAACGAATTCTACCTTCAGAAGTATTTGCAACAACCATAGTTTCAGTACCCTTTTTGTAAAGAACCCAGTTGTAACCGTCTGTTACTACTTTATTTACATCTTCCATTGAAATTAAAGCAGTATCCTTATGATTTCCAAATTTATCTCTTAAAATTATACCCATTGTATCGTGATCGATTTTAGTACAATCATTTTTTAAACTTCTATTATATAATTCTAAATTTTCTTTTCTGTTATCTAAAGTATTTCCGTTTAAGTGTTTTATTGGAGTCTTTGGATTAACATCTAAAATAGCAGATTGAATTGATTTTTTAGTGGAAACTGTTTTTCCATTAACTTTAGCAGTCTCTAAAGTTTGAACAAGATAATTATTGAAATCCTTATGCCATTCAGCAAACCAAATTCCAGCTTCTTTAACTTTTTTAGCGTCGAAAGTGTCTATCTTGCAAACTAGTTCACTTCCATCTTTTTTTAAGACAGTAATTTCAGTAAGATTACCTTTTTCAGTATATTTATTTTCTTGAGTTTTATAATTTGTATTTATGGTTAAGCACCTCTTTCATGATTTAATGTTTATTAATATATGTGAATGACAATCTAATTTGAAAAATAACACAAAATAAGTTATTTTTCAAGGTTTTGTATATATTATGACACATATATAATTAATTTAAACATTACATCATTATACCAGATTAAAAATATAAAAGATATACACCTATAAAAAAAGCGCGAAGCGCAACCAAAAACATATTATTAATTAAAAAAGTGTTAGTAATATGTAATAAGAACAACTGATAAAAAAGTACGCACCTTATAAAAAAGCGCGAAGCGCAACCAAGATCATTAAAATTAGAAAAGAGCACTTACCTTATAAAAAAGAGAGCAATAAAAAACATATTATCAATAAAAAATGTCATTTATGTATAATAAGAACAACTAATAAAAAAGTACACACCTTAGAAAAAAGCGCGAAGCGCAACCAAGATCATTTAAAATTAGAAGAAAGCACCCACTTTAGAAAAAAGCACGCACATATGAAAAGAGTGCGAAGCACAATTTGGAACTTATTAAGAGCAACCAAGATCATTAAATTATATTTCATTGTGTATGCCCACAAAATCTTAAAAAATATTAAATATATGGTAGACGTAGCTGAGTAAACTAAAGTAAAATAGAATTTGATATTAAGAAAGCGCAGATAATGAGGTACTAAATATGATAATAACTGAGACTTTAAAAAACATTTTGGAAGATAAGAAATTTATACACAAAGCTATATCTATTACAGTACCTATAACATTACAAGCTCTGTTAAACACAAGCTTGAATCTTGTGGATACTGTAATGATTGGAAGTTTAGGTCAGAGTTCAATTGCAGCAGTTGGCCTTGCAAATAAAGTATTTTTTGTTTTTACATTACTATTATTTGGCATTGTTAGTGGGTCTTCGATTTTAACAGCCCAATATTTTGGCAAAAATGATATAAAAAATATAAGAAGAGTATTAGGTATGTCTCTGATTATTGGCTTAGTTGGATCAATTATTTTTGTAATACCGAGTTTAATATGTCCTGAAATAGTTATGAGTATTTTTACACCAAATGAAAATACGATAAAAATAGGTGCATCGTATTTAGCTATAGCTGCCATTAGTTATCCTTTAACTGCAGTTACAAATGTTTATGTAGCACTTTTGAGAGGGGTAAATCAGGTAAAAGCTCCTGTTGTCATAACAGTGTTTTCTATTTGTATTAAAGTAATGCTAAATTATACTTTAATATTTGGACATTTTGGTGTACCAGCTCTTGGGGTACAAGGAGAAGCTATTGCAACTATAATAGCTAGAACAATTGAATGCACATGTATTTTAGCTATAGTATATTATGAAAAAGGACCCGCAGCCGCAAAATTTAAAGAACTTATATCTTTTAATAAGAATTTTACAAAATTATATGCTTCAACTGTATCTCCAGTTATAATTAATGAATTTATGTGGGGATTAGGAGTAACAATGTATTCTTTAGTATATGGAAGAATGGGAGACGGAGCTGTTGCAGCAATCACAATAACCCAAACAGTTGAACAAATAATGACAGTTGTATTTCAGGGGATAAGTGCAGCAACTGCGGTTATATTGGGAAATGAATTAGGTGCTAATAAATTGGATGATGCAGAAAGTCATGCAAAGTATTTTATAATACTACAGTTTATTTTTGCTTTAATAATGTCTGCAACATGCTTGTTTATTAGAAGTCCAATAATTATGCTATTTAATGTAACTGAAAGTGTAGCAGTAGATATTAGCAGATGCCTAATAGTTTTTTCGTGCTATTTACCATTTAAGATATTTAATTGGGTAAATATTGTTGGTATACTTAGAAGTGGTGGCGACACTAAAGCTGCATTAATGCTAGATATTACTGGAGTTTGGTTAGTTGGCATACCGTTTGCCTATTTAGGTGGAATGTTACTTGAACTTCAGATATATTTCGTATATGCAATGGTTACATTTGAAGAAGTATATAAATTTATACTTGGGTTTAGGAGATATAAGCAAAGAATATGGCTTAAAAATTTAGTTTAGAATTGGGGAGGATTTTAAAATAGAAGATGAAGTCTATTTTTAGAATTCTCCCTGTCTATTCTAAAAAGGAAATATTTAGAAAAATAAAAGTAAATTGTATAAATATGGAATTCTTAATTTTTTTGTAACCTCTCAGAGGATTATTTCCTATATAATAGGAGATAATGAAAATATTAAATAAATATAGATTTCGGAGGAATATATGGATAAACAAACAAACCATAAGCCAAGAAAAAAAACGCACAAAAGAAAGAAAAGAAAATCTAATTCGAGAGTACTTTTAAAGGGATTATTGGATATGTTTATCTTTTTAGCTATAACAACACCATTGGTATTGTTCTTTGGACCATATGATAATACGAGAAAAACATTTATATCAACAGTCCTAGCAACAAGGCATGCATATTTAATAAATGATATAATTCCACAGTCAGCATTAAATAAACTTCTTGGAATAGATGAAGAGAGTGATAGTCAAGAAGTTTTTCAAGATATGAAAAAAATAAATGTTAAATATAAAGTTGGAAATGAAATAAATAGATATGATATACATACTCAGAGATTTGATGGATATGTGTTAGAAGTGAAGAATCCATTAAAAATGAAGGTTGCAATGACTAAGTTTTTAGGTAAAATGGGTGAAAAGACAAGTCAGATGGCGGAAGATAATAATGCTGTTGCAGCTATTAATGGTGGATCATTTATTGATAAATCAACTGATGGAACTGCTTATGCAGGTACTGGATCTGAACCTGGTGGATTTGTAATATCAGGCGGAAATGTTATTTATCCAAAGTCTGGTGCAGATGAGAAAAAAGTTGAAAATGTAATTGCATTTACAAAAAGTGGAGAACTAGTAGTCGGAGATCATAGTTTGGCTGATTTAAAAAAGATGAATGTACAGGAAGCTATGTGTTTTAGAAGACCTAATATTGTAATTAATGGGATTAGACAAGTGAAAAATAAAATGGAAGATGGGCTTAATCCTAGAACTGCAGTTGGTCAGAAACAAGATGGAACTATAATTCTATTAGTTATAGATGGCAGAAAGATAACGTCACCGGGAGCAAGTTTATATGATGTTCAAGAGATAATGATGGAAAGAGGTGCTGTTAATGCAGGTGCTCTTGATGGAGGATATTCTTCAACTATGTATTATAAAGGAAATGTTATAAATTCTCCTAATGCTTGGGATGGTGAAAGAACCGTTGCTACAGCATTTTATGTGGAACAGTAAAAGGGGGATAAGTGATGAGAAATATTAAAAGAAGATTAGCATGGTGCGCGCTTGCTCTAATATTACAGCAATGCATATTTTTATATTTTGATAAAGTATATTTGGCATCTGATCTTAATATAAAAGCTGAAGAAGTTAAAGATGAGGATAATGTGGCTGATAAGAAAACAGAGATCAATATAAAAAAGGGAGTAAGTGAAATTAAAGTATCTTCAGATGCAAGATATGTATCATATATAGAAGACGGTAAGCTTAAAACATTAGATAGCAATGATGATAAGGAAAAAGTATGTGATACAGATAGTGGATCAGAAATTGTATTCTATAGATGGCTTAATAGTGAAGATAATATGATAATAATTCAAAAGATAAAGGAAAAAGGTGCGTACTATTTTGAGCCTATATCTTTTGATGCTAAAAAAGGGGAAGCAAGGGATCTTGCAGACTTTGATTTAAAAAAGGTTAGAATTAAGCTTGAGAGTACAAAGGATGAAATTAATAATGTTGTATTTTCAACATTAACTCATAGTTTATATATAGAAGTGAAGAAGAGTAGTGGAAAATGTGATTTGTATTACGCAAACGTAATGAATCAGTTGAAGAAGGTTAAAAGTGAAAAAGTTATAGGAAATGTTGTAGTACCAACAACTAGCACTAATGCTATAATGGAGGAAAATAACAATATAACTATATTAAATACAAAAGGAAATGTATTAATACCTAATGTTAAAAGTGCAAAAATATTAGGAGCTGATGTTAATGATAATGTGTATTTTGGCGAAGTAGCAGACAACAAAATTAAAAATATATATTACAGCGTGTTATCTGATAGTAAGAGGAAATGGAATCAATTAAAACTTGCGAAACCTGTTGATAAAAATGATATATTAATCGATTATTCAGGTAAAGTTTATGTTAATAGTAAATCAGATAATAGTGTATTAGAATTAACAAGCAATAAAAACATAAAATATAAAGGGGAATTGGTTCAATCATATTCTAAAGGAATAATTTCTAGAGATGGCAATACATTAATTAAAAATAAGTTGGAATAAAATAATATGAATAAGTTAAAAAAAAATAGATAAACTATACATTGATGAAAAGAAGATCTTCATAAAAAGGAAGATCTTGTTTTTTTACATAAAATCAATGGAGGAATGAAAATGTCTAAAATAGGAGTAGTGAGTGCAATATTAGAGCATCCAAAGGAAGTGCAAGATGAATTTAATGATGTAGTAGCATCATTTAGAGGAAGCATAAAAGGAAGGATGGGGATACCTTTTGCTGATGAGTTATCAGTTATATCTATAGCTCTTACAGGGGAATCAGAAGAAACAATAAATGATTTTACAGAGCAGCTTGACCGTATTGATGGTGTATCAGTGAAAACTTCAATAGCAAAGATTGAAGTCTAGCAGGAAAAGAAATATTTGAAAATAAAGTCTGTATTTAAAAATATAAAGAATGCATACCTGACGCCTTTAAAAAGTGCTAGGTATGCATTAATTTTATCGTAACATAAATTTTACAGTTATATTTTAAAATAAATGCTATAATATATAAGTTCTAATCAATATAATTTATTCTCTACGAAGTTATTTCAGTTATAATATTACTTAATGGTTTAAGGTAAACTTCTATGAAGGAGATTTTTAGAAAATACATAAGTTTATAGGAAGAGGCGGTGTTTTATGAATCCGATAGCATTTCAAATTGGTACCTATGAAATTAGGTGGTATGGTATATTAATAGCTCTTGGAGTAATAGTAGCTATACTATTAGCAAACTATAATTGTAAAAAGAAAGGAATAGACTTTGACATAATATTAGATTGCTTTTTTATTGCCTTTCCTATTGCAATTATTGGTGCAAGAGCATATTATGTAATATTTGAATTTGAAAATTATAAAAACAATTTGATAGATATTTTTAACATTAGAAAAGGTGGATTAGCTATTCATGGAGGATTAATTGGTGGGTTTATTGCTACATATGTATTCTTTAAAATAAAGAAATTAAATATGCTAAAATACTTAGATCTAGCAGCACCATCAATTATTTTGGCCCAAGCAATTGGGAGATGGGGAAATTTTATGAATGGAGAGGCGCATGGTGGAGAAGTTTCACATTCATTTATAATCCATTTTCCAAGCTTTATACAGAAAGGTATGTATATTGAAGGCAGTTATTACAATCCAACATTTTTATATGAATCAATTTGGAACATTGTGGTTTGTTTGATTTTGCTATTAATTCTATATAAAAAGAAAAATAATGAGGATGGTGTTGTAGTAGCAAGCTATATAACTCTATATTCTTTAGGAAGGGTATTTATAGAAGGATTAAGAACAGACAGCTTAATGTTTGGTAATATAAGAATTGCACAATTTATAAGTATTATTGGAATGGTATTAGGAATAGTGATTGTACTATACATTAAAAGAAAAAAAGCTAAAAATTTAACTTAAGCCTAAAATTAAGTATATTATAAAACTAATAAATTTAGAGTTATAATATACTTAATGCAGCTATAAGGAAGATTATTTAAATTAAAATTTAAGAAGCAAACATATCAATGCGTATCACTTTTTTAGATGTATATCTAAAGTAATTATATCCATCAATCCAGTATTTAATAAGTTTAGGTTTATAACTTAAAACATGTTTTAAGAAATCCTCAAAAACATTTAACTTTACTAAAACTTTAATAATCTCCTTAGGATAAGGAGTCTTTTTTACAAAAACCTTTCTTGGATCTATAACTTGAATTTGCTCATTTTTGTTAACAAATATATGGGCATCTCTTATATCAAGTCTTGTAAATTTTAAAGTTTTAAACTCTTCTATAAGATTTATTATTTCGATAGATAGATTATAAGATAATCCATTCTTTTTTATATAAGAACTTAGATTATCACCTTCAACATAATCTCTTAAAATCATGTTGTTAGCAATAAATAATACTTTCGGAAAGAATCTACTGCCATTAACTTTTTCAAGCAGATCAGCTTCGTTTTTAGCTTTCTTTTTATTATAAAATATCTTTAAGGCATACCCTTCTGGCGTTAAATAAACAGCACCTTCCTTGCCTTTCCCTAAAAATTCACACTCTTTAACATCTAAAATGTATCTCATCTTATCACTTTAATTAATTACTTTAGATATTATATGCTGAAACTATTTAGAATTCTACATTTCTATAAATTTGTTCTAGATATCTTCATAAAATCTTCATATTAATTTTGTAATATAGATTATGAAAATTAGATAAATTATATGGAGGAAATAATTATGAATATGACACATTACATGTCACTATTAGCAGATAATCAACCTTGGAATTTAATTATTTTTATGGCAATACCAGTTATATGTGCGGAAACACTTACAATTACTGAATTTTTCATTATTTTCAACAATGTACAAAAGGGTGGGTTAAGAACTTTAAATAAGGTTGTTGGTATATTTGATGGGATTTATTTTACAGGAATATTCATTTATCTATTAGTAAATGCTGTAATCCCTCTAACAAATACTGGTGGATGGCATACTTGGGTTGACGTGTTGGCAGTTGGTTTTTATTTAAGCGGCGTTATCTTCCTTTTGCCGATCGCTCTAATGGAACTAGGGTTAATCTTTAAGAATAGAACATCAAGGGAAAAAGCAAAAATTCATTTTATACTTATTGGAGGATTTCTAGTTGTTGCACATATTGCAATGATATTTGGAATGGTTAATCCTGAAATAATAAATAATATGTCAAACATGTCGCAAATGCCTGGAATGTAAAATGAATGTAGTAAGTTAAGATAATTGCATTTTTTGTTATAATAAGATAAATTGTCTTTACATTAGCATTTCCAAAATGTATAATTGATTTGTATTTTGTAAATACTATATAAAATATAAATATAGAGAAGTGCAATGAAAAAGAAGAGTAAATAGAATTTTAATTATAAGAGATCTAGGGATGGTGTAATCCTAGAATTTAAAACTATTGAAGGAAGCTTTTGAGTAATAAATAGAAAGCATAAGGTATATGTCTTAAAGCGTAGTATATTTATGGGGTTATTCCCTTAAAGATAATTAAGAGGGTTAAATCAAACGTATTTGAAATTTAAAATTAGTATGTTTAAATTAATCAATTTAGGTGGTAACGCGGAAGTCAGCCTTTCGTCCTAAGTATATTTTAGGATGAAGGGCTTTTTTGTATTTAACTTAGAAAGGACTATATATTATATGGATATTAATATTTCATGGTACAAAGAAGAACAAATTAATAGAACTATAAAAAATTTAAGGCAACGCAACATAGATGGTTTCTTTGTAAATGATGATAATGAATTAAAAGTACTTTTAAAGCAACTCATAGATGATAATTCTGTTGTAGGGGTTGGTGATTCTATGACGCTGTTTGAAACTGGTATTATAGAATTTCTTCGTGAGGGAAATTATACATTTTTAGATAAGTATAGAGAAGGTATTACAAGCGAAGAAAAGAAAGGTATTTATATACAAAACTTTTCTGCTGATATTTTTATGTGTAGTACAAATGCCCTGACTGAAAGTGGAGAACTATACAATATTGATGGTAATGGAAGTAGAGTTGCACCAATGATTTATGGCCCGAAGCAGGTTATTTTAATAACTGGAACAAATAAAATTGTTAAAGATATAGAAGAAGCAGAAAAAAGAGTTAGAAATTATGCTGCTCCGATTGATGCAAAAAGATTAGGTAAAGATACTCCATGTACTAAATTAGGGTATTGTGTGGATTGTAAAAGTCCTAATAGAATATGCAATGATTTTACAATTATCAGAGGACAATTTGTTAAAGGTAGGATAAAAGTAATAATTGTAGGAAAACAATTAGGATATTAATATTCTGTAGTGTTATTAAATTGTGGTAATTAAATAATTTGAATTTATTCTACATATTTATGTGTAGTTTATCCGATAGCTAGCATCCGTAATACACACACTTCTTTAAGCGGGGAATAATGGCTGCACGCTCCTGGACATTGTGCCCTTCATGGGTATAAGTTCAACTAGGATTCAGATGGGGATCAAACCCTACCTGAATCAAGTTTCATTTGATATAAATTGCCATGACAAGGGGCTTATAATACCTTGTAAGGAAGAATGATAAGGAGAGATACAAATAATGAGTTTTGAAAAATTAGCAGATATAATATTTGGGAATGTTGAACATACAACTGAATATTACGTTGAAAAATATCCAAAGAGAAGTCTTAAGGAAGGTGCAAGAGTTACTAGATATGCACCAAGTCCAACTGGATTCCAACATATAGGTGGAGTTTTTGCTGCATTAATAAATGAAAGATTAGCAAGCCAAAGTGAAGGTGTTTTTTATTTGAGAATAGAAGATACTGATCAAAAGAGAGAAGTCGAAGGTGCAATAGAAGATACTATAGCAACTATGCATAACTTTGGTATGGATTTTAGTGAAGGTATGACAGGAGAAGAAACATCTAAAGGTGAATACGGTCCATACAGACAAAGTCAAAGAGCTGAAATATATAATACATTTGCAAAAGATTTACTTATAAAAGGTTTAGCTTATCCAGATTTCTGTACTCCAGAAGAATTAGCACAGCTTAGAGAAAGACAAATAGCCAATAAAATAACTCCTGGTTACTATGGAGAATACGCTAAGTTTAGAAATATAACTGAAGAAGAAGCAATAAAGAGAATTGAAAACGGAGAAAAATATATTATAAGATTAAAATCTCCAGGAAATCCTGAAAAGAGAGTTGAGTTCCACGATCTAATAAAAGGAGATATATCATTTCCAGAAAATAATCAAGATGTAGTACTTATTAAAGGGGATGGGCTTCCAACATATCATTTTGCTCATGCAATAGACGATTATTTAATGAGAACAACAGATGTAATAAGAGGAGAAGAATGGTTATCATCACTTCCTATACACGTTCAATTATTTGAAGTTTTAGGTTTTGAAGCACCAAGATATGCTCATATTCCAACAATAATGAAGCAAGATGGTGGATCAAAAAGAAAGCTTTCTAAGAGAAAGGATGCAGAAGCTGCTGTTTCTTACTACAAAGAAGTTGGATTCCCAGTAGTAACTGTAATAGAATATTTACTTAACATAGTTAACTCTACTTACGAAGAATGGAGAGCTGAAAATCCTAAGGCTGATTATCATGAATTTGAAGTTCATTTAGAAAAGATGGGTAAGAGTGGAGCATTATTTGATTTAGTTAAATTAAACGATGTATCAAAAGATAGAATTGCTGCTATGAAAGCTACTGATGTTTATGAATATTATACAGCATGGGCTAAGGAATTTGATGCAGAAATGTATAAATTAGTTACAGAAAATGAAACTATGGCAAAGGAAATCTTCAATATAGATAAAGAAGGTCCAAAACCAAGAAAAGATTTTGCAAAATGGGATGAAGTAAAAGATAAGATTTTCTATTTCTTTGATGAACTATTTTATAAGGAATCAGCAGAACAAATTGAACTTCCAAAGGGAGTTACATTAGAAGCAGCAAAAGAAATAGTAGAAACTTACAAGAAAGAATTTAAATTTGATGTAGAAAGTCAAGAAGCTTGGTTTGATGACTTAAAGGAAATAGGAATTAGACTTGGCTATTGCGCTAATAGAAAAGAATTTAAGGCAAATCCAGATCAATATAAAGGTATGATTTCGGATGTTGCAGGAGCAGTTAGAGCGGCATTAACTCATAGAACTAATTCACCTGACATTTATACTATAATGCAAATCATAGGTGAAGAAAATACAAGAAACAGATTTGATAAATTTTTAAATATATAAACCATAAGCAAAAGGCATAGGTTGGATGTGCTCAAAACACTATGCCTTTTTAATTTTATGGGAAAGTTTGAACTTAATTCATTTAAACTTGAAATGCATTAACTGCATCTCTAAGCTTTTCTGCAAGTTTATTTAAGTCTTGAGTATGTTTAGCTATTTGATTTACACTTGCTAGTTGCTGCTCAGTTGTAGCAGAAATTTGTTCAGTGGCAGCAGAGCTTTCTTCAGTTGAAGCAGAAAGAGTCTCTAAAACTTCAACTATTTCATTTTTCTCGTTTTCCATTTCAAGGCTATAAGTTTTTAGGTTTTTCATATCGCTTGTAATCTTTTCTACAGACTTTAATATTTCAACAAATATGTCCTTAGCTTCTATTACAGAATTATTTTGTTCCTTAGCTATTAACTTTCCATCTTCGATGGCTTTTACAGCAGCTTTTGATTTATCTTGGATTCCATTGATTAATTCTTTAACTTTTGAAGCAGACATTGAAGATTGAGAGGCCAATTTTCTAACTTCTTCAGCAACTACAGCAAAGCCTTTTCCTTGCTCACCAGCTCTTGCAGCTTCTATAGCAGCATTTAAAGATAATAAATTTGTTTGTTCAGAAATCTGACTTATTGCCTCAGTAATAGATCCAATTTCAATAGAAGTTTTATCTACTTCCATTATTATGGCACTAGTTTTTTCAGTGGCTTTGCTATTTTCAATTGATTTTTTTGAAAGTAAATCAATTGCTTCTAAACCTCTGTTGCTTATATTAGTTGTTTTAAGTGCAATATCATTAGTTTCTATCGTTAGTCTTGTAACTAAATCTATCTTTTCTGATAAATTTTTAACCCTTATAACTCCATTTTCAGTTTCTTTAGCCTGTTCATTTGAACCTTTAGCAATCTCTTCAACGGAATCGGATACTTCATTAATAGAAGCTGTATTTTCAGAAACAATTTCATCTAACAATTTAGAAGAATCAAAAACAACATTAATTGAATCTTTAACTGAACTTATAAAATCGTTAACATTTTTAACCATTATATTAAAGGAATTATTTAGATTACCAATTTCATCTCTATTTTTGATTTTAATGGCTTTAATATTCAAGTTACCTGAAGCTACAGTATCTACAGCGTTACTAATTTCTTTAATTGGAGTAGATATGTGTTTTGCAAATATCATAATTACTGCAGAACCTAAAATAATTACTGACAATAATATAATCAGAGTAGTAATAAGAATATTATTTGAACCAACATTAAAATCATTCATGTAAGTACCAGCGCAAACTACCCATCCCCAATGAGGATCAGTCTTTTGATAAGTTATTTTGTCTGAAATCTTATCTGAATTAGGAAGTGTCCACCAATAAGTTAGATAACCTCCGCCATCATTGGCTACTTTAATTTGATCTTTAACGAATAATGTACCAGTCTTTTTATCCTTATAATCTAGCACGCTTTTGCCTTCTAAACTTGGATGAGCTGCTTCAACTCCATCTTGAGTATAAGCTAACAAATAACCACTTTTACCTAAGCTTAAATTTTGATTGATTTTTCTTGTACCATCCGCTTGTTTTTCGCTAAGCATATATTCTCTAACTCTTTCTTGAGCGTCATCAAGAGATAGTTTTCCTTGATCTACAAGCTTTTGATTTGCATCAATCACTTGTAATGTCATTTCTACACTATTTTTTAATAAAATCTTCCCACTATTTTCAAGTTCAGCTTTTGCCACATAATAACTTACTAATCCGAGTACAAGTACAGGTATACTCAGCAATAAAATCATTACTAAAATAAGTTTTGTTTTTATAGGTAAGCCTTTTGTCTTTTTTGTAGATTTTGTAATCATTTGCATTCCCCCTAATATATAAACTTACTCTATTATCGAAATGTAATTTATCAACTTAATAGTAAATGTTACCTTTTATCGAAATATAGAAAATTAGGTGGAATTTATGGTTTGGTTATGATGACAATGGTGAAGAATTTTTAAGGAGTATGAAAAATTTTGATCAGATAGTTTTGTATAAAATTATCTGAATTAGGAGATTAAAAATAAATTAAGGCAGAGAAATCTAATATATAAGATTTCTCTGCCTTAATTTATTTTTATTATTAGCTTAATTTAAATGATGATTTTAATGGTACTATTCTATTAAATACTAACTTATCAGCAGTTGTATATTTAGTATCTACATTAAAGAAACCATTTCTAACCATTTGGAATTTATCTTGAGGTTTAGCATCTTTAAATGCAGTTGGTTCAATAAAACCTTGTAATATTTCTAATGAGTTTGGATTAATTTGTTCAAGGAAGTGTTTTCCTTCATTTTCTGGTGCATCATCTAAAATTAAAGGCTCATATAACCTGAATTCAGCAGGAAGACAAGTTTTTGCATCTACCCAATGGATTGTTCCTTTAACTTTTCTCCCGGTAAAGCCAGAACCACTCTTTGTTTCTGGATCATAAGTACAATGAATTTCTACTACTTCACCATTTTCATCCTTGATCACTTCGTTACATCTAACAAAGTATGCTCCTTTTAGTCTAACTTCATTACCAGGAAATAATCTGAAGTATTTCTTTGGTGGATTTTCCATAAAGTCTTCTTTTTCAATATATAGTTCCCTAGAGAATGGAACAAGTCTTGTACCTTGAGTTTCATCTTTTGCATTATTCTCTATTGAAAGCATTTCTGTCTCATTTTCAGGATAATTAGTTATTACAAGCTTTAAAGGATTTAACACAGCCATAGACAATGGCGCCTTAAGTTGTAAATCCTCTCTTATAAAATAATCTAGCATTTGGGAATCAACAACAGAATTAGCCTTAGCAACACCGATAGCACTGCAGAAATTTCTTAGCGCATCAGGAGTACATCCTTTTCTTCTAAGTCCAGAGATAGTAGGCATTCTAGGATCATCCCATCCATCAACAACTTTTTCATCAACTAATTGTTTTAATTTTCTTTTACTCATAACAGTATTAGTCATATTTAATCTTGCAAATTCTATTTGCCTTGGGGAAGCGGTCATTTCACATTCTCTTACTACCCAGTCATAAAGTGGTCTGTGATCTTCAAACTCTAAAGTACAAATAGAGTGTGTAACATGTTCAATAGCATCTTCTAATGGATGAGCAAAATCGTACATTGGGTATATGCACCATTTATCACCAGTATTGTGATGAGTAGAATGAGATATTCTATATATAACAGGATCTCTCATATTTATATTTGGTGATGCCATGTCTATTTTAGCTCTAAGAACTTTTTCGCCGTCAGCAAATTCACCATTTTTCATTCTTTCAAATAAATCTAAATTTTCTTCAACGGATCTATTTCTATAAGGGCTGTCTTTACCAGGCTGAGTTAGTGTACCTTTATATTCTTTGGCTTCTTCAGCTGTTAAGTCACAAACATAAGCTTTACCTTTTTTTATTAGTAGAACAGCTCTATTGTACATTTCGTCAAAATAATTAGATGCAAAGAAAAGTTCATCCCAATGACCACCAAGCCATTTTACATCTTCTTTAATTGATTCAACATATTCTGTATCTTCTTTAACAGGGTTAGTATCATCAAATCTTAAATGAGTTTTTCCTTTAAACTCATCAGCTAAACCAAAATTTAAAAGAATTGATTTAGCGTGGCCTATATGTAAGTAACCGTTAGGTTCTGGTGGAAAACGAGTAATTATCTCTTTATGCTTTCCGCTTTCTAGATCTTCTACAACGATATTTCTTATAAAATTAGAAGAATTTATTTCGTTTGACATAGTTTTACCTCACTTATAAGTGTATTTAAATTAAGAAAAGAACATTTACTTGAAGTAGTATTCCCTCTTAACTATATTGTTATTTTTGCTTAATAATAATTTTAATCTAATATAAAGAAAAAATAAAGATAAAATTATTTAAATTGCCTAAAGTTGCTAAACATGAGCCGTAATAAAATATATTTTTAATTCTATTATTATACATAATTAAATTTTACAGAAGTTAAGTCTGACTTAGCGATGCATTATTTGAATAATAATATTAATAGTGAGAATTTATAAAAGGTATAAATAAATTTTGAGGAATATAAGATAAACTATGAAGGAATTGAATAATAATTATGATTTAAATTAAAAAATGAATTGAATATTTCATTAAATTGATGTAAACTGACTATTAGTTGAAAGATTAGCTTATAGTCAGCTTTGCACACGTGAAACTAATATTTAAGTTAATGGGATTATGATAGGTTATTTGGCCTATAATTCCAAAAAATTGAGAAATGTAAAGGAGAAGTATGAAGAAATTATTAGCACTTATAATTAGAATGACATTCGGATTTTTATTATGCTCACTAGGAACTGTTTTGGCTCTTAATTCGAATTTAGGCTTAAGTCCATGGGACGTATTTCACCAAGGATTAACAAATGTAACTAGTTTAACTATTGGACAGGCAAGCATTATAGTTGGAATAATAATAGTAGCAATCACAAGTATTTTAGGGCTTAAAGTTGGGATGGGAACTATAGCGAATATGATAGTGATTGGATGTTTTATGGATTTAATAATACATTCTAAAATCATTCCAGTTTGTAATAACATATATACAGGCATAATAATGTTAATTGGAAGCTTATTTGTTACAGCTTTAGGAAGCTATTTGTATATTGGATGTGAAATGGGATGTGGTCCTAGGGATGGTCTTATGATTGCATTAGTTAAGCGTACAGGTAAACCAATCGGAATAATAAGACTATTTATAGAAGCAGGAGCCCTAATTATTGGATGGATTCTAGGCGGGTTTGTCGGTATTGGAACGTTAGTCACTGCCATTGGAATCGGATATTGTGTACAGTTAATTTATAAAGTATTTGGATTTGATATAAAGGTGCTAAAGCATAGGAATATAAAAGAAGGGTTAAAGTTTGTTAACGAATGTATAACTATCTGTTAGAATTCTAGTGGGATTGATTTTAACTGATAAACGAAGATATATAAGCAAAAAGGTATATCCAGTTTTATATATTCATATGCTATAGTAATTCAAAGTAAGTGAAAAATTTTACGATAGTATAATTATATATTATCGTAAAATTTTTAAGGGTATATTTATGACATTTATTTAAGGTGAGAAGAGTTTTTATATAAATCTTCTCACCTTAATTTTTTAGTAGACTTTAATAAGAAATTTATAGTATATTATAACTGGTCAATATAATTCCAAAACTAGTTATTAAGTTAAATATAAACATATACTTGAAAATTAACATAAATATATATATAATATACATAGCAACAAATTAATAGTTATAAAAAACAGCGATGATAAAAACTACGATTTATAAATTTCTTCAGAGAGCCGATGGGTGGTGCGAATCGGTGAAAGGTTAAATCTTTCCACTTTTGGAGCTGTGCGTGATAAATGCAAAGGTTAGTAACCTATATAATACTAGTGTCGAGGGGCTGGTTGTAATATTAACCAGCAATTTGGGTGGCAACGCGGATTATTCCGTCCCAATTATATATTGGGATGGTTTTTTTATTTTTTGAAATAATAATATATATATTTAATCAGGAGGGAAAAAAATGTTAGACATTAAATTCGTAAGAGAAAATCCAGAGATTGTTAAACAAAACATAAAAAATAAGTTTCAAGATAATAAGTTGGGGTTAGTAGATGAAGTATTAACTTTAGATATTGAACTTAGAAAAGTTAAGCAAGAAGTAGAAGCTTTAAGAGCTGATAGAAATAAGTTATCAAAACAAATTGGTGGCTTAATGGCTCAAGGTAAAAAAGAAGAAGCTGAGGAAATAAAGAAAAAAGTTAATGCGGATTCAGAAAGAATGGCTGAGTTAGACGTTAAAGAAAAAGAACTAGAAGAAAAAGTTAAAGTTATCATGATGACTATTCCAAACATAATAGATCCAAGTGTTCCAATTGGTAAAGATGATAGCGAAAATGTAGAAGTAGAAAAGTTTGGGGAACCAGTTGTTCCAGATTTCGAAATTCCATACCATACAGATATTATGGAAAAATTAAGTGGTATTGATTTAGATAGTGCTAGAAAGGTAGCTGGTAATGGTTTCTATTACTTAATGGGAAATATAGCTAGACTTCACTCAGCTGTAATATCTTATGCAAGAGATTTTATGATAAATAGAGGATTTACATATTGTATTCCACCTTTTATGATTCGTAGCCAGGTTGTAACTGGAGTTATGAGTTTTGCTGAAATGGACGCTATGATGTACAAAATTGAAGGTGAAGATTTATACTTAATAGGAACAAGTGAACATTCTATGATTGGTAAATTTATAGATACAATATTACCAGAAACTTCACTTCCTCAAACTTTGACTAGTTACTCACCTTGCTTTAGAAAAGAAAAAGGGGCACATGGTATAGAAGAAAGAGGAGTATACAGAATTCATCAATTTGAAAAGCAAGAAATGGTTGTTGTATGTAAGCCAGAAGACAGCATGGCTTGGTATGATAAAATGTGGAAAGATACAGTAGATTTATTCCGTTCTTTAGATATACCAGTAAGGACTTTAGAATGTTGTTCAGGTGATTTAGCAGATTTAAAAGTAAAATCAGTAGACGTAGAAGCATGGTCTCCAAGACAAAAAAAATACTTCGAAGTAGGAAGCTGCTCTAATTTAGGGGATGCACAAGCTCGTCGTTTAAAAATCCGTGTAGATGGTAAAGATGGTAAGTACTTTGCGCATACATTGAATAATACAGTAGTTGCACCACCAAGAATGCTTATTGCATTTTTAGAAAACAACTTAAATGAAGATGGATCTGTAAATATTCCAGTTGCATTGCAACCATATATGGGCGGTATGACAGTAATTAAATAAAGTAAAATAGATCAGATATATCTAAATTTAGAAAGACAACAAATTAAAGAGGTATTAAGCTCATTAATTTGCTGTCTTTTTCATACAGTAAAATATTATTAAATATTTTCAATAATATTTTGGGTAGTGAATTAAGATATTATACATAGTAGTGATTAAGAATTATAAGAACGGTTTACATAATATTACTTTAGTATAAAACAAAAATTCTAAAGAAATTGAAATATATACATATAAAAGCAAAAGTTACTGATAATGTGATATAAATCACGCTAAAAATTCAGCACAATGGTTATAATATTATCATCTAAGAAGAAGTTTAGATAATGATATTAAGGGAGGAATTAATTATGTCAAGTTTTGCTGTTAGTATAGATGTTAGAATTTATGAAAGAGGTCATAAAAAGGAGATTATATTTAAAGCCTTTGAAGAGCTTGAACAAGGTGAAACAATGGAGCTTATAAATGATCACGATCCTCGTCCACTTTATCAGCAGTTTATAGTTAACTTTCCAGAACACTTTGAGTGGAAATATTTAGAGCAGGGACCTGAAATATGGAGAATAGGTATCACAAAGAAATAAGGCACATTCAATAAGAGAGAAAAGGAGTTGTTTTTATAATATGCCATTTATAAGTCAAGATTTATACCAATTTAATAGTTATGTTGAACCAATTAATCTTACATTTCATCAATATTTGTTATTAGGGGATGAACCATTATTAGTTCATACAGGGAACGTTATGCAGGCAGAAGCTTTGGTGCAAGAATTAAAAGATGTACTTAATGGCAAAGAGCTAAAGTATATTTTTATTTCACATTTTGAGGCGGATGAATGTGGAGGATTATCATTAATATTAGAATATTTTCCTAAAGCTAAAACAATCTGCTCTGAAGTTACAGCGCGTCAGTTAAATGGTTTTGGAATAAAAGCAGAAATTATTACTAAGAAAGCAGAGGAAACTTTAAATACTGATAATTATGAATTAGAGTTTATAAATTATCCTTCTGAAATGCATCTTTGGGATGGATTATTAGTTATAGAAAATAAACGTAGGATATTTTTTAGTAGTGATTTGATGTTTGCGTTGGGAAAAGAAATAGGCACAGTAAAAGAATCTGATTGGAATACAGAAGTAAACAGTATTAAGCAAGAACAAATACCAGACAATAATAAGCTGGAAGATTTACAAGAAACTTTAAAAAAGTTAAAGCCTGACATTATAGCTACAGGCCATGGGCCATGTCTTAAACTAAAATAAAATAAAGGTTATATTTAAGAAGGAAATTTGTTCTTAAATATAACCTTTTTATTTTGAATTCAATATTGAATATTATAAGAACTAATATTTTATAATTTAATATTTTATAATTTAATATTTTAAATCTTGATTTAAATCATATTATTTGTCTTTCTATTTTTTAAGTTGCGTAACCATTGTTACAGATTTAAACAGAGTATTTTAGTAATATATATCTGTAGCACAGAGCTAATATAGAAATTAAAAAATATTAATTTTATTTTAGTAACGTATGTTACAGAAATGATACTGGCAATATAGTAAACTCTAAATTGTCAAAGTTAAGAGAGATTAACAAGAAATTATTAATTATTCATATAAAAAGAAAAATAGGAAATAGGAGGACATAATATGTCAATGTTTTGTTATCAATGTCAAGAAACAGCTGGATGTAAGGGCTGTACTAAAGTAGGGGTATGCGGTAAGGATGAGTATGTAGCAAAAGCTCAAGACTTATTAATATATGTAACTAAAGGACTAGCTATAGTAAGTAATGAAGGAAGAAAAGTTGGAGTTAAGGATAGTAAAGTTGATAAATATATAACAGAAAACTTATTTACAACAATTACAAACGCTAATTTTGATAGAGATTCTATTTTAGATAGAGTTAAAGAAACTTTAAAATTAAGAGAAGAATTAAAAGCTAAAGTAATTAGCTCTGGTGGTAAAGTTGGAGAAGTAAAAGTAACTGGTGGTTTCTTCAAGAAAATATTCGGAATGCAAACTACAGAAATGATTATGCCAGAAGCAGCTACTTGGACAGCTGACAATACAATAGAATTTGATGAAAAAGCAGAAAAGGTTGGAGTTCTTGCAACTGAAAATGAAGATATAAGAAGTTTAAGAGAACTTATCACTTATGGATTAAAAGGATTATCTGCTTACATGAAGCATGCTATGAACTTAAAATACAACAACGAAGAAGTTCACGCATTTATGGCGAAAGCATTAGCTGCTACAATAGATGATTCTTTAACTGTTGATGACTATGTAGCTTTGGCATTAGAAGCAGGTAAATTTGGTGTAGACGGTATGGCATTACTTGATAAAGCAAATACTGAAAGTTATGGACATCCAGAAATAACAACAGTAGATATTGGAGTTAGAACTAATCCAGGAATATTAATTTCAGGACATGACTTAAGAGACTTAGAAATGTTACTTGAGCAAACAGAAGGTACTGGAGTAGATGTTTATACTCACGGAGAAATGCTTGCTGGGCAATACTATCCAAAATTTAAAAAATATAGTCATTTTGCAGGAAACTATGGTAATGCATGGTGGAAACAAAAAGAAGAATTTGAAAGCTTCAATGGAGTAATCCTTATGACTACTAACTGTATAGTTATACCAAAGGATTCTTATAAGAACAGATTATTTACAACAGGTGCTACAGGAATGCCAGGATGTGCTCATATAGAAGCTAAGGCTGATGGGACAAAAGATTTCTCTAAAGTTATAGAAATGGCCAAGAAATGTAAAGCTCCTACAGAAATAGAAAAAGGACAAATAGTTGGTGGATTTGCTCATAACCAAGTTTTAGCTTTAGCAGATAAGGTGGTAGATGCAGTTAAATCTGGTGCTATAAAGAGATTCTTTGTAATGGCAGGTTGTGATGGAAGAGCTAAATCAAGAAACTACTACACAGAATTTGCAGAAAAATTACCAAAAGATACAGTTATCTTAACTGCAGGTTGTGCAAAATATAAATACAACAAATTAAACTTAGGTGATATTGGTGGAATCCCAAGAGTATTAGATGCAGGACAATGTAATGACTCATATTCATTAGTTGTAATAGCACTAAAGCTTCAAGAAGTATTTGGATTAAAGAGTGTAAATGAATTACCTATTTCATACAACATAGCTTGGTATGAACAAAAAGCTGTAATAGTATTATTATCATTATTACACTTAGGTGTTAAGAACATTCACTTAGGACCAACACTTCCAGCATTCCTTTCGCCAAATGTTGCTAAAGTATTAGTAGATAACTTTGGAATTGGTGGAATCACTAATGTAGATGATGACATGAAGATGTTTATGGAAGCATAAAAATAATTTATGGCAAATTACAATGGCAAATAAAATAAGTTCGATCAAATAAGGAAACACCCTATTTAATAATCTACAATATATTTAAAGTATATAATCCTAGTAGCATGATTGCTGCTAGGATTTTTTTTATTCTTTAGGAATTTATATTACAATAAAATCTGTGGACGAGGTACTCCTTGAGGGTATAACTTAAAAAAGGTTGATTGACTAGTTTTTGTATTTTAAAAAGAATAAAAAAGAAATCTTATTCGCCTGCATAAAATGTTCTTATATGCAGCAGAGCTACCATTTCTGATGTGCAGATTTTTCTCACATGCGTTCGAAAAGGCAGATGCGTGAAAAAATCTCCGACTCCACAGTCGCCTGCGATTTTGTTCTGCTTTTAAAAGAATTTATTTTAATTTTTAATATCCTTTTAAGGCTGATGCAGATATTCAGCGATCTATTTTCAGTAATATAGAGAAATTTTAATATTTTTTTATATTTATAGGTTTATATAAAAATATAAAAATATAAAAATATGAAGATATATAAAAAGGAATATATTTTTATATATTCCTATAAACATTTTTTTCTATATAAATATGAAAATATATAAATATTTATAGGAAACATCAGGGGTAAGAGAGTAGAGAAGATTAAATAATAGAGAAACTACTTAGTGACTGCGTAAAATGAACTTTTAATATTTAAAGCAATTTTGAGAGCCTAAATAGTGTTAAGTATTATGCAAAAAATCTTATCATAAATTATTTTTTAAATATTCATAAAGACAAAAAACCATAGATAAACCTATCATACAATAAGTTTATCTACAGTCCTTAAATAAAGAAAATAACAATCAAACCTTATTGCAACAGACTAACATAATTGCAATTTTCGCGTAACCCTACAATAACTAATCAATTATAGAAAACTCTAACTATAGGATTGCATCTTTATTTCTCAAGTTAAGTCTTTTGACTCTATATTGAGAAGGCATATTCATTCTTGAATATTTAATGCTTAACTGCTAACTTCTTTATAATCTTAATGTGCCCCTAATTATGTAGTCAATACTATGAAGTTAATAGTTATACTGGAAATTTATCTTAATAAATTTATCAAATGGTAGATTATTTTTTACACATAAAATTTATAAGTTTATGTTAATTTATTAAATACATGATAATGCAATATTAGTTGAAAGAGAAGCATATGGAGTTTATTCAAATATATTTATAAAAGTACACAGAAAAATTTCTGTACTTTTTTATATCCTCATAAAATCTTCATAACTTTATATTATAATCTATATATGTAATTTGAGTTATGATTTAAAATGCATCACTGTCTATAATAAGCAGCGATTTATTAGGAGGAGATTATGGGTATTAAGAGGGAGAATATTAAAGTTTATGATATGACATGTACGTCTTGTGAAAATAGAGTGGAAAGAGCTTTAATGAAAATTGATGGAGTCTTAAATGCTATGGCTAGCTATAGTGCGCAGCAGGTAACGGTTGAATATGATAGCAATCGTTGCAGTATGGAACAATTAAAAGAAGCCATTAATAAGGCCGGTTATAGTACAAAAAATTCGGTTGGCTTAAAATTTGCTGGCTTTTTAGTTATAGCGGCAGCAGTCTTACTTCTTGGCAATTCAACAGCAGGATTTGATATGAGTGCTAAGCTGAATAATGCTTCTTATGTGGTGTTATTTATTGTTGGAATGCTTACATCTATACATTGTGTTGGCATGTGCGGTGGAATAATGCTTACACAAAGTTTATCTAAAAATAGTATTATAGATGAAAAAGAGAATAAATTTAAAGCTTTAAAGCCTTCAATTTTATATAATGCTGGAAGAGTAACCTCATATACAATTATAGGCGGCATTGTAGGTGCATTAGGCTCTGTTTTATCTCTATCACTTAATGTAAAAGCTGGATTGCAAATATTTGCAGGATTATTTATGGTAATAATGGGATTAAATATGACAGGCTTTTCTTTATTTAGAAAGCTTAATATTAAGCTGCCATGGTCATCTTGCAAAATTAAAAATAAACCTAAGGCTCCGTTTTTAGTTGGGATGTTAAATGGGTTAATGCCATGCGGTCCACTTCAGACAATGCAGCTTTATGCATTAGGTACTGGTAGTGCCATGAATGGAGCAATATCAATGTTTTTATTTTCACTCGGAACAGTTCCTTTGATGCTTATATTTGGCGCTGTATCGGGTTTGTTAAGCAAGGGATATACGAAACAACTTTTAAAATTTAGTGGAATTTTAGTGGTAGTACTTGGATTAATAATGGGTAATAGGGGATTAGCTCTTGCTGGAGTTGGAATTCCAAATGCTAGTACATTAGCACAAAATCTTTCTGGAGATGGAGCTCAAGCCGCACAAGCCAACATAGGTAAGGCGACGATAGAAAATGGAGTTCAAGTAATTAGAATGACGGCAGATAATAATGGATATACTCCTAATGCATTTTACGTACAAAAAGATATGCCAGTTAAGTGGATAATTACAGGAAATCAAATAAATTCTTGTAATAATGCAGTGGTAGTACCATCACTGAACATCCAAAAAACATTAAAATCTGGAGAAAATGTTATAGAATTTACACCTAAAGACGGGGACATAAACTTTAGCTGTTGGATGGGAATGATAAGAGGGATAATTAAAGTTACAGATAATCTTGATTCAGTGGATACATCGAAAGCAGATTCATCAATTCCGGCTCCTAGTAGTGGTATGAGTTGCTGTACAGGAACATCAGCAAGTAATACTCCTCAAGCTCCAAGTATATATGGTAATGATTTAAGTAAAGTTTCTACTGATAGGTTAATTAAAAAAGCTAGTATTTCAGGAGATACCCAAAATCTAAGTATAAAGGGAACTGGTTATGAATTTGAACCACTTGTAGCAGTGCTGCAAAAAGGCATAAAGACTAAGCTTTCCGTAGATCTTAATTCCTTTGATAAGGCTGATGGAGTTTTCATAATATATAATGCAGATAGTGGAGATGAGGTAACTACTTTTACAGGTAGAAAAGATGTAGTAAATGTGGAATTTAATATAGACAAGAGTGGAACATATCTAATTGTAAAAGATAATGTAGTTGCAATGGGAATAGAAGTTACAGACTCATTAAAAACTGTAAATTTAGATGAAGTTCGTAAGAAACTTATAAATGAATAAAGAATAAATGAGAATTAGGTCTGGTATATAGCAAGTTAATGTATATCAGCCTTTTTTCGTTTAGTTAAGATATGTATTAAAGATATTTATTATAAGCAGATAATATATGTTGCAATTCACAATGCACATTTCACAATTACAGCTAAAATTCTTGCAATATTTTTAGAATTATGATGAAGAATTGTTTTTGCAATATATATATAATAAAAAATAAAGAATTTCACAAAATCGACACAATTATGATGTATTATTATTTAACAATTAGGTAAATGAAGTTTATAAAAGGTATTATTGTTCATAATTAAAGATATAAGTAAGTAACTATGATTTAAGGAGGTTTTTTATGAGAAGTAAGTTAGCTAAATTTATAATAATTGCAGCTTCAATATTTACATTAGTTTCTATTTCAGATTACTTACCTAGAAATAATGGCATGAATAGTACGAGTAATAGTGTAAGCAATTTTGTAAAATCACTAAGAAGCGGTGATTTAGATAGCCTTCTAAGTAGTGTGAAAGATATAATAAGTGTTGATAAAAATAATAATAATAAATATAACTTAGTGTCACCAAAAGATCTAGAACAATACATTTTAGATGGAATTGGTGATATAAAAGGGATTAAAATAATCAATGAGCCTAAAATTATAAAAATAATAAAACCGATACAGAAGACTCCGGTAAAAAGTGATTTTAGATTAGGAGAGATAAATGAAAATACTAATAAAGCTGTAAATGATCCTGGATATAAGTATGAGTGGGATATAAGCTATACAGAGGCGGATAAAGCATGGCCTCTAATAAAACAAAAAAGAGAAATTAATGTAGCGGTTTTAGATACAGGAGTAGATTACACACATCCAGATTTAAAAAATAGAGTATTAAAGAGCAAGGGGTATAATTTTGTAGATAATAATTCTGATACTATGGATGACAATGGTCATGGTACTCATGTATCAGGAATAATAGCTGCAAATGCTAATGACAATATTGGTATAGCAGGAATTGATGGGACATTAGATGTAAAAATAATTCCGATAAAAGTATTAGATAGTAATGGGGAAGGGGATATAAATGATATAGTTAAGGGTATTAAATATGCTGCAGACAACGGAGCTGATATAATCAATTTGAGTTTTGGAGCTAATGAGAAGAGTAAATTAATTGCAGAAGCAATAAGTTATGCTAAGAGTAAAGGAGTATTTGTTGTAGCTGCGGCTGGTAATGATAATGAAGATAGTGATAATATAAGTCCAGCTGGAGACGGAGCTTTTACAGTAGCTGCAATGAGTTATAATTATAAAAAGGCCTCGTTTTCTGATTATGGTAATTGTATAAAAGTTTCAGCGCCAGGAGTGGAAATATTAAGCACAGTTCCAGGTGGTTACGAAGCATGGGATGGAACAAGTATGGCAGCACCAGTAGCAACAGGAATAGCAGCTATGGTTAAAGCAGAAGATCCTAACTTATCTCCAAGTCAGATTGAAGATGTTTTAGATAGTACTGCTAAGGATATTATGTCCAAAGGTAAGGATAAGCAATCAGGATATGGACTTATAGATGCTTATAATGCTATCAAAAAAGTGAAGCAATTAGAAAAGTAATATAAATGAAGTTAATGAGGATATTAATGATGATTATGATGTTTAAAGGTGGTAAAAATGAAAAGTGCTGTGAAAGAAATGAAGAAGTTGATAATAATCCTAATACAATAGAGTAGGTTACATTTTTTATAGATAAATTATATTTAAGGAAGTTAATCAATAATTTACATAATGATTAGCTTCTTTTTTTGTTTCATGACAAAATATAACTTGTAATCATATTATATATTAAAAAGTTTTAGGAGAAAAATTAATGAATGATGCTTTGAAAAGTTGCCCTTTTACACTAAATACTACTAGAATTTGTGCTGATGATGAATTAGATACTTCTATAGAAATATCTAAAATTGGTTTTAATAATATGAAACCAAATGCTGTGATTTTAGTCAATAAAGATGAAGTTTTTGATGGAATTGCAGCAACATCCTTAGTTCATTTCCCAATTAATGCATCACTTTTGTTTACTGATGGTAATAGTTTAAATGAAAAAACTTTAGGAGAAATTGAGAGATTATCCCCTAAGGGATATAATGGGGTACAAGTAATTTTAGTCGGTAATATTTCTAAAAATGTATCTTTTGCATTAAACGATCATGGTTATAGAACAAAGCATATATCGGGTCGCAATTATTATGATACTGCATGCATAATATCTAGGATAAGAAAAGAATTTAATAATATTCTTATAATTTCAGGAGAAGATTATTCAGAAGGAATTATTGCGGGTTATTGGTCTGCACATCATGGAGATCCTATTCTATTTGTACAAAGAAATAGAATTCCTAATTGTACTATTGATATAATCAGGAAAATGAATGATATCAATATTTATATAATTGGTTCAACTAAAACAATATCAAAAGATGTTGAATACTATTTGTCGGGATTAGATAATGTTAAAAAGGTAGACAGAATTGGCGGGGAAAATCCATACGAAATAGCAGTTAATTTTTCTAGATATAATGATACGAAAACTGATTTTGGGTGGGGACGAAATTATAGAGGAGGTCATGCTTTTACATTTGGACAACTTAATGAGCCAATGAAAATTATTGCTAGTGTAGTATTTGCTCATATGGGAAAACATACTCCGCTTCTTCTAATTGAAAAAGATAAGATACCGGAAGTGGTAAATAGATATATTAACTTAATTAAACCTATACAGCCAAAAGAAATGCCAAAGCCTCCATTTATGCACGGTTTTATATTAGGGGATGTTTCAAATATAAGTTATAAAGCACAAAAAATGATTGAAGGAATGCTTTCTATTGATCAGCACATGATGAATAATGAAAATATGGAAGGTATGACGGGGAAAATGAAAGATAATGTTATGAATGCTGATAAAGAAAATATGATAATGAATAATGGTATGCAAGATATGAATGAAAATATAAAACATGATTCTATATATGACAAGGATTATATATTTGAATGGAGGAATTTGGGCTATAGAAAAGTTAATGTAGACGAAATACTATAATTTTGGGCTATAAATTATCACAATCCTTCTTGGTTTTGAATAAAATAATATTTGGAAGGAGATGGTTTAAAGAATGGATGTAGAAAAAGATAACTACAGAGATTTAAGAGGCCTATATGATAATTGCAAAAAATACATGTATTACCGAGCAACTTTAATAATGACAGATGGAAGTACATTTGATGGAATTATTGAAAATGTAGATGGAGATAATGTTTCAGTATTGGTTGGTGAAGATGTGACAGAGAAAGAGAATGAAGGAAACTCTAATCAGCAAAGGCAATATGGAAGATATGGTTATAACCCTAGATTTAGACGTTACAGACGTAGAAATTTTCCACTTGCTGCTTTGGCAGAAGTAGCTTTGTTGCCTTATATCGCTCCGCCAGTACCTTATCCTTATTATCCGTACCCTTACTATCCTTATTAGAGATATACTTAAAGAAGAAGCCTAATAGATAAAATATAAAATATATAACTTTGTTAGAAACAGGTGTATTTATAATATTGTGTAGGCAATTGTTTAATAAGAACAATTGCCATTTGTACTAATAAGCATTATGCAGGATTCTACAAATATCTATATTTTCAAAAATCATTATAACCATTAGATTTATTTAAAAAATGAGCTAAATAAATAGTTTAACGTGAACTATTTGATGTTTTCTAAGTTTGCCAGTTATTTTAAATTGGATAATTGTCCAACAGATTGACGTTCGACTAATTCTACATCTAAAGTTATTTTGTTGTTTGATACAGAACCCTTTTCTATATACTCTATGAGTAGATCTACAGCTTTTGTTGCTTTAGACTCTATATCCTGAGAAATAGTAGTAAGTTTTGGCGTAACATAAACGGATGGTAGAAGATTATCAAAACCAATAACTGATAAATCATTAGGAACAATTTTTCCATTTAATTTAGCACCTTCAATTATACCAATTCCCATAATATCAGCCGTTGTAAATACAGCAGTAACATCAAATTCTTTATTACATATAGACCTGCCTAAATTGATACCAACTTCGTAGTTAGGTTCTACGTCGACTATGAGACTTTCATTAAACTCAATATTAGATTCTAATAAAGCATCTTTATAGCCTTCAAGTCTTTTTATAATCTGAGGAATTGGTATACCATCTTTATGACATGGCCCTGCAAATAGAATTTTCCTATGTCCATTATTTATAAGATAGCGAGTAGCTATATAACCGCCTTTATAATCATTTATACCTACACTTATTATGTTATCAATTTTTGAATAACTATCTAGAAATACCATTGGAAGTTTATTTTCCTTTAATATTGAATAGATAAGATTGTCATAGTCAGGCATTAAAAATATAGCACCATCCATATTCCAATTTTTAAGCAATGCAGATATATCTGAAACATCCTTAACTGAGCGAACCATTAAATAGTATCCGTTTTCACGAACTACATTTTGTATAATGCCAAATAATTCACTAATATAAGGATCTTTAAATAAATTATTAAACGAACCTTTAATGGGAACTATAATTCCTATAATTTTAGAGGATTTAGCTGTCAAGCTTCGTGCAGTTAGATTAGGAACATAATTATATTTTTGTATTATCTTTTCTATTTTTTCTATAGTGTTTTTTGATACTTTTGAATGATTTCCATTTATTACATTTGATACTGTCATGATACTGACACCAGCTTCAGCTGCGATATCTTTTAGTGTAACCATAATTGCCTCCTAGTTTACCGATATACTATTATGAAGATAAGTGTATATAGATAATATTAATATATATTACATATTATTGCAATGAGAGCATATGCATTAATCATAAGAATTAACGTATGGGAAAGATACCTCATGACCTTTAAGTATAAGAAAAGTAAAGTATTTAGAGTAGGTTTAATCACTAGGTTTACGAGATATTAAATACTTGAATAAACAAAAGAAAAGTACTAAGAATTCTTAAGTTATTAAATTAGCTATATATAATAGTAAATATAAAAAATGTAGATAATTGAGGTAAAAATGCTTATGAAAACGATTGACAGAAAAAAGAAACAATGTTAATCTTATGATATAGTTTAGCGCTAAACATAATGACTCGAAGATAGGCATAATAATATAAATATAAATCATATTAATCTAAATAAATGTATATGAGGTGAAAAGATATGAGGAAAAAAGTGTTAGCAGCATTACTTGCAAGTACTATGGTAATTAGTTCTTTATCAGGCTGTGGAAGTAGCTCGAGTCAAGCTAGTTCTGATTCTAAAACATCAACTGGGAATAGTGAAGCAATTCGCTTCGTAAATACGAAAATTGAGATTGACAAGCCACTAAAAGAATTTGCAAAAAAATATCAAGAGAAAACTGGACAAGAGGTAGATATTGAATCTCTTGGAGGTGGAGTAGATGTTAATGGACAGTTAAAGAATTATTTAGCAGCAGGAAATATGCCAGATATATATGCGTTTGGACCAGATTCGTATGTTTCATTTAAAGATTATTTAACAGACTTAAGTGATCAAGAATGGATAAAAGATACTGATTTTGCATTTAAGGGTGATGACGGTAAGGTGTATGGATTTCCATTTGCTATTGAAGGTATTGGATTAGTGTATAATGCAGATATATTGAAGAAGGCTGGGATTGATCCAAAGACTTTAACAAACATCAATGCTTATAAAGAAGCGTTCAAAAAAATTGATGGAATGAAAGATCAGCTAGGTATTCAAGCGGTTGCATCAGTAGCAGCAGAATCAGGACAAATGTACTGGTCAACTGGTAATCATATCATGGGGGCTTATTTATCAGAAGGACTAGATAGAAAAGATAAAAAATATATTGATATGTTGAATAAAGGACAATTGGACGACGATCGTTTTGGGGAATTTGCTGACTATGTAAAATTATTATTTGATTATGCAGACAAGACTGTTTTAATATCTGGTACTTACGATGATCAGTTAGCGTTATGGGCAAAGGGAAAAACTGCTTTTATTACTCAAGGAAATTGGATAGATCCTTCTTTAGCAACATATGATGTGAAGTTTGATTGCGGAATTGCGCCACCAGCATTTACTACAAAAGATACCCCAGGTATTTTAGCAGATGCACCAGCTTATTGGGGAATTTATAAAGATAGTAAAAAAATAGATGCGTGCAAAGAATTTCTTAAAGCTTTTGTCTCTACAGAAGAAGGTCAAAAATGTTTGATAAAAGATAGTGGAATGGTTTCACCATTTAAGACAAGCACTATGGAACCAGACTTACCTTTAGCAAAGAGCGAGAGCAATTATATTAAAAATAATCAAACTTATGCATGGGATTGGACACATATGAAAGATGGTATTGCAATGAATTCTACAGGACCTGTTTTTGAATTATATGCTAAAGGCCAATTAGATAAAGATGGATTTACAAAAGCAATGAAGAAAGCAGTTTCAGATTATATGGCAAAATAATAACTGTAGTATAAATTATATAGGTTACTTGCAAATAGAGTAACCTATATTAATTCTATTTTTCGTACATGTGAAATATTAAAAGGGGGGAAAGCATAAGCGCAAAGTATGGGCAATTACAACAATGATTATAATAATCATTCAAGTTTAGGAGGAAAAAGCATGAATACAAATATAAAAAGATTGCTTTCAATCGGAGTAATGTTGGTTGGCATTTTAGCTATGGCTTTTGCACTATATCTAGATATTATGGGTAGTAAAAACACGATGCGTGGAACTATATTAATTGTAGGCGCTTTATTAGTAATCTTAGGCTTATATAGTTTTCCGACTAAGAAGCATAGAATGATAATTAATATACTATTTATATTTCCATTGCTATTTGCATTTTTTGTAACTGTGTTAATACCATTTGTATGCGGTGTTTTTTATTCCTTTACTAACTGGAATGGGATTAAGTTTACGGAATTTGTTGGATTAGGCAATTATATCAGTATGTTTAGATCTGAGGACTACGTATATTCATTTATAGTGACTTTTATTTTTACAGTTGTTAATATGATTCTTGTAAATTCGGCAGCGTTTGCATTAGCATTATTTTGTACATCAAAAGTAAAAGGAAAAAATTTTTACCGTGCAGCTTTCTTTATACCAAATTTAATTGGTGGAATTGTGCTTGGTTATGTATGGCAGTTTATCTTTAATAAGGTATTCACAGTTGTGATAAATGGTAGCGCCTCTATGCTTACAAATCCTAATCTAGCATTGATGGCAATTCTAATAGTTAGCACTTGGCAATATGCGGGGTACATTATGATGATTTATGTTACAGGATTGCAAAATGTTCCTCAAGACATTCTTGAGGCATCTAGTGTAGATGGTGCAAGTGGATGGATTACATTGTTTAAAATTAAGATTCCAATGATTGCTAATACGTTTACGGTTTGTATATTTTTAACATTGGTTAATTCATTTAAACAGTTTGATTTAAATTTAGCAATAACTAATGGTGCTCCTAGTAGAATTCTAAATGGGGATATAGTGCAATCAACGGAGTTTTTAGCTCTTAATATTTATAATACTGCAATCGGTAAAAACCAATACGCTCTTGGACAAACTAAGGCGGTTATATTCTTTATTATATTGGCAGTTGTATCACTAACTCAGGTATATATAAGTAAGAAGAAGGAGGTAGAAGTATAATGAAGTCGATAAAAACAAGAAATGTGATTGGAGAAGTTATTGGAATTATACTTGCCCTTATAATTCTTTCACCATTTATCTTAGTAGTTTTGAATTCAGCGAAAACAAGTGCAGATATTGTAATCAGTCCTCTTTCTATTCCTAATAAATGGGGGCAGATGTTAACAAACTTTAAAAATGTCATAAACAACGATAGTTTCAATTATTGGAAATCCTTTTTTAGTTCATTATTTATTACAGTCGTTTCTTTAACTTTATTGTCTTTGTTTTCATCAATGACAGCGTGGGTGCTTTGCCGAAATAAGAAAAAATGGTCCGGATTTATTTTTATGCTTCTTGTGGCAGCTATGGTTATACCATTCCAAGTTGTTATGCTCCCTTTACTTTCTACATTTAGAAATATATCTAATTTCTTGGGAATTCAAATGTTGCAAAGTTATCAAGGGGTCATATTTGCTTACCTAGGATTTGGTGGAAGTATGTCTGTCTTTATCCTTCATGGTTTTATAAAAGGAATTCCACGGGAATTAGAAGAAGCAGCATGGATTGATGGCTGTAGCCCAGAAGGAACTTTTTTTAGAATTATTTTTCCTCTACTAAAGCCAGTTCAAATGACAATTTTGATTTTAAATGGAATTTGGATATGGAATGATTATCTATTACCATCATTAATGCTTGGGTTAAATGGTAAAATAAAAACTCTTCCAGTAGCAGTAAGTGCTTTTGTAGGATCTTACGTAAAGCAATGGGACTTAATTCTTTCAGCTGCATTTTTAGCAATGATACCAATTATCATCTTATTCTTATTTGCTCAAAAGCAAATAATTAAAGGTATAGTAGATGGTGCAATTAAGTAAGTAATAAATTTATAAAATAATAGATAGTAGAAGTAAAAGATATTATTAATAAAAATCTTAAGTGGATTTTGGGAAATAAAATCATTTTCAGAAAATGTTGAAACAATGGAGGTGCTAGTGTATGGGAAAATATCATGAAGAAAAAATGAAATTTGGTAAAATGCTAAGTCATAAAATCGAAAATAACGTAATTACTATTAGATTCCAAGAGAAAGCTGTTTTTATAAAAGTATTGAATTCGTATATAATTAATTTCTTTGTGCCTTTACATAGGGAGGAAAGAAATTCTAAAGCAGTTGAAAATTTAAAAGATGATTATCATGATTTTCAGGTTGAAAATATAACAAATGGAATTCAGATAACCACAGAAAAATTAGTTTGCAAGATTTATGATGAATTTAAAGTAGATATTTATGATAAGAGAGGAACATTGCTATGTGCAGATTATAGAGGTGAAAGTAAACCTTTTAAAAGAAGATATGGTGATTATATGCTTGCAGAATCAGAGGGGCATTCTCTTAGGGAAGAATCTGATTACAAGGTATATGTTTCAAAAAGAATGGAAGAAGAAATGTATTTCTATGGTTTTGGAGAGAAGACAGGGCATTTAAATAAGAAAGGATATCATTATGTAAATTGGAATACAGATAATCCAAAGCCCCATGGAGAAACATTTGATAGGCTTTATAAATCAATTCCATTTTTTATTGGATTGAGCAAAGATAATGCATTTGGAATATTTTTTGACAACCACTTTGAGACTCATTTTGACATGGGAAAAGATAATTCTGAATATTATTATTTCGCTGCAGTTGATGGGAATTTAGATTATTATTTTATTTATGGTCCATCAGTTAAAAATGTTATTAAAGGATATACTGAAATTACTGGGAATATGCCTTTGCCACAAATATGGACTCTTGGTTATCAGCAATGCAGATGGTCTTATGACTCAGAAGAAAGACTCATGGAAATTGCAAGCACTCTTAGAGAAAAGGATATACCTTGCGATACATTATATTTAGATATAGATTATATGGATGGCTATAGGGTATTTACGTGGGATAATGAAAAATTTCAGAATCCAGAAGCAATGATTAAAAAATTAAATAACATGGGATTTAAAGTGGTAACTATAATAGACCCAGGAGTTAAAGTTGATAAAGGATATAAGATCTATGACGAAGGGCTCAGAAAAGGGTATTTTGCAACAGACAAATCAGGTATAACATATGTAAATGAAGTTTGGCCAGGAGATGCTGTTTATCCTGATTTTTTAAATTCAAAGGTTAGAGATTGGTGGTCAGGAAATCAAAAGATAATGATAGATTCAGGTGTGAGTGGAATCTGGAATGACATGAATGAACCTGCAAGCTTTAGAGGGCCGTTACCAGATGATGTCATGTTTAATAATGATGGAATTATAGTTAATCATAAAGAAGCTCATAATGTATATGGTCATATGATGGCTAAGGCTACTTATGATGGAGTGAAGAAAGCGACTGGAAAGAGGCCTTTTGTAGTAACAAGAGCGTGTTATGCGGGAACTCAGAAATACTCAACTGTATGGACAGGAGATAATCAAAGTACATGGGAGCACTTAAGAATGTCAATTCCAATGCTTATGAATCTAGGACTTAGTGGGATGGCTTTTTGTGGGACTGATGTAGGAGGCTTTGGATACGATTGTACTGGGGAATTATTAAGTCGATGGGTTCAAGTCGGAGCATTTACTCCACTTTTTAGAAATCATTCTTCTATGGGAACAAGAGATCAGGAACCTTGGGCATTTGATAAAGATACTGAGGAAATCAATAAGAAGTATATAAAATTACGATATAAGCTAATTCCATATATATACGACATGATGTGGGAGTGTAGTAAGAATGGAGCACCACTTATAAGGCCGCTTTTATTTAATTATCAGAGTGATAAAAGTACTTATGAAATTAATGATGAGTTCCTTTGTGGAGATAATATTTTAGTTGCACCAGTTGTTGAGCAAGGATTAAAAGCTAGAAGTATATATCTTCCAGAAGGGGAGAATTGGATAGATTATTGGACAAAAGAAGAATATAAAGGTGGACAATATATAATTAAAAAAACTCCGTTAGACCTATGTCCGATATTTATTAAAGGAGGAACATTGATTCCAGTAGGGCAAGTACAAAATTATATTGGTGAAAAACAATCTAATTCATTAACCATAGAAGTTTACCTATCTAATGATAACTCGAATACAGAATATAATCACTATGCTGACGATGGAGAAAGTTTTAAATATGAATTAGGAGAATTTAATAATTATAAAATTAAAGTAGTCAATAAGGAGAGAGTTGAAATAAAAATTGACTTGATAAATTATAGATATGATGACAAATATGAAAATATAGAATTTATCTTTCACAATTTAAATAAGAAAGCTTTAGTCATAAATGGAGAAACAGTGGAAGTTATAAATGGCAAGGCGTTTATAGCTAATCCAGCAAGATAAATATATTCAATAGTAATTTAGGAGGTTTTACGTTATGAAGAAATGGTGGCACGACAAGGTAGCATATCAAATATATCCAAAAAGTTTTTGCGATTCAAATGGAGATGGTATAGGTGATTTAAAGGGGATTATCAGTAAGCTTGATTATTTAAAAGACCTGGGAGTGGATATAATTTGGCTATCACCAATTTATTGTTCTCCTTTAGTAGATCAAGGTTATGATATATCTGATTATTATAATATTGATCCAAGGTTTGGAACTATGGAGGATATGGATGAACTTCTAAGGCAAGCAAAAAAAAGAAATATGTATATATTAATGGATTTAGTAGTCAACCACTGCTCAGATAAGCATGAGTGGTTTAAGAAAGCATTGGATGATCCAGAAGGAGAATATGCAGATTATTTCTATATTCGTGAAGGTAAAGGTGATAATCCTCCTTGTAATTGGCGCTCTTACTTTGGCGGAAGCGTATGGGAAAAGATACCTAATACCAATAAATATTATCTGCATTTATTTGCAAAAGAGCAGCCAGACTTAAATTGGGAAAATCCGAAACTAAAAAATGAAATATTTAAGATGGTTAACTGGTGGCTTGAAAAAGGATTAGCAGGTTTCAGAATTGATGCCATTATTAACATAAAAAAGGATTTAAGATTTCAAGACTTTCCAGCTGATAGAGAAGATGGACTTTGCAGTATAGATAGAATGCTAGAAGCAGCAGAAGGTGTAGGGAACATGTTACATGAGTTAAAAGAGAAAACCTTCGAAAAATTTGATGCATTTACAGTTGGAGAAGTCTTCAACAGAAAAGAAGGAGAACTTGATAAATTTATAGGTGAAGACGGATACTTCTCTTCTATCTTCGATTTTGAGATGGAAGTCTTGGGAAAAAGTGAATTTGGTTGGTATGATAATAAACCTTTCTCAATTAACGAGTTAAGAAAAGCTATTTTTAACAGTCAATTAGAGACAAGTGGAGTAGGTTTTAAGGCTAATATTATTGAAAATCATGATGAGCCGAGAGGGGTAAGTAGATATATTCCTGAACAAGGCTTAAATGATAGAAGCAAGAAAATGCTTGGGGCAATATCGCTTATGCTTAGAGGAATACCGTTTATTTATCAGGGACAAGAGATTGGAATGACAAATAACAAATTCAATTCCATAAAAGAATTTGACGATATTGCAACAATAGACCAATATAATGTAGCTATTGAAAAAGGATATAGTGATGAAGAAGCACTAAAAATTATAAATATATTTAGCAGAGACAATGCTAGAACACCGTTCCAGTGGAGTGGAAGTGAAAATGCAGGCTTTACAACTGGCAGGCCTTGGCTTAAAGTCAATGAAAATTATAAAGTTATTAATGCAAATTTACAAATTGAAGATGAAGAATCAGTATTTAATTTTTATAAGAAGCTGATAAATTTAAGAAAGTCAGAAGAATTTAAAGATGCCATAGTATACGGAGAATTCGTACCGACATTTGAGGAATATGATAACTTGTTTGCTTTTTATAGACAAGGAGAATCTAAGAAATTAATGATACTTGCAAATTACCAAAAGGAAGAGCAAATTATTGAGTTAGACAAACAATATGTTAAAGTGTTAATCAATAATTGTGAAGAAATAAAGAAAGATAAGAATAAAATCATATTGCAAGGATATCAAGTACTTATTCTTGAAGTTTAGTAAAGGTAATATGCTTACGGTATAAAATTGAATAAATATAATAGAATTCTCTCCAAAAGACCTGGAGAGAATTCTTTATTGCATACTAAAATATTAATATAAAAGTAATATAATAATAAATAAAACTTAATTATTTTTGTGCTATAATGAACGGGAATAAAGGAAATTAAATTTTTGGACATAATTTATAGCATAATAATATAAGGAGAATAGAAAATATGAAATTCAAATCATTTATATCAAAAGCAATTATTTCATCTTTAACTTTGAGTTTGTTTTTTACTTCAGTTATAGGAAGACAGGCGTTTGCAGATTCATTTAAATCTGTTACGTTAGGAGCTGATTTAAGTGATGCTCAAAAGGCAGAAATGTTAAAATATTTTGAAGTAACAAAAAGTGATGCTAATGTATTAGAGGTAACATCAAAGGAAGAACATTCATATTTAGGCAAAGTTGCAACAGAAGCTCAACTTGGTAATAAAGCAATATCATGTTCTTATGTAGAACCGACTGAAAAAGGAGGAATAAATGTTACTACAAACAATCTTACTTGGGTTAATGACGGCATGATAAAAAATGCATTGATTACAGCAGGAGTAGAAAATGCTAATGTAAAAGCATCTGCGCCATTTAAAGTGTCAGGAACTGCTGCTCTTACAGGAATATTAAAAGGCTTTGAAAACAGCAGTACAGGAAAAAAGATTGATGAAAATAAAAAAGAAGCAGCTAATGAAGAATTGGTTACTACAGGAGATATCGCAGAGAAGATAGGGCAAAATGATGCTAGTAATTTAATGAATGACATAAAAAAAGATGTAGTAAAGGAAAAACCAAAAACAGATGAAGAATTAAATAAGATAGTAGATAAAGCTGTTAAAGACTATAAAGGCAATTTATCAGATGATGATATAGCTAAAATTAAAGATGTAATGAGTAAAATAAATTCATTAGACCTTAACTATAATAATTTAAAAGCGCAGATGGACGATGTAACGAATCAATTAAAAGATAAGCTAACAAGCAAAGAAGCACAAGGTTTTTTTGATAAGTTAGAAAAAATGTTCTCTGATTTTTTAAGTTCAATTAAAGGTGCATTTTCTAAGTAACAGATTAAAAGTTTATATTAGTATAATTTAGTTAAAGTAAGAAAATGTGAATTTTAGTTACCATTCTTGAGTATTATAGTAATATATGATATAATTATTAATAAGAAATAAATGAATATATTAAGTTGTACGGTTGGGCAAATTATATAATTTGCTTTCAAGCAATTTTGGTTTCTGGGGTGGGAAACTCTTTTTGAGTATTCCCATCTCTTTTTTTGTATAGATTTTTAATAAATTAATGGTTAAATAAGAGATTAAATTAATATCTTATTTTTGCTGATTTTTGGGAATAAATAATTATGTGAAGGAGAGTAAAGTATGAAAAACAAAATTAAAAATAAAATTAAAAATCCATTCTTGCAATTCTTTAAGAATGAGTCTTCGAGTGGAATAGTGCTGATGTTTTGTGCAATTATTGCAATAATAATTGCAAATTCAAATTTTTCTAGTATGTATAATAATATAATTCATACTTATATAACTATTGGGTATAAGGATTTTTCTTTATCTATGTCAATTTTGCATTGGATTAATGATGGGTTGATGGCTATATTTTTTTTAGTAGTTGGAATGGAGATAAAAAGAGAAATAGTATTTGGAGAACTCAAGTCTTTTAAGAAAACTATATTGCCTGTATCAGCAGCTATAGGCGGAATGGTCGTGCCAGCTATAATCTATGCGCTATTCAATTTTAACCAACCGACTATAATAGGATGGGGAATTCCAATGGCTACAGATATTGCGTTTGCATTAGGAATACTTTCTTTGGTTGGTAAAAAGGCACCAAAAGGAATAATAATTTTTCTTACAGCATTAGCTATAGTTGATGATTTGGGAGCTATTATAGTAATTGCTATATTTTATACAAGTGAAATTTCATGGATTGCATTAATCTTAGGTTTGATTATTTTTTTAGCGATTATCTTGGCTAATAAACTTAATGTTAAGAATAAATGGCTATATATTATTTTTGGAATTGCGTTATGGATTTGTTTCTTAAAATCTGGAGTACATGAGACAATTGCTGGAGTATTACTTGGAATGGGATTACCTATAGGAAAAAATATGGAGGAATTTAGAACATCAATTTTATATAGATTTGAACATGTCCTAACGCCATTATCTTCATTTATAATTATGCCAATATTTGCATTAGCGAATTCAGGCATAACTATAGATATTAATAGTTTATCAGCAGCAATAATGAATCCAGTCAGTCTAGGTATAATTTTTGGATTATTTATAGGAAAACAAATTGGTATTTTTGGGGCTTCGTATATTTTAGTGAAATTAAAAATTGCAAAATTGCCATCTAAAGTAACTAAGAGGCATTTATATGGAGCAAGTGTACTTGGCGGAATTGGATTTACTATGTCACTTTTTGTTTCATCCTTGTCATTTACAGAGGAAAGTGCTTTATCCATGGCTAAAATAAGTATTATAATCGCCTCTATTTTATCTGCTGCATTTGGAGCTGCAATATTTAAAATAATAAAATTTAAAAATGAAGAACGAGTGTAGTATAAATTTCATGAAAAATTAAAACTTATTTTTCTAAGAATAAAGACAAAGGAAGAATAGTTAAAGATTTGTAATACAAGCCATCTGTGCTAGTTTTGTTAAGATTTTTATAGGTTATATTTTGTGATAGTGGTTAAGATATTACTGCCAAACAAAATCAAAAATTTAAGGGAGGTAGATTTATATGGCTTCAAAAAATAGTGGAACAAACAGAACATTGGTACCAGAAGCAAAGCAAGGATTAAACAGATTAAAAACAGAGGTTGCTTCAGAAGTTGGATTAAGCAATTATGAAAGCATGGATAAAGGAAACCTTTCTTCAAGACAAAACGGTAGCGTTGGTGGAGAAATGGTAAAAAGAATGATAGAAAGCTATGAACAAGGACTATAGAAGATAAATAAAAGCAGATGTACTGAGTTTATTCTCAGTACATCTGTTATTTAGATTACATACATTCAATGTAAAAAGCAAAATTTTACTTTAGCAACGAGTTCCTTTATTAATGATAAATTTAATTTTTAATAATTATATATATTGCAAAAATAATTCGTCATCATAATTCTAAAGATATTGTAAGAATTTTAGCAGTAATTGTGAATTGTGAAATGAGCATTGTAAATTGCGATATATATGAGTATATAATTTTATATAACTTCGGCATAGTATGTAAACAATAAGTATTGAGCTTATTGTTTTTTTATTCTTTAGGAATTTATATTTCAGTGAAATCTGTGGATGACTTAAAAAGGTTGATTAAATAGTTTTGGTATTTTAAAAAGAATAAAATCTCTGTTTCCACAGTCGCCTGTGATTTTTTATTGGAAAGGCTGAAAATTATTCTCATTTCTATTGACAAAATAAAGTAATGTCGAATATAATAAACGTATGAACAGATATTCATATGTTCAAACGAAGAGGTGAAGAGTATGGAAAATAATAATATTGAAGTTTGTAACTGCACTATAATTCATGAAGATATAATTAATAAGGTTAAGGAATCTATACCAGAGGAAGAAACACTTTATGATTTAGCAGATTTATTTAAAGTGCTTGGGGATTCAACAAGAATAAAAGTATTATGTGCATTATTTGAGGCTGAAATGTGTGTCTGTGATATAGCAGCATTGCTTGGCATGACTCAATCTGCTATTTCACATCAATTAAGAGTTTTAAAACAAGCAAGATTAGTGAAATATAAAAGAAATGGTAAGGTAGTCTACTATTCACTAGATGATGAACATGTTAAAAGTATTTTTGATCAAGGGTTGATTCATATATCTGAGAAAAAATAAGTTTTAGATTGGGGGAAACATTATGGCAAGCAATATAAAAATAGCTAGTGGTCCTGTTAACGCAAAATTATCAAAGAAAGATAGTATAAAGAAAGTAAAGAAAGAATTTATCTTAGAAGGACTTGGATGTGCCAATTGTGCAGCTAAAATAGAACAAAAAATAAATGAATTAGATGGAGTTAATTTTGCCAATGTAAATTTTCTTACTAAAACTTTAATATTAGAAACAAATGAAGTTAATAAATTAGAAGAGCTGATAGGAGCAGTAACTAACATTGTAACTAATATTGAATCTCATGTTAAAGTTGTAGAAAAGGTAACAGAAAAAATTTTGAAAAAAGAAATTTTACTTGAAGGATTATGCTGTGGTAACTGTGCTGCAAAAATCGAAAGGGAATCAAATAATATAGATGGTGTGAAATCTGCACTAGTGGACTTTATATCAACAAAGCTTATTATAGAGATGGAAGACCCAGCAAAAGAAAATGCCATTATTGATAATGTTAAACGAATTGTCAAAAGAATAGAACCAGATGTTAATGTTGTTGAAATTGATGGAATAGATAGAAGAGCTATGAGCAAGAATGAAAAGGTTGAAGAGGATAATGATAAGTTGGAAATTATAAGATTAGCTATTGGTGCTATAATTTTTGGAGCCGCTACTATTTTTAAATTTTCAAATTATATAGAATTATTATTATATCTAATAAGCTATATTCTTATAGGTGGAGAAGTGGTCTTAAGAGCTCTAAAAAATATAGCTAAAGGTCAAGTATTTGATGAGAATTTCTTGATGACTATAGCAACTATTGGTGCTTTTGCAATAGGCGAATATCCAGAAGGAGTTGCAGTTATGCTTTTCTACCAAATAGGAGAAATGTTTCAAGATATGGCTGTTAATCGCTCTAGAAAATCCATCACATCACTTATGGATATAAGACCGGATTTTGCTAATTTAAAAATAAATAATGATTTCAAAAAAGTAGATCCAGAAGAAGTTAAGCTTGGAGATATTATATTAGTTAAACCAGGCGAAAAAGTGCCATTAGATGGTGAAATAATTGAAGGAAACTCTATGGTTGATACTGCTGCATTGACAGGTGAGTCTGTTCCTAGAGAAGTAGGGGTAGGAGACAGTATTTTAAGTGGAGTAATTAATAAAAATGGACTTTTAACAATAAAGGTAGAAAAAGAATTTGGAGATTCTACTGTTGCTAAGATACTGGATTTAGTTCAAAATGCAAGTGGAAAAAAGGCTCCGACAGAAAATTTTATAACAAAGTTTGCTAGATATTATACTCCTGCTGTTGTTTTTGCAGCTTTAGCACTAGCTGTAATACCACCAATTGTTATTGAGGGAGCAACATTCTCACAGTGGATTTATAGAGCATTAGCATTCTTAGTTGTATCTTGTCCATGTGCATTAGTTGTATCTATACCTCTAGGATTTTTTGGAGGAATAGGCGGAGCATCAAAAAATGGGATACTCGTTAAAGGTGGGAATTACCTTGAAGCATTAAATAATGTTGAAACAGTTGTGTTTGATAAAACAGGAACTCTTACAAAAGGAATATTTAAAGTGACAGAAATAAGGCCAGAAAATAATATTTCAAAAGATGAACTCATAGCTTGTGCGGCTTATGCAGAAAATTACTCAAATCATCCAATAGCAACTTCTATATTAAGAGCTTATGATAAAGAGATAATTACAGATAAGATAACAGGTTATGAAGAAATATCAGGGCACGGCGTAAAAGTTGTTCTAGATGGAAAAGAGGTATTTGCTGGAAACTACAAGTTAATGGATAAGGAGAATATATCTTATAACAAAGTAGATGAAATAGGAACTGTAGTCCATATTGCTATAGAAAAGAAATATGCAGGTTATATTGTTATTTCAGATGAAGTAAAAGAAGATTCATTAAAGGCTATAAAAGCTTTAAAAGAAATAGGTATTAAGAAGACAGTAATGCTTACAGGTGATAATAAAACTGTTGGAAGTAAAATTGCTAAAGAATTAGGTTTGGATGAAGTTCATGCTGAACTATTACCAGATCAAAAAGTAGAAGAGCTAGAGCTATTGTTTAAGGAAAAATCACCTAGAGGCAAGATAGTATTTGTTGGAGATGGAATAAATGATGCGCCAGTTCTAGCGAGGGCTGATATAGGTATAGCAATGGGCGGTGTTGGCTCAGATGCAGCAATTGAAGCTGCTGATGTAGTTATAATGACAGATGAACCATCAAAAATAGCTTCGGCTATAAAGATTGCAAAGAAGACTAGAACTATAGTAATGCAAAATATAGTTTTCGCATTAGGTATTAAATTGATAATATTGGCGCTTGTAGCTGTAGGTATGGGCACTATGTGGGAAGCGGTATTTGGTGATGTTGGAGTTGCATTGCTTGCAGTCTTAAATGCTATGAGAGCTATGAAAGTAGATAATATATAGTTATAGATTGGTGTAGTCATAATATTGCTATGACTACACTTTTTAAATGCAAATTTTTTTTGTTATGTGACTAAGTCACACAAATTTATTAAAAAAAAGAATATAATACAATAAAGGAGGGATGAAGTGAATAATAGAATTGAAATATCAAGTGGGAATAGGTTGGAATATATAAAATCTCTATATAAGGTATATCCGGTGTTATATGAGATTAATAAAAAGAATAATGAAGTAATAAACGAACAAGCTAATTTTAAAACTTTATATGCTGATGAATATGTAGAAGCTACAGAGAAAGCGTGTAAAGGGATATTATTTGTTATAAAAGGTGTAATAAAAATACAAAAAATTAATAAGAATGGTGAAGAAACTAACCTTTATAATATAAGCCAAGGTGAATTTTGTCATGAAGCCTTAAGCTGCTTATCAGATTTGGAATCATTAAATATAACAGGTAAGGCAATTCAAGATTCTAAGGTATGCATAATTCCTTTTGAAGTGGTTAAAAAATATTTTATTAGTGATAATGACTTCTTATTATATATATATAAAGATTTGTATAATAAGTTTAATACTATCATAGGGAATAAAGAAGAAATTATTCATGAATCCCTTGAAACAAGGCTTATAAAATTGCTAATAAGCAAGAAAAGCAAAATAATTTATGCGACTCATAGTGAATTGGCTTTTGAAATTGATTCAGTTCGTGAAGTTATAAGTAGAAAGCTAAAGAATTTAGAAAAGCTTGGGTATATAAAATTAGAAAGAGGCAAAATAATCATACTTAAGGATTTAAATAAAATATTAAAAGATAATTAGAGATGAGAAATTAGGAAAGTATTTTAGGAGGAAGTTATAGTGTTTGAATTTTTAAAAAAAGATGATGGAAGAGTTATTAATGTAAATGAAATTGATGATCTAATAGGAAAAGTTGAATTGATTGATATAAGAGAAGAATATGAGTATAAAGGTGGAAGTATAAAAAGTGCCCAAAATATTCCTATGGGAGAGCTTTTAGATGAACCAGAGAAATACTTAAATAAAAGCAAAGAATACTATATAATGTGCCAATCAGGGGGAAGAAGTGCAAGAACGTGCAACAATCTAAGAAATCAGGGTTTCAAGGTTATAAATGTTGCAGGAGGAATGGGCTCTTATATAGGAAACAAAAGAAAATAAAGTACATAATACTAAGTAGTATTATTATTATTTTATAAATAATAATTATTTTGCTAGATTGAGGGGATATAACATGAAGAAAGTTATTGAATTTCATAGAGAAGGATATAATTGTGCAGAATCTATACTTAAAGCATTTAATGAGGATACAGGATCTGAAATTCCAATTGCAATAGCAAGTCCTTTTGGAGGAGGCATGACTATTGGAAGTACATGCGGAGCAATCACTGGAACTTTAATGGCGGTAGGTGCATTAAAAGGAAGAAATAGCAGTGAAGAAAAAAATAATTCAAGAGTATTAACTAGAGAAATTATAAATAAAGTTAAAGAGAAGTATGGTACTCTTGAGTGTATTGAGCTTAAGAAAAAAGGTATAACTTGTGATGAAATTATAGAATATGCTTATAATATTTTGAATGAATATGCAAAATAGCATGATAAAAGAGGGGATTAAAAAATATTGTTTATTTGCTTCATGCAAATAAATAATATTTTTTACTATAATAAAACTAATTTAAAAGATTGTACTATTTATGTTTTTTACCCAAAGGTTCATGTCTTCAAAGGTACCGCATATATTACAATTGTTTACTAGTCTGCCAGCAAAATCATAATTATGCTTACTTAGAACAAAGTTAATGCTAGGATTTATTGATCTAGATAAACTATATAAACAGAGAAAGCCCTTAGTTTTTAAGTCTGATTCTAAAGAATAAATAATGTTTGATAATATGCCTATGCCTCTATAGGATGGATGAGTAGCACAGTCAGTTATTTCAGCATTCAAATTTTCTTTATTCATATCCGCTGAAGCTATGCTGATTATTTTTCCATTATATACGGCAACTTTGTATAGAACTTTATCATTCATTGTTTGTTTTAAATATTCTTCATCATAAATAGGTGATTGATAAGTTAAAAAAACGGTGGAAAACAAATCTATCATTTCTTTTATATCATTTTTATTTGCGTTTCGAATAAGGTATCCTAAATTATTTTTTTGATGCGCATATGTGTTCCTAACATTCTGACATTCTTTTATTAATAGTTCTTTTCTTGCAAAATTGCTGCAAACTTTTCTATCGCTATTAATAAAGTATGACATACAAAAAGCATCGTTACCTTTAAAATATCCATTGATCTTGCCTTCGGAATTGAATCCCGCATTAATAAAAGTTTCAAATGATTTAGTATCACAATTACAAATAATTTTACTTAAATGTTGTTTTGATGCAAAGTGAATTATTCTTTTCAAGTTTTGCATTGATATGGCATTAAAGTCAATTATTTTTATTCGCTTGTTAGGTAAATCTACTAATATTTTAGTCCGATCTATTTTTGCGTAAAAAGTATTATTTAATTCACATCTACTTGCTCTCATTAAATTGCTTTCTCCTTTTATCATAATGTATTACTTGAAGTTAGGAAAAAGTTTCTTAACTATAAGATATTTTTCCAGCCTCAAAAGTTTGTCCTAAGTTTAAGTTTATAATTATAAAAAAATAATAAGCTATAGAGAAGTCTCTATAGCTTGTAAAGCAATAATATTTATAGGCATACATAAAAAATATCAAAGTATACCAAAACTTCTCTTCTACGCTTACGAGATTAGCTGACGGATTCGGATTGAAGAAAATTAACCCTACTTATTATCGTGTAATAAGATTCACCCCAAAAAATGGTTCTCCCGTTCAAAGTGATTAAGCGTTACATATATCATTTTGTAATTATTAATATCTTATATATAAACATATCATTTTTAAATATTTGAGTCAATATATGTATAAGTCAATGTGCATTATTATGCAAATATAAATATTAATTAATCAATTATATATTATAAATTCTCCCTTTTACTTTATTTGTGAAAGTGAAATAAATTTAAATAGTATAGGTTCGCATGCATTCGCTTGTGTTTTATTAATGTGTACTAAATGAATAAATTATATTTTACGGAAATATTATTAGATATAGCAATACTAAGGAGTTTAATGTGCCTAGTTTTAAAAAATGTAATTTATATTATGCTGGATTTCCTAATTATTTAGTGCAATATAGAGGAGATTTTCAGGGACAAATTGATAACATATCATATGCCTGTGGCGACAAAATTACTGATACAATTGCAGTAATCTCTATAGCACCAGAAGATTTAAACCGTTTAATGAAGGATGTTCCATCAATTCTTTATATAAATCCTAGAAGCAAATACGTACTACAAGAGGTCTCGCCATCAAGTGTAGATAATATCAATGCAATCAAAATTAATCCATACTTAGACTTAAATGGAAGAGGCGTGCTTATAGGTATGGTTGATAGCGGAATAGAATATTTAAATGAAGAATTTATAAGAGAGGATGATACTTCAAGAATAGTAAGTCTCTGGGATCAGACAGTACCAGATTCTACCGACACATCAGTTTATATTGGAAGAACATTTAGCAATGAAGAAATTACTAATGCAATCAAAGCTTATAGAAATAATCAAGATCCATATCTAATTGTCCCATCAAAGGATGAAGTGGGACATGGAACACAGATGGCTGGTATTATTGGTGCAAGAGGATATAATGCTGATGTTCAAGGCGTTGCATCAGGATGCGAATTTGTAATTGTTAAGCTTTTTGAATCTATCAATTTTAGAAACGAGCTTCAGGCAAATGGCATTCCTTATACACCAGTATATAATGATTCAGAAGTTTTAGCAGCAATATATTATTTGCAAAGTGTTGCAGTAAGACTGAATAGACCTATGGTTATATATCTGGGTGTAGGTACAACCGAAGGCAGTCATGATGGTAATAATCTGCTCTCAAGGTATTTAACTTCTATTGGAAAACTTAGAGGTATTGTTACAGTTACTGGTGTCGGAAATGAAGGAGCGTCAGAAGGTCATACTTCTGGAATCATAAAACAAACTGGGGATGTGGCTTCTATTGAATTAAGAATACCTAGAGAGATGAAATATTTTTCTTTCACAATCTGGTTGATAAAATCTAATAGAGCATCTATAAATGTGGTTTCGCCTAATGGAGAATCATCAAAATTTATTAAAGCGAAGGCAAATGAAATACAGAATGTTAATTTTGTATTTTTTAAAACTCAAATGACTGTAAAATATTATGTTCCTGAATATTTCACAGGCCATGAAGCCATATCAATTAGCTTTGATAGCATAAAGGCTGGAATATGGACCTTTCAGTTAAGGGGAGATTATATAACAGATGGTAGATATCATATATGGCTTCCACCACAAAAAACATTGCCAGAAAACACGAGATTTCTTCAAGCAGATCCATTTACTACATTGACAATACCATCTACGGCGCGAAGTGTAGTCACAACAGCTTATTATGGAAATGACAATGCTTTGGTTGCAGCATCTGGAAAGGGCCCTAATGTTAATACATATGTAGAAAACCCGGATATAGCTACTTTGGGGGCAGATATATTAGCAACGAATATAGGAGGCAAGACTACTACTGTTTCTGGCAGTTCAGTAGCAGCTGCTATAATAGCAGGAGCTTGTGCGCTTTTATTGCAATGGGGGATTGTTAATGGAAATGATAGAACTATGTTTGCAGCAAAAATTATAGCTTATTTAGTGCTTGGTGCAGATAGGAGCAATTTGGCTTATAGATACCCTACTAGAGAAATTGGATATGGATTTTTTGATTTACTAGGTACTTTTAATATAATAAGCAGAAGCTATAGAATGGACCTAGGCCTAGAAAATAAGTCAAGGGAAGATTGTAAAAAAGGGGATAAGTATATTGAATACAGTGTAAAAGCATTATTTATAAGAATTCCTAAAGAAATATAAATGTTAAAAAACAATACATTTGTTTAAAATTGCACATTGAAATAAGAAAATATGTAATATAAAGAAAAAAATCCTATTTTACCAACTAAAAGGTACTATAAATGGTATTTGATATTGTATTATATAGTGAATAGCATTGTTTGGTGCTAATACAATAATTTAGGGGGATATAATATGAATAGAAATATTAAAAGAATAGTTGCATTAACAATTGCGGCAACTGCCTTTAGTGCAATTGTACCAGCAACAAGCTTAACTTTAACTACAACAGCTTATGCGTCAACAGGTGATTTATCAAGCATTAAATTAAAGACATCAGGCGGAAGCACAATAAAGACTTATAGTGATGATAATTATAAAAGTAAAAATGAAGTTGATGACGATGAGTTGAAAAATAATGAAACTTATTACGCTAAGACTTCATCTAGTAAAATAAAAATAAGTGTAAATGGCGCTGACTCAAGTAATGTTAGAATCTTTAAAGGAAAAACAAGTTCTACTAAAGGTGTAAAAACAAGCAGTACTATTGAACTATCCAAAGGATCAACAACAGTTCTTACAATAAGAACATATAACGATAATCCAGGAACGGTCAAATACAGTGATGATTCATATTCTAGTCAATACACTATTAGGGTGAAGTGTACAGCAAGTTCTTCTAGTGATGATGAAGATGATAATAAAGATGTGTATTTGAAGAGCATTTCACTTAGCGATGGGGATTTGAGTTTTTCTAAAAATACTTCTGATTATAGTGTGAATGTTTCTGGATCTGTTGATGAAATTAAAATAACCGCAAAGCCAGATTGTGATAGCGATGAGTATGACGATTATGAAGTAAGAATAGATGGAAGTACTGTTGATGAAAGTGATAAATTTAGAAAAACAGTATCTTTAAATAAAGGAAAGAATGATATAAAGATAACTGTTAAAAATGATGATGATAAGAGAACATATACATTGAACATTTATAGAGGTGGAAGTAGCAATAATTCTAATAGCAGTGGTACACAATTGCCAACTAAGAATATTAAGACAAATCAATGGGTACAGGTCAATGGAAGATGGCAATACAACGATTCTATGGGTAATCCAGTAAAAAATAATTGGATACGTAATTACTACTTACAATCAGATGGAAACATGGCCACAGGGTGGTTAAACTATGGAGGTACATGGTATTATTTAGGTGGCGACGGAGCAAAAAAAGCAGGCTGGCAATTAGTTAATGGTAATTGGTACTATATGGATTCGGAAGGAAGAATGCAAACAGGATGGATTAAGGATGTGTCCGGAAAGTATTATTACTTATATAGTAATGGAGCTATGGCATACAATACCACTATTGGTGGGTATAGATTAGGATCTAATGGTGCTTGGATTAAGTAGAATTCATAAAATGCTTAATGTAAAGTTTTTATTTAGAAATATTGGTATATATATCTAACTTTAAAACTAGATTTATGTGATAACTTACCGAAATCATAAATATTTTGTTCCGAAAAGCTATGCAAATATTGCTGAAGGTTCTAAGCAGCAGGTTGTATCCACTTTAGCGTGCTCCAACTTTCAGTTTGACAAGCTAAAATGGAACAACCTACAGCTAAGAACCTTTAACAGCTCATTTTCAAATGTTTTCTCCACAAATATATTTATGATTTCTAATGAAGATATGAACTTAAAGTTTTAGCAACTTTATAGCCTTAGAATCACCCATCAGAATTACCTAGAAACTGGAACAAAAGTATGTTATTCATTTCGGCGAGTTATATGCTTAAGTTCAGGTCTTAGTTGGGTTATCTATAATACAGCTAATTAACATATATATTTTTAATAAATTTATGACCCATACTAATATTTATAAATATTAGTATGGGTCGCATTTTTATAAATATGATAAGGCCATTTAATTATATTTATATTTTCATAATGAATAATTTGTACTTTATCTAAATACTATTAAATATAAGTAATACTAAGGAGTCTGCTGTGCCTAGTTTTAAGAAGTGTAGTTTATATTATGGAGGAATGCCTAATTATTTAGTTCAATATAGAGGAGATTTTAGAGGTCAAATAGACAAAGTATCTTATGCGTGTGGAGATGTAATTACTGATACTATAGCAGTCGTATCTGCTTCACCAGAAGATTTAGTTAGATTGGCTAAGGATGTACCATCGATTCTTTACATAGATCCTAGAAGTAAGTACGTATTACAAGATATATCTCCGTCAAGTGTAGATAATATAAATGCAATTAAAATTAATCCTTACTTGGACTTAAATGGTAGAGGTGTCCTTATAGGCATGGTTGACACTGGAATAGATTATTTAAATGAAGAATTTATAAGGGAAGATGATACTTCAAGAATAATAAGTCTTTGGGATCAAACTATTCCTGATTCTGATGATATCTCAGTTTACATAGGAAAAACCTTTAATAATGAAGAGATTACTAATGCAGTCAAGGCTTATAGAAATAAACAGGATCCATATTTAATTGTACCTTCAAGAGATGAAGTTGGGCATGGAACTCAAATGGCCGGTATCATTGGAGCAAGGGGGTATAATGCCGATGTTCAAGGGATAGCTTCTGGATGTGAGTTTGTGGTTGTAAAGCTTTATGAGTCCATGGAATTCAGGGAAGAGCTCATAGCAAATGGTATTCCATATACACCAGTATATAATGATTCAGAGGTATTAGCAGCAATAGATTATTTAAGAAATGCTTCAGTAAGTCTTAATAGACCAATGGTTATATATATTGGAGTTGGAACAACAGAAGGTAGTCATGATGGTAATAATTTAATTTCAAGGTATATATCATCTCTAGGAAGGCTTAGAGGACTAATTACAGTTGCCGGTGTTGGGAATGAGGGAGCTTCAGAAGGTCATGCTTCTGGAATTATAAAGCAAACGGGGGATATAGTTTCTATTGAATTGAGGATATCAAAGGAAATGAAATATTTTTCCTTTACAATTTGGGTAATAAAACCTAATAGAGCATCTATAAATGTAATTTCTCCTAATGGAGAATCATCTAAATTCATTAAAGCGAAAGCCAATGAAGTACAAAATGTTAATTTTGTATTTTTTAAGACTCGAATGACTGTGAAATATTATGTTCCGGAATATTTTACAGGCCATGAAGCAATAGCCATAAATTTTGATAGCATAAAAGCTGGAATATGGACATTGCAGTTACGAGGAGATTATATAACTGATGGAAGATATCACATTTGGCTGCCGCCTCAGAAAACATTACCAGAGAATACAAGATTTCTTCAAGCAGATCCATTTACTACACTGACAGTACCATCTACAGCCAGGAGAGTAGCTACAATAGCTTATTATGGAAATGATAATGCGTTGATCGCAGCGTCTGGAAAAGGTCCTAATGTTAATGTAGAAATAAATAATCCCGATTTAGCGACTTTAGGGATGGATGTATTAACCACAAAAGTAGGAGGGGGAACTACAACTGTTTCTGGTAGCTCAGTAGCTGCTGCAATAATTTCTGGAGCTTGTGCACTTTTGTTGCAGTGGGGAATTGTTAATGGAAATGACAAAACTATGTTTTCGGCGAAAGTTATAGCATATTTGATTTTGGGTGCCGATAGAAGTAACTCGACATATAGATATCCTAATAGGGAAATTGGATATGGATTTTTTGATTTACTTGGTACATTTAATATTATTAGCAGAAGTTATAGAATGAATCTAGATCTAAAAGAAAAAGATGAAGTCAGCATTGGAAAAGACTGTATTGAATATAGTGTGAGAAATCTATTTATAAGACTTCCGAAAACAAATATTGAAATATTAAAATAAAAAATATGAGTATTTAATTAAGAAAATTTTCTTTATATAATAATAAAGTCTCATATCAGAACTTGCATTATTTCTGAAGATTTTATTACAAGTTTATTTAGAGCTTAACCAAATATGTAATTAAATAATTGTGATGTTGCAAATCAACTCTAGTCATACTTTTCATTTTTAAGTAAATACTATTACTGATCTAAATTTATTAGAATAATTTTGGATAGTAAAAGGAGGTTTACACATGACAAATAAATTTAAAGAAAAGTTCGTTGGCATGCCAATAGAAAAGCATGATGCAGCAGCATGGGCTAATATGGAAGACGCACAACCTGTATCTAATGTGAACATTCCTAGCGAAGTACAAGTTAGAAATGCAAAAGAATATGTAGATACAAATCAAAAGTAAGATCTATAGTTTAAGATTCAGTCAACCGAAATGACAGGTACTCTGTTGCTTCGGTTGCTATAGAATAGAGTTGTGAATTTCTAACAGCAAAAGTTGTACCCATTTACGCATGCTCCTTAGACGAGCTAAGGACAAGCGAGAATGGAACAACTTTTGCTGAAGAAATTGCTACGACTCCATTCTAAATGCAACACTGCACAAAAGAGTACCTGCCATTTCTGGTGAGGAATATATTTTAAACTATAAATGTAACTTGAAATTGAGGTATCTATAGAAAAATCCCCGGAAAATCGGGGATTTTTTATTTTGGTTACTATTTACATGTATGTTATTTGGAGCTTTTTACTAATATTGCATATCAGCTAAGCGCTTATAAGTTTCATATCTTTCTTTTGCATTCTTTTCTGCTTCATCAAATAATTTATCGGCTACCTCTGGGAATACGTTCATTAATGATGAGTAACGTATTTCTCCATGTAAGAAGTCTTTATATGGAGCAGAAGGTTCTTTTGATTCAAGTAAGAATGGGTTTTTACCTTCATCTTTTAATAATGGGTTATATCTATATAGATGCCAATATCCAGACTCAACAGCTTTCTTTTCTTCTTTTATACTGTTACCCATACCAACTTTTATACCATGGCTTATACATGGAGCATAAGCTATAATGATTGATGGTCCTGGATATTTTTCAGCTTCAGCTATTACCTTAATGGCATGATTCATGTTTGCACCCATAGCTATTTGAGCAACATACACGTAGCCATAGCTCATAGCCATAAGTCCTAAATCTTTCTTTCTAGTTTTCTTACCTGCTGCTGCGAATTTAGCAACTTGAGCAGTTTGAGTAGATTTTGAAGCCTGCCCTCCAGTATTAGAGTAGATTTCTGTGTCCATTACAAATATGTTTACATCATCACCCATAGCAAGCACTTGATCCACTCCACCGTAGCCTATATCGTAAGCCCATCCGTCTCCACCGAGTATCCAGTGAGACTTTTTAACTAAATAATCTTTTCTTTCTAATATCTCTTTTGCAATTTCATTATTAGAATTTTTTAGAACTTCTAAAACTTTAGAAGAAGCTGTTTTTGATCCGTTTCCATCATTGAAGTTATTAAGCCAATCGCGGAAAGCATTCTTAATCTCGTCATTAAAGTCAGATGATTCTAAACCTTCATTCATTAAATCTGCTAGCTTTTCTCTTATTTGTTTAACACCTAGGAAAATACCATATCCAAATTCGGCATTGTCTTCAAATAATGAATTTGCCCAAGCTGGACCTTTTCCTTCAGCATTTGTGGTATAAGCTATAGAAGGAGCACTTGCACCCCATATAGATGAACATCCAGTTGCATTAGCGATTATCATTCTTTCACCAAAAAGTTGTGTTAGAAGTCTTATATATGGAGTCTCTCCACATCCAGGGCAAGCACCGTTGAATTCTAGGAGAGGTCTAACTAATTGGCTGCCTTTTAAGGTATTTCTATCAATCAAGTCTTCCTTAGGTGTAAGCTTCATTGCGTATTCCCAGTTTTCAGCTTGCTCTAATATTTGTTCTTCAGCCGGTTTCATTATAAGAGCTTTACCAGGAGCAGGACATACATCAGCGCAGTTGCCGCAGCCTGTGCAGTCTAGAGGAGCTATTTGTATTCTATAACCGTAGTTTTCTAGACCTTTTCCAGCAGCCTTCTTTGTAATGAAGTCCTCAGGAGCATTCTTCATTTCGCTTTCATCAACTAAGAATTGGCGTACTGTAGCATGAGGGCATATGAATGCACATTGACCACATTGTATACACTTATCTGTTTGCCATTCAGGAACATTAACAGCTATACCACGTTTTTCATAGGCTGTAGTTCCAAGAGGGAAAGTACCATCTTCCATTCCTTTAAATGTACTTGTTGGTAATTCATCACCTTCAAGTCTTGCCATAGGACGTTGAATATTTTTAACAAAGTCTGGTTCGTCTTTAACTGGTTTATCACTATCTTTAGCATTGGCCCAAGATTCAGGTATACTAATTTCGTTCAATGAATCTACTCCTCTATCAACAGCATCATGATTCATTTTTACTATTTTATCACCTTTTTTACCATACAAGTGGGAAATTGAATCTTTTAAATATTTAACTGCATCTTCAACAGGAATAACATTAGCAAGTTTAAAGAATGCAGATTGCATTATCATATTAATTCTATTTCCAAGACCTATTTCGCCAGCAATAGCAATTGCATCTATAGTATAGAATTTAATATTATTTTTTGCCATATATCTCTTATATGCTGCAGGTAATTTATTTTCAATTTCATCCTTATTCCATGGGCAGTTAAGTACAAAAGTTCCATTATTTTTTAGTCCCTTTAACACATCAAAATTATAGATAAAGGATTTGTTGTGACAAGCAACATAATCTGCATTATAAACTAAATAAGGAGATTTTATAGGGCTCTTTCCAAATCTTAAATGGGACACTGTAGTACCACCAGATTTTTTACTATCATAAGAAAAATATGCTTGAGCATATAAATTCGTATTATCACCTATAATTTTAACAGCACTCTTATTTGCTCCAACTGTACCATCTGATCCTAACCCCCAGAATTTACAGCTTATAGTTCCTTGTGGTGTAGTATCAATTATTTCTCCTTCAGGCAGAGAAGTGTTAGTAATATCATCAACTATACCAACAGTGAAATTATCTTTTGGCTTATCTGAATTTAAATTACCAAAAACAGAAATAATTTGTGATGGTCTTGTATCTTTAGATGCTAAACCATATCTTCCACCAACTATCACTGGTTTGTTGTCTTCGTTATAGAAAAGCTTAGTAACGTCTAAATATAATGGCTCAGCAGGTGCGCCAGGTTCTTTTGTTCTGTCTAATACTGCTATTTTCTTAACAGACTTAGGTAAAACGTTAAAGAAGTACTTATCACAGAAAGGTCTGTATAAATGAACCTTTATCATACCTACTTTTTCGCCTTTTTCTCTTAAGTAGTCTACAACTTCGCTTATAGTGTCACACACTGAACCTATGGCTACTATAACTCTTTCAGCTTCAGGATCTCCATAGTAGTCAAATGGGTGATATTCTCTTCCAGTAATATTTTTTAATTCTTTCATGTAATTTTCTACTATATCAGGCACTGCATTAAAGAAAGGATTTTGTGCTTCTCTTCCTTGGAAGTAGATATCAGGATTTTGTGCTGTACCTCTGGCAACTGGATGTTCAGGATTTAAAGCTCTATCTCTGAAAGCTTTTAAAGCAGCTTTATCTACGAGTTTAGTTACTTCTCCAAAATCAGGTACCTCAATTTTTTGGTATTCATGTGATGTTCTAAATCCATCAAAGAAATGAGTAAATGGAACTCTTCCTTTAATTGCACTTAAATGGGCTATACATGCTAAATCCATTACTTCTTGAACACTGCTTGATGCAAGCATAGCAAATCCAGTCTGTCTAGTTGCCATAACATCTTGGTGATCTCCGAAAATTGATAGAGCATGAGTTGCAATCGCACGAGCAGTTACATGAAATACTGCAGGCAAAAGTTCTCCAGCAATCTTATACATATTTGGTATCATAAGCAGCAAGCCTTGTGATGCTGTATATGTAGTAGTTAGTGCACCAGCTTGAAGTGATCCGTGTACTGCGCCAGCTGCACCAGCTTCAGATTGCATTTCAGCAACCTTAATTGGTTGATTAAACATATTTTTCTTTCCGTGAGCAGACCATTCATCAACCCCCTCGGCCATAGGTGTAGAAGGAGTTATAGGATATATTGCAGCTACTTCAGTAAAATTATAGGAAGCATATGCTGCGGCTTGATTTCCGTCCATTGTTTTTGTGATTTTTTGCATTAGGCTAATCCTCCTCTTCTATTTCGTATAGAAAATCATAATTTATTTATCTCATTTATTATTTGAAAACTGAGGAAAAGTATACATATTTCTGATAAGCTGTATATTTTATTTAATAATGAGTTTTATTAAAACATAGCAGAGAAAATTAGTTAGAAATCACCATGAAATCAATACTTGAGAAAGTGGAGGAAGGTAATTATGCAACTAAAACAGGAAAAGTAAGCCTAGGTAAAGTAAATAAAAGTTTTGAAGATATAAATAGATTCTTTAATGAAATAGATATACTTATCAAAAGTGAATTTAATAAGACTGAGTTTCTTGCTAAATCATTTACCAATGCTAGCCATAAAACGGAAAGTATAACATTCATTTCTGAGGAGCATGTAGTTGCGTCAGAAGAAGTGTTAGTAACATTACATGAAAAAAGATTTTACATTCAAAAGTTGATGTTGGATACAGACTGGTAGATAATAAGTTATATAGGATAGAAGCTTATCCTAATTCTTTTAAGGAGAAGCTTTTGTTTTTTTGTAATGTAGTACTAAAAATTTTAGGAATATAAGAATTTTAAAATTAAGATGAGATTATAAGATATTATATTGGGAGATAATATAGAAAAAATTTCTAATTATATTAGAAGAAATGAGTTTGCTATGGTGAAAGGATAAAAAAGGTTAAATCATCATTGAAATCTATTACTTAATAGTATAAGTTAATCAGAATAAACTTTATGTGGCAATAGAAAATAAATTGTTTTAAACAGCTTTAATTTGTGAAGATAGTTCTGTTATAATTAAGAATATTTCATTCCAGTTATTAACTCTAGTTATTTTATCATTTATAGGTTTTCTGCTATAATTTGTATCCATAAGAAGAACGTTGAATCCTGCCTCCGATAGCTGAATTGCATTACTGTAGTTATCTTCAATAAAAACATTACAATCTAATTCGTGTGCTTTGTCAACCTTGTAGTGGCTACCTAAAACAAATAAGTTATCATAAGGTATTTCATTGTTTCTTAAAAATAGATGAGTCAGTGTTTTTAGCTCTAAATCTCTAGCTGTCACAAAATATATATTATGAAATTGATGCAATGCAGTTATAACAAGTTTAGCACCATCTCTTAGTTTTTGATCTGAGTGGAGTTTGAACTTATTTTTATTATAGAAATCGTCATATTCCTGCCTTTTTATACCCATAACTTCATGAATTTCATATTCTGTTACCTGATCTTCGGTTATATTCTTCTTAAAATATTTATTCGCCATATCCAGCCAGTCATAAGCCTTAGTTATCGTTCCGTCGATATCAATACAGATATTTAAAGTATTCATTTTATTTACATCTCCTTTATTAAATATTTATATTAGAAAGCTTCCACAGGGTTATTCTTAATTGAGGAAGCAAAGAATGGTTAAATTCTTTATAGATATAGTATATTTATAAAAAGCTAAGATAGCATTAAAGGTATGTTAATGTTGTGTTACTTTTATGAATAATAAAATAATGTTAGTTTATGATAGTTATTAATATGGAATTTTTAACATTATCTTAAAATTTTACGTGCAGAAATTTAACAATTTTGTTGTATGATATGAGCATATAGATTTAGAAAGGTTGTATTTAAAACAACTTACTAATTTAATGCTTATATTAAATATAATTTATACGGCATTATGGTGAAGAATTAGAAATGTGATGTATAATTACAGTAAAAGATAAATAAATTTTAAGTACAGCGTTTTATAGAATAAATGATGTGATTTTAATACTATACAAATTAATTAATGTGTACAACCTTAATATATTTACCATTGACTTTATGTAATGATGAAATTTAATTTCAAAAATAAAAAGGATGGTGGGATAATATGACTCCAAAAGAACTAACTCAAAAAACAGTTAAGGATATAATTAAAAGAAGAAAGAGAGCTGAAAATGAGATTAAAGCTTATCAAAGTGACCAAACTGCAAAGAAAATGAGGAACTGGAGTGTTAGGGTTGGAGGAAGTAGATGGTAATGATTTAAATATAGATCGAGTATATGGATTATATAATAAATAGAGTTACCAACAAAAGGTGACTCTATTTTTCATTTATATGTTATTTGAAATAAGTACATTGATTTGCTATTTATGTCATCGTTACTGATAAAAAATGTGGAGGGAAAGTTGAAAATAGAAATATTGTGATATTGAAGCATAGAACGCAGTAGGTTTTGTATAGCATCATGATTTAAAGTATATAATTTTAATAAAGATATGTATTTAGAGTAGTAATTTTGGATTTAAGTTTTAATTAGGAAGTTGTAGATGTAAACAATCATATAATTTTTAGAGGGTAGATTTACTAAAGTTACAACTGTCAATTTAAAATTATCAATATAAGATTTAAAGGAGAGGGAAAGAATGTCAGTAAGGGTTAAGTTTATAAGTGAAGTAGAAGTTAAGGATGAGAAAAAGGTTTTAAAAGCTGCTAAAAATGCTAAGGTAAAAATTAATGACTCATGTGAAGGAAAAGGAAAATGTGGAAAGTGTGTTATTAAAGTTATAGAGTGAAAACTTTCTGAACCAACTAAAGAAGAATTAAAAGTTTTAGGAAAAGAAAAAATTGATGATGGATATAGATTGGCATGCCAAACCCGTATACTTGAGGATTCAGTGATAGAAATAATAGATAGCGAAGATATAAAAGCTAAAAAGGATACTAAGTGTGGTACTTTAAAAGTTAAGGATAGTGATAAAATAAAATTACGCAAAGAAGATATAGATGCTAATGATAAAGTAGAAGCTTCTGAAACCAAAGAGGCGAAAATTAAGATAGATAGTGATGATAATAAGTTGAACCATAAGGTGCACAACAAAGATACGGCAAAAAAGAATAAAAAATTAGATAAATAGAATATATAGAATATAAAGTACATAAACAAAAAAAAGTTAAATTAATAAGAATAGATCAGTGAATAATATTTATTTCAAAATAAGGCTTAGAAATGTTATTGAATTACATTTCTAAGCCTTATTATTCATTTCGGCGAGTTATATGCATAGGTTAAGGTCTTAGTTGAATTATCTATATAAAATCAGTAAAAACAGGAGGATTTTTAACATGCTTTTTACAAGGAAACAAGTGTTAATTAATAATCGGGTATTACACTTAATAATGTAAATAAATAGATTTTAAAGGATAGGTGAAAGAATGTATACTAGAAATTTACTGTCTTATAATTATAAGTCTAATATAGATAGCATGATTATAAGAAAAATTAATCTAATAAAAATGCTTTTTCTCCTGTTATTGTTAATTATTTTTTTGACAAGTATAGTAAGGTTCTATAATTCTATTGAATGTACAAATAGTAGTAGCCTCGCAGTTGATGACTTTAAAAGTGATATCAGTATGCTGAGTGAAACGGTGAATATTATTAAAGAACTTAGGGAATTTCAATTTAATTTACGATCATCAGACCATAATTTGAATAATTTTATTGTTATAACGAAGGGGAAATATGCAGGAACAATACTTTATAATGGACCTTTAAAATTTATTGATGATGAACATAAGCGTTACTTTGGATTAGAATTATGTATGGATAGTAAATGATTTTCAAATTTTAGAGTGATGTATTTATATTATTCAAAAACTAACATCAAATTTAAATATTATTAAATTCGACATATATATTTAATAAGTTTATCATATAAGATATAATAAATGATAAATTTATCTTTGTGTAGGCATAGGAGAAATATATGGAGAATTATGTGGATTTTATTAATAAGGCTTGGAAAGACTTTATTTCTACAGGAAATGTCAATCCTAAGGTGAGAAGTGAAATTGGTGATTCATGGATAAGATGCATGAACTATGGTGTTAATCCTTATGATGGTAAGGGTCATGTTAGACATTCTAATATAAAAGAATTAATTGATAAAAATAATGAACTTATATCTGTGGCTAGACCCATTATGGAAAGTATTTATAGTATGGTTCGAGGATCAGGATTTGCATTATTTTTAACAGATAAAGATGGATATATAGTAGACGTAATAGGCGATAACGATATAATGAAGAGAATTGAGGAATTAAACTTCCTTAAGGGTGAATTATGGTCGGAAAATGTAGTTGGAACTAATGCTATAGGGACGGCATTATATCTTGGAAAACCAGTGCAGACTATAGGAGCAGAACATTATGGGGTAAATCAACACTCTTGGACTTGTTCTGCATCTCCTATTTATGATGAAGATGATAATTTAATTGGATGTATAAATATGTCTGGAAATTATTATAATGCACATTCTCATACGTTAGGAATTGTAACTGCTGCGGCACAATCAATACAGAAGCAAATGGCACTCGCTATTTCGTATAAGTTACTTAATGTGACATTTGATTCCATATCAGAAGGTATGATAGTTATTAATGAGTATATGAAAGTTAAAAGAATAAATGGACGAGCTTTAAAAATTTTAAACATATCATTGGAAGAAGCAATGAATATGAATATTAATGAAGTGTTAAATGGCGTCGACTTTCACAAATTATTGCAAGAAAAAAATAAATCTTTAAATAATATAGAATGGGATTTTTCCATAAATAATGACATAATAAAATGTGTTATAAATGTCTTACCATTAAATAAAAATGGTAAGAGCAGTGGTATGGTAATAACTTTTACAGAAGTTAAAATTGTGCATAAGCTAGTAAATAAGTTTGTGGGATATAAAGCACAATATGAATTTAAAGACATTATGACAACAAGCAAAGAGATGGCAAATATGATAGCCTTCGCTAAAAAGGCTTCAAAAAGTGACTGCAATATACTAATACAAGGAGAAAGCGGTACTGGTAAAGAGTTGATTTCTCAGTCAATACACAATTATAGTGATAGGGCTAGAGGTCCGTTTGTCGCTGTAAATTGTGCATCAATACCTAGCGAATTAGTTGAAAGTGAATTATTTGGATACGAAAAGGGTGCTTTTACTGGAGCATCAAAAGAAGGGCATCCAGGTAAGTTTGAATTAGCAGACGGAGGGACAATTTTCCTCGATGAAATTGGTGAGCTACCATTAGATATTCAAAGTAAGCTTCTTAGGGTTTTAGATAATGGAAAGATCGTTAGAGTCGGTGGGACTTATGAGAAGCAGCTAAATGTTAGAGTTATTGGGGCTACTAATAGAATATTGAAAAATGAAATAAGAAGGAAAAATTTTAGGGAGGATTTATATTATAGGTTAAGTGTAATGGAAATAAAGACTATTCCATTACGAGAAAGAAAAGATGATATAGATGTACTTGTAAATGATTTTGTTCAAAGGCTAAACATAAAAAACAAAAATAAGATTATAACTGTAAGTAAGGAATATATTGATAAGTTAAAGAAATACGATTGGGACGGAAATATAAGAGAACTTAAGAATGTTGTTGAGCGAGATTATTACTTGAGTGAAGATGAAATGATGAATATAGATATAAACAATTTAGATTACAATAATATGACACAAACTTTGCATCAAGAGCCTATAAATCAAGAGGAGATTAAAATAATTCCTCTTGATTTATTAGAAGAGAATGCTATAAGGGATGCTATAAAAAAATGTGATGGAAATCTTCAACTAACATCTAAATTATTAAGTATAGGTAGAGCAACTTTATATAGAAAGATAAAAAAATATCATATAGATGTATCAAAATGAGAAAAGAAAAATCTGTGTATCAAAATGAGAAAATAAAATGTATCGTTTTGATACATTTTTCTTTTGTAGTTCAATAGTTTATATATAAAATCATATATAAATAATAGGTAAAATAAAATTATATCAAGCAAACAACCTAAATAACGCAAAAAAATATAATTCTAGTCATAACTTGGCACGAAAATTGCTTAATAAATATATGTGAATTAATTAACAATTTATCCAAGGAGGAGTTTTAAGATGAAAGCAGCATTATGGTATGCAAAGAAAGATGTTAGAGTAGAGGAAATTGAAGAACCTAAAGTTACAGTTAATGGTGTAAAGATTAAAGTAAAATGGTGTGGAATATGTGGATCAGATTTACATGAATATTTAGGAGGACCTATATTTATACCAGTAGGACAACCTCACCCATTAAGTGGTACAACTGCTCCAGTAGTTCTAGGACATGAATTTTCAGGAGATGTCGTTGAAGTTGGTCCTAATGTAAAGAATTTTAAACCAGGAGATAGAGTAATAGTTGAACCTATAGTTGCATGTGGAAAATGTCCAGCGTGCTTAGAAGGAAAATATAATTTATGTTCATCATTAGGTTTCCATGGACTTTGCGGAAGTGGTGGAGGACTTGCTGAATATACAGTTTTCCCAGAAGAATTCGTACATAAGATTCCAGATGAAATGTCTTACGAACAAGCTGCTTTAGTTGAGCCAATGGCAGTAGCATTACATTCAATTAGAATTGGTAATTTTAGAACAGGGGATACTGCGTTAGTACTAGGATCTGGTCCAATAGGACTAGCAACTATTGAGTGCTTAAAAGCAGCCGGTGCAAAATTAATAATAGTATTACAAAGAAAATCTATAAGACAAGAGTATGCTAAAAGAGCAGGGGCAGATGTAGTATTAGATCCTAATGAAGTAAATATAGCAGAGGAAGTTAAGAAGCTTACTAACGGATTAGGAGTTGACGTGGCGTTTGAAACTACAGGAGCTCAAATAGGTTTTGATACAGGTATAGATAGCTTAAAGTTTGAAGGAACTTTAGTTGTAACTAGCATATGGGAAAATGATGTTAAATTTAATCCTAATGTATTAGTATTCACTGAGAAGAAAATCATTGGAACATTAGCATACAGACATGAATTCCCAGCAACTATGGCTCAAATGAAAGATGGAAGAATAAAAGCAGAAGGATATGTAACAAAGAAAATACATTTAGATGATATAGTTGAAGAAGGGTTTGGAGCATTAACAGGTCCAGAAAAGAAGAAACATGTTAAGATATTAGTATCTCCAGACAAAGAACTTGTATCTAAATCTTAATCTATATAGAATTTGCAATTAGCAATAAAGATATTAAATAGTACTTATAGATAAAGTATATTCTCGCAAGAACAAAAATTATACTAAGATTCAGATGAATAGAAAAAATCATCTGAATCAAGTTTACTTGGTTAAATTAGGAGGAACGTAAATGTATAAAATAGTGAATAAAAAGGAGCTAACAAATAATATATTTTCAATGGATATAGAAGCTCCAAGAGTAGCAAAATCTGCAAAGCCTGGACAATTTATTATCATAAAAAATGATGAAAAAGGTGAAAGAATTCCTTTAACTATAGCAGATTATGATCAGGAAAAAGGAACAGTAACTATAGTTTTTCAAACTGTAGGAAAAGGAACAAAACAGTTAGCTGCTTTTAATGAAGGGGATCATGTAGCTGACTTTGTTGGACCATTAGGTGTACCAAGTGAATTTATACATGAGGATATAGAAGAATTAAAGAAAAAGAATTTCATCTTTGTGGCAGGTGGAGTTGGTGCAGCACCAGTTTACCCACAAGTAAAATGGATGCATGAACATGGAATAGCTGTAGATGTTATTTTAGGAAGCAGAAACAAAGATTTATTAATATATGAAGATAAATTAAAGAATGCTGCTGGAAATCTTTATGTAACAACTGATGATGGTTCATATGAATTTAAGGGAACTGGATCAGATATGCTTAAAGAATTAGTTAATAATCAAGGTAAAAGTTACGATCATGCAATTATTATTGGACCAATGATAATGATGAAATTTACTTCTATGCTAACTAAGGAATTAGGAATACAAACAACAGTAAGCTTAAATCCAATAATGGTTGATGGTACAGGTATGTGTGGTGCTTGTAGAGTTACCGTTGGAGGAGAAGTTAAGTTTGCTTGTGTTGACGGACCAGAATTTGATGGACATTTAGTAAATTACGATGAATCAATGAGAAGACAAGCTATGTATAAAACAGAAGAAGGAAAAGCACAGTTAGAAGTTGAAGAAGGAAATACTCATAGTCACGGTGGCTGTGGTTGCAGAGGTGATAAATAATGGACATGAATGAGAGATTAGTTAGAATACCAGTAAGAGAGCAAGATCCAAAGGTTAGAGCAGCGAACTTTGAAGAAGTTTGTCTTGGATATAACGAAGAAGAAGCAACTAAAGAAGCTTCTAGATGTTTAAACTGTAAGAATCCTAAGTGTGTAGAAGGATGTCCAGTATCAATCAATATACCAGGATTCATTTCTTATGTTAAAGATGAAAAATTTGAAGAAGCAGCAAAAGAAATTTCAAAATACAGCTCACTTCCAGCAGTTTGTGGAAGAGTATGTCCACAAGAAAGGCAATGTGAAGGAAGATGTGTTTTAGGAATAAAGGGTGACTCAGTATCTATTGGTAAACTTGAAAGATTTACAGCAGACTGGGCAGCATCACATAATGTTGATTTAAGTGCAACAGAACCTAAAAATGGAATTAAAGTTGCAGTTATAGGAAGTGGTCCTGCAGGACTTACTTGTGCTGGAGATTTAGCTAAAAAAGGATATGAAGTAACTATATTTGAGGCACTTCATAAAGCAGGCGGAGTTTTGGAATATGGAATTCCAGAATTCAGACTTCCAAAAGAAAAAGTAGTTAAAAATGAAGTTGAAAACATTAAGAAACTTGGTGTTAAAATAGAAACTAATGTTATAGTTGGCAGAACTATAACTATAGATCAATTGTTTGAAGATGAAGGATTCAAAGCTGTATTTATAGGTTCAGGTGCAGGACTTCCAAGATTCATGGGAATACCAGGGGAAAATGCAAATGGAGTATGCTCAGCGAATGAATTTTTAACAAGAGTAAACTTAATGAAAGCAGCAGTAGAAGGATATGACACTCCAGTTAGATCTGGTAAAAAAGTTGCAGTAGTAGGTGGAGGAAATGTTGCTATGGACGCAGCAAGAACTGCCTTAAGACTTGGATCTGAAAGCCATATCGTTTATAGAAGAGGCGAATCAGAACTTCCAGCAAGAGTAGAAGAAGTACATCATGCTAAGGAAGAGGGAGTAATCTTTGACGTATTAACTAACCCAACAGAAATCTTAGTAGATGAAAATGGATGGGTTAAAGGAATGAAATGTGTAAGAATGGAACTTGGAGAACCAGATGCATCAGGAAGAAGAAGTCCAGTTGAAGTTCCTGGTTCAGAATTTGTTATGGATGTAGACACTGTAATAATGTCACTTGGAACATCACCAAATCCATTAATTTCATCAACAACTCAAGGGTTAGAAATTAATAAGAGAAGATGTATCGTAGCTGAAGAAGAAACAGGTCTTACTACTAAAGAAGCAGTTTATGCTGGTGGAGATGCAGTTACAGGAGCAGCAACAGTAATACTTGCTATGGGTGCTGGTAAAAAAGCAGCAAAAGCTATAGATGAGTATTTACAAGAAAAATAAAATATAAACATAAAATAAATATAATTTTTATGATCAAATCCTAAATTATAAAGCCTTGGCAATATTAAATGAGTATTGTCAAGGTATTTTTATTCTTTAAGGATTCGTAATAAATGTGAATTAAAACCTATGCTCGTATAGAAGGAAGTTTTATAGTTAAGTAATTTATGCTAAAGGAGTATAATGGATATATATTTAGATATAGTAAGGAGATAAAAATGGAAAATATATTAGTTAAAGAATATTATGATTGGTTTAGCTCTTATGTAAAGAAATTTTATGGGGAAGATAGCTTAATAAATCAGAATATTGAACTTAAGGAAATACATACGCTAAAAGTCGCAGAGCATGCTGTAAATATTGCAAAATCTTTAAATTTCACCCAAGAAGAAGTTGATACAGCGGAGATAATAGGATTATTCCATGATATAGGAAGGTTTGAACAATTTAAAAAGTATAAGACATTTAGGGATGCTTTTTCAGAAAATCATGCTGCTTTAGGCGTTAAAATATTAGAAGAGAATGGAACATTAAAAAACTTAGATGACAGTAGAAGAAAGATTATTATTAAAGCTGTAAATCTTCATAATACAAAAGATCTTCCGATGGATTTGAATAAGGAAGAATCATTGTTTTGCAAATTGATTAGAGATGCCGATAAACTTGATATTTTCAGAATCATTATGGGATATGAGAGAGAAAGAAAAAATCATCCTAATCAGGCGCTTGATAATTTACCTTTTACATCAGGCTATAATTCAGAGCTTATTAAGGACATTCGTTCAAACAAAAAAATTAGTAATAATTCACTGGAAAATTATAATGATAGAAAAATATATGAATTAAGTTGGATAATTGATTTAAATTTTTCATTTTCTCTTAACTATATAAAGGAGAGAGAAGTTTTAAAAACATTAATTAGCTGTTTGCCTAAAAATGAAGAGATTGATGACTTAGAAAGGTACCTTGATAAATATATAGAAAATTCCATAGTAAAATAATTTATCTGTAAATGAACGCTTTAATTACTTTCTGTTTGATAATAATATTTAATTTATGGCTATACTAGCTAACCTGAGACTACTACCCAAATGCTAAATGCTGTTAAGTTTAATCTATATATCTATAAGCATTATAATGTCTATAAAATTTAGTGGCATATAATATGTAGACATAATAACGAATAATACTTATGTTATTTGGAAAATTAACTTTATGTAATCTTTAATTGAAAAATACATTTTTATAGCAAACCATATGCTGTAATTGCCTTATAGTAAAGTACTTGTAAGTTAATTACTTCAATGAAGAGTATGTTTTGCATAAATATATTTAAGAATGATAATTATTAAGATAGCATTGAAAAATAGTATAGTCAGGGGTGGAAAGTATGGAAAACAGTTATAATAATTTAAAAATAGCAGAACGTGGAGCTAGAGTGAGTATTATAGCGTATATAACATTATCATTATTAAAACTCGGAGTTGGCTTTTTTGCTCAATCTAAGGCATTATTAGCTGACGGAATCAATAATACTACCGATATAATAGCTTCAGTGGCAGTTTTAATTGGGCTAAAAATATCGGGAAAGCCAGCTGATGATGATCATCCTTATGGTCATCTTAGAGCAGAAACAATAGCATCACTAATAGCATCTTTAATTATGCTGGCTGTTGGTCTTGATGTGCTCTATAATGCGATTAAATCAGTTATCTTTTTTAACCCTAAGGCTCCTGATTTAGTATCTGCTGTAGTTGCAATTTTTTGTGCTGCGGCTATTTACATGGTATATCGTTATAATATGAGGATTGCTGTTAAGATAAAAAGCTCTGGGCTAATGGCTGCTGCAAAAGATAATCTTTCTGATGCATGGGTAAGTATTGGTACGACCATAGGTATTGTTGCTTCTCAGTTTGGTTTTCCTTGGATAGATCCTCTTGCAGCTGTAGTTGTAAGTGCTTTAATATTAAAGACAGGATGGGATATATTTAGGGAGGCAACTCATAATCTATCAGATGGTTTTAGTAGAGAGAAGCTTGATGGTATAACTAAATCTATTAACCAAGTTCCTGGTGTTAAACAAATTAAGAATATAAGAGCGCGCGTTCATGGAAATAATATTTTACTTGATTTGGTAGTTAGTGTTAGTTCTGAATTGTCTTTAGTTGAAGGGCATTCCATTACCGAAAAAATAGAAGATAAATTGAAAGAAGATCTAGATATAACGCAGGTAATGGTTCATGTTGAGCCGGATAAGTAGAAAGTATAAATGTAGCTGAGGAAAAAATAAAATTCCTCAGCTACATTTTTTATTTGGAATTAATTAAGTTGTAAAAGCATAGCGAACCAATTTCATATCGAGCGAATAATATAATATGTAGAATTTTACCAATGAATATAAAGAGATGAGCATAAAGCAGGTGTTTAAATGGATATTAATCGAATTATATTTAGTATAACACGAGGATATTGCAGATATATTGGTTCCGGTTCTTGTAGAGAAGTATTTGATCTTGGGAATGGATATGTAGTAAAAATAGCAAAGAATGCAGCTGGAATTGCACAAAATAAAACAGAGTATTATATTTCTCGTTATGACAATTCTAACATGTTTGCGAAGGTTATAGATGTTTCAAAAAACTTTGAGTTCTTAATTATGGAGAGAGCGGATAAGGTATATAATATTACGGAAATATGGAGATATTTTGATGTTAAAAGTAAAAAAGAAATGTTTGCTTTAAAACAGATAAAAAGTATTTCTCAAAATTATAATTTACTATTAAGTGATTTGAATAGACAAAGTAGTTGGGGAGTAATTAATGGCAGGCCAGTAATTATTGATTATGGATTCACAAGAGAAGTAAAGGAAAAATACTATTAAGTTTTTTACTAAAGCAGGATTGAGTATATCATATCCTGCTAAAATATTAGATTACTAAAATTCAAGGCAAAGACGGCTTAAATTTCCTAATTCATACTCTCGAAAAATAACTCTAGGAATTAGTAGCGAACTGCTGCCTAATGCTATAAATAGCGGAACAAAATGCTCAGGGCTTGGAACAGCCAAATCGGCATTTGGAGCTTGATCTCTATAATTGTAAAGTGAATTAAAATCATTTTCTTTTAACCTGTTAATTAACCATTCATCAAACTCTTCAGCCCAAGAATCATTGCTTACAGCTTCAAAATCAACTAAATTTAGATTATGAACTGTATTTCCGCTTCCGATAATTAAGATATCTTCATCACCTAAAGTTTTTAGAGCGCTACCTATTTTTATTTGTTCTTCAATGGATAATTTCGAGTCTATTGAAACTTGAACAACGGGGATGTTGGCTTCTGGATAAAGGTGTTTTAAAAGAGTCCAAGCTCCGTGATCTAGACCCATATTTAAGTCTTTTTTAACTTTTATGCCTTCGTGTGAAAGTTTTTCTTCGACTTTTGCTGCAACTGTACTAGAACCTTGCGCCTCATATTTTACATTGTAAAGTTCTTCTGGAAATCCATAAAAATCATATACTGTTTCGTATGTGGAATCAGAAGATGATATAGTTAGTGTTTCACTATCCCAGTGTGCTGTAAAGATAACAATAGCTTTAGGGTTTAATTTCTTTCCAAGATTATTTAGAAATTCAGTATAATTATCTTCTTCAATGGCCATCATTGGAGAGCCGTGTGCTAAAAATAAAGGTTTAACCATATAATAAAATCCTCCTTTAGATTCAATAATTAATTAATATTAGATATTACCATAAAGATCAAAGTTAATACATAAGTTTTACGGAATATTGACTTATTTAATGAATATTATTATATTTAGTATAATATCATAAGTTGCTTATCTTAATTAAGTGATTATGATAGAATAGTAACAGGTGGTGATTAAATATGGAAAAATTTCATATGTGCCCAAGGTTTGAAAATGCTTTTGAATTACTAGGAAAAAGATGGACCGGATTGATTATAAGAACATTATTGAATGGACAAAATCGATTTTCAGATATAGAAGAAGCTATTCCTAATATGAGTGCTCGTATGCTTACAGAACGATTTAAGGAGCTGGAAAAGGAAGGAATAATTATTAGAAAAGTTTATCCGGAAACTCCAGTGCGCATAGAATATGAATTGACAGAAAAAGGCCGTGATCTTCAAAGTGCCATGGATGAGATTCAAAAATGGGCAGAAAAATGGAATTAACTAAGACAATTCAAAAAATATAAAGAATTTTCTTAATTACAATAGAGATTCTTTATATTTTTTTATTGTTTGAAAATTAAAAAAATTATGAATTTATATTTAAAATACTATTGACTAAGTGTTATAAGTATGTAATAATTAATCTAAAGTTACTTACTAAATGTAAGTAACTAATTAAAAATATTGAAGTGGATTTATTAGGCTTCACTGTTTTTATATAAAAGATGTACTAGTTATAGTTAGATATAATTTTAAATTACTATAAGTAATTATTTGGAAAGAAAAAAATATAAATACTTAAATAAATTTAGATATGATAGGAGGAATGATTATATGTCAAAAGATTTTTTTACTGCTGTAGCAGATAGACGTTCATTTTATGGAATTAGTAAAGAAAAGGTGGTTTCTGATGATAGAATCAAGGAAATTATAGAACATGCTGTAAAGCATACACCATCATCATTCAATTCACAAAGTGCAAGAGTAGTGCTATTGTTAGGAGATCATCATGATAGATTATGGGATATCACAGAGAATGCTTTAAGAAAGATTGTTCCTGAAGATAAATTTGAGCCAACTCAAGAAAAAATAAATTCATTTAGAAGTGGTTACGGTACAGTTTTATTTTTTGAAGATAATAGCGTGATAGAATCTCTTCAACAACAATTTTCACTTTATAAAGACAATTTCCCAATTTGGTCTCAACAAGCAAGTGGAATGCACCAGTTTGTTATTTGGACTGCATTAGAAATTGAAGGATTTGGAGCATCGCTTCAACATTATAATGAGCTTATTGAAAATGACATAAAGAAAGAATGGGGAATATCTGATGATTGGAAACTTATTGGGCAAATGCCTTTTGGAAAGCCAACAGCGGACCCAGGCCCAAAAGAATTTAAACCATTAGAAGAACGTGTAAAGATATTTAAATAAAGAAATATTTCAATGATTATTTTCATATAATAGGGGTGATTTTGTCACCCCTAAAAATTATTTAACTGATTCTAAACTTATTTAAAATCAGAAAATAATGAGATTATGATTTAAATGAATAATTCTATTTATTTTAAATAAGAGTATTTTTAGCTGGAAATGCTGAGATATCAATAGAATAAAGAGGCTTTAGGCTTTGGTTATGATGGTTTTGAATATATAATTGGGACTATACTTAGCATTAATTATATTTATATAGTTGACAATTAACAATATGTAACTTATAATAAACAAGCAAATAAAAATTTTTTACCTATATTGGTAATACTTTAATTTTTAAAAATTAGAAGTAAAAATTTGATTTTTATAGTCAAATATGGTGAACGTAGTTCAGTTGGTAGAGCGCCAGTTTGTGGCACTGGTTGTCGTGGGTTCGAGTCCCATCGTTCACCCCATACAGGGATATCGCCAAGCGGTAAGGCAATGGACTTTGACTCCATTATTCGTAGGTTCAAATCCTGCTATCCCTGCCATTATTTTGGTTCACTAGCTCAGTCGGTAGAGCACATGACTTTTAATCATGGTGTCCCGGGTTCGATTCCCGGGTGAGCCACCAATTATTTAACAAAATTGAAGATTTTGAATTAAGCTTAGCATTAGTATGCTAGGTTATTTTTTTATTCTATAAAAATTCATATTTAAATTAAATCTGTAAATACTATGTTCCTTGTAGTATAAATTATGAAAAAGACTGGTTTTGAAGATTGCCTTTTAAAAGATAATATATTCACCTACCAGATTTCGATCACATGCATTTGAAAAGACAGATGCGTAAAAGTCTCCGGTTGATTTATAATTTATAAATCAACCGGAGACTTGTGGAAAGTGAAAATAGATAAGTGATATAAACAATAAACTACATATTATAAATACCATTAGATAATTGCGAAACTCATTGATAAAAATGAATAATGATTGATTTGAAGTTGCAAAAACATTATTAATGGATTTAATGGTTCCTGCTATACAAATATAATAGTTGACTTCTTAAAAAAGGGCGCACGAAATAAAGCGAAGGTGAATTCCAATTTTTATAAATAAATTTTATGCAATTAATGGCTTTAAGCTTCGGATATATTTATGTTTATGAATTTTATCTGCCACGATAACTGTTATTAGTTGAGTTATTCCGGCTAGAAGTAAATCAGCATGAAGTGTTTGCTCATTTTGAGTCTTACGCTCCGCGACGCAGTAACTATATTTGAAGTGATTTATATTTTTTTCAACAGCTACTCTGATTTTATAAGTATTACTCCATTCTTGGGTTCCTCGTGTTATTCCAGGATATGCGCGCAGATTCTTTTCAGGATAAATATAAAACATTCGTCCACATAAGGAATTTGTACATGGATTTTCACATTGAGTTACACGTTTGCTCTTTTTGGTTTCTTTGTTATATAACCATTTCATTTTAGGGCATACAAACTTCATTGTTGGAATTCTAGAACGAAGATGACTTTTACTACCTTCACGTTTCATTGGAATAGAAGGATCATTCGGACAGCATGGAATGCCGTCTTCGTTTAAAGGGCAATCAGCATTTTCTAGTGTAAGCCTAGTTTTTAAAGGAATATATGCTTTATCAAATTTTAATTCGAGAAGAAGATCACGATAAATTTGAATACTGTCAAAAGCAGCATCTCCTAAAAAGGTTTTTGGACTTATTAATGGATGCTTGTTAAAAAAATCTTTGAGAACAGGGATAAGAGCCTTAGAATCTGCAAGAGATTTATCTTCATCAGGTGAATCAGATTTTTTCTCAACAATAATATCAGGATGAGCATTGAGAAAATCTTTATTATAGAACGAAATATCTCTTACGATACCGAGGCCATTAGTAATGATTCCGAATTTAAAAGCATAGCAAAAATGCCCATTAATATACATTTGTTGGATGGCAGGGTTGGCTGAAGCGTGTGATGGCATAGAGCCATAGGCAGCTTTATAAGGATCATAAGAGTCATCTAAATTGCATGCTTTCTTAAAATTTTTAAGCTGTTTTATAATGCGATTAGCATATTTAGGATTATTTTCAGTGACAAATGCTTCAAGGCCTGAAGTATCAAAAATAGTCATGGAAGCAAGAGCCGTATCAATCTGTTGGCATATCGGTTCAGTAATATCAACAAGATTATCGAACATGGATTGTAAGTCCAAAAGAAAGTCCTGCTTGAAACGAGTAAACTTAGATGAATCAGGAACTCTTAAAAAGCCGCAGAAGTCTCTTAGTTCTTGAGAATATTTAAGGAAAATAATTAAAAGAGAATCTGTAGGAATAGAAAAAATGCGTTGTAAAATTAAAGCACTGATCATAGCATAAAGCTGATATTTTCGCGGCCTTCCTGTGGAAGCGTAAAAATGGTTAATGAAAGATGCAGGAACTAACTCATCAAGGTCGATAGTGTTTTCGAGTAAAGAAAGAAATTGGAATTTATCATTTTCAAATTTTTCTTTGCAATCAGAATAAACATCTGCCAAAGAAAGCTGTTTATATGTTATCATATATATGACTCCTTTCTGAGGTATATGGTAGTTTTGTTTTTAGGCAATTCAATTTTACCATAAATCAGTGAGGAGTTATTTTATTTTGCTAAAAAAATATCCCGCATTTCTGCGGGTTGCGGCGTTTCGCAAACGCCTATATAAATACCATACTAGAAAGGAGAAACAATTTTATGCAGCAGGCATTGAAAATAAGCTGTTAAAAGCTCTTAATTGTAGGTTGTTTCATTAATGCTTGTCACAATGAAATTGGGAGCAAGCATTAATGGTGCAACCTGCAATTTAGCACTTTCAGCGAAATTTTCATAGTCCTGTGAAATAACAATGTTTCTCCTTTCGAATGCTTATTGCATAAGTCTAAGTTATCTTTGAAATATTATGTTTAAGCACTTTTGCGTTTCTTTGAACGAATAGTCCAGATGATTAGTCCTATGAAGAACCCGTAAAGTGCTGGTATTATCCATCCAAATCCATAATCAAAGCCAGGTAAATATGAGTGAGCAAAATTCACAAGTTGCTTGACGATTAAATTCTCTTGTAGAGGCTGAGGCAATGATTTACATAAATCAAAAAATGCCGCAATAACTGTGAATCCTGTTGTCCATCTATAAACATCACTTTGTTTATTAATGAAAGGCGCTAATAGAGATAGTAGGATTAAAGTAATTACTAAAGGATATAAAAACATAAGTACTGGTATAGATAGTTGAATGATATTACTTAATCCAAAGTTAGCGATTATGAAAGAGAAAACTGTGAATAAAACAGCATATTTTTTGTAAGAAATAGAGTTTGGAAACATTTCGCTAAACATTTCAGAACAAGAAGTTATCAAACCAATAGCTGTTTTTATACATGCGATTCCAACAATAAAAGCTAATAATATTTGTCCAGTAAAACCAAAATAATGATTGCTTACCATAGATAATATACTTCCGCCGTTATCTGCTCGGTTAACGCTGCCTAAGCTTGTAGCACCCATATAAGCTAGCGATCCATAGATAATAGTCATTCCTATAACGCTAACAAGGCCTGATTTACATGTCTCTATAGCAATTGATTGAGGGTTTTTAACTCCTAGTTTTTGTATGTTAGAAATAATAATAATAGCAAAGGCTACAGAAGCAAGTGCATCCATGGTATTATATCCATCTAATAAACCAGTGAATAATGGCTGAGTTGCATAATTTCCTTGAGCAGGAAATTGACTTGCTTGTCCCATTGGATTTACAAATGTAGCGATTAATAAAATTGATAATAATACCAAGAAAATAGGGGTAAGATACTTACCAACCCAATCTAAAATTTGTCCTGGTTTTAATGAAAAATAAATAGTAAAAGCAAAAAATATTAATGAAAAAATAATTAGTCCTAATTTCAAATATCCATCAGAAATAAAAGGATGAATTCCAACTTCAAATGCAACTGTAGCAGTACGTGGAATTGCAAATAAAGGGCCAATTGTTAAGTACAATAAGCATGTGAATATACTTGCATAACGAGAGCTAATAGGCCTCGCCATATCAAATAAACTTTCACTTCTTGAAAGAGCAGATGCGATAATCCCTAATATAGGTAATCCTACTCCAGTAATTAAAAATCCAATAGTAGCTGTAAAAGCGTGATCTCCAGCCTGTTGTCCCATTTGAACTGGGAAAATTAGATTACCAGCACCAAAAAATAGTCCAAATAATAATGAACCTATTAATAAGTTTTGCTGAAAGCTTAGCTTTTGTTTCATAAATAATCCTCCTTAAATATTTTCGTATTATCAAAATAATTATACTTCTTTTATTAAAGTGTTTATTTTTTTGCATTTTGATAATACATTGTCAATTTTTAATTATAATATATTTATTTATATTAGTAAAACTCATTTTTAATATATTAGTTAAATTATTCTACTTAAAAATTAAAATGAAAGGGATATTTACATATATTGAAGTGAAATCACTTTGTCGAATAAATATGTATGTAAACATAATTTTTTTATAAGATGATTTTTAATAAAATATTATAAATTTAATTGTTGTGTTTAAAAAAAGATAGTGTATAACACTTAATTAATAAAAAAACCAAACGCTGTGCTATTTTATTCAAACACTGTGTAAAGAATATATATTTTTCTTAAACACTACGAGTAAAAAAATAAACAGTTAAAAAAGCAATCAAACAATGTTGGATTTTTACTGAAAATATTTTTAAAAATGAAATCATAAAATAAAAATATTTCCAAAAGAGCGGGAAATGGTAAAAGCTTTATATAGTAAGGTCTTACACTGTTTAAATGAAATAAAAGGAGCTTTTAAATACTAACTTTTGAAAAAGTTTTTATAGAGTTTGGCATCCGTATTGCTTTTGTGTAATGGCATGGAATGAAGATGATTTAAATTATATAGAGCGGAGGAGATTAGTTATGGAAGAATTAGAAATAGCAATTATGAATATTATAATCAATGCTGGAGATTGTAAAAATCACGCTTATATGGCTCTCAACAATGTGAAAGAAGAAAATTATGAAGAAGCTGAAAAAGAAATGGAATTAGCAAATGATGCTATTGCAAAGGCACATGATGGACAAACAGTGTTTCTACAAAAAGAGGCTAATGGCGAAAGAATAAATATGTCAGTCTTGTTTGTACATGCACAAGATCATTTGATGACTGCAATAACAGAGAAAAATTTAATTGAGCAAATAATTGAACTAAGAAAAGTTATAAATGGATTAGTGAAAGTGTAATTAAAAAACAGATTAAATTTAAAATAAATTCTATACAAAGATATACTTTTTTAAAGGAGAGGATAGTAAATGATAAAAATTAGATTATTTTGTGCAGCAGGAATGTCAACAAGTCTTTTGGTAAATAAAATGAAGGATGCAGCTAAAATCAGGGAAATAGAGGTAGATATTGAAGCTTTTCCAGAAGGTCAAATGGATAAACATCTAGATGGTGTAAGTGTTGCGTTATTAGGACCACAAGTTGGATACACATTAGGAAAAGCGAAAAAAATATGCGAACCATTGGGAATCCCTGTAGATGTAATACCTATGGTTGATTACGGAATGATGAATGGGGAGAAAGTATTAGATTTTGCGCTAAGATTAGCTAACTAGTGAATGGACAAATATGTAGAAATAGAAGGAGTAATTAAATTATGAAATTTTCTAAGGATTTTCTATTTGGAGCAGCTTCTGCTGCATATCAGGTAGAAGGAGCATATAACGAAGATGGCAAGGGAATATCAAATTGGGATGTATTTTCCAAGATTCCAGGAAAAACTTTTGAGGGAACTAATGGAGATATAGCGGTAGATCATTACCATAGATATAAAGAGGATATAAAATTAATGGCGGAAATTGGAATAGAATCGTATAGATTTTCTGTTTCTTGGCCAAGAATAATTCCAGATGGTGACGGAGAAGTTAATCAAAAAGGGATAGATTTTTATAATAATTTAATAGATGAATGCTTAGAATATGGAATAGTTCCATTTATAACATTATATCATTGGGACATGCCTCAAAATTTAGAGGAAGATGGGGGATGGACAAATAAAAGAACTGTTAATGCTTTTGTAAAATATGCGGAGGTATGTTTTAAAGCATTTGGTGACAGGGTGAAGCATTGGATTACTTTTAATGAAACTGTTGTATTTGCATCGCTAGGGTATCTAGCAGGAGCACATCCACCAGGTATTAGGAACAATCCTAAAAAGTATTTTCAAGTAACACATAATGTTTTTACAGCACATGCCAAAGCGGTAAAGTCCTATAAGGAAATGAAGCAGTTTGGTGAAATAGGAATAACTCACGTTTTTTCTCCAGCATTTAGTATAGATAGCAATGAGGAAAATATTAAAGCAGCATACCATGCAAATCAGTATGAAATTAATTGGTATTATGATCCGATATTAAAAGGAAGTTATCCAGAATATGTAGTTAAACAGTTAGAACAGAAAGGATGGCTTCCAGAATGGACTCAAGATGAATTAGATGTAATAAAAGAAATGGCGCCAAAGAATGATTTCATAGGTCTTAATTATTATCAACCGAAAAGGGTTGCAAAGAATGATATTCAAAATGAAAGTCAAGAAAGAACTAGAGAGAATTCTACAGGAGCACCAGGAAATGCATCATTTGATGGAGTTTTTAGAACCGTTATGTTAAAAGATAAAGTTTATACAAAATGGGGATGGGAGATTGCTCCAGATGCATTCTTAGATGGATTAAGGATGTTAAAAGATAGCTATGGTGATATAAAAATGTATATTACTGAAAATGGTTTGGGAGATGAAGATCCGATAATTGAGGATGAAATAGTAGATGTTCCAAGGATAAAATATATCGAGGCACATTTAAAAGCGGTGAAGAGAGCAATTGAAGAAAATATAAATTTAAAAGGATATTACGCTTGGTCTGCAATTGATTTATTGAGCTGGCTAAATGGATATAAAAAGCAATATGGCTTTATATATGTTGATCATAAGAATAATTTAGATAGAAAAATAAAATTATCAGGATATTGGTACAAGAAGATAATAGAAGAAAGAGGAGAAAAACTTTAGTAAAGACTTAGTAGTTAAAAGATCCTAATATGTATTCATTAAGCGCGCAATGTTTACTTATATTAAGATTTGAAACTTTAGGTAATATAAAATTTGTTATTTAGTTGAGTATTTAAGGAGGAATTATTATGTCATCGTTTCAAAATAATTTAAATGAGAAAGTAATACCGATAGTTATGAAATTTGTCAACTTAAAAGGTGTTCTTGCCTTAAAAGATGGTATCTTATATACATTACCTCTAACGTTAGTGGGTTCAATATTTCTGTTATTAGCGCAATTGCCGTATCAACCATTAAATGACTGGTTAGCTGTTACATTAGGTGCAGGGTGGACAGATCCTTTATGGAAAGCATATGGAGCTACATTTAATATAATAGCGCTTATGGGGACAATAGGAATAGCATATACTTATGCTAAAAATGAAGGTTATGAGCCTTTATCAGCAGGAGTAATATCATTTGTAGTATTTGTATTAACAACTAGCTCTTCTGTAGTAACTAAAAGTGGAGAAACAGTAGGAGATGTAATCCCAACAGCATGGTGTGGGGGAAAAGGTATGGTCACTGCAATTATTATAGGATTAATAGTTGGCGCAGTTTACTCATGGTTTATGAAGAGAAATATTACAATAAAAATGCCAGCAGGTGTACCACAAGGTGTTGCAAACTCTTTTGCAGCGTTAATACCAGGAGCGGTAATAATAGTTGGTGCAACAGTACTTTATTCAGTATTTAACTGGGGATTACACACAACTCTTATCGAATGGATATATAAAGTAATTCAAACACCTTTACAAGGTATGACAGATTCAATAGGTGGAGTATTATTTATGGGATTTGCAATTCCTTTCTTATGGTGGTTTGGGGTTCATGGTTCAACAATAGTAAGTGGTGTAATGTCAAGTGTATTGACATCGAATACATTAGATAACGCAGCTATAGTTACAAGTGGAAAGGAATTAACAATAGCAAATGGAGCTCATATAGTAACACAACAATTTTTGGATCAATTTATGACAGTAACAGGGGCTGGTATGACAATAGGTTTAGTTGCGGCAATGTTGGCATTTTCAAAGTCAGCTCAATGCAAACAATTAGGAAAACTCGCAATAGTACCTGCGATATTTAACATAAATGAACCAGTCACATTCGGAACACCAATAGTAATGAATCCTTTTATGGCTCTTCCGTTTATAATTACTCCTATGTTATCAGGAATAATACTTTATTTTGCAATAGCAACAGGAATAGTTCCACCATTTGGTGGGGTAATGGTTCCGTGGACAACTCCTCCAGTAATTTCAGGTCTTTTAGTTGGTGGTGTTAGAACAGCAATATTGCAATTCTTAGTATTAGTAATGTCATTCTTTATATATCTTCCATTCTTTAAGAAGTTAGATAATATAAACTATAAGAATGAGCAAGCTGCACAAAGAGGAAATGGCGTGTCAGCATAAATAAAATATTTAAGCAAAATGTTACACAACTAATTTTAAGTTGTGTAACATTTTTATTTTAGCTAATAAACCTGCTTTCTAAGTGAAACATGTAAGATATCATATAGTTTTTTTGATATAATATTGGTATAATGTAATAAATAAGGAATATGAGGTGGGGAATTTGGATCCAATTAGTTTGATGAAATCTATGGCTTCAACATTTACGAAAGTTGAACTTGAAATTTATAATAGATTGATGTCTGATCCGACATTGATTATGAATAGCACGATAGTAGTACTTGCAGAAGATCTTAATGTATCTAATTCTGCTATAACAAGATTTTGCAAAAAGTTAGGATATAAAGGGTATGTTGAATTTAGGTATGATTTTTCTTGTTATTTTAATAAAGAAGAGGAAGATAATGAAGACCATATTGTTAATAGAACAGTCACCACATATCTATCTGTCTTGAATATATTAGAAAAAATGATAAGTGAAGATGAGATTAGAAAATTAGTATCAAAGATGAAAAAAAGTAATAATATTCGAGTAATAGGTATAGGAGAGTCAGGATTAATTGCTAAGTATTTAAGATATCGTATATTCAAATATAAAAGAAATATTGAGGCATTGGATAATAAGTTCGAAATAGATGAAAGTTGTAGTTTAGCAGAAGAAGGAGATATGCTGATTGCTATTACCAATAGTGGGAAAAGTAAGGAAATTAATAGACAGATAGTAGAAGCATATAATAATGGTATAACAACTGTAGTGATAACAACTAATGATATTGCGGTTTTAAGAAGCAAGTCCCATTTTTACTTCCAGATGCCTTCGGCTGGACAATTTTATAAACCAGGTGCATATGACAATCAGCCAATTATTATAATTTTTTTAGAGATGATAGTTAACTTATTTGCGTTTTTTAACGAAGAGTAGTAAAAAAATAAGAAAGATCCAAATTCAATTATAGAACTTACCGTATATTTCATTTATAAAAATATATAGAATTAATTTTTTTATAATAAAAACCTCCTAGAAGTAATGTTATGTTGCTATTTCTAGAAGGTTTAATTTATTATAAACTAAAAAGCTTTTTTATTTCCTCATATTTTTCGTGAGTAAGTAGAGCATCTTTTTCTGTATTTTTAAGTTTGATAATATACGTCCATCTTCCGTATGGATAGATTTTTGTAATCAATGATAAATTGATAATATAGGATTTGTGACTTCTAAAGAATTGAGTATGGTCTAGTTTTTCTTCTATATCTGATAAAGAAATGGAAGTTGTGAAGCTATCTGTTTTTGTATATATAACAGTAGAACTTTCTTCTCTTTGAACTAAAACAATCTCCTTTGTATCTACAAAACTTATACCTTCCTTATTTTTTATCATAAGCTTATCCAATCCCTTTTCGTGCTTTATTATTTTATCTATACCATCTCCATAGCTGGGTTTATTTAAATTTTTAATTCTGTCTAAGGTCTGCATTACTCTTTCTATTTTGAATGGTTTTATTAAATAATCAAAAGCGTACAACTGGAAGGCTTCGGACATATACTCTGCATGGGCTGTTGCAAAGATAATTATAGTTTTAGGGTCTATATCTGTTAATATTCTAGCACAATCTATACCGTTGCACTTAGGCATTTCAATATCAAAGAACACCACATTAGGGCGGTGCTCTTTAAATATGTCTATAGCTTCTTCACCATTATCTGTTTCTCCGACAACTTCAAATCCACCAGATTTATCTAGTATTTTTTTTATTATGGTCCTTATTCCTATTTCATCGTCAACTATAAGCACTTTTATATTCATAGAATAATTCTCCTAATTTAAAATCTTCTTTTTCTAGTTTTACTTTTTGGCTTTCCAACTATCTCTGAAAGTATAATAGCTTGTTGAAGTCTAACTGGTGTTATTTCCTGGGTAATAGAATCTATAATTCCTTGTGGATTTGAAGAAGCTGCTTCTTTTTTATCATAGTAGCTATTTTTTGTATTATTATAAGAATTCGTGTTTTCACTAGCTATATCGTCAATGGAATCACCTTCGTCATATTCTTCATCATGATTCTCTAACTCCGTATCGGGAGTGTCGTTTATACTATCATTCAATTCGGCTGCATTTGGATATTTGAAAACAAAATTTCTTGAATTATTGTTTGATATGGACGTAGGATTGAATATAGCATTTGCAAGAATTTTTAATACATTAATGGTATCATCATATTTCATAGTTTTCACTCTCCCAGGAGTCTATTTTTTGTCTCTCTGCTCTTTGTTATCACTAGAAAGAGATTGGCTTTTATTTCCTGCGCTAGAAATCGAACTTCTCATACTTGTATCTGCAATAACATTTTGCATATCATAATAATCCATTATTCCAAGTTTTCCTTCTCTAAGTGCATAAGCCATAGCCCTTGGTACTTCGGCTTCTGATTCTACAACAGCGGCTCTCATTTCTTGCTCTTTGGCTACAGCCATTGCTCTTCTTTCTTCAGCTTTAGCTTGAGCTATATTTTTGTCGGCTTCAGCTTGTAAAGTTTGAAGTTGAGCTCCTATATTTCTTCCTACATCTACGTCAGCTATATCAATGGATAGAATCTCAAAGGCAGTACCTGCATCTAAGCCCTTATTTAATACTGTTTTTGAAATAGCATCAGGATTTTCTAATACTATCTTATGACTAGTAGAAGAACCAACTGTAGTAACTATACCTTCACCAACTCTGGCGAGTATAGTTGCTTCTCCAGCCCCTCCGACCAACCTTTCGAGATTAGCTCTAACTGTAACTCTAGCCTTAACTAAAAGTTCTATACCATCTTTTGCAACTGCTGAAACATTTGGAGTTTCAATAACTCTAGGGTTAACACTCATCTTAACTGCTTCTAAGACGTCTCTACCAGCTAAGTCAATAGCAGCAGCTTTTTCAAATTGTAAGTCTATGTCAGCTCTATGAGCTGCAATTAATGCATTAACTACATTATCTACATTACCACCAGCTAAATAATGGGCTTCTAATTGATTGACATTAAGTCCCATACCAGCTTTTGTTGATTTAATAAGTGGAATTACAATTTTAGAAGGTACAACTCTTCTAAGTCTCATACCAATCAAGTTGAATATGCTTACTTGAACATTTGCTGCTAAAGATGATATCCATAATCCTATTGGTATAAATCTAACAAACACAGTAATTAAAAATACAACTGCTATTGCTACTATAATTAAATTGGTAATCATTAATAATCTCTCCTTTAAATATAAATTTATATTTTAACTTTTTTTACTAGTAATTTAACTCCGCTAACTTTAAATATTTCTACATTAGTCCCCTTATTAATGTATTCTCCTTCAGAAATTACATCAAATTTAACTCCGTCTATATCTACAGAACCAGTTGGCCTTAGATCAGTAACAGCTACTCCAGATTTTCCTAACAAATAATCTAAATCTGAAGAACTAATATACCCATGTTCTTTCTTTTGCTCATCGGGAAGAATTAATGGTTTAAAGAACTTTCCTTTCGTGAAAAAAGTTAGAACAACACCTAACATGATTCCGAGGATTGCTAAAATTCCTAATATCATAACTAAAGCTTGTGCAAAATTCTCAGCAGTCAATACCACTGCAAGTATTAAACATATAGCTCCGGCAATTCCTGGCACCCCAAAACCTGGAATATGCATTTCTAAAAGCACTAATCCAAATCCTACTACTAGAAGTAAAACTGTAAGAACTGTTACATCAGGTAAAAATGCGCTCATATTTTTTGTACCTCCCTCCTTGGTATATAGATATAATAAGCCACATCTTGAAGTTTAGTAACATAAAGCTTCTAAGTTATACATTTTTTAAGTTCAAATGTCATTTATAAGAGTGCTGGCATCTTTGATTATAAATTTATGAGATTTTATTGCTCTTTTTTTGGTAGAATAACTTCAAAAGATGTTCGATTATCATTTGATGTAACTTCAATCGTACCAGAAAAACTTTCGACAATTTCTTTAACTATAGCGAGGCCCATGCCATCACCTTTTTCATTTTTGGTTGAGAATCCTTCTTTAAATATGTTGCCTATAATTTCAGGAGGTATGCAATCTCCATTATTGGATATATTGAGTTTTATACTCTTCAGATCTTCTGATAATTCAACAAGTATATATCTATTATTTGGTTTTTGTTTTAAAGCAAATATAGCATTATCTATAATATTGCCAATAATTCTGCAAAAATCCCATGGTTCCATATTAAGATTATTTAAGTTGCTTTTTATTTCAAGCTCCATATCTATATTATTCTTTTCGGCCACTTGCAATTTCGCCTGAAACAATGCGTTAACTGCTGGCTTTGAAGTCTTTAGAGCTTTGCTAATTCTTACTATATCTTTATAGACAGGTTCTATATAGTTTCTTGCTTCCTGAAATTCTTCAAGTTCCATTAATGAGTAAATCACCTGAATGTGATTCAAGTAGTCGTGACGTTGAGATCTTAATGTTTTATTGAAGTCCTCAAGATACCTTATTGTATCTATTAAATTATTACTGCCTTTCTTAAATAAAAAATTATAAAATATTATTCCTGTAATGACACTATTAATACCTATGCTTATAGCTACGACATAAATGATAAAATTTCCTTCAATCATATGTGGATTTTGACTTTTGTAGTAAATAAATAGAGTTATAAAGATTATTTGTATTAAGTTTAAAAATATAGATACTAGCACAATCTTAGAGATGTTGTAGGCTTGCTTTTTTATTATCATACTTTACCTCCTTGCAAATAAATGACAAGTATATTTTACCATGTTTCTCTTAATATTAACCTTGAATCATCTTAATTTATTCTTAATCAGTGATAGGGAAAATAAAATTTGTTTATATAGTGTTATAAAAGTTTGTGAAAAATTTTAAGATATCATATATGCCACAATTGGATTTTTAAATTTGAGTCTTAACTTAGCTCACATAACTTAAATTTAAAATGTGAATTTATTGTTGCAGCATACATGTATAGGATATATAAATTTTATTTACCAAATATAATCAATAAGTATGTCTGATTTTATTGAATGTACAAGGAAAGAGTAGGTTAGTTTTTATGCAAATAGTGAAAAAAGGAGTTTGTATACTTAAAATAAAGAGGAATAAATTGTAAAGTTTAGCATGTATAGCACAAAGATTTATAGTATAATATAAGATAATAATGAAGGATAATTAATTATATGGTCTTGTAAAATTATGCTGATAAATATTTAGGTTATTAACAATAAACGTAAAATGAATTATATTTAATACGTTTTTGATGAATATGGGGAGGATTTATGAAAGATAAAGAAATGTTTATTGAGGAATATGGCGATTTTAAAATGCGAAAATTAACTGAAGATGATTTAGAACAGTTTAATGGGCTTTTACGTTATGCATTTCAGATAACAATGGAAGATCTTCTGCATACTGGCTGGACAGAAGAGCAGATTATGCATGCTAAAATGCCGATTCTTAAAAATGCTTATGTTCTTGGTTGGTTTTATCATGGGAAATTAGCATCAATGATTGTGGTGTATTCCATGAAAGTAAATATCCATGATAGTATTTGCAAAATGGGTGGGGTTACTGGAGTCGCTACCTATCCTGAATACACTGGAAAAGGGTTAATTCATTCTTTGATTAAGCGAGCTATTATTCATATGAATGAAGAAGGTCAAGTTATTTCTTGTTTATATCCATATTCGATCCCTCTTTATAGAAAGCATGGTTGGGAAATCATTTCTGATAAAATAACTTTTACAATCAAAGATTCACAGCTTCCTAAGAAAAGATCAGTAGAAGGAATGATGGAGCGTGTGGATTTAGAATGTGAAGATCTTTTAAATGTACATGATTACTTTTCAATGCAGCGACATGGTGCAATGATCAGAGATGAGCTTGCTTGGGATGAGTATTGGCGTTGGGATAGTGATGATATTATTGCGGCCATTTACTACAGTAAGAATCATAAGCCTCTTGGTTATTTAATCTATTATATTAGAAATGATATATTTTATATTAAAGAAATGGTTTATTTAAATACTGAAGCACATCATGGGATTTGGAATTATATAAGTGCCCATTATTCTATGGTTAATGAAGTAAAGGGAAATAATTTTTCGGGAGAACCAATGGCCTTTTTATTTGAAGATAGCGAGATAGTTGAAACTATTAAACCATATTTTATGGCAAGGATTATAAATGTAAAAGAATTTATAATAAAATACCCATTCTTAGTAAAAGCACAGAAACTTAAGATAAGCTTTAAAATAAATGATCCTATTGCTCAATGGAATAATGGTATTTTTAATATATATTGGGATGATGAAGAAACAGTATGCGAGAAGAGTGATGATATGCATGCTGCTAATTTAGTGGAAATGGATATTCAGACATTAACAACTATGCTTATGGGATATAAGCGTCCTACATTCCTATATGAGTGTGGAAGAATAAAAACAGAATATTATATGCTTAAAATTTTAGAACAGTTAATACCAGTAGAAAAGCCTTATTTTTCAGATTATTTCTAAATTTAAAGAATATAAAGATATAGATGTTTATATATAATTTCCTTACAGTGGAATTCTAAACTGCGTACCAAAATCTCAAACTCCAAAGTCGTTTGTGATTTTGGTCCTAGTTGATCAAGGAAATATAACTTATAAGAATAAATAATAGTCTTGAAATATGATTTGTTTCAAGACTATTTCTGCATCAATTTTAAATGATTATAATTGAGAAAATAATTTAACCACATAATTGTATTAATAATAATATAAAATTAGTAAAAAGATTACTATATTCATGTTGCATTAAAGTATATTGAAATGACAGAGCATAAGTAGGATAAGATTTCTCTTTGTTAAATACTTATATAGCTTTTGAATTACTTGAACTATCATCTTTTACTTTTACCGTTTGGCCAATTAAAAATATACATATTCCAATTAAAATAATTAGTGATCCGATAATTTGATTATAAGATATGGATTCCCCTAGTATTAAGAATGCTAATGTACACGTTCCAACAGGCTCGCCTAATATACTCATGGAAATAGTTGAAGCGCTTAACCACTTGATTAGCCAGTTTAAAACTGTTTGACCAAGTATTGTTGAAATTAATGCTAGGCAGAAGAACCATAACCAATCAGAGTTTGCATAGCCTATTAGAGGATATTTTAATATGACAGAATATGCTAATAAAAATATACTACTACTTAAATAACAAATAAAAACATAAGCAACTAGAGATAAATTTTTTCTTACACTTTGTCCAATAAGGAAATATGCTGTAATAACCCCAGCTGCTAGCAAAGCAAGTATATCTCCTATTAAGGCTATCCCACCAATTCTGAAATCGCCAAATCCTATTATACAGCTTCCGAATATAGATAAAAAACCACCGAATAGTGATAGTTTCTTTAATCTCTCACCAAAGAAAAAATAGCTTCCTATAAAAGCAAATAGTGGCTGCATAGTTACAAGAACTGTTGAACTTGCAACTGAAGTAAAACGCAAAGATTCAAACCAAAGTATATAATGTATTGCTAGAAAAATTCCTGATGAAAAAACTGCCGCTAATTGTTTGAGTTTCAATTTTTTTATTTCTAATATGTATTTTTTGTTAAATAGTATTACAGGTAATATCATCAAAGTTGAAAAAACTAATCTATACGTAGCTATTATTGGAGCTGGAGCTGTCGATAGTTTTACAAATATAGCAGATGTAGAAATAGCTAAAACTCCAAAAAATAAAAAAAGGTAATGTATAATTTTATGTGAATTCTTCAAAAAGATTACGTCCTTTCTAAATAAAAATAATTTCATAATATTTCTGCATAAATATAATCATATGATTTAAGACTTTTTTAGGATGTTTAAAGTCAGTAACTCGTTTATCATGTATATCCCTCTTTTACTTGATGCATTGTTCTGTTTCAAACTTTTGAATCGCTTTTGTAGTAGAAGTCCTATCGATGAAATAGTTAAACTTGCAACTATCATATAATATGTTTGTTGAAAGTTCAACTATTATTAAGTTAGTTATTTATAGTCTAAAAGTATTTATAGATATAGATCATTCATAATTAATGATTAAGTTTCTGATTGTTTTAAATTCTAAAGAATAAATATTCTTCACAATATTTATTCTTTAGAATATTACCATATTAGAATAAATATTCTTCAGAATATGCTTAGAAAATGCGGTCTGAAAGGATTATAGTATAAAAATAGCATTGATTTTAATGTTATTGTAGAGAACAAATCATGTATCTATAATAGAAGTAGATAGGGTTTCGCTTATGAAGCAGTATACAGATGTTACTTTATATTTTTCTATTTGAAAAAGTGGGAGAGTTACTGGGGAGGTGTCTGATAAATTCTTAGAGTGATTGTAAACATTAAAGATGATTGGGGGATTGTGAGTTGATAGTCATGAAATTGCTAGATAAGGAGTTGGAATTAGAGTATTAAAAGGTAGATATGGAATTACAGATGGATCTATAAAAAGAAGATATTATGAGTAATTAGATAATTTGAAAGAGATATTTGATATTTGTGATGAAATAAATATATATAATACAAATAAATTTAAGTATTTACTTGCATATATGATGAAATAATTAAATGGAAAAGAGATATAATTCCCGAATGGAATAGAGGGATTTTAAAATAATGTTAGAGGCTATTAAAATACAACAGCCTCTTTTGATAAAACATAAGGGGAATGTATCTAGTTTTGTGTAAAAAAAAATCTAGATACATTCTACAAGGAAATAAAAAAGCTGTACTACAAGGTATTTAAACCAAGTAATACAGCAATCCACCAAAACAAATGGTGCCGCTGGCCGGATTCGGAAAATAGAGAGTTGGTTAATACTCGCTAATAGCTGAAAGGCTCTTACTATAAAGCTTTGTGACCTTATGGATGAATTTTCTATTTTATTATTTGTTACTATCGTAGTAACAAAAATTTTAATTGTAATTTGGCAAGTAAATAGAATATATCATTATCAAGAATTTATATAGTTTGATTATTATAATAAAATTAGAAGTGTTAGTTTTATATGGATATATTATAATGGAGTATAGATTTAAGAACATTAAATATTATAAGTGATTAAACAAGAGAAAATATAAAGAAAGAATTTGAATTGTATTGTGATATTATAATAGACATAAAAAATTGAAGTGCTAAATATTCAAAAAATAGGAAAATTATAAATGTTTATAGTATAATAGGGATGAGCAATTTTATGAATTTAATATTCTACCTTATTAAATTTTAAGTAGAATATTAAACAAAAATAAAATGCACAACTTTATCTAAATTATGAAAGATTAGAGATAGAATTTTAAAAAATGTAAATTTTAGGAGAAAAAATGAGTAATGATATTACGAAAGCAATTGTTAAAATAACATATAATGATAAAAAAAGAGGTATTACAGAGCAGGGGACTGGTATTATTGTATCTTTGTCTGATACAAAAAGGGATGCAATATTAACTGTATATCATGTAATTAACGGATTTAATGGTAATAATGAACTTCTTAAGATTGAGAGTGATTATGAAGAAGAATTTAAGTTACTTGAAGTTTTACATAATAAAAGTGATGATAAAGATTTAGATATTGCTGTTATTTATATAGAAAAATTAAAATGGTTCTCTAAAGAAGATAATATGATTTTGCCAAAAGACTTTTCCTTAGAAGTAAATAATTATGATGTTAGATTGGCTGGGTTTCCATCATTAATAGAACAAGAGGGACTTGATTTAGATTATTTGCCTATTCATGTTATAGTTGAAAATTTTAAATGTCCACGTGTTATGCTGTCATTAAAACATCCATTTGGAACAGGAAGAGAATATTTTGAAGATGAAGTAGCAGGTATGTCAGGTGGTCCATTATATTGTGAAATTGATAATAAAATGTATCTTCTTGGTGTTACAAAAAAAATTCCAGTAAATAAAGATAGAGAAGCATTTTACTATATTTTTTATGTATGGCATATAGAATGGTATCTAGATAAGATTGAAGAATTATATGGATGTGATATTTCATTTTCTAAAGAACCAATGATAAAAAAAGTTATTTCAAATAATGAGGATAAAATTGAATTTATAAATATGTCAGTAAGTATTAATTCATATACAAATGTTCAAAATGAGGCAGCTGTAGATGTCTGGAAAATTATTAAAGATGAAAGAGTTAATGATTTGAAAAATTCGATAATTAGATATTGCAGACTTCAACTTGATAAAATGTGTAAACAAAAAATGTATGATGAGAATTTTTCGGTTTTTGATTTATATGTATATCCAAATGCAATATTAAAAGATAAAGCTATTGATAATATTCAAATAAGTTATGATAATATGGCTGAGTTAAGTTCTACATACTTGAATCAGAATATAGAGCACGATTTCTCTAGATTTAATATGACATCTAACAAAGAAACATCAGAGCCAGTTATGAGAGTGATTAATAGGTGTTTAAATGGTCAGAATATAACACTAATATTAGGGTCTCCTGGAATGGGAAAAAGCACATTTATTATGGTATTATATAAAGAATTAATGGATCATTTAAATCAATTAATTATTCCAATATATGTAGAACTTAAGAGATTAATATTTAGTAATGGATTTACAAGCAGTATTACTGAATATTTGAAGCGATTTATTAAAAATTTTGAGACTGCTGATTTTTCTGAGTTTAATTTTATTTTATTATTAGATGGTTTTGATGAATTAAAACTGTTACTTGTGGGAGAATTACAAGATTTTTTTGATTCTGTCAGGATTTTTCAGGAAGATTATCCTAATATAAAAATAGTAATTACTGGCAGATCATCGGCTCTTATTGGATTAAAAGATATATTGTCTCCTAAATATAATATAGTATTTTTGGATTATTTTCATGAAGAGCAAGTAAATAAATGGTTAGAAAAATGGTCGAGTTTAAATGGTTTATCAAAACAAATATTTGATTTTAAGGAATTAGAAACAAGTAGTATTAATGAATTAACACGAACTCCTTTACTGCTTTATTTAATTTGCAAGATATTGAAGGAAAAATCAGAAGAACAATTAGCTAAAGATATGCTAAGTTGGAATAAGATTTCTATTTTTAAAACTATTATTGATTGGACATGTTCTAATAGTAAGTTTACAAAGTTTGAAGAATCTGAAATTTTAAAAGGTTTTTTGAGCAGCATTGAAAGAAGTAAACTAATCAGGGAGATTAATAAGAATATTGCTATCTGCATGAATAATTTGAATAAAAATACAATTACAGGATCTGAAATTCTTGAAAGGGATATTTTACCAGAAGCCCTTAAAGATACCCAAGAAGAAAAAAAGCCACATATCATAAAAACAATGTTAACATTAAGTTATATGAATCCTGCAAAGGCGAATGAAGATGAACAAGAGTACTATGCGGTAGAATTTGTTCATAATAGTTTTAAAGAGTATTTAACTTCTGAGTTCCTAATTGATAAAATTAATGAGATTAGCTTACTGTATGAAAAACGTAATGACTTAGGGGCAGTTTACGTAAGTAAAGAAATCGCAAAAATATTATATAATTTTTTTGGTACTGTAGATCTAAGTAAAGATATAAATGATTTTTTCGTACCAATGTTACATAAATTTGAAAAAAGTATAGCAAAAAATGCTTGTGATGCAATAAAAAGTTTTTATTATAATAATTATTTGGATCATAATGTAATTAATGAATATAACAATAATATTTTAATAGATATTATAAATTTATATCCTAATTTAAAATGTAGTTTATTCAAAATTGAATATAACATAGGAAAAAATATTTTGATTATTATAACTGAATTGTCTGTGTACTTAGGTGAATATTTTAAGATAAATAGAGAAAAAACTAATGACGATTTCTCGAGGTTAATTTCATTTTTAAGAAGTGTTGATGATACTGAGTTATGGAAGTTCCAAAAAATGAACTTTAAGTGTGCTGATTTTTCATATGCAAAGCTTGACAATTTAGAAATAGGTAAATTAAATGCTGAGAATGCAAATTTTGGTTACGCAAATCTTAATGATTCACATATTTCAGGGACATTATATAATTGTAATTTTAAGGAGGCAGATTTATCAAGAGCTTCAATGGATTATACTGGATTATCATATTGCAATTTTGAAAAAGCTGACCTATCATATGCAATTTTAGTTGAGTCTGGAGTGTCTAAAGCTGATTTTTCAGAAGCTAGTTTGTCAGAAGCACATATAGAGGGAACTTTTTTTAATAAATCTAAATTTGAAAAAGCATCTTTAATTATGACTCAAATGTGGAGAAGTGATTTTGAAGATTGTAATTTCAATCATGCTAATTTATCGTCTGCTGTTATGAGGGAGTCAAACTTTAAGAATGCTACTTTTATCAATACTTGTCTTCGAAATGTAGATTTAGAAGAAGCAGATTTAACAGGTGCTGATATGAGTAATGCCAATTTATCAAATGCAAAAATTAATAAAGCTATATTTGAAGGTACAAACCTTACTAATGTAGATTTAACAAATGTAGATATAGAAAATATAGATTTTTCAAAAACGATAATAGATGGATGTTACTCAAGAATAATAAAAGAAGATATAGAATAAGTAGTTGATAAATGTATATTAAATATTGAAATAATAAATATTAATTCAGGTTGAAGCTTGTGTTGATAGTGCAAATAAGTTAAGTAAGATTTGAACTAATGTATAGAGAAGAGAAAATTATATATTCTCCAATAATATCAGTTTCAACATCTAAAACCAAATTTGGTTTGTATATTCTAATAATCAATAAGATTGAAATATAATCAAAATGGAAGTAAATATCAAATGGAAATTAAAATTATAACTAATTAGGTAAAATAATGAAAAATATTGTATAATAAGGATGGATTGTTTTATAGATAAATAGTCTATCCTTATCATATTTTTGAGGGGAAAAGTAGTATCTATATTTAGAGATTTAATATTGATTAAAATTACATAATGAGATAAGAGGGTGAAATATGAAAATAACAATGATGAAGGCAGGATATGGTGATTGTTTTTTGATTGAAACAAAAAAAAATGATGGATTACCGTATAATATATTAGTAGATGGTGGAACAGGTGATAGTTATGATGGAAGGGAAAAAAATAGGGACTATTTTTTCCCATATTTAAGAGAAAATAAAATTGATTTAATGATTTTAACACATATAGATGATGATCATATAAAAGGAATTCAAAGGCTATTTAAAGATTTATTAAAAAAGAAGCACGAGCAATTAAGATCAAAAATTATGAAAGTCATATATAATTCTCCTTACGCTACAGCATTATATTTAGGGAGGCCATATGCGAAACCGCAAAAAGAAGAGCAAAAAATGAATAATGGTAATATAAGTGCTTCATCAGCACAAAATGTCCAACAATTGCTTTGTAATTTAGATCGATTAGGAGATGAAGTAATTGTAGTAGATGATAAAAAAATAAAGGAAAAGAGAAATATAAGTGAGCAAGGTATTAAAATAACATTTCTATCACCAACTAAAGAAACGCTAGAAGATTATTATAAAAAATACGAGATTGATATTGGAAAAGCACTAAAAAATAAGGTGGATAAAGCAAAAGGAAATATTAGCAAGTGCAAAATAGAGGACGATTATAAAGAGACGATTGAAGAACTGAAAAGAAATACAGATTGTGAGGAGTTAACAGATTATAATCGGGCAAGTATTGCTTTTTTGTTGGAGGAGGAAGTGACTCAAGAAATGGTCTTAATGCTTGGGGATTGTGATTACGATATAGTAGAAAAAAAATTAAGAGATTTAGGTTACGCAAAAAATAATAAATTGAAACTTAAGTATGTGAAATTGTCTCATCATGGAAGTATTGGTACATTAAAAAATAGCTTTCTTGAATTGGTTGAGTGTAATAATTATCTTATATCAACAGATGGGAAAAGTTACAATCACCCTAATAAAAAGACATTAGCTAGAATATGGAGTACTAATGAACAAGCAAGATTTTATTTTAATTATGAAAAACTTATAAATAAGATTTTTATAAAGGATATGGAAGATTCATATCGTTTGAAATGCGAAAAATATCAATTTACAGGAGAAAAAAATGAGTAACAGTATTTCGAAAGTAATTGTAAAAATAACTTATGATAATAAAAAAGATCGCAAAAAGATACAAGGTACTGGTATTATTGTATCTTTGCCTGATGTTGAAAGAGATGCAATCTTAACTGCGTATCACGTAATTGAAGGCTTTGATGGTAAAAATGAAAACATTAAAATTGAATCTAAATATGAAGAAGCTTGTGAAAAAAAAATTAAGATTATTAAGGTTCTATATGATAAAAGTAATGTTGAAGAGTTGGATATAGCTGTTATATATATAGATAAATTAAAATGGTTTACTAAGGATAACAATATAATTATACCAAAAGACTTTTCTTCAAATATAAAACTGGATATGCAATTAGCAGGGTTTCCATCGCTAATAAATGAAGAGAAACTTGATTTATCTTACTTACCAATTGATGTTAAAATTCAAGATTTTGTATGCCCAAGTATTATGTTGTCAATAAAAGATACATTTTTCACTCAAAGAATATATTTGGAAGATGCAATAGTCGGTATGTCAGGTGGTCCACTATATTGTGAAATTAATGATAAGGTATATTTTTTTGGTATTACAAAAAGGATCCCAGTAAATGAAAATGGAGAGGCTATCTACAATTTTATATTTGTTTTACATATCGAGTGGTATATAGATAAAATTAAAGAATTATACAGTCGGGATATTATACTGCCTAAAGAAGAAATACTAATTGTAGATAAAGCTATTAACGAAACGGCGCTGGAATCGATTTTGCTAAACAGAGAATGGTTTAATAGTCGTTTAAAAGAAAGTATTGCTAATTTAGGTGAACGTTATTCAGAAGAATTAGATATTCCAATTAATGAAGAGAAGATACTTGAATATATTTGTTTCAGTCCAAAAGATAATAGAAATGTTGTAAAAAAGTTAGAAGAAATTGAAGAAGTTTTAATTAAGAATATAAGTGAAAAAAGCCTAAGTGCAGTTAGCAATGAATTTAATGTATGTAAAAATTTCGTGAATGAGTATATTGAAAAAGGAAAAAAATATGAGCAAGAGTATGTATCAAAAGTTTTTGATAAGTTAATTAAAATTTGTAATGAAGCAGACAGAAAAAAAACATCTATATCAAGAATAAATATTATAGATAAACTTCATAATATAGACGGCAAAAACTTGAATACAAAAAATGAAATATATTTTTATAAAAATATAAATGAATTAGAAAAAATTAAGGAATATTTAAATTTTATGGTTGAACCGTATCTTTTAATTACAGGAGAACCAGGAATAGGCAAATCGCATTTTATTGCACACTGTGCTAAAAAACATTTTGAGAGCATGGGTATCAGTGTACTTGTACTAGGTCATTTACTAAAAAATGATAAACCAATTCTAACTCAAATCAAAGAAGTGCTTGATATAGAATGTAGTATTGATGAATTTTTACATATTTTGAATAGATATGGGAAGAAGAATAAAAAAAGAAGTGTAATATTTTTTGATGGACTTAATGAATGTAATAGTAGATGGAAAGACGATATATTAGGATTTATAAAGAGAGTTGAATCATATCCTTGGATTGGTGTAATAATGAGCTTACGATCAAATATTATGGCAGAATCAGAGGAGCAATTAACATCAAAATATAAAATGAAGAAAATTAAATTGCAGGGATTGTCAAATGTTGAAAATGCAATTTCTGAATTTTCAACGTATTATAATATACCTGTAAGTAGAAGTAACAACTTGGAATATATACTAAATACCCCGTTACTTTTAAAGTTATATTGTATATCTTATTCTGAGCAAGAAGAAGGAAATTTCATTTGCTTAAAGTCTATTATAAATGGTTATATTTCGCATGTTAATAAGAAAATATGTTTAAAAAAAGGTTATTCAAGTAAGACAAAGATAATTAAGAGAATGATAAACATATTTGTTGATATTATTCTGGAAACTGGGAAACGTAAAGTTAACTTTGATGATTATGAGATGAAATTAAATCAGTCAGATACATCAGTGATTCAAAATAACTTGATTGACGAATTAATTGGAGAAGGTATTTTATCAGATGTTTGCGAAAAAAAAATGGTGAAGAAATATATTGGATTGATTTTGAATATGAATTGTTTGGAGATTATTTTATTACTGATAGAATACTTGAACTTGAAAAAGTGGAAGAATTTAATAATAGTCAACAATTATCTGATTTATTTAGCAGTGAAAATCAATATTTTGAATTTCTTTCAGATTCAAGAATACTTGAAATGTTAACAGTTTTACTCCCAGACATAAAATGTAAATATGAAGTGGGAGGATTTGAAATAATCAACTGGCCATATGAGATTAAAGAACGCATTTATAAAGATACATTCTTTAATAGTTTATTTTTAAGAAATCCTAAAAAAATTGATCGTGATTTATCATATTCATATTTACTTAATACTAATAGGGTTCTTTTTTATGATCACGATAGATTTCATAGTTTATTTTATGTAGTTCTGAAGTTATGTGTATATAAAGAACATTGCTATAATATTGAATTTTTACAAAATTTATTTTCGGAATTTACCAGTAGTGGATTTCATCGTGAATGGACTATATTCACTAGTGAGAAACTATATGATAGTGAAGAGTTCAATAATGTACTTTATTTAGCATTATCTCAAATAAATATGCTAAGTAAAAGAGAAAAGAATTTGCTAGGAATAACTTTGTCCTGGTGTTTAGTTAGTCTAGATGAAAATGTTACTATTTTATGTGAGTATGCTCTTTTGAGAATGTATGAAGAGGATATAAATGGATTAGTTGATATTTTAAAATATTTTTCTTTTATTGAATTTAGTAAAGCTGCAATAATATTAGAAAAACTTTTTTTAATATCTATGCATTGTATATTCTACAGTAATGATATTGAAGGAAAGAAAGTAATGTGCAACTATGTTATAAATAGTTTTAATATTAAATCGTCGTTATTTCAAAAGTATTTTATGATTCATGAGTATGCTATGTATATTTTGGACTATGCGGAAGAACATGAATTAGTTTTAAGTTCTTGTATTGATGAATTGAAAAATCAAGAGGTTGGTACTAAGTTTGATGAGTTTAACAGTTGTGATGTTGGAAAATACATTAAATCTAAAACTAGAGAAAGAGACGATTTTTATGCAGCTTATCATATTAAATATAATGAAAATGAAGACTATGAATTTGAAGAATATTTCACATGTAATAATGATGTGGTTTATAGCCTAATGTCTTTGTACACTGAAATTGATATAGAATATAATCATATAGAATTTAAAACAGAAGAATTTATTAGTTTGATATTACCTGAGTATAGAAAAATATTTTGCGAGAATGTAATTAGTAAAATATTTGAATTTGGATACAATTATATAAAACTAGGATTTTATGATTTAAGTTTATTCAACGAGAAATCTACTGCACAAATTTATGAACAGATGGCATTTAATATTGTTTTTATGAAATATTTAAAGAATTGTGGTCTTATAAAGAAGGATAAGTGGTTAGAGTCAAGTAGTAGTAAAGAATATAGTGCTTTATGGGAATTGCCATATTATGAAATATTTGATGTTTCTTCGGTTGATTATCAATTTTATCAAGATGGTATAGATGATAATTTGTATTGTGCTGATGAATTGGTACAAATGATTGAAAATGACAAATTCATAAGGATTGACTCATGTAGATTTAGAAGTAATAGAATTAATGTATACTTATTGAAAATAAGTGATGTTTCTATATCTAATATTTTAAGAGTTAAAAATTCACAATCAATTATTGAAGGAATTTATTTTTCAGAGATATTTGTTAGTAGAGGGTTTTATAAATATTTTGAAGCTGAAGATATTAATAATGAAATTATTCCTGTTACAAGAAGTTATTTATGGGATTATGAACCTTTTTCTAGTTTTGCAATATTAAATCCAGTACTTTATAATGAAATGAATCTTTTAATTTCAAAAGACAAGCTTTATTATTATCATGAAGATAAAATAGTATGTAAAAACATTATTAAAGAGAATAGTCATGATAAATTTTTAATAGATGCAGAATTTTTAAGAGATTTTCTTACTTCAAATAAATATAGTATTGTATGGATATATAAAGATGATGAAAGTAAATTAGAAGGAAAAAGTAATATGATACAGTATGATGGTCAAAATATACGTAGAATTTAAAAAATAATTGGGATTTAAAAATAGAAATTTGATTAAAGCTAGGCCAAGTCTAGCTTTAATCAAACATACAATTTATTTTCTCATATTCCTTCTTATTCTTATCTTTATTAATCTCAGCATAAACAAGCATAGTCATTTTAATATCAGTATGACCAACCCAATCCATTACAGTACGAGGATTAATATCTTTACTTAAGCAGTTAGTTATAAAGATATGTCTTAAACTATGGTAATGTATATCTGTTTTAATTCCAGCTTTTTTTAAAGCAGTTTTTAAATGTCTATTAGGTTTCTTACTATCTATATAATCACCATTTTCTTTACAGAAGATTAGGCTATTATCTAAATATAATTCACCGAATTTTAACTTATTTTCCATGTTCTTTTTTATAAGACCCTTTATTATAGGCTTAAGGACATCTGGAAGAGGTACTTCTCTTATACTAGTTCTAGTTTTAGGAATAGTTACTTTATTTTCATATATTTTTTTACCATCTTTATCTCTTTCACCGGTCCAAACATATTTAACGGATTTGCTTATTTTTATATTCATATGATTGAAGTCAATGGCGTTAGTTTGTAGTGCCATGGCTTCTCCAAGCCTAACTCCACACATTAAGCCCATTAATATTATTCCTTGCAATTCATCAGTTTCAAGAGCTGCTATAAAACGCTTTTGGTCAGCTTCTGAAATATAATTTTCTTTTTCTTCAATAACATTATGATTTTTAGGATATATTAATCCATCTACAGGATTAGATTTTATTTTATTAATTGATTTTGCGTAGTTAAAACAGTTACCTATACATCTATTCATGGTTTTTATTTGAGAAACTGTATGATTTTTTAATAAAGCTGTAGTTATTTTTTGAAGTGATAAAGTATCAATTTCAGATAACTTAGCATCATTAAGCTTTTTATTAGGTTTTATATAATTTCTATATATACCTGCCCATTTTTCAAAGGTAGAATCTTTTAGTGAAGGTCTCTTAATATTCCATAGCCAATCATAGTAGAAATTTCCAAGTGTTGAATTATCGCTGTTATTAACAAAGTTATCTTGAAATTCTTTCAATTTTTCTTTTGCTTCTTTTTGAGTTTTACCATAAATAGCATTTCGTTTTTGTTTTCCTGTTAATGGATCATACCCAGTAGTTAACATTATGCACCAGTACTTTTTACCATTCCTAGTGACCCATTTTGCAGAACCCTCTCCATTTGATCTTTTTGCCATAGTTTTTCACCTACTTGAAAATATAATTAAATAAAAATTAGGACAATAGCTTTTGAAACTAAAATCCTATAATGTTATTTTGTGCATGTTGTTACAAATCTATTCTTTTCATATTTTTTTGATTGACCAGGAATTATTTTTTCCATTTCATTAAGAGAATCTCTTTCATATGCTTTTAATGTTACAAGTCTATAAAATAAAACTGATAGCTCTTCCATATCCTCTTCACTAATATGATCTGATTCACTGAAAGGGCATATAGATAAAATAAACTTAAAATATTCATGAGGACTCATTCTAGATGTTTTTCTATTAAACAAATCAAAAAAATATTTTTTATCTAGCTCATCCATTTCTTGTTCAAAAAGAACACGCTTTTCTTCAGCAGCCAAAATATTATTTTCAACATCTTTGTCTATAGCATTTAAAATTCCTAATTTATTTGAATAATGTGTATTATCACTATCTTCTAATAAATCAGAGATATATAAATTTAAACTATGTGCTATTATTTCTAAAGTTGATATTGTTGGAGTTCTTTTGCCATTCTCATAATTATAAATGGCATTTCTAGATAATTTACATTCATTAGCTAATTTTTCTTTTGATATCATATCTCCATTTTTACATTTGTAAACTAAGCTTTCAATATAATCAAAATCCATGTAGACCTCCTTAATTTATAAATAAACTTATAGAAGGCATGATAAAATTACCTCTACATCTAGTATATATGACAAAATCACATATATCCTATTATGAAATAAAAATAAATTAGGGTTATGCACTTATGAGGATTTTTTATTTAATAAGTTCTTGGTTGCAGCATAGCAGCTTCTTCTATAGGTGTATAATACGGAGGTGTATAAATGAGTAATTTTATAGTAGCGGTAGGACATACTGCAAGTGGAAATGTTGGTTGTGGAGTTGTTGCCAGACTTGATGAAAGCCAATGTACTCGTGAGATTGGATCTTTAGTTGCACAGTATCTAGAAGAGAAAGGCCACGAGGCAAATTTACTTAGGGTTGATAAGAGTAATAGCTATAACTGTCAGGATTGCTATGAAAGAGCAAATGAAGCTAATGAAATAGCTAAAACAGTAAACCTTGAACTATATGTTGAAATCCATATTAATGCAGGGGGAGGTAGTGGTCCAGAAGTATTGATTACAGGAAAATCGGAAGTAGCAAATCAATATGCAGCTAAAATATCAAATGCATTAGTAAGTACTCTAAATTTACCTAATAGAGGAGTAAAGACAAGAAATCTAATTGTTCTTAACAATACTGTTATGCCTGCAATTTTAGTTGAGTGCCTATTTGCCGATAGTGATGATGCAGATAAATATGATCCGGAAGTAATTGCAAGTGCAATTGTTAATGGTTTAGTTGGAGCAGATTGTTCTTGTGATGAGCAATGGGTGAGTGGATGGAATCAGAATAATGTTGGTTGGTGGTATTGTATAGATGTCATTAATAAATATTATTATACTTCTCAGAATGGCTGGAAGGAGATAGATGGAGAATGGTATATATTTGATAGTAGGGGATATGCATTGCAGAATGCCTGGTATTACGATGAAAATTACAAGGTTTGGTACTACTTAGATGAAAGTTGTAAAATGGTTAGAGGCAGTAAGGATAAGCCTTTGTGAAAGTGGATAGACAGTGCTTTCTATGCTTTTAATGAACGTGGACAGATGTACTATGATTGTTTTACTCCTGATGGATTTGTAGTAGATGCTGATGGGTTTTGGATAAAATAAATACTTTTATCTAAAATTATAAGTTGGTAATAAATAAAAACGTTTTTCAATTAGTCTGAAAGCATTTATTATAATGAATATTTTATAAGTTGAAAATATTCGAACTATGGTGCTAGTTTATTGAAATATTGTATTCACAGTATTATAAACGAAGAAATTTTAAATATAGATAAAGAAATTCAATAATGTTAAAAGAAGCTATTTAATAATAAAAATATTTTATCCATTGAGCTTAATAAGTAAGCAGAAGAATTAAAGTTCCGAAATTATTAAGTTATAATAAACATTAAAAGAAACATAAATATACTAGTCCATATTTAAATAAAATCGCGTAGTAACAAAAATAGTAACAAACACATAAAAAAAGCTGTACTACAAGGCACATAAGCCAAGTAATACAGCAATCCACCAAAATAAATGGTGCCGCTGGCCGGATTCGAACCGGCACGATATCACTACCAGAGGATTTTGAGTCCACCACGTCTGCCAATTCCATCACAGCGGCATGTAAACTGACAAAAATTATTCTACCATGTCTTAAAGAATATTTCAATAGGTATTTTTAATTTATTTTTATTTTTGGAAAATTAATTTATAATATCCATATAAAAATGCATAATGAAAGTATTAGACAAAATTTTATCTAATTAAAGTTAATATAAGATTTTTATTCATTTGTAGTTCGGATTTTCAAATAAAAGTAGATAAATGTGCATAAATTTTTAAATAAAGGTTGTGGGGAATCAAATCATTTGCTAGAATAGGAATAGGGAAAAGTGCCCCACTGGGTTATTTTATGCCCAACTACAATTTTAAACTTAGAAATAAGATTTAATAATTTGTAATTATCTATTAATTAGGGAGGAGCAAAAATATATGATGTATTCAAAAGAAGTTGAAGAAATGTGTGTACTTGCTAAAGGTCCTAATCACGGATCAGCGCCAATTCCTGTAGAAGGAAGATGGGTTCAATCTAAAGAAGTAACTGATATATCAGGATTAACTCACGGAATAGGTTGGTGTGCACCACAACAAGGAGCTTGTAAATTAACATTAAACGTTAAGGATGGTATAATCCAAGAAGCGTTAGTTGAAACAATTGGATGTTCAGGAATGACTCATTCAGCTGCTATGGCTTCAGAAATATTACCAGGAAAGACTATATTAGAAGCATTAAACACAGACTTAGTTTGTGACGCTATAAACACAGCTATGAGAGAATTATTCTTACAAATCGTTTATGGAAGAACTCAAACTGCATTCTCAGAAGGTGGACTACCTATCGGAGCAGGACTTGAAGATTTAGGAAAAGGTTTAAGATCTCAAGTTGGTACTATGTACGGAACTTTAGCTAAAGGACCAAGATACTTAGAAATGGCTGAAGGTTATGTTACTGAAGTTGCTGTAGACGAAGATAAAGAAATCATCGGATATAAGTTTGTTAACTTAGGAAAAATGATGGAAAGCATTGCTAAAGGTATGGATGCTAACGAAGCATTAGAAAAAGCTAAAGGTCAATACGGAAGAGTTGCTGACGCTGCTGAATTATTAGACCCAAGACATAAATAATTATTTGTAAAGGAGGATTTTTAAAATGGCATTATTTGAAAGTTATGAAAGAAGAATTAACCAAATCACTCCAGTATTAGAAAAATACGGAATGAAAACTATGGAAGATGCTAAAGCAGTTTGTGCTGAAGTTGGAGTAGATCCATATACAATCGTTAAGGAAACTCAACCAATCGCATTCGAAAACGCTGGATGGGCATACGTTTTAGGTGCTGCTATAGCAATAAAGAAGGGTTGCACTAAGGCTGCTGATGCTGCTGAAGCAATCGGAGAAGGATTACAAGCATTCTGTATCCCAGGTTCTGTTGCAGATGATAGAAAAGTTGGTTTAGGACACGGAAACTTAGGAGCTATGCTTTTAAGAGAAGAAACTAAATGTTTCGCATTCTTAGCAGGACACGAAAGCTTTGCTGCTGCTGAAGGTGCTATTAAAATAGCTGAAAAAGCTAACAGAGTAAGAAAAGAACCATTAAGAGTTATCTTAAACGGTCTTGGAAAAGATGCTGCATTCATCATTTCAAGAATCAATGGTTTCACATATGTTCAAACTCAATTTGACTACTATACTGGAGAAGTTAAAGTAGTTAAAGAAAAAGCATACTCAAACGGAGAAAGAGCAAAAGTAAGATGTTACGGTGCTGACGACGTTAGAGAAGGTGTTGCAATCATGCATAAAGAAGGAGTTGACGTATCAATCACTGGTAACTCAACTAACCCAACAAGATTCCAACATCCAGTTGCAGGAACATATAAGAAAGAATGTATCGAACAAGGTAAGAAATACTTCTCAGTAGCATCAGGTGGTGGTACAGGAAGAACTCTTCACCCAGATAACATGGCTGCAGGTCCAGCTTCTTATGGTATGACTGATACTATGGGAAGAATGCACTCAGATGCACAATTCGCAGGATCTTCATCAGTTCCAGCTCACGTTGAAATGATGGGATTAATCGGAGCAGGTAACAACCCAATGGTTGGTATGACTGTTGCTGTAGCTGTTGCTGTTCAAGAAGCTTTAGCTAAATAGTCTGAAAATCAAGGTTTTACTGGTTTAAGAGTGAATTAATTAGCTAATATAAATACTCACACTATATTAATTTAATTATTAATGGGTGTGGGTATTTTTTTATACATGATTTTAGTACCCACGACTTTAGAAAGGGGTGCTATTTTTTTATGATAAAAATGAATAGAAAATATATTGAATATTTGCCAGTAGATTGTACTTATTTATTCTCAACAGTTCAAGGTGAAAAATGAAAGAGAGAGGACTTACAAGAGCTATAGAAGACTACAACAAATCAAGAAAAATAGACAGTACATCAATTCATGCGTTTAGGCATTGGTATGCAAAAAAGGCAGTTATGAACGGAATTAACATAGTTCAACTACAACATTTATTAGGGCATAGTAATTTAGAAATTTTGAAACATTACGTTGAAATGTTAACAGAAGATTTAAATTACGAAAATATTGCACAAAATCCTTTGGAATCTATTAAGTTGGAAAATTCTAAAGGGAAAAATATTAAGTTAAGAAAGTAGGCGTTGATATGCAAGTAAACATTAATCATAATAAAACAACTAATGGATTTAATGAAAGAATAATTACATTAGACATATATGAATTGAAAGATTAAAAAAGATTATTAAAACTTTAAAAAACTAAAAAAATAGATAGATTATTACCATGTTATAGCCTAAGTCCTTCATAAGGATATGGCATTAGAGCGGTTCAGGGTAACTTAATCGGAGGTAGTCAAAATATTGAAAGATATGATATGTAGTAGGGAGTTGACGCATATAAAAAGACTATACATAGAGTTTTCTATGTAAATTATGTTTGCAACGGTACGTGATTCGTATAACACGTCGAGGCTCGAAAGAGCGATATTGTAATTTCTTCAGTATTTTTTTGAGTTGCTGGAGAATTGCGTCTAACTCAGATAAAAAGCGTATAGTCACTTAGGTATGAAGTCAAGCTTAACTTTAAAAGTATTCAGTAAATTACAAGTCCTTTAGAAAAACTTCGAAACTGAATAAAGTTGTTTTGAATTATTGACTTCATGAATTTCCTTATTTTTATAATATGCAACAATATGTTTGTCCAAATTTTGTGATAGTATAATCATAAATTTATTACTTGGGGAGAAAAAACTTAACAACTTATTTAAAATAGATTTTCTTAGGAATATTCTATATTTTAATTGAAATAATTTAAAATTGTTCACAATAATACCTCTTTTTATTTAATTTGATTTAACCCGACTTTTACATTTTATAACATAAGAGGAAACTAATCAAAGAAAATCGTATTACAAATAATGATAATTTTTTACGATAATATTACAGGATAAAAATATAAATTAAATAGATTTATATAATTTATTTAAATGGAAAAGGATAACTTGTTTTACTAGCCAAGTTATCCTTTAAAAGATTATTATATTTTTTTAATAAGTAGAAGGACAAATATTTAATAAGAAATTATCTTACATTATTATTATAGCAAATAGTCATTACAAAATTATGTTAAATATGTTAATTAAATATAAACAATTTCTTAAATAAATTTAAGGCTTGGTAAACAATTGAAGAAAAAAACAACCTGCTTAGGGGAGCAGGTTGAACTTATAAAGGTAAAATACATTTACCAATACGGGGGTAAAATAATAATGCTTTAATTATTTTACAATTACTATTATAAAATACAAATATTAAATAATTCTTTATTACTTATTAAATTAATGTGAATAAATTAATAATACACTACAAAAAAAGATGACTTACTTTAGGGGGATAAGTCATCTTTGATAGGAGTTTTATAATATGTTCTAGTCACTTTACAATAATATTATAGGATAAAATTGTAAATTGTGTCAATATATAAATTCTATAATAAAAAATAAAAAGGATAATCTGCTAGGGTGCAACAAATTATCCTGAATACTGTGTTATATATATTTAATAGGGGTAAATATATATGAAAAAAGTTTTATCAACCTTATGTCTTTATTATAAGTGGTATTTGTGACAGTATTATGTCAAGTTAATAAACTTAATATAAACATTTTATAAAGAAAAATCAAATAATACAAATATGTTTATATGTTCCTAGTTAAATTTATTCATAGAAATATATTTACCTAGAAACATAGATACAAAGAAAAATATATACATATATAAATATTTATAGGAAACATGCGGGTTAGAGGTGAAATTTAAAAATGGTTTTTAAATAATAGCTATCTTTTGAATTATTATTTATGCTAAAATTATACATAAAAGGTATATTTATAAATGGTTGTGATATAAGCAATAGAGATGTTATAAAATGAGCTTAACGGGAGGAAAGAAAATGGCTTCGAATATAGAGTTTGTAGAATATGTATGCGAACAGATAAGTGGTGCAGGAAGAATAACGTATAGAAAAATGTTTGGAGATTACGGAATCTACTGTAATCAAAAAATAATAGGATTAATATGTGATAATCAATTCTTTTTAAAGATAACAAAAGGAGGCAGAAATTTATTATGTGAAGTTATAGAAGCCCCTGCTTATGAAGGAGCAAAACCTTCCTTTTTAATTGAATCTTTAGATGATAGAGACTATTTAACTGAAGTTGTATCAGCAACCTATGAAGAATTGCCAATGCAAAAAGTTAAAAAGAAAATAAAAGGGAAAAAATAATAGGGGTGAGGAGTTTGAAAAGGGCGAGAGTAGCAGAAATAACAGCAGAATTTAATTCTAATATAAAATCGGTTTGGAATATAGTAACAAATAATAATGACTATAGTTGGCGTAGTGATATTAAAAAAATTGAAATTTATAATAATGGTAAAGAATTTATTGAATACACTCATAACGGGAATGCTACAAAGTTTATTATATCCAAAAAGGATGAATATAGTGAGTATGCTTTTAATATGGAAAATAAAATGTTTACTGGATTTTGGAAAGGTAGTTTTTCAGAAAAAGAAAATGGTGGAACTAAAATAGTATTTAAAGAGAATGTCTTTATTAAAAATCCTTTTATCAGGATTCTTTCATATTTTTTTATGGATTTAGGGAAAATACAAAATACTTATATTTCAGATTTAAGAAAGAAGCTGGGTGAGTAATGAATATTAGAGAACAAATAATTAAAAAATATTTTAAATCTTGGTTAGAGAATAATTGTTCAGTATTAAAAGATATTTTTGATTCAAATGTAAGTTATAGCGAATGTTATGGTCCTGAATATGATGGAATAGATACAGTTGAAACATGGTTTAAAGAATGGAATAAACGTGGAAAAGTATTGGCTTGGGATATAAAGCAGTTTATTCATCAGGGGAATATATCAGTGGTTGAGTGGTATTTTAAATGTAGATATGATGGAGAAATTGAAGAATTTGATGGAGTATCGCTTATTGAATTTAATGGTGATAATTATATCGTAAGCTTAAAAGAATTCCAATCTAAAATTCCACATTATTATCCTTATAGTAATTAAATTATGGTTTATATTGATAAGTTACATATAAGGAGAAGCTATGAAAAGTTCTGAAGGGCAGCTTAAAAATAGAGTTGTATACAATTATAGAGTAGATAAATGAATATACTAATTTAAATGAAGATTAATTACTAGAATTATTGAAATTAATCTTTATTTAAATTATTTTTTATAAGTTATTGACACATTCTTCCTAAAATGCTATTCTAACCATAGAATAGGTGGGTGGAATGAATATGACACAAATTGAGGTGATACTTTTATCACTTTTATATGATAAAGATTATTATGGATACGAATTTGAAACTGTAATAGAACAAAGAAATATGAGAGGGTGGACGGATATTGGATTTTCGTCAATTTATAATTCTTTGAATAAACTTGAAAAGAAAGGCTATATTGGTTCCAGATATGAAAAAGAATATGGTTCGCCTAAGAGAAAAGTATATTTCATAAAAGAAGAAACCAAAGTAATTATTAGGAATCAGATTATAAAAATGATAAGCGAATATAAGAATGACCCTAGTGAATTTGATATAGGCTTATTATTTTCTTATTTAGTGACCAAGGAAGAATTTAAGAAAGCTTTAATTAACCATAAAGAAAATTTGAAAGATAGAAAAGAATTCTTAAATAAAAGATATGATCAGCATCCTACGGCAAAGGAGAGACCACATATAAAAGCATTGTTTGAAAGACCAATAGCATTTATAGATACTGAGATTTCTTGGATTGAAAACTTTATTAATGAAAATTTTTAGGCAAAGCTGATTACAGTGGAGGTGCTTATATGGAGAATAAAAAAGTTTTAAAAATTGTTTTTTCAAGCGTAATTTCAGATGCTGGAGAAGTAACACGTGCAATAGAAATAGCGGATGGAATTAGACTTTTCTGCCCAGAAGATTATGAAGTAGATATAACTTTTTTATCAACAGGAAGCGTTTTTGAGGATAAAGTAATTTCAAATGGATTTAAGATTTACAAATGTTCACCATCGCTTCCGGGAATGGGATTTCGTGAAGACTTTAAAACTAAAGGTAGTAATATAATAGGAGAAGTAAAGCTTGCAGGTGAATTGCTAAAAGGGGAGATAGATGCTTTTAATGATTTAAAACCAGATGTAGTTATATATGGATTCAATCCTATAGCAGGCCTTGCTAGAAGAATGATTGAAAAGCCAATACCAGGAATTTGTTATATGCCGATACCTATGCAAAAAGACGTATATCTTACTACGTTAATGAAAGATGCTCCAGATAATATTAAACCTCTGACATACCTTCCTTTAAATTTCCGGAAAAACATTATGAAATTAATCCCTATAGCAATAAAGTTGAAAGTACCAGCTTTTGTTCAAACTAATATTATTGAAGCACTCAAGGAATTTCAATGGAATGGATCTAAAGTTAAAACCGTGTTCGATATGCTTGAATCAGATTTGACAATAATAAATGATCTTGAAGAATTTAATAAGGAGCATAAACTCCCTGATAATTTTAAAGTTGTAGGACCATTATATGCATCAGCACCAAGTAATTCAAAAATAGATGAAAATATTTTAAGAATTTTTAATTCAGAGGGTAAAAGACTTAAAGTTTTCTGTACGCTTGGAAGTTCTGGAAAAAAAGAATATTTATTTGAAGCAATAAAAGCTCTCACTCAAGGAATAGGAAAGGAATGGAGTGCTGTGATTTTGGCGCCTAAAGCTGTATGCCCAATTAAGGAAGCAATCGAATGTGCGGGGAATAGCCCTAATGTTTATATTACAGATGAATTTGTGCCAGCAACTTTAGTAAACGGACTTGCAGATGTGGTCGTATCTCATGGTGGTCAAGGAACAGTACAAACTGCTATTGCAAGTGGTACTCCTATTGTTGGATTTGCAATGCAGCCAGAACAGCAGATAAATCTTGATAATGTAGTAATGAAAGGTGCTGGAATACGAATACCAATTAACAGGTGGAATGCACCAAACATACAATTAGCTATAAGAAATATAATTAAAGACACTTCCTATAAAGAAAATATAAATACATTAAAAAAATTGTTGGAATCCTCAGACGGTAAGAAAAATTCAGCGCTTGCCATATGGGATTATATACTTAATAAGTTAAATCAACAAAAATGATTGGAGGATAAGAGAATGAGTGATGTGTCATCAGTTAGTAATGCATTTAAAACTTTTATGAAAGAGGCGCCGGAGTATCAAGAGATATGGATGGAGACAGTTCAAAAATTAGATTCAGTAAGTAAACTTGATTCGAAAACAGAGGAACTTGCATATATTGCAGTTTTAGCTTCTTCAAGACTTGAAGGTGGTCTGCCTTTTCATGTTAAACATGCAAAATCTCTTGGGGCAACAAGAGAAGAAATAATAAGTGCTGTTCTAATAGGATTGCCAGCCGTAGGTAATATAGTAATTCAATCATTACCAATAGCAATTAATGCGTATGATAGTGAATAAATATGGAGAATTTATTTTAGTTTCAAGTATTATTTTTATAGAATAAAATAATATTATATTAAAATAATAATATTTATAAAATATTACAGGTAACTAGATAATTTTTTAACGAATATTTTATGTAAATTTAGATTAATAATGATTTTAAACGACATATAATTACAGAATAATTGATGTATTTTGTTATAAAACATCAATATATAGATGAAAATGTATTACGAAAATACGTGAAATTATGTTGGAATATGGTAGAATATAAGTGGATATAAAAATAGGGTATAAAAAATATGGTTTGTGAGAGATGGTAATCACCAAAAAAGGCTGAGTAGTTAATACTTAAGCCTTTTTTTGATATTGAATTATATGATTGTCAAATATTTAACTTATTATATGAATATAGAGCGATTTTGATATAAAGAATTACAAAATTCGTCATGGAATTAGAGTGTTACACAAGTTTATTAGAATTATTAGTTTTATATGAATTAAATATATAATAAATAATAAAAAGGATAACTTGTATAAGGGAATCAAGTTATCCTGAATACTGATTTGTTGTATATTTATTTAATAGGAGAACAATTAATATGAATTGTTTATAATATTATAATAAAGGATAATTGTGGCAATATTATGTCAATTAAAAAAAGATTTCTATTAAAATTATGAGAATATTAAGTGCCAGTGTACTCAATTTAAATAAAAGGAAAATAGTGAATAAATTGAATAATTCAACAAAATATGCTATGATATACCTATATTATGTATAGAAAATAATTACTATGTAGATGAGGAGTGTGGGTATTTTATGAATATAAACAATGAACTTAAGAAAGTTATAAATGATAAATTTAAGAGAAATTCTGAGGTTGAATTTATCGCAGGATTGAAAGATATAACTTTATCTGATATTGATTATATTGAGAAGTTATCTGCAGTTAAAAATTTAAAATCAAAATTAAATTATCAAATTGTGGACAATACGTATATAAAAATTGATTGCTCGTTGTAAAAAATATAAGATTAAGAATTTTAATTGATTTTATATAAAGAATTATATTTTGGTATATGAGTATTATAATAAAGGGACTTAATAACATAAGCGAATGATTTTACCCCTATAGGATAGAAAATTAAATTTTATCCTATAGGGGTATTTAGCGTTAGTAGCTTTATCCGTTTTCTTATTGATTGTATCTATTTTGTTTAGTTAATTGCATAACTAAAAGTTGCGTGTGGAAGAATACATTTATTAGAAGGAAGTCAAGGAGGTGAATTTATGAAAAATGCTAGAAAACAAAGGAGGGAAAATTATGATTAATGATTATTTAGAAATAAGAAATGCAGAGGGGATGCCTAAACTTGTGGATGCAAATATGTCTCTAGGCTTTTTACTATATGATAGAAAAAAAGAATGACTTATTTAGGGGAATAAGCCATTCTAAAATACTATTTATAAGTATTTTTAAATTAGGGTTAATAATAATGCTTTAACTACTTTACAAATATTATTATAATAGATTTATGTTACAGAAATGTTACAGAATGATAAATTTATTATAAATAATCAATAAAAAGTTGATTAAAAAATTAAAATTTTAGCAATAAGGGGGAGTACAACTGATGTATTCGCATGAGATTGATTATAAGATAAAAGGTGACGATATACAATATGTAGAAATTGAACTTGATCCCACAGAAACTGTAATAGCAGAGGCTGGAGCAATGATGATGATGGATCCAAACATACAAATGGAAACCATATTTGGAGATGGATCAAAACAAAGCGGCAGCAGTTTTATGAATAAAATTTTTTCGGCGGGAAAAAGAGTGCTAACTGGAGAAAGTTTGTTTATGACCGCATTTACAAATTCGGGAACATTAAAAGAAAAAGTTTATTTTGCGGCACCTTATCCAGGAAAAATAATTCCTATGGACTTGAGTTTATTAGGAGGAAAACTAATATGTCAAAAAGATGCTTTTTTATGTGCTGCTAAAGGTGTATCTGTAGGAATAGATTTTAGAAAAAAGTTAAGTGTAGGCTTTTTTGGAGGTGAAGGGTTCATACTCGAAAAATTAGAAGGGGATGGCTTAGCTTTTATACATGCGTGTGGTGCAATAGTTGAAAGAAACTTATTGCCTGGAGAAACATTAAAAATAGATACTGGATGTTTAGTTGCTATGACTAAAGATGTGCATTATGATATACAATTTATAGGTGGAATTAAGAATACACTTTTTGGCGGGGAGGGAGTATTCTTTGCAACTGTAACAGGGCCGGGAAAGATATGGGTTCAAAGCTTACCATTTAGCAGGCTTGCGGAACGTGTATTTGCAGCAGCTCCAACTTCTGGCGGAAAAAATAGAGAAGAAGGCAGCGTACTTGGAATGCTTGGAAATATTTTAGATGGAGATAATTAGAAGGAAAATAGATTTATACTGATATATATATGATGGGAGTAACATAAGTTATTTATGATTTTACAACTTATGTTATTTTTTTATTAAAACAATTAAAAGTTTGTCACCGATTAGGGTTAAAAACTATATCTTTATATATTATAATTAAGAAGGGATAAATTAGGTAAATAATAATAAGTTATATAATAAAGAAAATAAAAGGCACTTTACAGTTGATAATCATTATCATATAATAAGTAGAAGAAAGGAGTGGATCTATATATGAATGAGAAAAATAAAGATTTAACTAAAAATAAATTAATCGGAAAAGATCTATTAAAATATATTGGACCAGGAATTTTAGTTACAGTAGGTTTTATAGATCCAGGAAATTGGGTATCAAACATTGCAGCTGGATCTAATTATGGTTATAAACTACTTTGGATTGTTACTCTATCAACAATAATGCTTATAATATTACAACATAATGCTGCTCACTTAGGAATAGTAACAGGATTATGTATTTCGGAAGCAATTAATAAACATATAAATAAATTTTTAGGACGAGTAATTACAATAACAGCAATGTTAGCAGCAGTGAGTACTGCTATGGCAGAAGTATTAGGAGCTGCAATAGCTTTGGACATGTTATTTAATATTCCATTAAAATTAGGTGCATTAATTTCTGCTGTAGTAATTATATTTATGCTATTTTCCAATTCATACAAGAAAATAGAAAAAGTAATAATTGGATTTGTATCAATTATAGGAATATCATTTATATTTGAAACTTTCTTAGTGAATATAAATTGGGGAGAAGCAATACGTAGTGCAGTTGTACCTAGCATTCCAGTAAATTCCCTACCAATAATAATGAGTGTATTGGGGGCTGTAGTTATGCCACACAATTTATTTTTACATTCAGAAGTAATCCAGAGTAGAAAATGGAATTTAAAAGATAAGTCCATATTAGAGAGACAGTTAAAGTATGAATTTATGGATACAATGTTATCAATGATAATTGGATTTATAATAAATAGTGCTATGATTTTAGTAGCAATAACATTTTATAATAATAATGTTCAGGTTACCGAACTTGAACAAGCTCAAACAATGTTAAAACCATTGCTTGGAAATTCAGCTTCGATAATATTTGCTATAGCATTGCTTTTTGCTGGATTAGCATCATCAGTTACAGCTGGTATGGCTGGAGGATCAATATTCGCTGGTTTATTTGGAGAAGAATATGATATAAACAGTAAAAGCAGTAAGATTGGAGTATTAATAACTACACTGGTTGCCTTAGTTATTATATTTTTTATTAGCAATCCATTTGAGGGATTACTTTATTCCCAAATGCTATTAAGTATACAATTACCAATAACAATTTTCACGCAAATATATTTAACATCATCAAAGAAAGTAATGGGAAAATATAAAAATACTACATTAGAAAAGATTGTTTTATGGAGTATTGCAGGAATAGTTACTATTTTAAATATTATGCTATTAATAAGTTCGTTTTAAAACAATATAATAATTCATAATTATAAGAGGAGCAGTTGAGCTCCTTTTTTGGCGTGCTATATTTTTCTTACATGAGTTCAAAAAGTAGATGCGTAAAAAGTCTACATATATGAAAAGAGTGCTAAGCACAACCACAATCGCCGTAATTTATATTAGGAGTTTACAAGAAATATAAAAATGTTACTATGAAGCAGAATAGGGAATCTGCTTTTATTAGGAAGTTTATATTTAACTTGCTTTATTAGAGGAATGATTAATTAATGAATAATTTGGAAAATAAGTTAAAAAGTATGGTAAAATTAGAATTAAATAAATATTGTAGAAATAATAATTTCTGAAAGGAACTGATATTAAATGAGAATTTTAGCATATAGTCATAGGCGTGATGAAACACAGTATTTCGAAGAATTTAGTAAAAAGTATAATGTTGAAGTTGTTTTATGTAATGAGGAACCAAGTTTAGAAACAGCACCTCTTGCAAAAGGTTTTGATTGTATCAGTATAATTACAACAAATATAAACTCAGAATTAGTTGGAAAATTTCATGAGTTAGGTGTCAAATTTATATCAACAAGGACTATTGGATATGATCATATAGATTTGAAAAAGGCTAAGGAACTTGGGGTTCGTGTAGGGAATGTGACGTATTCACCAAATAGCGTAGCAGATTATACTATAATGTTAATATTAATGGCAGTTAGAAAAGTCAAACTTATAATGGAAAGAAGCAATGTGCAAGACTTTTCTTTAAGGGGTATTCAAGGTAAGGAATTACCTAACTTGACTATAGGTGTTGTAGGGACAGGGAAAATAGGGAGGACCGTTATCAAGCATTTAAGTGGTTTTGGTTGTAAGATATTAGCACATGATATATATGAAAATGATGAAGTGAAATCAAATGCTAAGTATGTAGATTTGGAAAATTTATTTAAATATAGTGATATTATAACATTGCATATGCCGGCTACAGATGATAATTATCATATAATTAATAAGAAAGCCATTAAATTAATGAAAGATGGAGTCTTTATTATTAATACTGCCCGTGGATCATTAATTAATACAAATGATTTAATACATGGAATTGAAAGTAAAAAGATAGGAGGAGCTGCTTTAGATGTTATTGAACAGGAATCTAATATTTATTATAGTGATCTAAAGGGAGAGGCTTTAAAAAATAGAAATTTAGCTATTCTAAAGTCTTTTCCTAATGTAATAATAACACCTCATGCAGCTTTTTATACAGATCAAGCGGTAAGTGATATGATTGAAAATTCAATAAAAAGCTGCATATTATTCTCAGAAAATAAGGAAAACCCATGGGAGATAGATATATAATATTATAAATATAAGTTACAATACATAAATCACTCTTTCTTGCTAAAACTATTAATATTTCAGATTAATAAAATACTAAGGAGAGATGAAATATGTTTGATAAAATCCAATTACCATATGCATTTGATGCATTAGAACCATATATAGATGCAGAAACAGTTGAAACACATTATAGTAAGCATCTTCAAAAATATGTAGATAATTTAAATTCGCTTATAAAAGGCTATGAGCAGTATACAGAAGGTAAATCTTTAGATCAATTGTTAGCAAATGTGAATGAGTTGCCAGAAGAAATTAGGCAAGGAGTAATAGATCAAGGTGGAGGTGTATCAAATCATAATTTGTATTTTGCACTTCTTTCGCCAACTCCCAAGAAAGCTCCAGAAGGAAAATTATTAGATGAGATACATAATACATTTGGTGATTTAGATACTCTAAAGACCGAAGTAAGTAATGCAGCTATAGGTCAATTTGGATCGGGTTATGGTTTTTTGGTTAAAGATAAAGACGGAAAATTATCAGTGAGAAATACACTAAATCAAAATTCACCTGCTATGAATGGGGTTGTTCCAATTTTGACCATAGATGTGTGGGAACATGCTTATTATTTAAAGTATAAAAATCTAAGAGCAGATTATGTAAAAAACATATGGAACTTAATAGATTGGGAAAAAGTAGAAGGTCTATATTTAAATTATACAATTTAAATACTTTTAACGATAAAAAATAAGACTAGAGAGTTGATGTGTTTCTCTAGCCTTGTTATATTTGTAAGAAATGGATAAAATTTATTTGTTACCTAATACAATGAATCATTATAAAAATAAGGTTTCCAGTTGTTATAAATCTTTTCATGCCTTATACAATAAGTAATGTCTTCAAGGTTTATAGTGGAGTTTAAAAGGTTAAGCTTACTGCTAAAGGAATCAGAGAAAGCTTTAAAAGCATCAGGAATCGACTTAGCAGATAAATTGAAAGTTTCAAGCGGTTCAAAACTGCTTTCACCGTTTCTGTTTAAAGATATAATTTCATAAGCATCATTACTTGCTTCTTCCACTAACTTATTTATATTTCTTTTTAAGTTTATATCATAATTACTTGGATAAGTTACTTCTAAGTTAATTCTATAACAAATATTTCTGGCTTTTACGCAAGGCATTTCGCTAGTAATTTCGTTATCATCCAAATAACCTATTGTCTTAGTCATAACATCTTCTTTGATATCAGGTATATCTATTGAAGCCAGAGTTTTAGTATAGACATCCTTACTTCCATTTAATGAATATTCCTTTTGATTATTTAGTAATAATGATTTATCACTTCTGTTTAAATCTATGCAATCATTGCATTTTTCTTCTGATTCAGAATCAGATCTATAGCATATGAAAGAATCTATTCTTCTTAAATCTAATCCGAAATAGACCCAATTTCTACGGAACCATCTAAAACCAGATACTGTACGTCTGTTAACACTTAATAAGAAAGTCCAATAGTTATTTCCATTCTCTTCCCAAATATATGTGTATTTATAAAGACAAAATCTTATAGAGTTAGAACTAACAGCTTTAGCATTTACACCACCGCTAACTCCGACTTTTTGAACTCCAGAATCATTTTTTTTTGGGACATAATTAGGTGGTGGAGATTTAGGTGCTCCAGGAGGATTGAATACACCACCGCCAGGGTAATTAAAATTTGGAGAATTATCATAATCAAAATTAGGAGGATTAAAATTAAAGTTAGGAGGATAGTTTCCTGGAGGCGGAAAACCTCCACTATTTGGTGTAAAAGGTGCACGTTTTTTATCAGCAGATTCATCTAAAATTGGTGAAAATTCAAAGCTATTAAAGTCTTCGAAGTTCATAGTATCGTCACTAATGAACTCATTATCAATTAACATTTATATTTTACTCCTCAGAAATTAGTTATAAATAATATATTCATCAGAGTTTCAGATTGTTATAATTTACGTTAATATAATTCTTGAACTTTTATATTCTTACATAAATTGGTTGTATTCTTAAATATACTAGAATCTAATTTCAAAATCAATATAGGACGTACTAGGTAATTCTTCTTCAACAATTTCATATGCTAAGTTTATCCAACTTTCACATGTGTTAAGAATTATCCCATCGCTAGTTACAACATGATCCAATTTATTTAGAATAACATCTGCATTTGGAATAAGAATAACTTCTATATCGAAGTTGTATTTATATAGAAGTTCTAATAGCCTTGATTTTAATCTTCCTGTGTTAGAAACAGGAGAGTCAAGATAAAAGATAGCCTTACGTATCTTCATTTTATCCAATCTTTTACCAATCAAGTCTATTGCTGTATCTGTTTTATCAATTAACTTATATGTTCCTCGAAGTCCAGCCAAATCTCGGAGAGTTCCGTCCATACATTTAATTAGTGTTGAGTTAGACAAAGCTACTTCAAGAGTAATGATTATATTAAGACCATCAATATGTAGTGTGCTATTTTCGTATGTATCTAATATTTTACGTTTCTGCCTGCTAATAATATCTTTATAAGAAGATGTGCTTCTTTTTAATGCTAATCTTTGCCTAGCAGAAAATAAAAAATGATTTCCTACAAATTCAACACTTTTATCTATACTATAACCTTGATTTATTAAGTAATAGATATCCTTTTGAGCTTTTTTTAATAATGTTAGGTTTTCTTCATTAAATTCAATTTCGTCAGATGGAACAAAGCCTCTTTTAACTATTTGTGTCATATAAATATACCTCCTAAAGTAGCATCTATATCTATATAATTATTAATATCTCCATAAATATACCTCGAATTATAACATACTTATGTAAAAATAATACAAATAAATTATACATGATATAATGAAATGATTACTTGTAGCGAGAGTATAGTAGAGGGGGAGTTAAAAAATATAGCTACAGAAATTCTGTTGATAGGAATTATTCCTAGACCAGAAATCTGTAGCTATATTATCATTAAATAAAGTGGACACAACCTGTTGCTTAGAATCTTCAGCGATATTTTAATAGATTTTCGGAACAAAATATTTATGATTTCGGTAAGTTACCACATAAATTTAGTTTTAGATTTATACTATGAAATATATCCCAACTAGAAACTGGAACAAAAGTATGTTATTCATTTCGGCGAGTTATATTCATAAGTTCAGGTTTTAGTTGGGTTATCTATAAGTATATAATTAATAATTAGTTTAATTAAAATTTAGGGATGTCTAGGATAGCACCTCTATTTCCTGATGTAACAAGAGCAGCGTATCTTGCTAGATAACCTGTAGTTATTTTTGGTTTTCTTGGTTTCCAATTTGCTTTTCTTCTTGCTAATTCTTCATCGCTAACTAAGAAGTTAATAGTGTTAGCGTTAATATCAATTTGGATCATATCTCCATCCTCAACTAATGCTATGTTACCACCTACTGCCGCCTCTGGAGAAACGTGCCCGATTGAAGCACCTCTGCTAGCGCCACTAAAACGTCCATCTGTTATAAGAGCAACGGAACTTCCAAGACCTCTTCCTGCAATTGCAGAAGTTGGATTAAGCATTTCTCTCATGCCAGGGCCTCCTTTAGGTCCTTCATATCTGATAACAACAACATCTCCAGCAACAATTTTTCCTGTATTTATTGCTTCAAGGGCATCTTCTTCGCAATCAAACACTTTAGCTGGACCTTCATGCTTTAACATTTTTGGTACAACGGCTGAACGCTTAACGACACATGAATCAGGTGCTAGATTTCCTTTAAGAACTGCAATCCCACCAGTTTGACTATATGGATTTTTGACTGGTCTAATAACTTCAGGATTTTTATTTATGCATCCTTCAATGTTTTCACCAACAGTTTTTCCTGTACATGTTATAAGGTTAGTTTTTAATAAACCAAGCTTATTTATTTCATTCATAACAGCATAAATTCCACCAGCATCATTTAAATCTTCAATATAAGTGTGTCCAGCAGGAGCAAGATGGCAAAGATTCGGTGTTTTTGAACTAATTTCATTAGCTATATCAACATTTAAATCAAAGCCAACTTCGTGTGCAATTGCAGGTAAATGCAACATACTATTGGTACTACAGCCAAGAGCCATGTCCATAGTCATAGCATTCATAAATGCATCTTCTGTCATAATATCTCTTGGTCTTATGTTCTTTTCAAGTAATTCCATGATTTTCATGCCAGCATGCTTTGCAAGTTTTATTCTTTCTGAATAAACTGCAGGGATTGTACCATTCCCTTGAAGGCCCATACCAAGTACTTCCGTTAAACAGTTCATACTATTTGCAGTATACATTCCTGAACAAGAACCACAAGTAGGGCATACGTTGTTTTCATATTCATCTAATTTTTCAGCTGTAATTTTTCCAGCATTGTAAGCGCCAACAGCTTCAAACATACTTGATAAGCTTGTCTTACATCCGTCAACTTTTCCGGCAAGCATTGGTCCGCCACTTACAAAAATTGTAGGAATATTAACTCTTGCTGCAGCCATTAGAAGGCCAGGAACATTTTTATCACAATTAGGAACCATTACTAATGCATCAAAGGCATGAGCCATTGCCATAGCTTCAGTAGAATCTGCAATTAAATCTCTTGTAACTAATGAATATTTCATTCCTTCATGCCCCATAGCAATACCGTCACAAACAGCAATTGCAGGAAAGACAATTGGAGTACCTCCAGCCATTGAAACTCCCATTTTTACAGCTTCAACTATTTTGTCTAAATTCATATGACCAGGAACGATATCATTTTGTGAGCTCACGATACCTACAAGAGGCCTTTCCATTTCTTCTTTTGTTAAACCTAAGGCACTAAGCAATGAACGTTGAGGTGCACTTTTAGATCCTTTTGTTATTACATCACTTCTCATAGTATATTCTCCTTACATATATTTATAATTATCGCGTTGTATGTTTTAATTATAAGTTGTATGATGTCTGTTGTCAATTGTAACATAAGATTAAAATAAAAAAGTGCTATTTCTATAAATATAAAGAATTAGCACTTTATCTTATTCATTTGGTATACCTAAATCTTTCATTGCTCTAATAATATGAATTTTCATGGCAGTTTTTGCACCTTCAGCATCTCTAGCCTCCAGAAACTCCATTATCATGCGATGATCATTTAAAGTATTTTGAAGAATTGATTTATTTTCATCGGATAAAATAACACCATTATCAATTGCTTTGTATAATATAGGCATCAGCTTGTTCATAAATTCATTATGAGTAGCTTTTGCGATAGATTTATGGAAGGATCTCTCTACCTCGGTTCGATCTTCGTTATTTAAGATCATTTCTTCTTCAAGTCTTCCGTAGTACAATATTCTTTCTAATTCCTTATCAGTGGCGCGTTTAGCAGCATAGTAAGCAGTCTCTGGTTCGAAAATTAATCTCATCTCATATAAATCTTTAACATCTAATTTTTGAGTAGAAAGATTTTCTAACCCCATGCTTTCAGTAATGTTTTTTATTTCTGATACAAATGTGCCTTTGCCTCGCCTAATTTCTAAAATATTGTGAGCAACTAAAATACGAATGGCTTCTCTTAGAGTAGTTCTGCTTACTTTTAATTCAGTAGAAAGCTCATTTTCATTTGGTAGTTTATCACCAATATTAAATTTTTTATCTATAGTAATCATCGCTAGTATATCATCAGCAACACTTTCCGATAAGCTTTTTCCTTTTCGTGGCATAAACAAACCTCCTTTTAGGTTATGTTTATATAATATAATAAAAGAGTCTAGCTTTCAATAGTGATGTCTGATGTCTTATGATTAAAGATTCCTATAAATACAAAATAAAGCTCGTTGAAGTGAATCCAACGAGCACATACATAAAATTAGATTTGGTTTTCAGGGATAAATGTAGCACAGTCTGTTTCTTGAGTATCGCTAGCATTTTTAGGTTGTACTTCTATTTGTTGTGCACAACAGTGATCACCTGACATATAATATTGACATGTATTAACAACGCATTTGATTCCTTGGTTTGGTGAACTCATTTTTTCTGGTTTCATAGTTGTTACCTCCTAATAATATTATTTTAATTAACAATAATATTATTAGTTAATGGAATTTTTTTATACGAAAAATGTAAGTTATATTTTTCAAAAAATGACTAAAGATATTTTGTTTATTACTTTAAAAATGTATTTTTTATCTTTTCGTGCCACTAATTGTCCATTGATACGATTACATGATTATAGTAATATATAATTAACAAATAGATTAGGGGGGGTACAAATGACATTTGTAATAATAACAGTATTTGTGATTTATTCGATGGTGCGTAAACCAAGTACCGCATCCAATAAAGAGAAATAGATTTTTATACAATCAAAATTGTAAAGTTTAATAAAAAATAAATATATAATTTATATTAGAAAGAGTAGCTTAAACGCTGCTCTTTTTTTAATGTTAAGGAATAAAGTTTAGCATTAACAATTTTTGCAATGCAGAAATTATATATTATACGTATATAAATGGATTAATGAATGCTTATGAGTTCAAGCTAGTAATAACATATAAATTGGAATGACAATTAAGCTAAAAATAGTTGTTATGATTGTATTTATCGTAGCATATTCGTAATCTGCATTATAACGTTTAGATACTATTGCTGTATTAGTCATGACTGGCATTGCTGCTTGAATAACAAATACTTCTTTCATAAGTAAAGGGGTATTTGCAAAATTACACAATAACAAAATTAATATAGGAGAAATGACAAACCTTCCTAAAAGTATTGCCAGCATGTCCCAGCTAAATCTAAATTCTTTGAAATTAACAGAGTGAATTGTTATCCCTATAAACAACATAGCTAATGGTGTTGTTAAATTACCGAAATATTTGCAAGTGTCTAGGACAAACTTTGGAAGATGGATATCAAGTAATATAAGCAAAACAGCAAACGTAAAGCTTAGGAGTGGGGGGGACATGATACGTTTTATTGTATCAAAGGAAAGGATATTGGCATTGTTAGAATCTCCATCACGACTAATTTCATATACACCAAGGGTCCAAAAAAATGTAGTATTTGCTATGTAGTATAATAACACATTTGGGATGCTTTTTTCACCAAATAAAGCCATATTCACTGGAAGACCGATAAATATAGAATTAGATACAAAGAACATTGATCTAAAGGTACCAATTCGTTTCTTTTTCACTTTAATAGCTTTAGAAATAATTACGGCAATTATATAACCAATAGCCATGGAGGTAAATGGGGCGAATAATCCACCACCAAGACTCAATAGTTTCTCTTTATCAAAGCTTTCTGTAAATTGTGAAATCATGAGGCAGGGGATAGCAAGATTGCACACTAATCTTGAAAAAAGCTTTGAAGTTTTTTCATCAAACCAGCCTTTATGAGATAAAAGGAATCCAGTAGAAATCATGAGAACGATACTGAATACACTTCCTAATGCATTAAAAATAACCATTATAAACTCTCCTTTAATATATTTTTTAATTAATTGAATTAAAGAATAAAGGATTACACTTTGACTTATATAATGAAATCCTTTGACAAAATGTTTTTCAAATGTTTTAAATCATTGTCTATATGGTTGTACATAGCTTTATACGCTTTTTCTTCATCTCTCTGTTTAATATAATTAAATATTTCAAGATGATGATTGAAAATATCAATATTACGCTCAGGTTCATAAACATCGATAGATCTATAAAAATAAGTAAGCGAACTCAAATCTTTACTCAATTTTTTAAGATGATTATTTTGGCTGAAATCTAAGATTAAATCATGAAATTTAGTATTGAGTTCAATAATATTTTTAGTAAGTGTATCGTCAAAGTTATCTATATTTTTTTTGATTTCTAATAATATTTTTTCAATTTTATCTAATTCTTTGTTAGATGCTTTAAGAGTAGTTAACTTTGCAGCTTGAGATTCTAAAGCTTGGCGACATTCATAAATATTTTCGATGTCTTCTTTGGTTGGTTTATAAATTGTAATTTTTGATTTATCTCCAATAACAAGTAGTCCATCTTTTTCTAAAGAACGTATGGCTTCTCTTACTGGACTTCTGCTTATTTGAAATTCGCTGGCAAGTTTGGATTCATAAATCCTATCTCCGGGTTTTAAAATACCGTTAAATATCATAGCTTTTATAGAATTGTAAGCTTGATCATAGTAAGAAGGCGCTTTTTCAATTTTATATTTTTCCATTACTTTATCCTCCTATAGATTGTGTTAAAACGATTAATTAATTTCAATATTTATACAATGTATACTGTCGACAAATTAATTTTAGTATAATCTACAAATACCAAATAATCAATATAATTGAAATCAAATTGTACAAATAAATAAAAAACCTGGTGAATTAAATTTATAATCTACCAGGCCAGATAATTATATTAGTCTATTTTATTTATCTTCTTCTATGATGTTTCTTATGTTCAACTAGGTCGATAGCGCCAAGAACCATGTGAGCTGCACCGAACCCAACAACTCCAGCAGCGATAACTGGTGCCATTTCTACTGCCACCATAGCTGCACCTACACCTGTTACAACTGTACCTAATGCGGTTGGTATTGCTCCTTCTCGAATTCTCATATTTATTCCTCCTTTAAACTAATAGAGTTTAATAATAGTATGTTTTTATCTAAGATTTATTATTTACATTAGTAACTTTCCACTTAAAATGATTTTTATGCTAAGTAATAATTTATAAAAAATATTAAATTATCTGCTTTATAAATTTTACTTATCTTCGGTTTGCTTATCATATGCTATAAGGCATACTGGAGGATTATGGTGTTCATTTATTCTGTTTTCCATTTGTCTTATGAAATATATATCTTCTGTAGATAAATCACTGAATTCATTATCAAATTTACTGCTATCATTACTCATGCTATCACTCCTTTCATAAGTATAGTATGGATAGGTAGAAAGATTTTAATCTGAAAATAATAAAGTAATAAGCTTTTTATTGTATGTATCATATAAGTGTATATATTTTTTCAGCGTGGCAAAGATAATTTTAATAAAGTATAAAAGGAGTGTTGTTTATATGTTATCTACAATAAAAGCCAACAATTTAATAAATGAAAAATCTCCTTATTTATTGCAACATGCTAATAATCCAATAAATTGGTATTCATGGGGGGATGAAGCATTTGCAAAAGCTAAAGAGGAAGATAAGCCTATTTTTTTATCGATTGGGTATTCAACTTGTCACTGGTGTCATGTAATGGCCCACGAATCATTTGAAGATGAGGAAATTGCAGGAATTATGAATGATAGTTTTATTGCGATTAAAGTGGACAGAGAGGAAAGACCAGATATTGATAGTGTATATATGACAGTTTGCCAAGCCTTAACCGGCCATGGAGGCTGGCCGCTTACAGTGATAATGACTCCAGATCAAAAACCATTTTTTGCAGGTACTTATTTTCCTAAAAAGGCTAAATATAATATGCCAGGACTTATGGATATTTTAAATTCAATAAATAAGCAATGGAAGGATAATAAGGATAAGCTTATATCATCTGGTGATAGTATTTTATCAGAACTTGGTGGCTATTTTGATGGTGAAACAAGCAAATTGAAGTTGACATCTAAGACATTAAAAAATGGGTATAATCAAATTTTACACGCTTTTGAGGAAAAGTATGGAGGCTTTGGTGATGCACCTAAATTTCCGACGCCTCATATAACAATGTTTTTGCTTAGATATTATAAATCTCATAAAGAAATTAAAGCTTTAGAAATGGCTGAAAAAACTTTGATTTCTATGTATAGAGGTGGAATATTTGATCATATAGGTTTTGGTTTTTCAAGATATTCTACGGATAATAAGTGGTTGGTACCACACTTTGAAAAGATGCTTTATGATAATGCTTTGCTTGTTATTTCATATTTAGAGGGGTACGAGGTCACAAAAAATGAGATTTACAAAGAGGTTGCAACAAAAGTGCTAGAATATGTATTTAGAGAGCTTACTAGTAAAAATGGTGGATTTTACTGTGCTGAAGATGCAGATAGCGAAGGTGAAGAGGGAAAATATTATGTTTTTGAACCTTTAGAAATTTTAAGTGTTTTAGGAGAAGAAGATGGTACGTATTTTAATGATTATTTTGACATAACTTCTGATGGGAACTTTGAGGGCAAGAGCATTCCGAATTTAATAAAAAATAAAAACTTTCATAAGTCAGATGATAGGATAAAGTTACTTAGTGAACAAATACTTCAATATAGAAGTGACAGAACGGAATTACATAAAGATGATAAAATCTTAACTTCATGGAATGGACTTATGATAGCTGCACTTGGAAAAGCCTATAAAGTTATTGAGGATGAAAGATACTTTGAATATGCTAAGAAAGCAGTAGAGTTTATTTTCAATAACTTGATGGACGAAAATAAAAGGCTTCTTGCAAGGTATAGAGATAAGGATTCGCGTCATAAAGCTTATTTAGATGACTATGCTTTTCTTTGTTTTGGACTTATAGAGCTTTATGAAAGTAGCTATGATATTGAGTTTTTAAATAAGGCGATTGAAATAAATAAGGATATGATTAACTTATTTTGGGATAATGAAAAAGATGGATTCTTCCTTTATGGTGAGGATAGTGAAAAATTAATTGCTAGACCTAAGGAACTTTTTGATGGTGCTATGCCTTCAGGAAATTCTGTTGCAGCTTACAATTTAATAAAGCTTGCAAGACTTACTGGTGATTTAACTCTTGAAGAAATGGCAGAGAAACAATTTGATTTTATTTGTGGCTCAGTATTTAATGAAGAGATAAATCATTCATTCTTTTTAATGGCTGCATCATTTGCTTTAAATGAATCACAAGAATTAGTATGTGTTACTAATGATAAAGGTGAAGAAGAAAAAATCAAAGATTTATTAAGTGAAAGACCTATTTTTAATTTAACAACAATAATTAAGAATGATGAAAATAGAAATGAAATAGAAGATTTAGCACCATTTCTTAAGGAATATGATCTTATAAATGAAAAATCTACATATTATTTATGTAAAGGAAAATCATGTATGGCTCCAGTAAATGATATTGATGAATTGAGAAAAATGTTATCAAAATTATAAGGCGGCGTAGTATTTAGTAAATATTAAAAAGAGTTTTTCTGTAGGATTAAATTTATTTAAATACATTTTTTAAGGATGTATATAATAATTTTAGAAGTTATATACTCCTTATTAAATTCTCAATAATAGCTTTATTAATTGTAGGATTATGGATGCATATTAAAAGGAGATGAATAATTAATCTAAAATTAAGATTTATTTAAGTTGTTATAAGACCGAGTTTTAGTATAATAATTCCAAGGAGAGGATAAATTTATGATAAATATAAGCAATATAACAAAAAGTTATAATGGAAATTATAATGCGGTAAGCAATTTAAATTTGGAAATCAGGGATGGAGAAATATATGGATTATTAGGGCCTAATGGGGCTGGAAAAACAACAACTATTAAAATGATAACTGGAATAATATCGCCTACATCGGGAAAAATTGAAATTAACGGAATTGATATTAGTAAAGAGCCAGTTAGAGCAAAAGAGCAATTTGGTTATGTTCCAGATAGCCCGGATATGTTTTTAAGATTAAGTGGAATGGAATATTTAAATTTCATGGCTGATGTTTATGGGGTTTCAAAGGAAGAAAGATTGTTAAGGATAAAAGAAATATCAAAAAGGTTTGAAATGGAGTTGGCATTAGGAGATAAGATACATTCATATTCTCATGGTATGAGACAAAAGGTGGTTCTTATGGGAGTTTTGATTCATAAGCCAAAAGTTTGGATTTTAGATGAACCAATGACAGGTTTAGATCCAAAATCAGCATTTACATTAAAAGAAATGATGAGAGAACATGCTGATGAAGGAAATACCGTGATTTTTTCTACACATGTGTTGGAAGTTGCAGAGAAAGTCTGTGATAAAGTCGCGATTATTAATAAAGGGCAATTAATATTTAATGGAACACTAAGCAATATGAGAAAAGAGTTTAAAGAGAATGAATCCTTGGAAGAGATGTTTTTGGAGATGATTCAAGATGAGTAGGCTTAAGATAATAACAAACTATTTTATAAGAAATGCATTTGAGGAAATGTTTGCTAGTAGTAAGAAAATGAAACCTGTATTCGCAGTGATGCTAATGATATTTATTGTAGTAATGTTATCTATGCCTTTTACTGTAATAATAAGTGAAGGCTACGGACCACTTCATGCTATGAGACAGGAAGGAATATTATTATCAATAATATTGTCAATTGGGGAGAGTGTTTCTTTCATCTTTGGAATGTATACAATAATAAATATCTTATACTTTTCAAATGATATTGAAGTTATATTACCACTTCCTTTTAAAAGCAGTGAAATAGTATTTGGAAAGTTTATGGCAGTGTTAATTAATATGTATGTGTATACATCAATGTTGATTTTGCCACTTATAGTCTATGGATTTGTGTCAAAGGCAAGCTTCTTGTATTATTTATATGGAATTATAGTGTTATTAATAACTCCTATTATACCGATGGTATTGGCATCGTTAATATGCATGATTCTTATGAGGTTCACTAGCTTATCTAAGCATAAAGATGCATTTAGAGTATTTACAGGGTGTGCATCACTAATATTGATAGTAGGATTCAATCTTTTTACATCAAGTTCTGGAAGAAGTACAAATTCACAGCAAATGATTCAAAGATTTTCAGATGGAAATAACAGCGCGATAAGTACGCTAAATGATATTTTCATAACAAGTAGATTTTCTTCAAATGCGCTATTATATAACAATGACATTAGAGGCTTGCTTAATATACTTATGTCTTTATGCCTAAGTTTAATCATTTTCATAATATATTATTATATAGGAGGAAAGTTATATTTAAAGGGAGTAATAGGTATTTCTGAAACTTATAGCAAGAGGGAAAATATTTTAGAAAACGGTAAGGCAGATAAGATAATAAAAGAAAATTCAAAGTTAAAAGCATTAATTATAAAAGATGTTAAAATCTTATTCAGAACTCCTCAATTCTTTATTAATTGCATAGCGATGATGTTTTACATGCCGGCAGTAATGGGTGTTGCATTTTTTTCCGGTGGTAAACTATCAGAGTATAGGTATTTATTAAATAGTAGTCCCAAATGGAATGCGATTACCATAGCAATTGCATTTGTAGGTGGAACGGTATGTATAATGTCAGGTGGAGCAGGTGCAAGTGCACTTTCAAGAGAAGGTAAAGATTTTATTGTATCGAAGTATATTCCTGTGGAATATAAAACTCAGCTATACTCTAAGATTCTTTCATCATTATTTATAAATGAATTTGGGATGGTTATAGTTGTCTTAGGACTCTTATTAGTAAACGTAAGTCCTATCATAATATTGCTCGGGACGATATCTTCATTTGGATCAATACTTATGGTAACTTTATTGGGATTATATATAGACTTTAAATCACCAAAATTGGAATGGGAAAATGAAAAAGCTATGTTTAAAAATAATTATATACCTCTATTAATTATGCTTATTATATTTATATTAGGAGCTGGTTTAGTAGTAGCTGCCATAATATTGAGGAATTATGTAATTATATTTGGAATTTGCATTATTATTTCACTTGTTGGAAGTAGTCTTTTATATAAAGGCTTATTAAAGAATGCTTATAAAATATATAATGAAAAATAGTCAGAATAAGATAAAAATGCATTACAAAAATTTGTTTTTTGATTTTGTAATGCATTTTGAATTAAAGTTAATTTGACACCAACTTAGTGTAATGATATAATCATTTACAGAGTGTGAAGGTCACACGAAGGGGTACACCACCTTGGGTGTATTTTTTCGTGTGGCCTTTTTTAGTTATATTAAATATTTAAGAGGTGATTAAATGGTAAAAGTGAATGGAAAAGAGGCAGATAATGCAACTGGATTATCGTTAGAGGACTTTCTTATCAGTGAAGGATATTTAATAGATAAGATTGTAGTTGAGCTAAATGGTGAAATAATGCCAAAACCCCAATATAAGCAGACAAATATTAAAGATGGTGATTCTTTAGAAGTAATTAGCTTTGTTGGAGGCGGCTGATGCATTAATAAATTCAGAAATATCACTAATGTATATTATCAACAATAAAAATAATAATTTTACTGCAAGATCTAGATTAGAAAAGGACAAGCTTTTAAATTAAGTTATTTATTTAATAATTTGGTTATACATATTAATTTATTTTAATAATCGAATTTTATATACTGCTAGTTCTTGCTGAAAAATGCTAAAGGAGAGTATTGGAATGAAAAAAGATGTATTAACACTTGGAGGACATGAATTCTCATCAAGATTCATACTAGGTTCTGGAAAATATAATTTGAATTTAATTAAGGCTGCAGTTGAGAATGCAGGCGCACAGATGATTACTTTGGCATTAAGGCGCGCTAATACAAGCGGAGGTGAAAATATTTTGGATTTTATTCCAGAAGGTGTTACATTGCTTCCAAATACATCTGGGGCAAGAAATGCGGAAGAAGCAGTTAGAATTGCAAGACTTGCAAGAGCAATGAATTGTGGTGACTTTGTAAAAGTTGAAATAATTCATGACTCAAAATATTTGCTTCCAGATAATTATGAGACTATTAAAGCAACTGAGATTCTTGCTAAAGAAGGTTTTATAGTAATGCCATATATGCATGCAGATTTAAATGTGGCTCGTGATTTAGTTAATGCTGGAGCAGCGTGTATTATGCCTCTTGCATCACCGATTGGATCTAATAAAGGTTTAGCTACAAAAGAATTTATAAAAATATTAGTAGATGAAATAGATCTTCCAATTATTGTGGATGCAGGGATTGGAAGGCCATCTCAAGCTTGTGAAGCTATGGAAATGGGAGTAGCAGCAGTTATGGCTAATACTGCAATTGCGACAGCTGGTGATATTCCAGCTATGGCAGGAGCATTTAAACAAGCAATTGAGGCAGGACGTGCAGCATATCTTTCAGGACTAGGTAGAGTTCTAGATAAAGGTGCTTCTGCGTCATCACCATTAACTGGGTTTTTAGAAGATTAGGAGGCAGACTATGAGCGAAGAACGTATAAATCACATGGAATATATGGCTGGGATGGAAGTATTAGAATCAGATGTAATGGATAAAGTAATTAATCACATGGAAGCTTATGATTATAATAAGTATACAGAAACAGATGTTAGAGTAGCTTTGGACAATGATTATCGTACGATAGAAGATTTTGCAGCATTATTATCACCAGCAGCTATGCCGTTTTTAGAGGAGATGGCTCAATTAGCTAAAGAGGAAACAAGAAAGCATTTTGGCAACTCAGTTTACATGTTCACACCACTATATCTAGCAAATTATTGTGAGAACTATTGTATTTATTGTGGATTTAACTGTCATAATAAAATACGCAGAGCGAAGTTAAATTTCGATGAAATAGAGAAAGAAATGCAGGCAATAGCTAAAACAGGTTTGGAGGAAGTGCTTCTGCTTACTGGTGAAAGCAGAAAAATGTCAGATGTAAAATATATTGGAGAAGCTTGTAAGATAGCACGTAAGTATTTTAAGATGGTAGGATTAGAAGTATATCCTATGAATTCTGATGAATATGAATATCTTCAAGAATGCGGTGCAGATTTTGTAACTGTATTCCAGGAAACTTATAATTCAGATAAATATGAAACACTTCATCTTGAAGGGCATAAGCGCATATTTCCATATAGACTTAATGCGCAGGAAAGAGCTCTAAAAGGTGGGATGCGTGGTGTTGGATTTGCAGCATTACTTGGTCTGGATGACTTTAGAAAAGATGCTTTTGCGACAGGGGTACATGCATACCTTCTTCAAAGAAAGTATCCGCATGCAGAGATAGCATTTTCATGTCCAAGGTTAAGACCAATTATTAATAATGATAAAATTAATCCAAAGGATGTGCATGAGAAACAACTCTTGCAAGTCATTACAGCGTACCGTCTTTTTATGCCTTTTGCTAATATTACGATTTCTACAAGAGAATGCGAAAGATTTCGTAATAATGTAATTGGCTTAGCAGCTACTAAGATTTCAGCAGGTGTAAGTACAGGAATAGGAAGCCATGCGGAAGATGCAGAAGACAGGGGAGATAATCAATTTGAAATTGCAGATAACAGATCAGTAGATGAAGTGTATGAAGCAATTAAGTCTAAAGGCTTACAGCCTGTAATGAATGATTATGTATATTTATAAGATTAATAAGATGTTTATATCTTTAAACATAGGCAAAGATAGATAAGTTGTAATCTAAATATATCTTAATACTGAAATAATTTAGTAGGAATCTCTAATTGATTCCTACTTTTTTTAGATAAATTTATTATACTAATTATAGTTTGACTTATATATCAGAATTATAAAATAAATATTATTTATTTTTCGCTTGAAGACCCAATATAATTACTTCAAGATATCCTGCAAAACGCGAAACAAAATCAGGTGGGGCTTCTAGTAGTGAAACAGTTTGAAACTCTTGACGTTGGTTTTTAGAGGATACTGCCGGAGAATATAAACTAGAGGCATAATAAATCTGATATTCATTAAAAAGTTTAAGCTCATCTTCTGTCAGGTTAGGAATAAATTTTTTAGTAATCAAATTTAATTTACCAAAGCTATTAGCAAGATCTTGCTTCAATATCTCCAGTGATTTTGTTGTCACATTACTTCTTAATACTGAAGCTAAAATTGAGAATAGCTTTAAAAAACGCTGATTTTCATACATTTGTTCTGACCATAACAGACAAAAAGTTTTAAGTTCTAATTGATCATAATCTTTAAGTTTATCATATGTCTTTTTTACCCATTTTTCTAAATCTGAACTTAATATCCATAGAAAAATTTCTTCCTTAGTGGAAACGTATTTATATAAATTTGCTCTTGAAAAATTTAACTCATTAGCAATTGAAGCAAGTGTGATTTTTTCTAAGGGCTCTCTTTCATATAGCTTTAATGTAGCCTCTATGATTTGTTCACGCCTAATGCTTTTTTGTTCTTCGTTTCGAGCACGTTGAAATTCCATTTCTTTACCTCCTTACTAATTGACAATTACATCATAGCAAATGAATCATAAACTTACAAGTTACTAAATGTTACTCAAAATTCATTGACAAGTTACGCAGTGTAACTTATACTTAAGTAAGTTTCATGGTGTAACTTATATTCTCGAAATCGTAGATATGATAAAAAGTCATAAATTAATGAGAAGAGACGTATAAGGAAGCTTAAGTAATTTAGAAGCAGGAGTATGTAAATGTTTTAGCCTATTTAATGTCTAGTAATATGTTAAACAACGGGGTGAACAAAGAATGAAGGATAATAGTAATGAACAGGCAAATCCATGGTTAGCAATGATAGTTATCATAGTTGGTACATTTATGTCGGTACTAAGCAGTAGTATAATTAATGTTGCATTAACTAAAATGATGTCTGTATTTGGAGTAGGATTAGATGATGTGAAGTGGGTAATGACAGCTTATACATTAGCACTTGGAGCAATTATTCCTTTAACAGGATATCTTCAAGATATTTTTGGTGCTAAAAAAGTATATATAGTTGCATTGGCAATTTTTACAATAGGGTCCGCGCTATGCGGATTTGCATGGAGCAATTCTAGTATGATAGCATTTCGTGTATTTCAAGCTATTGGAGGAGGGATGATGCAGCCTGTTGGCATGAGTATAATATATTCTGTATTTCCAAGAAAAAAGATAGGACTTGCACTTGGGGTTTATGGAATAGCAGCCATGGCAGCACCTGCTATAGGACCAACTCTTGGTGGATTGATTATAGAAAAAATGGATTGGAGACTGATTTTTACAGTAAATATCCCAATAGGAATAATAGGAGTAGTGTTGGGGATGATTATTTTAAAAGGCCAACCTATGAAACCATTTAAGGCATTTGATATAGTAGGATTTTTATCATCTACAGTAGGTTTAGTAAGTTTGTTATATGTACTTGGAAAGGGATCCTCAATTGATTGGGGCGATATGATAAATCCAATATTAATTGCGTTGGGGAGTTTAAGTCTTATATTATTTGTGGTTAACGAACTTACACATCCAGACCCACTATTAGATCTGAGAGTTCTCAAACTATTTGATTTTAGTATGAGCTTAGTTATAATAACTGTGTTAACTATAGGATTAATGGGAGGGTCATATGTATTGCCTTTATTTCTGCAGAATGTAAGGGGATATACTGCGATGCAGGCGGGACTTATCATGTTTCCATCAGCACTAGTTATGGGGGCTTTGATGCCATTAAGCGGAACGCTTTATGATAAATTCGGAGCTAAACCTGTAGTTATACCAGGTCTTATTATATTAGCACTAGCTACATTTAAGTTGTCAACAGCTATAAGCATGAATTCTAGCAAGGAATCAATAATATTTATTAACTGTATAAGATCTATTGGATTAGGAATAGCTATGATGCCTATTAGCACTGCTGGTATGAATGTAGTAAAAGGCGAAATGATTCCAAGAGCATCAGCATTGAATAGCACTATAAGACAGGTGGCAAGTTCTCTTGCTGTAACCATAATGACAGTAATAATACAATCGAAAACAAGTTATAATTATTCAAAACTTGCAGAGCAAATAAATATCTACAATAAAACAGCAGTAGGAACTATAAATTCACTAACAAAATCATATATGTATGAAGGTTTTTCACAAGAAACTTCTAAAGTTATGGCACTATCTCAATTGGCAAAAATTATTCAAGGACAAGCATCTGTAGATGCTATGGCATATTCTATTTCTGTAACTGGAGCTATAGCTGTTATTGCTATATTTTTAACATTATTTATGAGAACTAGAAGATGATATAAAAAATTAAACTATAATAGAGGAATGTGTTATTTAATAATATATATATAAATTAAAAAGATATTAATATAAAAATAATATAAAATTTTACTAATGAATTTGATAGACAAATAAGAAAATACTTATAAAGTAAATTGATTAAAGGGGATAGAATAATGAAAGTAAAGGATTTTATGATTACTGATGTAATTTCCGTAAGTAAAGAAAATACTATTAAAGATGTCATGAGGGTATTAGTCACCAATAAAATAGGCGGAGTACCAATAGTAGATAACAAGGGAATACTTTCGGGTATTGTAAGTGATGGTGATATAATAAGAAGCATAAATCCTAAAGAAGGAAAAATGTATGATTTAATTTCATATGTATTTTATCTTAAAAAGGAAGAATTAGAAGAAGAAATTGGAATTATAAAGGATACTAATATCATGACTATTGCAAAATGTAAAGATATTTTCTGTGTTTTTCCAGAAGATACTATGGAAAAGGTTTTGTCTATTTTCTCAAAACATAACTTTAAAAAGATACCGGTTATAGATAAAGAAAGAAGAGTAGTAGGAGTTATTAGTAGAGGCGATGTAATTAGATATATACAGAAAAAGATTATAGATAAGTTGTAGGTAATAGTAAAAACTTATCTATAATAATTATATTAAAAGTAGAAATAAAGATAACAATTAATCTAGGACAATAGAATATAAAAATAAAAGTGAGTGTTAATTTAGAAAATAATTTCTAGATAAACACTCACTTTTTTGTTATGGAATTAAGCAGCTTTCTTTATGGATTTTATATATTCTTTGCCCTTTATAGAATTATACTTTCCTTCCCATTTTGATACAACAACAACTGCTAGAGAATTACCTAATACATTCACAACAGTTCTAGCCATATCAAGTATACGATCTATTCCGGCTATAAAAGCTAGGCCTTCGGCTGGAATTCCAACAGAACCAAGAGTGGCTAGTAAAACTACAAAAGATACTCCTGGCACGCCTGCTATACCTTTTGAAGTAAGCATCAATACAAGCATTAAATTAATTTGAGCTGGTATTGATAAATTAATACCATATAATTGTGCAATAAATATTGCGGCAATAGCTTGGTAAAGAGTAGAACCATCTAGATTAAAAGAATAACCTGTTGGTACTACAAAAGTTGCAATAGCTTTAGGACATCCGAATTTCTCCATTTTCTCCATGATTTTGGGTAAAACTGTTTCTGAGCTTGCTGTGCTATAAGCAAGTATAAGTTCGTCTTTTAAAATTCTTATGATTGAAAAGATACTTGTCCCAACTAATTTTGCAATTAGTCCAAATATTAGTAGTATAAATAAAATCATTGAACCATAAGTTGTAACTATTAGTTTTCCAAGTGGAATTAAAGATGAAAGTCCAAACTTAGAAACTGTCACACCAATTAAAGCGAATACTCCAAAAGGAGCTGTCTTCATTATTTGATTTGTTACCCAAAACATTGCATCAGCCGTTCCTTGGGCAAACTGTATAACAGGTTTCCCTTTTTCACCAATTGCAGCAACTCCTAGACCGAACATAACAGAAAAGAAAATGACTGAAAGCATATCTCCCCTTGTAAGTGAATCAAAAATATTAGTAGGTACAATATTTATAAATGTATCTGCAAAGCTATGATGTGTTACATTTTCTGCAGTGCTTACATAAGCATCAATGCTAGATTTAGCAAGCTCTTGCATATTTATTCCTGTACCTGGGTGAAACACATTAGCAATTAAAAGTCCTAATACAATAGCAATAGTTGTTACTACTTCAAAGTAAAGAAGAGTTTTTCCTCCAAGTCTTCCAACCTGCTTAATATCTCCCGCTCCAGCAATACCAACTATAAGTGATGAAAAGACGATTGGAACTACAATCATTTTTATTAGACGAATAAAAATATCTCCAATAGGCTTTAAATATGCCTCAACAGCTGGATTTCCATAAAAAAATCCACCTACTATAATTCCAAGTATAAGTCCTACAAGAATTTGTAATGCTAGACCAAATTTAATTTTCTTCATAGTAAAGTCTCCTTCCTTAGTTTAAAATTTGAATAAAAATAATATTAAATATGACATTATTATCATTTCGGGTTGCAAATTATTAGGATTACTTAGCAACATTTTGAATTATAACATAAAAAATGAATTTTGTCTCTAGAAAAAATTCATTTTTAAAAATAAAGAATATATTCTTTTCTTGTTGTTCAATTAATTGAAAATATTTCTAATTGTTAATTATATTTTTAATAAACTTACTATGGTGTATTTACGAGAAGTTAGATTTTAACACTAAGAGAAAAGCGCCAAGATAAAGGGCTTAGGATAGAAAACTGAACATATTAATTAATATAATAAATATATATTTAGAGAATTAGATATTGATTTTCAAAAGAGTTAGCAAATTAAAATATGAAAATAAATATAGGCAATAATGCAAACCAGATAATATGAAATGTGTTTATTAAACCATAGAATATGATACTTACATTAATAAAGTAATTACAGTACTTTAGTTGTTTATCAGTTGCATCTTTCATTCTAAAATATATGAATACAAAAAGAACTGCAGGAGCTAATATTTTTAATAAAAAACTTATAGTTGGACTTTTTACTACTTCTAACATGAAAATATTTGCTTCTACGTAAAAACCAGTATTTAAGAGTAAAATAGTAAATATTATGTCTGTAACATTCAGGATATATAGAGCTAAAAATTTTATTTTTATATTTTTAAGAGAATAGTTTTTTATAAAAGTAATCATTAAAACACCTCCATTTAGTGATTATTACCACAATGAAGATATTGTATAAGCTTTATTAATTATAGGTAGATATATATTTTTTATTAGAACGTATATTTTGAACTACATTATTATAGATATGTTCTTATTTTCTAAGTAGTTTTTATGTTGCTATATTTTTATAGATAGGATTCAAAATATCAAAGAAATCAAAAAAGCTGTGGATAAGTATAGAAGTAAAGTTTGAATTAAGAAAATTTTAAGGAAAGAGCATGGTATAATTGCAGGCAAAGAAAAAATAATATAATAAAGAGAGGAGTTCAAGTAAATGGACATATACACAATAGGACATTCTAACTATTCTATAGAGAAATTAATAGATATGCTAAAGACTTATAATATTGATACTGTTGTAGATATAAGAGGAACTCCGTATTCGAAATATAATGTTCAATATAATAAGGAAACAATAGCTGAAACTTTAAAAAAAGAAGGATTTATATACATATATATGGCTAAAGAACTTGCGGCTCAAAGGCAAGATAAAAACTCTTATAATAAGGAAGGATATTCTGATTTTGAAAAGGTAATTATGGAAGAAGATTTTTTAAGAGGAATTGAGAGGCTAAAAATAGGATGTCAGAAAGGTTATAATATTGCACTTCTTGGAGCTATGCAGGATCCTATAAGGTGTCATAGGAGTATATTAGTTGGAAGATCATTAAGGGAGAATGGATTTAATGTTAAGCATATTTTGGATGACTATACTTTGGCATCTCAAGAGAAAATAGAAGAGAAACTTTTAAGTAAATACTTTAGTAATAGGAATCAGATTACTATAGACAGCTTGCTTGGTAACGAAATTAGCGAGGTTGAAATGATTAAGGAAGGTTATCGACTGGCAAATAAAGAAATTGGATATAGAGTGGAGCATTTAGAATAATATAAATCAAAATTAATATATAAGACATATATTAATATGTATTACTAAATTAGGATTTTAATTATGAAAAAAATTTTATCTAAAGTATTAAGAGGTATTGGGATTAAAAAAAATGGCATTAGAGCAGATATGTCGAGTGACCGTATTAGCTATGCAGATTATGTAAATTCTAAGAATTATTCTAGTGAAACCAACTACTTGATTTGGGTAGATACTGGAAGCTTTAAAGTGAATATTTTTAAAGGAAGCACAAATAAGTGGAACCTAATTAATAGTTATTTGTGCACCTTGGGAAAAGCCTCAACGCCAACACCTAAAGGAACTTATAAGGTTGGAATAAAGGGACTCTATTTTGGCGTAAATAAAGGATACAAGTGTTGGTATTATACACAGTTTAAAGGTAATTATTTATTTCATTCAATAATTTATAATTTGGATGGATCGGTTAGAGATGGAAGGTTAGGTATGAAGCTATCAGATGGGTGTATAAGGTTAGCCAAAGAAAATGCTAAATGGATTTATGACAATATACCTAAGGGGACTAAAGTAGTTATAAATTAACCTATATTTATATATTTGGATAGATAAATAAAAGTTAAGAGAATAATTATATAAAATTGCACTTGTAATTAGATATAAAAGAAAACATATTCACATTAAATCTAGTATATGGATTTTATTATAAAAATTACAATTATTCAGAAAATTCAAAAAACTATTGCAATTAATGATGAAATGAGATATAATTAAATCAAGATAAAGGTTTAATTTATCTTAGTGTACTGACACTTCAATCCGGCAGAAGAGTATATCTCAAGAGATATACAGTTGGTGACGGGCAACGAAAAAATCCCGGAAGCAATGTACGACAGACGGTCGTACCCAGTTGGCGGACAACGTTAAAATCAGTAACTAAGAAAGAGCAAGTGAAGTTAGTAAGATTCACTTGCTCTTTGTCTTTTGTAAAGATAATAATTGACTATTATAATTAAAGTGTTTAACATAAATATCCATCTAAATTTTATATTAGATTTAGGTGGAATTTTTATTGTAAAATAATTTTAAGAAAACAGTGATTTTCTTGCAAAGGCGGGGATTAAAATATATACTAGTTTGAGATATAAAATATATTTTATTTTTATCTAAATGTATTGATTGGAGTAATAATTTAATGAAGAAATTTAAAAAGATTTATATAGAGATAACAAATGTGTGTAATTTAGGTTGCGATTTTTGCCCTAAAACAAATAGGGAACTTAAGTTTATGGATAAGAAAAGTTTTCAACATATCGTAAATAGCGTGAAATCACATACTGATTATGTATATTTCCATCTAATGGGAGAACCATTTTTAAATGAAAATATAAAGAGTTTTTTGGATATAAGCAATGAAAATTCATTAAAGGTTAATATAACTACTAATGGAACTTTAATAAGTGAAGTTAAGGATGTGTTACTTAGTTCAAATGCTTTAAGGCAAGTTAATATTTCGCTTCATAGCTTTGAAGCGAATGAGGGACATGTTGAGTTTAGTAAATATATAGATAATATAATTGAATTTGTTAAAGAAGCTAGTGAAAAAACTAATATAATAACTTCTTTAAGGTTGTGGAATTTAGATACAAAGTATACTGCTAGTAATAGCATGAATATTGATATTTTTGAATTTCTTGAACAAAGTTTCGAAATAAAATCCAGTTTGAGAGAAAGTTTAAAGGAAAAAAATAGTTTTAAACTAAAAAATAATGTATATCTTAGTATGGGAGAGAAATTTAAGTGGCCATCATTGCAAGTTGAGGAGTTAGGAGAAAGAGTCTTCTGCTATGGGCTTAGAGATCAAGTGGGAATATTGGTAGATGGAACAGTAGTGCCTTGTTGTTTAGATAGTGATGGTAGCATAGCACTTGGTAATATCTTTGACAATACATTAGAAGAAATTCTAAGTTCAAAAAGAGCTATAGACATATATAATGGTTTTTCTGGAAGAAAGGCAGTAGAAGAATTATGCAAAAAATGTGGCTTTATAAATAGAGTAAGATAGTGGGGGCGTTGTTAAAATGGAAACAGCAATTAAGTCAGTGGGTATTTTTTTATTGATATATTTTTCGTATTACTATGTATTGAGATTCATACAATCGGTTTTTCAAGGAGCACTGAGTAGTATAAATGCAGGAATGGCTAAATTTATATATGCTTTAAGTACACCGGCTCATGAACTTGCACATTTATTAGTTGCAATTTTATGTCTTGCTAAAATAGAACAAGTACAACTTTTGCCAAAAGGAAACAGACCAGGATTTATAAGATCAAGAGTTGGAAGCAGTATGCCATTTTTAATTAGCATTAAGGAATTTCTTATAGCTATAGCACCTGTCATAATAAATATACCATTATTCATATTTATAGAGAGTAAATTTGTATTGAAAGATAAAGTTGCTGATATATCTAGAATACTAGATCCAAGAATAATAGTGAGTAAAGAAGGCATAATAACTATATTTTTATTTCTAGTGTTAATAAGTGGAATAGCACCAAGTCATGAAGATTTTAAGGGAATGATAAAAGGACTTATAATTCTTAGTGCAGTTATATTCGGATTATCATTTTTAACTTCAAGGTTTTTAGATATGAAGTGGATGAATGCAAAGCCAATATTAACAGTACTATTATACTATATTGAATTAATAGTATTCGTGTTGATAATAAATGCTATTATACATTATAGGAATTGTTTCAAAATAACATGGATTATATTAATAAGTGCCATAAAACATGCTTTTAGAAAAAGTTGATGGGCAATCACTCTTAAATGGTAAATACTTTATACAGATACTTAATTTGAACATTGAAAGAAAATTTTTGTATAAATATAGAAATAATGGCTATACTCCTTGATAAGGAGTGATTATTATGGTAAATAAAAAGAAATTATTTATAGGTATGACATTAGCATTAGTACTTATATTTTCTATAACATATTATTTTTCAGAAAAGTATATAAGTAACAAAAATGCTAAAAATAATCCTGTATCATCAAGTGAAATAAATAATAAATTAAATGATAATATAAGAATTTATTTATATGCAGGTGAAAAGAAAGAAAAAGAATTAACATTATCAGAGTTAAAGAAAGAATTAAATATAGATAAGAATTTAACAGAAACGGAATTATCAAAGGCATTAAAAGATAAGGGATATGTATTAGAAGTAGAATCTAATGGAGAAATGACTTATAAAAGAGATGCTTCTAAAGCTGTAAAACCTAATAAATATTATATTGGAGAAAAAGATGGCTTTTTAGCAATATATAAAACTGATGATAATGGAACTTTATCAATTGAAAATAGCGAAGATGTGTATACTAATAGTAAAAAAGTAGATAACTTAAGTGAGATAGATAAAGACAAAATTAAGAATTTTGAGCTTGAATATAATTCAAAAGACGATGCGGAAGAAAGCTTATCAGAATTTTTATCATAATGGAAATCTGATAGGTAAATTTTAATTAATAAAAGGCATGTAAGTATTAAATTACTAACATGCCTTTTATTAATTAAAAAATACATTGTTGAAAGATTTGCCTGAAAATGATAAAGTATAAGTTAGGTTTTAATAATGTAGAAATTAGTTTTTTAGCTAAATTTTAAATATAGTTATAGATATAGAAAAGTTGGTGTGAAATAGATGTACGAATATATAAAAGGTAAATATATTGGGATAAATAAAGATTATGTAATAGTAGAGAATAGCGGTATAGGCTACAAGATATTTACATCAGGTGCTACAATGTCCTCGATGCCAAAGAATGGAGAGGAGATTATGCTTTACCTTGAGCAAATAGTAAGGGAAGATTTTATTGGATTATATGGGTTTGATTCAAAGGAAGAGCTAGAGATGTTTAAGCTTCTTTTAACAGTAAGTGGAGTTGGACCAAAAGCAGCATTATCTTTACTATCTATAAGCAGAGTTAATAATTTAAAATATGCAATAATGATTGGCGATGAGAAACACATCTGTAGAGGTGTGGGAATAGGGAAAAAAACAGCAGCTAGAATTATTTTAGAGATCAAAGATAAACTAAAGCCAGATGAACTAGTGGATAGCAGTTTGGAAATTGATACAAAGGATAATGAGAATGTTATGGCATTATCAGAAGCTTTAAGTGCGTTAATTGCGCTAGGGTATAGCGAGAAGGAAGCAGAATCAGTACTTAAAAAGATAGATAAGAATGATAGTGTAGAAAATATCATTAAAAATGCATTAAAGGCGTTGATGGGATAAAGATACTAAGACATAAATAGCAAAAAATTATACATATATGACTCATAGGAAAAGGGGGAGGTTTTTTGGAAAGAATAGTTAATCAATCTGAGATGCAAGAAGATTTTAATTCTGAACTTAGTTTAAGACCTCAAAAAATAAATGAATATATAGGACAAGACAAAGTAAAAGAGCGATTAGATATATTTATTAAAGCTGCAAAAAATAGAAAAGAAGCATTAGATCATACACTTTTATATGGACCACCTGGACTTGGAAAAACTACTTTAGCCAATATTATAGCAAAAGAAATGGGTGGGGATTTAAAAATTACTTCTGGACCAGCAATAGAAAGAGCAGGAGAGTTAGCAGCGATACTAACAACACTAAAAGATTATGATGTTTTATTTATAGATGAAATACATAGGCTAAATAGGAATGTTGAGGAAATATTATATCCTGCTATGGAGGATTATGCTTTAGATATAGTTATAGGAAAAGGTGCTACAGCGAAATCTATAAGAATTGATCTTCCTAAATTTACACTAATTGGAGCAACAACAAGGATTGGAATGCTTACATCACCACTTAGAGATAGATTTGGTGTGCTTTGTGCAATGGAATATTATACAGATGAAGAACTTAAGGAGATAGTAAGTAGAAGCGCTTTGGTTTTTGGATGCGCAATTACTGAAGAGGGTGCTTTGGAAATTGCTAAGAGATCTAGAGGAACACCTAGAATTGCAAATAGACTATTAAAAAGAGTTAGGGATTATTCAGAAGTAAAATCTAATAAGCTAGTATCATTGAAAGAGGCTAGAGAGGCTTTAGAATTATTGGAAGTTGATAATCAGGGATTTGATAAAGTTGATAATAAAATACTTGAAGCTATTATTGATAATTTTAACGGGGGACCTGTTGGGATTGAAACACTTTCGTATTTTATAGGTGAGGAATTGGGAACTATAGAAGACGTATATGAACCATACTTACTTCAAAAAGGTTTTATAATAAGAACACCAAGAGGAAGAATAGCAAGTGATAAGGCATATGAACATCTTGGAAGAGTAAACAATTCAAAAAGCAAAAGTAATAATGGGAAAGTACAAGGTAGCTTTTTTGATAAATAGATAAATAGGGATTTATTAGTAAGCACTTTAAAATTGAGTTTTGAACAACCGATATAGTTTTTAAAAGTTTAACTTCGTTAGAAGTGTCAATAATAAGAATAAGCTGTTAGTTAGGAGAAGATAAATAAATGAACGTAAAAGATTTTGATTTTTATTTACCAGAAGAGTTGATAGCTCAACATCCGTTGGAACAAAGAGATTCATCAAGACTTATGGTTTTAGATAAGAAAACTGGTGAGATTAAGCATAAGAAATTTCATGATATTATAGAATACTTAAATGAAGGAGATACTTTAGTATTAAACAATACAAGAGTAATGCCAGCAAGATTAATTGGAGAAAAGGAAGGTACTGGCGGAAAAATTGAGTTCCTTTTACTTAAAAGAATTGAAAAGGATAGATGGGAGTGCCTGGCAAAGCCTGGTAAATCGGCGAAAGTTGGTAGAAAATTCACATTTGGGGAAGGTAAGTTAAAAGCTGAAGTTGTTGAAGTGGAAGAAAACGGAAATAGAATAGTTGAATTTTTCTATGATGGAATATTTGAGGAAGTTCTAGATTCACTTGGGGAGATGCCTTTGCCACCATATATTCATGAGAGATTAGAAGATAGGGAAAGGTATCAAACAGTGTATTCTAAAGAAAATGGTTCTGCTGCAGCACCTACTGCGGGATTACATTTTACAAAAGAGTTATTGCAAGAAATAAAGAATAAAGGAATTAACATAGTATATCTAACATTACATGTTGGACTTGGAACTTTTAGACCTGTAAAAGTTGAATCTCTAGAGGAGCATGAAATGCATTCAGAGTTTTATATGCTTTCAAAAGAAAGTGCAGATATAATAAACGAAACTAAAAAAAGAGGAAATGCGGTTATATCTGTTGGAACAACTTCAACAAGGACATTAGAAACTATTGGTGATGAAAATGGATTTGTTAAGGAACAAAGTGGATGGACTAATATATTTATTTATCCTGGATATAAATTTAAAGTAGTGGATAAGTTAATTACAAACTTCCATTTACCAGAATCTACATTGATAATGCTTGTTTCAACTTTAGCAGGAAGAGAAAATGTTATGAATGCATATGAAGAAGCAGTAAATGAAAAATATAGATTTTTCTCATTTGGAGATGCTATGTTTATTAAATAAAAGTTTTGATTACATTGATGAGGTGACATAGTCAAGTGTTTCAATATAAAATGGGATGAATTAGAAAATAGATATTGATTTTATAATTCAGCTAACAACTAAATGGAAGTTAGTTTCTTTAAAGAATCTCAGAGTTGCTCAGTAAACAAATGTAGCTGAGTTTCGTAAAAATATAATTAAGAGGTGAACGCTTGTGAGTAAAAGGTATACTTTATTAAAAAAGGATGGAAAAGCAAGGAGAGGGCAGTTTGAAACTCCTCATGGAACTATACAAACTCCAGTATTCATGAATGTTGGAACATTAGCAGCTATAAAAGGTGCAGTTTCTAGCATGGATTTAAAGGAGATAGGGTGCCAGGTTGAACTTTCTAATACATATCATCTTCACTTAAGACCAAGTGATAAAGTGGTTAAAAAACTTGGAGGATTACATAAGTTTATGAATTGGGATAGACCAATTCTTACAGATTCAGGTGGGTTTCAAGTATTTTCGTTAGCTAAGATGAGAAAAATAAAAGAAGAAGGCGTGTATTTTAATTCACATATAGATGGAAAGAAAATATTTATGGGGCCAGAAGAATCAATGCAAATTCAAAGTAATTTGGCATCTACAATAGCAATGGCTTTTGATGAATGTATTGAAAATCCAGCACCTAGAGAATACGTGGAAAGATCAGTAGAAAGAACTACAAGATGGCTTGAAAGATGTAAGAATGAAATGGATAGATTAAATTCTATGCCAGATACAATAAATAAGGAACAAATGCTATTTGGAATAAATCAGGGTGGAGTTTATGAAGATATAAGGATAAAGCACGCTAAAGAAATAACTAAGATGGATCTAGATGGATATGCCATAGGTGGGCTTGCTGTTGGAGAAACTCATGAAGAAATGTATAGAGTGATAGATGCAGTTGTACCACATTTGCCAGAAGATAAACCTATATATTTAATGGGAGTAGGTACACCTAGCAATATATTGGAAGCGGTCGACAGAGGCGTGGATTTCTTTGATTGTGTACTTCCAGCCAGAAATGGGAGACACGGAAATGTATTTTGTAGTGAAGGCAAGCTTAATCTTATGAATGCAAAATATGAGCTTGATGATAGACCTATTGATGATGGTTGCGAATGTCCAACGTGCAAGAATTATACAAGAGCATATATAAGACATTTATTTAAAGCAAAGGAAATGCTTGCGATGAGATTATGTGTTTTACATAATTTGTACTTTTATAATAAGTTAATGAAAGATATAAGAGACGCAATTGAAGGTGGTTATTTCAAGCAATTTAAGGAAGAAAAATTATCACAATGGGAAGGAAGATAATTGAAAATAATTATTTATGAATTTGGTGGGATATAGATCTTTACACAATTTCTAAATGAACATGAGTAACAAATGTAGGTTTATATTGACATTAAAGTAAATAAAATGTAAACTACATATCATGAATAGAAAAAAATAATAAACACATTGGAGGAAAAGTATGGATAATATGTTAGCGTTACTTACGAGCGTAGTACCTTATTTACTTGTATTTGTGATATTTTTTTTCCTTCTTATATTACCTGAGAAGAAGAGAAAAAAGAAATATCAAGGTATGATTGATGAATTAAAAGTAAATGATGAAATTGTGACAAGAGGTGGAATCATAGGTAAGATTACACATATGGATGAAAAATCAGTTACAATTGAAAGTGGTCCTGCAAAAACTAGAATTAAATTAGAGAAGAGCGGAATATCTCATAAAATAAAGATGGATTAATCATAATGCCCTTTAATATTTCATAAAATGAAGTGTTGGGGGGTGTTTTTGATGGAAAATAGTAAATATTTTAGATCAGTAGTAAAAGGTACTATTGGAACTTTGATTCTAAGCTTCATAGGAGTTACAATTCTATCTTTATTGATGACTAAACTAGTATTTAGTAAAGGTATTTTTAACATGATATATGTAATAATATCTTTATGCAGTTTAAGTTTAGGAGCAATGATAGGAGCAAAGAAAAATGAATCAAAGGGATGGCTTGTAGGCTTTGGAGTAGCACTATCATATTATTTAGTATTGTTTATACTATCTAGTAGTTTTAATGGAGAATTAGCATTTAAGCTTTTTGATTTCATTAAATTGATTATAGCACTGGTTGTAGGTACTCTTGCTGGGATGCTAGGGATAAATTTATAAGATACTTCAGTTTTTAATGACTAACTTTACAAAGATTAAAAGAAGTTATACATATGTGAAATCATTTTTATTTAAATGAAGGTTAAACAGTATTTTAATGTTATATTATACATTAATAAAAAACTTTATTAAGAAATTATAGTGTGCTATAATGAACAATGTGCAACATAAGAATGTAATAATATTTAAAATTAAGAAGTAATAAGTTCTTTAAAATTCAGCTTAAAGACTTTAATTTCTTAATTTTAAATATTAAAGTATTTTACATAATAAAGGAAACTGTTAATGAAATTGTAATCCAAAATTTTCAGTAAGGAATATATAGTAAATACTAACCTAATGAAAGACATAATATGCAGAGGGGGATTAAGATGAAAAGAAAAAGCAAAAGTTCAGCATTGTTGATATTAATTATTGCTGTAATTGGACTGTTAGCTTTTGCAGGATTTAAAGGATTTGTTCTAGGAGGATGGGAATTTAAATCATTTGATAAAGTAATAACTAGAGGACTAGATTTACAAGGCGGAGTTTCTGTTCTTATGGAAATTCAAAAAGATGATGTAACTGCAGAAGAATTACAAAGTGCTAAGGAACATTTATCTTTAAGAGTAAATAAACTTGGTGTTGCAGAAACAATTGTAGCAACAGAAGGTCCAAAGAGAATAAGAGTAGATGTACCGGGATTAACTAATTCTAAGGAAATAGTAGATAGTTTGGTTAAGTCTGGTAATTTGAGTTTTAAAGGGCCAGATGGAACTGAAATTTTAACAGGTTCAGATGTAAAAAAAGCAACTGCACAAATGAATCAACAAAATGGTGGATATGAAGTTGGTTTAGAATTAAATGATGAAGGTGCACAAAAGTTTGCAGATGCAACAGGAAAATATATTGGGCAAAATATTTCAATCTACCTTGATGACGAAGAAATATCAACTGCGCGAGTAAATTCGCAAATTTCAGGTGGAAAAGCAAGTATTGAAACACATGATACATTAGAAAAGAATAAAGAATTAGCTGGAATGATTAATGCAGGTGCACTTCCACTTCCAGTTAAAGAAGTTTCAGTTAGTAATGTTGGAGCGGAACTAGGAGCTACAGCATTTCCAAACTCTGTTAAGGCGGGAATTATAGGAGTTGGATTAGTATTTTTATTCATGCTATTCCATTATAGAATTCAAGGATTAATGGCTAATATTGCTTTAACTTTGTATATAACACTTACACTTTTTGCTTTTATAGAAGTAGGTGTTACATTGACTCTTCCAGGTATAGCAGCATTCTTGCTTACTATTGGTGTGGCTGTTGATGCTAATATACTAACGTTTGAAAGAACTAAAGAGGAGTTAAAGAAAGGGTATACTGTTAAGGCGGCAGTGAAAAAAGGATCAGAGCATGCATTATCTTCAATAGTAGATTCTAACATGACAACTTTACTTGCATCACTAATTCTATATTTTATAGGATCTGGAGCAGTAAAAGGTTTTGCAATTACACTTATGATAGGTATAGTTATAAGTTTATTTACAGGTTTGGTAGTAACAAAAGTACTTGTTAATTTAGCTGTTGAAAGTGGAATTATAAATAAACCATCACACTTTGGTGTTACTTTGAAAAAGGGGGATGAAAAACATGCTTAAAATAATGGAAAAGACAAAATTATGGTTTTCAATATCCCTAATCATTATTGTAATCGGAATGGGATTCTTATGTGTTAGAGGACTAAACTTTGGTATAGATTTTAAAGGTGGTTCTGAAATAGTACTTCAACTAGACGAAAGTATAAATAAAGATGATGTTGACACAATCATTCGAAGTTATGCACCAGATGCTTCGACGAATACAATTAATAATAATCAATATGAAATAAAATCAGCAGATCTGGATAGTGATAAGTTAGGATTAATTGTATCTGATTTAGAATCTAAATATAAACTGGATGATAAAGTGCTAGTTTCACAAAATGAAATAGGATCATCAGTAGGTAGAGAGTTGACTCAAAATTCTATATATGCATTACTTGCGGCTTTTGCAGTAATGTTAGTGTATATAGCTATTAGATTTGAATTCAAATTTGGAGTAGCGGCTATAGCGGCCACAATTCATGATATATTAGTAACTATTTCTGTTTACTCAATATTTTATATTCCAGTAAATACACCTTTTATAGCAGCGATACTGACTATAGTTGGATATTCTATGTGTGATACGATAGTTATTTTTGATAGAATTAGAGAAAACACAAAGATAATGAGAAGAGCGAAATCAATTGAAGTGGCAGATGTAAGTTTGACTGAAACTATAGCAAGATCATTATATACTTCTTCAGCAACAGTAGTTACTATAATAGCAATGAATTTTTTAGTGCCATCTGTTCAAGCATTTACGATTCCTTTAATTGTAGGTATCATAAGTGGAGCGTATTCATCAATATGTATAGCATCACCAATTTGGGTATACTTAAAAGATAGAGTTAGAAGCCAAAAGAAAAAATTACAAAAAGCTTAATTACTGGAAATGAAGAAACCTCCAGCACAATGGGGGTTTTTTCATTTGTTAACAAAATAATTGTAAAATTTATTATAATCATTTATAATAAAGGTGTTTTCTAATTTTATGGAGGAATAAACCATGCGTAAATTCTGGGAAAGTATATATTGTCCAAATTATATTAGTGGATATAACCCATTTATACTTAAGGGTATGAACAAAGCAATAGAGAGATTAGCTTTGGCGGTAAATAATAGACAAAAAATAGTTGTTTATGGTACATATAATGTCGATGGGATTTGTGCAGTTTCATCGTTAATTCTTGTTTTAAGATATTTAAATGCTGATGTAGAATATTTAATATATGATAGGCAAGAAGCTGATGCTAGAATAAATTCGGTAGATATAAAAAATAACGTAGATTTTTTAGGTGCTGAACTATTAATAACTTTAGGTGTTGGATTAAAATCTAAAGAAGAAGTTGAGCTATGCAAAAAACTAGGTATTGATTTAATTATTCTTGAAAATGAAGAAAGTGATCTTGTTAATGACTATATTTACATAAATCCTAACCAAAAGGGGTGCCAATACAGATATAAGAACTTATCGACAAGTGGACTTACTTTTAAACTTATGCAAGCTATTGCTATATATTATAATATGAAAAGTATAAATAAATATTTAGATTTAATACTTATAGGTATTCAGTGGGCAAAGGTACCATCAAAAGGAGAAAATGGAGTACTAATTAAAGAAGGAAATAAGTTCCTGATGAATACTAATAATAATGGATTGAGATCAATAATAGAATTTAACAGTTTGGAAGAGTTTAATAATGATGGTATAAATAATATAATTGAATTCATAATTCCGCCTATAGGTGCGGTAGGTGTTATGGATAATGCTAGAATTGTATTGGAGCTCTTAACTACAAATGATAAAGATAGAGCTGATCAAATTGTTAAATATTTATATAGACTTAAAACAAATAATTCTATAAGGTATATGGAAAGTTAATGAAATAGTAAAGCAATATTTATTAATTAGTAGTTGTTTAATATTGAATCATAAATGATATGTTAAATTAAATTCTATGGAGGAGTTAAAATGGATTTACAAGAAAAAATAAGGGTAATCGAAAATTTTCCTAAAGAAGGAATTAGTTTTAAGGACATAACAACATTAATTGCTGATGGAGAAGCGCTAAGAGAAACTATTAATAGAATAGTTAAACATCTAGAGGATAAAAAAATTGATTTGATTGTTGGGCCTGAAGCAAGAGGATTTATTTTTGGAGTTCCTGTGGCATATGCTTTAGGAGTAGGATTTATTCCAGTAAGAAAGCCAGGAAAATTACCAGGAGAAACTATATCAGTTAATTATGGATTGGAATATGGAGAGGATCAGCTTCAACTTCATAAAGATGCAATCAAACCAGGTCAAAGAGTTGCTGTTGTAGATGACTTATTAGCAACAGGGGGGACTGTAGAAGGCGTTGCTAAATTAATAGAACAAGCAGGTGGAATAGTTGCTTCACTTGATTTTGTAATAGAACTAACTGAATTAAAAGGAAAAGATAAATTAGAAGGATATGATGTACTATCATTAGTTAAATACGACATCTAAGTTGTGATTTTAGGTATTTTAAGAGTTGTTTCTGGGCATTATAATTGGTAAGGATTCCATTTCTTTTAAATGTATTGTTGAAAATAATTCTAAAATAATATATAATTATTAAAAAGTTAGGCTGGTTATTAAACCAGCCTTTGAATTTAGGTATATTCAAAAAAGCGGAGCGGAATTCAGGATACTTTATTAATTTAATTGTATTTTATGCTGATAAATTGACTAACGCTAAGAATCAGTATTTACTAAATTATCTGCCTAAAAATTATACTGTAATTTCTAATCTGTTATTTTGTTTTAGATACTTACTTCAAATGAATTAATATAGAAGGAGCGTAATCCTTATGATTGATAAATTACTGGAAAAGATTGATAAGAATTGTAATAATGTTGATGTTGAAATGGTAAAAAAAGCATATGATTTTGCTGAAAAAGCTCATAAGGACCAAAAAAGGGAATCTGGTGAACCGTATATTATTCATCCGATAGCAGTAGCTGAAATTCTAGCTGAGTTGGGTATGGATACTAATACTATTGTAGCTGGATTATTGCATGATGTAATTGAAGATACGGAGTTTTCTTATGATGAAACAGTTAGCCTTTTTAATGCGGAAATCGCTAATCTTGTAGAAGGTGTTACGAAGCTTACTAAGCTTGGAGAAATGGAATATAAAACTAAAGAAGAGCAACAAGCTGATAATGTGAGAAAAATGTTGCTTGCTATGGCAAAAGATATAAGAGTAATAATTATTAAATTGGCAGATAGATTACATAATATGAGAACTCTAAAATTTATGCCAGCAAAAAAGCAAAAAAATAAAGCAAAAGAGACATTGGATATTTACGCGCCTTTAGCGCATAGGCTTGGTATGTCTAAAATTAAATGGGAATTAGAGGATTTATGTTTTAGATATTTACATGAAAAAGAATATTATGAATTAGTAGATAGTATTGCGGAAAAGAGAGTAGAAAGAGAAACTTACATAAACGACATAGTAAATGATTTAAAACAAAAGCTTGGAAATTCTGGAATTGAATCAGATATTGATGGAAGACCAAAGCATTTTTATAGTATCTATAAAAAGATGGTTAGTAAGAATAAAAGCATAGAGCAAATTTTTGATTTAACGGCTATTAGAGTTTTGGTGCATTCTGTTAAGGATTGCTATGGTGTCCTTGGAATAGTGCACACTATCTACAGACCAATTCCAGGAAGGTTTAAAGATTATATAGCAATGCCTAAACCAAACATGTATCAATCATTACATACCACTGTAATTGGACCACAAGGTAAAACTTTTGAAATTCAAATTAGAACTTTTGAAATGCATAAAACAGCAGAATATGGAATTGCAGCTCACTGGAAATATAAAGAGGGAGATAATGCCAAAGGAGAGCAAGATAAGCAAAAGGATTTTGAAAAGAAGCTAGTATGGCTTAGAGATATGTTGGAATGGCAGAAGGAAACATCAGATGCTGAGGAGTTTATTGAAGGTTTTAAGATAGATTTGTTTTCAGATGAAGTATTTGTATTTACTCCAAAAGGTGTTGTAATAAATTTATGCAGCAATGCTACGCCTATAGACTTTGCATATAGAATACATACTGATGTAGGAAATAAGTGCGTAGGTGCTAAGGTTAATGGTAAAATAGTTCCTTTAGATTATACTCTCAAGACAGGAGAAATTGTAGAAATTTTAACTTCGCCTAATGCTAAGGGACCTAATATGGATTGGTTAAACATCGCAAAAAGTAATCAATCTAAGAGCAAAATAAAACTTTGGTTTAAAAAGGCTAAAAGAGAAGAAAATATGCTAAAGGGCAAGGAACTTCTTGAAAAGGAATTAAAGAAACAGTGTGTTAACTATGCTGACGTTGCTAAAGGGGATTTTTATGAAAAATTAGTGAAGAGATATAATATTCATTCTATGGATGATTTATATGCTTTAATTGGTATAGGAGGATTCTCTGTATCTACTCTTATTGCAAGATTGAAGGAAGACAATGGGATAGGCGTAGATAAGGTAAACAAGGAAAAAGAAAATAAGGAAATTTTAAATAAGAATATCGAGGAACAAATTGCAAAAACAGCAAGAAAACCAGAACCCAATGGATATGGAATAACAGTAAAAGGTGAAAGTAATCTTATGGTCAGGTTTGCTAAGTGTTGTAGTCCAGTTCCTGGAGATGAAATTTTAGGATATATAACTAAAGGTAGAGGAGTATCAGTTCATAGGAGTGATTGCAGTAATTTGCAAAACCTTATAGATACAGATAAAGATAGAGTAGTAGAAGTTAATTGGGGATCAGCACAAGGTACATCTTATTTTGCAGAAATTCAAGTTGTAGCTGATGATAGAGATGGATTGCTAGCAGATATAATGAGTGTTATAACAGAGCTTAAACTACAGTTAAGTGCTGTAAATGCGAATTTAGCAAAGCAAGGATCGGCACTAATTAATGTAAAAATAAAAATTACATCTGTCGATAGTCTGAAGGATTTAATGAAGCGACTTAAAAGATTAAAAGGTGTGACAGATGTATATAGAGTAAATAGTTAGAATCTTATATATATCAGAAAGGTGAGATAACATGAGAGCAGTTGTACAAAGAGTGAGCTCATCTAGCGTTTGTGTTGATGGAGATATAATTGGTGAAATAGGTGTAGGCTTTAATGTATTAATAGGAATATCTAAGGATGATACTTTTGAAGACCTAAAATATATAAAAGATAAGATTATCAATTTGAGAGTGTTTCATGATGAAAATGATAAAATGAATTTGTCACTATTGGATATTAAAGGTGAAATACTTGTGATATCTCAGTTTACATTGTATGGTGATTGTAGAAAAGGAAGGAGGCCCAATTTTATGGAAGCACAAGGTGGAGAAGAGGCTAAAAAGCTGTATGAAGAATTCTTAGATCTTCTTAAGACATCAAACTTAAAAGTTGAATGTGGAGAATTTGGAGCAGACATGAAGGTTAAAATTAATAATGATGGGCCTGTTACCATATTATTAGATAGTAAGAGAAATTTTTAGGAGGAGTTCAAATTGATTATAAAAACATTAATAGCGGGAATGTATGAAGAAAATTGTTATTTAATAATGGATGAAGGCACCAAGGAACTTGCAATTATAGATCCAGGCGGGCAGCCGAATTTGATAGAAAAAGAGATTAGTAGGTTGGATGGAAAGCCTAAATTTATTCTTTTGACACATGGACATATGGATCATGTGGGAGCAGTTATTGAATTAATGAATAAACTCAATATTCCTTTTTATATAAGTGAAAATGAAGAACAATATATGAAAAATGACGAGTTTGTATTTGGATCACTGCCAAAAGCTTCAAAATATTTAAAAGAAGGAGATACAGTATCTTTAGGCAATAATATAATTAAAGTTATAGAGACAGCTGGGCATACAGCAGGTGGTATATGCTTCCTAGTAAATGATGAACTGTTTACAGGAGATACTCTTTTCCAAGGATCTATTGGAAGAAGTGATTTTCCAGGAGGGAATGGAGCACAGCTTATAAAAAATATAAAGGAAAAGTTATTGCCTTTAGGAGATGGTGTTAAAGTTTATCCGGGACACGGACCAGCATCTACAATAGGATATGAAAAAAGGAATAATCCATTTTTATAAAAATAAAAATGTGCATTAATTTGCACATTTTTAAGGGGAGAAACGATGGAAGTTAAAGTTAGTTTAAATGATTTTAAATTTAGATACGAAGTATACCAATTATTTAATGTATATTACTCAATGAGGGAAATTAAATTTGTGGGTGCAGAAGATGCAGATTATATGGTTTATATTGATGAGAAAACCTTAAGGTTTGAATATAATAATTATTATGTAGAAGAATCTTTAGGAGAAGATATTAAAAATTCTCTTAGAAGATTTCTTTTTCTGTGCCTTAGAAATGTAACTCATGACATTTATCCTTGGGGAATATTAATTGGAATCAGACCATCTAAAATAGCATTAAAATTGCTTGAAGAAGGCAATACTGAAGATGAAGTGATAGAAATATTTAAAGAAAAATACTTGGCTCATGAGGATAAAGCTAGACTTTGTATAGATGTGGCAAAAGCTGAGAAAAAAATAGTTAATAAGGATAAAAATACTATAGCTATATATATAGGCATGGCATTTTGTCCAACAAAATGTTTATATTGCTCATTTACTTCGAACCCTATAGGTGTTTATAAAAAGATGGTGACGCCATATATAGAGGCACTTATTAAAGAGATAAAAGGTATGAGTTCATATGTGAAGGAAAGAAAACTTAATATCGAATCAGTATATTTTGGTGGCGGTACTCCAACATCAGTAAGTGATGAAGAGTTCAACATAATCATGAAAGAAATTTATAATTGTTTTATTAAGGATGATAATATAAAAGAGTTTACGGTTGAATGCGGAAGACCAGATACGCTTACTAGAAATAAACTTCAGACAATGAAAGAGTATGGAGTAGATAGAATAAGTATTAATCCCCAAACAATGAATGATAAAACTTTAAATTTAATTGGTAGAACTCATTCTTCAGCAGATATAAAAGAAAAATTTAAAATGGCTAGAGAACTTGGATTTGATGATATTAATATGGATATAATAATAGGACTTCCAGGTGAGACGCATGAAGATGTCATTCATACTAAGAATGAGTTAATAAAACTAAAACCTGATAGCATTACAGTTCATGGCCTAGCGCTTAAAAGAGGGTCTAGAATGTATGAAGAATTTATCTTGAAAAAAGGAATACAAATTACGTCCCAAGATGAAATTATAAAAATGTATGAAGAAAGTAGGAATCTGGCAGAAAATTTAGGTATTTCACCATATTATATGTATAGGCAAAAAAATATGGTTGGAAATATGGAGAATTTAGGTTATGCTAAAGAAGGCAAAGAATGTATATACAATATTCAAATGATTGAGGAAAAACAAACAGTAATTGCACTGGGAGCAGCAGCTGTAAGTAAAGTGATATTTTTAGAGGAAGATAGACTTGAAAGATTTCCAAACTTAAAAGATCTTCATGAATATGTATCTAGAATTGATGAAATGATTGAGAAAAAGAAAGCGTTGCTTGATACATTGTATACATAATTAACTGTAATAAATTAGAATATTGTAAATTTGTTTAGTCAAATAGGAGGAAAAGATCAATGGCGATTGAAATGCAAGCACCAAAAGGCACCAAGGATATGTTGCCTGAAGATGCCTATAAGTGGCATTATATAGAAAGTGCCTTTAGAAAGGTTGCTAAAACATATGGAATTAGAGAAATTAGAACTCCGATGTTCGAACACACAGAATTATTTTTAAGAAGTGTTGGGGATACAACAGATATAGTTCAGAAAGAAATGTATACTTTCAATGACAAGGGAAATAGAAGTATAACATTGAAACCAGAAGGAACTGCATCAGCAGTAAGGGCATTTGTGGAAAATAGATTATTTAACGAAGCTCAGCCAACAAAATTATACTATATTACACCAGCGTTTAGATATGAAAATGTCCAAAAAGGAAGGCTTAGACAATTTCATCAATGTGGATTAGAAGTGTTTGGCTCAAATGCAGCTTCAATGGATGCGGAAGTTATAGCAGTCGCTATGGATACATTAAAAGAATTAGGATTAAAAAGTTTAAGTTTAAATATAAATAATTTAGGTTGCCCAAGTTGTAGACCTAAATATAATGAAGCGCTTAAGAAATTTTTAGCTGATAATTATGATGGACTTTGTGATACTTGTAAAGATAGATTTGAAAAAAATCCTATGAGAATATTGGATTGTAAAGAGAAGAAATGTCATGAAATTACTAAAAATGCGCCGATAATATTGGATTATGTTTGTGAAGAGTGTAGTACACATTTTAATAAAGTCAAAGAATATTTAGATATCTTAGGACTTCCTTATACAATAGATCCAGGCATCGTAAGGGGATTAGACTATTACACAAAAACTATATTTGAAATCTTAACTTCTGATTTTACTGTATGTGGAGGAGGAAGGTATGATAAGCTTATAGAAGAACTTGGTGGACCAGATATGCCAGCAGTTGGATTTGGTATGGGTGTTGAAAGATTAATTATGACTTTAGAAAAAGAAAATATAGAAATACCTAAAGAAAAATTATTTGATTTATATATTGGTGCTAGAGGAGAAGCGGAAAGTAAGTATGCTTTTAAGCTGGCTAGTGATTTAAGGGCTTTAGGTGTGAAGTGTGAGATAAATCACATGGGTAGAAGCGTGAAAGCTGAAATGAAGTATGCAAACAAATTAGGAGCAGCATTTACTACTATTTTAGGTGAAGATGAATTAACAAATAGAAAAGTTAATTTGAAAAGAATGAGCGATGGTGAGATTTTTGAAGTTTCATTAGAAGACTTGATGGAAATAGCTAAAATAGTTAAATAAGAATAAGTTAAACTAAGGGAGGATTTTAGTAATGGGTGAATCTTTAAATGGATTAAAACGTACAATGATGTGCGGTGAACCTAGAGAAGAACATGTAGGTAAAAAAATAACATTAATGGGATGGGTTCAAAGAAACAGAAAGCTTGGAGCACTTGAATTTGTTGATTTAAGAGATAAGACAGGTATAATGCAAGTTGTATTTGGTGAGGAAATTAATGCAGAAGCTTTTGAAAAGGCAAAAGGAGTAAGATCTGAATACTGCGTAGCAGTAACAGGGGAAGTTGTTAAAAGAGAAAGCGTTAATGAAAACATGCCAACTGGTTTTGTTGAATTAAAATGTGAAAATATAAAGATACTTTCAGAATCAGAAACTCCACCAATATATATAAAAGAAGATTTAGACGCTGCAGAAAATATCAGATTAAAATATAGATATTTAGACTTAAGAAGATCTGATATGCACAAAATATTTGAAATTAGAAGTAAAACTACAAAAGCTATACGTGATTATTTAGAAGAAAATAACTTCTTAGATGTAGAAACTCCTATTTTATCAAAGAGTTCTCCAGAGGGAGCTAGAGATTACTTAGTACCTTCAAGAAATTATCCTGGAATGTTCTATGCGCTTCCACAGTCACCACAAATATTTAAGCAGTTATTAATGGTATCTGGATTTGATAGATATTATCAAATAGCTAAATGCTTTAGAGATGAAGACCTAAGAGCGAATAGACAACCAGAATTTACTCAAGTTGATATGGAATTAAGTTTTGTAGAACAAGAAGATATAATGGCAGTAAACGAAGGGTTAATTGCTCATGTATTTAAAAAAGTAGCAGGTGTAGATGTTCAGCTTCCAATAAAAAGAATGACATTTAAAGATGCTATGGAAAAATACGGATCTGATAAACCAGATTTAAGATTTGGGATGGAAATAACTAATATAACAGAAGATGTTAAGGATTTAGATTTTGTTGTATTTAAATCAGCGATAGAAGCTGGTGGATCTGTTAGAGCTTTATGTTTAAAATGTGGAGCAGACCTTGGAAGAAAGCCTTTAGATAAATTAGGGGAGTTTGTTAAGACTTACAAGGCTAAAGGTCTTGCTTGGATTCAAATTAAAGAAGATGGTGTTAAATCATCAATAGCTAAGTTCTTAACTGATGATGTAACAAATTCTATAGTAAAAACTATGAATGCTGAAACTGGAGATGCTATACTTATAGTAGCAGATAAAAATTCAGTGGTATTCCAAAGTTTAGGTGCGTTAAGATTAGAACTTGCTAAGCAATTTGATTTGATTAAGGATAAGAATGAATTTAATTTCACATGGATTACTGAATTCCCACTATTTGAATATAGTGAAGAAGAAGAAAGATATAAAGCTTGTCATCATCCATTTACTGCACCAATGGATGAGGATTTAGATTTTATCGAATCAGATCCAGGAAATGTACGTTCTAAGGCTTATGACTTAGTATTAAATGGTGAAGAACTAGGTGGAGGTTCTATAAGAATTCATGATACAGCTCTTCAAGAAAGAATGTTTAGAGCACTTGGACTAACAGATGAAGTAGTGAATGAAAGATTTGGATACCTATTACAAGCATTTAAATTTGGGCCACCACCACATGGCGGTTTAGCATTTGGTCTTGATAGAATGATTATGTTCTTAGCAGGAACAGAAAATATCAAAGATGTTATTGCATTCCCTAAGAACCAAAATGCATATTGTTACTTAAGTGAAGCACCAAATATAGTTGATGAAAAGCAATTAACTGAACTTGGTATAGCAATACTACCAAAAGAAGAAAAAAATGATAAAGAATAGAATTAATTAATTATAAAAGACTCTTATACGAATGAAAGTATAAGAGTTTTTATTTAAGTTTATATTATTATATAGGATTAATTTATATAGATAAGACTTTTAATTGTCTTGTGTCAATTTACAAATAGTTATTATTAGAAGAGTATTGGAGCATTGGTATTTAGGATATCAATAAGCCTCCTGCTTAATAGTGGTTCTTCAACTGCATTATCGCAGGCGAATTTAAGAGCCTCTAAGCTCATAGAAATATCCTCTTCTATGAATTCTTTTGATTCCCATGATATAGAGTCCTTTACAAAATTAAATATGTCACATGGGTCATCAAAAATTTCTATAAATAGCCTTTGGTTAGGAATGTTATTCCAAGTCGCATTAAACTTTTTAGAAAAAGACTTCAATTTTTGGTTTAATGATTCAGAATCACAGTCCCAAAAATTATTCAAAAAATCATATGAATTTTTCATTGAATTTAAAGAAGTTAAATCCATATTTGAATCATTGTATTTTAAAGTCTCATTAATAACAGTATCAAAATCTGATATTGGAATGAGAAAACCATCAGATTTACGGTCAAACCAAGTAAAAAAAGATGTTGGCAAGAATACATGTTGCAAAAATCCTAATAGACTATAGCCGCAAGGATAAGCAGCCCAACCGCATTGGAGAATGTTTTTTTCAAGATCAAAAATTCCAGTGTAAATTACTTTTGAGGTGTTAGTTATCTCTTTGTTATCAAAATAACCCTCCCATAAATTTTCTTCATTTAGAATTTTTTCTTCCCAAAAAGAAAAGCTTCTATAAGGTCTTTTTTCAAGAGTATTTTGTTTTATATTAAATTCCAATGATAAATTCCTCCTCTCGATGTTATCATAATATTTAAAAAAATACATTTTAAATTTATGATTAATTATGTTAGAGTTTAGAATAGAATTCTACAATTAATGAATCATTGATTTCAATAGGAACTTCTTCTCTTAAAGGGTATCTTATAAGAGTTCCTGAAAAATTATCTTGATCCTTGGCTAGATACGGATAGGTATTAAGAGTATTTGATAAAAAAGTATCCCTAAACAAGTCATTATTTCTGGATTTTTCTTTTAAAGAAATTATATCACCTATATTTACTTCATAAGAAGGAATATCTACCTTTTTATCATTAACTAAAATATGCCCATGAACTACCATTGTTGCCTCTCTTCATAGCTTTGGGATGTCCACTAACATTTAATCCCAAGCGCCTACACAACTTGAATTTAGGTTCTCTCATTCTTGCCATAATTATCATCTCCTATAAGGTCTTACTTTGATAAAAGTTAACCTAAAATAATACAATAAATATAATATACGAATGAAAATTATCTTAATGTTTTCTATTCCAATGGAATAATATTATTTAGAAATCTATATTAATGATTTCATAAATTAGTTTGTACAAGATAATTTATTTGACACGTTGTATTTTTTGGTAATTGAGTTTAATTAGCTAAATTCATGAAATTAAATTCCTTATTTATAAATCGCAAAGTAGGGGTAATAAGTCATATATGTTATAATTAATCGGAAAATAAAATAATAAAAAAGTTGGGGGAAGAAAAATGTTAGGAACAATAGTTAATTCGTTAGCAATAATAGGTGGGTGCTTAATAGGGTTAATAGTAAAAGGTAGATTAACTGAGAAGATTAGTAGCACAATAATGAATGGTTTAGCCTTATGTGTATTATACATAGGTATATCTGGTGCTCTCAAGGGAAAAGATACATTGCAAATAATAATCTGTATTGCACTAGGTGCTCTTATAGGAGAAATTATAGATATTGATAGAAGATTAAATGATTTGGGAAATATGATTGAGAGAAAAATAAATGGAAAAAGGAAAAATAATTCTAACGATAAAATATCCATATCAGAAGGATTTGTTACATCTAGCTTATTATTTTGTGTTGGAGCAATGGCAGTGGTGGGGTCTCTTGAAAGTGGATTACAAGGAAATAACTCAACTCTTTTTGCTAAATCAATACTAGATGGAGTGTCATCAATAATATTTGCATCATCTCTTGGGGGAGGTGTAATGTTATCATCAATCGCAATTTTTATATATCAAGGAAGTATAACTTTGCTTGCAGGAGGACTTTCAACAATACTCACTGATAATGTAATTTCTAATATGTCAGCAGTAGGAAGTCTGTTAATCGTAGGACTTGGTTTTAATATGCTTGGGATAAGTAAAATTAAAGTTGCAAATTTGTTGCCGGGAATATTTTTACCAATTATATTTGGATTTTTTTTAAAATAAGTTGACTGGATTTTAATATAATATAATATTGTTACAATTTCTGATTGGAGGATTTAGAATGAAGATATCTGAACTAAAGAGAAAGTCGAAAAAACAATTAAAAGGAAAATGGGGAATAGCAATAACAACTTTATTTGTAAGTTTAATAATAATAAGTGGATTTTACGTTGCGATGAAGTTGCTTCAACCAGATGGAGGTCTTCTTACTGCTATTGGTGAATGTATTAGTGTTTTCTTAGGTGGAATGGCTACGTTAGGAACATGCAAATTTGTATTAAATTTGGCATTCAGTAATAATGAGGAAAAGTTTAATGATTTATTTGTAGGCATTAATATTTACTTTAAGACCTTAGGATTATGGATATTGATTAATTTAACTGTATCTATTGCAACAATGTTTTTGATAATCCCTGGTATTATAGTCTCGCTTATGTTTTCACAAGCGTTCTTCATATTATGTGAAGATAACAATAAGTCTATAATAGAATGTTTAAAGCAGAGTCTATCAATTATGAGGGGATATAAGATTCACTTGTTACTCCTTGAGTTAAGTTTTGTTGGGTGGTGGATTATGTCAATTCTGACTTTTGGAATAGGAGTCTTATGGATATATCCATATCAACAAGTAACTCGTGCCAATTTTTATTTAGAGATAAAAAAGTAATTTTCTTATTTAAATTGCAGCTACATAACATAATAAAATATTTTTTTATTGAGAAAACATTTTCGGATAGTGGAATTATAAGTAATAATTTTTTATTCTTTAGGAATTTATATTCCAGTAAAATCTGTGGATAAATTAAAAAAGGTTCATTGGAAAGTTTGGGTATTTTTAAAAGAATAAAAAAGAAATCTTATTCGCCTGCCAAATTTTTCTCACATGCGTTCGAAAAGGCAGATGCGTGAAAAAAATATTAGATAAAAAAATATAGCCAAAAATTAATATAAGAATTATAATAAATACGTATACTATTATTTATAATAGTCGTAACTTAAGGGGGGCGCAGAATGAAAAAAGTAAAAATAGCACTACTAGGATTGGGGAATGTTGGTCGTGGTGTTTGGATGATTTTAAACTCTAACAAAGAAGAAATTATGAAAAGATGTGGATATGAAGTAGAAATAGCAAAAGTTCTTGTTAGAGATAAAAATAAACCAAGAGGTATTGAAATATCGGACGAACTTGTAACAACTGATTTTAATGAAATATTAAAAGATAGTAGCATTAAAATTGTCGTTGAAGTCATGGGAGGAATGGAACCCGCTAGAGAGTATATGCTAAGATGCATGGAAAACAAAAAGCATATAGTAACTGCAAATAAAATGTTATTAGCAACTGGTGGAGATGAACTTTTTGAAAAAGCTGATGAAAACGGAATTATGTTTAGTTATGAGGCTAGTGTAGCTGGGGGGATTCCAATTATAAAGGGAATAGATGAAAGCTTAACTGCAAATAAAATAGAAACTCTTTATGGAATAGTAAATGGAACAACTAATTACATCTTAAGTAAGATGGAACTTGAAGGTGCTGATTTCGATGACGTATTAAAGGAAGCACAAGAAAAAGGATATGCTGAAGCTGATCCTACATCAGATATTGAAGGGTATGATGCACAATATAAATTAGCAATACTTGCTTCATTAGCTTTTGGGTCCAAGATAGATGTGAAAAATGTATATAGAGAAGGAATTACAAAAATTGAAGCTGTTGATATGAAATATGCTAAGGAATTTAAAATGGGAATTAAATTACTTGCTATAGCAAAAGAAACTAATGGCAAAGTTGAACTTAGAGTTCATCCTACAATGATTCCGAAGAAACACCCGCTTTCGAATGTTTATGATTCATACAATGCTGTATTTATAAGAGGAAATGCAGTAGGAGATTTAATGTTTTACGGAAGAGGAGCAGGAGATCTTCCAACTGGCAGTGCGGTAGTGAGTGATATTGTTTCTATTGTAAGAAATAATGTTGAAACAGAAAATCCGAATCCAGTAGTAAAGAATAACCTATGGGAAAGAGAAATTTTAGACATGGGTTCAGTTGAAAGTAAATTTTATATAAGAGCAACTGTTTTGGATGAATCAGGGGTTCTTGGAGAAATTACTGCAATACTTGGAAAACATAATGTAAGTATAAGGTCTGTGATACAAAAAGGTGACGAAGAAGATGGTCAGGTAACTATTGTATTAGTTACTCACAGAACTAGTGAGGCTCAAATTGATGGTGCGGTTGAAGAAATTACTAGCTTAAAATCTGTTTACAAAATAGATAACATAATAAGAATAGAGGATTTTAAATAAATTATAGCCTGAACATACAGCTTCGTTTGTTGGAAAAATAGATAATATTCTAGTAAAGATTAATGTTAATGCCACTTATTAAATGTAATAAGTGGCATTTTTTTTAATTAAAAGTTTTTTGAAAAATCTTAAAAAATATGATACGAAAATTAAGTAAAATATAGAAAAAATATGTTATAATTACTTTATATTTGAAAAATTGGACAATATATGAGCCGATTTGAATAATAGATTATTTATTTAGTGGAAAGAAAGGGGTGGTCATTTTTGCCCGGAAAAATAAAAAAGATGATTGACGAAATCATTCAACAAAGATCAAAAGGGAATCCTGCTATTACGGAAATGACTATAGCTAAATTAATTCTAAAAGGAATTAATCCCAATAAATTTGATATAAATTCTCCAGATGATATGACAATAATTAATAAACTTCTTGATATTGCTAGGCAATTAAATGTAAATAATTTAGATAATATTGAAAAAAGTATAAGATCATCATCCTCAAGTAAAATAACGGAGGAGGATGCAGTAAAGGATATAAAAAATCAATTAAATATTAACGACATAAAATTAGTAATATTTTTTGCATCTTCTAATTATAATCAACAAAAGATAAGTTTACTTATGGAAGAAGAATTTAAGGGATGCATTGTTATAGGGTGCTCTACGGCAGGAGAACTTGCAAGCGGAGAAATGTTGGATAATTCCATTGTTGCAATGGCTATTAACTCTAATATCATTTCTGATATAAAAGTTGAATTGGTTGAAAATATAAAGAAAAATTTAAATTTAGAGCTTGCTTTTACTTCTTTTGAAGAATACTATAAAGAAAGTTTATATAATATGAGCTCAGAAAAATTTGTTGGTATAACATTAATAGATGGATTAAGCATGAAAGAGGAAAAAATAATGGATCTGATAGGTGATAGGACTAATGTGTTCTTTGTTGGCGGTTCAGCTGCGGATAATAATGAGTTTGTAGAGACCTATGTTTCTGTAAATGGATATACTTCTACAGATTCAGTAGCTTTAATTTTAATAAGGATAAGCGATGATGCTGAGTTTAGTGTTATAAAAACACAAAGTTTTGAATCTTTGGACTATAGCTTCGTTGCAAATAAAGTGGACGAAGAGAAAAGACAAGTAATTGAATTTAATAATAGACCAGCTGCGCTTGAATATGCAGATGCTGTGAAAGCTGATAATATTGAAGAAATTTCAAAATATTTTATGAGTAACCCGCTAGGATTGATGATTGAAGATAATGATTTTTTTATAAGATCACCTCAGAGAGTTATAGGGACAAGTATGATGTTTTATTGTAATATACTTGAAGGAATGGAGGTTAAACTTTTAAAAGCTACAAATATTATTGATGATACAAGAAGGACAATTGAAAATAAAGCCAGTGAATTAGGAAAAATTGATGGGATTATAAATTTTCAATGTATACATAGAACGTTGGAATTAAAAAAGAAAAATTTGTCAGATGAATATGCTAAAATATTTAAAGATATTCCTACTATAGGATTTTCAGCTTATGGAGAACAGTATATAGGTCATATAAATGACACATCTACAATGCTAATTTTTAATTTAAAGTCAGGAAAATAAACTGAGAAAAAGATAGGAAATTTAAATATATACTTTTTATGGAATATTACAATGTTTTGAAGAGAGGCTATAAGTAATGAAGAATTTAGAAAACTTTTTTTATAAAGCTAATATTCTTATTGTTCATGAATACTTTGAAGATTCACGGGTGTTAATAAAATTTCTTAATTATAGAGGATATGTAAATATAAAAAGTGTGAAAAAAAGTGAATCAATTGTAAAGTCAATAAAGGAAAATATACCAGATATAATTCTAATAAATGTAAATTTGGAATCCGTTAATGGGTATCAATTATGTGAAATTATGAGAAAAGAAGAGGATTTAAGAGATGTTCCAATTATTTTTATAAACACATGTGGAGAAGCAATTGATAGAAATAAAATATATATTGTTGGAGGAAATGATTATTTAAGCACCCCACTTGAATATGAGGAAGTCATAAATAGAATTGAAATGCATTTAAGAATTAAGTTTATGGAGCATAAGATAAAATTTCATAAAGGCAATTATGATACAATATCTACTCAATTAGAGAGTTGGAATAGGATTTTATTAAAAAGAAATAGTGATTTAGTTAATGAAGTTATTGAAAAAGACAATCAATTATATGATATAACATTTGAGTTAAAAGAATTCAATATTATATTGGAAGAAGAAATGAATGAAAGAACTAGAACAGAGGAAGCGTTAAAGGAAAGTGAGAGACAATTACGGCATTCTATAGAAGAGGCACCAGTGCCAATAATGTTATATACCGAAGATGGATTTGTAAAGAAGATCAATAGATCATGGAGTGATATTACCGGATATAGACTTGAAGATATTCCAATGATTTCAGAATGGGCAGATATTTCAGAGGCTTTTAAAGAGGAATTGAGCAGTACAAATATAAAAAAATTATTTAATTCAGAGAAAAGGCAAAACAATGGGGAGTTTTCTATAAGGACACATGATGGAAGTATAAGAATTTGCAATTTTTATTCAGCATATATTGGGGATTTAGAGGATGGACATAAATTATTCATGAAAGTAGCCATAGATGTGACAGAGAAAAAGCGTATGGAAGAATTGCAAAAAAGTGTTGAAGAAGAGAGGAAAAAATTATATGAAATTAAGGAATACGACAGAATAAGAACAGAATTTTTTTCTAATATATCTCATGAATTAAGAACACCGATTAGTGTTATTTTCTCGGCGCTGCAAATACATGAACTTAGGTTAAAAGATTGTATATTTGAAAATAGAAGTATTGATAAATATAAATATACTAAAATAATGAAACAGAATTGTTATCGTATTTTACGACTTATTAATAATATTATAGATATAACAAAAATTGATTCTGGGTATTTTAATATCAATGAACATAATATTGATATTATCGCTCTTATAGAGAATATAACTTTATCAGTGGCTGACTATATTGAGAATAAGGGACTGTCTCTTATATTTGATACGAACGTGGAAGAAAAAATTATGTCATGTGATCCGGAAAAAATTGAAAGAATTATTTTGAATATACTATCAAATGCAGTAAAATTTACTTCAAGTGGTGGAAAAATAACTGTTAGTATTGAAGATTGCTATGATAAAATTTGTATAAAAATTAAAGATACAGGAAGAGGTATTCCGCAAGATAAATTAAATTCGATATTTGAAAGATTTATACAGGTAGATAAATCTCTAGCTAGAGATCATGAAGGAAGTGGAATAGGACTTTCTCTTGTAAAGTCCTTAGTTGAACTGCATGGTGGAGTAATATCTGTAAAAAGTAAAATAAATTATGGCACTGAATTTGTTATATATATCCCATGCAAACTAGTAAAAAATGCAGAAGAGCAATATTCGCTTTGCAGCTCTATAGGCGGAGATTGTATTGAAAAAATTAATATAGAATTTTCAGATATCTATAATTAAAATTATAGATTTTAATTATATTGCAAAAATAATCCTTCATCGTAATTCTAAAAATATTACAAGAATTTTAACAGTAATTATAAATTATACATTGTGAAGTATGAATTGCAACATGTATATGCTTGTAAAATATTTCTTTTATAATGTAAGTATATGTGAAAAAAAGTTAAGATAATATAGTAAAAAGATATTTTTACTTACTTTTTTTAAGAGTTTTAAACAAATGTTGAATATAAATTTAATATTTGTTACTATATTAGTGTATTTAATAGGTTAGAGATAATGAGGTTTCAAACAATTGATGGGACTTTATTTATCTCTTTTTGATTGTTATAGGAAGTGAAAAATGAGAATTTAAACTATTTGCCCCCAAAAGGAATGTTTCTAGAGTGCGAGGAATAATTTGCTATTGCATATATCTAAGTATTCAAGTAATATAGTTTCCACACTTTATATGCTATGTTATTAGAAATATTACCTTTTAATAATATATGAACCTCTGTATTTATATAGCTTCATAAATACAGAGGCTTTTTAATTCCATTCTTTGTGTTATAATTTAAGCAAAAGAAATAAAATACAGTGTGGAGGAAAAGGATGGGTAATAATAGAGATTTAATTAGATATTCAAAGATATTATTAAGCGCATACTTAATTATAGGACTAATCTTAATTTTTAGTAGTTCTATGGTTTTAGATTTAAGTCTTAATATTTTAATAATAACAGGAATATTTGTGGCGTGTACACTGGTATATGGAGTATTAATTAGAAATAAAAAATATATATCTACGGCAATTATTGTTGCCTTGTTATATGTTGGTGCAATTATCATATATAGTCCTTTAATTAGTTATAATGCTCATAGGAATTTAATAGGAAATATAGAAGAAATGGATTTTTCTAGCCAAATAGAATATATTGATATAAACCAGTTGCCTATTATTGATAAAGAACTTGCATACAAGCTAGCTGATAAGAAATTAGGTGAAATTACTAGTCTTGGGAGTCAAGTGAGTGTTGGTCAATTGACATTACAAAGTGTAAATGGTCAACTGTGTTATGTTGGACCACTTGAGCATTCTTCTTTTCTTAAATGGATTAGCAATAGAGAAGGAACGATAGGGTATATTAAGGTAAGTGCTACAAATCAAAATGATGTAGAGTTGGTTACCCAGCTTGATGGAAAAGATATTAGGCTTAAATATTTAAATTCTGCATATTTTCTTAGTGATTTAAATAGAGCAGCTTACTTTAGAGATATGAAAGCAGGGCACACAGATTATACTTTTGAATTAGATGACAGCGGCAGACCATATTGGGTCATTACAAGATATGATACTGGCGTGGGCATTACAGAAGAAAAGGCCATAGGTGCATTAGTGATGGATGCTCAGACAGGTGAATCAACTATTTATAATATTGATAATCTACCAGAATGGGTAGACAGAATACAGCCGATGAAATATATTAATAGGTATATTAACAAATGGGGAGAATTGGTTCATGGTGTTTTGAATTTTACGGATAAAGATAAACTTAAGACAACAACAGATGGTATGAATATTATATACGATAAGGGTGTCTGCTACTATTATACAGGTATAACGTCAGTAGGAAGTGATGAATCACTTGTAGGATTTATGCTTACAAATACAAGAACCGGAGAAACTAAAATGTATAAAACGGCTGGTGCTACAGAAGAAGCAGGCATGAGATCAGCAGAAGGAAAAGTACAACAGTATGGTTATAAAGCTACTTTTCCATATCTGATAAACATACAAAATGAGCCGACATATTTTATGACGCTGAAAGATTCTAATGGATTAGTTAAGCAATATGCCATGGTGAATGTAAAAAATTATAACACTGTAGGAGTTGGAGATACACTTCAAGCTACTTTAAATAAATATTTAGAGGGATTAACCAATACTAATATTTCTCTCGAAAGTGGAAATCAGGAAGAAGTTATAAGAGGAGAAGTAGAGAGGATAGGTCTAGTTATTAAAGAAGGTACGAGTATTTATGACATTAAATTAAAAAATAATGAAAATATTTTCTCGGTTTCAACAGAGACATCTAGAGAGGTTGCATTAACTCAGGCTGGTGACTCAGTGGAAATGAAGTTTATTAAAGTTGGAGATAATAGATATATTATAACCAATTCATTTAGTAATCTTTCTTTTGTTAACAGTGAGGAACAGAAAAAGGAATAGGAAGAAAATAATTAAAATTAAGTATTGCAATTAAAAGGGAGCTATGATATACTAAAATAGTTCCCAAAGGGAATAAAAAAATATATCAAAGATTTAATTATATTAAAATTTCTCCTTATGAGAAAGTATTATTTAACTAAGTCTTTAAATTTGGAGGAATTGAAAATGGAAGATAAAACATTAGTATGTAAAGATTGTGGAAAAGAATTTATATTCACAGTTGGAGAACAAGAATTCTACAAAGAAAAAGGATTCGAAAATGATCCTGTAAGATGTGCAGATTGTAGAAGAGCTAGAAAGCAACAAAACAACAGAAGATAGTTTCTGTTTGCAAAGATAAGCTATAAGATATTATTCTTATAGCTTTTTTATTATATATTGGTATAATTGATACCTTTATGGTATATATAGGATACTATTAATTGACAAACCATACACTAATTTATATGGTCATTTTGAACTCCTTCTCTTTTAACTGAATGTCTTTTTCTGTTTGGATTGTGGTTCATATTTTCTTGAGTTATAGGAGTTTGATGATTGCATTTTTCCATTCTAGCATGTTTGTTATCAGGTTGACTATCTTTTGGCATAATAAAAACCTCCCTTAAACAATAAATTTACATATTAATTTTTTGCTAAGTGATACAATATTATTCGTAAGCTGTAGAAAAAATAATAACAATATTAGTTATATTATTAATTAAATAGAAAATAAATAAACCTGCTAAATAATATATTAATTATACCTATATTATTTAGCAGGTTTATTCAAATCTATTTTCAGTATATAGGTTATTTTGTAATAGTTAATCTAAACAAAAATTAATTAAGGTTCAAATTTAAAAAGCTTGTAGCTTCAATTTCACTAATATTTTTTATAACTGAAACTTCTTCAACTAAAAATTTGTAAGCAGTATTAAATAATTGTTTTTCACTTGAACTAAGTGATTTTTTCTTATTCATAAGAATTAGATCGTAAACTACTTCTGCACTATCTTTAAGTAATCCAGATCTTATTTTTTTTGCATTAGCTTGATATCTTTCCTTGGATGATGCAAGTTCAAATTCACTACTTTTATTTTCAAGAGTGAGCAATATATGATCTAAGGTAGAGTTATCACAAACTTTTCTTAAATTTGAGTTAGATGCCTTATCACTTGGAATCATAATTTCTAAATTATTTGACGTAATCTTTACTATTATGTATTCCTTGGTATTTCCTGAAAAAATCTTATTTTCTATTCTTTCAACAGTGCCTATGCCTTGCATTGGATAAACGACTTTATCTCCTATCAAAAACAAAAAACACACCTCCTTAAATGGTTGTTCTATTATTATAACACATTATTAAAAAAAATAAAACTTAAATATATCATATCTATTATTTCATGTCAATAATATTTGTGTTTTTTTAGAATGTAATATTAATTTTTTGATAACTATATAACGTAAAAATTTATATGACAATTAAAGGTAAAAAGTAAATTGAAAAATACATATTTAAAGAAATTATGATAAGTAATAATAATACAAAAAATAAATTAAATGTAAAAAATGTAAAAAAATATAGAAATATAAGTAAAACAACAGCTTGATAATAAATAATATGTGATGTAAAATTAAGGAAATGATTACAGAAAAGAGGGGGTTGCTGGCGTGGGGGTTCATAATAAAAAAGTTATAAAAAGTGAAAGAAAAATAAAACGGAAAAATAAGAATTTACTTGCTGATAAGATTTTGGCTTATAATCCCGTGTTTTTGGAAGGAATTGCAGTATATAAAGATGCAAGTAGAAACTTTATATTTTTAATATTTCTTGGAGCTTTGTTAATCGACTTTCCGATAATATCAGTGCCTTGTTGTATATTGTCTATGTTTTTTATTATTAGAATGTTGCAGTTTATTAAATATAAAAGCATAAATAATATAGTAAATGAAATAGCAAAGGATTTATCTTTTAAAGGGATATATAATAAAGGTAAAGTAGAGGATATGTTAAATGATTTTAAAGTTAAATATGGAGAAGATATCGTTGAGTATGAACAATTGGTAAACATGTTAGATAAATATGAAGCTTTAGTAACAAATATTGAATTTGCTTTAAAAAATATAACTTTCAAGGATAAAACAAATATAGATAACAAAGAAGAACTTATAATAGATAATAGTGAAATTACTTTCTTTGAAAATGATAATAATATAAACTGTGAAATATATAATAGGGATGAGCATAAAAATACGAGAGTAAATAATTATTATAGAAGTTTTAATGAAAAATTTTCTGTGCTTTATAAAAATGGTGATGGAGAGATTAAGAGCGTTAATAAAGCAATTGAGTTCTTTGATGATAGAGATAATGAAAACATTAACGAAAATGCTGTTGTCCTGAAAAATGTTAATAAAGAAAATAAAAATCTTACAGTATATTTATATAAAAAGTCATCTCCACTACAAAAAAATGTATTGTGATGAGCTAACATTTATAATAAAGTTAGTAAAAAATAAACTTCTATTAACTGTAGTATATGATTTGATATCGCAGTTATAGGAGTTGTCTTTTTTTTTATTTTGTAATAAAATCTAATAAGTGTAGTAATATGTATTTATTAAAATTAATTATAAGTATAATTATATTAGATTACTTATGGAGGAAAAAATGCAAGATATAATGATAATAGGCATAGCTGGAGGAAGCGGATCAGGTAAAACTACTTTGGCTCAAAATATAAGAGAAGCTTTTAGTGATGATATAGTAATTCTTTGTCATGATTACTATTATAAATCTAATGAGGGAATTTCTTTGGAAGAAAGAAAAAAACTTAATTATGATCATCCTAATTCCTTTGATACAGATCTACTAATAGAGCAGCTTAGACAATTAAAAGCGGGAAATACAATATATCATCCGGTATATTCTTTTGTTGAACATACAAGATTGAACGAAACTGTAGAAGTAAAACCAGCTAAAGTTGTAATAGTTGAAGGTATATTAATATTTGAAAATGAAGAACTTTGCGATTTGATGGATATTAAAGTTTTTGTAGATACAGCTGGTGATGTTAGAATAATAAGAAGATTGCTAAGAGATGTAAAAGAAAGAGGAAGAGATTTAGATTCTGTAATCAATCAATATTTAGGTACAGTGAAACCTATGCATGAGGAGTTTGTTGATCCAAGTAAGAGAAGGGCAGACATAATAATTCCAGAGGGTGGTTGTAATGCAGTTGCTTTAAGCATGCTACTGGAAAGAGTAAGGAATTTTATATATAAAGAATAGCAGTACATAATTTTTAAGTAATATTAAATAAAGTGTGTCTTTTTAAGTTTGAATAAATTTAAAAAGGCATTTATTAATTATTATAGACAAGTTGGTAGTAATTCATAAAAAGGAGAAGATACGTATGAAAAAGGTAGATGCAGTAATATTTGATATGGATGGGGTATTAATAGATTCGGAAAGAATATCGCTCAAATGTTATCAGGAAGTTTTAAAAGATTATCAATATGAAATGGATGAAAAGATTTATGTAAAATTCATAGGAAGAAATGTTGAGGGTATAAAAGAGGCATTGCAGGAAGAGTTTGGGAAGGACTTTCCTTTCGATGAGATATATAAGAAAAAATCTAAATTAGCATTGGAATTTACTGATAAAAATGGTGTTAAAATCAAGCCTGGAGTACATGAACTATTAGACTACCTAAATAATGAAAATTATAAAATAGCGGTAGCTACTTCAACAAGAAGACAAAGGGCCATTGAATTATTGGAAAGAGCAAAAATAAAGGGAAAAGTTAATTATATAGTTTGTGGAGATCAAGTTGAAAATTCTAAACCTGATCCAGAAATATTTTTAAGAGCAGCAGAAGGGCTAAATGTTAAACCAAATAACTGCTTAGTTGTTGAAGATTCAGATGCTGGAATAACAGCAGCCCATGCGGCGAGTATGGCAGGAGTTCATGTTCCAGATATGAAGATATTAGATGATAAGACAAAGAAGCTAGCGTTTAAAATATGTAAGGAATTGGTTGATGTTAAGAGCGTTTTGGAAGAAATTAAAGAGAATTGAATTTAATTAAGTTTGAGAAAGGAACACTAAATATGAATGAAGAGTTAATAAATTCTTATTGGGGAGTTAATTTAGAAAGTAAAGTAATAAGTCAATCTAGTACAACGCTAACTGTGTTGATGCCAGGAATTGGCTATACATTAGATAGACCTCTTTTAGATTATTCGAAGAAATTAGCTCTAGAGTTAGGTTATGATGTTCTTTCTTTAGAATATGGTTTTCAGATTGCAAGAAAAAACTTGCTTATAGAAAAGGAGTTCCAGCACTTAATAAAGGAATCTATATGTATCTTTAAATCAGCATTAAAAGGGAATTACACCAAGATAGTATTCATATCTAAAAGCATAGGAACTATTGTACATACTCTACTTTGTGATGAGAGTAGTGGTTATGAAGTTAAGCATATTTACTTAACGCCTATAGATGATACTTTAGGAGTTGGAATAAAGGAAAATTCGTTAGTAATAAGTGGAACAAATGATCCGCTAATAAATATAGAATCTATTGAAAAAATAAAAAGAATTAATGGTGTAGAGATGATTGAAATAGAAGGAGCTGACCATTCGCTAAATATAAGTAATGATATATTAGGAAGTATAGATGTTATTCGTAAAGTAATTGAGGCTGAAAAGAAATACTTAATATAACAAAAAACATTTAAAGAATAAATTCTTTAAATGTTTTTTGTTATATTAAGAAAATTATAATGTTAGCATTAAATATCATGTTTGTGAAATCTATGACTTCACAGACAACTAAGATTTTTATGGATTTTATTGATAAATCATTTTAGGTTGAATAACTTTAGGATCATATCCGCTATCTTTGAGAGCTTTAATAATTGCTTCTTTGTGATCATGTCCGAAGGTTTCCATTGTGATATCAAGTTCAACTGCACTGTTACGATTAATGCTTACAAATTGATTGTGATCAAGTTTGATTATATTACCATGAGCTTCAGCAATTACCTTAGATACATTGGTTAATTCTCCAGGTTTATCTGGAAGTAAAACAGAAACTGTACAAATACGTTCTCTTTCTATTAAACCATGTTGCACTAGGGATGCAAAGGTAATTACATCCATATTACCACCGCTTATAATTGATACAATCTTTTTATCTTTTACATCTAAGTGTTTTAAAGCTGCTACAGTTAATAAACCTGAGTTTTCAGCAAGCATTTTGTGATTTTCGAGCATATCTAGGAACGCTCCTATAAGTTCGTGATCCTCGATAGTTATGATATCGTCGAGATTTTGTTGTATATATGGAAAAATCTTAGAACCAGGGGTTTTAACGGCAGTACCATCAGCTATTGTATCTACTGAAGGAAGAGTAGTTACATCTCCATTCTTTAAAGAAACTTGCATGCAATTTGCGCCAGCAGGCTCTACCCCTATAACTCTTATATTAGGGTTTAGAAGTTTTGCAAGTGTAGAAACACCTGTAGCAAGTCCGCCGCCACCTATTGGAACTAAGATTATATCAACAGTTGGTAATTCTTTTATGATCTCCATTGCTATTGAGCCCTGACCAGTTGCTACGTCTAAGTCATCAAAAGGATGAATAAAAGTATAACCTTCTTCTTCAGCAAGTTTTAAGGCGTAATTGCAAGCCTCGTCATAAACATCTCCGTGTAAAATGACTTCTGCGCCATAAGCTTTTGTGCGATTAACTTTCATTAGAGGAGTAGTGGTTGGCATTACAATTATTGCTTTTGTGTTGTAGGCTTTGGCAGCATAAGCCACCCCTTGAGCATGATTGCCAGCAGAAGCTGTCACAAGACCTTTGTTTCTATCTTCCTCTGAAAGCGTGCTAATCTTATAGTATGCCCCTCTGATTTTATACGCCCCCGTTTTTTGCATATTTTCAGGCTTAAAGTAAACTTTATTTCCTGTAATATCTGAGTAATAGTCGCTAAACACTAACTTGGTTTTTAAGATTACTTTTTGTACGATTTCATATGCTTCTTCAAATTTATCAAGTGTCATCATTTTTGTAATATCCCCTTTATATGTATATTGCTTTTAGCTAATAGTTTTATGATAACATGTTAGTATTTTATGTCAAGTAAGAGTTTTTAAGACAATAAGTTTTGTGAATTTAAATCAAAAGGTAACTCTAGGAATAAGGAATGATAAAAAAATAACAAGTTAAGATGATGCTGTAATACTATAATGAAATAAATATATTTATCAAAAATATATATTTATTAGTATTAAAGTGTTAATAGCATTTTTAACTTGTTATTTCTGAGCATTATTAGATAGGAAAAAATTCATAATATATAGTTAAGACATATGATTTTCATAAAGAACTTTTATTGTTAATGTCCTTTATGCTTTTCAAGCTTTTTCTTTTTTCTTAACTCGAACTTTCTTTGCTCTTCTTGCTCCTTTTGTTCTTTTGATTTTTGTTTGTGTACAATTTTGCTTTGTTCATGCTGTAATTGTATTGCCATTTGAGCTTTAGTTCCTATGCTTTTAACATCAACCTCTTTTCTAATGCTTCTTTGAAGCCTTTTAGGATTAGGCTTCTTTGTTGATGAGTTAAAGTCGTCAGACAATACTGGCGAACTAAAATTTAGACGATAGAAATTTTTCAGTATGAGCTCGTAGACTTCCACGTCTTTTGGCTCTGAGCCGAAGGTGACTTTGCATACCTTATATTCGCCATTTTCAATACTTTCAAAGACACCAATCCAAAATGGATCATCAAAAAGAACTGTTAATTTAATTATTGTTATCATAATTAAATCCTCCTGTAGTATATAAATTCACAGAGAATGGACAACCCCAGGAGGGCAGGTTACTGCTATATTATAATATAGGTTCTGACTACCAACAGAAACAGTGTTTTTATCTCTTAAATATTATTATAGTAGAAGAGTATAGTAATGAAAAGAGAGGTTGTTATTAATTATATTTATATTATGTCTTCTATGACTTAGTAGATAATCTAGATAAAGCCTATAAAAATAGAATTATTGATAAGTTTTATAGAGAAATTTAGGTTGAAACATAAAAAAATAGCCAGTTTTAATAAACTGACTACATTTTTTTATTAACTGACTATATTATTTTAGTTGTCCAATCTTCGCAATTCCAAGTTTCTGTTATTATATCTCTATAAAATTCAGGTTCATGCGAAACTAACAGAATTGTTCCTTTGTATTCTTTAAGTGCTCTTTTCAACTCATCCTTTGCGTCAACATCTAAGTGATTAGTAGGTTCGTCAAGTATTAATATATTAGTTTCATTATTTATAATTTTACAAAGTCTAACTTTTGCAGCCTCACCACCAGATAGAACTCTTATTTGTGATTCTAATTGCTTAGTTGTAAGTCCACATTTAGCAAGAGCAGCTCTTATTTGATATTGAGTATATCCAGGGAATTCCTGCCATAATTCATCTATACAAGTATTGCTATTATTGCCTCTATCTTCTTGTTCGAAATAACCTATGTATTGATAATCTCCTAAATGAACTTCTCCGCTTATTGGTTTTATTATACCAAGTAAACTTTTTAGAAGAGTTGATTTACCAAGCCCGTTAGCCCCGACTAATGCTATTTTTTGTCCTCTTTCCATATATAAATTTAATGGTTTTGTAAGAGGAGAGTCATAACCTATAACTAAATCTTTAGTTTCAAAAATAGCTTTGCCTGAAGCTCTAGCAGATTTGAAGTTGAATTCTGGCTTTGGCTTTTCTTTTGAAAGTTCAATTATATCCATCTTATCTAGCTTCTTTTGTCTAGACTTAGCCATATTTGCAGTAGCAACATTAGCTTTATTTCTTGCTACGAAATCTTCAAGTCTCGAGATTTCTTTTTGTTGCTTTTCATAAGCAGCTTCTAATTTTTCTTTATTTATTGCATATATCCTTTGGAATTCATCATAATCTCCAACATATCGTGTAAGCTTTCTTTCATCTACATGATATATTAAATTAACTACTGAATTTATAAATGGAACATCATGGGATATTAATATAAACGCATTTTCATATGATTGAAGATATCTTTTTAGCCATTCGATATGTTCTTCATCCAAGTAGTTTGTAGGCTCATCTAAAAGTAAAATATCAGGAGATTGTAATAATAGTTTTCCTAAAAGAATTTTTGTTCTTTGTCCACCAGATAAATCATCAACGTCTTTGTCTAACCCTAGGTCTAAAAGCCCAAGACCCTTTGCAACTTCTTCAACTTTTGGATCAATAACATAAAATCCGTTATGATCAAGCATGTCTTGAATTACAGCAGTTCTTTCCAGCATTTTATTTAACTCATCCTCAGTACAATCCCCCATCTTTTCGTATAAAGAATTCATTTCTGCTTCTAGATCAAAAAGATATTTAAAAGCATCTCTTAAGGCATCTCTTATACTTTGACCTTTCATTAATGCTGCATGCTGATCCATGTAACCAACTCTAACATTATTAGACCAAATAACATTCCCTTCATCAGGCATTAGCTTACCAGTTACTATATTCATAAATGTAGATTTACCTTCTCCATTAGCACCAATAAGACCAACATGTTCACCCTTTAATAATCTAAATGAAACATCTTCAAAAATAGCTCTATCTCCAAATCCGTGATTCATATTTTTAACAGTAAGTATGCTCATCAATTACCTCCAAAAAACTTATAAAATTTGCAACTAAGTAAAAAGACTCCTAAAATAAGAGAAAAATAATAAGCTTATAATCACTTTTTGTAGTTGCGTATCCATAATAGTTTAAAGTATAAAAAGCTAGTATGTCAAAGTAAATTTAAGAAAATTTGTGTATATTAAAAATATAGATGAGAAGAGTATTGAAACTATAACAATATATTCATAAAATAGTAAAATTCATTAAAGCTAATATTTATCAATTGCCCAAAGCACCTTGGTTATAAATTATGGTTGTATATTTACATAATATGTTATAATTTTAGTAATAAAATTCGTGTGTCTATAAATTAAAGAATGTTGATAATTGTTTAGAGACTTTACTTGATAAAACTTTTAATTCAATGTGCTAGAAACGAAAAGAGGATATGCTGGAGGCGTAATTAGATATTTGACCAGATTATATAAGGGGGAAGCAAGATGGAGGATTTGGTTACTGATAGATTGCTATTAAGAACATGGAAAGAGGATGATTACAAAGATTTATATGAATATGCCAAAAGTGAGTTGGTGGGTCCTAACGCTGGTTGGATGCCGCATAAAGATGAGGATGAAAGTAGAAAAATAATAAGAATGTTTATTAGAAATAATGAAACATATGCTATAGTTTTAAAATCAGAAAATAAAGTTATTGGTAGCATAGGGCTTCATGATAGAAAGCCTGATAATAATTTGTTGAAACTAAATCAGAAAGAAGTGGGGTATGCTCTCAATCCTAGATACTGGGGAAAAGAAATCGTTCCTGAAGCTGTAAAATCTTTAGTGGACTATGGGTTTAATAAACTAAATTTAGAATTAATTTGGTGCGCACATTTTGATTTTAACAACAACTCAAAAAGAGTAATTGAAAAGTGCGGATTCAAATATAAATTTAAAAAGTTCGAGAGATTAAAATTTTTAAATAATAAAGAGGTAACCACATTGTATTATTGTATTTTTAGAACTGAGTATAAAAATAACTTAAGAATATAACCAAATGTTATGAATTTACATGATTCTGACTACAATAGAATGTCTAAAGAACTTTTAGAATAATTAGTTAGTAAATTAACATTTTGCTGAATAGTAAGAGAAAAGGCGTGAAACTAAGCTAATGGATAAGAAAATATCTATTAGCTTAATTTTTATATTTAGATAAAAGTTATTTTTGTTTGTAAGTAAAAATTAATTTAGCCGAATTTCTATAATAATATTCCTATTTTGGGGTAAACTTTTGGTATAAAAAAAATTTTTATTGATGGTATTATAAATTGCGTAAATTATTATATGAAAGGAGATACTATGATGTTAGATTTAACTAAGGAAATAAAAGAAATGGCAGAAAAAATGGGTTACGAAATGAAAGGTTTGGCAGAAGATATGGGGAATGAAATGAGAAACGTAGGAGAATTAGTAAAGTCAAAAGCAGAAAAATTGACTGATGAAATAAAGAATAGAATGACAAGATGAATATAAAGAAGATAGTAATTACATTATTAGTGTGAATGCTATCTTCTTTATATTTATTTAAAAGTAACATAAAAAAGTAGAAATCATATTATATAGTGGACATGGTTATAGGGTAAATAGACTACCTCGATCTATTAATTTCCCTTTTCTTAGTGCAATGGGTAAGATGTCATATTTAAAAAGAAATTTCTTTATTTGATCTCCCCATGTGTAACTATCTAAATCACCAAAGAAAGCCATCTTATTATTAGAGACCATACCACCGACCCCGCCTATAAAACCATAATTTAGTGAAGGTAGTAGTATATCTCCGGGAGGAAGCAGAAGGATGTCAAAATCGTAATTTTTAAGAGAATTAAAAATCCCTTTATCACTTGTGATTAAGGCTTTTTCTCTAACAGGGAGAATAGAACATTTTGTGTAACCTTGAGGAACATCAATGTGTATTTTTGAATTTTGAGAGTTTAAGAGATTTTCATCGCTATATTTTAAAGTATGTATAAAATAGTTTTCTAAAATTAAAGAATTTAAAATAATATCGTTTGGATATGTATTGGACAATGTGTTTTTTGAAACAATATAATTTATGTCATTTAATTTAAGGATCTCTTTGAAATTTTCTGAGATATTTCGTTGGATAATTATCTTATTAAATGAATCATTTTTTAGTACATTTAATTGAATATCAGGATGACCATTTATGGCATCATAAACATCATTACATTTAGGGACTAATATTGGTTTTAGGTCTAGTTTGGAAAGGCTAAGTAATTCTTCTTTAGTAATTCTATAATCGACAAAACAATGCATATAAATTCTCCTTATAAGAATGTATAACTGATATTTAAAGGCAAAATAATCAATACTGAAATTATTATTTTAAATTATATTTTGCGCTTTAAAGACAGATATGTCAATTAAGTAACTGCTAGAATGTATAAAAATTAATATTTTATCAACTAGAAATATATCATATGAATTTTGCATATCCTCAAATTTTTAATACATACTAATATTAAGAAGGGAGTGAAATCCATGCTTATTTTAAAATTAGCTTATAGTGAAGACTTGACTTTTTCCCGTGACCTGCAAGAGCTAAAAGAGCTACTAAAGAAGAAGGAGATTTTAATAGGATTTGTTGAAAGTATAGAAGGAAAAACTCATATAATAAAGATAATTTGTGAAGAAAATTGTTATAATGAAAAAGTAAAAGAGATTATTAACTTATATGTTAGTAATATTTTATATAGAATAGTTATTGATAATTATAGAAAAAAGGAAATGTTTGAATTTATAACGGATAATTATTTTTTCTTAAAGCAATCTGAAATATTAGAGGTTGAAGATCAAATACTAAAGGTGTTAAAGTATGAAGAAGTAGATGCAAATGAGGATACTATATTTTGTTTAAATAAAATTAATTCTATGGTAGAAAAGATTAGAGACTGCATAAGTGAAAAACAAGAGATTAATATAGATGGATTTATAACTTTTAGGATGAGAAAATTAAGAGAGGATATAGAAAAAGTTATAGATAAAGTAGTAGAAAGATATATGGTGGAAAAAGAATATAAGGAATTTATAAAACTACTAAAGTACTTTGTGGAAATACAGGAATGTAAAATAGAAGAAATAAATATAATAGTAGAAGATAATAATTATATAGTAAGAGATAAGGAAGGCAAAGATTTATATTACGATTTTTTCAGTGAAATCGCAACAGATCAAAATAAAGCTGAATTAAATATGGAAGATATATTAATTAGCGGACTAATAACAAGTGCACCTGAAAATATAAATATCTATGGAAAAGAAAAATGTAGCAATAAAGAATTTTTAGATACTATTCAAAATGTATTTGGAGATAAGGTTCATTTTTATGAAGCAAATAGCGACTATAATAAAATTGGTCAAATAATAGCAAAAAAATATTGACATGGATTAACAACAATGATATACTCATACATGTTAAGAAGAAACAGCCGTTTCTCACCCTGCAGTGTTGAATTTACTAGTATGGGTTTTATGTGTGTCTATACATTGAGTATTGATAATTTGAGGCGGCAGTTATGCCGTCTTTTTATTATGTATATAGTTTTTCGGAGGTGAAAAATATTAATAAAGATTTTTCTATGAATGAAGAGATTAGAGAAAAAGAGATTAGACTAATAGGAAGTAACGGGGAACCATTAGGGATTGTCCCAACTATTGAAGCAAAAAAACTTGCTGAAGAAAAAGATATGGATTTAGTTATGATGTCTCCTACTGCGAAACCACCAGTTTGTAGAATTATGGACTATGGTAAGTATGTATATGAGCAATCTAAAAAAGAAAAAGATGCTAAGAAAAAGCAAAAAATCATATCTATTAAAGAAGTAAGATGTAGTCTAACTATTGAGGAACATGACATTGATATAAAAGCAAAAAATGCCAGAAAGTTCCTATTAGAAGGAGATAAAGTTAAAATCACTGTAAGATTTAGAGGTAGGGAAATGGAACTTGCCCACATGGGACAAAAAATTCTTGATAACTTTGCAGCTAAATTAGAAGATGTCTGCCTAGTAGAAAAAAGACCTAAAAGAGAAGGCAGAAATATGACAATGGTTTTAGGGCCTAAAAAGGCGTAACTTGAGAGGAGGATTTAATCATGCCAAAAATGAAAACTCATAGAGGTGCAGCAAAAAGATTCAGAAAAACAGGTACAGGAAAACTTAAGAGAGGTAAGGCATTTAGAAGCCATATCTTAACAAAGAAGAGTTCAAAAACTAAGAGACATCTTAGAAAAGCTGGATATGTTTCAGATTCACAATTAAAAGTAATGAAGAAATTATTACCATACCTATAATATAGGGGTAATGCAGGAGGTTTAAGTAATGGCAAGAGTAAAGAGAGCGAAGAATTCTCGTAAAAATCATAAAAAAGTTTTAAAACTTGCAAAAGGATACTACGGTGGAAAAAGTAAGTTATATAAAACTGCTAATGAATCAGTAATAAGAGCATTAAGAAATTCTTATGTTGGAAGAAAGAATAAGAAGAGAGATTATAGAAGTTTATGGATAGCTAGAATTAACGCGGCTACAAGAATAAACAACTTATCATATTCTAAATTCATGAATGGAATCAAATTAGCTGGAATAGACATCAACAGAAAGATGTTATCTGAAATAGCTATAAATGATCCAAAGGCATTTACTGAATTAGTAGAAGTTGCTAAGAAACAATTAAATGCTTAGTACATAAAATGCGGCTTATGCCGCATTTTATTTTTATATTCAAATATAAATAATAATACTATTATTTTTCCATAATCCTATAGTTTTGAGGTGTAAAACTTTGATATATATAGAAAGTAAAGAAAATAATTTATTTAAGAATACAAAAAAGCTTAAAGAAAGAAAAAATAGGACTAAAACAAGTAGATATATAATTGAAGGATTTAGATTAGTTCAAGAGGCATTTAAGGCCAAAGTCGATGTGGATTACCTAATTGTGACTGAAGATGCACATGATAAAGTAGACGAATTTTTGGGGAAATATATAAATGGTGAAATTAAGATTTATGAAATTTCTAGCAATTTATTTAAAGAACTTATTTCTACAGAAAATCCTCAAGGAATACTTGCAGTTATAAAAATGAATACAATGGAATCGAAATTCGATGGAGATTTTTACTTGCTTTGTGACAAGGTGCAAGATCCAGGGAATCTAGGGACTATAATAAGAACTGCACATGCAGCTGGAGTACAAGAAATTATATTAACAAAGGGTACTGTGGATATATATAATGAAAAGACAATTAGATCTACAATGGGATCTATATTTTATATTCCTATTTATTATGATGATGAGAATCTCTCTTTGGTAAAAGAATTAAAGGGGAAAGGTTTTAATTTAGTAGTGACATCCTTAGATACAGATAAAAATTTCTTTCAAGCAGATTTAAGAGGGAGAGTTCTCTTAACTGTTGGGAATGAAGGAAATGGAGTAAGTAGAGAAGTGTTAGAGATGGCGGATACTAAGGTTAAGATACCAATGCCAGGCAATGCTGAATCTTTAAATGTAGCAGTAGCTTCATCTGTTATAATGTATGAGAAAGTAAGACAAAATCAATTGTGATTAAATCTTATTAAAATAGGAAAGTATATTAATAGGTTTCTAGGAAAATTTGAAACTATTTAAGAATGAAAGTAGATTTGAATATTTCTAGGAATCTATATTAATATGAAAAAATTTTAAAATTTATATATTTATCTATGTAAATTTTAAAATATATAAATATTTATAGGAAACATCTGGTGTTCAGAGGTTTTATATTTAAAATAGAATAATCATGTTAAGATAAAATATTTAATTTGATTTGGGAATATACTTATAAATATGGTATATTAAAAAAGCAGTGGATTTATATATAAATTTTGAAAATAGTATTGATATTTTATATATTTATTTGTATAATGAGTTGTATTAATTGAACATTGAAAAACTGTGAATGAGAGAGTAGATATTAGAAAAGTTTTAAGGGAGAGAAGGTCATAGACTGTAAGCCTTCTTAAATAATATAATATTGAAGTTCGCTCAGGAGTTCTAGCTGTGAAATTTATAGTAGTAGCTAGCGGCAAGAAGAGTCGTTAATTAAATTGAGTTGGGTACTTTTTTAGTTCCAATTAGGGTGGTAACGCGGATAATTCGTCCCTTTTTATGAGGTGGCGTTTTTTTTTATGCAAAAAATCTTTTTAATTACCAACAAATGATTTTAAAAGAAATATTTATAGGTCTATTATTATTTTTATATGTCTTATTGAAAGGAGAAACAATAATGAAAGAAAAACTTAAAGAATTACAAGAACTTGCATTAAGCAAAATTGAAGCTGTTAAAACTAGCAGTGAATTAGAAGAAATTAGAGTTAAGTTCTTAGGAAAAAAAGGGGAACTTACTACAATATTAAGAGGTATGGGGAATCTTTCTCCAGAAGAAAGACCTATTGTAGGAAAATTAGTTAATGAAGCTAAAGCTGCTGTTGAAGAAAAATTAGAAAGCGTGTTAAAAGCTATTAAAGATAAAGAAAAGGCTGAAAAGCTTGCAGGTGAAACTATAGATATTTCTCTTCCAGGAAGAAAGAAAGTTATAGGAAAGAGGCATCCGTTAGATTTGACTCTTCAAAGTATGGAAGAAATTTTCGTTTCAATGGGGTTCACAATTGAAGATGGACCTGAAGTTGAATATGATCATTATAATTTTGAAGCTCTAAATATACCTAAGGATCATCCGGCTAGAAGTGAACAAGATACTTTATATATAAATGATAATATAGTACTTAGAACTCAGACTTCACCAATTCAAGTTAGAACTATGGAAAATCAAAAACCACCAATAAAGATGATTTCCCCTGGTAAAGTATATAGATCAGATTCAGTAGATGCTACACATTCACCTATATTCTATCAAATGGAAGGATTAGTTATAGATAAAGGAGTTACATTTGCTGATTTAAAAGGAACATTAGAATTATTTGCAAAAAAAATGTTTGGAGACAAGGTTCAAACTAAATTCAGACCACATCACTTCCCATTTACAGAGCCATCTGCTGAAATGGATGCAACATGCTTTGTGTGTGGCGGTGAAGGCTGTAGAGTATGTAAAGGCAGCGGTTGGATAGAACTTTTAGGTTGCGGAATGGTTCATCCAAATGTTCTTAGAAACTGCGGACTTGATCCAGAAGTATATAGTGGATTTGCTTTTGGTTTTGGTGTTGATAGAATGGTAATGCTAAAGTATGGAATAGATGATATAAGATTATTATATGAAAGTGATATGAGATTCTTAAATCAATTCTAAAAGCTTAATTTTATTTGAAATTCAAGAATTTAAGAATATACATTCTTAGGAATATCTATTCTGAAGAATATTACCATATATATTCTAAAGATATGCCCATATGAAAAAAGCAGCTATGCTACAACTAAGATTTTTTGAATATTAAAAATGAGGGTTAGTGAAGAAATTGGATTAAAATATTATTCTATACCCAGCAATAAAAGGAGGAAACAAAATGAAAGTACCATATAATTGGCTTAAAGATTATGTTGATATAAATGTTAGTCCTAAGGAATTAGGAGATAAATTAACTTTAACTGGTTCACAACTAGAAGAACTTGTTATCCAAGGAGATGTAATTCAAAATGTAGTTACAGGAAAAATTACTAATATTGAAAAACATCCTGATGCAGATAAGTTAAGCATATGTCAAGTTGATATAGGAAGTGAACAAATACAAATAGTTACAGCAGCAACGAACATGAAAGAGCAAGATGTTGTGCCGGTTGCTCTTCATGGTTCAACACTTGCTGACGGAACTAAAATAAAAAAAGGAAAACTTAGAGGAGTAGTATCTAATGGTATGTTCTGCTCAGAAGAAGAATTAGGTACAGCTGGAGATGAGCCAGTTCATGGATTGATGATCTTACCTACTGATACTAAGCTTGGAGTTGATATTAAGGAACTTTTAGGATTAAATAAAGCTATCTTAGATTTTGAAATTACTTCAAACAGACCTGACTGCCTAAGTATGGTAGGGATGGCAAGAGAAACAGCAGCAGCTCTTAGAAAAACTTATAAAATGCCAAATTTAGAATATAAAATTAAAAATTCTAAAAATATAAATGAAGAGTTAACTGTTGAAGTTAAAGATACTCTTTGCAATAGGTATATGGCAAGAGGCGTGAAAAATGTTAAAGTTCAGCCATCACCAGGCTGGATGCAAGAGAGACTTCTTGAAGCTGGTATAAGACCAATAAATAATATAGTTGATATAACAAATTTTGTTATGCTTGAAACTGGTGAACCAATGCATGCTTTTGATAAAAGAGAAATTGCTACGAATAAAATAGTAATTGAAAGAGCAAAGAGAGGAGAAAAGTTTACAACTTTAGATGAAGTAGAAAGAGAATTAGATGATTCGATGCTTTGCATTAAAGATGGAGAAAATATTATCGGTCTTGCTGGAATAATGGGTGGTTTAAACTCAGAAATAAAAGAAGATACTACAGAAGTTGTTTTTGAATGTGCAAATTTTGATGGAACTAACATAAGAGTAAATTCAAAGAAATTAAATCTAAGAACAGAAGCGTCTGGGAGATTTGAAAAAGATATAGATCCTAACTTAGCTGAAATTGCATTAAATAGAGCATGTAGATTAATCTGTGAATTAGATGCCGGAGAAGTTATGGAAGGTACTATAGATGTTTACAATAACAAGAAAGAAGTATCAACTGTAACTGTTGAATCAAATTGGGTAAACAGCTTCCTTGGAACAGATCTTTCTAAAGAAGAGATGAAGAGATGTTTAGATAGTGTTGATTTATTTACAGAAATAAATGGTGATAACTTAGTTGTGACAGCTCCAACTTTTAGAGTTGATATTGCAATTAGAGAAGATATAGCTGAGGAAATTGCAAGAATTTATGGATATGAAAAAATTCCTACAACAATTTTTAAAGTTTCTACGGAAAGAGAGCCAAGATATAGAAAAGGATTATTAGATAATAGAGTAGTGATGCTTGCTACAGGAAGTGGATTAAATCAATCTATCAGTTATTCGTTTGTATCTCCAAAGGTTTTTGATAAAATTAATTTACCAGAAGATAGTGACCTTAGAAATGTAGTTAAGATAAGAAATCCATTAGGGGAAGATTATAGTGTGATGAGAACTTCAACACTTCCATCAATGATGGAATCACTTGGAAGAAATTATTCTAGAAATAACTCATATGTAAGATTGTTTGAAATGGGGAAAGTTTACATTCCAAATGTGGATGAAACAAAACTTCCAACAGAAAAGAATATTTTAACTATAGGTATTTATGGAGATTGTGACTACTTAGATCTTAAAGGTGTTGTTGAAAATATAACTGATGGATTAGGTATAAAGAGTGTTAAATATGAAAGAGAGAGCGAAAATGTAAGTTACCATCCTGGAAAAACAGCTAAGATAGTTGTTGGCAGAACTAATGCTGGAACTTTAGGAGAAGTTCATTTAGATGTATGCGAAAATTACGGTTTGGATGTGCCTTGTTATGTAGCAGAATTAGATTTGGATGTTTTATATGAAAATGCTGATATGGATAAAAAATATAAAGCACTTCCAAAATTCCCAGCAGTAACACGAGATATTGCATTACTTGTTGATGATAGTCTTTTGGTCCAAGAAATTGATGATACAATAAAAAGAGCTGGTGGAAATTTAGTTGAAAAAGTAGAATTATTTGATATATATAAAGGAAAACAAATTCCAGATGGTAAAAAGAGTATAGCTTATGCAATCTGGTACAGAGATGAAAATAAAACATTAACAGATAAAGATGTTAATAAAGTTCATGAAAAAATCCTAAAATCTTTAGAATATAAGCTTGGAGCTACATTAAGAGATTAAAATATAATAACTCAAGCTTTGCTCCATGAAAGCTGCTTCAGAAATAAGTTTTATTATTTTTGAAGCAGCTATTTTTATTTATACAAAAAAATATAAGTTTAAAGAAGGAAATATCATGTTTCTATAGAATAAGTATAGATAAAGTGGTTAAAAGTGGTGTTAAGTGGTTTAAAATAGAGGGAAATTACCTAATCAATAAAAGTAGGAGCTGAGAATATTGTTCATTGGGGAATATCAACATGCGTTAGATCCTAAAAATAGAATAATTGTTCCAGCAAAGCTAAGAGATGGACTTGGTAATAAATTTGTTATTACCAAAGGACTTGATGGGTGTTTGTATGCTTATCCGCTTGATGAATGGAGAATATTGGAGGATAAATTAAAAACTTTACCTTTAACAAATAAGGATGCTAGATCCTTTGTGAGGTTCTTTTTTTCTGGAGCTTGTGAAGTCGAGTTAGACAAGCAAGGAAGAGGATTGATTCCACAAAATTTAAAGGAATATGCAGGTATAGAAAAGGACATAGTAAGTATTGGAGTATTATCTAGAGTAGAAATATGGAGCAAGGAAAAGTGGAGCGAATATAACGAATCAAATATAGACTTTGATTCAATTGCAGAAAAAATGAATGATTTAGGAATATAAGGAGTTTTTATTATGGAATTTAAACATGTATCGGTTTTATTAAATGAATGTATAGAGGCATTAAACATAAAGGAAAATGGGATTTATGTTGATGGTACTTTAGGAGGAGCAGGACACTCATCTCATATCTTAAGCAATCTTTCTAAAGATGGGATGCTTATTGGGATAGATCAAGACCAAGACGCTCTAAAGGCAGCAAAAGAAAAACTTAAAGATTTTGAAAATGTAAAGTATGTTCATAGCAATTTTTATAATATTGATAGTATTTTAAACGATCTAGATATTGAAAAGGTTGATGGAATCTTGATGGATCTTGGAGTTTCATCATATCAACTTGATGAAGCATCAAGAGGTTTTAGTTATATGAAAGATGCTCCGTTAGATATGAGAATGAATAGAGAAAATGATTTTTCAGCGTACAATATTGTAAATAATTACGATGAGGACAGCTTATATAAAATAATAAAGGACTATGGTGAAGAAAGATTTGCTAAAAGGATTGCGAATTTTATTATAAATAGAAGAATTGAGAAGCCTATAGAAACAACTTTTGAACTTGTAGACATTATCAAGGCTGCAATTCCAGCAAAGATGAGAAGAGAAGGGCCTCATCCGGCTAAAAGAACTTTTCAGGCAATTAGAATAGAAGTTAATTCAGAATTAAAGATACTTAATAAAACTATAGAGGATGGGGTGAATAGATTAAATAAGGGTGGAAGAATGGCTATTATAACTTTCCATTCTTTGGAAGATAGAATAGTGAAATTAAAGTTTAGAGAATTAGAGAATCCATGTACTTGTCCAAAAGAATTTCCAATGTGTATATGTGGAAAATCGCCATTAGTTAAAAATATAGCTAAAAAAGGTATTGCACCAACTAAAGAAGAGATTGAAGAAAATCCAAGGAGTAGAAGCGCTAAGCTTAGAGTAATTGAGAAATTATAATTATTATTATGTTATAAATGAGTTGGGATGTGAATAAATTGGGAAGAAGAGAATATGATTATATAAAAGGGAATACAGTATTAGCTCCAGAAAGAAAAACAAGAGTACGTAAACCGGATAAAAAATATAAACAAATACAAAGAAGAAAACAAATTATAAGTAAAAATATCCTATTAAAAAACAGGAGAAAAAATGATAGGAAATACTTACTAACTGTGGCAGTTGTCATATTTAGTTTAGGGTTTATTACTATTCACGGAGATAACAAGGTTTATACTATGGAAAGCAATGCGAGAAACTTGGATACTCAAATAAAACAAACACAAGAAGATAATGAGGCATTAAAAGTAAAAATATTGAAATTTTCTTCATTAAATAATATTCAAAAAAATGCTGAAAGCAAATTGGCAATGGCTATTCCCAAAAAAGAACAAACTATAAAAGTTGATTTTTCACAGAATTATTTTGAAGATTTAAAACCTAAAAGTTCCGAAAATACTGCTAAAAGTAAGAACATATTCTCTAAATTAATAAGTTTAATAAAATAATAAGTTACTTAAAATAATAAAAAATAAGTAATTATATTAGAAAATTAATTGGCTTTATCTTGGTTCTTTTGGGTTTTATGTAAAAGAAAGTGTGCATGGGGGAAATAAAAGTTGAAAAAAAAGAATTATAAAGATAGGGCAAAGATGCGCCAAAGGATGAGTATAGCAGCTTTTGCGTTGACAATTGTTTTTGTAATATTAACTCTTAGACTTTCTTATATAATGATAGTTAAAAGAGCTGATTATGCAGCAAGAGCAGAAGAACAGTGGACAAGTGAGGTAAAAATAGATGCCATAAGAGGAAGGATATTAGATAGGAATGGTAAAGAATTAGCGGTATCTGCGAATGTTTATAGAGTAGACTTCGATTTGAACTCTATAAGAGCATATTTATCAAGAGGATTAAAGGATTTATCAAAAACAGAAATAGAGCATATGAAAAGTGTAGGAATTCCAATACCTTCTGGAGATGATGGATTAAAAACTGATGATATTGCGCCTGTTATTGCAAAGGCATTAGATTTAGATGTAGATAAAGTAAAAGATAAGCTTGAAACAAGGCTCCCAAGTGGAGCAAAGGCTGGATCTGCTACTTTAATTAGAAGGATAGAAAAAGAACAGGCAGATAAGGTAAAAGATCTTAATATAAGTGGAGTTTTAGTATCACCAGATACTAAAAGATATTATCCGAATAATAATTTCTTATCACATGTACTTGGAAGTACTAATGTTGATGGTAAAGGGCTTACAGGAGTAGAGCTTCAATATAATTCGTATTTATCAGGAATTCCTGGAATGAAGATAGCAGAACTTGATAAAAATAATAGAGATTTACCTTATACAATATCTCAGTTTACAGCACCGGTAAACGGTAAAGATGTTACACTTACAATTGATGAGAATATACAAAATTTTGCGGAAAAAGCTGCCACACAAGCTTATAATGATACAAAAGCTAAGGCAGTCTCAATTCTTGTTATGGATCCTAAAACAGGTGAAGTTTTAGCAATGGTAAACAAACCTGATTTTGATCCTAATAATCCGCGTGATGGTGCAGATAAATTTGATGGGGCAAATTCAGATGACAAAGTACAAAAAATGTGGAGAAATAGGCTTGTAAATGATACTTTTGAACCTGGTTCAATATTTAAGGTAGTAACAGCTATTACAGGTCTTGAAGAAAACATTGTAAATAAGGATAGTAAGTTTTATTGTGGAGGTTCATTAAAAGTTGGAGGAATTACTCCTAAGTGCTGGAGAACTCAGGGGCATGGAGCAGAAGTATTCCCAGACATAATTCAAAATTCATGTAATGTAGGCTTCATGGAGCTTGGGGCAATGATTGGAAAAGAAAAATTATGTGAATATATTAATAAATTCGGTTTTGGAAAAGCGAGTGGAATTGATTTACCTGGAGAAGCAAAAGGAATTGTTAAACCAGTTGATAAGGTTTCTGAGGCAGATCTTGCTACAATATCTTTTGGTCAAACTAATACGGTTAATTCAGTTCAATATATGACTGCGTTTAATGCTATTGCTAATGGCGGAACTTTGATACAACCACATGTAATGAAAGAAATCACTCATGAAGATGAAAATAATGTTAATATTGTCGATGAAGCTTTTAAGCCTAAGACAACAACAGTTGCAAGTACTGAAAAGACAGCAGAACTTAGAAGTTATCTTGAAAGGGTTATTACTGGGGGATCTGGAACAGGAACATTTATAGAAGGTTACCATATAGGCGGTAAAACAGGTACGGCTCAGAAAGTTATTGATGGAAGATATCAAGAAGGTAAGTATATATCTTCATTTGTTGGAATGGCGCCTGTGGATGATCCTAAAATTACTATGATGGTAACTATTGATGAACCAAGTAATGGTGCTTATTATGCGGCACAAGTAGCTGTACCGCCAGCAAAACCATTATTTACTGATATTTTTAATTACCTTAATAACAAATTTTCTGATGAAAATATGGGACAAATTACTAGAGATGTTATTATCCCAGAAGTTAGAGGAATGAAAGTTGATGATGCTAAAAAAGCGTTGAAGGATGCCAAGTTAGATTTTAATATAGATGGTGATGGGGAGTCAGTAGTAAACTTAACACCATATCCAGGATATTCGGTAAAAGAAGGGTCAAAAATAAATCTTTATACAAGTAGCGATGGAACAAATAATAATAATGTTGTAATGCCTGATGTTAGGGGATATTCAAAGGAAGATGCTAATACACTATTGAAGAAGCTTGGAATAGTGCCTGCCTTTGAAGGAAGTGGAGCAGTCTCAGAACAAGATATTTCTCAAGGTGAAGTTATAACAAAGGGAACAACTGTTAAGTTGACATTAAGTTCAGACTATAAGGATTAAAAAGTGAGAATAAATTAATACTAAAACTTTAAAACGAAACGGGTATGTTTTGTAAGGGGGTTGGTATGAATTATACAAATGAAAAAATATTAGTATGTGAGAATTCTCGCATACTAATATTTTTTAGTAATAATATCCGTTATATATTTACGTATTTTATTAGAATTGTTAAAAGCAATACTCAGCTAATAGGTGAATATCTAAATTAGTGTTTTATTCAGAGGAAAATAAATGGAGGAACAGGTATTGAAAAAGAAAAAACATGTAAGTAAGGTAAAAATACGAAAGAGAACGAGAAGTGTCGCTTTTTCATTAACAGCTATTTTTGCTATATTAATAATTAGACTCTCTTATATAATGATGGTTGATGGAAAAGACTATTCTGCAAGAGCTGAAGAACAGTGGACAAGTGAAGTGAAAATAGATGCTAAAAGAGGAGAGGTTCTGGATAGAAATGGAAATGAGCTAGCTGTATCTGCTAATGTCTATAGAGTGGATTTTGATTTAAATTCGATAAGGAATTACTTGAAAAGATCTGTAAAATCCATTCCCAATAAAGAGCTTACCAATATGAAAAGTGTAGGAATTCCGATCCCTACAGAAGGAAGTGGCTTAACAAACGATGATATTGCACCCGTAATTGCGAAAGTATTGAATATGGATGTGTCAGAAATAAAAGCGGATTTAGAAAAGAAGCTTCCAAGTGGGGCAGATGCATTTTCTGTGACTGTAGCACGAAAGATAGAAAAAGATATAGCGGATAAAGTAAAAGAACTTAATATAAATGGAATTATAGTTTCGCAAGATACTAAAAGATATTATCCTAATAATAATTTTCTATCGCATGTTTTAGGAACTACTGATCCTGATGGCAAAGGATTAAGTGGTGTAGAACTTCAATATAATTCATATTTGTCAGGAATTCCTGGAATGAAGGTTGCGGAGCTTGATAAAAATAATGAAGATTTGCCTTATACAGTTTCTCAATATACGGAACCTGTAAATGGAAAAGATGTTACTTTAACTATCGATGAAAATATCCAAAACATTGTTGAAAATATAGCACAAAAAGCCTATAAAGATGATAAAGCTAAAGAAGTTTCGATATTAGTAATGAATCCTAAGACTGGAGAAGTTCTAGGAATGGTAAATAAACCAGATTTTGATCCTAATAATCCATATGATGGAGCAAGTAAATTTGATGGAGCAGACCTCACTGATAAGATACAGAAAATGTGGAGAAATAGATTGGTAAGTGATACGTTTGAACCAGGATCAATATTTAAAGTAATCACTACTATATCTGGTCTAGAAAACAATGTTGCAAATAAAGATACACAATTTGTGGATAATGGATCAATATCTGTAGGGGGAATTGTAGTGAAGGATGCGGAACGAGAAAATAAACTTCAAAATTTACTTCAAATCATTCAGAATTCATCAAATGTGTGTTTTGTAAAATTAGGACAAATGATTGGTAAAGACAAATTGTATGAATCTATTAATAAGTTCGGATTCGGAAAAGTAAGTGGAATTGACTTACCAGGGGAGGCATCTGGAATTGTGAAACCAATCGATAAAGTTTCAGAAGCGGATCTTGCAACAATATCATTTGGACAGACTAATACAGTAAATTCTGTTCAATATATGGCTGCATTTAATGCTATTGCTAATGGAGGTACTCTAATTCAACCTCACGTAATGAAAGAAATTACTCATAATGATGAAAATAGTGTTAAGATTGTTGATGAAACTTTTAAACCTACGACTGCTACAGTCGCAAGTGCAGAAAAAACAGCAGAACTTAGAAGTTATCTTGAAGGTGTTGTAACTGGAGGAACAGCAACTGGAACTTTTATAGAGGGATATCACATTGGGGGTAAAACAGGAACTGCAGAAAAGGTTGTTGGTGGTAAGTATGGAGAAGGCAAATATATATCTTCATTTGTGGGAATGGCTCCAGCTAATGATCCTAAAGTTACAGTTATGATAACTGTTGATGAGCCTAGTAACGGTGAATACTATGCTTCACAAGTAGCAGTACCATATGCAAAAATGCTGTTTACAGGTATCTTTAACTATTTAGATAGTGCATCTTCTAATGAGAAAATTGTTAAGGATATTATTATCCCAGAAGTTAGAAACATGAAAGTTTCAGATGCTGAGAAAGTATTAAAGGATAAAGGCCTAGATTTTAATATAGATGGAAATGAAGAAACAATATTAAGTATGAAGCCATATCCAGGTTCATCAGTAAAGGAAGGTTCTAAAATAACTCTTTACACAAGTGGGGATGCGACTTATAATAATAATGTTGTAATGCCAAATGTTAGGGGATATTCAAAAGAGGATGCGACTACTTTATTAAAAAATCTTGGAATAACAGCAACTTTTGAAGGAAATGGAGTTGTTTCAGTACAGAATATTTCAGAAGGTGAAGTTATACCTAAAGGAACAACTGCCGAGTTGATTTTAAGTTCGTATTATGAAGATTAAGAATAATGGTAGATATATAGGAAATTTAAATTAAAATCGCTTTTTGCGGAAAATTTAAAGTAAATTGGCGAATGATAAAATACTAGCATGTGGGGGTGCTCGCATGCTATATTTTTTTATCATATAAGTTCTAATTAATGGATTTCATAGTTCATAGGATCATTACATACAAAATAAATCATATTCGTTGAGATTAGATAATAATTGTGCATTTAATTTTCTTAAACGTAATAATTATTAATATAAAAAATAAATTAAAATATTCATATACCATAAGTTAATTAGGAGGAATTCAATATGAATTTGAAAAGTATTTTAAAAGGAATAGATTATGAATCAATTCAGGGTGATATTGATATTGAAGTTAACAAAATAAACTATGATAGCAGAAAAGCTGGCAATGATGATGTTTTTGTCTGTGTAAAAGGATATGCAACTGATGGCCATAAATATATAGAAAAAGCTATTGAAAACGGAGCAAAAGTTATAGTAATCCAAGATGATATAGAAATAAAGGATGAGAATATTACCATTATTAAATGCAATGATACAAGAAAAGCATTGGCATTAATGGGAGCAAATTATTATGATAATCCTAGTTCTAAAATAAAGATAATTGGAGTTACTGGAACTAATGGGAAAACTACTACAGCTTTTATGATTAAGCATATTTTAGAAGAAAGTAATAAAAAAGTTGGTCTTATCGGAACTATTGCAAATTTTATAGGTGATGAAAAAATTCATACTGAAAGAACAACTCCAGAATCCTTAGAGCTTCAAGAATTATTTTCTGAAATGGTTGATAAAGGTGTAGAGTATTGTGTTATGGAAGTGTCTTCCCATTCATTAGCATTAGATAGAGTTTATGGTATTGAATTTCAGGTTGGAATATTTACTAATTTGACTAGAGATCATTTGGATTTTCACAAGACTTTTGAAAATTATTATAAGGCAAAGTTTAAATTGTTTGAAAGATCTAGAATAAAAATTGTTAATGTTGACGATAATTACGGGAGACAAGTAATTAGTGATTTAAACAATTTAAAATGTGATGATATATATTCATTCTCAGTAAAAAGCATTTCAGATTTTAAAGCTTTTGATGAAGAAATGGGAAGTAGAGAAATCAAATTTAAACTCAACTTGAAAGAAGATGAGCAATTTGTTTTAAATATACCAGGTGAATATAATATATATAATGCGTTAGGTGCAATAGCAGCGTGTTTTAAATTAGGTATGCCTATAAAGGATATAAAAAGCGGCATTGAAAATGTAGTAGTTTTGGGAAGATGTGAAAGAGTAGCAAAAGAATATAATTTAGGTTATGAAATCATCATAGATTATGCACATACTCCAGATGGTTTAGAAAATATATTAAAGACAGCTAAGGCATTTACAAAAGGAAGATTGATATCTGTATTTGGTTGTGGGGGAGACAGGGATAAGGTAAAAAGGCCTGAAATGGGTAAAATATCTACAGATATTGCAGATATTACAATTGTGACATCAGATAACCCTAGAAGTGAGGAACCTCTAAGTATAATAAAAGATATTGAAGCTGGAATTGATAAGGATAATTATTTTGTAATAGAAAATAGAAAAGAAGCAATAAAAAAATCTATAGATATAGCTCTAGATAATGACGTAATAGTTATTGCGGGTAAGGGTCATGAAACTTACCAAGTATTGAAAGATGAAACTATACATTTTGATGAAAGAGAAATTGTAAAAGAAATATTAGATAACATGAACAATTAGGTAGCTTATTCATAATGTAACAATGACGGATTTAAGCGATATTTAGGATTGTTATTTTGGTGATGAAGTTAACAGGAAAATAAGGGGTGGATGAACTTGGATTTAAATTTAGCGGAAATAATTAAGGCAGTGGATGGAGAAATAATAGTTAAAAATAACGAAGGTATTTTTAATAAGATTTCAACTGATACTAGAAAAATTCAGGAAAATAATTTATTCATTGCATTAAAAGGAGAGAATTTTAATGGCAATGATTATACAATACAAGCTATCGAAAAAGGGGCATCTATAATAATAATTGATGATGTGAAGTTTAAAATTGAAGAGTTAAAAAATAGGGGAACTATTATTAAAGTAAAAGATACTAAAGAAGCTTTAGGAGATTTGGCTAGGTTTTACAGAAAGAAAATTGGAGTAAAGGTAGTTGGGATAACAGGATCTACTGGTAAGACTTCAACAAAAGATTTAGTAGCTGCATTTCTAAGTGGAAAATACAAAGTTTTTAAAACTCAAGGAAATTTCAATAACGAAATTGGATTACCACTTATGATATTTGAACTTTCTAAAGATTATGATATAGCTGTCCTTGAAATGGGAATGAGTAATTTTGGAGAGATAAACAAGTTGGCGAGTATTGCACTTCCGGATGTTGGTGCAATAACTAATATTGGAGTGGCTCATATAGAATATTTGAAGACTAGAGAAAATATACTTAAAGAGAAGATGTCTATAACAGATTTCTTTGAAAACAAAAACTCATTAATAGTGAACTGTGAAAATGATATGCTAAAAACAATAGTTGAGTGTGATAAGTTTAATTTAGAGAGAGTAGGTTATGATTCTACTTATAATCTTTACTCTAAGAATATAAAATTAACATCTGAAAATACTTCGTTTGATGTAGTTACTGATGATAATGAAAATTATAGATTTACTCTAAATATGGTCGGAGAACATAATGTTTTAAACGCACTTATAGGAATACAAATAGCAAGAAATTTTGGGTTGACTTTTGAAGAGATGGAAAAGGGGTTAGGGAATTTTAATGCTACTTCTATGAGACTTGAAGTTATAAATAAAGATAAGTTTACTATTATAAATGATTCTTATAATGCTAATCCAGATTCAATGAAAGCTGCACTTGAAGTGCTAAAAAATTATTCTGGATCAAGGAAAATCGCAGTACTTGGAACTATGGGTGAACTTGGAGATTATGCGGAAGAAGCACATATCCAAGTTGGTGAATTTGCGAAAGATAAGGCAGATATTTTATTGACTACTGGTGAATTTAAAGAGTATTATAAGAAAGGCTTTGGAGAGCGTACAATGGTGTTTGAGAGTAAACAAGAATTAATGCAGAGGTTAACTGATATGATTAAAGTAAATGATACTATTTTAATTAAAGCATCTAGAAGTGCAAAATTTGAGGAAATAACCAAATATCTATAGAATTTAAAATAACACGAAGGAGGTGACTTGCCTTAATTAGGATCTTCAAGAAAATAATTACTTAGCATGATTATTTTCTTTCGGATATTTTAGGCAACACTGGATGGGGGAAGCAATAAACTTATTAATTAACTCAAAAATTTTAGCACCATTAATTATGGGGTTCTTATTTTCAATAGTACTTGGACCAATATTTATACCGATATTACACAAGTTGAAATTTGGTCAAAATATAAGAAAAGAAGGACCTAAAAGTCATCAGAAAAAATCTGGAACACCAACAATGGGAGGGCTTATATTTTTTATAGCTACAGCTACAGCTATATTAATTATGGGGCAAAAACCTATGAGTAGAGAAATGATATTACTTTATTCATTTTTAGCTTTTGGATTTATTGGATTTTTAGATGATATTTTAAAAATAATTCATAAAGATAATCTAGGATTAAGAGCAGCGCAAAAGATGATTTTGCTAGTCTTATTTTCAGTAGCTTTAGCATGGTATGGATATACAAATGTGGGTACAGATATTTTGATTCCATTTATAAATCAAAATTTTAGATTGAATTTAGGAATACTATACATACCATTTATAGTAGTATATTATGCAGCAGTAACTAATGCTGTAAACTTAACTGACGGAATAGATGGACTTGCAACTTCAGTTACGGTTATAGTGTTAACTTTCTTTGCTATCATTGGTTTTAGAACACAGAATGTTGAAGTAGCAGTTTTTGCAATAGCATTAGCTGGAGCATTACTTGGATTTTTAAAATTTAATGCTTTCCCTGCAAAGATATTTATGGGTGATACAGGTTCGCTAGCTCTAGGGGGAGTTATTGGAACAATAGCATTAATGTTAAAAATGGAGTTGTTTGTGATTATAGTTGGAGGAATATATTTAATCGAAACATTGTCTGTTATAATTCAAGTTACATCATTTAAATTAACAGGTAAAAGAGTATTTAGAATGTCTCCGATCCATCATCACTTTGAGCAAGTTGGGTGGAGTGAAGTAAAAATAGTAACAATTTTTTCAAGCATTACAGCAATTTTATGTATAATTGGCTTTGTAGCACTTTAAGTTAAGTAGTAGATTTGGAGGATTTATGTATGAAGGTCATTGGGTCCAAAAGAAAATCAAAAATGGGTGAAATAGATTATGGAATATTTTATACAGTAGCATTACTTTTAACAATTGGTGTGGTTATGGTATATTCTGCAAGTTCTTATTATGCTATGTTTATGTATAAAGATAGCATGTTTTTTCTGAAAAAAGAATTAATGGCAGGGGTTGTTGGAGTTATAGCGATGGCAGTAGCGATGAGTGTTGATTATCATAAGATAAAGAAATATACGGCTATAATAATGATAGCGACTATACCTATACTATTAGCAGTATTTCTTTTTCCAGGAACTAATGGAGCGCAAAGATGGATTAATTTAGGTCCGTTAAGCTTTCAACCATCTGAGCTTGCAAAATATGTTGTGGTGCTCTTTTTAGCAAGAAGCCTTGAAGTGAAAGGTGAAGGAGTAAAAGATTTTAAAACTGGAATAGTTCCTTATTTAGCTACATCAGGATTTTATGCAGCTATTGTATTAGCTGAAAAAAATTTAAGTATAGCTTCTGTTATAATGATAGTTACATTTCTTGTTTTGTTTGCAGCAGGTGGAAGAATAAAGCATTTATTTGGAATTGTTGCGCCAGCATTAGTTGCAGCAGCAGTTGCATTTACAGTATTAGAACCGTATAGAATGAAAAGGCTAATGAGTTTTACAAATCCATGGAAAGATCCAATAGGAGATGGATATCAACTTATACAATCATTTTATGCATTAGGTGCTGGAGGGGTTACAGGGCTTGGTCTTGGCCAATCAAGGCAAAAAACTTTGTATATGCCAGAGCCACATAATGATTTTATTTTCTCCATTATCGGCGAGGAATTGGGGCTTATTGGATGTGTATGTATAATATTACTTTTTGTAATATTTGTTTGGAGAGGAATAAGTGTAGCGATGAAAGCTAGAGACACATATGGTACTCTTCTTGCAATAGGCATAACTGGAGTTGTAGCAGTTCAATCTTTAATAAATATTGCAGTTGTTACAGGATCGATGCCAGTTACAGGGGTTCCGCTACCGTTTATTAGTTATGGGGGAACTTCATTAGTAATAAATATGACGGCAATAGGAATACTTTTAAACATATCAAGGCAAACTGAAGGAAAAGATGAATTTAAGGAAATATAAGAAAATACAGGGCAAAGAATTAGAATACAAGTCTTTGCCCTGTATTTTTTAGGTAATTATTTAAAGTAGTTTTAAATTTTAGATGAAAATATATCGTTAAAGTGGTATTATTATATATGAAATTTATACTAAAGATTATAAAATAATAAGTGTTAGAATATATAAGGCATAGATAAGAATAGGGATGGGTATGGTAAAAACGAATAATAATAAATTGATCTTGAGGTCGCAGAGAAGAAGACTAATAAGGAAAATAATTATGACTATTATAGTCCTATTTATAGTGGGAACAATTTTTGCAATAAAATCGAATTTTTTCATTATTAAAAAGGTTTCTATTTTAGGTAATCCAGTAATGAGTGGAGAAGATGTTAAGAATGGTACAGAGAATCTAATAGGACAGAATATTCTATTTATAAATAAACAAAATATAATAAGCAATGCTAAAAAGAATCCATACGTAGAAAATGTTGAAATAAGCAAGTCGTATCCTAAACAAGTTAATATAAAGATCTCAGAAAAAGAGGGGATTTATTATGTTGAAAAAGATGGATATAAATATGTTTTGGATAATGATGGAAATTTACTTGAAAAAACAGATAGCGTTGAAAACAGAAGTTTAGTTAATGTTAAAGGAATAGATTTAAAAGATGTAGCGCTAGGACAAAAGATGATAGATGACAGTAGAGTATTAGATTTTTTAGATATTTTTTATCAAATTATAAAGATAAATCCGACAAATTATAAAATTGATTATGTTGATATAAGTGATTTTACTAACATAAAGGTATATGTTGGTGAAGTAGAAGGAAGACTTGGTAATGATGAAAATATACCAGATAAAATGAATAAATTATTACATATAATTCAAAATCCTGATATAGGGATTGTTAAGGGATATGTAGATGTAGGATTTAATGGTGCGCCTGTATATTATAAGGAAGAAAGGTAGGTAATTAATGAAGATATCTAGATCACAATTATTTATAGCAATTGTTTGTGGACTTTTAGGCTTTTTATTGGCATATCAATTTAAGGTATTATCAAATAAGAATATAGAATCAAAAATTAGTAATTATGATAAAAACGATATTATTTCAGAAGTTGAATCTCTAAAAAAAGAAAAAGAAGAATTAGCGTCAACAAATTCAAAGTTATCCGATCAGTTAAAACAAATGGAAGAAACAGCAGCTAAAAATGGTGACATGGGGCAAGATATAAAAAATCAACTTGATGAGGCTAGAATGCATTTAGGTATAGTTGATGTTAAAGGGCAGGGCATTGTTCTTACAATAACACCTAAAACATCTATTTTTGGTTCTACGACAAATGATAGTAGCAGAGATCTAGGAGAAGATGAATTGGTTCATATAGTTAACTTACTTTGGTATTCAGGAGCTGAGGCAATATCTATAAATGATATTAGAATAACACCACAAACGGGAATAAAAACTGCTGGAAATGGAATAGCCATAGGTTCGACTGGGAAAGTTTATCCTAGAGATAAAATTATAATTAAGGCAATTGGAGACAAGGGCAGACTTAACGTTGGAATTTCTTTCCCAGGTTCATTAGAATATCTTGCTCTTCCTAACTACAATAATGAAGTTAAATCAGAAGATGATATATTTATAGGAAAATCAAAACAGTCATTGAAGAGTGACTTTATTAAATCAGTTAAAGAATAGGAGAGAGTTAATTTGATAGCAATTATAGGACTACTAATCGGAATAATACTTGGATTTGTATTAGATGTTAATATATCTGATAAATTGTCACCATACATGTCTGTTGCAATACTAGCATGTTTGGATTCAGTTTTTGGAGCAGTCAGAGGAAATCTCTCTAAAAACTTTCAAGCAGATATATTCATATCTGGATTTTTTGGAAATGCATTACTTGCAGCAGGACTTGCTTATTTAGGTGATAAGCTTGGAATACCTATATATATGGCGGCGGTAATAGTTTTCGGAGGAAGAATATTTGATAACTTCGCAATAATACGAAGACTATTATTAGAAGAATTTAAAATAAGAAGAAGAAATAGGTCTAGAAATAATTCTATAGATAAAGAAAATCATGATGATAAATAGAGAGGTGATGTGATGAAAAATAATAAAGGTTTTTTCTTTGTTTTCATTGCAACCATAATATTAGGGGTTTTAATATCAATGAATTTTAATTTTAAAGGTATTCAGTCCTACAGTCAATTAAATGCAACAGAGTACCAAAATGCCGTTGAAGAAAGGGCAGCATTATATAGAGACATTGGAAATCTTCAAGAAGATAATAATGAGAAAAAAGATAAGATTAGGAATTATGCTCAGAATGATAAAAAAAATGATAAGATCCTTGATGATATGAAAACTCAAATTAGTGATTATAAATCATTTATTGGGTCAAATAACGTAGAGGGACCAGGAATTATACTTAAGATAAATGATGGAACTACAAATGCTCTTGAAGAAAATACAGATGAAATAAATAATAAGCTCTTACATGATAATGATATGGCGCTTGTTTTAAATGAACTTAGAGTGGCTGGAGCTGAGGCGATTAGTGTTAATAACCATAGAATACTTCCATGGTCTGGAGTAATTTGTAATTGGGCATTTTTAGGGTTTGATGATGGTGGAATGGAGTATGCTCCTTTTAATATATATGCCATAGGAGATCCAGAAAAATTGAAGGCGGCTTTACTTGAAGATGGAAGCCATGTTAAACAATTAATGCTTAGAAAACTTTATGTTGATATTAAAGTTGTAGATAAAATAATCATGCCGCCAACGACAGCAAATTCAAATGTAAAATATATGAGTAGAGATGAAAGTAAAAAATGAAATTAATTGATATTTAGGAAGGAAATTTTAAGTTTATATAGAATATTATACAAAGTGATAAAGAAAGGAATAATTTAGTAAGGTGTTATAGTATGGGAATTAAGCAAAATATTGAAGAACTAAGATCCAAAATTCCAGAACAAGTAACGCTCTTAGCTGTTTCAAAAACGAAGCCATTAGAGGCTCTAGAAGATGCGTATATGGCAGGAATGAGAGATTTTGGGGAAAATAAAGTTCAAGAATTAGTAAAAAAATCTGAAAATTTTCATGAGGATGTACGATGGCATTTTATAGGACAGCTTCAAAGTAATAAAGTTAAGTATTTAGTAGATAAGGTACATTTGATACATTCTTTATCTAGTATTAGTTTGCTAAATGAAATTGAAAAGCAGTTTAGTAAAGTTAACAAGGTTGCTAATACTTTAATCCAAATTAATATTGGAAGAGAGGAAAGCAAAAGTGGAATTTTGGAAGAAGATTTATATGAATTCATAGAAGCAATTGAAAAATGCAAATTTGTTTCTGTAAAAGGTATAATGGCTATTATTCCAATAGGGGATGAAGAAAGCAATAGAAAATATTTTAAGAAAACAAAAAAAATATTTGATGAGCTTAAGGAAAAAAATTATACTAATATTAGTATGAAAATATTATCAATGGGGATGACTCATGATTTTATGACAGCTATAGAAGAAGGTTCTAACTTAGTAAGAATAGGAACAGGAATATTTGGAGAAAGAAATTATAATTTAGGAGGCGAAAATAATGGGTAATGTTATATCAAAAGTTAAATCTTTATTAGGGTTTGAGGACTACGAGGAGTATGACGAGTACGAAGAAGAACAATACGAAGAACAGGTGAAGGATGAAGACGAAATAGAACCTGTTATTACCAATAAGAAGAATAGTAAGGTTGTAAATATCCATACATCTTCGACTACAAAGGTAACAATAACTAAGCCAATCGATTATGAAGAGGCTACTGAAATTTGTGAAGCACTTAAGAATAGAAGAATAGTATTAGTAAACACAACGGTTTTGGAACTAAAGATTGCACAAAGATTATTAGATTTCATCAGTGGTTCATGTTATGCTTTAGGCGGAGAATTACAACAAATTGAAAAGGGAGTATATATTCTTTCACCATCAAATGTAGAAGTAACAAATGAATTAAAAAATGAACTAAGTTCAAAAGCTCTATTTAATTGGTCAAAATAGGAGGTATAAATTATGATATATAGTGTTTACATAGTTATTGATATGTTTCTAAACATATTAGAGCTAGCTATATTCATAGAATGTATAGTTTCGTGGATACCACAAATTCAGGGGAATAAATTTATTGATTTACTACACAGTTTTGTTAGTCCCGTTTTAGAACCAATTAGAAAGTTACAATATAGATTAAGTCCTGGATTACCATTGGATTTTTCACCTATATTTGCATTGATTATTATAAATTTTTTACAAAGGATTATACCATAAATTATGAAAGAAAGAATAGCAAAGTATTTTGCAGATGATGATAGAAATGATGCATTGAATTTATATGAGAAATATTTACTAGCTAGAGATAAAAACATAACTGTATTTGGAAAAAGTTTTTATACACCAAATATATGGATGTGGTTTGAGAAAAACCTCTCTAGCAATGATTTAAAAATTGAAAGTAATGGACTTTTAGATGATTCTGAAAGAAGAATGGTTTCTTTTAATAACATATATAAAAGTCCATTTCCTATGAAATTGATTAAAATTGAAAGTACCTCGAAATTTTCTAATCTTACTCATAGAGATTTTTTGGGCGGAATTCTATCTCTAGGAATAGAAAGAAATAAAATAGGTGATTTATTAGTAGATAATAATACATGTTATGTGCCAGTTCACGAAGAAGTAGAAGATTTCATTATATATAATTTAAACAGAATTTCTAAGGTTATTTGTAATGTAAAAGTGGTGGATGATTTTGGATTTTTACCAAAGGTTAATTTTGAAGAAGAAGTAGTTTTAGTTTCTTCTTTGAGAATTGATGGAATTGTCTCTAAGATTATAAATATATCTAGATCTAAAGCTCAAGCAATGATCGAGCAGGGTCGAGTGCTTATAGATTACGTTAAGATAAAAGATAAAAGTTATGAACTAAAAGGACAAGAAAGAATTACTATAAGAGGTTTTGGAAAATTTATAGTTGGTAATTCTGTTGGAAATAGCAAAAGTGGAAGGATAAAAATTATTATCAAAAAATATACATAATAGAGGTGAAAGTATGAAGTTGACACCAATGGATATAAACAACAAGGAATTTAAAAAGGGATTAAGAGGATATAATTCTGATGAAGTTGATGAATTTTTGGATGAAGTAGTAGATAACTATGAAGAGCTTTATAAAGAAAATGCAAATCTAAAAGAGAAGCTTGCTAATTTGAATGAAAAGGTAGAGCATTACTCTAAAATCGAAAGTACTATACAAAATACATTGATATTAGCTCAAAATGCTGCAGAGCAAGCAAAAAATTCGGCTAAAAAAGAAGCCGAATTTATGATGAAAAATGCTAACGAAACTGCTCAGAAGGTTATGGATAAGGCACATAATGATGTTATTCAAATAAATGATGAATATGAAAGAGTTAAACAAGAATTTATTAAATTTAGAGCAAAATATAGAAACTTCATGAATGCACAGTTAGAAACATTTGATGATTTAGAGAAGGATTTTATAAAAAATTATAATGTATCTGATCCTATAGAAGATGATGAAGTAACTAATATAGAAAAAATAGTTGAAAAAGAAGTTGCAAGCACTACGAGTGGATTAAGTGAAAATATAGAGGCTGAAGAAAATGATCCTTCATTGAATGATGAATTAAATGAGATTAAAAGTTTTTTTGTTCAAGGTGAATAAATTTACTATCCAACAGAAATAATGAATAAAAATTATGCATATTTTATTTACATAACGTAATAAAATGAAGATTATGTATTTTTTGAATAATAGAAAAGCTATCCTGAAGCGATTAAGGATAGCTTTTCTATATTTGCTTAATTACAGATAACCAAACTAAGACCTGAACTTATGCATATAACTCGCCGAAATGAGTAAAATACGTTTATTCCAGTTTCTGGGTAATTCTAAGGCTATAAAGTTGCACCCAAAGTGCTAGCCTCAAAGAACAGGCTTTTAACTAGCACATTTGGAACAACTTATAGCCAAAGAATCACATCCATCAAAATTACTAATGAAACATTCCATATTATTACCCTTGTGGTTACAAAAGTATTTTACTCATTTCTGGTTGGAATATATTTCATAGTCTAAGTAGAGTTTGTGATTGTGTTATCTATAATATTATTCCTTTGGGATTTCAGAATTATTAAATTTAGTATTTAGTATTACTATATCAACTCTTCTGTTTGCAGCTCTGCCATCTTCGGTATTGTTATCTTTAACAGGTCTATACTCTCCATAGCCTACTGAAGATAACCTCTCGGGTTTAACGTTTCCCTTTGAAATTAGAAACTCTACTACATTTGCGGCTCTTACAGCTGAAAGCTGCCAGTTAGAATGAAAATAATCATTATTAATAGCAACATTATCAGTATGTCCTTCAACATGTATATAGTTATCAATATCGTTTAAAATCTTTGAAATAGATATTAGTTTACCTTGCCAATCAGGTTTGATAGTAGATTGTCCACTATTAAAGAATACGCTATCATTGAAGCTTATTATGAGTCCTCTTTCTTGAATAGATGTAGTAACACTTCCTTTTAGCTCGGAATCATTGACAAGATCATCTACTTTCTTTTTTACATCGGATAGTTTTTCTTCTTCTGCTATAGAGTCTGAATTGTTCTGAGTATTTTGTTGATCAATTACAGTAGGAGGAGAATTTGAGCTATCAGATACTGCTATTACGTTTTCTCCATTACCACTATTAAATCCAATTTTCAATGAATTTGCTAGAGTTTGAGATTTTTTAGTATCCACATTAGAAATAGCATACATCATTAAAAAGAAAATCATCATTAATGTTATAAAATCAAGGTAAGATAACATCCATCTCTCAGTATCATCTTTTTCTTTTTTTGTATTCTTTTTCATAATTATACCTCTTTAAATTCCTTCTAAATCTTTAGCTTCATCTTCGGTTAGATAACTAACAAGCTTACTCACTAAGGTATTTGGATTAACTCCTTCTTGAATGAGTAATACTGCTTCAATGATCATTTCTTTTTCAGCAATCTCTTCTTTATTTATTTCTCTTAATTTACTTGCTATAGGAAGCCAAAAAAGATTTGCTGTAGCAAGACCATATAGAGTAGCTACAAATGCAACAGCAATTTTTTCACCCATTGCAGCTACATCACTTAAAGCGCTCAATATTATAACTAAACTCGTTATGGTTCCTACTATTCCCATAGTAGGAGCATAGCCACCTGCAGAGGTGAACATTTCAATACAATTTTCATGTCTTGTAGAAAGCTGTTCGAGCTTGGTATTTAAGATGCTTTTCACAGAGGATGGATCTATACCATCCACAACCATTTGTAGCCCTTTTTTTACAAATGGATCTAAGGCATCATCTGTTAGCTCAGATTCTAAACTCAAAAGCCCATCTCTTCTTGTTTTAAGTGATACTCCTTTGAAATAGTCTATATACCCCTTAAGATCAATCTCTTTCTTTTTGAAAGCTATTGATAATACTTTCGGGAATTTCTTCAATGTTGAGGAAGGAAATGAAATTCCTACGGCACCTAGTGTTCCACCAATAACTATCATTGCAGCAGTTGGCTGCAGTAAAGCTATGGGTTTTCCCCCTTCAATAATAAAGCCTACTATAATACAAATAAATGCAAATAGTACACTTAAAATTGTCATAATATCCATAAAATTATCCCCCTTGAATATATGAAATTTTAGCTCATATGTAGCATTTTTCATACTGGTTAATATATATTTATGTAAATTTGATACAGTATATGAATTTATATACTTATATAAAAATAATAGCATATTATAAAAAATATGTAAAATAATTATATATTTAGGGGAGAAGTTTATATATGACCGTTAATTCATACAAATTAATCTAATAAATTTCAGGTGTTAAGTAATTGTAAAGTCTAAGTTATTATATTATAATGTTGAAAGAATATGCTAAATAGGAAGGGATATTGATTTATGGAGAAAAATGTTTTTATAGTTGATGAAAAAGATAGAGGAGAGCGAATCGATAAGTATTTAGCTGAAATTTTTGTTGATAAATCAAGATCTTTTATCCAAGGACTTATTGAAAAGGATGATATTAAGGTTAATAATAAAACTCCTAAGAGTAATTATAAACTAAGAGCTCTTGATGAAATAGAAGTAACATTTAGCGAGCCTGAAGTATTAAGAGTAGAGGCTGAAGAAATACCTATTAATATACTTTATGAAGATAAAGATGTAGTAGTTGTTAATAAACCTCAGGGGATGGTTGTGCATCCTGCGCCAGGAAACTATAATGGAACGTTAGTTAATGCTCTGCTTTATCATTGTAAAGATTTATCTAGCATAAATGGAATTATAAGACCAGGAATAGTTCACAGAATTGATAAAGATACATCTGGAGTTTTGGTTGTAGCAAAAAATGATGAAGCTCATAATAAGCTTTCAGATCAATTAAAAGATCACTCAATGAAGAGAGAATATTATGCTTTAGTTGAAGGAAGACTAAAGAATGATAAAGGTATAATTGATAAACCTTTGGCTAGAAATAAGAGAGATAGATTGAAGATAGGAATTGTAGAGGGAGGCAAAAGAGCTGTAACACATTATGAAGTTTTAGAAAGATTCAATGGCTACACATTGATAAAATGTATATTAGAAACTGGAAGAACACATCAGATAAGAGTTCATATGGCATCTATCGGATTTCCGTTAGTTGGTGATCCTCTTTATGGATTTAAGAAACAAAGATTCAAATTGAAAGGTCAAGTGTTACATGCGAAGACATTAGGTTTTGTTCATCCAAGCAAAAATGAGTATATGGAATTCACAACAGAACTGCCAGAATACTTTCAAGAAATAATAGAAAAATTAAGAAATGAAGTAAGATAAAAATATGGAGGAATAACATGAAATTAAAATCAGTTTTATTAGATGAAAAAGCTGTTAATAGAACACTAATAAGAATTTCTCATGAAATAATTGAAAGAAATAAAGGAATAGACGAATTAGTTTTACTTGGAATTAAGACTAGAGGGTATCCGCTTGCAAAAAGAATTGCTAGCTATATAAAGGGGATAGAAGGGGTAGATGTTCCAGTTGGATCTGTAGATATAACATTGTACAGAGATGATTTAACTAAGATAAGTGAAGATTTAGAGATTAAGAATTTAGATTTAGGTCTTGAAATAAAAGATAAAAAGATAATTATAATTGATGATGTTTTATATACATGTAGGACAGCAAGAGCAGCTATAGATGCAATTATGGATGTAAATAGACCTAGAGGTATTCAATTAGCAGTTCTTATAGACAGAGGGCATAAAGAACTACCAATTAGAGCAGATTATGTGGGTAAAAACATTCCAACTTCTAAAAATGAGGTTATAGCAGTATCTCTAAAAGAAATTGATGGAGAAGATTCAGTGAAAATATTTGATAAATAGATAAAAAGGGAGAATGCAAAAATATGTATGAGTTAATTGCAACAAGTACTTTCGGAATAGAAAGCATAACTGCAAAAGAATTAAGGGCACTTGGTTATGAAGATTTGAAAATTGAAAACGGAAGAGTAACTTTTGAGGGAGACGAAATGGATATAGCGATTTGCAATATTCACTTAAGAACTGCGGATAGAGTACTTATAAAAATGGCAGAATTTGAAGCTAAATCTTTCGAAGAACTTTTTCAAGGGACCAAAAAAGTAGAATGGAGTAAGATAATTCCTGAAGACGGAGTTATGCATGTTGTTGGCAAAAGTATTAAATCAACGCTTCATAGCGTTCCTGACTGCCAATCTATAGTTAAAAAAGCTGTTGTTAAAAGTATGAGTGAAAGCTATGGAATAGAGACATTCAGCGAAAGTGGACCAGTTTATAAAATAGAAGTAGCTATCTTAAAAGATATAGTTACGCTTACTATAGATACAACAGGACCAGGATTACATAAAAGGGGTTATAGAGAACTTGCTGGAGCAGCACCATTAAAAGAAACTTTAGCAGCTTCAATGCTTCTAATCTCAAGATGGAATGACGGGTTTGAATTAATAGATCCATTTTGTGGTTCGGGGACAATTTTAATTGAAGCGGCTATGATAGCTCAAAATATTGCACCAGGAGTAAACAGAAGTTTTGTATGTGAAACATGGCCTTCAATTACTAAAGATATATTTGATTCAGTAAGAGAAGGTGCAAAGAAATCTGAAAAGAATAAGGATATAAAACTAATAGGATACGATATAGACTATAGAGTTCTTAAAGTTGCTATGGAAAATGCAAAAAAAGCAGGAGTTGATAAATATATACAATTTCAAAAGAGAGATTTTATGGAATTTTCAACTTCAAGAAAGTATGGATTTATAATTTCAAATCCACCATATGGAGAAAGAATCGGTGAGAAGGAAATATTACCTACACTATATAAACATATGGGAAATGCAAAGAAAAAGCTGGAAGATTGGGATTTTAACATATTAACATCTTTCGAGCCATTTGAAAAAACATTTGGATTAAAATCAACAAAGAATAGAAAATTATACAATGGAAAAATAAAATGTTATTATTATCAATATTTTCACAATGATAAAATTAAAAATGCTGGTGATATATTAATAAATGAGTTAATAAAGTAAAGTTTAAGGCATCAGAAAGATTTGAAAACATATTTACAAAGTTTTCTTAAAGTGATAAAATAAATTTAAATAAAATTTGATAGCAAAGGCGCTAACAATCAGTTGGAATTGTTAGCGTCTTTTTTTGTTAAAGAGTTTCTGCATATGATAATTGAAATAAAAATATATAAGATATACAAGTTTCAATAACAAATTTAAATTTAGAAATTTAATAATCTAAATTTTTAGTTACAAGTAAAATGTAGAGAATCAATTGTAATATGCATATTAGAAATTAATAATTTGAGAAATGAGATTGTAAAGAACTTGAAACTAGTAGTCAGATAGATACTCTTAAATTGCCAAAAGAAAGGAGTTTAAACTATGTCAGAGGTATATCAAAAAATGGCAGAAAAAATACCGAATATGAGCAAAGCACAAGAAAAAATAGCAAAATATATATTAGCGCACCCAAATAGTACGCCTTTTCTAACTGTTGAAAAGTTAGCTAAATTATCAGGAGTAAGCATAGCAACTGTCACGAGGTTTGTGATTTTTTTGGGATACAAAGGTTATCCTGAATTTTTAAGAGATACTCAAGAATCCATGCAACAGCAAGTATCTAAAGCTAAGCGTATAAGGATTGATTCTGATTCAAGTGATAGTGAAGAAAGAGATATTTATAACATATTTGAAGATGACGTAAATAATATTAAGCTGACAATGGAGGACTTAAATATATATGAATTAAGAAAGTCTGTTAATTTGCTATTAAATGCAAAAAGAATATATATAGTAGCAAGAAGAAGTTCTGCTGTACTCGGAATGTTTTTAAAATATTATCTGGATTTAATGTTTAATAACGTAAATTTAATTGAGCATATAGAGCAAATTCCAAAGCAGATTAGTGGAGTTAATAATGAAGATGTAATTATAGGGATTACCTTTGAGAAATATGCAAGAAGTACAGTAGAAATTTTTACACATCTAAAAAGAAAAGGAGCTACAACAATATCAATAACTGACAGTATGTTGTCTCCGCTTGTTCCATATTCTGATATAACGCTAACAGCTATAAGCAAGGGAACAAGGTTTATAGAATCTTTTGCTGCACCATTGAGCCTGATTAATGCTTTGATTGCATCTATTGAAAAAGAAAAGAAAGACTTTTTTAATAGTAATGTAGAATTGCTAGAGGAAGCGTGTAGAAAGTTTGATTTGTTCATTTAAATCTAAAAATATTATATGTTTACTAAAAAAGAGATATATCCTAGGATTAAGATATATCTCTTTTTCAGTAGATTATGAATTAAATATGTTATTAAAGTCAGCAGGGGTTACAATTAGAGTTTTATTAGTATGGTAAATTACCATTCCAGGTTTTGCCCCATTAGGCTTTTTTAATTCTTTAACTTTTGTGTAATCAATAGGTAATTTTAATGAATCTTTTCCTTTGCTATAATAACCTGCGATTATAGCTGCTTCCTCAAGAGTTTTGTCTGGTACATCAAAAGAGCAAACTATAACATGAGATCCAGGAATATCTTTTGCATGGAGCCACAGATAGTTTTTATTTGCAAATTTTAAACTTAGATAATCATTTTGCAGATTGTTCTTACCAACATAAATATCAATTCCATCGCTTGAAACAAAGTGATTAGGCTTAGAAGTCTTTACCTTTTTTGAATTCTTGTTGTTTTTTCTAAATCTTATATATCCAGTTTCAATAAGTTCGTTTTTTATTTCATCAATTTCATTATAGCTTTCAGCATTTAGAATATTAGTAAGTACAGAATTTAAATATTTCATTTCTTCATCATTTTTCTTGAGTTGAACTTTAGCGTATTCCTCAGATGTCTTTAACTTATTATATTTTTTATAATAATACTGAATATTTTCAGCAGGTGTTTTGGTTTTGTTTAAAGAGATAGTAATATATTCTTCTTGATTTTCGTTATAAAAATTTAGTAGAGTACATTCGCTATCACCTTTTTTTATACTATAAATATATGAAGTTAAAAGATCACCTTTTATTCTAAATGATTCTTTTTCATCGCACTCACTAAGAGTTTCATTAAGTATTTTTAATTTTTTATTACATCTATCGATATTTGTATGAATAAGCTTTTGTAAGTCAGTAGATTTATTTTGTAATCTATCTTGTTTATCTTTCTTCTCATAAAAGGCATCCATTAATATATTAGGATCATCATATGAAATTGATAAATAATCTTCATTTAGTGAATTTAATTTTAGAGAATAAAAATCTTTTACAATTCCTAATTTATTTGTATACATATTGTAAGAGATATTTTGATTTAAATCATAAATGAATTTATTAAAATTTTCATAAATTTCACTTATTGTAGGTGAATTATTATGATTTGTAATGTTATAATATAAATCATTAGACAATAGATTACTTATTCCTGTGAAACAATTAAAATAAAATTTATTATCAAAAACAATAGAATTTTTGTTTACAAAAGTGGATAGTTCTTCTAAAGTAATAGAAAAAGGATTTAACTTAGTAGAAGATGGGGGATAAATAAAATTAACACCAGGATATAATACTCTATAACTATTTATATCAGCAGTTATATGTTTTATTGATTCCATAACTTTATTATCTCTATTTCTAACAAGTGTGATATTAGAGTGTCGTCCCATAATTTCAACTATAAGAGAATATAAACTATCAAATCCTAGTTCGTCTCTATTTTCAATTTCTATTATTAAGATTCTATCGTTATCTTTTTGAGTAACATTTGTAATTCTACCACCTAGTATATATTTTCTAAGAACCATTAAATACATAGGAGCTTTAATAGGATTCTCTTTCGTGCTATTTGTTAAATGTATTCTGGCAAACCTAGGGGATGCTGAAATTAAAAGTTTGATATTCTGACGATCTTTTCTTAGAGTCAGAATAATTTCATCTTTTTCAGGTTGATTTATCTTATCTATTTTGGAATTTAATATTGATTTTTCTAAATTATTTACTAAACTATATAGGTAGATACCATCTAATGCCATTTTATGTCATCCTTTCTTAGTGTAACTATAAATAGTATAACATTATAGGCATATAATTATCAATTAATAGCAAAAATGAGAAGAAGGGTGAATCAAATTCATACATAGATGTTATATTGATGTATTATAATATAGTTTTAATATTGTAATCCTAATTGAGTTTTTGGATTGCTAAAATACCAAATGTAAACTTATATTAAAAAATTATATATTATAAATGTAAAATTAGAATAATAGAATGAAAAAAGATCTAAATATTATAAAAAAATTAGAAAAAGTATATAGAAAAATTTTTAAATAAGTTATAATTTAAACTTGGTGATATTATTAATGATTAAATACAAAAGTTTAATATTAAATAGTTGAAGCTTATGAAATTATATAATTATTAATTATAAGAAATACAGTTATTCAGTAGGGGGAATTTAAATGAACTTTTATAAAATGCAAGGAGCAGGAAATGATTTCGTATTTATTGAGGATTTCGATAATAAGATTAAAGATGAATGCTTATTAGCAAAAAAACTTTGTGACAGACATTTTGGAATTGGTGCAGATGGTCTTGTGATTGTCAGAAAATCAGAGTTAGCTCATGCTAGAATGGTTATAATAAATGCCGATGGTTCAAGAGCCAATATGTGTGGAAATGCTATAAGATGTTTTGGGAAATATGTTTATGAACATAAAATAGCTACAGGTGATAAATTTTCAGTTGAAACTGGTGATGGAATTAAAGAGATTGAAATAATATTAGAAAATGAAAATGTTAAGTATGTAAGAGTTTATATGGGGAATCCATCTTATAACGGATGTGATATACCTTTGAATAATTTGGAAAGTCTTATAGAAAAAGAAATTGCAGTAGATGATAAAAAGTATAAGATGACTACGTTGCTCCTTGGAGTTCCTCATACAATAATTTTCGAAAGTGATAGAGAATACAATGTTATTCAAGAGGGATCAAAGATAGAAAAATTGGATATTTTTAGTGAAGGAAGTAATGTGAATTTTGTGAAAATTGTTGATGATACCCATATAAGAGTTAATACATGGGAGAGAGGTGCTGGAGCTACGTTAGCTTGTGGAACAGGATGCAGTGCTTCAGTAGTAGTTGCTAAGAAGTTGGGACTTGTTAATAAGGATAAAGAAATTTTTGTTAAAGCTCCTGGAGGAGAGTTAATCATAGAAGTTTTAGGTCAAGATGTTTATATGAAAGGTCCTGCAGAAGTGGTTTTCAAGGGTGAACTTTCTTTATAAAATTATAAAAAACGAGGAAACAAAAAATGAATTCATTAGTAAGAAAGTGCTTAAGCATTTTTGCTTTCATTGCAATTCCACTGTTTGTCTTAGGATGTGCATCTAAAAAAGAAGATGTACCTAATGTGACAGAGGATATCAAGTTAAATATAGGAGCTGTTCTAAAAAGCGAAGACGGTAATTATAAACTATATAATTATGACAATGGTAAGTATGTGGAGACAAAGGAAAATAAGGTTATCATAGATTATGATAAAAGTAGTTCTAATTATATATATGTAGATAGTGGTAAAAATTATGTGGTTAATAGCGGAAATAGATATGAAATCCAAGATGAGAATTATAGTGGATTAAAATTATCAAAAGGTGGAAATTATATATCTTACTTTATAGATGATAATGGGCTTAAGTTAAAAATATTTAATACAAATGGAAATAAAGAAATTGAAATGAAATCTAATGTTTCAATATCGGGAACATTATATGATTGGTATGATACAGATACATTGGTTTATTATGGAGTAAGCAATGATGGCGTTAATGGATTATTTACTTATAATATAAAAGAAAATAAAGAAGAGTTACTTTATAAGATTAATGAAGGCTATTTAGCATTTATAAAATCAAGAGATGACGATGTAGTATTTTTACAATTAACACTGGAAAATAAAAGAGAAGTAATGATGATAAACAAAAAAACAAAGGATGTTAAGCTTTTGACAGATAATATAGAAGAGATTTCAGATATAATTATAAATAAAGATAAATTGTATTTTACAGGAAAAGCGTATAATAATGTTAATTCTTTATATGAATTGATAGATAATAAGGTAAAAAGATTAGTCTTTGATTTTCCGGGTACTGTAAAAATAGAAAAAGGATTAGAGGTAAGTGAAAATGGAGATGTTTTATTTATAGGTTCTAGTAATGGAGATCTCAAGAAAGAGCAAATTTATACATACACTCAAGATGGTAGCATAAGTGAAATAGGGAATAGTTCATCAGAATATGTTTTTTTAGCATATACGCAGTAATTTAAATTTAGAATTCTTTATCATGTTTTTATATGATGGAGGATTCTTTATTAATATAAAAAAGTATTGACTCTTACCTTAGGTAGGAGTATATGCTATTCTTATCATAAAAATAATAATATACATATTGCAAAAATAATTCTTCATCATAATTCTAAAAATATTAAAAGAATTTTAGCTGTAATTGTGAATTATGAAATATGCATTGCGAATTGCAACATATATATTAAAAAAGGAGATAGTAGAATGGATCTAAAATTACAATATAACTGTAGTAATATAGATTGGGAAGAGGTATCTAGTATACTAGAAAAAGTAGGGATGAGTCATTATGAAGGCGAAATACATAAGAAAGCATTTGAAAATAGTTATGCTGTTGTATTTGCTTTTGATAATGATAAGTTGATTGGTTTTGGACGAGCAATCTCTGATGGAGTTTATCAATCTGCAATTTATGATATAGCTGTGCTACCTGAATATCAAGGTAAGAGTATAGGAAGTAAGATTGTTAATAAAATCTTAGAATGCGTTCCTACATGTAATGCTATATTATATGCTTCACCTGGAAAAGAAAAATTTTATGAAAAATTAAATTTTAAAAAGATGAAAACAGGAATGGCTTTTTTCAGAAATTCAATTAAAATGCAAATGAAAGGTTTTATAGAATAATAAAAGAATAAGTAAGAGTTAATAGATAAACTAAAGCTTTAAAGATAATAATATCTTTAGAATTTAAAATTGTGATATAGGAGCGTAGAAAATGAATAAATTTGATAAAGCTATTAACCAAAAGACGAGTGAATTAATAACAAAGAACTTACTTGGGCAAGAAGTTAATGAAGAAGAGTTTAGAAAATTTAAAATTATTGCTAGAGCAATTGTTAGAGAAGAAATGAGGGGAGTTAAGCCAAATAAAAATCCTAAGTCATTGTATGGTAAAACATGGAAAGCTGCAAGAAAATATAGTGATGTTAAGAAATAAAAAGTATGTATTAGAATTTGATTCGTTAAGTTATCATGAAATCCTAGGCATTTTAATTAATGTCTAGGATTTTTAATTTAAAAGTTTAGTAATTTCTATTATTTAGGCGATAAAAAAAGATTACATTATTTGGAATGTAATGAATAATTACTGAGATTTTGGTTCAAAATTTAAAATAGAAACTAAAAAATATAAAATTAGATAGGTGTGTTTAAAATTAAGGAATATGAAATTGAAGATGTAGATTTAGGAACTGCTAAAAATTTAAAAAAAGAAATTTGTGAGAAGTATAGAGTTATTCCAATAAAGGAAAAATTGGACGAGGTAATAGTTTTGTCATATGGAGTAACTGAAGAAGCAAAAGAATATCTAAGATTTATATATAACAAAAACATAGTTATCAAGGAAATCGAAGAGAGAAATTACGAAAGCTTAAAAAATATAATATTTGGTATAGATGACAAATCATTAGAAGAAATATTGATAACTAATGCAATAAAGGTTAATGCCAGCGACATTCACATAGAACCTCAAAATGGTTGTGTTTATGTACGATATAGAATTAACGGTAGTTTAGTTTTGGTGCACAAAATAGATTCTGATGAATATATAACTCTTGCATCGAAGATCAAGCTGAAAGCTAATATGGACATAACTGAAAAAAGAAGACCTCAAGATGGAAAAATAATAGTTAATTATAATAATCTAAAATACGATTTAAGAGTATCTTCAATACCTGTAGTATACGGAGAAAAATTAGTAATTAGAATATTATATTGTGATAACTTTGACTATAATCTTGAGGACTTAGGATTTTCAGAAAGTCAAATTAAACTAATTAGAAAAATAATATCTTTGAAGAATGGACTTATATTAATTAGCGGCCCAACTGGTTCGTGAATAAAAGTGCAACAAAAGAGGATCGTTAGTAATCTCTTTTATGAAGGTATTATAGCGTTTTTTTTTACTTCCACCAGAACCTATAGGATATATTTCTAGTAGCTCAGTTTCAGCATCATATATTATTTCTTCGATTAAAAAATTTATAATCCTTCTTTTACTTTCAATAGATTCATTTTTTATGTTTACGCATTTATCTAATACTGCATTTATGAATTCAATATCATAAAGCTCAGAAGAATTATTTTCTATATTTTCTCCTATGGATTTCAAGTTTTCTTCTAGTTGAGAAATCTCAGTTTTTAGTGATCTTATTTTATTCATGAAAATATCTAGTAAATCATCAGCTACAGATAATTTATCAAGTAATCCATTCAACTGTTTTGTTTTATTTGCTAGTTGCTTTTCTAGAGTTGATTTTTTCAGTTTATCTTCTTTTAACTTTTTATTTTCTTTTTTAGACTTTAGTATTCTGTCTAAAAAGGCTTGTTTATTTTTAGCCATTTCTACTAAGCTATCTAATACGCACTCATCTACTTTGTCTCCAATTAAATTTTTACTATTACAGAGATGGCCACTGCTACGCCTTTTTAAATTACATCTATAATAAACTTTACATAATCCGGTTTCATTAAGTCTACGGCCAAGTGTTATTCCCATTGAGCTTCCACAGCATTTACACTTTAATTTGCTAGTAAGTAAAGCATTATTAGTCTTACCAAGGTTAGGGGATAGAGCACTATTGGTCTTAAGCTGCTTTTGAGTTTTTAGCCAAGTGTCAGGATCAATAAATCCTTCGCATCTTTTACTTACTGCAGCAATCCATTCGGACTTATCTTTAAAAGGGGTCGTTTTTTTACCATCCCTAGCTATCACAGATGTTTTATTGTACTCTAAGATTCCATGAATACCATCAGGAGATCCAAAAACATTAATACCGTCATCTTCAAGATATTTTAGAATTTCGTCTGAACTTTTAGCATAAAGAGGATTTTTCAAAATTTTATGCATTGTAGAGGTTGCGAAAAGTTTACCCGAAGGGGCACATATACCATTGTTCATTAAATATCTTTCGGTTTGGTGTATAGATCCAAGCCTTAAATATGTGTCATAAAGCAGCTTTACTAATTTTACTTCATCAGGTTCTTGAACTAAAAATGAGATTGCTTTTTCATTGCCATTTTCGTCATAACAAGTTTCTCTTTTTCTAGAATATCCAAGAGGGGGAGAACCGCCCAACCATTGCCCGTTTTTTGCAAGCTCTATCATATTATCCCTTACACGTTCTGCGATCGTCTCACGCTCTAATTGGGCAAATACAGAGGCAATATAAATCATAGCTCGTCCCATTGGACTTGTAGTGTCAAATTGTTCTCTTATACTTACAAAGTCAACTCCATAGACCTGAAGTTCATCAAGAGTAGAAGAGAAGTCAGCAACATTACGAGAGATACGATCTAGCCTATAACATATTAAAACATTAAATTTCTCTTTTTTTATATCATTTAGTAGCTTTTGAAATTCAGGTCTATTAGTATTCTTCCCTGAAAACCCTTCATCTTCATAAATTGAATACTCAATCTTTTTATTTTTATATAGATTTTCTATGTAGTCTTTACACATTTGAATTTGATTACCAATGGAATCACCTTTGCCTGTGTATTTGGATTTTCTTGAGTAAATAGCAACTTTCATATTTATCACTCCTAAGAATATATGTTTGTTTTGTTATTAGGAATATTATAGCATTATTTAATAGGATGTGCGAATGTATGTTTGTAATGAATGTAAGTATATTAACCAGTGAATATTATTAAAAAATCATTAATATGGAATTTAGTAAAGTTGAAATAGTTGCAAAGTTAGGATTAGTGAGGCAATTATAAACATATTAATAGAAATGCAATATTCGCTGCTAGTCAAATAACACAAATAGAAAAAGCACATTAGGATTATGGCATGACGAAATAAAAAATAGAGAAGAGCAAACATGTAGGAAAGTTAAATTTTGCTTACCGGTTATCATTGTAGTTCAGATAAATTTACTTAATAGCAAATAATCACGAATTGTGTAATAATAACAGTTATAGTTTTTATTGACATATTGCTGTATAAAAATGATAATAATATATATTTATGTAAAATATGGGGGGATAATGCTTGAATAACTTAAAATTAAAAATCATTTCGTGCACATTGAGCTTTTTTATGTTTTTTTCACTATGTGGAACTAGTGTAAATGCAATAGAATATGCATCATCAGCAAGTAATGAAATAGCAACAACAAATTCACAAATAACAAAAAATGCTGCGGTGGATGTAACTACAAGCTCAGAAGCAGTACAGAATTCATTAGCAGAAGTAACAACAGGAGCAGCAGTGACAGTAGACATGCAGGCGCCAACAGTGCCTACCAAGTTAGTGGCTTCATCAATAACAAGTACAAGTTGTATATTATCTTGGACAGCGTCAACAGACAATGTAGGAGTTACGGAATATGATATATATAGTGGAACAACGAAAATAGGATCTACTACAGGAGAAACAACATTTGAAGTAACAGGATTAATGCCAAATACATCATATAGTTTTACGATAGCAGCAAAGGATTTAGCTGGAAATGCATCTGAAGCGAGTGGTGCATTGAGTGTCACAACTATTATGAATACAGAAGTAACAACAGGATCAGCAGTGACAGTAGACATGCAGGCACCAACAGTGCCTACCAATTTAGTGTCTTCATCAATAACAAGTACAAGTTGTATATTATCTTGGACAGCATCGACAGATAATATAGGAGTTACTGAATATGATATATATAATGGAACAACGAAAATAGGTTCCACAACAGGAGAAACAACATATGATGTAACAGGATTAATGCCAAATACATCATATAGTTTTACGATAGTAGCAAAGGATTTAGCTGGAAATACATCTGAAGTGAGCAGTATATTAACAATAAAAACATTATCATCATCTATTATAATAAGCTCAGATTTAAAACTTACAAAAGATATCGAATATCAAGATGTTGAAATTACAAGTGGAGAAGTTGATCTGAACGGTCATACAATGACTATCAATGGAAACTTGATACAATCAAACGGAGAGGTAAATATAGATGGTGGTCAATTAATTGTAAATGGAGACTATAGATTGCAAACAAAAAGCAATTCAAATGGTACAGTAAGTTATGATTATGGATCCGGTTATTTAACAATGAATAAAGCCTCAGATTATGTACTAGTTAATGGTAATTTTATAGACCAATCACGGTATAGTGGAACTTTGACGGCAGGGACACTTGAAGTTAAAGGCGATTTCTATGAGAAGGTTTATTATACATATTGGGGAGATTATGATGGTAATTTTTCTGCAAGTGGAAGCCATAAAGTAATATTAAGCGGGACTGGAACTCAAACAGTAAGCTTTGACAATCGAGGAAAATCTCATTTTAATATATTGGAAATAAGTTCATCAGCAAACTCAATAAAATTTGCTACAGCGATTCCATTAAATAAATTTGAGGGAGATAGTAAAAAGGTATCTAATTTAAATCTTTATTTTTGTGCACCATTAAGTAGTGATCTGACAATAGAAAATGATTTAATATTGTCAAATGGATTAGATTTAAATGGGCACGTGCTTACAGTTAATAATCTGGTAATATCTGGTGGTACTATGCAATTAAATGAAAACAATGTTAATATTAACGGATATTTTATTATTAATGGAGGAACGGTGAATTTAATTGGAGATTCACATATTAACGGAGATTTAAACATTAATGGTGGAGAAGTTGATCTGAACGGTCATACAATGACTATCAATGGAAACTTGATACAATCAAACGGAGAGGTAAATATAGATGGTGGTCAATTAATTGTAAATGGAGACTATAGATTGCAAACAAAAAGCAATTCAAATGGTACAGTAAGTTATGATTATGGATCCGGTTATTTAACAATGAATAAAGCCTCAGATTATGTACTAGTTAATGGTAATTTTATAGACCAATCACGGTATAGTGGAACTTTGACGGCAGGGACACTTGAAGTTAAAGGCGATTTCTATGAGAAGGTTTATTATACATATTGGGGAGATTATGATGGTAATTTTTCTGCAAGTGGAAGCCATAAAGTAATATTAAGCGGGACTGGAACTCAAACAGTAAGCTTTGACAATCGAGGAAAATCTCATTTTAATATATTGGAAATAAGTTCATCAGCAAACTCAATAAAATTTGCTACAGCGATTCCATTAAATAAATTTGAGGGAGATAGTAAAAAGGTATCTAATTTAAATCTTTATTTTTGTGCACCATTAAGTAGTGATCTGACAATAGAAAAT